>JAESFN010000030.1_pt1 | contig 728608 bp, 730 predicted proteins | sample 9269411 | NCBI WGS metagenome assembly JAESFN01 (sample SAMN14505399, study PRJNA617100) | algae metagenome | isolation source: Iphinoe sp. HA4291-MV1 and co-occurring heterotrophs from trail next to... | place: USA: Maunawili Falls, Hawaii | collected 2009-07-25
CCCCAACGGAGCCTGGTGCCTCCTTTACCGGCTACGCTGGGTGCCCGGTGTGCCGAGGGGGTCGCCCACTTCGGGGCGACCCCCTCGGCACACCGGGCTCTAAAGTAGACGGGGTCGAGGGGCCTGCAGGCTCCTCGTGGGGTGAGGTTCGGAGAGGGGCAAAGCCCCTCTCCGAGATGCGGCGCCTTCATACCGCGGCAGCACCGCGCCTCCGGCCAGGCGTTCGAACCCGATCCCGTAGGTTCGCGCCAGCAGGTCCGGCTGCAGCGCAATCTCGGGCGGGCCGAGGGCGATGGGGTGGCCTTCGTTCAGGACCAGGATGCGGTCGGCGACGAATTGGGCTTCGTTGATGTCGTGCAGGATGACGAGGATGGCGAGGCCGTCGGCCGCGAGCTGGCGGAGGTCCTGGAGCAGGGTTGCGACGTGGGCGACGTCGAGGCTGGCGGTCGGTTCGTCGAGCAGCAGGGCGGCGGGCGTGGTGGCGCCGTCGAGCTGGGCGAAGGCGCGGGCGAGCTGGACGCGCTGGCGTTCGCCGCCGGAGAGGCCGTGGTGGTGCCGGCGCGCGAGGTGGGCGATGCCGGCGCGGGCGAGGGCGGCGGCGACGGCGCCAGGGTCGCGGCGCTGCTGGGGCGTGCCGTGCCAGGGCAGGCGGCCGAGGGCGACGATGTCTTCGACGCGCATGGGGAAGGCCAGCGCCACGGATTGCGCGACGACGGCGCGGCGGCGGGCAAGGGTTTTGGGCGGGATGGCGGAGAGGGCGGTGCCGCCCAGGGTGATGCGGCCGCTTTTCGGGCGGAGCTCGCCGGAGATGAGGCGGAGCAGGGTCGATTTGCCGGCGCCGTTCGGGCCGATGACGGCCAGGACTTCGCCGGGGGCAAGGCGGAGAGAGATGCCGGAGAGGAGGTCGCGGCCGCCGGCGGCGAAGCCGATGTCGGTGGCCTCGATCATGGCGCGGTGCCGCCGATGCGCCGGCGCAGCAGCCAGAGGAAGAAGGGCGCGCCGAGCAGGGCGGTGACGACGCCGACCGGCAATTCGGCGGGGGCGGCGAGGCTGCGCGCGGCGAGGTCGGCGAGGATCAGGAGGGCGGCGCCAAGGAGTGCCGATACCGGCAGGACGATGCGGTGATCGGCGCCGAAGCCGAGGCGCACGAGGTGCGGCACGACGAGGCCGACGAAGCCGATCAGCCCGGTGAAGCCGACGCCGGCGGCGACCGCGACGGCGGCGAGGAGGATGGCGGCGCGCCTGGCGGCCGCGACGCGGAGGCCGAGGTGGAAGGCTTCCGCCTCGCCGAGGATCAGCGCGTTGAGCGGGCGGGCGAGGGCGGTCAGCAACAGCGTCGGCAGGCCGACGAGGAGCAGCAGCACCGGCAGGTGCGCCCAGCGCGCGCCGGAGAGCGAGCCGAGCGTCCAGAAGGTGATGTCGCGTGCCTGGCGGTCGTCGGCCATGAAGATGAGCAGGCCGGTGAGCGCGGTCGCGATCGCGTTCACCGCGACGCCGGCAAGCAGCAGGGTCGCGACATGGGCGGTGCCGCCGACGCGGCCCAGCCGCGCCATGAGGAGCGTCGCGAGAAGCCCGCCGCAGAAGGCGGCGGCCGGCAGCAGCCAGAGGCCGAGCGTGCCGGCGACGGCGCCGAAGACGCTGCCGCCGAGCACGATGGCGGCGACGGCGGCGAGTGCGGCGCCGGCGGAGACGCCGATCAGCCCGGGATCGGCGAGCGGGTTGCGGAACAGGCCCTGCAGCGCGGCGCCGGCGGCGCCCAATCCGGCGCCGACCAGGGCGCCCAACAGCACGCGCGGCGCGCGCACCACGCCGAGCACCGCGGCGTCGCGGCGATGGGCGTCGGGCAGCGGCGCGAGGCCGAGCGCATCGGCGAGCACCGCGAGCAAGCCGGCGGGCGTGATGGGCGCCGGCCCGAGCAGGATGCCGGCGAGCATTGCGGCGAGCAGGAGCGCGGCGCCGAGCAGCAGCGCCGCGGCGCGCGGCGAGAGGCGATGCGGTGCGGTCGCGGCGAGGCTCACGCCCATGGTCGCGGCGGCAGCTCCGGCAGCGCGAGGCCGGGCTGCAGGCGCAGCGCCAGGTCGCGCCGGGCCTGCGCGGCGCGCGGCCCGAAGCCGAGCGCATAGGAGCCGTCGACCGCGACGACGCGGCGTGCCGCCGCGGCGGGCGTGACGGCCAATGCAGGAATGGCGAAGATGGCGTCGGCGCCGCCGGCTTCGGCGATGCTGTGCTCCATCATCACGATCGCTTCGGGGGCGAGATCGGCGGCGGCTTCGGCCGAGAAGGGCCGGTAGCCGGCGAAGCCGGTGACGAGGTTCTCCGCGCCGGCGCAGCGCAGCATGGCGTCGGCATGGGTGTCGCGGCCGGCGACCAGCGGTGCGCCGCGTGCGGCGGACAGCACGAAGACGGCGCGGGTGCGGCGGGAGAGGCCGGCGATCGGGGCGTCGAGGGAGCGCCAATCCTCCGCGACCGCGACGGCGACAGCCTCGCCCGGCAGGCCGAGTGCGGCGGCGACGGCGCGGAGCTTGGCTTCCGCGGCACCGGGACCGGCGCCGTCGCGGATGGTCGCGATCGCGACGCCGGCGGCGCGCAGCACGGCCAGCGCCTGGGCGGGGCCGGCTTCGTCCGAGAGCAGCAGCAGGTCCGGATTGAGCGCGATCAGTCCTTCGGGGGCCAGCGCCCGCATGTAGCCGACCTGCGGCAGTGCCGTGACCGTGGCCGGGAAGCGGCTGGTGGTGTCGACGGCGGTGACCTGCGCGCCGGCGCCGAGCGCGAAGGCGCATTCGGTGATCGCGCCGCCGACGCTGACGATGCGCGCCGGTCCCGCCGCGGCGCGGCCGGCGCCGGCCGCGAGCAGCGCGACGGAGAGAAGCGCGCGCCGGGCGATCATGCGGCGACGCTCCGGATCGCGTGACGCTCGGCGATCGCGGACGCGATCGCGCGCCACTCGGCGCGTTCCGGCTGCCCGGGCTTGCGGGCGCCGAACAGCATGGCGACCACCTCGCCTTCGGCATCGAGCAGCTCGATCGAGGTGACGGCGCCGTCATCGGTCGGCTTCACGACGCGCCAGGCGGCGGCGACGCCCGCTTCCTGCAGGTGCAGGTTGAAATCGGGGTCGAGCACGTTGAACCAGCCCGGCGTCTCGACCAGGCGCGCGACCGGGCCGGTGTGGAACTGGATGGCGCCGCGGTTGCCGACGAAGACCATGATCGGCACCGATTGTTCGGCCGCGAGCCGCAGCGCATCGGCGCCGGCGCGGGGATCGAGGCGGAGTGCAAGGTCGGCACCGGCGGCGCCGAAGGCCTGGCGCCGCGTCGCCTTGTGCCGCCGGAGCAGCGTGATGAAGTCGTGGGTGTCGCGGAGGCCGAGCCAGTCGCTGCGGAGCGCCGCGGCGTCGAGGCTCGCTTCCGGCTCGGGTGCCGCCTGGTCCGCGGGCGTCGCGGGTGGTGCCGCGACCGCGGGTGTGGCGAAGCGGGCGAGGATGCTGTCCCAGCCGGCGCGGTCGGTCGCCTCCGTCGCGTGGATCTTGTGCATGGCGACGCCGTCGCGGTCGAAGATCTGGATCGAGGGGCGTTCGCCCGCCAGCGCATAGCCATGCGTCCAGCGGCCCGGGAACAGGCGGAGGTCGATGTCGGGGCCGAGCACCAGGATGTGGCCGGGCCCGGACGAGACCGTCTCGAAGCGGCCATGGCGTTCGTGCACCGCATAGGGGTTCCGGGTCAGCGCCATGATGCGCCCCGCGGCGGGCAGGGCGCCGATCAGCGCGGCCCATTCGGGGCGGAGCGGGGTCGCGGCGCCGAGCGCGCCGGAGGCCAGCAGCGCGGCTTCGGTGGTGCCGAGCTGCCGCGCCGCGTCGCGCGCCCGCGGCGGCTTGCCGCCGGCGTCGCGGACCAGGTCCTGGTAGCGTTCGATGAGGACGGGCATGGCGGGTTCCCCGAAGGTCAGTTCAGGCGGAAATGCACCGGCACCTCGACCCAGGAGGAGACCTGGCGGCCGCCGATGGAAGCCGGCTCGAAGGCCCAGCGCCGCACGGCGGCGAGGGCCGCGGCATCGAGCAGCGGATGGCCGGAGGAGCGCCAGATCAGCGTCTCCTCGGTCTCGCCGCCCGGCGCCACGCGGGCGCGGACGAGCACGGTCCCGGTGATGCCGAGATCGGCCGCGCGCCGGGGATATTGGGGCGGCGCCGGCGGTTGGCGATAGCGCGGCGCGGTGACCAGCAGCGGCAGCCCGACCGGTGCGGCCGCCGGTAGGGCCGGGGCCACCGGTTGGGCCGGGGCGGCCGGCGCGGCGGCGGGCTCCGCTTCGCGCCGGGGCGGCCGCGGCGCAGCCGGGCGCGGGCGCGACGCGACGCGCGGCGGGGTCGGCGGTGCCTCGGCCACCATGGGTGCCGGCGCCGTCTCGGCGGCTGGCTGCGGCTCGGCAGCGGCGACCGGTTCGGGCTCCGGCTCCGGCAGCATCACCAGCGAAGCCGCAGCGGCCGGCTCGGCGGGCTCCCGCACGCCCCCGCCCTGCGTGAGCAGCGCGGCCAGCAGCGCGGCATGCAGCGCGAGCGATGCGCCTTGGGCCGTGCCGCGGAGCCGCGCCGCCATTCAGAAGCTCACCCGCATCGAGGCGCGGACATTGCGCCCGATCTCGTAATAGGTTGGCGCCGGCGTGGAGTTCCAGGTCGAGCGCCGATAGGCCTGGTCGAAGACGTTGTCGATGCCGGCATCGAAGCGGATGTTCTGCGCGAAGGTCGGAACCCAGGTTGCGAACAGGTCGAGCACGCCATAGCCCGAGGTCTCCGGCGTGCCGGCGGGCACCCGGTCCTGCGTATCGACGATCTGCCAGCGGCCGCCGACCGTCACGCCGCTTTCCGGGAAGCGCCAGCCGCCGCTGAAGGTCACGCGATGCGCGGGCACCGAGGCGAGCGGCGGCGCCGCCGGCGCGGGTTGGGCGCCGGCGGCGGCGGGCAGGAAGGCGATCAGGGTCGCCGCCAGCAATGGCGGTCGGGCACGGGCAATCATCCAGGTCACTCCAGGGCGGGGCGATGCCTGGCTGGCACGGCAGCGCCTCGGCTGGCCGTGGCTGGCTGGCGGGGAAACCCGGTAAGATAGCCGGGTTAGACTACTTGGTCAGGATCAGCCGGTCGTTGCTGGTGCGCCGCAGGCGGTAGACGTCGCCGCCATGCTGGATCTCGAGCTCATGCTCGGCGCGCAGCAGGTCGGTGCTGGAGACCCGGCGCGGCGGCACGGTGCCCGACGGCAGCTTGGCCGGCGGCGGTGCAAGGTGGGGGGACGCGGACAGGGTGGTCTCGGACTTCAACACGGGCAGCCTCCGTTCGCGGGTGGGACACGCAATAGATGCGAATAATTCGCAATTGCGTCAAGCAGGAAGTGTCATGCGATGGCTGCTTGCTCGAATCCTCATATGTGCATATCGTTATATCTGCATCGGTCCTGCGCGAGCGGGCGAAGAGGGAACGCCGTGACGGGGCTGCAAGGCCCTGAAGTCGGCGGCTGCCCCAGCAACTGTCGGCGGGGAGCTGCCGGTCCGTTCACGCCACTGCGGTTTGCCGCGGGAAGGCAGGGCCGGTGGCCGCGATCCGCAAGTCAGGAGACCTGCCGGTGCCGCCGACCTGCCTGTGCGGGCGGCGCAACCCCTTCCGCCGGGCTGGGCGCACCGGCGGCCGGAGACTGCATCGATGACTATCGCCGCCAATCTCGGCTATCCGCGGATCGGCCCGCGCCGCGAGTTGAAGACCGCGCTGGAAGCCTTCTGGGCCGGGCGCCTGCCGGAGGCGGGGCTGGCCGACGCGGCCCGTGCGCTCCGTGCCGGCGGCCGCGCCGTGCAGCAGGCGGCCGGCATCGGCCATATCCCGTCGGGCGATTTCGCCCTCTATGACCACGTCCTGCAGACCGCCTGCGCCTTCGGCGCCATCCCGCCCGGCTATGGCTGGCAGGGCGAGGGGCCGGCCAGCTTGGCGACGCTGTTCGCCTTGGCGCGCGGCGCCCGCGGTACGGCGGCCGAGCAGGATGCCGGCATTCCGGCCGAGGCGCCGGCGCTCGAGATGACCAAGTGGTTCGACACCAACTACCACTATCTGGTGCCGCGGATCGGCGCGGCGACACCTTTCGGCCTGACCGCGAACCCCTGGGCGGAGGCGGTCGCCGAGGGCCTCGCGACCGGCTGCCGCACCCGCCCGGTGCTGCTCGGCCCCATTTCCTTCCTGCTGCTCGCCAAGGCCGAGGACGGCACCGCGCCGCTCGCGCTGCTGGGAAAACTGCTGCCGGCCTATGCGGCGGCGCTCCGCGGCATCGCGGAAGCCGGCGCCGCCTGGGTGCAGATCGACGAGCCCTGCCTCGCGACCGACCTGCCGGCCGGCGCGACCCAGGCCTGCGAACAGGCCTACCGCGCGCTGGCCGAGGCCGCGCCGGGGCTCGACATCCTGCTCGCCACCTATTTCGGCGGCCTCAGGGAGAACCTGCCGCTCGCCTTCCGGCTGCCGGTCGCGGGCGTGCATCTCGACCTGGTCCGGGCGCCGGAGCAGCTCGATGCGGCGCTTGCCGCGGCGGCGCCGGAGCAGTGGCTCTCGCTCGGCCTGGTCGACGGGCGCAACGTCTGGCGCGCCGACCTCCGCGTGGCGCTCGGGCTCGCGCAGCGCGCGGCGCGGCGTGAGGGTGGCGCGCGGCGGCTGATGGTCGCCCCGTCCTGCTCGCTGCTCCATGTGCCGCACGACGTCGCGATGGAGGAAGCGCTCGATCCGGCGCTTCGTCGCCGCCTCGCCTTCGCCAACCAGAAGCTGCGCGAGGTCGCCGCACTCGCGCGCGGCCTCGACGAGGGCGAGCGCGCGATCGCCGAGGCGCTGTCCGAAAGCGATCGCGTGGTGGGCGAGCGCCGCGCCGATCCGCGCAGCCACGACCCGGCGGTCGCGGCCCGGCTCGCCGCCGCGACGCCGGCGCTGGAGGAGCGGGGCAGCCCCTATGCCGAGCGCGCCACGGCGCAGCGGGCGCGGCTCGGCCTGCCGCTGTTCCCGGTGACGACCATCGGCTCCTTCCCGCAGACGGAAGCGGTGCGCAAGGCGCGCGCCGCGCATGCCAAGGGCAGCCTCGACACCGCTGCCTACGAGGCGGAGATGGAGCGGCTGATCGCCGAGAGCGTCGCCTGGCAGGAAGAGATCGGCGTCGACGTGCCCGTGCATGGCGAGTTCGAGCGCAACGACATGGTGAAGTATTTCGGGGAGCAGCTCGCCGGCTACGCCTTCACCAGGCATGGCTGGGTGCAGAGCTACGGCAGCCGCTGCGTCGCGCCGCCGATCATCTGGGGTGACGTGTCGCGCCCGGCGCCGATGACGCTGCGCTGGAGCCGCTTTGCGCAATCGCTCACGCGGCGGCCGATGAAGGGCATGCTGACCGGGCCGGTGACCATGCTGCAATGGTCCTTCGTACGCGACGACATCCCGCGCGAGACGGTCTGCCGCCAGATCGCGCTGGCGATTCGCGACGAGGTCACGGATCTGGAGGCCGCGGGAATCCCGATCATCCAGATCGACGAACCGGCTTTCCGCGAAGGCCTGCCACTCCGTGCTGCCGATCGCGACGACTACCTGCGTTGGGCGGTCGCCTGCTTCCGCCTCTCGGCCGCCGGCGTCGGCGATGCGACGCAGATCCACACCCACATGTGCTACAGCGAGTTCAACGACATCATCGGCGCGATCGCGGCGATGGATGCCGACGTGATCTCGATCGAGACCGCGCGCAGCCGCATGGAGCTGCTGGAGGCCTTTACCACTTTCGCCTATCCGAACGAGATCGGGCCGGGCGTCTGGGACATCCACAGCCCGCGCGTGCCGGATGCGACGGAGATGGCGGCGCTGTTCCGTCTCGCACTCACGAAGCTTCCCGCGGAACGACTCTGGCTCAATCCCGATTGCGGTTGCAAGACGCGCGGCTGGGCGGAGGTGAAACCGGCGGTGGAGAATCTTGTGAGCGCGGCGCGCGTGCTGCGCGCGGAAGCGGTGTAGCGCCCACCGTTACATCGCGCGGTGTTGCGCGACGCGGGGCGCGTGGGTTAGGCAACCAGGCCTGACCCACGCGATCCGACGAGGCTGACTTCCGCATGGCGCTGCGTTTCCGTTTCATCCTGCCCGTCCTGCTCTCGGTCCTGATCGTGGTGAGTGCCGCCGCCGATCCGGTCGAGCCGCCGAGTTTCGAGGGGACGGAACGGGTGGTGACGGCGCGGCGCAACGACACGCTGTCGGACATGCTCCGCAGCGCCGGCGTCGATGCGGCGGAGGCGCATGCCGTCGCTGCCGCGCTGCTGCCCGCCTTCGGGCCGCGCGACCTGCGCCCGGGGCAGGAGCTCAGCCTGTGGTTCGCGGCCGAGGACGAGGATTCGCTGCGCGCCGTCGCGATCGAGCCCGCGCCCGGCCACATGGTCGCGGTGCGCCGCGGCGATGCGGCCTGGACGCTGGAGGAATACCGTGCGCCGCAGTCGCGCTTCCTCGCGCAGGTGGAGGCGGAGATCGACGGCGGCGTCTTCGTGGCCCTCACCCGCGCCGGCCTGCCGCCGCCGCTGGCGCTTCGCCTGATCCGCGCCCTGCAATACGAGGTCGATTTCCAGCGCGACATCCAACCGGGAGACCGCATCGCCGTCGCCTTCGAGCGCTATCGCGGCCCGGACGGCGCGCTGCTGCGCCATGGCCGCGTGCTGCACGCGGCGCTGACGCTCTCCGGCCGCGTCGTCGAGGTCTGGCGGCACGAGGCGGAGGACGACAATGCCGGCTGGTACGACGGCACCGGCCGCCCGCTTTCCGGCCGCTTCATGCGCACGCCGCTCGACGGCGCCCGCATTTCCTCGGGCTTCGGCATGCGGCGGCATCCGGTGCTCGGCTTCAACCGCATGCATCGGGGCGTCGACTTCGCCGCGCCCACCGGCACCGCCGTCTATGCGGCGGCACCGGGCCGGGTCGCCGCGGTGCGGACCGAGCGCGGCTATGGCCGCACCATCCTGCTCCAGCATGCGGGTGGCGTGCAGACGCGCTATGCGCATCTCTCGCGCTTCGCCCGCGGGCTGCGCGCCGGCGCCACCGTGCGGCAGGGCCAGACCATCGGCGCGGTCGGCTCGACCGGCCTCTCGACCGGGCCGCATCTGCACTACGAACTGCTGGTCGGCGGCCAGGCACGCGACCCGTCGCGCACCCTGATCGCAACCGAAGGCCCGCTGCGCGGCCCGGCGCTCGCGGTCTTCCAGGCGGCGCGGGGGCAGCTCGCGACCCATATCGCGACGCTCCGCGGCTCCGGCATCGTCGAGCTGGCGATGGCGCCGGAGTAGCGTCAGGCCGGGACGGTGTCGAAGCGGCTGAGGGCGGCGCGGAATTGCGCCGCACAGGCTTCCCAGGAGAAGGCCTCGGCATGCCGCCGCGCCGCGGCCCGGTCGCAGTCGAGCGCCCGCAGGCAGGCGGCGCGGAGATCTTGGTCGAGCGCACCGACGCGGGGATCGGTGACGACGTCGAGCGGCCCGGTCACCGGATAGGCCGCGACCGGCGTGCCGGAGGCGAGCGCTTCCAGCAGCACCAGGCCGAAGGTGTCGGTGCGGGAGGGGAAGACGAAGACGTCGGCGCCGGCATAGCTCCGCGCCAGCGCGCCGTTGTCGCGCCAGCCGGTGAAATGCACGGCCGGGAACCGCGCCATCAGCGCCGGACGCTGCGGCCCGTCGCCGACCACGACCTTGGTGCCGGGAAGGTCGAGGGACAGGAACGCAGCGATGTTCTTCTCGATCGCGATGCGCCCGGCATAGAGGAAGATCGGCCGCGCCAGCCCCTCGAAGGGATCGCGGGCATCGGGGTTGAAGCGCGCCAGGTCGACGCCGCGGGTCCAGGCCCTGACCTTGGTGAAGCCGCGCGAGGCGAGCTCGTCGCGGAGCGTCTGCGTGGCCGCCAGCGTCGCCTCGCCCGCCTGGTGGAAGCGCCGCATCATCGACCAGGACAGCCGCGTCGGGATGCGGGTGCGGGCGTGGACGTATTCCGGGAACTTGGTGTGATAGGCAGTGGTGAAGGGCCAGCCCTTGCGCCAGCAAATGCGGCGCATCGCCCAGCCGAGCGGCCCTTCGGTCGCGATATGCACCGCGCAGGGCATGAAGCCCTCCGCGATTTCCCTGAGCTTCCGCGCCGGGAACAGCGCCAGCCGGATCTCCTTGTAGCCCGGTGTCGCCATGCTGCGGAACCGGTCGGGCCCCACCACCTCCACCACGTCGCCCTGCCGGCGGAGGATGTCGGTGACGAGCGTCAGCGTGCGCACCACGCCGTTCACCTGCGGGTGCCAGGCGTCGGAGACGATCAGCAGGCGGATCGGGGCCGCCGCGACGGGGGCGTTCACGCGGCTTCGGTCAGGGCGACGCGCTCGCGGGCGGCGGGGCGGCGGCCGGCGAAGGTCAGGCGGTTCTCCGCCGCCCAGTCCACCAGCGCGAAGCGGCCGTCGGCGTGTTCGACGAGGGCGGTGCAGCTCTCGACCCAGTCGCCGTCGTTCATGTAGGCGATGCCCTGGATGTTGCGCATCTCGGCGTGGTGGATGTGGCCGCAGACGACGCCGTCGAGGCCGCGGCGCCGGGCCTCGTTCGCCAGCGCGGTCTCGAAGCGGTCGATCGCCTTCACCGCCTCCTTCACCTGCCGCTTCAGCCATTGCGACAGCGACCAGTAGGGATAGCCGAGCCGGCGGCGCGCCAAATTGAACCAGGTGTTGAGCCAGAGCGCCCAGTCATAGGCCCAGTCGCCGAGATGGGCGAGGAACTTGGCGTAGCGGATCACGCCGTCGAACTCGTCGCCATGCATGACGAGGTAGCGGCGGCCATCGGCGGCGGTATGGACCGCTTCCTTCTGCAGCCGGACGCCGCCGATCTCGAGCCCGAGGCCCAGCCAGTCACGGAACATCTCGTCGTGGTTGCCGGGGATGTAGGTGACCGTGGTGCCGTTCCGCGCCATGGTCAGGATCAGCCGGAGAACCTCGTTGTGGTCGGCGTCCCAGTACCAGGATTTCCGCAGACGCCAGCCGTCGACGATGTCGCCGACGAGGTAGAGCTGCTCGCATTCGACCTGGCGGAGGAAGTCCACGAGGTAATCGCTGCGACAACCCCGGGTACCCAGATGAAGGTCGGAAATGAAGAGGGTGCGGTATCGGCGCTTGGCGTCTGTCGTCGGCGTGACTTGCATGAATCCGGCCCTGGGCGGCCGGTCTGCTCCGCGAATCGAAGCGCGCCGGCGGCGTCTGATCTGCGTCGGGGGTGAGATATCCCCAACCCAAGGCCTGGCGCATGAATCCTCGATGAAACCCCATCTTTAGGCGGCGTCATGCTATGGAAGCGGTTTGGCCACGAAACCGTCACCAACCGCTGCGAGAAGCCCCCGATGCTCGTCGTCTTCAACCCGACCGCCGGCGCCCGCCGCCGCCGCCGCCTGACGCGGGCGATGGACATGCTGTTGCATCTCGGCCTGCGGCCTGAGCTGGCGGAGACGACTGCGCCCGGCGATGCGGAGCGCCTGGCGCGGGAAGGTGCGGCGCGCGGCGTGCCGATGGTGATCGCCGCCGGCGGCGACGGCACCATCGCCGAGGTCGCGAGCGGCATCGCCGGCAGCGACGCGGCGCTCGGCGTGCTGCCGCTCGGCACCGCCAATGTGCTGGCGTGGGAACTTGGCCTGCCGATGCGCCCCGAAGCCGCGGCGGGGCGCCTCGCCGCCGGGCGGATGGTGGAGCTGCGGCCGGGGATGGCGCGATTCGGCGACGGCCGCGCGCGGCTCTTCGTGCAGATGCTGGGTGCCGGCTTCGATGCGGCGGTGGTCGCCAACCTCGATCTCGGCCTCAAGCGCCGGATCGGCCGCGCCGCCTATGTCTGGCAGACGATCCGCGAATTGCCGCGCTACCGCTTCGCCCCGATCGCGGTGACGCTGGATGGGGAGCCGCATGCGGCGACGAGCGTCATCGTCACCAAGGGCCGCCTCTATGCCGGCCGCTACCGCCTGGCGCCGGAAGCGCGCCAGGGCGAGCCCGGCTTCCACGTCGCGCTGTTCACGGCCAAGGGCCCGGTTTCGACCGCACTCCTCGGCGCCGCGCTGCCGATGAACCTCCTGTCGCGCATGCCGGGCGTCCGCCTGCTGCGCGCGGCGCGCGTCGAGCTGACGGCCGACGGCGTGCCGGTTCAGGCCGATGGCGACGCGGCGGGCAGGCTTCCGGTCGTCGTCACCGACATGCCGGGCCCGCTCCGCCTGATCGGCGCCTGATCAGGCGAGGCATCAGTCCCGCAGCAGCGTCGACAGGTTCACCAGGATCGCCGCCGTCGCGCCCCAGATGTAATGGCGCTCATGCGGGATCACCCAGAATTCGCGGATGCGGCCGCGGAACTCGCGGCTGCGGCGCTCGGCAATCCCCGGGCGCAGCAGCGCCTCCAGCGGGTATTCGAAGATCTCCGCGACCTCGGCCGGCTCCGGCGTCAAGGTCAGCGGCAGCGGCACGAGGCCCACAACCGGCGTCACGTGGTAGCCGGTGCCGGTGTGGTGCTCGGGCAGGCGGCCGATCAGCTCCGGCAGGCGGGGATCGAGGCCCACCTCCTCCGCCGCTTCGCGAAGGGCCGCCGCCTCCGGCGTCTCGCCCGGCTCGATGCGGCCGCCGGGGAAGCTCACCTGGCCGGCATGGGCGGACATGGCGGCGGCGCGGAGCGTCAGCAGGATGGTGGGTGACTCGCGCAGCACCAGCGGCACCAGCACGGCGGCTTCCGTCCGCCGCTCCGGCATCAGGTCGAGCGCGTCGTCGCTGCCGGTGGGCGCGACCCGGGCGCGCCGTTCGGGGTCCGCCAGCCGGGAAGCGATCGCCTCAGGCGTCAACCGGCGGCCTGCCCGGTGAGCTCGGCCGGCACCTCGTCGATCGGGAAGAAGACGCCCTCGCTCCAGACGCCGAGCACGGTGCGGCCGTCGACGCGCTCGGGCTCGGCCAGCGCCACCAGCTCATAGAAGACGGCGCGGCCGATCCGCGCCTCGATCCCCGGACGCACCGTGACATAGGGCCGCGGCTCCCGCGTCGCGGGGCAGATGGCGACCCGGATCGGGTGCGCCGTATCGGCGGTCACCATCTCGTCGAGGTTGGTGCGGAAGGTCAGGCATTGCTGCGGCTTGCCGGTCTCGGCGCAGGGGCAGTCGCGCCAGAACAGCTCGACCGCGACGAAAGGCGCATCCTCCACCTCGATGCGGCCGCGTTCGACCGGCGTCTCCAGCACGTAGCCGCCATCCGCCTCCCGCTTCAGCACCGAGGCGAAGAGCGAGACCAGCTCCTTCCGGCCGATCGGGCTGCCGCGATAGTACCAGGTGCCGTCGCGGCCGATGCGGATCGCGAAATCGCCGCAGTCGATACGGGGGCGCCGTCCGGCCGCCGCCATCACGGAGCCTCCATCGACATCATTCGTCGCTTTCTCCGCGCGCTCTCCGGTCATAGGCTTCACTTCATTCTGGCCGCAGGCCGGGGTCGGCACGCGGGCTGGGGTGACGGGCGCTCGTTCCGAAGCCGGCCTCCGGCAACCGGCTTCGCCCTTAGTATGGGAACAGCGACGGCATGGTTGAAGTGGCCGAAACGACGGATCCGACCGCGATGGTCGCAGCCGCCGAAGCCCTGGCCGCCCGCCTGGGCCGGGTGCGGGAGGCGGTCGGCCGGGTGATCTTCGGCCAGCAGGCGGTGATCGACCGCACCCTGATCACCCTGCTTTCGGGCGGGCATGTGCTGCTGGTGGGCGTCCCCGGCCTCGGCAAGACCAAGCTGGTGGAGACCCTCGGCGCGGTGCTGGACCTCGATGCCAGGCGGGTACAATTCACCCCGGACCTGATGCCGGCCGACATCCTGGGCTCCGAGGTGCTGGAGGAAGCGCCCGATGGCCGCCGCGCCTTCCGCTTCATCAAGGGCCCGGTCTTCTGCCAGCTGCTGATGGCCGACGAGATCAACCGCGCCAGCCCGCGCACCCAGTCGGCGCTGCTCCAGGCGATGCAGGAGCACCGGGTCGCGGTCGGCGGCGAAATTCACCTGCTGCCGGCCCCCTTCCACGTGCTGGCGACGCAGAACCCGATCGAGCAGGAAGGCACCTACCCGCTGCCCGAGGCCCAGCTCGACCGGTTCCTGCTGGAGGTCGAGGTCGGCTATCCGAACGCCGAGGCGGAGCGGGCCATGCTGCTGGCGACGACCGGCGTCGCGGAGGCGCGGCCGGAGCCGGCGATGACCGGGCGGGAACTGCTGGCCGCCCAGGCGCTGATCCGCCGCCTGCCGGTCGGCGAGACGGTGCTGGAGGCGATCCTGGCGCTGGTCCGCGGCGCCCGGCCGGAGACCACCGGGATCGAGGCGGTCAGGAAGCACCTGGCCTGGGGCCCCGGCCCGCGCGCCGCCCAGGCGCTGATGCTGGCGACCCGGGCGCGGGCGGTGCTCGACGGCCGCCTGGCCCCCTCGATCGAGGACGTGGTCGACCTGGCGGAGCCGGTGCTGCGCCACCGCATGGCGCTCAACTTCTCCGCCCGCGCCGACGGCGTCACGCTCGCCGACGTGATCGGCGCGCTGAAGTCGAGCATCGGATGAGAGCCGGCCCCGGGATGGCGCGGCGGCGATCTGGCGGGCCTTTTCCGCCCCTGCCGCGCCGTCTTCCTCGCCGATGCGATCAGCATCGGCTGCGTCACCCGGCACGACAGGAACGAAAAATGCCTCGCCAGCTCACCACCGCGCCATCCCGGGGCCGGCTCTGAACACCCACACCGCTTCCCGCGCCGCGAACCGCGCCGAGGCGCTCGGCGCCCGGCTGCCGCCGCTGATCGTCGAGGCGGAGCGGGTGGCGGCGACCGTCATGCAGGGCGTGCACGGGCGCCGGCGGGCAGGGCAGGGCGACGCCTTCTGGCAGTTCCGGCCCTACGTCGCCGGGGACGTCGCGCAGCGCATCGACTGGCGGCAGAGCGCCAAGTCCGACCGCCTCTTCATCCGCGAGACCGAATGGGAAGCCGCGCAGACGGTCGCGGTCTGGCGCGACGCCTCGGCCTCCATGGACTGGCATTCGCATTTGTCCCCCGTCCGCAAGCGCGACCGGGCGGAGCTGCTGCTGCTGGCGCTGTCGGCGCTGCTGCTCCGCGGCGGCGAGCGGGTGCGGCTGCTCGGCGCCTACCGCCGCAGCTTCGCCGGGCGCGGCGCGCTGGTGCCGCTCGCCGAGGCGCTGTCGCGCGCGACACCCCCGCCCGAGGATCAGGCGGTGCCGCGCCATGCCCGGGTGGTGCTGGTCGGCGATTTCCTCGATCCGCTGCCGGAGATGAGCCGTGCGGTCGCGGCGCTGGCGGCGCGCCCGGTCCGGGGCCATCTGCTCCAGGTGCTCGATCCTGCCGAGGAATCCCTGCCCTTTGCCGGCCGCGTCCGCTTCGAGGGCGTCGAGGGCGCCGAACACGCCCTGCTGCCGCGGGTCGAGACCGCGCGCGCCCTGTACGCCGAGCGCCTGGCCGCGCATCGCGCCGGGCTTCGCGCCATCGCCGGCGCCGCCGGCTGGAGCTTTGCCCTGCATCACACGGACCAGCCGCCGGAGGCCGCGCTGCTCGCGGCCTACCAGGCGCTGGCGCCCGCCTGATGCTGAGCCTCGGCCCGATCGCCTTCGCCGCACCCTGGCTGCTGGCCGCGCTCGTCGCTCTGCCGGTGCTGGTGTGGCTGCTGCGGGTGACGCCGCCCGCCGCCAAGCGCCAGAGCTTCCCGGCGATCCGCCTGCTGCGCGACCTGCCGCCGCGGGAGGAGACGCCGTCGCGCACGCCCTGGTGGCTGCTGCTGCTCCGCATCCTGGCCGCCGCGCTGATCATCCTCGGCCTGTCGCGGCCGATCTGGCAGCCGGGGAGTGCGGCCGGCGGCACCGGACCCTTGCTGATCGCGATCGACGATGGCTGGGCTGCGGCCGCCGATTGGCCGGCCCGCGCGGCCGCGGCGGCGGCCGCCCTCGAAGCCGCGGGGCGGGACGGGCGGCGCGTCGCGCTGCTCGCGACGGCGCCGTCCGAGACCGGGGAAGCGCCGCGCGCGACCGGGCTGATGCCGGCCGAGGAAGCCCGCGCGCGGCTCGCCGCACTGCGCCCGAAACCCTGGACGCCGGACCGGGCGGCCGCACTCGCCGCACTCGCCGAGTTCCGCGCCCGCATGCCCGGCCCCTTCGCCGCACACTACGTCAGCGACGGCGTCGCGCATGACGATGGCGACGGCGCCTTCGCGCGCGCGCTCGCCGAAGGCGGCGCGCTGACCGTGGCAAGGGCGGATGCGGCGCCGGCGCGGATGCTGCTGCCGCCGCGCGCCGAGGCCGATCGGCTGACCCTCCGCGTCGCACAGCTGCCGATCGGGGGCGCCACCACCGTGCAGGTGCTGGCCCGCACCGGCGACGGGCGCACGCTGGCGAGTGCCGCGATCGGGCTCGCCGCCGGCGCGCGGGAGGGGGAGGCGGTGCTCGAATTGCCGATCGAGATCCGCAATCAGATCCTGCGCCTGGATCTCGATCCGCCGGCGGGGGCGGCCGGCATCGTGCTGCTGGACGAGCGCTTCCGCCGCCGCCCGGTCGGCCTCATTGCCGGCACCGACAGCAATGCCGACGTGCCGCTGATCGGCGACCTCTACTACCTGGAACGCGCGCTCTCGCCCTATGCCGAGATTCGCCGCGGACCGCTGGACGAGCTGCTGGCGCGGCGGCTCGCGGTGCTGGTGCTGGCCGACCGCGACCTGTCGGACCCGCGGGAGAGGGATGCGGTCGCCGGCTGGGTGCAGCAGGGCGGCACGCTGATCCGCTTCGCCGGCCCGCGCATGGCCGAGCGCCCCGATCCGCTGCTGCCGCTGCCGCTCCGCACCGGGGAACGCCAGCTCGGCGGCGCGCTCACCTGGGAACGGGCGCAGCCGCTGGCGCCCTTCCCGGACGGCTCGCCCTTCGCCGGCCTGGCGGTGCCGCCCGACGTGACGGTGGAGCGCCAGGTGCTGGCCGAGCCCTCGCCCCGGTTGACGCAGCATTCCTGGGCGCGGCTCGCCGACGGCACGCCGCTCGTCACCTACGAGAATCGCGGTGCGGGTCGCGTCGTGCTGTTCCATGTGACTGCCCAGGCGGAATGGTCGAACCTGCCGCTCTCCGGCCTCTTCGTCGACATGCTGCGGCGGCTGGTGACGCTCTCGGCCGGCGTCGTGGGCGCGGAAGGGGATCAGATGCTGGCGCCGCTCGAAGCCCTCGACGGCTTCGGCCGGCTCGGCCCGGCGCCGCCGGCGGCCGCCGCGGTCGCCGCCAACCGGATCGAGGCGACGCGGCCTTCGCCCCGGCAGCCGCCCGGCTGGTACGGCGCGCCCGGCCAGGCGGGGCAGGACGCCGCCTGGCGCCGGGCGCTCAATCTCTCGGCCAACACGCCGCCGGCGGCCCCGGCCGCGGCGCTGCCGGCGGGGGCCGCGGTCACCGGCATCGGCGTGCTGGCGGCCGAGCGCGATCTCGGCCCCTGGCTGCTGGCCGCCGCGCTGCTGCTGCTGGCGGCCGACCTTCTCGTCTCGCTCGGGCTCCGCGGCCTGCTCGGCTGGCGACGCACCGGCGTGGCCGCGGCGCTGGCGCTGGTGCTGGCGGCGATGCCGGCGGTGGCGCAGCCGGCGGGCGAAGGCAGCCCCGCACTCGCGACCCGGCTCGCCTATGTCCGCACCGGCGATCCGGCGGTGGACGAGACGGTGCGCGCCGGCCTGGTGGGCCTGTCCGACTTCGTCAACCGGCGCAGCGCCGCGGCGCTGGCCGATCCGATCGCGGTCGCACCCGGGCAGGACGACCTCGCCTTCTTCCCGCTGATCTACTGGGCGGTGCTGCCGCAGGCGCCGACGCCGGACGCCGCCGCGGTCGCGGCACTCAACGGCTTCATGCGCAATGGCGGCATCATCCTGTTCGACACCCGCGACGAGGGCAGCGGCGAGGGCTATGCGCCCGGGGCGCGCGCCGCGCTGCGCCGGATCACCCGCGACCTCTCGATCCCGCCGATCGCGCCGGTGCCGGACGATCACGTGCTCAAGCGCGCCTTCTACCTGCTGCAGGATCTGCCCGGGCGCTTCGCCGGCGGCCAGGTCTGGGTGGCGCGCGACGTCGACCGCGCCAATGACAGCGTCTCGCCGGTGATCATCGGCGGGCATGACTGGGCGGCCGCCTGGGCGATCGACGAACGCGGGACCAATCCGCATGCGGTGATCCCGGGCGGCGCGCGGCAGCGCATCCTCGCCTACCGCTTCGGCATGAACCTCGTGATCTACGCGCTGACCGGCAACTACAAGGGCGACCAGGTGCACGTGCCGGCGATCCTGGAAAGGCTCGGCAATTGACGCAGGCGATCGCCGGCATCGACCTCTCGCCCATCCTGCCCGCCTGGCTGCTGCTGGCGCTGGCGGTGCTCGCGGTCGCGGTGCTGCTGCCCGGGGCGCTGCGCCGGGCGCGCGGCACGATCTGGCGGGCCCTGGGCTTCGCGCTGCTGCTGCTCGCACTCGCCAATCCCCGCCTGGTGCAGGAGACGCGGGAGACGCGGCCCGACATCGCGCTGCTCGCCATCGACCGCTCCGACAGCGCTGGGATCAACGGTCGCGATCAGCGGATCGAGGCGGCGCGTGCGGCGCTGGAAGCGCGGCTCGGCCGCATGCCGGAGCTCGAGCTCCGCACCGTCGCGGTGCCGGAGGCCGGCAACCAGGGCACCCGGCTGTTCGGCGCGATCGAGCAGGCGCTGGCCGACATCCCGCGCGCGCGGCTCGCCGGCGTGATCGCGCTGACCGACGGCCAGGCGCATGACGTGCCGGCGGCGGCGCCGATGGAGGCTCCCTTCCACGCGCTGCTCGCCGGCCGCCCGGGCGAGACCGACCGGCGGCTGCGCATCGTCGAGGCGCCGGGCTTCGGCATCGTCGGGCGCAGCGTCGAGCTCCGCGTCGTCGCCGAGGATCTGGGCGCGCGGGAGCAGGGCGGCGCGGCCACGCTGACCATCCGCCGCGACGGCCAGCCGCCCCGGCAGGAGAGCGTGCCGCTCGGACGCGAGCACCGGATCGCGGTGCCGATCGAGCGCGGCGGCCCGACCGTGGTCGAGATCGCCGCCGAGCCGCGGCCGGGCGAGGTCAGCACGCTCAACAACCGCCAGGTGGTCACCATCACCGGCGTCCGCGACCGGCTGCGCGTGCTGCTGATCAGCGGCGAGCCGCATGCCGGGGAACGCACCTGGCGGCGGCTGCTCAAGGCCGATCCCAATGTCGACCTGGTGCATTTCACCATCCTGCGGCCGCCCGAGCGCGACGACCTGACGCCCTTGAACGAGCTGGCGCTGATCGCCTTCCCGGTGCGCGAGCTGTTCCAGGTCAAGCTGCGCGAATTCGACCTGATCGTCTTCGACCGCTTCGCCAATCGCGGCATCCTGCCGCCCGCCTATCTGCGCAACATCGCCGACTACGTCCGCGGCGGCGGCGCGCTGCTGCTCTCGGTCGGTCCGGAATTCACCGGCCCCGCCAGCCTCGCTTTGACCCCGCTCGGCCCGGTGCTGCCGGCGCGGCCGGCCGGCGCCCAGGCGGTCGCCGAAGGCGCCTTCCGCCCGCGGGTCAGCGCGCTCGGTGCCCGGCATCCGGTGACCGAAGGGCTGAGCACGGCCGCGCCGGAGCAGGAGCCCGGCTGGGGCCGCTGGTACCGCTATCTCCGCGCCGACCAGCGCGCCGGCAGCGCGGTGATGGAGGCGCCGGGCGGCGCGCCGCTGCTGGTGCTGGACCGCGCCGGCGACGGCCGGGTGGCGCTGATGCTGTCCGACCACATCTGGCTCTGGTCGCGCGGGCATGATGGCGGCGGGCCGCAGCAGGAGCTGCTCCGCCGCATCGCGCATTGGCTGATGCGCGAGCCCGAGCTGGAGGAGGAGGACCTGACCGCGCGGATCGAATCCGGCCGCCTGACCGTCACCCGCCGCAGCCTCGACCCCGCGCCGCCGCCCGAGATCGTGGTGACGGCACCCGATGGCCGGGTGGTTCGGGCGCGGCCGCAGGCCGAAGGCGGCCGCGCCACGCTGACGGTGCCGGCGACCGAGCCCGGCGTCTGGCAGGCGAGCGACGGCCGCCGCTCCGCCTTCGCCGCCGCGGCGGCGGCCAACCCGCTCGAGATCGCCGATCTCCGCGCCGACGACGCCAGGCTCAGGCCGGTGGCGCGGGCGACCGGCGGCAGCATCCGCTGGCTCGGCGACGCGGCGGAGCCGCAACTGCCGGAGATCCGCCGGGTCGCGGCCGGCCGGGATGCCGCCGGTGCCGGCTGGATCGGGCTCCGGCGCAACGGCGACCACACGGTGACCGGCATCGCCGCGCTGCCGCTGCTGCCGCCCTGGCTCGCCTTGCCGCTGGTGCTCGGCGTCGCCATTTTCGCCTGGCGCCGGGAAGGTCGCTGACCCTGTGAAGGATGGAGGGTGCCGTGCGTAGCCTGATCCTGTTGCCGGTCCTGGCGCTCGGCGCCTGCGCTACCGGCCCGAGTTTCAGCGAGCGGATGGCGCTGCTGGTCGGCCGCAGCGAGGCCGACCTGGTGCAGACGCTCGGCGTGCCGGTCCGCACCCATGAGGCGGACGGCCAGCGCTTCCTGGAATTCGAGGAGCGGCGGACGGTGCTCTATCCCTCCCCCGACCCCTTCGCCTTCTACGGCCCCTATGGGCGCTACGGCCGCTGGCGCGGCGGCTATTATGCCGGGACCGCCTATGGGCTGGCTTTCTGCGACGTGACCTGGTCGCTCCGGAACGGCCGCGCGCAGGCCTTCACTGCCCGGGGCAGTTGCGGGTAAAACCTCCCGCATGCGCATCATCCCGATCCTTGCCGCCCCCCTGCTGCTGGCCGCCCTCCCTGCCCTGGCGCAGGGCATCGGCAATGCGCCGGCCGGTGGCCCGGCTGCCAGCCGGGCGCAGCCGCCGCGCCCCGCCGCGGCACCGCCGCCGGCGCTGCCGGGCCTCGCTGCCCGCCGTGCGCCGGAGCCGATCCCCGGTGACCCGAGCCGGGTGCTGTCGCCCAATGCCGCGCTGTTCGATGCGATCACCCGCGGCGACCTGCCGGCGGCGCGCGACGCCGTCTCCCGCGGCGCCGACCTCGACAGCCGGAACGTGCTGGGGCTGACGCCGATCGATGCGGCGGTCGACCAGGGCCGGAACGAGATCCTGTTCTACCTGCTCTCGGCGCGGGGCTCGGTGCGCAACCCGGCGCCGCCGCCGGAATCGCGGGAGACGGCGCGCGAGCGCCAGGCGCGGGAGCGCCAGGTGGAGGCCGCCCGCGCCGCTGCCGAACGCCAGGCCCGGCGGGCACCCGCCCCGGCCGCGCCGCGCGAAGCGGCGCCGGCCAGCGCCCGGCTGTTCTCGGGCGATGGCGGCGCGCCGCGCCCGGATGTCGGCTTCCTGGGCTTCGATGCCGGCCGCCCGCAGGGCGGCGGCGGCGACGACGAACGTCCGGCCCCGCGCCGCCGCGGAGGATAAGGGTGCCTCAGGCGACGGCCTTCGCCCGGGCGCCTTCGAGGACGGTCACCTTGACGTCGTCCGGCCCGTCCGGGGTTTCCCGCAGCACGTAGCCGCGGCCCCAGACCGTCGCGATCAGGCTCGCGGCACCCGCTTCCGCCAGCTTGCGGCGCAGCTTGCAGACGAAGACGTCGATGATCTTCATCTCCGGCTCGTCGATGCCGTTGTAGAGATGGGTCAGGATCGCGCCCTTGCTCTGGATCGCCCCCTTGCGGAGCATCAGCAGCTCCAGGATCAGCGATTCCTTGCCGGTCAGGTTCACGTGGTTGCCGTCCACATGCACCTCCTTGCTCTGGATATCGAGCGAGAGATTGCCGGAGACGATGGTCGACCGCGCATAGCCCTTGGACCGGCGGATGACCGCGCGGATGCGTGCGACCGTCTCGGTCTTGTCGGTGGCGCGCAGGATGCAGTCGTCGGCGCCGAGGTCGAGCACCTGGACGCGGGCGGCGATGTCGTCGCTCCGCGTCGTCGCGATGATCGGGATCGACAGGCCGGAAGCGCGGATGCGGCGCACCGCCTCGGCCCCATCCATGTCAGCCAGCATCGTGCCGATCAGCACCACGTCGTAATCGTAGTGCCGGGCCATGCCGACCGCATCCTCGCCGCCCTTCACGGTGTCGACGGTGATGGTCGCCTGCTGGAGCGACCGGATGAGGCCGATGACGCTGAGCGGATCCCGTTCCACAATCAATGCGCGCATCGCTGCCTCTCTCCACCAGTGGCAGGAGGCTATCAACAATCAGAGACAATTGTAAACAGAGGATCGAATCGGCGGCGATACCACCACGGCCAAGCTGACGCTGTGCCAGCAACCGTGGCGGGTGGTCTGGATACAGGTTCCAGCGAATACTGGCGCTCGCCATTTGCGAGCTTCGCATTCGGGCGATCCGCCTGTTCGTTAACCGGCAACAACCTCAAGTGGTGTTCCTTCGCGGGCTATTCGAGCCGCACGCCCGCGCTGCGCACCACCTCGCCCCAGCGCGCCACGTCCTCCGACAGGCGGGTGCCCCATTCGGCGGCCGGGAGGTCCAGCGGCTCGGCGCCCTGTGCGCGCCAGGACGCCGCGAGGGATGGCAGCGCGCGGCGGATTTCGGCGTTCAGCCGTTCCACCACCCCGGGCGGCGTCCCGCGGGGTGCGACCAGGCCGATGAGGATCCCGACGTCGAAGCCGGGAAAGCCGCCTTCCGCGACCGTCGGCGCCTCCGGCAAGGCTGCGGAGCGTTCGGCGGTCGTCACGCCGAGCACCCGCACCCGGCCATCGCGCGCGAGCTCGGCGGCATTCGTCACCGGATCGATCATCAGCGGCACGCGGCCGGCGACCAGGTCGTTCCTGGCCTCGCCCCCCGAGCGGTAGGGGATGTGGGTCCACTCGATCCCCGACCCGGCGCGCAGCAGCTCGGCCGCCAGGTGGTTCACCGTGCCGATGCCGGTCGTGGCGTAGGAAAGCGTCCCCGGCGCGCGCCGGGCGAGCGCCACCAGGCCAGCCAGGTCCGGGGCGGGCAGCGAGGGGGTGGCCGCGATCGCGAGTGCCGTCGTGTTGAAGCCCGCGACCGGCACGAAATCCCGCAGCAGCACGTAGCCGCGGTTGGGCAGCAGCGCCTCGCCGATGGTGTGCGAGGAGGTGATGACCAGAAGGGTGTGGCCGTCCGGCGCGGCGCGCGCGACCGAGGCGGCGCCGAGGGCGCCGCCGGCGCCCGGCCGGTTCTCGACGATCGCGCGCTGCCCGAGGGCCGCGGAGAGGCGATCCGCCATGGTGCGCGCGAAGATGTCGGTCGCCCCCGCCGGGCCGAAGGGCACCACGATCCGGATCGGCTGGGACGGCCAGGCCGGCTGGCTCCAGGCGGGGCCGGGCGCGGCGGCGGCGGCGGCGAGCAGGGCACGGCGCGGGACCATCGGCCTACCTCCATCCTGTGATGCTGCGCGTTGCCTCCGGCTGGTTCAAGATACACGCCGTCCCAAGGGGAGCGGGTGGAATGGCGCTGCTGGCGGAGCCGGGTCACTACGACTATGCACCCTATCGCGGGCGTCCGCGCATCGCCTGGCCGGGCGGCGCGCGGATCGCCGTCTGGGTGGTGCCGAACATCGAGCATTACGAGCTCGACCCGCCGCGCAACCCGCATCGCGCCGCCTGGCCCCGGCCGGCGCCCGACGTGCTCGGCTATTCCTGGCGGGATTCCGGCAACCGGGCCGGCTTCCACCGCATGGCGGACGCGATGGAGCGCTTCGGCGTGCGCGGTTCCGTCTCGCTCAACGTCGCCGTGTGCGACCACTTCCCCGACATGATCGCGCGCTGCGTGGCCTTGGGGTGGGAGCTGTTCAGCCACGGCATCTACAACACCCGCTACCTCTACGACATGTCGCCCGACGAGCTGCGCCAGGTGATCGGCGATTGCCGCGACACCATCCACCGCGCCTCCGGCCAGCGGCTGGATGGCTGGCTGTCCCCGGCACTCACGAACGACGACCAGGTGCAGGAGATGCTGGCCGAGGAAGGGCTGCTCTACACGCTCGACATGCTGCACGACGACCAGCCGATGCCGGTCAGGACGCGCGCCGGGCGGATGGTCAGCATTCCCTACTCGCTCGAGGTGAACGACGTTCCCCTGCTGGTGCAGCAGAACCGCACCCCGGCAGAGTATGCGGAGATCGTCATCGCCCAGTTCGAGGCGCTACGCGCCGAGGGCGGCACCGTCCTCGCCCTCCCGATCCACCCCTACCTCATCGGCCAGCCGCACAGGATCGCGGCGCTGGAACGGGTGCTGGCGCATATCGCGGGCGCCGGGGAGACCTGGCTCGCGACCGGGCGCGAGATCGCGCAATGGTTCGTGGATCGCCACCTGCCGGAATTCGAGGCCTGGATCGCGGCGGGGACGCCGGCATGACCCTCGGACCGGACTACCTCGCCTACCCGCACCGCCGCCAGGGCCTTGACCACGACCTGTTCCCGCATCGCGACCTGCCGGACGCGCCGCGCCCGCGCTGGCCGGGCGATGCGAAGCTGGCGCTCTGGATCGCAGTGCCGGTGCAGCACTTCCCGATGGACATGAAGCGCGCGCCGGTCGCCATCCCGGGCGGCATGGAGCGGCCCTACCCCTCCTACTGGGACTACACGCAGCGCGACTACGGCAACCGGGTCGGCATCTTCCGCCTGATGCGCGCGCTGGACGCGCGGGGGCTGCGCGCGACCGCCTTCGTCTCCGGCTGCATCCCCGGGCGCTACCCGGCACTGGCCGCCGAGATCGGCGCGCGCGGGTGGGAGGTGGCGGCGTCTTCCTGGGACATGGGCCACGCGCTGCATGCGGGCCTTCCCGAGGACGAGGAACGCGGCATCATCGCGCGCAGCCTCGATGCGCTGGAACAGGGTTTTGGGACGCGGCCGGCCGGATGGCATTCGCCGGGGCATGCGCAATCCCCGCGCACGACAGCGCTGCTCGCCGCCGCCGGGATCGCCTGGTGCGCCGACTGGATCAACGACGACCTGCCCTTCGCGATGCAGACCCCGCCCGGCGCCTTGCACGCCCTGCCGCTCGCCTACGAGATCGCCGACCGGCGCATGCTGTTCGAGGGGCATGGCCGCACCGCCGATTGGTGCGCGGCGGTGCTGGCGGCGGCCGAGCGGCTCAGCGCCGAAGGCGGCCGCATCCTCTGCCTGCATCTGACGCCGTGGGTCGCGGGACAGGCGCACCGCATCCGCGCGGTGGAGGCGCTGCTGGATCAGCTGATCGCGGGCGGCGCCTGGGCGGCGACCGGCAGCGAGATTCTGGGCGAATGGAGGAAGGCCGGTGGCTGATCGTTTTACGCGCCTGACCGAGGCGACGATGACCCCGGCGCAGCGGGACGTCGCGGCCCGCATCGCCGGCTCCCGCGGCGGAGACGGCGCAAGGGGGCCGTTCGGCCTCTGGCTCCGCGTGCCGGAGCTTGCGGACCGGCTGCAACGGGTCGGCGCTTTCGTGCGCTACGAAACGGCGCTGCCGTCGCGGCTGATCGAGCTCGCGATCTGCGTCTGCGCGGCGGCCTGGCGATCGGCCTATGAGTGGCACGCGCATGCGGTGCTGGCGGTCGAGGCCGGGCTCGATCCCGCCATCCTCGCGGCCTTGCGCGACGGCCGCGACGCGGAAGACGCGCCGGCCGAGGAGGCGGCGGTGATCGCCTTCTGCACCGAGCTGCACCGGGACCGCGCCGTCTCCGACGGAACCTTCGCACGCGCCCTCGATCTGTTCGGGGAAGCGGGGGTGACGGAGCTCGTCGCGACCAGCGGCTACTACGTCGCGGTGTCGATGTCGCTCAACGTCGCGCAGGTGAAGCTGCCGCCGGGGGCAGAGGCGTTCGCAATGCCCGCGCAACGGCGCCACGATCCCTAGGGTCATGGCGCGCTCGCGTGGGCGTGCGCCTAACGCAGGATCCGCGTCGCGCCGGAAACCCTGAGGCCCTCGCCGGCCGTCACGCCGATCTCGGCGTGCAGGCGCGAGCAGCAGCCCATGTCTTCGCCCTGCACGATGTCGATGCTGCCCGCGTGCGGCCAGCCGAGGTCGCGCAGGTAGCCGCCGAGCGCCGCCGCCGCGGCACCCGTTGCCGGATCCTCGTACACACCTCCGATCGGGAAGGGGTTGCGCGCATGGAAAAGCCGCGGCGTTTCCGCATGGATCAGGCTGAAGGTGACGATGCCTTCGGCGAGCGCGAGCGTCCGGCCACGGGCCTGGTCGTAACGCATGCCGGCAAGCCGCGCGCGGTCGCGCAGCGCGAGCACCAGGTGGTCCGCCCCCGCATGCGCGATCGCGGGCGGGATGCGATCGTCGAGGTCGGCCCCCTCGAACGAGAACAGCGCCAGCGCATCCGCCAGGAGGGCAGCCGGTGCAGGCCGGCTCCGCGTCGGCGGCGAGCGCAGCGTGGCCCGCGCCTCGGCACCCTTGCCCTGGCCCTCCACGCCGATCTCCGCGCGGTTCAGGCGCAATGCGAAGGTGCCGTCGCCGAAGCGGCGCGCCAGCGCCGCGCCCAGGGCGATGGTGGCGTGGCCGCAGAAATCCACTTCCACCTCCGGGGCGAAGTAGCGCGCGCGCCACGCGGCGCCGTCCGGCGCGGCGAACACCGTCTCCGAATACCCGACCTCCGCGGCGACCGCCTGCATGACGGCCTCCTGCGGCAGGGCGTCGAGGATCACGACGCCGGCCGGATTCCCACCCGCCTCCCCGTCGGAGAAGGCGGCGATGCGCTCGACCTGCAGGGCTGTCGGTGGAACCATGGCGTCACGGTAGCGGCGGCGGCGATCGCGGCATAGCGCGATGCGGCCGATCGCGATCGGCGTCGCCGGCCCGATCCGGCAAGGACATGCGGCGCCATCCGTGACCAGGGCTTCGCATGCGTGAGGAGACATCATCCTCGCCGCGCCGATTGCCGCTCCCCGCCACCGCCGATCCTGCGACCATCCGATCGCCCGAGGCGTCGATGGAGCGGATGACGGATGACCGAGCGACTTGGACGTGACGACATGCTGCGGCATGCGGAGGCGTGGATCGCGGCCTGGAACCGCCGCGATCTCCACGCCGTCCTCGCGGACTTCGCCGAGGCGGCGGCGTTCCGCAGCCCGCGTGCGCGCGCGGTCACCGGCAGCCCCTATCTGGCGGACAAGGCGGCACTCGCGCGCTATTGGCAGGCGGGCCTCGCCAGGCCGGGCTCGCTGCATTTCACGCTGCTGTCGGCGATCTGCGACGTCGAGGCGCAGAGGATGGTGGTGCACTACGTCGCGCGGCTCGACGGCGTTCCGCGGCGTGCCTGCGAGATCTTCCACTTCGAGAACGGCCGCAAGGCCTATGCCGAGGCGCTCTACGGCGACGTGGACGAGGCGTGACGGCCGTTCACGCCGCCAGGCTGTCGCCCTCCAACTGCTCCCGCAGCCAGGCCGCCAGCAGCCTGCCCTCCCGCTGGCGCAGCAGGCCGGGGCGGGTCACGAGCCAATAGGCGGTACCGCTCTCGATCGGCGCGTCGAGCGCGCGGACGCGGCCCGCCGCGATGTCGTCGGCAGAGACCGGCAGCCGCGCGAGTGCCACGCCCAGACCCTGCGCCGCGGCGTCCAGCGCCAGCTGGATCGTGTCGAAGCGGAGGCCGCGTGAGATGTCGGGCGGGCTCAGGCCGCGCAGCGCGGCCCAGGCGGCCCAATCCGGCGCGGCCGTCACGTGCAGGACGGTCAGGCGCGACAGCGCCTCCGGAAGCGGCAGCCGGCAATCCGGCGCCGCCACCGGCACCAGCCCGACCGGCGCCAGCCGATGCCACTCCGCCGGCCCGACCGGCGCCTCGGCCATGCGGATCGCGAAGTCGAAGCGGCCGTCGCCGAGCTCGACATGCTCGCGCTCCGTCGAGATCGCCAGGTCGAGCGAAGGGTGCCGCCGCCGCAGGGCGGCCAGGCGCGGCAGCAGCCACCGCGTGGCGAAGGTGGGTGCCACGCTGCCGGCGAGGCCGCGCCCCGTGCGCGGCGTGGTCAGGGCATCGACGCAGCGGGACAGGGCCTCGAAGGCCCGGCTCGCCTCGCGCAGCAGCGTCTCCCCGGCCGGCGTGAGGCGCATGCCGCGTCGGTCGCGGTGAAACAGCGGCAGGCCGAGCGCGTCTTCCAGCGTGCGGACGCCGTGGCTGACGGCACTCGGCGTCACGCCGAGCTCCGCGGCGGCGGCGGCGAAGCCGCTGCAGCGGCCGGCCGCCTCGAAGACGCGCAGCGCGGAGAGCGGGGGAAGCTTGTGCGCCATCGCCGTGGACCTCCTGAAGCATTCCAGGACGGGTGTGGCGGGGCGGCCAGAGACAGGTCATCATGCCTGACCTGTCTGAATCGCGCGCCTTTCAGGCGGTGACCGCGGCTCAAGGAGCGTGAGGAGTTCGCGTTCGCGCGGCGTAGCGTGCCTCCGCAGGCTGGCGGCATGGACACGATCGCACCATCCGCTTCCGCCGACGGCCTGCATCACGCGCGTCACGGCGCCCTGGCGCTGCTCACCATGGATCGCCCGGCGCGGCTCAACGCGCTCGATCCGCCACTGATCGCCGCTTTGCAGGCGGCGCTGGACGCGATCGAGGCCGATCCCGGCGTGCGGGCCGTCATCCTGACCGGCGCCGGCGAGCGCGCCTTTTCCGCGGGCGCCGACATCCACGCCTTCGCGCCGGTCATCGAGCGCGGCGAGGCGATGCGGGGCTTCGTGCGGCCCGGCCAGGCGCTGACCGCGCGCATCGAGGCCTTCCCGAAGCCGGTGATCTGCGCCGTGAACGGCCTCGCCTATGGCGGCGGCTGCGAGGTGGTGGAGGCGGCGCCGCTGGCGGTCGCCGCCGCCCATGCGAGTTTCGCCAAGCCCGAGATCAAGCTCGGCTTCCCCCCGCCCTTCGGCGGGACGCAACGCCTCGCGCGCCTGATCGGCCGGAAGCGGGCGCTGGCGATGATCCTCTCGGGCGCGCCGATCCCGGCGGAGGAGGCGCTGGCCATCGGGCTCGTCAACCGCGTGGTCGCCCCGGACGGGCTGATCGCGGCCGCGGCGGCGATGGCCGCCGGCATCATGGCGCATTCGCCCCTCGCGGTCGCGGCAAGCCTCGCCGCGGTGACGCGGGGCCTGAACCTCGGCATCGCCGAGGGGCTCGCCGTCGAAGCCGCGGCCTTCGCCAGCGTCCTGCACACCGCCGACCTGCAGGAAGGCATCGCGGCCTTCCGCGAGCGGCGCCCACCGCAGTTCCGCGGACGCTGAGGATCGACGGCGTCAGGCGGCTCCCTGAGGGATGCGCTTGTGCGCCACGTAGGCGCGCCAGCCGCCATGCTGCGTGATCTCCTCCATCCCCTCGACCCGCCAGGGCTCGATGAGGACGCCGAGCGGCGCGGTGCCGTCATCGAGCAGGACGCGGCCGACGCAGAGGCCGGGCGCCTCCTCCTCGACGACCATGGGAAAGGACGCGCGGGGAATGGCGTAGAGCTCCGCCGCGACGGCGCTGCCACCGACCGCGAAGCGGATCATGCCGGGGTGGCGGTCGTGGATGGACCAGAGGCGGTAGAGCGGTGCCGTGGCCACGTCGCGCAGGTAGGTGGCCTGTGCGGCCAGCAGCCGGGCATGCGCGCGCATGCCGCGCATGAGCCCGCCATTGACGACGAGGCCGACCTGTCCCGCCGGGATGTCCGGCGCGTCCGTCGGGCGGGGGAAGAGGGGTGTCATCAGTCGACGGTGATGTTGGCATCGCGGACGATGCGGGCGTTGCGCTCGAACTCGTCGCGCAGCAGCGTGTCGAAGGCGTCGCGGGCCATAGGCCGGGGCTCCACGCCTAACTGGCCGAAGCGGGCGGCGATGTCGGGGTCGGTCAGCAGGGTGGTGATGGCGGCATGCATGCGGTCCGCGATGTCGGGCGGGATCGTCGCGCGCGCGACGACGCCGAACCAGGAGTTGGAGACGACGCCGGTGACGCCGGCCTCGTCGAAGGTGGGGGTCTCGGGCAGGAGCGGGTTGCGGCGTGAATCGGCGACGGCGACGGGACGGAGGCGGCCCTCGCGAATGAGGGGCACCGCCTCCGGCAGGTTGGCGAACATCATGGGGACGCTGCCGGCCATCACGTCGGCGAGCGCCTGCGGCCCGCCACGATAGGGCACGTGCTGGAGGTCGATGCCGGCCGCCATCCTGAAACTCTCGCCGCCCAGGTGCTGGGAGGTGCCGTTGCCGATCGAGGCATAGGAGAGGCGGCCGGGCGCCGCGCGGGCAGCGGTGACGATCGCGGCGACGGTGCGCGCTGCGACGTTCGGGCCGACGACCAGGACGTGCGGGTTGAAGCCGAGCGAGGCGATGCCGCGGAAGTCGCGCCGGGCATCGAAGGGCGGGTTGCGGATCAGCGTCGCGTTGATGGTGAAGGAGTTGGCGACGTTGAGGAAGGAATAGCCATCGGCCGGCGCCTTGGCGACGACGTCGCTGCCGATCACGGTACCGGCGCCAAGCCGGTTCTCGATGATGACCGGCTGGCCGAGGCCGTCCGACAGGCGTGGCTGGAGAAGCCGCATCAGCACGTCGCTGGTCCCGCCCGGCGGAAAGGCGACGACGAAGCGTATGGGGCGGCTCGGCCAGGCAGGCTGGGCCTTGGCGGCCATCGGGCCGATGGCGAGGGCGGCGAGGAGGGAGCGGCGGCGGATCATGCGACCCGCTGAGCAAGCGTTATGCCAACGAAGCCACAGGCTGAACGAAATGGTCCGGGTTCAGGTCGCGTGTTCGGTCATGTCGAGGCGCCGCTCGATGCGGTCCAGCCGCACTTCCACGCGCGCCACGCTCTCATGCAGATGCGCGATGTCGCCCTGAAGCAGCGCCATCGGCTTCCGGTTCTGCCGGGTTTCAAACTCAATGCTCTCCAGGCGCTGATCCAAGCGCAGCAGCCGCTCGTCCATCCGTCGCAGGAGTATGAGCGTCAGGCTCTCAGGCTGTTCGGACATCGCGTACGCCCAAAAGGCGCCAAGCCCCACGGCCGGCCATGTCCAGAATATGCGGACGCACGGATGTCGCCGCAAGCCGTATCGGATCCTGTGGATAACGCCCGTAAGTGATGGTGCCGACACCCAGGATTGAACTGGGGACCTACTGATTACGAATCAGTTGCTCTACCGCTGAGCTATGTCGGCCCGGAAGGCCGGGCCTCATACCCCGCGCCCGCGCCAGCGGCAAGCGTCCGGGCCCCGGCCGTGCTACACCCGGCACCAACCATGCGCCGTCGCCTGCTGACCCTCCTGGCCCTCGCCCTCGCCGGCGGCGCCGCCCTGTTCTGGTGGACCCTGCCGCCGGTCGTCGCCATCGCGGTCGCGACCCGCGGCCCGGCGCTGGAGGCGGTCTACGCCACCGGCACCATCGAGCCGGTGCGCTGGGCGCGCGTCGGCCCCGCCATCCGCGGCCGGGTCGTCCGCGTGCTGGTCGAAGAAGGGGATCGAGTAGAGGCCGGCCAGCCGCTCGCGCAGCTCGACGACCGGGAAGCGGCGGCCCGGGTCGCGGAGGCGGAAGCCCGCGCCACCTATGCGCAGGACGACCTGGCGCGCATCCGCACCCTGGTCGCCCGCGACATCGCCGCCCGCGCCCAGCTCGACCGCGCCGAGAGCGAAGCCCGCGCGGCGCGGGCGCTGGCGGATGCCAGCCTCCGGCGCCTGGACGACTTCATGGTTCGCGCCCATGCCGACGGCACCGTGCTCCGCCGCGACGTCGAGCCCGGGCAGATCGCCGACGTGCCCGATGCCCTCTTCTGGGTGGGGGAGCCGCGGCCGCTCCGCGTCAATGCGGAGGTCGATGAGGAGGACATCGCCCGCATCCAGGTCGGCCAGCGCGTGCTGCTCCGCGCCGATGCCTTCCCCGGCCAGGCGCTGCCCGCGACCGTCGTGCAGATCACGCCGAAGGGCGACACCGCGCGCAAATCCTACCGGGTCCGGATGTCGCTGCCGGACGACACGCCGCTCCATATCGGCATGTCGGTCGAAGCCAATATCGTGCTGCGGGAGGAGCCGGCGGCGGTGCTGATCCCGCCGGCCGCCCTCCGCGACGGCCACGTCTTCGTCATCGAGAAGGAACAGGTGCGCCGCCGCGGCGTCACCGCCGGGGTCGTAGGCCCGCGCGCGGTCGAGATCCGGGACGGGCTGCATGCCGGCGACGCCGTCGTGCTCGATCCCGCGAACCTCACGGATGGCCAGCATGTCAGGCTGCGCGCCGGCGGTGCGGTCGCCGGGACGGCGCGGAGATGAAACCGATCTTCGGAACCGCCCGGCGATGAGGCTGATCTTCGCCCTCGCGCGCGGCATGCTGGCCAGGCGGCGGCGCCAGACCCTCGTCAGCGTCTCGGGCGTCGCTCTCGGCGTCGCCTTCTTCATCGCCATCGCGTCCCTGATGCGCGGCTTCCAGACCTATTTCGTCGCCCAGATCATCGACGTGCAGCCGCACATCACGATCAAGGACGAGCGGCGGAACCCGCTGCCCCAGGCGGCCGAGATCGCCCATCCGGACGGCGCGGTGGCGCTTGCCGGCGTCAGGCCGCTGGACCGCGTCCGTGGCATCCGCGCCGCCGGCGACAAGCTCGCGATCCTGGAAGCCATGCCGGGCGTCGTCGCGGCGCCGATCCTGACCGGCCAGGCGCTGCTGCGTTATGGCGGGCGCGACGTCTCCGCGACCGTCACCGGCATCGACCCGCCGCGCTACATGCAGGTCGCGAACCTCGCCAAGGACATGACCGAAGGCCGCATCGAGGATCTGCGGACCGCCGCCAACGGCATCATCATCGGCGCGGGCCTCGCCCAGCGCCTTGGCGTCGCCCTCGGCGACACGGTCAATGCGGTGGCACCGCGCGGCGCCACGCTGCAGATGAAGATCGTCGGCATCTTCCGCACCGGCATCGTGACGCTCGACCAGCAACAGGCCTATTCGCTGCTCAAGGTGAACCAGATCCTGCAGGACCGGTCCAACGTCGTGAACCAGATCGTGCTGCGGCTGGCCGACGTCACCCGGGCCGAGCCGCTGGCGCGCGAGATCGAGGCGCGCTTCGGCGACCGCACCGAAAGCTGGGAGGAGCAGAACGCCAACATCCTGACCGTCTTCGTGATCCAGAACGCCATCATGTACAGCGTCACCGGCGCCATCCTGCTGGTCGCCGCCTTCGGCATCTACAACATCATCTCGACCGTGGTGTTCGAGAAGACACGCGACATCGCCATCCTGAAGTCGCTCGGCTTCACCGAAGGCGATATCCAGCGCCTGTTCCTGATCCAGGGCCTGGCCGCCGGCGCGATGGGCGCCGCGCTCGGCTGCGGGCTCGGCACGCTGATGATCGAAGGCCTGGCGCAGGTGCGCTTCGGGGTCGATGCACCCTCCGGCAACGACCGCTTCATCCTGGCCCGCGAATGGCAGGTCTATGCGCTCGCCTCCGGCTTCGCGATCCTCGCCGCCGGGATCGCGGCGGTGATCCCGGCCCGCCGCGCCGCAAGGCTCGATCCCGTGCAGGTGGTGCGGGGCGCGGCATGACCCTGCTCGCCGCGGACGCCGTCACCCGCCGGCTGCCGGAAGGCCCGGTGCTGGTCGAGGACGCGACGCTCGCCGTCGAAGGGGGCGAGTTCGTGGCGATCACCGGGCCGTCCGGTTCCGGCAAGTCCTCGCTGCTCTATCTGCTCGGCCTGCTCGATCGGCCGAGCCGCGGCCGTGTGCTGCTGGAAGGCCAGGACACCACGGGGCTCGACGGCGATGCGCTGGCGGCGCTGCGGCTGGCGCGGCTCGGCTTCGTGTTCCAGTTCCACTTCCTGCTGCCGGAATTCAACAGCCTCGACAACGTGCTGATCCCGATCCGCAGGCGCGGCCTTCTGGCGGACGGCGCCGCGCGCGAGAAGGGGATGGCGCTGCTGGCGCGGCTCGGCCTCGGGGCGGATGCCGGCAAGCTGCCGGAGCAGCTCTCGGGCGGCATGCGCCAGCGCGTCGCGATCGCCCGCGCGCTCGCCAACGACCCGGCGCTGCTGCTGGCCGATGAGCCGACCGGCAACCTCGACACGAAGAACGCCGCCGCGGTCTTCGACATCTTCGCCGAGCTCGCGGCCGATGGCGGCCGCGCTGTCATCGCCGTCACCCACGACGCGGAGCTGGCGCGCCGCGCCACCCGGCGCATCCACCTGGTCGATGGCCGCATCGTCTCCGACGAAGCCGGCGGCTGACGCAGGATCGGGCGGCGCCGCAGCCGCGAGGTTGCGGCGGTCGTCTTCTACCCGCGCCGCACATTCAGCGGCAGGGTCACGCCGCGGCGGCCGAGCACCAGGCCGCGGCGGTAACCGCTGTCGAGGAAGTATTGCCCGAGCGGCCAATAGGGCAGGTCCTCGAAGAACCGCGCCTGCACGTCGCGGCCGATCCGGCGCTGCGCCTCGATGTCCGGCGCTTCCAGCCAGGCGTCGCGCAGTGTTTCGAGCTCCGGGCTGCTCGGCCAGCCGAACCAGGCATCGCCGCCATTGGCACGCAGCAGCGGATGGCCGCCGGGATTGGTCAGGTCCTCGCCCCCGAACAGCACCACCACCGCGTTCCAGCCGCCCTGCGCCGGCGGGTCCTTGCGGCTCCGCCGCGCCAGCATGGTCCCCCAGTCGGAGGTGGCGTCGACGGCGTCGAGCCCGATCTTCTTCATCAGGTCGATCGCGACCAGGGTCAGCGCGTTGTTGTTCACCTGGTCGGCGGGGTTCAGCACCACCGCGCGGCTGCCGGCACGCCCGGTCGCGGCAAGCGCGGCGCGGGCACGCGCGAGGTCGCGCGGGCCAGCGAGGGCCGCGAGGCCGGCATCGGAAGCGAGCGCGGTGCCCGGCGGGAAGCAGCCGATGCCGTCGCGCCAGCGGCCGCGGTCGGGGCCCATGATCGACGCCATGAACTCGGCCTGGTCGAGGGCCGGCAGCAGCGCGCGGCGCACCGCCGGATCGTCGAAGGGCGGGTGCAGGTGGTTGGGTCGCAGCATGGCCACGGTGCCGCCGGTCTCCAGCCGCTCCACCACCACGTCGCGGCGCCGCGCGAGCAGGTCGCGAAGGTCGGGCGACACGCGCTCCCACCAGTCGACCTCGCCAGCCTGCAGGGCGGCCGCCGCGGTCGAGGGGTCCATGATGATGCGGAGCTCGAGGCGCTCGAAATGCGCGAGCTTCGGCCCCGCGGTGCCACCCGGCGCGCCCGCCGGCGTCGGGCTGTAGCGCTCGTGCCGGCGATAGACGACCTGCGCGCCGGAACGCCACTCCTCCGCCACGAAGCGATAGGGGCCGGAGCCCACGATCTCGGTCAGCGGGGTCGCGGCCGGCGTTGCCGCGAAACGCTCCGGCATGATGAAGCAGGGGTAGGAGGAGGACTTGCCGAGCGCATCCAGCATGGCGCCGAAGGGCCGCCGCAGCCGCAGCGCGAAGCGCCGGTCGTCGAGTGCGGCGATCTCGTCCAGCCGCGCGGCGAGCGTCTGGCCATGGGTGTCGCGCGCCATCCAGCGCCGGATGGAGGCGACGGCGTCGGCGGCGCGGACCGGCTCGCCGTCATGGAAGCGCGGCCCCTCGCGCAAGGTGAAAACCCAGCGCAGCCCGCCATCCTCCACGACATGGCCTGCGGCGAGCTGCGGCTGCGGGCGGAATTCCTGGTCCAGGCCGTACAGCGTGTCCCAGCAGAGATGCGCGTGGTTGCGCACCGCATAGGAGGTGGTGGCCAGCGGATCGAGGGAGGTCACGTCCGCCTGCGGGATGAAGCGCAGCGTCGTCGCGGCATCGCCCTGCGCGAGCGAAGGCCGCGGCAGCACGGGCAGCAGCGCTGCCGCGGCGGCGCCGAGCAGGGGACGGCGGCCTGTTCCGATGGTCATCGCTCTGTCCCCTGCATCGTTCTCAGAAGGCCGGTACCACGGCACCCTGGAAGGTGGTGCGCACGTAATCGCGCACCGCATCGGTCTGGTAGGCCGCGACCAGGCGCCGGACCCAGGGCGCTTCCTGGTCCTGCTCGCGCACCGCGATCAGGTTGGCATAGGGGCTTTCCGCACTCTCCAGCCGGATCGCGTCGCGCACCGGGTTGAGCCCGGCCGGGATCGCGTAGTTGGTGTTGATCGCGGCGACGTCGACTTCCTCCAGCGCGCGGGGCAGCTGCGCGGCCTCCAGCTCCACGATGCGGAGGCGCTTCGGGTTGGCGGCGATGTCGGCGACGGTCGCGCGGAAGTCGGCGCCGGGGCGCAGCGTGAACAACCCGCCCTCGGCGAGCAGCACCAGCGCGCGGCCGCCATTGGTCGGGTCGTTCGGGATCGCGACCCGGGCGCCGGCCGGCACTGCATCCAGCGTGCGGTGGCGGCGCGAATAGGCGCCCATCGGGAAGATCAGCGTCTTGCCCGCGGCGACCAGCGGCAGCCGCCGGTCGCGCACCTGCTGATCCAGGAAGGGCTGGTGCTGGTAGGAATTGGCGTCGAGCTCGCCGGCGGCCAGCGCCGCGTTCGGCTGGATGTAGTCGGTGAATTCGATGATGCGGAGAATGAGGCCGGCACCGGGGCCGTCGGCGCGGGCCGCGATCTCGCGGACCTGTTCCAGCACCTGGGCATGCGGCCCGGCGGTGACGCCGATGCGGAGCGGCCGCGCGGCGGTGCCGATGGCATTCGCCTGGGCGCGCGCGGCGAGGGGGGCGAGAAGCGCCGCAGCGATCGCGGCGCGGCGGGGAAGGGCGGTCATCGGGGTTTCTCCGGAACGGTCAGCGATGGGTGGCGCGCCGCACCAGGCGGTCGCCGAGGCTTTGCAGGGCCTGCACCAGCAGGATCAGGATCACGACGACGGTCGCCATCACCTCCGGCATGAAGCGCTGGTAGCCGAAGCGGATGCCGAGGTCGCCGAGCCCGCCGCCGCCGACCGCGCCCGCCATCGCCGAATAGCCGACCAGCGAGACGAGGGTGACGGTGACCGCCGCGATCAGGCCGGGCATCGCTTCCGGCACCACGACCTTCAGCAGGATCTGCAGGCGCGTCGCCCCCATGGCGCGCGCCGCTTCGATCACGCCGCGGTCGACCTCGCGGAAGGCGTTCTCGAACAGGCGGGCGATGAAGGCGGTCGATGCCAGCGCCAGCGGCACGATCGCCGCCATGGTGCCGATCGAGGTGCCGGCGACGACCCGCGTGAAGGGCACGATCGCGACCATCAGGATGATGAAGGGCGTCGAGCGCACCGCGTTGACGACGAGGCCAAGCGGCCGGTTCAGCAATGGCCGCGGCGCCAGCCCGCCTTCGGCGGTGACATGCAACAGGAGCGCGACCGGCAGACCGATCAGCAGCGAGACGGCGGTGGCGCCGCCGACCATCGTCACGGTCTGCCAGGCGGCCTCGATGAGCAAATCCTGGAGCGTGGGGGTGAGCCAGGGGAGCATGCGTCAGCCTTCCTCCGCCGCGACGTCGCCGACCGTGAGGCCGAGACCCCGCATCCAGCCGATCGCGGCTTCGATCGCGTCCGGCGCGCCATAGGCGGCGACCGCCATGATGCCGAAGGGCGCATCGCCGATCGCGTCGATCCGGCCGGAGACGATGTTGATGTCGATCGCGAAGCGCCGGCTGGCCTCGCTCACCACCGCGCGCGTCGCGGCGGTGCCGGTGAACAGGATGCGCAGCAGCCGGCGGTCCTCGCCGGGGCCGGGCGCCGGCAACGCGGCGACGGTCGCCGACGGGACGGCGGTGCCGATCACCTCGGCCACGAAGCGGCGCGTCGTCGCCGCCTGCGGCGCGGTGAAGACGTCGAAGACGCGTCCCTGTTCGATGACACGCCCGGCCTCCAGCACCGCGACCCGGTCGCAGAGCGCCTTCACCACCGCCATCTCATGGGTGATCAGCAGGATGGTGAGATTGAGTCGCGCGCGCAGGTCGCCCAGCAGGCCCAGGATCTCGGTCGTGGTCTCGGGGTCGAGGGCGGAGGTCGCCTCGTCGCAGAGCAGCAGGCCGGGCGCCGAGGCCAGCGCGCGGGCGATGCCGACGCGCTGCTTCTGGCCGCCCGAGAGCTGCGCCGGATAGGCGTCCCGCTTCTCGGCCAGCCCGACCAGCGGCAGCAGTTCCTCCACGCGGGCGCGTCGGGCGGCGCGCCCGATGCCCGCGACCTCCAGCGGGAAGGCGATGTTCCCGGCCACCGTGCGGGAGGAGAGCAGGTTGAAGTGCTGGAACACCATGCCGATGCGCCGCCGCGCGGCGCGGAGCCCCGCTTCGTCGAGCCCGGTCAGCTCGGTGCCCTCGATCGCGACGCTGCCGGCATCCGGGCGTTCCAGCAGGTTCGCGCAGCGGATCAGCGTCGACTTGCCGGCGCCCGATCGGCCGACGATGCCGAACACCTCGCCGGCAGCGACCTCGAGCGTGACATCGTCGAGCGCCGGCTGCGCGGCGCCCGGAAAGCGCTTTGTCAGCCCGCGCAGGCTGACGGCCGGCGGGCCGAGCGTGGCTGCCGGCCCGGGGACGGCAATGGCGTCGCGCGGCATCAAGGGCGGCCTGAAAGGGGCGAAAAGGCGGTCATGGTCGGTCCGAAAACGGCGGGCCGGCTCCGTAGCCCTTCCAGCCGCATATTGCAACGCACCACGGCGTGGGGATCGAGATTGCACAAACAACAGTCGTGAATAACGTGGCCGTCGCGACCCCATATCCCCCATATGCGCTGGCTGCTCGGTCTCCTGCTCCTCCTCCTGCTCGGCGTCTTCGCGCGGCACCTTCTGCCCCCTGAATGGGATCCGCGGACGCCGCTCGACCTAACGGCCGCGCCGAACCTGCTGACCGGCTGGAAGCTGACCCGCATGGGCTGGCAGCCGGAGCAGTGCCGGGCGGCCTTTGCGCTCTCCGGCATCGCGATCTCCCGCATCCCCGACCGGCCGTCGGAGGAGGGCTGCGCGCTGACCGACGCGGTGCGCCTGCCGGCCGGGCTCCGCGTCGCGCCGCCGGGGCCGGTCGTCACCTGCCCGGTCGCCGCCGCCTGGGCGCTGTTCGAGCGGCAGACCCTGCAGCCGGCGGCAAGGCGGCATTTCGCCACCGAGGTCGCCTCGGTCCGGCAACTCGGCACCTATGCCTGCCGCAACGTGAACAATGCTTCCGCCGGCCGCCGCAGCCAGCACGCGACGGCGAATGCGATCGACATCGCCGGCTTCACGCTGCGCGACGGGCGGGAGGTCTCGGTGCTGCGGGACTGGGAGGGAGAGGACGCCGAGGCTGCCTTCCTGCGCGAGGTCCGCGACGGCGCCTGCCGCTGGTTCCGCGCGGTGCTGAGCCCGGACTACAACGCCGCCCACCGCGACCATTTCCACTTCGACCGCGGGCCCTGGATCGCCTGCCGGTGAGGGGACGTCAGCGGAGCAAGGTCCATACCGCGATCAGCAACGTCAGCACGACGAGCGGTACGGCGCCGAGCGGCCAGGCCTTGCGATAGACGCTGGCTTCCAGCTCGCTTCGCTTTACCAGCGCGCAGCCCATGGCGATGCGGGCCGGCGACAGCATCGTCAGCGCCGCGGCCGCGCTGTTCTGCAGGGCCGCAATCCAGACGACAGGAAGGCCGGTTGGGATGGACAGCCCGACCTGCGAGTTCATCAGAAGCCCGTTGGAGGCATTGCTGCTGCCGGTGAGGAACCCGAAGGCTCCGGCGAGCCAGGGCGTCGCGAACACCGCGTAAGCGCCGAGCCCCGAGCCGAGCGCCATCGCGAGCGCTGTCGCCATGCCGCCATCCGCCATGACCTGTGCGACGATCAGGTAGATCGCGATCGTCGCCACCGGACCGCGGCCGCGGCGCCACGTCGTCAGCAGCGTGCGCGGCATGGCGCCGAGGCGTCCGGTCAGTGCGGCCGTGGCGATGCCGACGGCCAGCAGCCAGGTGCCGGGATGCAGAAGCGGGATCCAGGACGGCAGGCCGGCGAAGGGCTGAAGCGTCCCCGCGGCGCGCAGCCCGTCCTGGAACGCCGGAATGCCGCGGCTCGCTGCGAGGCCGAGGATGAGGACGGCGTAAGGCAGACCGGTTTTGAAGGCAGACCGCCAGCGCGCAGCATCCGGCCGCTCGTTCCACCAGAAATGGATCACGATCAACGGTCCGAGGGCGGCCATGCCCGCGATCTCAGGTCCGAGCCAGGCATTCGCCAAGATCAGCAGCGCGAGGGCGAGCGTCAGCGTGACCAGTTCCGAGACCGCATTGCCGATCGAGTTGATCAGCCCTGCGGAGGCGGCCATGCGCCAGAACAGCAGGAGCCACGCGAAGAGCAGCGGCACGCTCAACAGCGCGCTGTGCAGGCCGAGCGCATGGGGCGGAAGTCCGGCGAAGGCTGCGCCCACGATCGTCCCGTTCGCCATGGCGCCCCAGGAGACAAGCACTTGGCTGAACAGGCCGAGCAGCACGACGTGAAGGGGCGGCAGGCCGATCGCCTGCAGCATGGCGATGGTGGTGACCTGGCCGACGCCGAACCCGGTCGCCGCTTCCGCGAAGGGGCCGACGAGGAAGCAGGCGAAGAAGACTCGCCGGCGGCGCTCGAGAGGGGAGATCGCCCGGCCATCGGTGGCCTCGCCTGGTTCGGCGGAAGCAACCTCCCGGAAGAGCAGGCCGGCCAGGATCACCGCGGCGACGAGCGCCGAGAGCCAGAGCCCCTTGGCGATCGTCGTGACCAGGCCCGCACTGCTCACCGGCGTCGGCGCCGCGGACAGGGCGACGATCGCCGCGGCCAGCAGCCCGCACAGCCCGGCCGCGATGGAGCTGACGCGCCCCGAGGCCATGCAAAGCACGATCACGATCAGCGGCAGCGACCAGATCAGGTAGGACATCGATCGTTCCGAGACGGGCTCTCAGAGCCCGAGGTCGCTCAGGCCGGGATGGTCGTCGGGGCGGCGGCCGAGCGGCCAGCGGAACAGCCGGTCCGGCTCGCGGATCGGCAGGTCGTTGATCGAGGCTTCGCGGCGCGCCATGAAGCCGCCTGCGTCGAACTGCCACTGCTCGTTGCCGTGGCTGCGATACCAGGTGCCGGAATCGTCGCGCCACTCATAGGCGAAACGCACCGCGATCCGGTCTCCGGTGAAGGCCCAGACCTCCTTGATGAGGCGGTAGTCGAGTTCCCGCGCCCATTTGCGCGTCAGGAAAGCGATGATCGCCTCCCGGCCCGAGAAGAACTCCGCGCGGTTCCGCCAGCGGCTGTCGGGCGTATAGGCCAACGCGACCCGCGCGGGATCGCGGCTGTTCCAGGCGTCTTCGGCCATGCGCGCCTTCTGCGCCGCGGTCTCGGCCGTGAAGGGCGGCAGCGGCGGACGCGGATGCTCGACGTTCATGTGGCAATCTCCGCCAGCCCGTCGATCGCCTTCGCCAGCCTCACGTCGCGCTCCGACAGCCCCCCGGCATCGTGGGTGCTCAGCAGGATCTCGACCCGGTTCCAGACATTCGACCATTCCGGGTGATGGTCCTGGGCTTCCGCCAGCAGCGCAATGCGCGTCATGAACCCCCAGGCCTCGGAGAAATCGCGGAAGCGGAAGCTGCGCACAATGGCGTCGCGCCCTTCCGCCAGCCGCCACTCCGGCAGCGCCGCCGCGAGCCCGGCCCGCGCTGTCTCATCGAGCTTCTCGACCATGCGACCTCTCCCTCCCTTGACCGGCGCCGCAACGACGCCCCATCTGCCCCGCATGCGCCACGGCCCGCCGCCTTCGACCGACGACATCCTGGAGATGGCCGAGACCGCGCTCGGCGCCTTCCCCGAGGCGCTCAGGCGCATGGTGCAGGGTATCGCCATCCTGGTCGAGGAAGCACCGGATGACGAGACGGTCCGCGAGATGGGGCTCGACAGCGGATGGGAGCTGACCGGCCTCTACCGCGGCGTGCCGTTGACCGAGAAGACCAGCGCCGACGTGCCGATGGTGCCCGATACCGTGCTGCTCTACCGGGAGCCGATCCTGCTCGAATGGATCGAGACCGGGGAGGACCTGTTCCGCCTGGTCCGCAACGTGCTGATCCACGAGATCGGCCATCATTTCGGCCTGTCGGATGCCGAGATCGAAAGGCTGGAACGGGAATGACGGCGACGCTGCGGCCCTCCTGGGCGGGCCTCCTCGCCCGCGGCCTGGCGCTGACGGTGGTCGCGGCCGTGGCCGGCACCCTCGCCATGCTGCCCTCCGTGGCCCGGCAGCTCGGCAGCGACTACGTGCACTACCTTCCTGGGTACTTCATCTTGGGCCCGATCTTCGGCCTGATCTTCGCCGCGCCGATCACGCTCGTGCTGCTGCCGGTGCTGCGACGGCGCGGGGCGTCGCTGCTGTGGCCGGCCGCGGCGGCAAGCGCGCTCTGGATGGTCGCGGCACCGCGGCTCACCGGCCTGGTTGGTCCGCTGGCGCGGCCGAGCATCGATCCCGACCTGCTGCTGATCCTGGTCGGCACGGCGGTGGGCCTCGCCGCGGCCTGGCTGTTCGCGGCCTGGACGCGGCCGCGTCACCATTCCCCGTAGAAGACGCCCGCCTGCTTGAAGCGGTCGGTGCGGAACTCCGCTTCCGCCCAGGTGAGCGTGGTGCGGCGCTTCAGCCCGGCGAACCAGGCGAGCAGCTTCTCCCGCATCGCCGCCCGGATCGGCTCCAGCGCCGGATCGGTGCCGCGGTCGAAGAATTCCTCCGGATCGGCCGCGAGGTCGAACAGCTGCGGCGGCATGCCCGAGCTCCAATGGACGTATTTCCACTGCGCCGTGCGCAGCATCCAGGCATGGTGATGGCCGGTCGGCAGGCCGAGCCGCCGGCGGGCGCCACGAAACGTCCAGTCGAGCTCGGAGATCGCGCAGTCGCGCCAGGCGCCGGCCGCGCTGCGGGTCGGTGCCAGCAGCGACCGTCCCTCGACCAGATGCTCGGCGGGGTCGAGCGCCAGCGCATCGAGGATGGTCGGCACCACGTCGATCATCTCGACGAGGCGGGCATCGGCGGTGCCGCGCGTCGCATCGGCCGCCGGGCTCGGATCGGCGACGATCATCGGCACGCGCTGGATGCAGTCGTGGAACAGCTCCTTCTCGCCGAGCCAGTGGTCGCCGAGGTAGTCGCCATGGTCGGAGGTGAAGACCACCAGCGTGTGCCGCCAGAGGTCGCGTTCGTCGAGCAGCGCCCAGATGCGGCCGAGGTGGTCGTCCACCTGCCGGATCAGCCCCTGATAGGTCGGGCGCACCGCAGCGATCGTCGCGTCGCTCTGGAAGTTGCGCGCCACTTCCTCGTTCATGAATTCGCGCACCACCGGATGCGCGGCCTGCCGCTCCGCCTGGTGGCGCCGGACCGGCAGGCATTGCTCCGGGGTGAAGAGCGCGTGGTAGGGCGCGGGTGCGATATAGGGCCAGTGCGGCTTGACGTAGGAGAGGTGCAGCACCCAGGGCGCGTCGCCCTGGCGGTCGATGAAGTCGAGCGCGATGTCGGTCGTATAGGCGGTCTCGCTATGCGCCTCGGCCACGCGGGCGGGCAGCCGCGCGTTCCGCATCTTCCAGCCGGAGACGACCTGGCCGTCCTTCTCGGCGGCGATGACGTAGTCGCTCCAGGGGTCCGGGCTGTCGTAGCCGCGGGCGCGCAGCCAGTCGGCATAGGCGCTGTCGGTCTCGGCATGGTGGCCGTCATGGCGGTCGACCACGGTGAACCAGCCTTCGTCGAGCAGCGCCTTGAGGTCGTGCTGCCCGTCGAGCGCCAGCCGCCGCATGCCATGCGCGTCGGGCAGCATGTGGGTCTTGCCGGCCAGCGCCAGGGTGCGGCCGGATTGCCGGAGATGCCAGCCGAGCGTGACCTCGCCGACCGAGAGCGGCACCCGGTTGTGGGTGGCGCCGTGGGAGGAGACATAGCGGCCGGTATAGGCGGACATGCGCGACGGCCCGCAGATGCCGGACTGCACATAGGCTTCGGTGAAGCGCACGCCGCGCGCCGCCAGCGCATCGATGTTCGGCGTTGCCAGGAAGGGATGCCCGGCGCAGCCGAGGTGATCGGCGCGGAGCTGGTCGCACATGATGAACAGCACGTTGCGGATAGGGACGCTCACCGGATCACACTCCCGCGGACTGCAGCAGCCGGTCGACGAAGGCCGGCACGATGGCGGTCGCCGGCCCGTGGATCGCCTCGTCGAACAGCCGGCTGCCCTGGCTCGGTTCCAGGTTCAGCTCGACGGTGCGGGCATGGCCGCGCACCTCGGCGACGAAGCCCGCCGCCGGATACACGTTGCCCGAGGTGCCGATCGAGACGAACAGGCCGCAATGCGTGAGCGCCTGCTCGATCTCCTCCATGTGCATCGGCATCTCGCCGAACCAGACGATGTCGGGCCGCAGGCCGCCCGCCTTGCCGCATTGCGGGCAGGGCGTCGCGGTCGAGAGGTCCGCGGCCCAGGGCATCACCGCTTCGCAGCCAAGGCAGCGGGCGCGGTTGAGCGCGCCATGCATCTGGAGCACATGCTCCGATCCGGCGCGGGCGTGCAGGTCGTCGACATTCTGGGTGACGACCAGCACCTCCGCCGGCCAGCGCTGCTCCAGCAACGTGAGTGCGGCATGCGCGGCATTGGGCGCGATAGCGGGGTCGCAGAGCTGCGCACGGCGGGCGTTGTAGAAGCCGTGCACCGCAGCGGGGTCGCGGGCGAAGGCCTCCGGCGTCGCGACATCCTCGATCCGGACGCGGGCCCAGATGCCGTCCGCGTCGCGGAAGGTGGCGAGCCCGGATTCACGGCTGATGCCGGCGCCGGTCAGGACGACGATCGGATCGAGGAGGCGGGTCACCTTGGTTGTCCCGCAGGCGGTGGCAAATGGGGTACGTCGAAGAAACGCGTACCGCTGCCTGCCAGGACATGGCCGAATTCAGGCCTCCAGATGACGCCGCCGCTATTGACCGCGGCGCGTTCGAAGACCCAGCTCCGGCCTAGAATATCATTGGTGTCGGTGCGGGTCAGCTCGGCGATGGTGGGTTCATCAAGGTCGAAGGAGAGCCAGCGCTGCCAGCGCGGCGGGGTATAGTAGACGATCCGGTAGGCACCGTCCGGGCTCGTCTCGACGCCGGTGAAGGCTTTCCCGCCGAGTGCCCAGGGCGCGAGGGCAAGAAGGATTGCCAGCAGGACGACGCGCCGCCGCCATTGTGCCGTCGAGCGCGGCGTCACAACGGTGTCCTTCTCTCGCGACAGCAGCAGCTTGGTTGTCCGCCAGAGGCCCCAGGCGCCGCCGCAGAAGACCGCCGAGGGGAGCGCCGCACCGATGGCGAACCAGCACCAGAGACGGGGATAGGACTGCGGATCGACGGGATAGTCGATGAAGGTCGTTGTGCCGAAGGCGTAGTTCCACCATTCCCAGATCCAGGCTGCGTGCAACTCCATCCGCAAGGGTCCGTAGAACGTCACGAGGCCGCTGCCGTTGAGGAACACCAGCGAAGCCAGGCCGGACCAGCCGATGATGATGGCAGGGACCGCTACGAAGATCGCCAGAGTGGTGACCAGGCGAACAGGCCGTCGCCAGCGATGGTCGCATGCAAGGCGGGCAGCCTCACTGTCAATCGACTGCGGCGGAGTGCAGCGGCCGCTTCGGAACCACAGCCGCTTTTCCAGCCGCCAAGCGACGAAGACGCTCAGCGCCAAGTGGAACGAGGGAAGCGCCGCACTGGCGAGGAACCAGGTCAGGGCAACAATGGAGGGACCGCTTCCAACGGTGTAGCCAAAGACCGTCGCCACGAGGATCAGAGCGATAAGCCACCACATCACGACCCAATCGAGGCCCGTCGCCATACCTGCATGCGGAAAGTTGGTGATGACCGACATTCCGTAGATGGCGAGCGTTGAGGCGGCGGTCGACCAGACGAGTACCAGCGTCACGATTGCCGCGGCTGTTGCGAGGCCCGGCAACCAGCGCCGAGGCACGCGGCTCTCGCCGCCCTCCGGCATCAGATCACGATCCTTGCCGTTACTGGAAGAAGATCGCATCAGCACAGTAGCGGCAAGCCTTGAATTCAATGCGCATGCCGCGGCGCGCGGGCGCCGGCCGCCTGCACCGCGAGCTCCACCTGCACCTCGCCGGCGCGTTCGAAGCGGAGCGTCACCGGCGCGCGGCCGCCTTCGGCCAGCGGCTGCGCCAGGCCGATCAGCATCAGGTGCAGGCCGCCCGGTGCGAGCTGCACCGTGCCGCCGGCGGGGATCGGGATGTCGTCGACCGGTCGCATGCGCATCACCGCGCCGTCCATCGCCATGCTGTGCAGCTCGACCCGGCGCGCTGCCGGCGAGGTGGCCGACAGCAGCCGGTCCGGCGTCGATCCGGCGTTGCGGATGGTCAGGAACCCGCCGCCGGTCCCATTGGCGCCGGCGGCGCGCGACCAGGCGCTTTCGATGGTGATGTCGCCGGCGCGGTATTGCTGCGCGGCGGCGGGGAGGGCGATCAGCAGGGCAGCGGCGGCGAGAAGAACGCGGCGGGTCATGGCAGGATTCCTGGGCATGGGATCAGCGGGTCGCAAGGCGTTCGGGCCAGATCGGCGCCGTCTCGCCGAGCCGCGCCTCGATGCGGCCGGCGAGGCGCGCGAGCCGCACGGCCTCGCGCGCGCCGGCGGTCGGGTCGCCGCTGTCGCAGGCTTCGCCGGCGCTCCGCAGCGCCGCGTCGATGGCGCCGCGCTCGGCCCCACTCGCCCGGTCGCGGAGGCTGCCGGCCCAGCCGGCGGCGGGATCGAGCGCCGCGCGGCAGACCTCGGTCAGTTGCCGGCTCAGCTCCTCCGGGTCGCAGGCGCGGGCGAGCGGCGGCGCGGCCAGGATCAGCGCGGCGAGCAGGGCGGATTTCCGAAGGCGCGTCATGTCAGCGGTTCCCTGGGATGCGCGGCGGCGTCAGGCGAAGCGCCGGCGCGGGGCGACGATACTCGGTCACGCGGCGGCCGGGGACCGGGATCTCGGTCCAGGCAGCAGTCGTGCCGCCGGTGCAATGCTGCACGGCGGGCAGGTGCAGCACCTCCGCGCCCTCGGCCGGCAGGCGGAGCTGCATGATGAACTCGTCATACTGGTCGTCGGGCAGCGGCCCGCCCTCCCAGGCGATGCTCGTCACGCGCTCCCGCTGGACGCCGCCATGGCCGTTGTCGATCGGCGGGTCGAGCGGCGCGCGGGTGATGGTCAGCCGCCAGCCGGGCTTCGGCATCGGCCGGGCCATGGTGACCCCTTCGGGCAGCGTCACCACCAGCCGCTCGGTCGCGGCGCCGTCGCAGCCATGCGGCACCCGGAAGGCGATGCGGAGATAGCTGCCGGCGACCGCCTGCGGCGGGTCGACGGTGACATGGGCGGCCGCCGGCCCGGCGACGGCCACGGCGGCAAAGGCGAGTAACCACTTCATGATCCATCTCCATTGTAAGTAGAGCGTCCGATTCAGACCTCCGGGCCATTCGGCCCTTCGATCATCGGACGCTCAGAAGGTGAATTGCAGGCCGGCATAGACGCGGCGGCCGAAGCCCGGCTCGAACAGCGGGGACGCGGCGGTGGCGTTCGGCGCCACGCTCGCGCTTGCGACGTAGCGCTTGTCGGTCAGGTTGCGGGCGTCGACGAACAGGCTGACGCCGCGGTCGAAATTCCATCCGGCGCGCAGCCCGAGCAGGGCATAGGCGCTGGTGCGCGTGGTGTTGGCGTTGTCGACGTAGAAGGCCTGCGGCACCCATTCGACGTTGGGCGCGACCCAGCCGCCGGCCGGATGCGCGTAGCGCAGTTCCGCCCGCAGCAGATGCCGCGGCGCGCCGGGCAATTCGTTGTCGCCGTAGCGGGCATCGCCGTCGAAGCGGAAATCGCTGAAGGTATAGGCGGCGCGGAACGTCAGGCTGTCGCCCGTGGCCAGCCGGTCGCGCGCCGCGATCCAGTCGAGGCCGAGCTCCAGCCCCTGATGGATGGTGCGGTCGGTGTTGAGCGCGAGCGAGGTCGAAGGCCCGGTGCTGATCAACTGGATCTCGTCGCGCAGCCAGGCGCGGTAGAGCGCCGCCTCGAAGCGGAGCTCGCCGATGCTGCCGCGGGTACCTACTTCGAGCGTCGTCGCGCGCTGCGCCTTGAGGCGGTCGAAGCCGCCGGCGACGACGAGCGGCGTCAGGTCCGACAGCGTCGGCGGCTCGGTGCTCCAGGAGAGGTTGACGAAGAGTTGGGTGGCGGGCGTCGCATCCCAGAGCAGGCCGAAGCGCGGGTTCAGCCATTGCCAGCGGCCGCTGCCGCTGTCGTCCGGGCGGCCGTCCTGGTCCGTCAGCAGCCGGTCGCGGCTGGCGCGATAGGCCTCGCCCGCCTGCAGGCCGGCGATCAGCGCGAAGCGCTCGGTCAGGCGCAGCGTGTTCTCGGCATAGAGGTCGCTGGTGCGGGCGCGATCCAGCGAGCTCGCGGTGAGCGCCGCGCCGGCGCGGCCGCCGACATTCGCATAGCGGTTGCTCTCGGTGGCGCCGATCGCGGCATTGGCGCCGAGGACCAGTCGGTTGCCGAGGCCGAACACCGTGAAGTCGAGCGTCGTGCGCAGGAAGACCGTCATGTCCTCGCTGCGCTGGTCGATGTACTGGAAGATCGGGTGATCCAGCTCGCGGCTCACGAAGCCGAAGCCGGCTTCGACCAGCACGCCCTCGGCCGGCCGCCAGGTAGAGCGGGTGCCGAGGCGGATGGTCTCGAGGTTGCGCTGGTAGTCGCCGGAGAGGTTGCCAGGTGCGGCGCGCCTTGGCGCAGCGAGCGCGGCGCTGCGGGAGACGGCGCCCGGGATCTGCTGGAAGATGGTGTTGTAGGTGGCGTAGATCCGGGTCTCGAGCTGGTCGTTCCAGCGATAGCCGGCATTGGCGTTGAAGCGGGTGCTGCGGCCGGAAGAATGGTCGCGGTAGCCGTCATCGGTCAGGCCGGTATAGCTGAACCAGGCGTCGAAGGGCCCGCTCGCCGCGCCGGCGGCGGCCTGCCAGCGGGCGAAGCCGTCCGATCCGAACTCGAAGCGGAGCAGACCGCCCGGGGCGGTGCGGCCGGTCGGCGTCACCGCGTTGATCGCGCCGCCGAGCGTGTTGGCGCCGAGGGCGAAGGCATTGGCGCCGCGCAGCACCTCCAGCCGCTGCAGCGTCAGCGGGTCGAGCTCCTGGAAGTCGCCGCTGCCATCGGCCTGGTTGAGCGGGATGCCGTCCTGCAGCAGCCGCACGCCGCGCAGGTGGAAGTTGCGCGCAAGGCCGGAACCGCGGATCGACAGCCGCGTGTCCTGGCCCCATTTCGGCGGCGAGAAGATGCCGGGTGTCAGCGCCAGCGCGTCATCGAGCGTCGTGGCGCCGGCCCGGTCGCGATAGCTGTCGGCCGGGACGATGCTGACATTGCCGGGGTTCTGCCGCGCCAGCGCGGCGGCTTCGGCATTGTCGGGCACGGTGAGCGCGGCGGGCGCGGTGGTGACGCTGATCGGCGGCAGCTCGGCGGCGCTTTGCGCCAGGACGGGCCCGGGGGCGAGCAGCGCGGCACCGGCGAGCAGGCGCGCACGGAAGCGGGGAGGCATGGAGGGTCAACTTTCCTGATCGTCGAGACGGCGGGCGGGACAAGATCCCGCGCGACCGCGGGACGTCAGGAAAGCTGGGGTGGTGCCTGGGCGCCGAGCGGCGGGCCGCGGATCGCCGGATGCGCGCCCGCGAAGGCGCGGACCGGCGCCGCGCTCAGGGCGGCAACCGAAACCGGCGGCGCGAGCAGCGGCTCCGGCGGCGTCAACGCCTGGGAAACCGCTTGGCAGGCGATGCAGAAGCCGCCCTGGGCCATCAGGTCGGGGGCGGGTTTCTCGGCGTCCCCCTGGACCTGAAGGCTGCGGATGCCATCCGGGCCGCAGATCTCGATGCTGTGGCCCTGCGCGGCGGCCAGCATCGCCGCCGCATGCGCCAGGCACAGCGACGGCGCCACGAAGGCCTGCACCAGCAGCAGGACGGCGACGAGCTTCGCGATGCGGGCGCGGAGGGCGGTCATGGGCGGGCGCAGCCTATGCACGGGATGCCCCGGGCGCGCAACACGCCGCCCGGGTCAGGCGAGCTCGTACTCCACTTCGGGAACATAGACCGCCTGCTCTTTCCCGAGCTTGGAGGAGAACAGATAAAAATGCTCGACCGTCACCGGCGGCGCGCGGAACAGGTTGTGGGCCTGGACGAAGGCGATGAGTTTTTCGGGCGCCGCGCGCTCGGTCCGGGCCAGGGTGACGTGGGGGGCGAAGCGCCGGCGCTCCGGCTCCAGCCCGACCCGCTGCAGCGCCGTCTCGACCTTGGCCTGCAGATGCTGCAGGCTCTCGCTGCGCTCGATCCCGGCCCAGAGGGCGTTGATCCGGCCGCCCTTCTCGAACAGGCCGACGCCCTTCAGCGACAGCTCGAAGGGCCGGGCGCGGATCGCGGCCAGCGCCTCATCGACCTCCTCGGCCTGCCAGGGCTCGACCTCGCCGATGAAGCGGAGCGTGAGGTGATAGTTCTCGGGCGGCACCCAGCGGGCGCCCTGGATGCCGCCGATCAGGCCCGACAATTGCGCGGCGATGGAGGCGGGCAAGGCGAGGGCGACGAACAGGCGCAAGGTCAGGGGCCCTCCGCAGTCCCCGCGCTCAGCCCGCAGCCGCGGGCCGGACGCGGTCCAGCAACGAATCGACGAGGGGCAGCATGCGACGGACCAGCTCCTCCACGCCACGGTCATTTGGATGAATGCGGTCGGGCTGGTTGAGCGACGCATCGCCGGCGACGCCCTCCAGCAGGAAGGGGTAGAACAGCGCGTCCGGATGCGCCGCCGCAGTGCCGGTGAAGGCCGCGGTGAAGTCGCGCCCGTAATCGGGGCCGAGATTGGGCGGCGCCAGCATGCCGGCCAGCAGCACCGGCAGCCGCCGCCCGGCGAGCTCCGTCAGGATCGCATCCAGGTTCTGGCGCGTGGCGCGGGGGTCGAGGCCGCGCAGCCCGTCATTGCCGCCGAGTGCGACGATCACCGCATCCGGCCGCTCCGCCAGCGCCCAGGCGAGCCGCGATCGGCCGCCGGCGGTGGTGTCGCCGGAGACGCCGGCATCGATCACCCGGACGGCGCGGCCGCGGGCGCGGAGCGCCGCCTCCAGCCGGGCGGGCAGCGCCTGGCCGTTCGGCAGGCCATAGCCCGCGGTGATCGAATCGCCCAGCATCAGCAGGCGCAACTCCGGCGCGCCCTGCGCGGAAGCGGGGCCGGCCAGACCAAGCAACACTGCGAAACAGGCCAGGATATGGTGGGCGGCGCGCCGCCCCCCATATCCTGGCCGTAATCCAACACGAACGAAGCGAAGCATGGACGCAGCGATACCGGACGCCCTGGCGCGCCGCATGACCGACGACGCGCCGCTGGTGGTGGCGCGCGACCTGGCCTTCAGCGTGCCGGCGGCCGCCGGGCGGCTCGCGATCCTGAAGGGCGTCTCGCTCGACGTCGCGGCGGGGGAGGCGGTCGGCATCGTGGGTCCCTCGGGCTCCGGCAAGACGTCGCTCCTCATGCTGCTGGCCGGGCTCGAACGCCCGACGGCGGGGGATCTGACGGTCGCCGGCCACGCGCTCGCCAGGATGGACGAGGATGCGCTGGCCCGCTTCCGCCGCGACCATGTGGGCATCGTCTTCCAGGCCTTCCACCTCATCCCGACCATGACCGCGCTCGAGAACGTCGCGGTGACGCTGGAATTCGCCGGCCGCGGCGATGCCTTCGAGCGTGCCGAGGCGGCGCTTCGCCGCGTCGGCCTCGGCCATCGCCTGACGCACTACCCGGGCCAGCTCTCGGGCGGCGAGCAGCAGCGGGTCGCGCTGGCCCGCGCCGTCGTCGCCGGCCCGCGGCTGATCCTCGCCGACGAGCCGACCGGCAACCTCGACCGCGGCACCGGCGGCGAAGTGATGGACCTGCTGTTCGGCATGCGCGAGGCGGGTACGACGCTGGTGCTGATCACCCACGACCCGGGCCTGGCCGCGCGCTGCGACCGGCAGATCCGGATCGAGGATGGGCTGATCGTCGCATGAACAACCTCCGGCTCGGCTGGCGACTGGCGATGCGGGAGCTGCGCGGCGGCACGCGGGGCTTGCGCATCGTGCTGGCCTGCCTGGCGCTCGGGGTCGCTGCGATCGCCGCCGTCGGCACGCTTCGCGCCGCGACCGATGCGGCCTTCGTCGCCGACGGCACGCGCATCCTCGGCGGCGATGCCGAGGTCCACATCACCCAGCGCCAGATGCCCGATGCGGCGCGCGACTGGATCGCGGCGCGCGGCGGCACGATCTCCGAGGTCGTCGGCATGCGGGCGATGGCGGTCGCGGCGTCCGGCGAGCGGATGCTGGTCGACCTCAAGGCGGTCGACGACCGCTACCCGCTCTATGGCCAGCTGCGGCTCGATCCGCCGCAGCCGCTGGCGCCGGGCGGCATCGCGCTCGATCCGACCGTCGCCGAGCGCCTCGGCCTGACGCCGGGCGATCCGGTGCGGATCGGGGAGGCGCGGCTCCGTTACATCGGCACCGTCGCCGAGGAGCCGGACGCGGTCGCCACGCCGAGGCTGCTCGGGCCCCGCGCGATGATCCCGATGCAGGACCTGGCGGCGACGCGTCTGATCCAGCCCGGTTCGCTGTTCGAGTATGATTACCGCATCCGCCTGCCCGAGGGCGCCGATGCGCGCCGCTTCATCGCCGATCTCCGCGCCGCCTTCGCCGGCGAAGGCTGGCGGGTGCGCGGGCCTGGCGACGCCGCACCCGGCGTCAACCGCTTCCTCGATCGCGCCGCCTTCTTCCTGATCCTCGCCTCGCTCACCGCGCTGCTGGTCGGCGGCATCGGCGTCGCGACCGGGGTGCGCGCCTGGCTCGACCAGCGGGCGCGGACCATCGCCACGCTCCGCTGCCTCGGCGCGCCGGCGGGGGCGATCTTCGCGACCTACCTGATCCAGGTGCTGGCCCTGTCGCTGCTCGGCATCGCGATCGGGCTCGTGGCCGGCTTCGCGCTGACCTGGGTGGGCGCCGGCCTGCTCGCCGATACGCTGCCGGTCCCGCCGCGGATCGGGCTCTACGTCGCGCCGCTCGGGATGGCCGCGCTCTACGGTCTGCTGACGGCGCTCGCCTTCGCGCTCTGGCCGCTCGGCCGGGCGCGGGAGATCCCGGGGGCCGCGCTGTTCCGGGATGCGGTCGCGCCCAATGCCGCGCGGCCGCGCCCGGCGCTGATCGCGGCGGTCGCCGCGGCCGGCGGCGCGCTCGCGGCGCTGATCGTGGCAACGGCCGAGAACCGTGTCTTCGCGGCAGGCTTCGTCGGCGGCGCGATCGGCACCCTGATCCTGTTCCGGCTGGGCGCCGCCGCGCTGATGGCGGCGGCCCGCCGCATCCGGGTGCGCGGCCGGCCGGCCTGGCGCCTGGGGCTCGCGAACCTGCACCGGCCGGGCGCGCCGACGGCGCTGATGCTGGTCTCGCTCGGCATCGGACTGACGACGCTCTCGGCCATCGCACTGATCGAGGGCAATCTGCGCCGCCAGATCAGCGACCAGCTGCCGGCGGCGGCACCGAGCTTCTATTTCGTCGACATCCAGTCCGACCAGGCGGCAGCCTTCGATGCCCTGGCCCTCGGACTGCCGGGGGTGGCGGATTTGCGCCGGGTGCCGAGCCTCCGCGCCCGCGTCACCGCGGTCGACGGCGTCCCGGCCGCCGAGGTCCGGACCACCGGGGACACCGCCTGGGCGCTTCGCGGCGATCGCGGCCTCACCTTTGCCGGGACGCCGCCGGAGGGCACCCGGGTCGTCGCCGGCCAATGGTGGCCGGCGGATTATTCGGGGGCGCCGCTGATCTCCTTCGACGCCAACCTGGCGCGCGGCTGGGGGGTGGGCATCGGCGACAGCATCACGCTCAACGTGCTCGGCCGCGACATCGCCTTCCGGATCGCCAACCTGCGCGACGTGCAATGGCGGGCGCTCGGCATCAACTTCGTCTTCGTCGCCTCGCCCGGTCTGCTGGAAGCGGCGCCGCACACCAACATCGCGACGTTACGGAGTGACCCGGCGCAGGAAGGGGCGGTGCTGCGGGCCATCACCGACGCCTTCCCCAACGTCTCCGGCCTCAGGGTGCGGGATGCGCTGGAGGCGGTGGCGGCGCTGCTCGGCAAGATCGGCGCGGCGCTCTCCGGCACCGCCGGCGTGACGCTTGCCGCCGGCGCCTTGGTGCTGGCCGGCGCGGTCGCGGCCGGGCAGCGGCGGCGGATCCGCGATGCGGTGATCCTGAAGACGATCGGCGCCAGCCGCGCCCAGATCCGCCGCGCCTTCCTGGTGGAGTTCGGCCTGCTCGGCCTGACCGCCGGCCTGATCGCGGCGGCGGCCGGCACCGCGGCCGCCTGGGGCATGGTGCGTTTCGTGATGGCGTCCGACTGGGCCTTCCTGCCGGGGACGCTGGCCGCGACCATCGCCCTCTGCACCCTGCTGACGCTGGCTTTCGGCTATGCCGGGACGGCGCTGGCGCTCCGGGTGCGGCCGGCGCCGCTGCTCAGGAACGAATAAGGGAGAGAGATTTTCGCCTTCGGGTTAAGCTTTGTCATGCGAAGGACAACGGAATCCCGTTGAAGGCGGGTTACGCAATGTCCATATTCAGGCGTGGAAGGGGAATGGTCCCCGAGCCCGCCCTCTTGGGAGGAGTCCCTCGTTTCATGGCCTTTCAACCCGACAATCGATATGCGACGGGTGCGCCTGGCTGGGGTCGTACGGCGACCGCCGACGCGGCCGCCGTCGATGCCGGGCTGCGCGCCTATATGCTGCGCGTCTACAACTGGATGGCATCCGGGCTGGCCCTGACCGGCATCGTGGCACTCGCCATCGCCAGCTCGCCCGAGATCCAGGCGATGTTCTGGCAGGTGGGGCGCAATGCCGCCGGGGCGCGGGTGATCGCGCCGACGCTGCTCGGCTGGGCCGCGATGCTCTCGCCGCTGGCCTTCGTGCTGGTGCTCAGCTTCGGCATCAACAGGCTGTCGAAGACCGCGGTGCAGGCGCTGTTCTGGCTGTTCGCGGCCGCGATGGGTGCGAGCCTCAGCAACATCTTCCTGCGCTACACCGGCACCTCGATCGCCAGCACCTTCTTCATCACCGCCGGCATGTTCGCGGCCGTGAGCCTCTACGGCTACACGACCAAGGCCGACCTGTCGAAGATGGGCAGCATCATGATGATGGGCCTGATCGGCATCATCATCGCCGGCGTGGTCAACATCTTCCTGCAGTCCTCGGCGCTGCAGTTCGCGATCAGCATCATCACCGTGATCGTCTTCGTGGGCCTGACCGCCTGGGACACGCAGCGGATCAAGGGTGACTACGTCGAATACGCCTATGCCGAAGGTACGGCGGAAGCGGGCAAGCGCAGCGTGATGGATGCGCTGGCGCTCTACCTGAACTTCATCAACATCTTCCAGGCGCTGCTGTCCTTGTTCGGCCAGCGCCAGGGCGACTGACCTCCGGTCTGACCCGACCAGCAAGAGAAACCCCCGGAGGGCGACCTCCGGGGGTTTTTTCGTGGGCCGCCGCCGGGCGGTGCCCGGCGGCGGAAGCCTCGCTCAGTAGCCGTCGCGGTAGCGGCGCGGCGGCCCGCGGCGATACCCGCGATCCTGCTGCGACTGGTCGTAGAGATAGCCGCCGGCACCGCCGACGCCGGCGCCGAGCAGGGCGCCGAGACCGGCATTGCCGCTGAAGGAGCCGACGATGCCGCCCAGGGCGGCGCCGCCGAGGGCGCCGGTCGCGGTGCGCTGCTGGGTCTGGTTCAGGCCGGCGCAGGCGGAGAGCCCGAGGGCGGCCAGCAGCGGCAGGGCGAGGCGGGTTGCGCGAAGCATCATGGGGCGCCCTCTCAGCGGGCCGCGCGCGGGGCGCGGGGCGCGGGGGCGCCGGTGTTGCAGGGGTAGGTGGCGGCGGCCCAGCGCATCAGGCCGTCGACCGCCGGCTCGTTCGCATATTGCTGGTTCTGGCGCGCCCAGGCGGCGAAGGCGACGCCGGCTTCCGCGACCGAGGGGCCGGGCGAGGCGACGCAGTAGATCGGCCGGGCGCCGGTGGCGCCGCGCGTCTGGGTGTGGAACTGGCCGGCGCCGGTCAGGAACCCCTGGCAATAGGCGATCGCCTCCACTCGCGGCACGCCGCCCCAGCCGGGCTCGCAGACGGCGGCGAGGTCGGCGACGGTCCGTACCTGCGTGACCGGTGCGGGTGCGGCGGGTGCCTGGGCGAGAGCGGGCGTGGCAAAGAGCGCTGCCAGGATGGCGGCGGCTGGTACGCGCATGGCGATAGTCTCCCCAATTGTAGCGGTTGGCCGGGTAAGCCTATCGCGAACGCGAGAGCGGGTCCCCGGTTGCCGGCCGGAGACCCCGTCAACAAAACGCCAGTCTCAACTCTTCAGGTGAATCTGCAGCCGCTCGATCGTCGCCATCTTGTCGGTCTTCTCGATGGCGCCGACCTCGGAGGCGAGGCGGTCGAGCGCCTGCTCGTAGATCTGGCGCTCGGAGAAGGACTGGTCCGGCTGGCCGGCATTGCGGTGCAGGTCGCGCACCACCTCGGCGATCTGCACCAGGTCGCCGGAATTGATCTTGGCCTCGTATTCCTGGGCGCGGCGCGACCACATGGTGCGCTTGATGCGGGCGCGGCCCTTCAGGGTGTCCAGCGCCTCCTTCAGATTGTCCGCACTCGCGAGCTTGCGCAGCCCCGAGGACGCCGCCTTGTTGACCGGGACGCGGAGCGTCATCCGGTTCTCCTCGAAGGTGACGACGATCACCTGCAGGGAATGGCCGGCGGCCTCCATGGTCTCGATGCCCTGGACCTGGCCGACGCCATGGGTCGGGTAGACGACATGGTCGCCGGTCTTGAAATCCTCCTTCGGGCGGGGGGCGGGCTTGGGTGCGGGCGTGTAGCCGGGCGCGCCGGGGGCGACGCTCCGCATGGGCAGGCCGGGACGTGGGCTCGGGGCGGCCGCGATCGGCGGACGCTCTGGGGTGCTGGGACGGGACATGATCTCCGGGGCAGTCGTGACTGGCCTTGGGTTGGCCTTGGGAATGGCCGGGGCCGGTGCGGGTTTCGGTGCCGCCGCAATGGCGGCGGTAACGTTCGGCGCCGCCTGGGCGGCGGGATCGACGCTCGGTGCCGCTGGCGGCGTCCGGAGCTTGGGCGGTGCGGCGGCCGGGGCCGGCGGCGCCTTGGCGGCGACGGGCCTCGGTGCCGGCTTCGGGGCTGCGGCCTTCGCCTTCGGGGCGGGGGCCGGTGCCTTCCTGGGCGCCGCCTTCCTGGCAGGCGCCGGCTTGGCAGCCTTCTTCGCAGCCGGCTTGGCGACCGGCTTCGGCTTGGCCGCCGTCTTCGGCTTGGCAGCCGGCTTGGCCTTGGCGGGCGGGGATTTCGGCTTCGGCTTGGCCGGCGAGGTTTTCCGCGCCTGGGCGACCGATTTCGCCTTGGCCGCCTTCTTGCGGCGTTCGGCGTCCTGCGTCGCCGGCGCCTTCCTGGCCGCGGCCGGCTTTGCGCCTGACTTGCTTCCCGTCTTGCCGCGGCTTGCAGCCTTCATCACGAACCCACTCCCGCCTTTGCCGTGCCGGCTGCAAGGGCGTCGTACGGTTCCGGCGGCCGCTGCGCGGCGCGGTCCGAAGCGTGGTGCACCCTCTCCATACCGTTGAAAGATACCAGAAATTTCGACCCGCGTCACCCGGAGAGGGGACGGGCTTATTCATCGCCCCTCAAACGCCGGGCGCCGCGCATCCGCGCGGCCTGGCTTCGCCGCATTGGCGGCGGGCCGCGTTCGCGGCCTCGGATCGGTCAAGTGAACCGATCCGCATGTTATGGCTTGCCGGGATTGGGACTCAGATGGGCCTTCTTGTCGGGCTTGTCCTTCCACTCCTCCGCATCGGCCGGCGGCTCCCCCTTGCGGGTGATGTTCGGCCATTGCTGCGAGAAATCACGGTTGATCTCGACCCAGGGGGTCGCCTTGTCGTCGCTGTCCGGCACGATCGCCTCGGCCGGGCATTCCGGCTCGCAGACGCCGCAATCGATGCATTCGTCCGGATGGATGACCAAAAAATTCTCGCCGACATAGAAGCAGTCCACCGGACAGACCTCGACGCAGTCCATGAACTTGCACCGGATGCAGTTCTCGGTGACGACATAGGTCACGGCGCATGCTCCTCGCCGGCTGGATGGTGGCGGCTCTGATCTGGCGAGGCCGCTAGATGGCGCGAACCGCGCCGCGGGGCAAGGTTGCAGCGCATCATGCCTCCCCTGCGCCGACCTCGTCGTAGCCGACCTCGTCGTAGCCGACCTCGTCGTAGCCGACCTCGTCGTAAAGGAGTCGCGCCTCCGCCGGCGGTCCGCGGCGCGGCGCCAGCGCCGCGACTCGCCAGATGCGCACCCGCCCGCGCTCGCCCTCGCCAAATGCAATGGTCAGCACGTCGCCCGGGCGCAGCCGCGCATGTGGCTTCCCGGTCGGCTGCCGGTTCACCCGGACCGCGCCGGCCGCGACGATGCGGCTGCAATCGGCCCGCGTCTTCGCCAGCCGCGCGCACCACAGCCACTTGTCCAGGCGCTGCCAATCGCGGTCCTCGGTCCCGTCCGCGACGCCAGCCGCGGCCATTCAGTCTTTCCGCAGCAGCTTGGCGAGCACGGCGAAGGGGCTGTCGGCCTTCGGCATCGGCGGCAGCGAAGCCCGTTCTTCCCGCGGGCGGCGCGGGCCGCGGTCGTCGCGGCGCGGGCCATCGCCGTCGGAACGTGGCCGGTCTGGCCGCTTGCCCTGCCAGCCGCCGCCGGGGCGCGGGCCCTGGTGGCGTTGCGGCTGGTCACGCCGCGGGTCGCGGCGCGGCGCCTCCTGCTGCGGCACCGCGTCGGGCGTCGCAGCGGCGGTCGAGGCGGCTTCGGCGCCCGCTTCGGCCGCGACCGGCGCGCCCTCGGCGGCCGGCGCCGCGGGCTGGCCGTCGGGCCGCGGGCCGCGGCGCGGCGGCCGGTCCCGGCGCTGGCCCTCGGGCCGCTCGCCGGCGCCACGCTCCCCCTGGCCCTCGCGCTGCGGCCGGCGCGGGCCGCGATGGTGGTGCGGGCCCTCGTTCCGGGGCAGCCCGATTCGGGTCGGCGTCGGCGGTCCGTGCTGGCCTTCCGGCAACTCGCCGCCCGGCATCAGCCGGAAGCCCATCGCCTCCAGCGCCGCCGGCAGCGCATCCGCCTTCAGGCCGAGCCGGCTCGCGAGGTCCCCCGGCAGCATCGCCGGCGCCCGGCGGGTCAGGAAGCCGATCTCGGCCGCGATCCGCTCCGCGACGTCGAGCCGGAGCAGCATGCCGCCCGCCGGCAGCCAGCCCATCGCCTCGGCGAAGCCCGGCGGCCAGGCGGCCGGCGGCGCGATGGCGACCAGGCCGCCGCCCGGCAGCGCCGGCGTCTCGATATTGCGCAGCAAGGCCCAGAGCTGGGCGCGGAGCGCCATCGCCTTCGGCTTCAGCGCCTCCGGCAGGTAAAGCGCGTAGCGCCCGGCGCGCACGCCGATCGCCTTCAGCTTCTGCCGCAGCTCCGGCACCACCGCCCGCTCGGTCGCACCGGGCGCCAGGCCGAGCGATTCGCGCAGCTGATAGGCCGGGCCGCGCAGCGCGCCCTCCTCGGCCGCCTTCGCCTCCACCTTGGCGATGGCGCCGAGCTCGCGGCCGATATGGGCCTCGATCCAGCCGGCCAGCCGGGTGCGGATGCGCTCGCGCTGGGTGCCGTCCAGGAACTCGCTCGGCAGCACCTCGACCTGCGGCTTCGACGCTTCCGGCCCGGGGCGGAGCCGCGCGATCTCGGCGGCGTCGCCCAGCCCGACCGGGGTGTTGAAGCCCGGGTGGTAGGTCCAGGCGATGCGGTTGGCCGCCGTCAGGGCGAAGGCTTCGTCCTTCGCCTGCTCGAGTGCGGCGACCCGGCGCGGGATTTCGGTGGCGAGCGCACGGCGGGCGGCGCGCAGCACCAGCTTCCGCTGCTCCTCGTCCTCGCTGCCGGCCTCCGGCTCGAAGGCGAAGCCCGACACCTTGCCGACATTGTGGCCTTCGACCACCACCTCGCCGCGGCGGGTGACCGCCGACAGCAGCTCCTCCGCGGTGTCGTCCAGCCGGCGCATCAGATGCGCGGCGCGGCGGTCGACGAAGCGCGCGGTCAGGCTCTCGTGCAGCGCGTCGGAGACCGCGTCCTCGGCGCGCCGCGCTTCCGCCTGGAACTCGGCGGCGTCCGCCAGCCAGTCGGCGCGGGCCGCGATGTAGGACCAGACCCGGATGGAGGCGAGGCGGGCCATCAGCGTATCGAGGTCGCCGTCGATGCGGCCGATCCCGGCGATCGACTGCGCCACCCAGTCGCGCGGCAGCGCACCATCGGTCGCGAGATGGGTGAAGATGCGGGCGGCAAGCTTCTGGTGGCTGTCATCCGCAAGCTTGCGGAAATCCGGCACCTGGCAGGCCTCCCACAGCAGCCGGACGCGCGCGCGGCCTTCGGCCAGGCGCTGCACATCGGCATCGCGCGACAGCGCCTCGAGCGTCACGTGGTCGGTCGCGTCGTTGCCGCGGGTGAGCCCCGGCTGCGGCGGCGGCAGCGCGAGCGAGCCGAGCAGCGCATCGAGCGAGGCGAAGTCGAGCTCCGAATTGCGCCAGGCGAGCTGGGTCAGCGGCTCGAAGGCGTGGCCTTCGATCTTGCCGGCCATCTCCTCCTCGAGTGGCGGGCACTCCCCGGTGACGCCGAAGCTGCCGTCGCGCATGCCGCGCCCGGCACGGCCGGCGATCTGCGCCGCTTCCTGCGCTTCCAGCCCGCGCACCCGGTGGCCGTCGAACTTCTGCAGCGCCGCGAAGGCGACGTGGTCGACATCCATGTTGAGGCCCATGCCGATGGCATCCGTCGCCACCAGGAAATCGACCTCGCGGTTCTGGTACAGCGCCACCTGGGCGTTGCGGGTGCGCGGGCTCAGCCGGCCCATCACCACCGCGCAGCCGCCGCGCCGGCGGCGGATGGCTTCCGCGATCGCATAGACCTCGGCGGCGCTGAAGGCGACGACGGCGCTTCGCGGCGGCAGCCGCGTCAGCTTGGCGGGGCCGGCATGGCGCAGCTCCGACATCCGGGTGCGGGTGTCGAACTCGATCCCCGGCACGAGGCGCGCCAGCAGCGGGCGGATGGTCTCCGCCCCCATGAACATGGTCTCGACCATGCCGCGCGCATTCAGCAGCCGGTCGGTGAAGACGTGGCCGCGGTCGGGATCGGCGCAGAGCTGGATCTCGTCGACCGCCACGAACTCGGCGCGGCGGTCGAGCGGCATCGCCTCCACCGTGCAGGCGAACCAGCGCGCGTCCGGGGGGACGATCTTCTCCTCGCCGGTGATCAGCGCGACCTGGCGCTCGCCCTTGGCGGCCACCATGCGGTCGTAATTCTCGCGCGCCAGCAGGCGCAGCGGGAAGCCGATGATGCCGGAGGCATGCGCGAGCAGGCGCTCGATCGCGAGATGCGTCTTGCCGGTGTTGGTGGGCCCCAGCACGGCGCGCACGCGCGGCTGGAACATCTGGAAATTCGTCATCGGGGGGCGTGGTCCGACATGCGGGGCAACGCGTCGCACGGGCGGGCGCACTTGGCAACCGGCGCCGCTTTGCAAGCCACGCCCGGTCGGGCAGGCTCGGCCGCCCGTGCGCGCCGCCATCCCCTTCGCCCTGCTGCTCTCCGCGATGTTCGCCGCGATCGGCACCACCATGCCGTTCTTCCCGCCCTTCCTGGCGGCGGCGGGGCTGACGCCGCAGGGGATCGCGGCCGTGCTCTTCGCCGGATCGCTGGTGCGTCTGATCGCCGGCCCGGTGCTTGGGCGGGTCGCCGACCTGCATGGCCTCAGGCGGGTTCTGGCGCTCTGCGCATTGCTCGCGGCGGCGTTCCAGGCGGGGTTCGGGCTGCTGCCCTGGGACGCGTCCCATCTGTTCGTCGCGCTGCTCGCGTTGCAGGTGCTCTACAGCGCCGCCGTCGCGCCCGTCATTCCGCTGAGCGAAAGCCTGACGGTGGCGGCGGCGCGGCGCGGCGCCTTCGATTACGGGCGGGTGCGCAGCGTCGGCAGCCTCGCCTTCATCCTGGCCTCGGCACTCGCGGGCTGGCTCGTGCAGCGGTTCGGCATCGGCGTCATTCCCTGGGTGGTCGCGGCGGCGCTGCTGGTCGCGGCCGGTGCCACCCTGGCGCTGCCGGCGGCCGGCGGCCGCACGCCCTATCGCGGCAGCCTGCTGGCGCCGCTCCGGCTGCCGATCTTCCGCCGGCTGCTGCTGCTCTCGGCGCTGATCCAGGGCAGCCATGCCGCGGTCTATGCCTTCGGCGCCATCCATTGGGCGGCGGCGGGGCATTCCGCGCTGACCATCGGGCTGCTCTGGGCCGAGGGCGTGGTCGCGGAGATCCTGCTGTTCCTCTGCGCGAAGCCGATGGCGGCGCGGCTCGGCTGGCGCGGCCTCAGCATGCTCGCCGCCGCCGCCGGGCTGGTGCGCTGGGCGATCCTGGCGGAGACCACCTGGCTGCCGGCGCTGATCGTCGCGCAGGGGCTGCATGCACTCACCTTCGGCGCGCAGCACCTGATGGCGATGCGCCTGCTGTCGGAGGCGATCCCGGCAAACGAGACGGGGGCGGCGCAGACGCTGCACGCCTCGCTCGGCGCCGGGCTCGCGATCATGCTGATGACGCTGCTGTCGGGCCAGCTCTATGCGGAATGGGGTGGTGCCGTGTTCTGGGCGATGTGGGCGCTCTGCCTGCCGGCGCTGTTGCTGGCGCGTGGTTTAAAGGAGTAGGCGGCCTCCGGCGCGCGGACCACGCGTCGCCGCACCGCGACGGCGCCCGCCGGCAGCGCCGCGAAGACGTCCTTCTCCGCCTCGGCGATCGCGACTCCGGCGAAGCGCGCCGGCCACAGCGCATGCCCCGCAACCTCCCAGAGGCGCGCGGTGCGCAGCAGGGCGCGGGCGCGGAAGGGCGGCACGAACAGCGCGGCATCGCGCCGCTCCACCCGGAACAGATGCCGGGTGAGCAGGCGCGCGAGCTGTCCCGGCGAATAGGGGTGGCCCTGGCCGAAGGGCGTGCCCTCGTGATGCGCCCAGAGGCCGCGGCGGTTCGGCACCACCACCAGCAGCCGCCCGTCATCCTTCAGCACCCGCCAGGCCTCGCGCAGCAGACGCCGTGCATTGTCCGCGGCTTCCAGCCCATGCACCAGCAGCACGCGGTCGAAGGCGAGATCGGGGAAGGGCAGGCGCTCCTCCTCCGCGACCAGGGTCGCGAAGGGGCCGGCGAGCGGCCAGGGTGCCGGCGGATCGGATTGCGCCTGGGCGAGCGACAGGCAGCTCCGCGCCTGGCCGCGCCAGAGGCCGAGATAGGGGGCGGCATGCCCGATGCCGAGCACCGCCTGGCCGGAGAGGTCGGGCCAGATCGCGGATAGCCGCTCGCGCAGCAGCCGTCCGGCGAGGCGGCCGGTCGGGTGCGCATAGAAGGGGGCCAGGCCGTGTGGCCCGTGGACCTCGGCGCTCATGGACCCGATATAGGGCCGGAGGCGGGCCGGATGCACGGCCTGCCAGAAAGGGAGCCCGCCGCATGACCCTCTCCGCGACCGCCATCCCCTGCCTGAAGGACAACTACGCCTGGCTGCTCCGGGGCAGCGACGGGACCATCGGGCTCTGCGACCCTGGGGAAGCGGGGCCGGCGATCGCCGCGGTCGAGGCGGCCGGTGGCCGGCTCGACTGGATCCTGCTGACCCACCACCATGGCGACCATATCGACGGCGTCGCGGCGGTGAAGGCGCGCTTCCCGGAGGCGAGGATCGCCGGCGCGCTCGCCGACATGCACCGCCTGCCGGCGCTCGATGCCGCGCTGCGGCCGGGCGAGGAGTTCCGGCTGGGCCTGGCGCGCGCCGAGGTGATCGACACGCCCGGCCACACCCATGGCCACATCGTCTTCCACTTCCCCGACGACCGCATCCTGCTCGCCGGCGACACGCTGTTCAGCCTCGGCTGCGGCCGCCCGATCGAGGGCACGGCGGAGGAGCTGTTCCAGGCGATCCAGCCGCTGAAGGCGCTGCCCGACGAGACGCTGATCTGCTGCGGCCATGAATACACCGCCGACAATGCCCGCTTCTGCCTCTCGATCGAGCCCGACAACGCCGATCTGGAGGCCCGCGCCGCGGAGGTCGCCGCACTCCGCGCCGAGGGCCGGGCGACGGTGCCGACGACGCTCGGCGCGGAACGCCGCGCCAATGTCTTCCTGCGCGCCCGGGACGCCGCGACCTTCGCGTCCTATCGCGCCGCCAAGAACAGCTTCCGCTGAGCGGCCGATGGTCGACCTGCGCGACCCGTCGCTGCCGGCGGCCGCGGTGATCGCGGCGCTGGAGCTCCGGCCGCACCCCGAGGGCGGCCATTACCGGGAGGTGTGGCGCGACGCGCCGGCGGGCGGCGGCCGCGGCGCCGGCACCGCCATCCACTTCCTGCTGGCGGCCGGCGAGCGCAGCCATTGGCACCGGGTCGATGCCGCCGAATGCTGGCTGTGGCAGGCGGGCGCCGCCCTTGACCTCGCTGTCTCGGATGGCGTGGCGCCTGCCAGGACGCGCTGCCTCGGCCCGGACCTCGCGGCCGGGGAGGTGCCCTTTGCCGTCGTGCCGGAGGGCGTCTGGCAGGCGGCGGCAAGCCGCGGCGCCTGGACGCTGGTCGCCTGCACCGTGAGCCCCGCCTTCGACTTCGCGGGCTTCGAGCTCGCGGCCCCCGGCTGGCAGCCGGGATGAGCGACGCCGCCGCCTGGGACCGCCGCTACGGGGGTGAGGGGTTCAGCTTCGGGGCGCGGCCCAACCTCCATCTCCGCAACCTCGCCTGGCGGCTGCGGCCGGGGATGCGGGCGCTGGCGCTGGGCGACGGGGAGGGGCGGAACGGCGCCTGGCTGGCGGGGCAGGGCTGCGCCGTCACCAGCCTCGACTGGTCGCCGGTCGGCGTGGCCAAGGCGCAGGCGCTGGCGGCGCGGCAGGGCGTGGCGCTCGATGCCCGGGTGCAGGACCTCGTCGCCTGGGACTGGCCGGAGGCGCGCTACGACCTGATCGCCTGGATCTACGTCCACCTGCCGCCCGCCGATCGCGCCTCGGTCGCCGCCGGCGCGATGCGTGCGCTGGCGCCGGGCGGGCTGCTGGCGCTGGAGTGCTTCTCCCCCGCGCAGGATGGGCGGCGCAGCGGCGGCCCGCAGGACCCGGCCCTGCTCTGGACCCGGGCGATCGTGGAGCAGGCTTTCGCCGGGCTCGAGGTGCTGGAGCTGCTGGAAGGCGCGGTGCTGCTCGACGAGGGTCCGAAGCACCAGGGCCAGGCGGAGGTGGTGCGCGGGCTGTTCAGGCGGCGCGCGTCCGGCTGAGCGTCAGGCGGCAGAGGCTGCCGGCTTCAATGGCTTGGCGCGCTCGATGCGATGGCGCTGTGCAGGGTCGTGTGCAGCCTCCCAAAGCTCGCTCCGCCGCTGCGTGTTGAGCCAGAAATCGGGACTGTTGCCGAAGACCCGCGCGAGGATCAGCGCGGTCGCGGCGGTAACGGCGCGGCGGTCGTTGCACAGCTCGTTGACGTGCTTGCGCTGGACGCCCATCGCGTCCGCAAGCATCGCCTGGGTCAGGCCCATCGGCGCCATGAACTCCTCGGTCAGGACTTCGCCGACGCTTGCGGGCTTACGTCTGGTCATCAGCATGGATTGGCCTCATCGATAGCTGTGATCGTCCAGATAGACGCCGCTTGCTTCGCCACTGTCGCCATCCCACCGGAAGATCAGCCGCCACTGCTGATTGACGCGGATCGAATGTAGACCGTCCAGATGGCCGCGCAGCTTCTCGAAGTGATTGCTGGGCGGTACCCGTAGATCCTGGTCGCTCACGGCGTCGTCGATCATCTGCAGCTTGCGGAAGAGCCGGGTGGTCAGATCCGACGGGATGTTCCGCGATCGCTCATCATCGATGAAGAATGCGCGCAGCCAAGCATCGCGGAAGCTGACGATCATCGCTTCATCCTGTGTGCCCGTGTACCACTCCTTGGGTCTCCAGGCAATCGGAGAGGTGGTCTTGGACGGTCAGGCCCTTGCCGCGATCCAGCCGCCGCCGGCGACCAGCGTGAGCGCCAGGCCGATGCGCCAGGTGAAGGCCCCTTCGCCGGCGAGCACCAGCAGCAGGGTGGAGGCGACCGGCACGGCATAGGCGAGCGTGCCGAGCAGCCGCGGGTCGCCGCGCTTCATGCCGAGATCCCAGAGGAAGAAGGCGGCGCCGACCGGGCCGGCGCCGAGCAGCGCCAGCGCCAGCCATTGCCGGGCGCCGGGCGCGATCCAGGTTTCGGCCATGAGGTGGGCGGCGAAGGCCAGCGCCGCGGTCGCCAGGCAGAAGCCGGCGACCGCCTCGGTCGGCACGCCCCCCATCCGCCGCGCGGTGACGGAATAGAGCGCCCAGACCAGCGCGCAGCCAAGGGCGGCGAGGAAGCCCGGCAGCGCCGCCGGGTCGAGGAAGCCGGCGCCGCCGCCGGCCAGCAGCGCACAGCCGGCGAAGCCGAGGGCGACGCCCGCCAGGCGCCGCGGGCCGAGCTTCAGGCCGAGGATCGGCGCCGAGAGCAGCACGATCAGCAGCGGCCAGAGATAGTTCAGCAGGTTCGCCTCGACCGGCGGCGCGAAGGCCAGCGCGGTGAAATAGAGGGCGTGGTAGCCGAACAGCCCGCCGACGCCATGCGCCCAGGCGAGCGGCGGCTGCGCCAGCGCCCGCGCCTGCCCGCGCGCCAGCACCACCGAGAGCCCGAGCGCGCCGCCGATCGCGAAGCCGAGCGCGGTCACCTGGAGCGGCGGCAGCGGTGCCGTCATGCGCGAGAGCAAAGCGAGGAAGGCCCAGAGCGCCAGCGCGCCGAGGCCTGCAAGCGTCGAATGTCGGGCAGTCACGGCCGGCTCTCTCGTTTTCGTGACGCGCCGTTCAGCATTGCGTGTCTTTCATGCCTCTTCCGCAACTCCTGCGCTAGAACCAGTTTGTGGAATTGTTGGAATCGGAGGATCGGTGCGTCATGCAAGCGCAGCCGGAATTCGAAGCAGCCGCCTTTGCGGACCATCTGGTGTTGATCGTGTTCGCGCTGGCGCTGGCCATGCAGTGGGTCATGCATCGCGTCACCAATCGGCTGTCCGATTGGCGGATCGTGCTGCCGGTCGCCTTCACGGCGGCGGTCTGGGCGGTGATCGGCTGGGTGATCGGCGGCGGGCAGGGCGTGTTCACTGGCCTGATCGGCATTGCCTTCAGCCTGGCGCTCGCGGTCCTCGACGAGCGGACCCGGCAGGAGCGGGACAGCCGTCCCGCCCGCCATCGCGAGGACGGCATCCGCTTCGGCTGATCTCGTTCAGCCGGCCGCTCCGGGCAGCGGCCGGTAAGGCAGCGCGGCCAGCCGCGTGCCCCAGCGCGTGACATCCTTCCAGACGCCGTCGCGCACGTAGGGATCATCGGCGAAGCCCGCTTCCGCCTCTGCATCGCTCGCATGCGCGGTCACCGCGATCGATCCGATCATCCGCGCTTCGCTCTCGTCCAGGATGGCGCCGCCCACCGTCACCAAGCCGGCTTCGGCCATCGGGGTGACGCGCGCCATGTGCGGGGTCCGCGCTGCCTGCCGGCGCGCCGGCGCCTCGGCATCGGTGCCGTCGAAGGCGAGGGTGACGGTATGCGTCCGCGCCGAGGCCGTCGGCGCGCCAGGCTGCGGCAGCGCCCGGTAAGGCAGCGGCGCGATGCGGAAGGGATAGGTCGTCACCCGCTGCCACACGCCTTCCCGCGCGAAGGGCTCCTCCGCCAGATACGCCTCCAGCCCGGCGCGATCCGGCACCTCCAGCAGCATCAGCGACCCCACCGGCTTCCACCCCGCATCGAACAGCGGCACCCCGAGCGCCATCCGCCCCGACGCCGCCCACGCGGTGATCACCGCAAGATGCCGATCCCGCACCGCCATCCGCCGCCCAACCGCCCCATCATCCGTCCCATCAAAACCCAGCACCGCATAACCCATAGGAAAGCCCTCCAGGGGGATGCTCGAAGGGGGAGCCGCAGCGCGGATCCCCCTTCGAAAAATCAATACATGTGCTGCCCGCCATTGATGGACAGCGTGGACCCGGTGACGAAATCGGCCTCGTCCGCGGTCAGGAACAACACGCCGCGCGCGATGTCCTCGGCGGTGCCGAGCCGGCCGCGCGGGATGCGCGCGATGATCTTCTCGAGCACCTCGGCCGGGACGGCGCGCACCATCTCGGTATCCACGTAGCCCGGCGCGATGGCGTTGACGGTGATCTGCGCGCGCGCCCCTTCCTGGGCCAGCGCCTTGGTGAAGCCGTGGATGCCGGACTTGGCGGCGGCGTAGTTGACCTGGCCGTATTGCCCGGCCTGGCCGTTGATCGAGCCGATATTGACGATGCGGCCGAACTTCCGCGCCGACATGCCGTCCCAGACCAGCTTGCAGAGGTTGTAGCAGCTGCCGAGGTTGGTATCGATCACCGCATCCCACATGTCCCGCGTCAGCCGCTTCATCACCGCGTCGCGGGTGATGCCGGCATTGTTGACCAGGATCTCGATCGGGCCGTGCTCCGCCTCGATCTTGCGGATCGCCGTTTCGCAGGCGGCGTAGTCGGCGACGTCGAATTTTTCGCAGGCGATGCCGGTGCGTTCGGTGAAGGCCCGCGCTGCCTCGTCATTGCCGGCATAGGAGGCGACGACCTTGCGTCCCGCCTTGTGCAGCGCTTCGCTGATCGCGGCGCCGATGCCGCGCTGACCGCCGGTGACGAGTGCGACGCGTGCCATGAGTGGCCTCCCTGTTCCACGGATGGAGGGTGAGCCTAGACCCTCATCCACCCCGGCCCGCAAGGGAGAAGCGACGCCGCGTCGGAGAAACCGCGTCGTTTCAAGCGCGGCGCAGCAGGAACAGCGCCTGCTGACCGAACAGGTTGGCAAGCCGGACGCTGCGCCGCCACGGCGCCTTCAGCCCGCGCTCGTCGACCGCCAGCCACTGCTCCACCACGTAGCCGTCCATGGCGGAGAGCGCGAAGAAATCGGCGATGGTGCAGGGGTGGATGTTCGGCGTCTCGTACCAGGGGCGCGACCAGGTCTCGGTGTCCGGCATGCGCCCGGTCGAGAGCAGCCGCCAGCGCATCTGCCAATGGCCGAAATTCGGGAAGCTGACGATCGCGTGCCGGCCGATGCGCAGCATCTGGCGCAGCACCTCCCGCGGGCGCTCCACCGCCTGGAGGGTGCGGGAGAGGATGACGTAGTCGAAGGCGCCGTCCGGATAATGCGCCAGGTCGCTGTCGGCATCGCCATGGATGACCGAAAGCCCGGCCGCGACCGCGCGGGTCGCTTCCGCCATGTCGATCTCGATCCCCCGCGCATCGGCGCCCTTCTCCCGCGTCAGATGCGCGATCAGCGCGCCGTCGCCGCAGCCGATGTCGAGCACCCGCGCGCCGGGTGCGACCATCGCCGCGATCAGGCGCAGGTCGAGACGCATGTTCTTGGCGACGAAGCGGATATCGGCGGCGGCGTCGGGCATGCTCGGTCTCTCAGACCCCGGTCCGCTCGGCGGCACCGCGCAGGAAGCCGCCAAGGGCGCGGTGGAAGTCCGGCTCCTCCAGCAGGAAGGCGTCGTGGCCCTTGTCGCTGGCGATCTCGACGAAGCCGACATTGGCCGCGGCCGCGTTCAGCGCCCGCACCAGCACCCGGCTCTCATCGGTCGGGAACAGCCAGTCCGACGAGAAGCTGGCGACGAAGAAGCGGGTCGGCGTGCCCCGGAAGGCGCCGGCCAGGTCGCCGCCATGCTCGGCGGCGAGATCGAAGAAATCCATCGCCCGGGTGATCGTCAGGTAGCTGTTCGCATCGAAGCGGCGGATGAAGGTGCTGCCCTGGTGGCGCAGGTAGCTCTCCACCTCGAACACGTCTTCCAGGAAGGTCAGCGCGCTGGCGCCGCGCAGCCGGCGGCCGAACTTCCGGGTCAGCGCCTGCTCCGAGAGGTAGGTGATGTGGGCCACCATGCGCGCGACCGCCAGGCCGCGCGCCGGGATGCGGTCCTGATCCTCCCAGTAGCGGCCGCCCTTCCAGTCCGGGTCGCCATGGATGGCGGCGCGGCCGACCTCGTGGAAGGCGATGTTCTGGGCGCTGTGATGCGCCGCGCAGGCGATCGGCGCCGCGGCGAAGACCGCGTCCGGATAGGTCGCGGCCCATTCCAGCACCTGCATGCCGCCCATCGAGCCGCCGACGACGGCCAGCCAGCGCGCGATGCCCAATTCGTCCATCAGCTTCTTCTGCGCACGCACCATGTCGCGGATGGTGACCTGCGGGAAATCGGTGCCCCAGGGCCGGCCCTGGCCGTGGCCTTCGGCATCCGTCATCTCCTCGGGCGGGCCGGAGCTGCCCATGCAGCCGCCGAGGACGTTGACGCAGACGACGTAGAAGCGATCGGTGTCGATCGGCTTGCCGGGGCCGACGATGCTGTCCCACCAGCCGGGCTTGCCGGTGATCGGATGCGGCTCCGCCAGGTACTGGTCGCCGGTCAGCGCGTGGCAGACCAGGATCGCATTGCTGCGCTGCGCGTTCAGGCGGCCATAGCCGCGCCAGGCGATGGCGAGCGGCGCGACCACGGCGCCGCAATCGAGCGCCAGCCCCTCGGCGAAGAGGCTCCGCGTATGCGCGATCAGCGGAAGCGGGGTTGCGGCCTGCGACATGGGGTGTGGCGTCCTCGCCGCAGGATTAAGGCTGGTTAGGTTGCTGCGCAACCTCGCCGCTTGGCGGCGGGCGCCGCCGCGTCTATTGCTGGCGCAGCACGATGCCCGACATTGCCCAGCCCCCCGCCGTCGCCCTGGACCCTGCCGCCCCTGCGGCGGATCTGGCGGTGCTTAGGGCGGAGATCGACGCGCTCGACGACCAGCTGCATGCGCTGCTGATGCGCCGCGCCGGCATCGTGGCGAAGCTCGGCAGCAGCCGCGCCAAGGGCGAGGGCCCGGCGCTGCGCCCGGGTCGCGAAGCCGCCATCCTCCGCCGCCTCCTGGACCGTCATGCGGAGCCTTTGCCGCGGGCGGCCCTGGTGCGTCTTTGGCGCGAGATCTTCGCGGCTTCCACCGCCATGCAGGCAAGCTTCGCGGTCGCCGCCGCGGTGCCGCCGGGCCAGGCCGACCACGTTCTGCACCTGACGCGGCAGCATTTCGGCGCCGACACCCCGATCCGCCCGATGACGACCGCCGGCCAGGCGCTCGCCGCCGTGCTTGCCGGCGAAGTGGCCGTCGCCGCCCTGCCGGCGCCGGAGCCGGAGGAGCCGGAGGATGCCGCCTGGTGGGTGCGCTTCGACGCCCAGCATCTGCAGGTGACGGCACGCCTGCCCTTCCTCGCGGAGCAGGGCAGCCGCGGCGTGCTGGTCGTCGCATCGACGCCGCCGGACCCGAGCGGCCGCGACTGCACCCTGTTCCGGATCGAGCTGTCGGGCGACCTGTCGCATGCGCGGCTCACCGCGCAGCTCCAGCAGGCAGGGCTGCCGATGCGCGGGCTGATGATCCGCCGCAGCGGCGCCGAGCCGGTGGCGCTCGCCGAGGTCGGCGGTTTCATCGAGGGCGACGACCCGCGCCTCGCCGCGCTGGCCGGGCTGCACGTGCAGCGCCTCGGCGCCTATGCCGAGCCGGAGCCTGCCTGACCACCCAAGGTATACGGACCATGACCACCCTCGCGCCGCGTCCCTCCATCCTGTCGGTCGAGCCCTATGTGGGCGGCGAATCGAAGCTGCCGGGCGTCAACCGCATCATAAAGCTCTCCTCCAACGAGGGCGCCTTCGGCCCCCCGCCCGGCGCGATCGCGGCGATCGGCCGCGTGGCGACGGAGGCGCATCGCTATCCGGATGGCGGCGCGCTGGCGCTGCGGGAAGCGATCGGCGCGCGCTTCGGCCTTGATCCCGCGCGCATCGTCTGCGGCAATGGCTCGGACGAGCTGCTGGCCCTCCTCATCCTCGCCTATGGCGGGGAGGGGACCGAGATCGTCATGTCGGCGCATGGCTTCCTGATGTACGACCTGGCCGGCCGCTGGGCCGGCTGCCGCGTGATCAAGGTGCCGGAGCGTGACCTGACCGCTGATGTCGACGGCATGATCGCCGCCTGCGGGCCGCGCACGAAGCTCGTGTTCCTCGCCAATCCGAACAACCCGACCGGCAGCATCCTGCCGCAGCCGGAGGTCGACCGGCTGCGCGCGGGGCTCCGCTCCGACATCCTGCTGGTGCTCGATTCCGCCTATGCCGAGTATGTCGATCAACCGGGCTACGATGCCGGCGCGCGGCTGGTGGATACGACCGGCACCACGGTGATGACGCGCACCTTCTCCAAGATCTTTGGCTTGGGCGGCATGCGGGTCGGCTGGGCCTATGCGCCGGCCGAGATCGTCGACGTGCTGAACCGGGTGCGTGGCCCGTTCAACGTCAACGCGGCGGCGATGGCGGCCGCCGTCGCGGCGCTGGAGGAGCCCGGCTGGGTCGAGCGCAACGTCGCGCACAATGCGGAGTGGCGCGCGCGCGTCGCCGAGGCGCTGACCGCGTCCGGGATAAAAGTCTGGCCGAGCCAGGGCAACTTCGTGCTCGCCGATTTCGGCACGCCGGAGCGTGCGCGCGCCGCCGATGCGCATCTGAAGTCGCGCGGGCTGATCGTGCGCATGATGGTCGCCTATGGGCTGCCGGCGTGCCTGCGCATCACCATCGGCACCGCCGAGGAGAACGGGCTGCTGACCGAGGCGCTGGCCGGCTTCATGGCGGGTCTCCGTGGCTGAGTTCCTGTTCGAGCGGCTTTGCATCATCGGCCCGGGTCTGGTCGGCGGCTCGATCCTGCGGCTCGCGAAGGCGCGCGGCGACATCGCGCGTACCCTCGTCGCGCATGCCCAGTCGGAGACGACGCTGGCCCGCGTCGCGGAGCTCGGCATTGCCGATGTGGTGGAGGCGGATGCGGGCCGCGCCGTCGCCGGCTGCGACGGCGTCATCCTGTGCATTCCCGTCGGTGCCTATGCCGCGGTGATGTCGCGGATCGCGCCGCATCTGGCCCCCGGCTCGATCCTGACCGATGCCGGCTCGACCAAGGGCAGCGTGGTGCGCGACCTGCTGCCGCTGCTGCCGCAGGGCGTGCATCTGGTGCCCGGGCATCCGATGGCCGGCACCGAGTATTCCGGCCCCGATGCCGGCTTCGCGGAGCTGTTCGAAGGCCGCTACGTGATCCTGACGCCGCTGCCGGATGCCGATCCGGCAGCAGTCGAACGTGTCGCCGAGCTCTGGCGCCGCGCCGGGTCGATGATCGAAACGCTTGACCCCACGACCCATGACAAGGTGGTCGCGATCGTCTCCCACCTTCCGCACCTGATCGCCTTCACGATCTGCGGCACCGCCGACGACCTCGCCGAGGAGACGAAGGAAGCGGTGCTGAAATTCGCCGCCTCAGGCTTCCGGGACTTCACCCGCATCGCGGCCAGCGACGTCGCCATGTGGCGCGACGTGTTCCTGAACAACCGCGAAGCGCTGCTGGAAATGCTGGCGCGCTTCTCCGAGGACGCGCATGCCTTGGGACGCGCGGTGCGCTACGGCCAGGCGGAATTCATCGAGGACCGGATCAAGCGCGGCCGTAAGATCCGGCGCGGCCTGATCGAGCGCAAGCAGGCCTAGGCGACGGCGCGCAGGAAGGCGCCTTCCTCGACCTCCAGCCGCCGCACGCCCACGACCTGGGACAGGTTGCCCTCGACCAGATGGACCATCTCGGCCGGCATTGCCGTCAGCGCGAACTCGACGCGGAGGCACTGGCCTTCGCGGCGGGACGTCATGAGGTCGGGTGTAAGGTCGCGCTTGGCGAAGGGCTGCAGCAATCGCGGCAAAAGGCCGGGATCGGCATCGGCGAGCACGCGGTATCGCACGGCGAGGAGAAGGGAGTCTGTCATCGGGAAAGGCCTTCGGATCGGAACGGGAGGGCAGCGAAAACCCCGGCAGCGCAGCGGGTCCCGAAGGACCGCTTCAGGCGGCCGGGCCAGTAATTCGCATGCCTTTCCGAGCGAAGGTCATGAAGGGAGCCTAACGCGGCTCCGGGATATCGTCCATGCAAACGTTGCAGGTCTGCCCCCGGCGCCGCAGCGACCTCAGGCGGCGTTGCGGGCGGCAAGGGGCGTCGGCGGCGCACTCCAGGCGATCGTGCCGGCGGCGCCGCAATGGCCGCAATCGGGCTTCCAGGCAGCATGTTCGGCACCGCAATTGGTGCAGCGCCAGCGCGGCTCCGGCGCCGCCCGTGAGGCATCCCTGAGCCAACGCGCCTGGGCGCCGCGCGCCTCCGGCGTGTCGCCCTGCTCGGCTTCCTCGAGCTCGGCCAGCAACAGATAGGCGCGGCGGTCGGCGCCGCCGGCGGGGTGGGTGGCGACCAGCGCCTCCAGCTCCGACCGCGCCCGTCCGGTGAGGCCGGCAGCGAGCGCGGTGCCGGCCATCAGCAGCCGGCTTTCCGGATGCTCCCGCGTCCCGTGCACGAGGTCCTCGACCGCCTTCACGCGCGCGAGCGGATCCTCGATCGCCGCGATCCAGGCGGCGCCGATATCGGGGTGCGGCGCGCGCGCCCAGGCCTCGGTCAGCACCGCCCGGGCGCGGCGCGGGCTGCCCTGGGCCGAAAGCCGCGCGGCATGGGCGACGGCGGCCGGCGCGAAGCCGGGATCGGCCTGCACCGCCTGCCGCTCCAGCGCCGCTGCGCGGTCGGCATCCGGCTCCTGCGCCGCGGCGGCCAAGGCGAGCGGCGCCAGCGGCGCGCCCTTGGGGGCGAGCGCCAGCGCTTCGCGCCAGTCGCGGGTGCGGCTCGCGAGCAGCTGCCGCTCCTCCCGCAGCCAGGCGGCGCCGGGCTGCGCCAGCTCCGCCTCGCGGGCCAGGCGCTTCGCCTCCGGCCAGTCCTCCCGCTGCATCGCCTGGCGCAGCAGGCCACGAAGGCCCAGGAACCGCGCATCCTCGCGCTTCGCGAGCTCGGAGAAGACCTCGGCCGCGGCATCCTCGCGGCCGGCCAGCCGCTCCGCCTCGGCGGCCAGCAACAGGGTCTGCGGCGTGTCGCCGAGCAGCGCCCGCGCCCGCCGCACCTCGTGCCGGGCCCCATTGGCGGTGCCGGCGGCGAGTGCGACCAGCGCCCTCGTCACCGCGGCATCGCCATCGGCGCGCCGCCTGAGCGCGCGCCGGGCGCGGAGCCGCCCCGGCAGGCGCTGCGCCCAGGCGATCAGCACCAGCAGGCCGTGCAGCAGCACGAAGGCGGCGATCAGCAGCAGCAGCGCCACCGAGAAGGAGACGCCGATCCAGGCGTCGCCCACCCGGATCTCGACCGACCCGCCGAGCTGCGCGAGCCAGAGGGCCAGCGCGACGACGGCGCCAAGAAGGATCAGGAGCCCGAGTGCGCGGCGCATGGTGTCAGCCCGCCAGCGCGCCGAGCGCGGCGCGAGCGGCGAGCAGCGCCTCCGCATCCGAGATCCAGCGCTCCAGGCCGCGCTGGGCGGGTGCCGGCAGGCGCTTCAGCCGCTCCACCGTGCCGGCGAGGTCCCCGGCATCGAGGCTGCGGCGGGCGCGCTCGAGCTCGGCGGCGACCTGGTCGCCCCAGACCACCTCCTCGCCCCGGCGCACGGTGACGAGACCGGAGAGCCGCGCGAGCGCGCTGTCGACGACGCCCTGGCCTTCCCGCGCCGGCTCGCTGGCGGCGCGCGCGGCCCGCGCCGCATCCTCGAAGGCCAGCCGCAACCCGGCTTCGGTCGGCGGCGCGGCATTGGCGAAGCGGGATAGCGCCGACGGCGCCTCCGGCAGGCCGGCGAGTGCGGGTGCCAGCGGCTGTCCGGCTTCGAGCCGGGCGCGGAGCGCGTCCTGGGCGGCGAGCCGCCGTGCCCGCGCCTCGACCTCGGCGACCCGCGACTGCGCGGCTTCCAGCGCCGCGACCCGGGCCTGCGCCGCCTCCAGCGCCGCGATCCGCGGGGCCGCGGCCTCGGCGGCGGCGAGCCGGGTCTCCAGGGCCGCGACCCGCGCCTGCCCGGCCTCGGCATTGGCGAGGCGGGATTCGAGCGCCGCGATGCGGTCGGCGCCGGGCGCGATGCGGGCGGCCAGCGCCTCCACCGATTCGCGGGTCGCCAGCCGCGACAGGTCGGGCGCCGGCGGCGGGGCCGGCGCCGGGCGCGTCTCCAGCGCTGCCAGGCGCTGCTCCAGCCGCTCGACCGCCGGGCGCGCGTCGGGCGGCGCGGGGGCGCGGGTTTCGAGGGTCGCGATCCGCTGCTCGAGCGGGGCGAGGGAAGGCGCCTCCGCCGGCCGCCGCGCTTCCAGCGTCGCCAGGCGCAACTGGAGCGCCGCCACCTCCGGATCGGGGCCGGGCACGGATCGCGGCGTCGCCAGCAGCCAGAACACCGCGAGCACCAGCACCGCACCGCCGGCGAGCAGCGCCAGCACCGCCGGATCGGCGCGCCGCGCCGGTCGAGGCGCGGCGGGCCGAGCCTCGGCTGCGGGCCGAACGTCGGCGGGCGGGGTCTCGGCCTCGGTCATCGCGTCTGTCCCTCGTCCGTTCGGTGCCCGAGCAACGCCAGCAGCGCCTCCGGGTTGGGCGCTGATGTGGCCCGGATGGATCGCCAGGGGAAGGGTGCCAATGCGGCGGCGATCCGTGGGCTGAGCGCCAGCGCGTCGATGCCGGCGGCCGCCCCCGCCAGCCCAGCATCGCGGATCAGACCGGCCGCGATCGCCGCCGAGCGCGGCGAGAAGAACAGCGCCCGCCCGACGTCTCCGGCGGCGAGCGCCGCGCGCGCCGCCCCCGGCAGCACCGGGGCCGGCGCCGCGCCATAGACCACCCGCCGCAGCACCCGGAACCCCCGCGCCCGCAGTGCCGCCGCAAGCGCCGCGCCATAGCCGGCGCCGACCGCGAGCAGCAGCGGTCCACGCCCGGGGTCGAGCGTCGACGCGGCATGGTCCGCCAGCGCCTCGGCATCGCCGCCGGCGGCCTCGACACGGGCAAACCCCTGGGCGCGGGCTTCGGCGGCGGTGCCCTCGCCGACCGCCAGCACCCGCAGCCCGGAGGGCGGCAACGCTCGTGCCGCGGCGCGGGAGGCCAGCAGCAATGCCTGGGCGGCGGGGAAGCGTGCCGGCGGCCGCGGCACCAGCAACAGCGCCGGCGCCAGCACCGGCGTCCAGCCCTGCGCGGCAACAAGGCTTGCGGTCTCGCTCGCACCCGGCTCCGGCCGGGTGATCAGGACCCCCGACGCCGGCGTCAGGTGAAGATGTCCCGCGGGCTGTCGGCGCGGAGGCTTTCGCCGAGTTCCCGGCCCATCCGCGCCGCGTCCGCCGCCGCGCCGTGCACGGAGCGCTTCAGCAGGAAGCTCCCGTCGACGCGCGCGATCAGCCCGGTCAGGTGCAGCGCGCCGTTCGGCAACAGCCGGGCATGGCCGCCGATCGGCGTCCGGCAGGAGCCGTCGAGTGCCGCGAGCAGCGCGCGCTCGGCGGTCGAGACGGCGCGCGCTTCCGGATCCTCGATGCCGGAGAGCAGCTCGTGCAGTTCGGTGTCGCGGGCGCGCACGGTGACGCCGACGATCCCCTGGCAGGCGGCCGGCACCATCGCATCCGCATCCAGGACGACGCCGGCCTCGGCCGCGAGGCCAAGCCGCTTCAGCCCGGCATAGGCAAGGAGGGAGGCCGCGAAATCCCCGTCCCGGACCCGGCCGAGCCGGGTCTGGACATTGCCGCGGATCAGCGCCGCCGAGAGGTCCGGCCGCGCATGCAGCAGCTGCGACTGCCGCCGGACGGAGGAGGTGCCGATCACCGCACCGGCCGGGATCGCGCCCCAGGGATCGGCCGGGTCGGGCCTGGCGCAGCCGGGGCCGAGGATCAGCGCATCCCGCGCATCCTCCCGCTTCAGGGTGCAGGCCAGCACGATGCCGGGCGGCAGCTCGGTTTCCAGATCCTTCAGCGAATGCACCGCGAAATCGACCCGGCCATCCGCCAGCGCCTCGTGGATCTCCTTGGCGAACAGCCCCTTGCCGCCGATATCCGCCAGCCGCCGATCCTGGATGCGGTCGCCGGAGGTGGTGATGCGGTGCTCCTCGAAGGCTTGGGCGTCGCGCAGCACCGGGCAGAAGCGGGTGATCAGGTCCAGGAACATCCGGGTCTGCACGAGGGCCAGCGGCGAGGCGCGGGTGCCGACGCGGAGCGGCAGGCTCGGGCGGTGCGGGTGGATCGCGGCCGGGGCGGGGGTATCGGGCGACATGGCGGCGTCATAGAACCCGCCGGGCAACGACGAAAGCGGGCAGAGATCGTTTTGGTGACGGCGGAAACCCTGGTGCTCGGCCTGGAAGCGAGCTGCGACGAGACCGCGGCCGCGGTGCTCGCCGGCGACGGCCGCATCCTGGCCGAGGCGGTGCTGAGCCAGGAGCAGGAGCATGCCCGCTTCGGCGGCGTGGTGCCGGAGATCGCGGCCCGCGCCCATCTGGCGGCGCTGCCGGCGATGGTCGCGCGGGTGATGGGGCGCGCCGGCATCGGCTTCGGCGATCTCTCGGCGGTCGCCGCCACCGCGGGGCCCGGGCTGATCGGCGGGCTGATCGTCGGCGCCGGGCTCGGCAAGGGGATCGCGATCGCCCGCCGCCTGCCCTTCCTCGCGATCAACCACCTGGAAGGCCATGCGCTGACCGCCCGCATCCCGGGCGTGCTGCCGGGCGGCGGCGGGCCCGCCTTCCCCTACCTGCTGCTGCTGCTCTCGGGCGGGCATTGCCAATGCGTGGCGGTCGAGGGCGTCGGCCGCTACCGCCGGCTCGGCACCACCCTCGACGACGCGGTGGGCGAAGCCTTCGACAAGGCGGCGAAGCTGCTCGGCCTGCCCTGGCCCGGCGGGCCGCATCTGGAAAAGCTGGCGGCGTCGGGCGATCCCGGGCGCGTGGCGCTGCCGCGGCCGCTGCTCGGCCGCCCGGGCTGCGACTTCTCCTGGAGCGGGCTCAAGACCGCAGTCGCGCAGCGGGTCGCCAGGGGCGATGCGGCGCCGGAAGACATCGCCGCCGGCTTCCAGGCCGCGGTCGCGGCGGTGCTGGCCGACCGCGCGACGCAGGCGCTGGCGATGTTTTCGGAGGCGACCGCACTCGTGGTCGCGGGCGGCGTCGCCGCGAATGCGGCGGTGCGGGGGGCGCTGGCCGGTGCCGCCGCGGCGCGCGGCGTGGCGTTGCTGGCGCCGCCGATCCGGCTCTGCACCGACAATGCGGTGATGATCGCCTGGGCGGGGATCGAGCGGCTGCGCCTCGGCCTGGTCGATCCGCTCGGCCATGCGCCGCGGCCGCGCTGGCCGTTGGAGGCGCTGGCCGGGTCCACCTGAATTCGTTTCCGTTTAGATATGAAGTGTGCCAGGCTGCGCCGGTCTCCAATGCGCGGTGGATGCCATGATGCCTCCCGACAAGAGCTTCGTCTTCGCGCCGCTGTTCAACGCGCCCCCGGATCGCGCCAACCCGAGCGGCCATGACGCGACCGGGGCCTTCCATCCCGGCATGGCGACCTACAAGCGGATCTACGAAGATCTCGGCAGGCAGGTGGTGACGTTCAAGTTCGACAACGCACGCGGCGTCTCCGGGCGCCGACGGCGCGAAAGCATCCTCGAGGCGATGCAGCGCAATGCCGGCTCCCGGCGCTACGACGCCATCGTCTATTTCGGCCATGGCTGGCCGCACGGCCTGCCTTCGGCAAGCTTCGGCGAGGACACGCTCGACATGCTGAGCGAGGCGATCCTGTGCCACGGTCAGCCGGGGGTGAAGGTCGTGCTCTACGCGTGTTCCTGCGCGGCGCCCGGCGGCTATGCCTTCAAGCTCGCGAAGAAGCTTGGCCGCTGGTCGCAGAGCGGCATGGCGGTGTTCGGCCATCCGGTCGACGGGCACAGCTTCCGCAACCCCGCGGTGCGCCGCTACCCCTCGAACCGCGGCGAGACCGGGCAGACCGTCTGCCCCGAAGGCATGTTCGCCGCCTGGCGCGAGGCGATGCACGGGCCGACGGCGTTCTGGGCGCGGATGCCCTTCATGACGCCGGCCGAGCTGACGGCGGAGCTCGGTGCGGTTGCGGCCGAGGCTGGCCGGCGCTAACCCGCGGCGGTGAACTATCGCCACGCCTTCCATGCCGGCAACCACGCCGATTGCCTGAAGCACGCGCTGCTGATCGCCCTGCTGCGGGCGCTCGCACGCAAGCCCGCGCCCTTCGCGGTGCTCGACGCCCATGCCGGCCGTGGCGCCTACGACATGGCGGGGACGGAGGCGCTGCGCACCGGGGAAGCGCTGCGTGGCGCCGCGCGGCTCGCCGGCATCGCCGAAGGACCGCTCGCCGATTACGCGGGGCTGCTGCGCGAAGCCGGCTTCCCGGCCCGCTATCCGGGATCCCCGGCGCTGATCCGCGCGGCGCTCCGTCCGGGCGACCGGCTGATCGCCAACGAGCTTCACCCGGAGGACCATGCCGCGCTCCGTGCGTACTTCGCGCGCGACCCGCAGGTCGCGGTGCACCGGCGCGACGCCCATGAGGCGGCGGTGGCGCTGACGCCGTTTCCCGAGAAGCGCGGCCTCGTCCTGCTCGATCCGCCCTTCGAGCAGGAGGACGAGTTCGGCCGCCTCGTCGCCGACATCCGCCGCGTGCACGAGCGCTTCCGCGGCGGCATCGTCGCTGCCTGGTATCCCGTCAAGCACCGTGCGCCGGTCCGCGCCTTCCATGCGGCGCTGGCCGAGACCGGCGTGCGCGACATCCTCGACTGCGCGCTGTTCCTGCGCGCGGCGACCGACCCGCAACGGCTGAACGGCAGCGGCCTGGTCGTCGTCAACCCGCCCTTCGGCTTCGCCGAGGCCGCGCATGCGATACTGGCGGCGCTGCTCGATCGCCTCGGCGAGGGCGAAGCGGGCGCCGGCGTCGCGGTGACCCCGATCGTGGAGGAATAGGCATGGCGCGCATCGCGGTGATCGGGGCCGGTGCCTGGGGAACGGCGCTGGCGCTCCAGGCGGTCCGGGTCGGCACGGACACGGCGCTCTGGGCGCGCGACCCGGACCGCGCCGCGGCGATCGCCGCGGCGCGGGAGAATGCGCGGTACCTGCCGGGGATCGCCCTGCCGGAGACGCTCGCGGTCACGGCCGATGCCGGGGTGGCGCTCGACGGCGCGGCGCTCGTGCTGCTCGCGGTGCCGACCCAGGGCCTCCGCGCGACGCTCGGCCAGTTGCCGCGGTACCCGGCGCCGCTGCTGATCTGCGCCAAGGGGGTCGAGGGCGTCAGCCATCGCCTGCTGCTCGAAGTCGCGGCGGAGCTCCGGCCGGGGGTGGCGTCCGGCGTGCTCACCGGACCCAACTTCGCCCATGAGGTGGCGCGCGGCCTGCCGGCGGCCGCCGTCGTCGCCTCGACCGATCCGGCGCTCCGCGCGACCGCGCTGTCGCTGCTCTCCGGGCCGCGCTTCCGCCTCTATGGCAATGATGACGTGATCGGCGTGCAGGTGGGCGGCGCCGCCAAGAACGTGATCGCGATCGCCGCCGGCGCGGTGATCGGCGCCGGGCTCGGCGAGAATGCCCGCGCGGCGCTGGTGACGCGGGGCCTCGCGGAACTCGCGCGGCTCGCGGCAGCCCTCGGCGGCAGGGCGGAAACCGCCTCCGGCCTCTCCGGCCTCGGCGACCTGATGCTGACGACGGCCGGCGCCAGCAGCCGCAACATGTCGCTCGGCCTCGCACTCGGCCGCGGCGTGCCGCTCGACGCCGTGCTCGCCGAGCGCGCCGGCGTCACCGAAGGCGTCGCGACCGCGCCCGCCCTCGTCGCCCGCGCCCATGCGGCCGGCGTCGAGCTGCCGGTCTGCGAGGCGGTCGCCGACCTGCTGCAAGGGCGGCTGACCATGCCGGAGGCGATCGCCCGGCTGATGGGCAGGCCACTGCGGGACGAGTGACATCCGGCTTGGGCGATTGCCCGGAAGTGTGGGATGCATGGGCGGCACGGTCCGAAGGGCCGGCAGGCAACAGGGGCCGAACCAGCGTCACGATGTCCGATTCCACCGCGACCGCCGGGCAGGCCGCAGCCCCCGCGCGCCGATTGAGCCCGATCACCCAAAGGCGGCTGGCCAATTTCCGCGCGAATCGCCGCGGCTGGTGGTCGCTCTGGATCTTCGCGGTGCTGTTCCTGCTGACGCTCTTCGCCGAGTTCATCGCCAACGACCGGCCGCTGGTCGCGGAGGTCGACGGCCGGCTGTTCTTCCCCGTGGTCGTCGACTACGCCGAAAGCGATGTCGTCGCCGACGGGCTGCCGACCGAGGCCGATTGGCGCGATCCCACCTTCCGGGAGGAGATCGCCGGCCGCGGCTGGGCGATCTGGCCGATCATCCCCTATGCCTATCGCACCGTGGTCCGCGACCTCGGCCAGCCCTCGCCGGCGCCGCCCTCGGCGCGCAACTGGCTCGGCACCGATGACCAGGCGCGGGACGTGCTGGCGCGGGTGATCTACGGTTTTCGAATATCGGTGCTGTTCGGCCTGGCGCTCACCATCGTCAGCAGCGCCGTCGGCATCGCCGCCGGCGCGGTGCAGGGCTTTTATGGCGGCCGCGTGGACCTGCTCTTCCAGCGCTTCATCGAGATCTGGTCGGGGATGCCGCAGCTGTTCCTGCTCATCATCCTCGCCAACGTGATCGAGCCCGGCTTCTGGGTGCTGCTCGGCTTCCTGCTGCTGTTCTCCTGGATGGCGCTGACCGGCGTGGTGCGGGCGGAGTTCCTGCGCGGCCGCAACCTCGACTACGTGCGCGCCGCCCGCGCGCTCGGCGTCTCCGACACGCGCCTCATGGCGCGCCATATCCTGCCGAACGCCATGGTCGCGACGCTCACCTTCCTGCCCTTCAGCCTGTCGGGCGCGGTGACGGTGCTCGCCAGCCTCGATTTCCTGGGCTTCGGCCTGCCGCCCGGCTCCGCCTCGCTGGGCGAGCTCGTGAACCAGGGCAAGAACAACCTGACCGCGCCCTGGCTGGCGATTACCGGCTTCGTCGTGCTCGGCGCCATGCTGACCTTGCTGATCTTCGTGGGCGAGGCGGTGCGCGACGCCTTCGACCCGCGCAAGCTTCCCGGAGGATCGCGCTAGATGCCGTTGCTCGAGCTCCGCGACCTGTCCGTCGCCTTCCGGGGCAAGCCCGTGGTGCAGGGCGTCTCCTTCGCCGTCGAGACCGGCGAGACGGTCGCCGTGGTGGGGGAAAGCGGCAGCGGCAAGTCGGTGACCGCCCTCTCCTGCCTCAGGCTGCTGCCGCCGGGCGGCAGCAATCCGGCGGGCCAGATCACCCTCGACGGCACGCCGGTATTGACCGCGCCGGAGCGGGACCTGCAGCGATTGCGCGGCGGCGTCGCCGGCATGGTGTTCCAGGAACCCATGACCTCGCTCAACCCGCTGCACACGATCGGGCGGCAGGTGGGCGAAGCGGTGACGCTGCACCGGCCGCTGCGCGGCGCGGCACTCCGCGCTCGCGTGATCGACCTGCTGCGGCGCGCCGGCTTCCCGGAAGCCGAGGCGCGGCTCGCCGCCTATCCGCACCAGCTCTCGGGCGGGCAGCGGCAGCGGGTGATGATCGCGGCCGCACTCGCCAACGACCCGAAGCTGCTGATCGCCGACGAGCCGACGACCGCACTCGACGTCACCATCCAGGCGCAGATCCTGGATCTGCTGGCGCGGCTGAAGCGCGAGCTCTCGATGGCGATGCTGCTGATCACCCACGACCTGCAGATCGTCCGCCGCCATGCCGACCGTGTGGTCGTGATGAAGGACGGCGCGGTGGTGGAGCAGGGCACGGTTGCGGAGGTCTTCGCCGCCCCTGCGCATCCCTATACCCGCATGCTGCTCGCGACCGAGCCGCGCGGCCGCCCGGCTCCGGTCGCGGAGGCCGCGCCCGAGGTGCTGCGCGGCGAAGCGGTGCGCGTGCATTTCCCGATCCGCCGCGGCGTGCTGCGCCGGGTGGTCGCGACGGTGAAGGCGGTGGACGGCGTCTCGCTCGCGGTGCGGGAAGGGGAGACGCTCGGCCTGGTCGGCGAAAGCGGCAGCGGCAAGACCACGCTCGGCCTCGCGCTGCTGCGGCTGGAGCCGAGCGAAGGCGGCATCGCCTTCGAGGGGCGATCGATCCAGGGGCTCGACCGCGCCGCCATGCGGCCGCTGCGCCGCCGGTTGCAGGTCGTGTTCCAGGACCCCTATGGCAGCCTGTCGCCGCGCATGAGCGTCGCCGAGATCGTGGGCGAGGGGCTCGCGGTGCACGAGCCTGGACTTTCGGCCGGTCAGCGTGCGCGCGCCGTCGCGACCGCGCTCGAGGAGGTGAATCTCGACCCCGCGACCGCGTCGCGCTACCCGCATGAATTCAGCGGCGGCCAGCGCCAGCGCATCGCGATCGCCCGCGCGCTGGTGCTGAAGCCGCGCTTCCTGGTGCTGGACGAGCCGACCTCGGCGCTCGACGTCTCGGTGCAGGCGCAGGTGGTCGAGCTGCTGCGCGGGCTGCAGGCGAAGCACCGGCTCGCCTACCTCTTCATCAGCCACGACCTGCGCGTGGTGCGCGCCATGGCGCACCGCATCATCGTGCTGAAGGACGGCCGCGTCGTCGAGGAAGGCGAGGCGGAGGCGGTTGTCGCCGCGCCGCAGCAGCCTTACACGCAGGCGCTGATGGCCGCCGCCTTCGAACTCGCGGCCATGGAGGGAGCGCCCGTCGCCTCGTGACCGACCTCGATCGCCTGAAGGCGCTGCTGGATGCGGATGCCCTGAAGCTCGGCGTGCATATCCGCCGCATGAACTCCCCGGGCAGCCCGGTCTACCGGACCTGGGAGAATGTCTGGCCGGCGGCGACCATCCTGGTCGGCAGCTTCGCCGGAACGGCACTCGTGCATTTCTATCTGGGCGCCGCGGTGCTGGCGGTCGGCGCCTGGTGGTGGCTGGCGCGGGTGCATCCCCGGGTGAAGGACGGCGTCTTCGACCGCACCGCCGGCTATGCGCTGGCGCGGGAGGCGAACATGGACGCGCTCTGGTCGCAGGGCGTGCTCAGCCTCTACGCGAAGCTGCCCGACGGGCGGGAACTGGCGGCGGCGCGGCGCGACCGCTGGCGGGAGTTCGTGACACAGGTGGAAGCGGCACGTGCGGGAACCACGCCGCCGGCGCCGGTCGGGGAGGGCTGAGCATGGCCGTGCTGCTGTCGATGAAGCCGCATCTGATGGAGCATTGGCGCCGCGCCCTGCTCGCGCTCGATCCGGCGCTCGAGATCCGGATCTTCCCCGATGTCGGGCCGCCGGAGGCGATCGAGGTCGCGGTCTGCTGGACCGCGCATGACATGAACGACCTGCGCCGCTACCCGAAGCTCAAGCTGGTCATTTCCATGGGAGCGGGTGTGGATCACCTGCTCAGGCCGCCCGGACCGCCGCCCGGCATCCCGGTGGCGCGGCTGGTCGACACCATGCTGACCACGCAGATGGGCGAATGGGTGCTGCTGAACCTGCTGCGCTTCCACCGCCAGGACCCGGAATACCGGGCGCAGCAGCGGGCCGGCATCTGGCGCGAGCTGGAGGCGCCGGCGACCGCGTCGCGGCGCATCGGCGTGCTGGGCCTGGGCGAGCTCGGCGGCCATGCGGCGAAGCTGATCGCCGGGATCGGCTTCCCGGTCGCCGGCTGGTCGCGGCGGCCGAAATCGCTGCCGGGGATCGAGGCCTTCCATGGCACGGACGGGCTCGACGCGATGGCGCGGCAGAGCGACATGCTGGTCTGCCTGCTGCCGCTGACGCCGGAGACGCGGGGCGTGATCGACGCGCGTCTGCTCGCGCTGCTGCCGGCCGGCGCCTTCGTGATCAACGGTGCCCGCGGCGGCCACGTGGTCGAGGCCGATCTGCTGGCGGCGCTCGAATCCGGCCAGGTCGCCGGCGCTGCGCTCGATGTCTTCGAGCCGGAGCCGCTGCCCCCAGCGCATCCCTTCTGGACGCATCCGAAGGTGGTCATGACGCCGCACGCCGCCAGCATCACGATCCCGGAGAGCGCGGCGCCCCAGGTGGTCGAGAACATCCGGCGCGTCCGCGAAGGACGCGCCCCGATCAACCTCGTCGACTTCGCTGCCGGCTATTAGCCGGCAGCGAAACCCGAATCACATCGCCCGGCGCTGCGCCGCCGGGGCGGCGACCTCGGCGTTGGCGGCTTCCTGGATCTGCACGTCGCGGGTGTTGGCCTCGGCCTCCACCATGATGCTCCGCATGTCGCGCAGGAAGGTGGTGCCCTTCACGGTGCGCTGCACGAGCACGCTGCGGCGGTCCATCGGATCGACCTTGCGGCGGGCGAGGTCGAGCTCGCCCAGCCGGTCGAGCGCCCGGGTGATCGCCGGCTTGGAGACGTTGAGCTCCGCCGCCAGCCCGCGGACCGTGTGCGGCCCGTCATTCAGGTAGACGGTGAGGAACACGCCGAGCTGGCGCGCCGAGAGATCGGGGCCGTCGCGACGCACCAGCGCCACCACCGTGTCCCGCATGATTCCGACCAGCTGGTCGGGGTTGGTCTGAATCGGCATGATGCCTGTCCCTGTCTTGGCCCCCGGATGCCGCCATCGTGGCGAAGGATCCGGCGGAGCGTCGTTTCGGTGGCCTCCGCCCGGATCCGGGACCGATCCCGGTGAACGCCCGGCGGGGGCGGAAAGTTCCTTGCTCGTCCCGTATACGCTCTACCGACGCAATGACCCAGCCTTGTCTTCATTCAGCAACGCAAGCGCCGCATGCATTGCCCGCAATGCTTGGGCCTCACCCCCCTCCGGCCGGCCCGGCCGGGCTCCGTCGTTCCAGGCGTAGACGTCCAGATGCGCCCAGGGCAGGTGAGCGGGAACGAACCGGCGCAAGAACAACGTCGCGACCACCGCACCCGCCATGGGCCTTGTTCCAATATTGCACAGATCAGCGGTGGCACTGTCCAGCCACGAATCGTAATCTGTATGCAATGGCAGTCGCCAAACACCGTCATGTGAAGCCGCGGCGCCTCGCTGGATGAGACTGGCGAGACTTTCGTCATTGCTGAACAACGCGGGCAGATCGGGCCCGAGGGCCACCCGCGCCGCGCCGGTCAGCGTCGCGGCGTCGATGATCGCTGCGGGATTGCGCTCCGCCGCACAGGTCAGCAGGTCGGCCAGCACCAGGCGGCCTTCGGCATCGGTGTTGCCGACCTCGACGGTCAGCCCCTTGCGGGTGCGGAGCACATCCATCGGCCGCATCGCGGTGCCCGAGACCGCATTCTCGACCGCGCCGACCAGCAGCAGCAGCCGCAGCGGCAGGCGCGTGCGCATCACCGCCTCGGCCAGGCCGATCAGGATCGCAGCTCCGCCCATGTCCTTCTTCATCCGGAGCATGCCGGACGGGGGCTTGAGGTCGAGGCCGCCGGTGTCGAAGCAGACGCCCTTGCCGCAAAGGGCGATGAGCGGCGCATCGGGAACGCCGCTGTCCCATTCCAATATCGCGACCCGCGGCGCACGCGGGCTGCCGGCGCCGACCGCATGCAGCGCCGGAAACCCGTCCTGCAGCGCTTTGCCGTCGATCACGCTGAATTGACCGCCATGCGCCTCGGCGACGGCGCGGACCGCATCGGCGAGCTCGGCGGGGCCAAGGTCGGCGGCCGGCGTGTTGATCAGGTCGCGCGCCCGGATCATCGCCTCGGCCAGGATCACCCCGCGCTCCCCGCCTTCGGGCAACAGCAACCGCGCCGGCAGCCGCTTCGCTGTCCTGTAGCGCCGGAAGCGGTAGGCGCCGAGCGCCCAGCCCAGGCAGGCGGCCTCCGCCGGGGCCGGGTCGGCCAGCCGCCAGGCGCTGCCCTCCGGCAGGCCGAAGGGCGCGGCACCCCAGGCCCAGGGCGCCTCGCTCTCGCCCAAGCCGAGCACGGCGCCGGCGATGCCGGCCTCGCCCGGCAGCAGCGCGATCTCGCCGGCCTTGGCGGCGAAGCCCAAGGCGGCGAGGAAGCCCGCCTGTGCCGCCGGCAGCCTATCCAGGACGCTGCGCAGCGCGTCGGGGCGGACAGCGAGCAGGGGCCTCGCATCCGGTGCATTGCGGGTGAGGCCGGCGGGCAGGGAGGCGAAGGTCATGTGGGCTCCGCTGAAAGCCTTATCCTCGGCGCGCCGCCATGACGCGCGCCAGGCCATCCTGCCAGGATGGCAGGGTGACGCCGAAGACCTCGGCGAGTTTCCGGGTCGCCAGGCGCGAATCCGCCGGGCGGTGGGCGCGGGTCGGGTAGTCCGCGGTCGCGATCGGCAGCACGCGCGGCTGCCGGCCGCCGGAAGCGGCGAAGATCGCCTCCGCAAAGCCGTGCCAGGTCGTCTCCCCGGCATTGACCGCGTGGAACACGCCGCGGTGCCGCGCCTGCCAGCCGCCGTCGCGGATCGCCGCCAGCACGCCCGCGATCGCGTCCGCGAGATCCGGTGCCGCGGTCGGCGCGCCGCGCTGGTCGGCGACGACGCGGAGTTCCTCCCGCTCCGCGCCGAGGCGGAGCATGGTGTCGACGAAGTTGCGCCCGACCGGCGCATGCACCCAGGCGGTGCGCAGCACGAGGGTCCGCGGATTGCCGGCGAGTGCCGCCCATTCGCCGGCGAGCTTGGTGCGGCCATAGGCGGAGACCGGGTTCGGTGCGTCCGCCTCCGCGTAGGGCGCGCCCTTGGTGCCGTCGAAGACGTAGTCGGTGCTGACCTGGATCAGCGGGATGTCGGCCGCCGCGCACAACGCGGCCAGCTGCGCGGGGCCGAGCGCATTGGCGAGGAAGGCGGCGGGTTCCTGATCCTCCGCGGCATCGACCGCGGTCCAGGCGGCGCAGTTCACCACCGCCTCCGGCACGGCCGCCGCGAAGGCGCGCGCGACGCCCGCCGGGTCCGTGAAGTCGAATGCGGGCTGGCCGACCAGCGAGGGCGTGAAACCGCGCGCCGGCAGCGCGTCCGCAAGGCCGGTCGCCAATTGGCCGCCCTGGCCGGTGACGAGCACGCGGCGCATGCCGCTCAGCGTTCCCAGCGGAAGGCGGGCGGAAGGTCGGCGAGCAGCGGCGCCGCACGGTCCTTGTCGGAGAGGATCGCGTCGCTCTCTGCGACGCCCCAGTCGATGTCGAGCACCGGGTCGTTCCAGCGCAGCGCGCGATCGGCGTCGCGGTTATAGGGTGCGTCGACCTTGTAGAGAATCTCGGTTTCCGGCTCGAGCGTGACGAAGCCATGCGCGAAGCCGGCGGGGATCCAGAGCTGCAGCCAGTTCTCGGCCGACAGCACCACCGCTTCATGCCGGCCATGGCTGGGCGAGCCCTGGCGCAGGTCGACCGCGACGTCGAGCACGGCGCCCCGCGTCACCCGCACCAGCTTGCCCTGCGCATGCGGCGGCAGCTGGAAATGCAGACCCCGCACCACGCCTTTCTCGCGCGAGAGCGAGTGGTTGTCCTGCACGAACTCCGTCGGGATGCCGGCTTCGGCGAAGCGCTGCCGGTGAAACACCTCGGAGAAGAAGCCGCGCGCGTCGCCATGGCGCACGGGTTCCACGAGGATCAGCCCCGGGATCGCGAGATGCTCCACCCTCATGCGCCGCTGCCGTCCTTCGCCAGACTGATCAGGTATTGCCCGTAGCCGGTCTTGCCGAGCGCCGCCGCTGCCGCGATCAGCGCTGCGCTGTCGATGAAGCGCATCGCGAAGGCGATCTCCTCCGGGCAGCCGACCTGCAGCCCCTGGCGTTCCTGCACGGTCTGCACGAAGAGCGCCGCCTGCAGCAGCGAGGCCGGCGTGCCGGCATCGAGCCAGGCGGAGCCGCGCCCGAGCCGCTCGGCCCGGAGCGTCCCATCGGCGAGGTAGAGCCTGTTGAGGTCGGTGATCTCGAGCTCGCCGCGTGCCGAAGGGGCCAGGGTCCGCGCCAGATCGGTCACCCGCGCATCGTAGAAATAGAGACCGATCACCGCCCAGTCGCTTTTGGGCGCGCGCGGCTTCTCCTCGAGCGAGAGCACCCGCGCTTGCGCATCGAACTCGGCGACGCCGTAGCGTTCGGGATCGGCGACGCGATAGGCGAAGATGGTGCTCTCGCCGGCCTTGCTGCGGGCCGCCGCCGCCTGGAGCTGCGCCGGCAGGCCGTCGCCGTAGATGATGTTGTCGCCGAGTGCCAGTGCGCAGGGCTCGCCCGCGATCCAGTCGGCGCCGATCTGGAAGGCCTGGGCGATGCCCTCCGGCTTCGGCTGCTCGGCATAGCTGAGCCGGATGCCGAATTGCGAGCCGTCGCCGAGCAGCCGGCGGAACTGCGGCAGGTCCTGCGGCGTCGAGATCAGCAGGATGTCGCGGATGCCGGCCAGCATCAGCGTGCCCAGCGGGTAGTAGACCATCGGCTTGTCGTAGACCGGCAGCAGCTGCTTCGACGCGGCGAGCGTCATCGGATGCAGCCGGGTGCCGGACCCGCCGGCGAGCAGGATGCCTTTCATGGCTTCATTCCTTGGCCCCGAGCCGCTGCCCGGCATAGCGCTTGTCCCGGATCGGCCGCCACCAGGCCTCGTTCTCCAGGTACCAGCGGATGGTGGCTTCGAGCCCGCTTTCGAAGTCGAACTTCGCGCGCCAGCCAAGCGCGGCCTCGGCCCCCGACGGGTCCATCGCGTAGCGGAAATCATGGCCCGGGCGGTCGCGCACGAAGGTGATCAGCCGTTCCCGCGCGCCGGCCGGATCGGGGCGGAGGCGATCGAGCGTCGCGCAGATGGCGCGCACCACCGCGATGTTGCTCCGCTCCTGCCGCGGGCCGATGCAGTAGGTGGCGCCCGGCTCGCCGCGGAACAGCGCCAGCACCAGCGCTTCGGCATGATCCTCGACATGCAGCCAGTCGCGGACGTTCGATCCGTCGCCATAGACCGGCAGCGGCCGGCCCTCGAGCGCGTTCAGCGTCACCAGTGGGATCAGCTTTTCCGGGAACTGCCAGGGGCCGTAGTTGTTGGTGGTGTTGGAGACGAAGTTCGGCATGCCGTAGGTGTGCTGCCAGGCGCGCACGAGATGATCCGACGCCGCCTTGGAGGCGGAATAAGGGCTGCGCGGGTCGTAGCTTGTGTGCTCGTCGAACGGGGGATCGCCATGGTCGAGGGCGCCGAACACCTCGTCCGTCGAGACATGGTGGAAGCGGAAGCCGGCGCGGGCCTCGCCCTCGAGCCCGCTCCAATAAGCCCGCGCCGCTTCCAGCAGGACCTGGGTGCCGATGACGTTGGTGCGGATGAACTCGGCCGGGCCGTCGATCGAGCGGTCGACATGGCTTTCGGCGGCGAGATGCATGACGCGGCTCGGGCGCCAGGCCGCGAAGGCGCTCCGCATCGCTTCCGCGTCGCAGATGTCGGCGGCGATGTGGACGTGGCGGCGGTCCTGCCCGGCGGCGCCGAGGCTCTCGGGGCTCGCCGCATAGGTCAGGCGGTCGATGTTGACGACCGTCTCGTCGGTGGCGGCGATCAGCCGCCGCACCACCGCCGAGCCGATGAAGCCCATCCCTCCGGTCACCAGGATCGTCATGCTGTGCTCGCTGCTCCGGCTCGCCAGATGGCGCGAAAGTCCCGAAGCGAGGTGATGGCGCGCTTTCGCGCCGTTGTCACTTGCCGGCGGGGTAGGCGCCCGGACCGCTCGGATAGCCGCCGACGGACGGCGGCGGCACCGCCGCGCGGGAGAGGCGCACCCGGTCGGTGCGGGAGATCGCGACGCGCTCGCCGACCTGCAGCGCCAGCTCGTTGGTCTGCACGACGGCGATCGGTTGGCCGCCATCCTCCTGGATGGTGAACTCGACCGCCTGGCCGGAGGTCACGCCTTCTTCGATGGCGGCACCCGCCAGGCCGCCGATCAGCGCGCCGGCGACGCCGCCGAGCGTGTTGGCCTGCCAGCCCCGCCCGACCGTGCTGCCGATCAGCCCGCCCGAGATCGCGCCGGCGCCGAGGCCGAGGCCGCTGCGGGTGCCGGTCACCGTCACCGGCCGGGTGCCGACGATGGTGCCGTAGGTCACGTAGCCCTGGGCGCCGACCGCATAGGGGCTGACCGTGCTGTTCTGGGCGGCCGGGGCACAGGCCGCGAGCGCGCCGGCCAGCACCAGGACGGACACGGGAAGCAGGCGGTGCAGGGAGATCATGAACCAGGGCTCCGCGATCGCGAGGGCGGATGATTGCGCCATCGCTCCGAACGACATGGGGGTGCGCCCCGATAATGGAAATTGCGGGGCGGCGCCATCGCGATCTTGTGCCCTGAAACCGCCATTCTCCAAGCGTCATGCTTGACCCGCATGCGAGCATTCCGTTAGGGCTTGCGGGACTGGCTTCGTGTATTGCTTGAAGGCGGGCGCCGAGGCGCCGGCCGGGGTTCTGCGTTCGTCGGGGGACGGACGATCGGGGGTCCGCAGGGCGGCGTAGCCGTCCGGCGGCGCAGGGGAGATCGAGGGGATGGTTCCTTCGCAGAAGGGCGGCGTCCGGTTGCGGCGCCTGCTGCCGTTGGCGATGGCCGCATTGGCCGTGACGCTTGCGGGATGCGCGTCGAACTCCGGCAGTACGGGCGCACGGCGCAGCGCGGCCGCGACCCGGAGCTACGATCCGCCCGGTCCGCCATCCGATCCCTGGGGCCCCTATATCCGCGAAGCCTCACAGCGCTTCGACGTGCCGGAGCGCTGGATCCGGGAAGTGATGCGCCAGGAAAGCGGCGGCCGCGCCGGCGCCACCAGCCCGGTCGGCGCGATGGGGCTGATGCAGGTGATGCCCGGGACCTATGCCGAGCTCCGCAACCGCTACGACCTCGGCTCCGACGCCTACCACCCCTATGACAGCATCATGGCCGGCACCGCCTATATCCGGGAGATGTACGACCTCTATGGGTCGCCGGCCTTCCTCGCCGCCTACAATGCCGGCCCGCGCCGGCTCGAGGATTATCTCTGGGCCAGCCGCGGCCTGCCGACCGAGACCCGCAACTACGTCGCCCGCATCGGGCCGCGGATCGAGGGCGCCAGCCCGACCCGGCGCGCGCCGCCGGAGGTCTATGCGGCGGCCGACATCCCGACCAGCATCCCGCCCGGCCCGCGGCGGATGAACCCGGGCACCATGCTGGCGCTCCGCGAACAGCGCCGGCAGCAGATCGACGCGGCGCCGGCGATCCAGGTGGCGCAGCTGCCGCCCGGCCCGGTGATCCGGATGGAGCCGGTCGACAGCGCCTCGGCGCCCGCACCTTACCAGCCGGCGCCCTACCAGGTGGCGAGCCTGGCGGTGCCGCCGCCCGGCGCCGTCATCCGCATGGACCCGATCCCCGACGGCTCGACGCCGGAAGGCGCCGCCCGCCTCGCCGAATCGCGGCGGGGAGAGGAAGCGCCCGATCCGGCGCCGGTCGCCGAGCCGCCGCGCCGCGGCCGCTTCGCGGGTTCCGCCTTCGCCGCCGCGCCGCTGCCGGCGCCGGAGCCGCGCGGCCATGGCGGCCGCAACGCGCCGATAGTCATGGCGGCGCTGCCGGTGCCGCCGGCGCAGCCGCCCTCCCGCTACGCCCCGGCCCCTGCCGCGGCGCCGCGATCCGGCGGCCTCGGCATCATCGGCACCGCCCAGGCCTCGACCCTGCCGGCGGCGTCGCGCGGCGGTGGCGGGCGTTCCAACTGGGCCGTGCAGGTCGGCGCCTTCTCCTCGGAGAACGTGGCCCGCAACGCGGCCGGGCAGATGCGCGACCAGATCGCGCTGCTCGGCTCCCGCACCGACATCCAGCCGCTGGCCCAGGGCCGCACCCGCCTGTACCGCGCGCGCGTCACCGGCCTGTCGCGCGACGCCGCGGAATCCGCCTGCGCCCGCCTCCGCGCCCGCGGCAACCGCGACTGCGCCGTGGTCGCCCCCGGCGCCTGACGGCATCCGATGACCGCAGGGCCGAATGGCCCGGAGGTCTGAATCGGATGCCCACTTGAACGGCATCCGATGACCGCAGGGCCGAATGGCCCGAAGGTCTGAATCGGATGCCCACTTGAACGGCATCCGATGACCGCAGGGCCGAATGGCCCGAAGGTCTGAATCGGATACCCACTTGAACGGCATCCGATGACCGCAGGGCCGAATGGCCCGGAGGTCTGAATCGGATGCCCACTTGAAGGGCCGACTGACGCGCCGAGAGCAAATCGGGCGGAGCGAAAGCTCCGCCCGTTTTGCGTTCGGGTCTTGCCGGGTCGGCTTGGCTGACGCACCCTCCGCGGCCTGAATATTCCGCCAGGGGATACGTCATGCCCGCAAAGGGCCATACCAGCCTCGATTTCTCTGCCCTCGATCCCATGGTGCGGCCGCGCTCCGTCGCGGTGATCGGTGCCTCCGACGATCCCACCCGCATCGGCGGCCGGCCGATCGCCTACATGCAGCGCCAAGGCTTTGGCGGTGCGATCTGGCCGGTGAACCCGAAGCGCGACACCGTGCAGGGCCTGCGCGCCTATGCCTCGCCCACCGATCTGCCGGAAGCGCCCGACACCGCCATCATCGCGGTCCCCGGCAGCGCCGCCCTCGACGCCGTGGACCAGCTCGGCGCCCGCGGCTGCCGCACCGCGATCTGCTTCACCGCCGGTTTTTCAGAGGTCGACGCGGCCGGGGCCGAAGCCCAGGCGCAGCTGGTGGCCTTGGCGCGCCGGCACGGCATGCGCCTGCTCGGGCCCAATTGCCTCGGCCTCTTCAACCAGGCGATCGGCTTCTACCCGATGTTCTCGACCAGCTTCGAGCAAGGCTGGCCGATCCCGGGCAATATCGGCATCGCCAGCCAGTCCGGCGCCTATGGCACGCACATGTTCGCGCTCGCCCGCGCGCGCGGGCTCGGCACCCCGGTCTGCGTGACCACCGGCAACGAGGCCGACGTCTCGCTCGGCGAGGTGATCGGCTGGATGGCGCAGTCGGAGGAGGTGCAGGTGATCTGCGCCTATGCCGAAGGCATCCGCGAAAGCGAGCGCTTCATCGCCGCACTCGATCTCGCGCGGCGCAACCGCAAGCCGATCGTGCTGATGAAGGTCGGGCGCAGCGCGCTCGGCACCGCGGCCGCGCAGAGCCACACCGCCTCGATCGCCGGCGACGACGCCGTCACACAGGCGGTGCTCGACGAGTTCGCGGTGGTGCGCGCCCGCACGACGGAGGAGATGCTGGACATCGCCTATGCCGCGACGCGCCGCATCTACCCCGCCCGCAACACGCTCGGCGTGCTCACCGTCTCGGGCGGCGCCGGCGTGCTGATCTCGGATGCCGCCGAGCAGCTCGGCCTGGCGATGCCGCCGATGCCCGAGGATGCGCAGGCGCGCCTCAAGGGCCTGGTCAGCTTCGCCGCCCCGCGAAATCCCGTCGACTGCACCGCCCAGGCGCTGAACGACATGGCGATCGTCGGCCGCTTCGCGGAGGAGACGGCGACCGCCGGCGGCTACAGCTCCATCCTCGCCTTCTTCACCCAGGTCGGCGGCAGCAGCACCGCCGCGCCGAAGCTCAAGCGCGAACTCGCCGCGGTGCGCGCCGCGCATCCCGACCGGCTCTGGGTGCTGTCGGTCATCGCGCCGGCGGAGAACGTCCGCGGCTACGAGGAGGACGGCTTCGCCGTCTTCGAGGATCCGAACCGCGCCGTCGTCGCGATCGACGCCATGGGCCGCTTCGGCGACGCCTTCGCCCGCGCCGAAACGCTGACCGCCACCGTCCCGCTGCCCGCCGTGACGCTGCCCGACACGGCTCCGACCGAGGCCGAAGCCAAGCGTATCCTGGCCGCTGCCGGCCTGCCCGCAGTCCCCGAAGCCGCCTGCGCGGATGTCGAGGCCGCAATCGCCGCGGCCAGGCGCATCGGCTTCCCGGTGGTCGCGAAAATCCTGTCGCCCGACATCCTGCACAAGAGCGAGATCGGCGGCGTGCTGCTCGACCTCGGCGACGAAGCCGCGGTCCGCGAAGGCTTCGCGACGCTGCTGGCCCGCGCCGCCGAACGCGCGCCCGGCGCGCGCATCGAAGGCGTGTTGATCGCGCGCCAGATCAAGGGCGCGGTCGAGATCGCCTTCGGCATCCTGCGCGACCCTGTCTTCGGGCCGGTCGCCATGGTCGGCTTGGGCGGCGTCTTCATCGAGGTGCTGAAGGACGTCGCCTTCCGCCGCTGCCCCTTCGATGCGACGGAAGCCGAGCGGCTGATCCGCTCGCTCCGCGGCTTCCCCCTGCTCGACGGCGCGCGCGGCCGGCCGAAGGCCGACCTGCCCGCTCTCGCGAAGGCGTTCTCCGCGCTCTCGGCCTTCGCCGCCGGCGCCGGCCCGCGCCTCCTCTCCGTCGACGTGAACCCGATGCTGGTCCTGCCGGAAGGCCAGGGCTGCTTCGCCGCCGATGCCGTGATCGAAGTGGAACAACACTGATGCCGATCGTCACCGACACGCTGCTGAATTTCCCGATCCCGGAAATCCGCCAGACCCTCCGCTGGCAGGACACGGCGCTGTACAACTTCTCGGTCGGCCTCGGGCAGGACCCGATGGACAAGGCGCAGCTCGACTTCCTCTACGAGCCGCGGCTGAAGGCACTCCCGAGCATGGCCGTCGTGCTCGGCTATCCCGGCTTCTGGGTGCGCGACCCGGCCACCGGCGTCGACTGGGTGAAGGTCGTCCACGGCGAGCAGTCCCTCATCCTCCACCAGCCGCTGCCGACCGAGGGCGAGATCATCGGCACCTCCCGCGTCACCGGCATCGTCGACCGCGGCGCCGGCAAGGGTGCGATGATCTACTCGGCGCGCGAGGTGAAGGACGCCAAGACCGGCGCGCTGCTCGCCACCCTCGAGATGACGACCTTCGCGCGCGGCGACGGCGGCTTCGGCGGCCCCGACGGCCCAATCCGCCAGCCGCACCCGGAACCCGCCGGCGCCCCCGACATCACCCTCGACCTGCGAACCCGGCCGGAGCAGGCGCTGGTCTACCGCCTCAACGGCGACCACAACCCGCTGCACATCGACCCCGACGTCGCCAAATCCGCCGGCTTCGACCAGCCGATCCTGCACGGCCTCTGCACCTTCGGCGTGGTCTGCCACGCGCTGCTCAAATCGCTCTGCGCCTACGATCCGGCCCGCTTCGGCCGCATGGACCTCCGCTTCTCCTCACCCGTGTTTCCGGGCGAGACGATCCGCACCGAGATCTGGAAGCAGGACGGCGGCGCGGCGTTCCGCGCCAGGGTGGTGGAGCGGGACAAGGTGGTGGTCAGCAATGGGCGCTTCCTGCATGCGTAAAGATCGGGGGAAAGAATTCCCCCAAACCCCCATCTTTTATTTTTGCTACTTTGGCGCTGGCCCATGCGGCCGGTGCCAAATGATAAAAATAAAAGAATGGGGGTCTGGGGGAAATTCTTTTCCCCCAGCCTTCGGAGACATCCAATGAGCTACGAAGCCTTCCGCGCCCTGCATGAAGCGCCCGGCGCCTTCATCATGCCGAACCCCTGGGACGGCGCCTCCGCGCTGCTGCTGGCGCGTGCCGGCTTTCCGGCGCTGGCGTCGACCTCGCTCGGCATCGCTTTCGCGATGGGGGTGCCGGACGGCACGGCGGAGCTGAGCCGCGAGGCCTCGATCGAGAATGCCGCGCTGATCGCGCGGCTGACGCGGCTGCCGGTGAATGGCGATCTGGAGGATGGGTTCGGCCCGGCGCCGGAGGATTGCGTCGCGACGGTGGAGGCCGCGATCGCCGGTGGGCTGGCCGGCCTCGGCATCGAGGACACCACCGCCGATCCGGCGCGGCCGATCCATGCGTTCGATCAGGCGGTGGCGCGGGTGAAGGCGGCGGCGCGGGCGGCGAAGGGGCGGATCCTGCTCACCGGGCGGACCGACAATTTCCTGCATGGGCGGCAGGATCTGGACGACACCATCCGCCGCCTGGTGGCGTTCGCGGAGGTGGGTGCGGACGTGCTGTATGCGCCGGGTCTGCCGGACATGGCGGCGATCGAGGCGGTGGTGCGCGCGGTCGCGCCGAAGCCGGTCAATGTCGTCGTCGGACCGCGGAGCGGTGCGGTGCCGCTGGCGACGCTGGCGGCGGCCGGCGTGAAGCGGGTGAGCCTCGGTGGGCTGCTCTATCGGCATGCGATGGGGGCGGTCGTCGCCGCGGCGGGGCATCTGAAGGCGGGCGATCTCGGCGCCTTCGCCGGCGTGCCGACGAGTGCCGAGATCACCGGATTGATCGCCGCCTCGCGCGCGGCAGGGGGGAATGCAGCGTCGTGATCGACAAGATCGTCTCAAGCATGGCGGCCGCCATGGCCGATATCCGCGACGGGTCGACCGTGCTGATCGGCGGCTTCGGCAGCGTGGGCCAGCCGGATGCGCTGATCGAGGCGCTGATCGAGCAGGGGGCATCGGGGCTGACCTGCGTCGCCAACAATGCAGGCACCGGGCATCAGGGGCTGGCGCGGCTGATGGAGCTCGGGCGGGTGCGCAAGATCATCTGCTCCTTCCCGCGCTCGGCTGGGTCGACGGTGTTCGAGGAGTTGTACCGGCAGGGGAAGATCGAGCTGGAGATCGTGCCGCAGGGCACGATGGCGGAGCGCATGCGCGCTGCCGGCGCCGGCGTGCCGGCCTTCTTCACCGCGACCTCGGTCGGCACGCCGCTCGCGCGCGGCAAGGAGGAGCGGGAGTTCGGCGGCCGCCGCTACGTGATGGAACATGCGCTCGCCGCCGATGTCGCGCTGGTCGAGGCGTGGGAGGGCGACCGCTGGGGAAACCTGACCTATCGCGCCAGCGGGCAGAACTTCAATGCGGTGATGGCGACGGCGGCGAAGCTGACCATCGCGCAGGTGAGCCATCTGCGCGACCTCGGCGAGATCCGCCCCGAGCACGTCCATACGCCCGGCATTTTCGTGAACCGCGTGATCCATGTGGATCGCGGGCCCGATTGGGCTTGAGGAGGAGCGCCATGCAACCGTTCAGCCGCGGCCAGATGGCCGCCAAGGTCGCCGGTGACATCCCGGAAGGCTGGTTCGTCAATCTCGGCATCGGCATCCCGACCATGGTCGCCGACCATGTGCCGACGGAGCGGGAGGTGATCCTGCATTCCGAGAACGGCGTCCTCGGCATGGGTCCGGCGCCGGCCGCCGACAAGGTCGATCCCTGGCTGATCAATGCCGGCAAGCAGCCGGTGACGCTGCGCGCCGGCGGCAGCTATTTCCACCATGCCGACAGCTTTGCGATCATCCGCGGCGGCCATCTCGACCTGTGCGTGCTCGGCGCCTTCGAGGTGGCGGAGAATGGCGACATCGCGAACTGGGCGACGAGCGAGAACGACACCGCGCCGGCGGTCGGTGGTGCGATGGACCTCGCCGCCGGTGCCAAGCGGCTCTGGGTGATGATGGAGCACACGACGAAGGATGGCCGCCCGAAACTGGTGGAGCGCTGCGGCTATCCGCTGACCGCGCCGGGCGCGGTCAACCGCGTCTACACCAATCTCGGCATCTTCGACGTGATCCCCGGACAGGGCTTTGTGGTGCGCGACATGGCGCCCGGCGTGAGTTTCGAGGAATTGCAGGCGAAGAGCGGTGCTGCGCTGCATCGCCCGAGCTGACGGGAGCGGACGAATGAGCGAAGCGGCCGAGGACGATCGCGCGGAATCGATCCGCATGATCCGCGACAGCGCGGCGGCGGTGGCGCCGCGCGGCGGCGACAGCAAGCGGGTGCGGGCGCTCCGCTTTGCCGACCCGGGCTACGACCCGGCGGTGCTGCGCCAGATGGGCGAGATGGGCTGGATCGGCCTGCGCCTGCCGGAAGCGGCCGGCGGCGCCGGGCTTGGCATGGGCGAGATGTGCGCGCTGGCCGAGGAGCTCGGCGCCGTGCTGGCGCCGGAGCCGCTGATCCCGGCCGCACTCGCGGCGGCGCTGCTGGCGCATGCCGACGACCAGTCGGTGCTGGCGCCGCTGCTGGCGGGCGAGGCGCTGACGCTTGCCGCCTGGCAGGAACGCGTGGACAGCCTCGCGGTGCCCGGCACGCCGGATGCGAAGCGTGTGTTCGTGCCCATGGCGGGTGGTGCAACGCAGTTCCTGCTGCCGCTCCGCGAAGGGACGCGCATCGCGCTGCACCTGCTGCCGGCGGCCGGTGCCGACCTCACGATCGAGCGCACCCAGGATGGCGGCAGCTACGGCACGCTCCGCCCCGATCTCGGCCGTGCGCAGCGCGTCGCCGACGATGTCGGCGGCATCATCGGCCGCGCGCTCGACGAGGCGGCGCTGGCGACGGCTGCCTATCTGCTCGGAACCATGGAGGCGGCCTTCGCGCTGACGCTGCAATACCTCCGCACCCGGCAGCAATTCGGCCGCATCATCGGCAGCTTCCAGTCGCTGCAGCACCGCGCCGCCGACCTCAAGATCCAGGTCAGCCTGACGCGGGCGAGCGTGGAGGCGGCGGCCGCCGCACTCGATGCCGGCGCCTCGGGCGATGCGGCGCGGGCTGCCGTGTCGCGCGCCAAGGCGCGCGCGGCGGAAGCCGCGATGCGCGTCACCCGCGAATGCATCCAGCTGCATGGCGGCATCGGCTACACCGACGAATACGATGCCGGCCTCTATCTCAGGAAGGCGATGGTGCTGGCGAACCAATACGGGTCCGCGGCGCTGCATCGCCGCCGCTTCCTGGAAACCGCGCCGGAGGACGAGGAATGATGCGGACGAGCCTTCATATGCACCCGTTTGCCTTGGGCCTGTCAGTGACAAGGCTCGGCAGCATCATCGCGCGCGGGGTTGGTGGGGCGGCCGCGCGCCAAACCAAGGCCATCATGCCGGATCAGCCGGAAGGCTGGCCGGCATGAGCGAGCCCCGAATCGTCGAGGCGCGCGACGGCGCCGTCCTGGTCCTGACCATGGATTACCCGGCGCGGCGCAACGCGCTCGCGATGCCGATCCGGTTGGCGCTCGAGGATGCGTTGGAACGCGCCCATGCCGATGCCGGGATCCGCGCCGTGGTGCTGACCGGCGCCGGCGGCACCTTCTGCTCGGGCGGCGACATCTCCGGCATGGAGATCAGGAGTGCGATGGACGGGCGCGACCGCATGCGCCGCACCCATCGCTTCCTGCGCCTGATGGCGACTGGGGGTCTGCCGATCGTGGCTGCCGTCGAAGGCTGGTGCGTCGGCGCCGGCATGTCGCTCGCCTGCGCCTGCGACACTATCGTCGCGGCGGATGATGCGCGCTTCATGGCGGGCTTCCACAAGATCGGGCTGATGTCCGATCTCGGCCTGCCCTTCTTCCTGCCGCGCCGCGTCGGCATCGGCCGCGCCCGGCGCATCCTGTTCTACCACGAGCAGGTTGCCGCACCGGAAGCCGAGCGTATTGGCCTGGCCGACTTCCTGGCGCCGAAGGGCGCCGCGCTGGAGACGGCCTTGGAGAAGGCGCATTTCCTGGCCCACGAAGCGCCCGGCCCGATCCGCCTGACGAAGCAGATGCTGGCCGAAGGTCTCGACCAGGCACTGGAGCAGGAGAAGACCTATCAGGGCCTCCTGTTCACCACCGCCGATTTCGCCGAAGGGCGCGAGGCTTTCCTGGCCAAGCGCATGCCCGAATTCAAGGGAGAGTGAGAGCCTGGCTCGAAAGGGTGGCAGGTCGTTCTGGCGGTCCTTTTCCGCCCCTGCCGCGCCGCCTTCCTCGCCGATGCAATCAGCATCGGCTGCGTCAGCCGCCACGACAGGAGCGAAAAATGCCTCGCCAGACCAACCCGCCACCCTTCCGCGACAGGCTCTGAGGCGATGAACGCCGTCACCATGCCGCGCCCGCAGGATCTGAACGGCCTCGACGACGAGAGCTTCCGCGCCGTCGTCCGCCGCTTCCTGGCGGAGAACTACCCGCCCGAGCTCCGCAACCCGCCGAAGCGCCTGCACTGGGCGGAGAACAAGGTCTGGTACCACAGGCTGTCGGAGAAGGGCTGGCTCTGCCCGGGCTGGCCGCAGGAGCATGGCGGCCTCGGCCTCTCGCCCGGCAAGCTCATTGTCCTGACCGAGGAATACGAACGCCACGGCGTCGCGCGCACCAACGACCACGGCATCATCATGCTCGGGCCGCTGGTGATCAAATACGGCACCGAGGCGCAGAAGCAGCACTACCTGCCGAAGATCCTGACCGGCGAGCATATCTGGTGCCAGGGCTATTCGGAGCCGAACAGCGGCTCCGACCTCGCCTCGCTCCGCACCGAGGCGGTGCTGGACGGCGACCACTACGTGGTCAATGGCCAGAAGACCTGGACGACGCTGGCTTCCGATGCGAACTGGATTTTTCTCCTCGTCCGTACCGACAAGTCGGCGAAGAAGCAGGAAGGTATCTCCTTCCTGCTGGTCGACATGCGGACGCCCGGCATCACCGTGAAGCCGATCATCAACCTCGAGCTGCATGACGAGTTCTGCGAGACCTTCTTCGACAATGTCCGCGTGCCGAAGGAGAATCTGCTCGGCCAGCCGAACAAGGGCTGGGACATGGCCAAGGCGCTGCTCTCCTTCGAGCGGATCTACCTGGGCTCGCCGCGTCAGTCGGCCTATGCGCTGGCGCGTCTGAAGCAGCTCGCGGAGACGATGGGCGTCGCCGAGGAGCCGCTCTTCCGCGACCGCTACGCGCAGCTCCGCCTCGACCTCGACGACCTCAAGGCGCTCTATGGCCGCTTCGTCGAGGTGCTGAAGGAGGGCCGTTCGCTCGGCCCCGATGTCTCGATGCTGAAAGTGTTCCAGAGCGAGCTGTTCCAGCGCATCACCGACCTGATGCTGGAGATCGCCGGCGAGAATGCGGGGCTGCTGGAGCCGATCGGCGGCAACCTGAACCTCAACCCGACCGGACAGTACATCCAGGCGCGGCCGACCACGATCTATGGCGGCACCAACGAGATCCAGCGCAACATCATCGCCAAGAACGTGCTCGAGCTGCCGGGGTGATCCGCGCGGCGCAGCCGGCCGACCGCGCGGCCGTCGAAGCGGTGGTGCAGGCGGCCTATGCGCCCTATGTCGCGCGGCTCGGCCGCGCGCCGGGCCCGATGGGCGACGACTACGGCGCGCTGATCGCCGAAGGCCGCGTGTCGGTGCTGGAGGATGAGGCGGGCATCGCCGGCATCCTGGTGCTGATCCCGCAAGCCGATGCGCTGCTGCTCGACAACATCGCCCTCGCCGAGCGTGCGCGCGGCCGCGGCTTCGGGCGCCGCCTGGTCGCCGAGGCGGAGGCAGCGGCGCGGGCCGCCGGCCTGAAGCGGCTTCGCCTGTATACCCACGTGCTGATGGTCGAGAACCAGGCGCTCTACGCGCATCTCGGTTTTTCAGAGACGCATCGCGCGACCGAGCACGGCTTCGATCGCGTCTACATGGAAAAGCTTCTCGCCGAAGGACCCGCCTCATGACTGCATTCTGGCGCCTGCCCGCGACCGAGGTCGCTGCCCTGGTGCGCAGCCGCCAGGCCTCCGCGACCGAGGTCGCGCGCGATGCGCTCGCGCGCCTCGACGCCGTCAACCCGGCGATCAACGCGGTCGTCGAGCATCGGCCGGAGCAGGTGCTGGCGGACGCCGCCCGCATCGATGCCGCCATCGCCCGCGGCGAGGATGCCGGGCCGATGGCGGGCGTGCCGGTGACCATCAAGGTCAATGTCGACCAAGCGGGCTTCGCCACCACCAACGGGCTCAGGCTGCAGAAGGACCTGGTGGCGAAGGCCGACAACCCGGTGGTCGCCAACCTCAGGAAGGCGGGCGCGGTGCTGCTTGGCCGGACCAACACGCCGGCCTTCTCGCTCCGCTGGTTCACGCGCAATTCGCTGCACGGTCACACGCGGAATCCCCGCGATCCGGTGATCACGCCGGGCGGCTCCTCAGGGGGCGCGGCGGCGGCGGTCGTGGCCGGCATCGGCGCGGTCGGGCATGGCAGCGACATCGGCGGCTCGATCCGTTATCCGGCCTATGCCTGCGGCGTGCACGGGCTGCGCCCGACGCTCGGCCGCATCCCGGCCTGGAACCAGACGGCGCCGGACCGGCATGTCGGCGGCCAGTTGATGGCGGTCTCCGGCCCGATCGCGCGCACGATCGGCGACGTGGCGCTGGCCTATCACGCGATGCGCGCCCGTGACCTCCGCGACCCCTGGTGGGTCGAGGTGCCGCATGACGGCCCGCCGGCGCCGAAGCGCGCGGCGCTCTGCCTGGCACCGGACGGCATGGCGGTGGTGCCGGAGGTGCAGGCGGCGCTCCGCGACGCGGCGGCGCGGCTCGCACGTGCCGGCTGGACGGTCGAGGAAGTAGCGCCGCCGCCGCTCCGTCGCCCGGCCGAGCTCCAGGCCATGCTGTGGCTCGCGGAATCGCGCCGCGGCCTGAACCGCGCGTTGGTCGAGGAAGGCGACCCGGATGCGAGCTTCGTCTTCGCGGAGATGGAGGCGCTCTGCCCGGTGCCCGACCTCGACGCGCTGATGGATGCCTTGCAGGCCCGCGCCGGCTTCCTGCGGCAATGGATGGATTTTTTCGAGCGCTTCCCGGTCGCGATCACGCCGGTCTCAGGCGAGCTGCCCTTCCGCGACCAGGAGGATGTCGAGAGCCCTGCCGCCTTCCGCCGCATCATCGCGGCGCAGCTGACGCAGGTCGGGCTGCCGCTGCTGGGCCTGCCGGGCCTCGCGGTCGCGACGGACCTCGTCGGCACCGTGCCGGTCGGCGTCCAGCTGCTGGCCGGCCGCTACCGGGAGGACCTGCTGCTCGCGGCCGGGGCCGCGATCGAGGCGGAAGGTGCGCCGGCCTCCCCGATCGATCCGCGCTGAGCCAGGCAGGCTCGTCACGCGGTCGTGGCATTGCCCCGGCCGCGCGCGAACGTTACGATACCTTTATCAGAAGAGTGAGGATCACCCGCATGAGCCGCCTGAACCGCCGCAGCCTGTTCGCTGCCTTCGCCGTGACGAGCGCCGGCGCGCTGGCCGGCTGCGTCGTGCCGCCGCAGCAGGTGATCGTGCCGGCGACGAGTTCGGTCGTGGTGCCGCAGGCTGGTTGCGACACCCGCTTCACGGTGGTGAACCAGTCGGGCGGCACGGTGCGGGAGTTCTATTTCAGCCATTCCTCGCTGAGCAGCTTCGGCGTCGACCAGTTGGGCCAGCGGGTGCTGGAGCCCGGCCAGGCGATGACCTTCGCCGCGAACAACCCGGGCAACTACGATTTCCGCGCTGTCTGGATGAACGGCCAGCGCCGCGACCTCTACCGCGTCAACGTCTGCGCCGCGAGCCGCATCACCATCACCAATGGCGGCCTGATCGCGCAGTAATACCGGTCCATGATGCCGCGGGTATGAGAGGCCGCCGCGGGGCCGACGTGAAAGCCGCGGGGACCCGTCCCGCCAGTCTCATGTCCGGGGAATCGCTCGCGGGGTGATTCCTCCCGTGTCGTCGCGTCGCGATGTGCAAACAGACATCCGCGGCGACCGCAGCCCGACCCCTATTCCGGGCCGACCTGTCCCGGCTTGGTTCACGTTCGTTCACACGATCGCATTGGACCCGTCCGTCACGATGTTCCAAGTCTCCCGCGAACGGAGAGACATGATGGACAGCACGATGGACGGCCTATGAAGCGCGCGCTCAGCCTGCTCGTCGTGGCGCTCGCCATCGGGACGGCCGGGTACGCGGTGCTCCGCGCGCCCGGATCACCGCCCGCGGCAGCGGTCGAGGAGAGGCCAGCCTCGCCGCTGGCGCCGCACCCCGTGGTCGCCCTCGGTCGCCTCGAGCCTGTCGGTCAGGTCGCCAGAATCGGGGCGCCGACGAACGCGGGTCAGGGTCCCCGCGTGGCCCGGCTGCTGGCGGAGGAGGGCGCGACCGTGCAGGCGGGCGCGATCCTCGCCGAGCTCGACAGCCTTCCCCGCGCCGATGCCGACATCGCGACGGCCGCCGCGGACGTCGCCCTGAGGCGAACGGCGCTCGCCCGCGCGCGGGAGGCCGCGGAGGCGGACCGCTCGGCCCGGCGGATGGCGGTCGCGCGCGCGGAGGCCGACCTTGGCCTGAAAGAGATTGAGGTGAACCGGCTGACGCCGCTCGTCCGCCTCGGCGCCGTGACGGGCCAGTCCTACGACAGGGCTCGGGTGGACCGGGAACTCGCGGTCAGCACCCTTGCCGAGGCGCGGGCGCAGCTCGCGCGGGCGGAGGTGCTGGTCGACGGGCAGCCGCTCGACGTCGCGGTCGCCGAGCGCGAGCTCGCCTCGTCCCAGGCCACGCTCACGCGGGCGCGGACGCTGCACGAGGACGCACTCGTCCGGGCACCGATGACGGGCCGGATCCTGCTCGTCCATGTCCGCCCCGGCGAGCGGATCGGCTCGGACGGCCTCCTCGAGATGGGCGCGACCGACCGGATGATCGCGATCGTCGAGGTCTACGAGAGCGACGTCGGGCGGGTCCTGGTCGGGACGCGGGCCGAGGTCCGGGCGCGGAGCCTCGGCGAGCCGCCGCTGACCGGGGCCGTCTCCCGCGTCGGCCTCGCGGTCCGGCGGCAGAGCGTCGTCAACGCCGATCCCTCAGCCAATACCGACGCCCGGGTCGTCGAGGTGCATATCGCCCTCGACCCGCCCTCCTCGGCGCGCGCCGCCGACCGCACCCGGCTGCAGGTCCGTGCGTCGCTCCTGCCCGGCGAGCCTGGCGTTGCCGTCTCGCGCCTGGAGGGACGGCCGTGACGCGGCTTCCTCTCGGCTGGCTCCAGTTGATTCACAACCGCGGCCGGATGGTCGTTGCCCTGCTCGGCATTGCCTTCGCGAGCCTTCTGATCTTCGTGCAACTCGGGTTCATGGGAGCGCTGTTCGAGACAGCGGTTCTTCCGCACCGGGCTCTAAGCGCCGACATCGTGATCTCGAGCGCCTCCATGCGCCAGCTCGATGGTGCCGGCACCTTCCCCCGCCGGCGCCTGCTTCAGGCCCTGGAGGTGCCGGGGGTCGCGGAGGCGACGCCGCTGTACTACGGCTCGCTGGACTGGCTGAACCCCGTGACGAACAAGCGCGCCAAGCTCGGTGTCTTCGGGGTCGACCCCGACGCCGACGTGTTCCGCAACCCCGAGGTGCGGGCGCAGATGTGGCAGCTGCGCCTGCCCGACACCCTCCTCTTCGACCGCAGTTCGCGTGGCGATTGGGGCGCCGTGATCCGACGCGTCGCTGCGGGCGAGGCGGTGACGACGGAAGTCTCGGGCCGGACCGCGACGATTGCGGGTCTCTTCGCGCAGGGGGCGAGCTTCGGGGTGGACGGCAGCGTGGTCACGAGCGAGAGCACCTGGCTCAACTTCAACGTCGCGCGGGCGGCGGGGACCGTCACGCTCGGCCTCGTTCGGGTCGCGCCGGGCCAGGATCCGGCAGCGGTCGCGGCGGCGCTCCGGCGCCATCTGCCGCCGGGCGACGTGCGGGTGCAGACCTATCCCGATTTCATCGAGTCCGAGCAGGCGTTTCTCCGGACCGACAGCCCGATCGCCTTCATCTTCACCTTCGGTGCGGTCATGGGCTTCGTCGTCGGCACCGCGATCACCTACCAGGTGCTCTCGGGCGACGTGAACGACCACCTCGCGGAGTACGCGACGTTCAAGGCGATGGGCTACTCCCACGCCTACCTCCTCGGCGTGGTGTTCGAGGAGGCGCTCATCCTCGCCGTGCTCGGCTTCATCCCCAGCCTCGCTGCGGCCCTTGCGCTGTACGCGTCCCTTGCGAGCGCGACCTCCATGCCGATCGACATGCCGTTCGAGCGTCCCATCCTCGTCTTCGCTGCGACGCTCGCGATGTGTTTCGGCTCCGGCGCGCTCGCGACCCGGAAGCTCGCGGCGGCCGACCCGGCGGAGGTCTTCTGATGGGGGGCGAACCGGTACTTGCCGTCCGCGGCCTCGTCCACGCCTACGGCGACGGGGGCGGGCGCAAGCAGACCCTGCACGGGGTGGACCTTGAGGTCGGACAGGGCGAGATCGTCCTCCTCATGGGGCCGTCCGGCTGCGGCAAGACGACCGTTCTCACCCTTGCGGGCGGGCTTCGCTCCGTGCAGGGGGGCAGCGTGCGCGTCCTCGGGCACGAGCTCGCGGGCGCCGACGAGCCGGCGCTCCGCTCGGTCCGCCGCAGGATCGGCTTCATCTTCCAGAACCATAACCTTCACGCCAGCCTCACCGCGCTCCGCAACGTCCGCATGGCGCTCGAGGTCCACGGTCCCGAGGCGCTGAAAGATTGGCGCGAGCGGTGCGGGGACGCCCTGCGGGAGGTCGGCCTCGGCGACCGCCTGGACCACCTGCCCGCCCAGCTCTCGGGCGGACAGCGCCAGCGGGTCGCGATCGCGCGCGCCATCGTGGCGCGACCCTCCCTCATCCTCTCGGACGAGGCGACGGCCGCCCTCGACCGCCGGGCGGGGCGCGAGGTGGTCGAACTGATACGACGCCTGGCCCGGGAGCGTGGAACGGGGGTGCTGATGGTGACCCACGACAACCGCATCCTCGACGTGGCGGACCGTATCCTGGACATGGAGGACGGTCGCGTCGTCGGCACCTCCGACGCCGTGACGGCGACCGGGCCAGGGATACCCCGTGTGGAGGAGGCGGTCCGATGATGCGATGGGTCATTGGGAGGACGGCGCGGAGCGTCGCCCTCGTCGTCGGCGGGGCGGTCGCGCTGGCCCAGATGCTGACGATCGCCCTCACCGTCTTCGTGCAGCCGGATCGGGCGGGGCTCCCGGCCCTGCACGCCGCCCTCGGCCAGGCGGCCCTCGCCATCCGCTGGGACCACGCCCGCTCCGCCGCGGGTGCCTCCGGTGAGATCCCGCTTCCACTGGAGGCCGTGAACGTGCGGCGAACCGGCGCCGAGCCGCCTCCGGACAGCGTTCCCAGCAACCGCGTCCTTGCGGCCGCCGTCGCGTCGGGGCTCGGACCGGGGGCGACGCCGGACAACGTGCGCCTCCCGCCCTCGCCGTGGTTGGATCAGCCTCCGGTCCGCTGGCCGATCTACATCCGCGGGCCCGGGAACGACTGGTACGAGGTGACCCTTAAACCCGGCCATGAGTGGCGGGCGGTGCCGTCGGGCCTCGGCACCGCCGCCGTCATCGCCTTGACGGCGGGGCTGCCCGTCATCCTCGTGGGCCTATGGACCGCGCGCCGGATCGTCGCGCCGCTCGAACGCCTCGGGGCGGCGGCGGCGGGGGTGGACCCGGCGAGCGGCCGCACCTTCGCGGCCGAGGGCCCGGCCGAGGTCCGCCAGCTCGCGACGGCGCTCAACCTCCTCCTGGGCCGGATCCGGCAATACCACGAGGAGCGCACGCGCCTCATCGCCTCGATCAGCCACGACCTGCGCACGCCCCTCACCCGCATGCGCCTCCGCGTCGCGATGACGCCGTCGCCGGATCTCCCCGAACGCCTGGAGCGCGACATTCAGGCCATGGCGCGCATGCTCAACGGCGTCCTCCTCCTCCTCGCCGACCCGATGCGGGTGGAGGAGCCCGAGGCGGTCGACCTGGCCGTCCTCGTCGAGACGCTTTGCGACGAGTTCGCCGACGCCGGTGCGGACGTCGCCTACGAGGGGATCCTGCACCTGCGGGTGCTCGGCCAGCCGACGCTGCTGACCCGCGCCGTCTCCAACCTCGTGGAGAACGCGCTTCGCCACGCCGGGTCCGCCCGGGTCGGGGTGCGCGTCGAGGACGGCCGTCCCTGCATCGACGTGGACGATGACGGGCCGGGCATCCCGCCCGCCGACCGGGCGAGGGTGCTGCGGGCCTTCGAGCGGGGCCCGGAGCGTTTGGGGGAGGGCGTCGGCCTCGGGCTGGCGATCGCGGGGTCCGTCGCCCGGAAGCACGGCGGCGAGATTCGGATCCTGGACCGCACTCCCTCGGGGCTGCGGGTCCGCCTCTGCCTCGGCGCCCTCTCGCCCCCGCCCGGCCCCGGGGCGCGCGGGCCCGCTCACGCGTCTCAAGGGATCGCCGAGACCGTCGGCGTGAAGATGTAGCCGCCGTTCCGGACGGTCTTGATGAGCGAGGGTTCCTCCGGCCGCTCCTCCAGCTTGCGCCGCAGCCGACCGACGAGGACGTCCACGCTCCGATCGAATGGCCCGAGGTCCCGGCCTGACGAGGCGTCGTGGAGGTGCTCCCGCGACAGCACTTGGCCCGGATGCGCCGCGAGGACCGACAGGAGGCCGAACTCGCCCGCCGTGAGGCGGACGAGTGCCCCGTCGGGGGCGTGCAGCGTCCGCGCCCGGAGGTCCAGTCGCCAACCGTCGAAGCCGAGTGACCCGCCCGTGCTGCGCCCAGCCGCGCCCATGGCGTCCCGGCGCAGGACCGAGCGGATCCGGGCGAGCAGTTCGCGCGGGGAGAAGGGCTTCACGACGTAGTCGTCCGCCCCGACCTCGAGGCCCGTCACGCGGTCGGCCTCCTCGCCGAGCGCGGTGAGGAGGATGACCGGCACCGTGGAGGTCTGGCGCAGGCGGCGGAGGATTTCGAGGCCGCTCTGTCCCGGCAGCATGACATCGAGGATGACGGCATCCACCGGCGCCGCGCCGAGGACCCGCGCGAGGCCGCGCCCGTCCCGCAGCGCCGACACGGCGACGCCCCGCATCCGGAGGAAGTCGCCGAGCATGGCGGAGATCTGGGGGTCATCCTCGACCAGGACGATGTGCAGCTTCGCGCCTCCGGCGGACGGGGCATCATCCTCTATCGGCGCCAACGGGCGGACAAGCGGAGGTTTGCGGTCGTGGCCGCCAATCAAGCCGCGCGGTTCTGGCTCTCGGCCAGGATCGCGCGAAGTGCGGTGACAAGTTCGACGATCATCGCATCGGTGTGCAAGGGCGTCGCGCAGAGGCGCAGGCGCTCGGCGCCGCGGGGGACGGTCGGGTAGTTGATCGGGGTCGCGTAGATGGCGTGCTCGGCCAGCAGCCGCGCCGCGACCTCGCGGCAGAGCGCGGCGTCGCCGATCCAGAGCGGGACGATGTGGCTCTCGCTCGGCATGCGCGGCAGGCCGGCGGCATCCAGCGCCGCCTTCAGCGCCGCGGCCCGCTCGGCGAGTGCCGCCCGGCGCGCGCCGTCGCCGCGGAGATACCGGATGGAGGCGAGCGCCGCCGCGACCGTCGCCGGCGGCAGCGACGTCGTGAAGATCAGCCCGCCGGCCAGGCTGCGGATGAAGTCGATCAGCGTCGCCTCGCCGGCCAGGTAGCCGCCGTGCACGCCGAACCCCTTGGCGAGCGTGCCCTCGATGACGTCGATGCGGTGGGCGACGCCGTCACGCTCCGCGATGCCGCCACCCCCGGCGCCGTAGAGGCCGACGGCGTGCACCTCATCGAGGTAGGTCATGGCGCCGAAGCGGTCCGCCAGGTCGCAGATCGCGCCGATATCGGCGATGTCGCCATCCATCGAATAGACGCTCTCGAAGGCGATCAGCTTCGGCGCCGCCGGCGGCGCCGCTTCCAGCAGCGCTTCCAGGTGCCCGAGGTCGTTGTGGCGGAAGACGTGCCGTGCCGCCGGCGCGCCCCGCATGCCGGCGATCATCGAGGCGTGGTTCTTGGCGTCCGAGAAGACCTGGAAGCCCGGCAGCGCCGACAGCAGCGTCGCCAGCCCCGCCTGGTTGGCGACATAGCCCGAGGTGAAGAGCAGCGCCCCATCCTTGGCGTGCAGCGACGCGAGCTCGGCCTCCAGCGCCGCATGCGCGGGCGAGGTGCCGGAGATGTTGCGGGTGCCGCCGGCGCCCGCGCCCTGGGCGCGGAGCGCCGCCATGGCCGCCTCCAGCACCGCCGGATGGGCGCCCATGCCGAGATAGTCGTTCGACGACCAGACCGTCACCTCCCGCGCGGTGCCGTCCGCCGCGTGCAGCCGGTAGCGCGGGAAGGCTTCCGCCTGCTTCTCCAGCCGCGCGAAGTCGCGGTAGCGGCCTTCCTGCCGCAGGCCGGAGAGGGTCTGGCGCGCGTGGCGCAGCAGGGTAGCGCGGGTGTCCATGAGCGGACCCTTTCCATCGGCGGGACCCGAAAGGCGAGCGCATCAAGGTCGGGGCAGCCATGCCGTCAGACAAGGCCTTTCGTCACACCAGAAACACGGGCCGGTTTTCAACCGGCCCGAGGCTGCGAATGCGACGGAGGGTCATGCATAGCGTTCGCAGAAGGCTGCGGCGTCGAGCGTACGAAAATCCTGGAGTGCCTCGCCCAGGCGTTCATGCGGCCAATCCCACCAGGCGAGCGCCAGCAGGCGCGCGATGATCTCGGGCGGGAAACGGAAGCGCAGCACGCGGCCCGGCACGCCGACGACGATCGCAAACGGCGGCACGCCTTTCGTCACCACCGCGCCGGCGCCGATCGCGGCGCCATGGCCGAGCGTGACCCCGGGCAGGATCACCGCGCCATGCCCGATCCAGACATCATGGCCGAGCGTCACCTTGTCGCCGCGCCGCCAGTCGAAGAAGGCCGCGTCGTCGTCGCCAAGCCCATAGGCCGCCGAGCGATAGGTGAAATGGTTCAGCGCCACGCGGTCGAGCGGATGGTTGCCGGGATTGATCCGGACCGCCGCCGCGATCGAGCAGAAGCGGCCGATCTCGGCATAGATGATGTCGCTGCCGCCGGCGACGTAGCTGTAGTCGCCGAAGCTGGTCTCCGCGACGCGGGTGCCGGCGCCCACTTCGCAGTAGCGCCCGAACTGGCTGTCGCGGACCCGCGCGGTCGGGTGGATGGAGGGCGCTTCGCCCAGCGTCTTGCCCGCGGTATCCGCATCGTCCTTGGTCATTCTCTCATCCCCAGTTGCGCGCAGAGAAATCCATGGCGAAGGAGCCGGACGGCCGCCAGGCCAGGTCGCGGCGCTTGCCGGTCAGGTTCACCGTCCGGTGCAGCACCGTATAGGCCGGGTCCTCCCGCTCGCAGATCTCGAGCATGCGGCGGAGTGCCGCGCGGCGGCGGCCGGTATCGGTCTCGGATTGCAGCGCCTCCAGCGCCGCCGCGGCATCGTCGTTGCGCCACTCGCCGCTCGCCCATTGCTGGCCGCTCGGCCCGAAGGCGGCCATGGCGCCGACCGGATCATTGAAGAAGGCGGTGTTGGAATTGTCGCGCAAGCCGCGGCCGGCATCGGCGGCCAGGATCTGCGACCAGTTTTCCTTCATCTCGATCCGCACATCGATCCCGGCCTGCCGCCAGCCCTCCACCAGCACCTGCGCGGTCGCGGTCTGGTTGGCGTAGTAGTTGTTGAGCAGCCGATAGGGGATCGGCGCGCCGCCATAGCCCGCTTCGCGGAGCAGCCGCCGCGCCTCCGTCAGGTCGAAGCGCGGCACGTCCCAGTCATCGAGCAGCATCGCACCGTAGAACTCGAACTGCATGCCCTTCGGCACGCCGCTGGTGCCGGACCAGAGACCGTCCACGATCGCCTGGCGGTCGATCGCATGGGTCAGCGCGCGGCGGATGCGCGGGTCGCGCAGGACGGGATGCGTCTTGTCGAAGGCGGTGACGCGGTGGTTGGCGATGGCGCGGCCGACGACGTGGTGCCGCGGGCTCGCTTGCACCACCGAAATCTGGTCGGGCGGCAGGTCGCAGGCGAAGTCGTACTCGCCGCTGCGCAGCCCGGCGACCCGCCCCGCCACCTCCGGCACCTGGAGGAAGCGGATGGCGCGGAGCGGCGGGCGGCCGGCCCAATGCGCGTCATGCGCCTCCAGCAGCAGCGACCGCTCGGCGCGATACTCCGCGACGCGGTAGGGGCCGGTGCCGATCGGCATCCGGGCCCAGCTCAGCCAGTCGGGCGCCGCTTCGAAGCCGCGGCGGGAGATGATCGAGGCCGCGGGCCGTGCCAGCCGGCCTTCCAGCGTCACGTCCGGGCTGCGGTTGACCAGGCGGACGGTGCGGGCGTCGACGATTTCCATCGCCTCGAAGCCCGGGAAGGCGAGGCGCGCGATCGCGACCGCCTCGGCCGGCGGTGCCTTGCTGCCGGCGCCGGCGGTCATCGAGGTGAACATCCCGCCCGGCCCCGGCACCGCCTCGCCCGTGCCCCACATGTGCTCGGGCCCGAAGCTGAAGGCGACGTCCTCCGCGGTCAGCAGGCTGCCGTCGTGGAACCGCACGCCGTCGCGCAGCCGCAGCTCCAGCCGGCGTTCGTCGATCCGCCGCCAGGCTTCCGCGACCGCCGCGCGCGGACCGAGCTCGCCCAGCCAGTCGAGGTCGATCAGCGGCTCCAGGAAGCAGGAGACGACCCGGGTCATGACGTTGGACTGCTCGCGGAGCGGCTCCAGCGTGTTGGAGGTGCTGATCGCCTGCACCGCGACGGTCACCATCGGGCGCTGGTCAGCCTGGGCGATCGCGAAGCGTGGCAAGGCCAGGCCGGCGAGAGTGAGGCCGGCGGCGCGGCGGGTGAGCCTCCGATGATCGGAGGGCCGGATGGCCCGGAGGTCTGAATCGGAGGCTCCACTGATAGGGACGGGGGACATGGCGTGGCGCTCCGGCGGAGTGACGCCGGCTTACGCTCGGCCGCGATCCCTGGAATGTCAGACCGGTGACGCTTCGATGTCGTTGTATCCCGAAGAACATTCCAACCCGACCGGCGATCCCTTATGGTTCCGGAATGACATCCTTCGGCTTCCTCCATCTGACCGACCCGCATGTGACGCCGCCGGGTGAGACGCTGTTCGGCCAGGACACCAATGCGCGGCTCGCCGCCGCGATCGCCGCGATCGCCGACCGCCATGGGGCGGACGGCCCGGCGCCGGCCGCCTTCGCCGTCCTCACCGGCGACCTCACCCGCGACGGGGAGCCGGCGGCCTATGCCGAGCTCGCGCGGCTGCTCGCGGGCTTTCCCTGTCCCGTGCATCTGATGCTCGGCAACCATGACGACCGGCAGGAATTCGCGGCCGCCTTCCCTGATGCGCCGCACGATGCGGCGGGCTTCGTGCAGCAGGCCTTCGCCAGCCCGGCGGGGCGCTGCCTGCTGCTGGACACGCTGGAGCCGGGCGCGCCGCACGGCGCGCTCTGCGACGCCCGCCTCGGCTGGCTTCGGGATCGCCTGGCGGAGGCGGCGGGGCCGGTGCTGCTGTTTCTCCATCACCCGCCGATGCCGGTCGGCATTCCGGGCATGGACGCGATCGGGCTGCGCGCGCCCGACGCGCTCTGGGCGGTGCTGGCGCCGCATGCGGCACGCATCCGCCACATCTTCCACGGCCATCTGCATCGCAGCCTCGCCGGCAGTTGGCACGGCATCCCGACCTCCTCGCTCCGCGGCACGGCCTTCGAGGTGCGGCTCGCGGGCGGCGCGCCGGCGGTCGAGATGCGGGCGCCGATCGACTACGGCTATGTCCGCGCGACGGCGGACGCGATCGCGGTCCATACCGAACGCGCCCCCCCGCTGGCGTGATGCCGCGCCGCGCGGCATGCTCGGCGCAACGACCAGGGAACACCGTCCATGTCCGTCACGCGCCGCGCCGCGCTGCTGCTGCCGATCCTCGCCGCACCCGCGGTTGCGCGCGGCCAGCCTGCCTGGCGGCCGACCCAGCCGGTGCGCATCATCGTCCCGGCGGCACCTGGCGGGACCGCCGACATGTCCGGCCGGGTGCTGGCCGCCTTCCTCCAGCAGCATTGGAATGGCGCGACGGTGGTCGTCGAGAACCGCTCCGGCGCCGGCGGGCTGATCGGCACCCAGGAATTCCTCCGCGCGCCGGCCGATGGCCACACCATCCTGTCGGGCAATATCGGCCCGCAGGCGATCGCCTATTCGCTCTACCGCAACATGCCCTACCGCGCCGAACAGATGGTGCCGGTCGCCGGCGTGGTGCGCGGACCCAACGTCCTCGTCGTGCACCCGTCCGTGCCGGCCAACACCCTGCCGGAGCTGGTCGCGCATCTGAAGCGCAACCCGGGCCGCATCAGCTACGGCTCGCCCGGCGTCGGGCAGAGCCCGCATCTGACCGGCGTCTGGTTCAACCAGGCGACGGGGACGGAAGCGATCCATGTCCCGTTCCGCGGCGCCGGCCCCGCGATGATCGATCTCGTCGCCGGCAACATCCAGTACATGTGGGACAACCTGACCTCCGGCATCCAGCAGGTGCGCGCGCGCTCGGTCCGCGCACTCGCGGTCAGCACCGCGGAACGCAACGCGCAACTCCCCGACGTGCCGGCGGCGCGGGAGACGATGCCGGAGCTCGCGCAGTTCGACGTCAGCACCTGGTTCGGCATGTTCTACGCGGCGGGCGTGCCGGCCGGCGCCGTCGCCTCGCTGAACGAGGCGATGCGCGCCATGGACGCGACGCCCGAGATGCGCCGCCGGATCGAGGAGATCGGCGGCGTCTCCCTCTACGGCACGCCGGAGGTCTTCGCGGCCTTCGTCCGCGCCGAGACCGCCAAATGGCGGGAGGTGATCACCCGGGAAGGGCTCCAGCTCGACGCCGGTTGAGCCACGATGTCCCTCTGGCTCGGCGCGACCTTGCTCGCGGCGCTGTTGCAGACCTGGCGGACGGCGCTACAGCAGCGCCTGCGCGGCCAGCTCTCGGTCAATGGCGCCGGCGTGGTGCGCTACCTCTATGGCGTGCCGATGGGCTTCGTCATCCTGGGCCTCTATCTGGTGCTGTTCGGCGGTACGCTGTCGCCGCCGACGCCGCACTTCCTGCTGTTCGCGTTCTGCGGCGGGGTGCTGCAGATCCTCGGCACCAACCTGCTCATCATGGCCTTCGGCTTCCGCGGCTTCGCGGTGGGCACCGCCTACGCGAAGACCGAAGCGGTGCAGGGCGCCTTCCTGGCGCTGATCCTGCTCGGCGAATACCTCTCGCCGCTGTCCTGGGCGGGGATCGCGCTCTGCGTCGCCGGCACGCTCTACCTCACGCTCGCCGGCCGGGTCGGCAGCCTGTCCGAGATGCTGGCGGCGACGGTGCAGCCGGCGGCGCTCTACGGCCTCAGCGCCGGCTTCTGCCTGGGCCTCACCTCGATCGCGATCAAGGCGGCGAACCAGTCGCTGGAGGGGCCGGATCCGGTGCTGCGCGCGATCGAGACCCTCGTCGTCGTCAATGCGATGCAGACGGTGATGCAGGGCGGCTACCTGCTGCTGCGCGAACGCGACCAGTTCCGCGCGGTCTTCAGGACCTGGCGCAGCAGCGCGTGGGTCGGCGCGCTCTCGGCCTGCGGCTCGGCCTGCTGGTTCACCGGCTTCGCGCTGGCGCCGGTCGCACTCGTGCGCGCGGTCGGCCAGGTCGAGATCATCTTCACCCTGATCTTCAGCCAGTTCTATCTGCGCGAGAGCCCGAAGCGATCCGACGTCATCGGCGCGCTGGTGATCGTCAGCGGCGTGGTGCTGGTGCTGTCCGGCCGCTGAGCGCCGATCACGCGGCGCGATCGATATGGCGTTCGACGAAATCGTTGACCGCCAGGCGCAGCGGCCGGATGCGGCCGTCGCGGTAGTAGCGCTTGGAATAGATCATCCGCAGGCCCTGCATCGCGACGCGCGCGGCGCCGAGGACGCAGCGGTTGACCGCCGCATCCTCGGCGGCCCAGGCGTTGAAGACGATGCAGTCGCCCGCTGCGCCGACGGCATCCGACATGGCGCGGCCGCGAAGCCAGGCCTCGGCCTCCGCCTCGCCGGCGATCGCCCAGCCGAGGAAGCCCGTCACCCGGTTTCGGCGATCGAGCACCAGCTGGTAGTGGCCGCGGTTGATCTGCCCGACCAGGATGCGGCACCAGGGGCCCATCGGCATCTGCGCGAAGGGCGTCCTGGTCATCAGGTGGCTGACCGCGAGGCCGAGCGCGGTCGCCGGGTTCTGCGGCCGGAACAGCCTGAGTCCGGCATCGTGTCCGCTCATCGTCATGGACCTTTCTCATGGGCGCCCGGCCGCGCCGCCTGATGCGGCGCGGCCGGGTCCGGTTCGGATCAGAAGACGTGGAAATCCGCGTGGCTCAGCGCCTGCCCGACGTCGAAGGTGTCGAGCGTCGCGAACTGCACCGCAGCGATTCCGCCGGTGCCGTCGGCGTCGTAGGAGAGCTTGCCGGTCGCGCTGTCGTAGATGATGCGGTCGCTGGCATCGGCCGCCGCGGGCCCCATGTGGAAATTCGCGGCCGACAGCACCCCATTGGCGCCGAACGACAACCCGGCGAAGATCGCGTGATCCAGCCAGATGGTGTCCTGCCCCACCTCCATGTCGTCGATCTTGTCGACGTTGGTCACGGCATTCAGCGCCGTGTCGAAGTAGAACCGGTCGGCGCCGTCACCGCCGAACAGGCTGTCCTTGCCGTCGCCGCCATGAAGCGAATCGGCGTTGAAGCCGCCATCGAGGCGGTCGCTTCCGGTGCCGCCCATCAGCAGATCCTCGCCGAAATCGCCATCGAGCGTGTCGTCGCCGCCATAGCCCTTGAGGGTGTCGTTCCCCTGGCTGCCTTCCAGCACGTTGCGGCCATCCGTTCCGGTGAGGAAGTCGTCCTCGAAGGAGCCGACGACATTCTCGATGCCGTAAAGCTTGTCGCCTTCCGCATCACCGCCATAGCCGGTGCCCTCGGTGTCCGAGAGGAAGACGGTCACGCCTTGCGTCGAGGCCTCGTAGACGGCGGTATCGGTGCCCTCGCCGCCGACCAGCCAGTCGGCGCCGCCGCGGCCGTCCAGCCTGTCGTTGCCAGTACCGCCGTACAGGTCGTCGGCCGAGGCGGCGCCGCGCAGATAGTCCTGATCGGCACCGCCATCCAGGTAGCCGCTGCCCTGGAGATAATCGTCGCCGCCGCGGCCATAGAGGTAGTCGTCGCCGCCATTGCCCTGGATGTGGTTGGCGACGTCGTTGCCGTACAGCGTGTCGCCGTAAAAGGATCCGGTGATGTTCTCGATGTCGTAGAATTTGTCGCCCTCGGCGGTGCCGTAATAGGCGAGGTTGGCGCCGAGATCGACCCAGACGCCGGTTTGCGAATCGTCGTAGACGGCGCGGTCGGTGCCGATGCCGCCCCAGAGCACGTCGGCGCCGAGGCCGCCACGGAAGGTGTCGTCACCGCCGACGCCCTTCATGAAGTCGTCGCCGCTGTAGCCCCAGAAGAAGTCGTTCCCGGCGCCGCCGCTCAGATCGTCGTCGACGTTGGGCTTGCCATAGATGTTCGCCATGTCGGTCTCCTTGCCGTTGATTGGCGGCAGGACCCTAGGCAGGGCGTCTTCGGGATCGTTGTTCCCGCGGGCACTGCGGGCGCGCTCAGCGCAGTTGCGCGAGCACCTGCTCCGCGGCGATGCGGCCGCTTTCGGCGGCACCGTTCATGTAGCCGGAATGCGCCTCGCTCGTGTGCTCGCCGGCGAAGACGAGCCGCCCCGCCGGCGCCCAGGCTGCGGCGAAGCCCGCATACTGCCCCGGCGCGAAACACGCATAGGAGCCGCCGACATAGGGATTGCCCGGCCAGTGCATGCGGCTCGCGCGGCCGTCGAAGGCCGCCGCGATCCCGGGCAGCGCCGGCGTCAGCGCCGCGGTCGCGGCGCGGACAAGCGCCGCCGGATCGCCGGCGCCGAAACCGCGCCCGGTGGCACCGCCGGCGAACAGCGTCAGGCTGCCGCGGCCGCTGCCCGGCGTCGCGTGATCCTCCCACGAGGTCTGCGGGCCGAGGTCGCTGATCGTCTCCCCGGAAAGCCCTTCGGCGCGCCAGGGCCGCGCCGAGACCCCGGCGAAGAGCTTCGCGTTGCTGCCATAGCCGAGCTCGCGGATCGCGCGCCGGGTGAGCAGCGGCAGGGGGGCGGCGATCGCGACCTGGCGCAGCATGGTCGCCGGCAGCGCCAGGATCACTGCGTCCGCCGCGACCTCGCGTGCGGCAAAACCGAGCGCGTAGCCGCGACCCTGCGGCCGCAGGCTCTCGAGACGCATCCCCGTGCGGATGCGCGCGGCGAGCCGGGCCGAGAGTGCGGCGGTCAGCCGGTCGTTGCCGCCCGCGATCTGGTAGCGCTGGTCGGAGGAGAACAGGCCGCGGCGCGGCGCCGCCGGGTCCGGCGCGAAATACTCGATGAGGTAGAGCGCCGACATCGCCCCCGGCTCCTGCCCCATCTCCTGCGTCAGACCGATATCGAGCAGTTTTCGGAGCCAGCCAGAGATCTGGAGTTCGTCCAGCAACGCCGCGGCGGAGCGCCCATCCTGCGCCGCTTTCGTGGCCTCGCCGCCGGCGCGGAGTGCCGCCAGGCGCGCGACCAGCGGCGCCGCTTCCGCCGCGATCGCCGCGATGCTGCGCGCCGCGCCTTCGATGTGGATGCGGGCCGCCGTCGCATCCTCGGTACTGTCCTCGAGCGGCAGCGCGAATTCGCCTGCGAGCGCCAGCATGTCGGCATGCTCGGTGTTGATGAAGCTGCCGCCGAGCTCGACGAGCGATCCCTCGCCGAGCGTGCCGCGGCCGGTGAGCACGCGCCCGCCGCTGCGCCGGTTGGCCTCGTAGAGGGTGACGTCGCGCATCCCGGCCGCGACCAGCCGATGCGCGGCGACGAGGCCGGCGAGGCCCGCGCCGACGATCGCGATGCGCGCGCGCTGCGCGGCTTCCGCCCTGAGCGGCAGCGGTGCCGTGGCTGCGGCGGCCAGCAATGCGCGGCGGCGGAGCGGCATGGCCGCGAGCTCGTCGGCCGGCGGTGCGCCCGGCGCCTGCGCCGCTGCCGCGATGCCCGCCGCGCGGCGGAGCGCGGCAAAGAGCGGTGTGCGCGCCATGGCGATCCCCCGGCTGGATCACCGCAGCCTAGCCGTATCGATCCCTCAACGGACAGTGCCGATGGGCACAGCGGCCATTCAGCCGGACCGTCGCCTTGCTGCGCGCGGGCGCGGAAAATCGTAGAGCTCGGCCGGGTTGTCGACCAGCACGCGGCGCCGCGCGGCCGCATCCGGCACGCATTCTGTGAGCAGGTCGAAGAGCTGCGCGTCGTCGGGCTTCCGGTCGAGTGGCTCGGTCGGGTGCGGCCAGTCGCTGCCCCAGACCATGCGGTCCGGATTGGCGGCGAACAGCGCCTTCGCCACCGCGACGCTGTCGGCATAGCCGGGCGGCCCCGCCTGGCTGTCCATGTAGAGGCCGGAGAGCTTGACCCAGCTGCGGCCGCGGCCGAGCAGGCGCAGCACGGTCGTGAAGCCCGGGCTGTTGAGGCGCTCGGCCACCGGCAACCGGGCGCGGTGGTCGAAGACGACGCGGCTCGGCAGGCGCAGCAGCAGGTCGTTGGCCTCGCCGATCTGGGTGCCGGTCATGTGCAGCTGGCAATGCCAGCCGAGCGGCGCAATGCGGCGCGACAGCGGCTCCAGCATCTCGATGGAGGTGGCGCCGGCCTGGATCAGGTTGAAGCGGATGCCGCGCACGCCGGCCGCATGCAGCTGGCGAAGCTCGGCATCGCTGACGCGGTCGTTCACCACCGCGACCATGCGGAAGCGGTCGCGGCCCAGCGCCCGCATCGATTCCAGGTGCAGGCGGTTGTCGGTGCCGTAGGTCGAAGGCTGCACCAGCACGCCGCGCGTGGTGCCGGTGCGCCGCTGCAGCGCCCGGTAATCCTCGACCGAGGCGTCGGGCGGCAGCAGCGTCGCGCCGGCGGCGGCCGGGAAGCGGGCGTCATAGATGTGGAAGTGGCAATCCGTCGCATCGGGCGGCGCCGGCGTGCGGGCGGCCGCGGTGCCGGTGGAATAACGGACATTGTGCGTGGTCGGTGCCGGTGCCGGTGGCGAGCCGGCGCGCGGCTGCTGCGCGGCGAAGGGACCGGCGGCGGCGAGCGCCGCGGCACCTGCCAGCGCGGCGCGCCGGCCGAAATTCTGATCGGTCATGGCGTTCTCCCCTGGGCGCGATCTCTGTCGCGCCCAGGGGAGACTAGGTCGGCTCAGGCGGCCTTGGCCATGCCCCGCAGCACGTAGTGCAGGATGCCGCCGTTCTTGTAGTACTCGACCTCGTCGGCGGTATCGACGCGGCACAGCACCTGCGTCTTCGTGGTGCTGCCGTCCGGACGATGGATGGTGACGTCGAGCATCATCCGCGGGCGGAGCGCCTCCAGCCCCTCGATATCGATCGTCTCCTCGCCGGTGAGGCCGAGGCTCTTGCGGTCCTCGCCCTCCTTGAAGACCAGCGGCAGCACGCCCATCCCGACCAGGTTCGAGCGGTGGATGCGCTCGAAGCTTTCCGCGATCACCGCGCGCGCCCCGAGCAGGAAGGTGCCCTTGGCCGCCCAGTCGCGGGAGGAGCCGGTGCCGTATTCCTTGCCGCCGAGCACCACCAGCGGCGTGCCTTCGCGCTTGTAGCGCATCGCCACGTCGTAGATCGGCGCCACGTCGCCCGAGGGGTAGTGCTTCGAGACGCCGCCTTCGGTGCCCGGCACCATCTCGTTCTTGATGCGGATATTGGCGAAGGTGCCGCGCATCATGACCTGGTGGTTGCCGCGGCGGGCGCCGTAGCTGTTGAAATCCGCCTGCCGCACCTGGTGCTCGACCAGGTACTCGCCGGCGGGCGAAGCCTTCTTGATGTTGCCGGCCGGCGAGATGTGGTCGGTCGTGATGCTGTCGGCCAGCAGCGCCAGGATGCGGGCGCCCTTCACGTCGCTGATCGGCGCCGGCTCCGCCTGCATGCCCTCGAAATAGGGCGGGTTCTGCACGTAGGTGGAGCCCGAGTTCCAGCGATAGGTGTCGCTGTCGGCATCGACGCGGATCGCCTGCCACTGCGCCGGGCCCTTGAAGACGTCGCCATAGCGTTCCTGGAACATCTCGCGCGTGACGACGTCGTGCACCGTGTCGGAGACTTCCTGCTGGGTCGGCCAGATGTCGCGCAGGAAGACCGGCTGGCCGTCGCGGCCCGGGCCGATCGGCTCCTTCGTCAGGTCCTTCTTGATGGTGCCGGCCAGCGCATAGGCGACGACGAGCGGCGGCGAGGCCAGGTAGTTGGCGCGCACATTCGCATGCACGCGGCCTTCGAAGTTGCGGTTGCCCGACAGCACCGAGGCGACGACCAGCTTGTTGTCCTCGACCGCATCGACGATCGGCTCCGCCAGCGGGCCGGAATTGCCGATGCAGGTGGTGCAGCCATAGCCCACCGTCTGGAAGCCGAGCGCGTCGAGGTCCTTCGACAGGCCGGACTTGTCGAGATACTCGGTCACCACCTGCGAGCCGGGCGCGAGCGAGGTCTTCACCCAGGGCTTCGCGGTCAGCCCCTTGGCCACCGCCTTGCGCGCCACCAGGCCCGCGGCCACCAGCACGTAGGGGTTGGAGGTGTTGGTGCAGGAGGTGATGGCCGCGATCACCACGTCGCCATGGCCGAGGTCGTAATTGGCCCCCTCGACCGCGACGCGGAGCTCGGCCTTGTCGCCGGGCACACCCATGGTGCCGGCGGCGAGGTCGCGGCCGAAGGCGGTCGCGGCATTGGCGAGTGCCACCCGGTCCTGCGGGCGCTTCGGCCCGGCCATCGAGGGCTCCACGGTCGCGAGGTCGAGCTCCAGCGTGTCGCTGAACACCGGGTCCGGGCTGTCGGCTTCCCGGAACATGCCCTGCGCCTTCAGGTAGTCGCGCACCAGCGCGATGCGGTGCTCCTCGCGGCCCGACAGGCGCAGGTAGTCGAGCGTCTTGTCGTCGACCGGGAAGAAGCCGCAGGTCGCACCATATTCCGGCGCCATGTTGCCGATCGTCGCGCGGTCGGCGACCGGCAGCTCGTTGAGCCCCGGTCCGAAGAACTCCACGAACTTGCCGACCACGCCCTTCCTGCGCAGCATCTGGGTGACGGTCAGCACCAGGTCGGTGGCGGTGACACCCTCCGGCAGCCTGCCGTGCAGGCGGAAGCCGATCACGTCCGGGATCAGCATGGCGATCGGCTGGCCGAGCATGGCCGCCTCCGCCTCGATGCCGCCGACGCCCCAGCCGAGCACGCCGAGGCCGTTGACCATCGTCGTATGGCTGTCGGTGCCGTAGCAGCTGTCGGGGAAGGCATACACGTCGCCGGCATCGGTCGAGGTCCAGACGCCCTGCGCCAGGTATTCCAGGTTCACCTGGTGGCAGATGCCGGTGCCCGGCGGCACCACGCGGAAATTGTCGAAGGCGGACTGGCCCCAGCGCAGGAACTCGTAGCGTTCGCCGTTGCGCTCGAACTCGATGTCGACGTTCTGCTGCAGCGCCTGCGGCGTGCCGGAAACGTCGACCATGACCGAGTGGTCGATGACGAGGTCGACCGGCACCAGCGGGTTCACCTTGCGCGGATCGCCGCCGAGGTTGACCAGCGCGTCGCGCATCGCGGCGAGGTCGACCACCGCGGGCACGCCGGTGAAGTCCTGCAGCAGGATGCGCGCCGGGCGGAAGGGGACCTCCTTGTCGGAATGGCCGGCCTGCACCCATTCGGCGATCGCCTTCGCGTCGTCCACCGTGTAGCTGCGGCCATCCTCGAAGCGCAGCACGTTCTCGAGCAGCACCTTCAGGCTGTAGGGCAGGCGGCTCAGGTCGCCGATGCTCTTGGCCGCTTCGGGCAGGCTGAAGTAGTGGTAGGTCTTGCCGTCGACGGCGAGCGTGCGGCGGGTCTTCAGGCTGTCCTGCCCGATCATGCGCATGGTCCGGGGGCCCTTCTTCCTCGGTCCGCATCGCCTATGCTGCGCTGCGGAGTGGGCGGTTTTAACCACGCTGCCGCGCACCGGTCCATGGTCCGCGGCTTTGTCAAGGCCAGATGAGAAGGGTTCTCAATTCCCCAATGCTGCATGCGGAGAACCTGGCCTGCCTGCGCGGGGAGCGCGTGGTCTTCGCAGGGCTCGACCTCATCCTGGCGCGTGGCGAGGCGCTGCTGCTGACCGGCGCGAACGGCGCCGGGAAGTCGAGCCTGCTGCGGCTGCTGGCGGGGCTGCTCGCCGCGGCCGAAGGCCGCGTGCTGTGGGATGGCGCGGCGGAGCCGCCGCCGCTCCGTTACCTCGGTCATGCGGATGCGCTGAAGCCCGCCTTCACCGCTGCCGAGAATCTCGGCTTCGCCGCGAAGCTCGCGGGCATCGCCGAATCGCGCGTCGCGCCGGCACTGGCGGCGATGGATCTGGCACCACTCGCGGCGCTGCCGGCACGGGTGCTGTCGGCCGGGCAGAAGCGGCGGCTGGCGCTGGCGCGGCTGGCACTCGATACGCCGGGCTCGGTGCCGCTCTGGCTATTGGACGAGCCGGCGACCGGCCTCGATGCCGCCTCCATCGAGCGCCTCGGCGCGCTGTTCGCGACGCATCGCGCGGCCGGCGGCATGATCGTCGCCGCGACCCACCAGGCGCTGCCGCTGCCCGGCGCGCGCGAGTTCCGGCTGTGACGGCGTTCGCGGCACTCCTCGCCCGCGACCTGCGGCTGGCGCTCCGGCATCCGGCGGAGACGCTGGCGGCGGTGATGTTCTTCGTGCTCGTCGCCGCGCTGTTCCCCTTCGGCGTCGGGCCGTCGCCGGAGCTGCTCGCACGCCTCGCCCCCGGCGCGCTGCTCGCCGCCGCGCTGCTCGCGGCACTGCTGCCGCTCGACCGGCTGTTCGGCGCGGATGCGGAGGATGGGTCGCTCGACCTGCTGCTGCTGTCGGGCCTGCCGCGGTCCGGCATCGCGCTCGCCAAGGCGCTGGCGCATTGGATCACGACCGGCCTGCCGCTGATCGCAGCCACGCCGATCACCTGCGCGATGCTGAACCTGCCATTGGAAGCCTGGGGTGCGGCCCTCGCCGCGCTGGCGCTCGCGACCGGTTTCCTGTCGCTGCTCGGCACCGTCGGCGCCGCGCTGACGCTCGGCGCGCGGCGGGGCGGGCTGCTGCTGCCCTTGCTGGTGCTGCCGCTCGCGATCCCGGCAGTGATCTTCGGCGCGGCGGCGATCGAGGCGGCCTCGGCGGGCCTGTCCCCCGCGCCCTTCCTGATGCTGCTCGGCGCCGGGTTGTCGCTCGCCTTGCCGCTGGCGCCGCTCGCGGCCGGCGCCGCCCTCAGCGAAGGGTAGGGGTCAGCGCGCCTCGCGCAGCGCCATGGCGGCGGCGCCGATGCCGCTTGCGAGCGAGAGCAGGCCCAGCGCCGGGGCGGCCAGGAGTGCCACGATGCCGAGGCCGAGCGTGAGGGAACCCAATGCCGCCGCCAGCGCCAGGATGGCGGAGAGAGCCGCGGTCGCCGAAAGTCCCTGAATATTCCACATGGCAAACCCCATTCGAGGCCGAATGAGGCAGCTTGCCCGATTCGCCCTATTCCTGCCTCAATGTGGGGTCGCGCACCGGAAACGACATATCACCGGACCGTGAGGTCCGGCGCAAAGCCGTGAGCGCGGTGCAAAAGCCACACCGCGCTCATGGAAACTTGGAAAGACTGGCCGAAATCAGCCGGTCTGCTGGATGGCGGCGAGCTGCCAGGCGCCGCCGGTCGGGCGCAGGAAGGTCCAGAGCTCGGTCGCCGTGATGCGCTGCGCCGGATCGCCTTCGACCACCGCGTTGTCGGCGATGCGATGGGTCACGTCGACGAGCGAGAAGCGCATGGCGACGGTCGCGTAATCCTGGCCGTTCTCGTGCCACGCCTCGGAGAGGTCGCCCTGCTCCATCTTCACGTCGCGGGTCTCGTTGCGCCAGCCGCGGGCGGCGAGCGCCGCATGGTCCTCGGCGAAGTGACGGGCCATCTCCGGCGTCGACAGGCGCTGCAGCGCCGCCGCGTCGCGCGACGACCAGGCGCCGTTCACCGCGACCAGCGCCTGCTCGAAGGCCTGGAAATCGGCCGGCGTCGGGTTGAAGGGCATCGTCGCGGGCCGGACCGCGGCGGCAGCGGCGCCGGCGCCGGCTGCCGGGAAGGCCGCGTTGCGGGCGAAGGCGTTCGTGCCGGCGGAGCCGCCCGGGCCGGGCATGGCGCCAGCATAGGCCGGCTGCTGGCGGCGGCCGCGGAACAGCCGCATGACCAGGAACACCAGGCCGACCAGCAGCCCCACCTGCAGCAGCAGGCCGAGGACGGACGCGAAGCCGCCCAGGCCGCCGAACAGCCCGGCGCCGAACAGCGCGCCGATCAGGCCGGCGCCGAGCAGCCCGCCCATCATGCCGCCCATGAAGCCGCGGGAGGCGGCGGGACGCGCCGCGCCGGCGGCGGCGGCCGCACCGGTTGCGGCCGCGGCGCCGGTCTGGGCCGGCGGCGACATGGTGCGGTCCATCGGCCGCGCGGCATTCGGCGCGGTCTGGGTCGGGGGCGGCGCGTCATAGGTGCGGCTGCCGCGGCTGCCGGAGGAGCCGCGGCCGCCCGGGCGCGCATCCGCGATCGCGGGGGCGAGCACCATGGCGAGCGCCGCAAAAGCGGCCAGGAAGAAGGCGTTACGAGAACGAGGCATGGCGGACGGCGTCTCCGAGGAGGCTTTCATTACAGCGAATATAGGATACGGCCATGCGAATTGCGATGGCCAACCTGCCTACTGCGCAGGCTTCTTCGCCGCCTCGGGCACCATGTCGGCCAGCACCGCCGCTGCCCAGGGCCGGCTGGCGGCAGCGATGCTTTTCAGGTCGTCGGGCTCCAGGCTGCCCACGAATTCGTCGAGGCTCTCCTCATCCTCGTCCCAGGCGGCCGCGGCATCGACCACCACCGCCATGGCTTCGAGCGCCGGATCGTCGAAATCGCCCGGGCGAAGCAGCCCGGCTTCCAGCAGCTCCGGCACCTGGTGCGCCGTGACGATCGCAAGCCGTGCCGTTGCAGCGGCATGGCCCGCCCGGCCCGCCGCGAGCGCGCCGAGTGCGGCGACCGCCTCGGAAAACATGGCGGCCGGCGCGCGCTGCCAGGGATGGCCGCTCATGAGCCGGCGAGCGTCAGGCCGTCGACGCGGATGGTCGGCGCATCGGTGCCGCGGCGGAACAGCAGGTCGTTGGCCGGAATCATCGCCAGGAACATGTCCTGCAGCCGCCCGGCGATGGTGATCTCGCTCACCGGCTCGGCGAGCGCCCCGTCGCGGATCATGAAGCCGGCCGCACCCCGGCTGTAGTCGCCGGTCAGCCCGTTGACGCCCATGCCGATCAGGTCGGTCACATAGAGGCCCTCGGCGATGTCGCCGATCAACTCGCCCGGCGTCACATGCCCGGGCTCGAGCCAGAGATTGGTGGCCGAGGGGCCGGGCGGCCCGCCGGTGCCGCGGCTGGCATGGCCGGTGGAGGCAAGCCCGAGCTGCCGCGCGCTCCGCGCATCCAGCAGCCAGGTGGTCAGCACGCCGTCCTCGACGATCGCGAGCGGCGCGCCCGGCTGGCCCTCGCCGTCGAAGGGGCGGGAGCGCAGGCCGCGCGGCCGCAGCGGGTCGTCGCGCACCGTGAGCCCGGCCGCCAGCACGCGCTTGCCCATGCTGTCCTTGAGGAAGCTGGTGCCGCGCGCGACCGCGGCGCCGTTGATCGCGCCGGCGAGATGCCCGAGCAGCGAGCCGGAGACGCGCGGGTCGAACACCACCGGCAGCCGCGTCGTCGCCGGCCGTCGCGGGTTGAGCCGCGCCACCGCCTTCTCCGCCGCGCGCCGGCCGAGTGTGGCCGCATCCTCGAGCTCGGCCAGGTGGACGGCGACCGAATGCTCCCAGTCCCGCTCCATCCCGGTGCCGCTGCCGGCGACCACCGAGATCGCGGTCGAATGCGTGCTGCGCAGGTATTCGCCGGAGAACCCCTCGGAGGTCACCAGCGAGACCGCGGCGCGCGACCAGCTCGCATCGCCGCCTTCGCTGTTGGTGACGCCGGCGACCGCAAGCGCCGCTTCCTCGATCGCCGCGGCGCGGTCGAGCAGCGCCTCGGCCGACGGCTCCTGCCCGTCGTCGAGGTCGAGCGCCGGCGCCGGGAAGCGCTGCAAGCCGGCGAGGCCCGCATAGGGGTCCTCCGGCACCACCCGCGCCATCGCGACCGCGCGTTCCGCCAGCGTGGCAAACTTCCGCGCATCGGCGTCGGTCGAGGAGATCACCGCCTGGCGCCGCCCGACGAAGACCCGGAGCCCGATATCGAAGCCTTCCGAGCGCTCGAGCTGCTCGATCCGGCCGAGCCGGCGGGAAACCGAGAGCGAGGCGTTCCGCACCAGCAGCGCATCCGCGGCATCCGCGCCGGCGCGGCGCGCTTCCGCGATCAGCGCGCCGAGCGTGTCGAGCGCCGTCATGCGGCGAGGGCCTCGGTGATGCGCGCGACACCGGGCACCTCGGCGGCCGGGCCCATGGTCGCGAGCGTCGGGCGGCCGCGGAAGGCGAGTGCCGCCGCGTCCTGCACCTGCTCGATCGTCACCGCCGCGATCTTCGCCTTGGTCTCCTCGACCGGGATCACCCGGCCGTGGATCTGGATCTGCCGCGCGAGCTGCTCGGTGCGGCTGCCGGTCGATTCGAGCGACATCAGCAGCGACGCGCGGAGCTGCGCCTTGGCCCGCGCCAGCTCGTCGGCGGTGACGTCCCGCTGCACGCGGAGAAGCTCCGCCAGCGTCACCGGCATCAGCTCCGCCGCTTCCTTCTCGCCGGTGCCGGCATAGATCTGCAGCATGCCGGAATCGCGGAACGGCGTTGCGAAGGAATAGACGGAGTAGACCAGGCCGCGCTTTTCCCGGATCTCCTGGAACAGGCGCGAGGACATGCCGCCGCCAAGCAAGGTCGAGAGGAGCTGCGTCGGGTAGTAGAGCGCGTGGCCGTAGGGCACCGAGGGGAAGCCGAGCACGATATGGACCTGGTCCAGGTCGCGCTCCTCCCGGAACTCGCCGCCTTCGTAGCGCGCCGGCTCCGGCGGCGGCGGCGCGACCGCGGGGAGGTCGGCGAAATTCTCGCGCACCAGGCCAACCAGCGTCTCGTGGTCGAGCGCGCCGGCGGCGGCGACCACCATGCGGTGCGGGCCGTAATGGCCGGCCATGTAGCCGGTCAGCGTCTCCCGCCGCATCCCTTTGATGCTCTCCTCGGTGCCGAGCACCGGGCGGCCCATCGGCTGGCGCGGATAGGCGGTGTCCTGGAAATGGTCGAAGACGATGTCGTCCGGCGTGTCGTTCGCCTGGCCGATCTCCTGCAGGATCACGCCGCGCTCCCGCTCCAGCTCCTCGGGCGCGAAGCTCGAATGGGTCAGGATGTCGCCGATGATGTCGACGGCGAGCGGCAGGTCCTCCTTCAGGACCTTGCAGTAATAGGCGGTGCTCTCCCGCGCCGTATAGGCATTCAGGTGGCCGCCGACATTCTCGATCTCGCGCGCGATCGCGGCGGCGTCGCGCTTCGCCGTCCCCTTGAACGCCATGTGCTCCAGGAAGTGGGAGACGCCGTTCTCCGCGGCACTCTCATGGCGGGTGCCGGCGGCGACGTAGGCGCCGAAGGACGCGGTCTCGACGCGCGGCATGGTTTCGCTGACCACGGTCAGGCCGTTCGGCAGGGTGGTCAGGCGGACGGCGTCGGACATGAAGCGCTAGCTCTCCTGGTTGCGGCGCGCATGGGCGCGGATGGCGGCTTCGATGCCGCTGAGTTCGTTCGGCAGCACGGTGAAGCGCTCCTCCCGTTCATATAGGTCGGCCAGCCGCGGCGGCAGGGGGGGGCGGATGCCGGTGGCCCGCTCCACCGCATCCGGGAACTTCGCCGGATGGGCGGTTGCGGCGACGACGACCGGGATTCCCTGGGGCGCCAGAGCCCGGGCGGCGGCGGTGCCGATCGCGGTGTGCGGATCGGCCAGGTAGCCGGATTGCCGATGGAGGCGCCCGATCTCGGCGAGCGTCCCCTGGTCGTCGAGCGCAAAACCCTGGAACAGCGCCGTCGCCTGCCGCCAGGCGGCGTCCGGCACCGGCATGCGCCCTTCGGCGCGGAAGCGGCGCATGGTCTCCGCCGTCGCGCGCGTGTCGCGGCCGAGCAGCTCGAACAGCAGCCGCTCGAAATTCGACGAGACCTGGATGTCCATCGACGGCGAGAGCGACGGCTCGACCTCGCGCGCCGTCATGTCGTTGGCCGAGAGGAAGCGGGCCAGGATGTCGTTGCGGTTGGCGCCGACGATGAGCTTCGGGATCGGCAGCCCCATCCGCCGCGCCGCCCAGGCGGCGAGCACGTTGCCGAAATTCCCGGTCGGCACGCTGAAGGCGACGTCCCGGTCAGGCGCGCCGAGTGCGAGTGCGGCATGGGCGTAGTAGGGGATCTGCGCCGCGATCCGCGCCCAGTTGATGGAATTGACGGCGGAGAGGCGCATCTCCGTCCGGAACGGCGCATCGGCGAACATCGCCTTCACCAGGTCCTGGCAATCGTCGAAGCTGCCCTGGACCGCGATATTGGCGACGTTGGCCGCGGCGACGGTCGTCATCTGCCGGCGCTGCACCTCGCTGGTGCGGCCTTCCGGATGCAGGATCGCGATGTCGATCGCGTCCCGGTCGCGGCAGGCCTCGATGGCGGCGGAGCCGGTATCGCCGCTGGTAGCACCCACGATCGTGATCCGCTCGCCCCGCTTGGCCAGCACATGCTCGAACAGCAGCCCGAGCAGCTGCATCGCCATGTCCTTGAAGGCGAGCGTCGGGCCGTGGAACAGCTCCAGCGCATAGGTCCCGGCATCGATCTCGACCAGCGGCGCGACTGCCGGATGCCCGAAACCGGCATAGGCGCGCGCGGTCATCGCCCGCAGCGCCTCGAAGGGCAGGGCGTCGCCCACGAAGGGGTGGATCACCCGCGCGGCGAGCTCGGCATAGGGCAGGCCGCGCAGCGCGCGCCATTCCCGGTGGGAGAAGTCCGGCCAGGCCTCGGGCAGGAACAGCCCGCCATCCTCGGCGAGGCCGGCGAGCAGCACGGCTTCGAAGCCGCGGGGTGCGGCGTCGCCGCGGGTGCTGATGTAGCGCATGGGGCGGAAACCCTAGCCCGGATATCGCACCGGGTCATGCGGCGATCGCCCCGGTTGACGTCTGCCCCTGCCTGGCCCAGCAGGGAGCCATGCCCGAGGACGCCCGCCGCCACGCCCCCGCGACGCTCCGCAACCGCGACGCCATCCTCGCGGTGCTGCGCCGTCACCTGCCCGCGGCCGGGCTGCTGCTGGAGGTCGCGAGCGGCACCGGCGAGCATGCGGTGCACGTCGCGGCGGCGCTGCCCGGCATCACGGTGCAGCCGAGCGATCCGGATGCCGGGGCGCGGGCGAGCATCGACGCGCATGCGGCGGCCTCGGGCCTGCCCAACCTCCGCGCCGCACTGGCGCTCGACGTCGCCGGCGACTGGCCGATCGCGCAAGCCGATGCGGCGCTCTGCTGCAACATGATCCACATCGCACCCTGGGAGGCGACGCCGGCGCTGCTCGCAGGTGCGGCGCGGGTGCTGCCGCCGGGGGCGCCCCTGCTGCTCTACGGCCCGTTCCGACAGGGTGGGCGCCACACCGCGCCGAGCAACGCCGCCTTCGACGACAGCCTCCGCGCCCGCGACCCGCGCTGGGGCGTCCGCGACCTCGAAGCGGTGATCGAAGCCGCCGCCGGCTTCGACCTGGCGACGATCGAGGCCATGCCGGCGAACAATCTGACCGCGGTGTTCCGTCGACGCGGTTGAGTGGTCACCCCCGCCCTTCGAAATCGATCCGCGGGTCGATGAGCGTATAGGCGAAGTCGCCGACGATCTGCATCACCAGCCCGAGCAGGGTGAAGATGTAGAGGGTCGCGAACAGCACCGTGTAGTCGCGCCGGATCGCCGATTCGAAGCCGAGCAGCCCGAGCCCGTCGAGCGAGAACACGATCTCGACCAGCAGCGCGCCGGTGAAGAGGATGCCGATGAAGGCCGCCGGGAAGCCCGCGATGATCAGCAGCATGGCGTTGCGGAAGACGTGGCCGTAGAGCACCCGGCCCTCGTTCGCCCCCTTGGCGCGGGCGGTGACGACGTATTGCTTGCCGATCTCGTCGAGGAAGCTGTTCTTGGTCAGCATCGTCAGCCCGGCGAAGCCGCCGATGACGAGTGCGATCGTCGGCAGGGTGATGTGCCAGGCATAGTCGATCGCGCGTTCCCAGAACGGCCAGGCGGCGCTGCCGGGGGACGCCAGGCCGCGCAGCGGGAAGATCTGCCAGAAGCTGGCGCCGGCAAACAGCACGATCAGCATGATCGCGAACAGGAAGCCCGGGATCGCATAGCCCACCAGCACGACGCCGGAGGTCGCGACGTCGAAGCGCGACCCGTCGCGCACCGCCTTGCGGATGCCGAGCGGGATCGACACCAGGTAGATGATCAAGGTCGACCAGAGGCCGAGCGAGACCGAGACCGGCAGCTTCTCCAGGATCAGGTCGACGACCGGCCGGTCCTGGAACAGCGATCGCCCGAAATCGAAGGTCAGGTAGCCGCGCACCATGTCGATGAAGCGCTGATAGGCCGGCTTGTCGTAGCCGAAGGCGCGCTCGATCTCGGCGATGACCGCAGGATCGAGGCCGCGCGCCCCGCGATAGGTGCCGGCAGGGCCGTCGCTCCCCTGCTGGCGTGGCTGCCGCACCTCCCCACCGCCCTCGCCGGTGATGCGGCCGAGCGTCTGGCCCTGGCCGCGCAGCTCGGCCAGGGCCTGGTCGACCGGGCCGCCGGGGGCGGACTGCATGACGGCGAAGTTGATCAGCAGGATGCCGAACAGCGTCGGCACCACCAGGATCAGCCGGCGCAGGAGATAGGCGGCCATGGCTGAGGCCTATTGCTGCTGGACGGCGCGCCGCCCTTCCTCGACCGAGCCGACCCGCGCCGCCTCGATCCACCAGCTGTCGAGGCCGATCGCCTGGCGCGGGTTGCGCGGCGGCCGCCCGAACTTGTCCCAATAGGCGATGCGGAAGGTGCGGCTGTGCCAGTTGGGGATGACGTAGTTGTTCCAGAGCAGCACGCGGTCGAGTGCGCGGGTGCGGGCCACCAGCTGATCCCGGTCGGGGGCCGCGATCACCAGCTCGACCAGCTGGTCGATCACCGGGTCGCAGAAGCCGGCGACGTTCTGGCTGCCATTCTCCTGCGCCTTCTCGCAGCCGAAGAAATCGCGCTGCTCGTTGCCCGGGGAGCTGCTCTGCGGGATCACGTCGATCGTCATGTCGTAGTCGAAGGCGTCGGTCCGCACCTGGTACTGCGCCGGGTCGATGGTTCGGACGCGGGCCGTCATGCCGAGCCGTTCCAGCGCCTGCACATAGGGCAGCGCGATCCGCTCATAGGTCGGGCCGTTCAGCAGGATCTCGAACTGGAAGGCCTGGCCTGCCGCATTCACCAGCCGCCGGTCGCGTACCGTCCAGCCGGCGTCGCGCAGCAGCACCAGCGCGCGCCGCAGCGCATCGCGGTTGTTGCCGGATCCGTCGGTCACCGGCAGCCGGTACTCCTCGGTGAAGAGCGCGGCCGGCAGCCGGTCCCGGAACGACTCCAGCACCGCGAGCTCGGCGCCGGCCGGCAGGCCGCTCGACGCCATGTCGGAGTTGGAGAAGTAGGAGGTGGTGCGGGTGTAGCTGCCGTAGAACAGGTTGGCGTTCATCCACTCGAAGTCGAACACCTCGATCAGCGCACGCCGCACCCGCGCATCCTGGAATTGCGGCCGGCGCAGGTTGACCACGAAGGCCTGCATGCCGGTCGGAATCTCGTGCCGGATCTCGTCGCGCTTCACGAGGCCCCGGCGCACCGCCGGGAAGTCGTAGCCGGTCGCCCAGTCGCGGGCGACGTTCTCGGTGCGGAAGTCGATCTGCCCGGCCTTGAACGCCTCGAAGGCGATGGTGGCGTCGCGGAAGTACTCGTAGCGCATGCTGGCCCAGTTGTTGGTGCCGCGCATGGTCGGCAGGTCGCGGCCCCAATAATCCTCGACCCGGCGGTAGACGATGCCGCGCCCGGGCTCGTGCCGCTCGATCCGGTAGGGGCCGGAGCCGAGTGGCGCCTCCAGGATCGGCCGCGCGAAGTCGCGGCCCTGCCACCAATGCTTCGGCAGCACCGGCATCTGGCCGATGATCAGCGCCAGCTCCCGGTTCTCGTCGGAGCGGAAGCGGAAGACGACGCGCTTCGGCCCCTCGGCCACGCATTCGGTCACGTCGCCCCAATAGGCGCGGTAGAAGGGCCGCCCGCTCTCGCGCAGGATGCCGAAGGTCCAGACCACGTCCTCGGCGGTGATCGGCCTGCCATCGTGCCAGCGCGCCGCGTCGTGCAGGGTGAAGGCGACCCACAGCCGGTTGGCCGGCATCTCGATCCCGGCGGCGAGGTGCGTGTATTCGGCGCTCGGCTCGTCCGGGCTCGGCTTCAGCAGCGTGTCGTAGATGTTGGCGACGCCGACCGCCGCGGTGCCGCGCAGGATGAAGGGGTTGAGGCTGTCGTAGCTGCCGAGCGCGGTCAGCACGATCTCGCCGCCCTTCGGCGCATCCGGATTGACCCAGGGCCAATGCGGGAAGCCGCGCGGCAGCTCCGGCTCGCCCAGCAGCGACAGCGCATGGGTGCGGGTGATGCCGTCCGCATCCGGCCGCCCGGCCGGGATGGCGGCGAGGCCGGTGCCGAAGGGTGCGAAGCCGAGGGCGGCCTGGAGGGCGAGGAAGCGGCGACGGTTCATGGGCGGAGAGTGGGGGTTCGGCGCCGGGGCCGCAATCGGGATCAAGCTCCGATCGTAGGCGCGTGTTCCAGCAGATCGACCAGGACGACCATCGGACCATCAAGCGCGGCCGAAGGCCAAGTCGCCGGTGGGCAACAAGCCGCCAGAGGACAAGGAGCGCCAAGTCGTAGACGAGATTTGCCGTGCGGTATGAGCGGCGCGGGCTGGGCTTTCCGACGACATCTGACTGACTGATGCGTTCGTCAATTGTGGCGGATAGGCGCCAGACGATGCTGGCGCCAGGAATGAACGTGCCGATGGAGCTACGGGCCCGTAACTACCGAGTACTGAACTACTTGACGTCCACGAGTAAGCGGTTCCGGCGCGAGAGTGGGAGTAGACGATAATACGTGGTCATCATCGGCTCGCCATCACTCGGCTGAAAGCTACCAGTGTCGGCCCGCGAAAAAGGAGCCAACGAGATGCGGTCGGAAGCCTGATCCCGGCAGCGCGACGTCGCTGCGGCGCATCGGCGATTGGTTGACGCGCTGCGCATCCTCGGTTTCCGCGAGTTTGAGCAACTCTGCGATCCACGGCGGAGTATGGAGGGCGCCGTCACCGATACTGAGGATCCAGTTGCGCTGGGTTTCGGTGTCGAAAGGCGTGGAACCCGCTGGCCAGTCGCAGAAGTTACAGAGACGCCCATCTGGCGTCTCGAGTTGACCATCGGCGCGAAGGGAGAAACCGCGCTCGGCGAGCGCCCCCACGAGAGAGACGGCCGTCAGCCCACCGTTGGCAGTGCAGCGAGTTATGCAAGGGATGCCGCCACGGACCTCAGCGCGGGCCTCCTCGCCCGTATTCGGGTCGGCATAGAGGATACGGATCGGAGCGTCCTCCGGAGTTCCCAGTGCAGCGCCGGTGCGGGCGCGGATGAGGTCGCCGTTACGGGACACGAGGACACCGTCCTTGACGAGAATTGCGGCGATGGTGGCAAAACCTCCACCATCGGTAAGGCAGACATGGCCTGGGGTCAGCCGAAGACCACGAAGGTCGATGACCGCGCTCGCAGTGTTATGAAAAAGACGCTTGACACGACGAGTCCGAAGAATACCGACGCCGTCGTTGGCAGCAGGGTCGAAGGCCGCCACGAGGTCACCGACACGGACCGATTCAATGGGTCTCTCGGTCCCGTCGGGAAAGAGAACGGGTGTACCAGCCAGGAAGCAGGCTGATTGCTCCACAGCATGGCCATTATCTACCCAACGCTCTGGAATAATAAATTGTCTCTCTAAATTAATGGGATCGATAACCTTGACCCTACCTCCTTCCTGAATTGTTAATCGACCAGAAGGATCTACCGTGCTAGCAATCTCAGCTCCAATTGAACGAATTTCGGCTTCCCATTGCGTCGTATCCGGGGTGGGTATTGGAAGCCTCTGATTTCCGTGATGACGATTGCTGACGAGATGTTTAATTTCATGCCAGACATTATTTATAATAGTGCCAAAATTAAATTGCTGATTGTCAAGGCCGTCAATCCAAATACGCATATCCGTCCGCTGCGCCACCGGACCGGAAGTCAACCACTGACCATCTCCGCCACGCCAAATGGCAGCCCCCGCCGCACCAACGGGGACCGGCGCTGTTCTCGTGCCCTCCCGAAACACATTAGCATCGCTATAGAAATCGATGGTCCGAGGCGGGCCATCTGGGTTCAGGTCGGCTACTAGAGCATTGATTTCTGGCGTTTCTCCTGCCCCTCTGGCAACCGCCAGAAAACCCAACTCAAGAGCACCCGTGATCCTCGCTTGTAGGGCCGCGAGTGCGGGGTTGGCGGCAGCATTAAACGCAAATCGGAACTGCAAGTTCCCGTACTGCAGATTTCCGTTTGGCAACCTGACAAGCTCGGCCATCTTCTACTCCTCTTTTTAGAATTTCGCTGGAAAACGAATCAAAACATTCTCTGAAGTTGATCCAGAACAGTTTCACAGTATGGATGATTCTGATTGATTTCACGCATGTAGCAATTACGCCTCGCCCATGCTGTCTGCGCTCTTACTTGCTCGACAATACAGATTGTTAACAAATAAGGCATTTCCACTCGCACATATCGGCCTTCTCGAGATCTTGGCCTAACCGTGCCTGTTGCACCACTTTCGCCTACGCCATTGATAAAAATATCTTGCCTTGGCACGCCTATAGTGACCAAGCGATTCAGAACGGAATTTGCTCGACTTGTCGCCAAATCACTTTCCTCACGCTCAAGATGTAAAATATTCGCAGAAATCGTGATTGGCCCTCCATATCTCTGGTAGGATAACAGTATCGAATTTACGCTCGTGTCTTGTGAATTTTGTATTTCGTGAGAATTGTTAGTAAAATATATATCTATCACACTCGAATTATTGCACCCGCCCCAGACATAAAGTGGAATCATCTGCCGCTCATTGAGATCAGAATCTGAAGATGTTTGACTTTTTCCCAGCGAAGGTTCAAATGAAATTAGTGCTAAAAAAACTGTAAACCTTATGATATGTGTCGTGGCTCTCGCCCACGAATTCGGACTGCCATCCCGGACTTGCATCTTTACTTAGATCCTTGTGTCCTCTATCGGCAGGAATTAGTAACGTCATCAAGCGCGCTTTTCGCGCCGATCTGAGCATCGCGCTTCAGATCGTGCGATAAGCTTCATCCGAAAAGCCTAGGCTGGCCAGCAACAGATCCGCAGCCGCGATACCCTGAATTACGGCAACAAAGTTGGCCCGCAGGGCGGGGACAACGCATCGATCTTCCCCTCTGACTGCGCTGTTGATGGCTGAACCGCCAAATGAACCGACGCACAAGCCAGCGAGATCCAACTCTTTGGTAGGTAAGATACGGCGAATGCGCCCTCCGCGTACGTAACCCGGCAGCAACGAGCATCCGCCAGAACGCTTCTTCAGAAGAAAATGATATAATTTGGGTGCTGTCAACCTGTGATACATCCCCTAAATGGGTCTATCAAGAATAATCATGTATACATTGAGATCTTGCGACTAGCTTTTTTGTATACATACAGAATTGCCTGACATCTGAATTCCGAACAAAAAACTTAGGCTAGCAGCGCGATCGCCTCCGCCTGCAGCGCGGCATCGCCCACCGCCAGCACGTCGCCGGCGGCGCCGAGCTCGAGCGGCCGGCCGGACCAGTCGGTGACGCGGCCGCCCGCACCTTCGATTACCGGCACCAGCGCCGCCCAGTCCCAGGGCTTGAGCCCGCTCTCGGCGATGACGTCGACCAGGCCGAGGGCCACCAGCCCATAGGCGTAGCAATCGCCGCCCCAGGTCACCCGCCGCGCCGCCTGGCGCAGCCGGTCGAAGCGCGGGCGGTCGCCTTCGGCGAACAGATCGGGCGCGGTGCAGGAGAGCTCGGCATCGGCCATGCTGGCGCAGGGCCGGCAGCGCGGCAGGCCGCCCATCGGCGAGGCGAAGCGCGTCGGCTCGCCGACGACGCCGATCCAGCGCTCGCCGGTCACCGGCTGGTCGATCAGGCCCATCACCGGCACGCCCTTGTGCAGCAGCGCGATCAGGGTGCCGAACAGCGGCCGGCCGGTGACGAAGGCGCGGGTGCCGTCGATCGGATCCAGCACCCAGACCCACTCGGCATCCGCCCGCTCCGCCCCGTATTCCTCGCCCCAGACGCCGTGCTCCGGCAGCGCCTGCGCCAGGAAGTCGCGGATCGCACGCTCGGCGCCCTTGTCGGCAGCGGTGACCGGGCTGGCGTCGCCCTTCGCCTCGACGAGCAGGGCGGAACGAAAAAGGGGGCGGATGACCGCCCCCGAGATCGCCGCCGCCTGTTCGGCCACCGCCAGCCAGGCTGCCGGCACGGCGCCCGTCACGGCGCCGGCGCGTTCGGGCTGATGCTGCGGAGATAGGCGATGACGTCGGCCCGCTGCGCGGCGGCGGAGATGCCGGCGAAGGCCATGCGGGTGCCGGGCACGCCGGCGGCCGGCCGGTTCAGGAAGACGTTCAGCGCCTCGTAGGTCCAGGGCTCGGCGACCTTGCCGCGCATGCCGGCGGAGTAGTTGAAGCCTTCGACATGGGCATGGTGGTTGCCGACGATGCCATGGAGGTTGGGCCCGACGCGGGACGCCCCGCCTTCGTTGAAGGTGTGGCACGAGGAGCAGAGCCGCTGCGCGAGCTGCTGGCCGGTCTGCGCATTGGCGTTCGCGAGCAACGGCGCGATCGGCTCCAGCGCCGGGGCGGCGGGTGCGGCGGCGGCGGCGGCCGCCGGCGGCTCGCCCATCTGGATCGCCGCTTCGTGCAACTGGTGCGGACGGACCAGCAGCTTGCCGATGAAGCCGGACATGCCGAACACCACGCCCGCCGTCAGCACGGCGGCGAAAACCTTGTTGGTCCCGAGGGCATCCTTGCCCCCACCCGTCGACGCCATCCGCAACCGTCCTTCACGCCGGCGGGCCGGGCTTCCGCCCGGACCCTGGCTCGCCTAGAAACGCGGCGGACCATATAGACCACGCTGCGTTGCGGCAACCCGTTCGGGGGCCGTCGCACCTTCGGGAATTCCGCGCCTTGAACCCGATCATCCTGATCCCCGCCCGCATGGCCTCGACGCGCCTGCCGGGCAAGCCGCTGGCCGATATCCATGGCCGTCCGATGATCCTGCACGTCCTCGATCGGGCACTGGAGGCGGGGCTCGGCCCGGTCGCCGTCGCCGCCGGGGAGCCGGCGATCGCGGATGCCGTCCGCGCCGCCGGCGGCACCGCCGTGCTGGTGGAGGCGGAGGTGCCGAGCGGCACCGACCGGATCGAGCGGGCGCTGGCCGCCCTCGACCCCGAGGGCCGGCATGACGTCGTGATCAACCTGCAGGGCGATTTCCCGACGCTCGATCCGGCAGCGCTCGCGGCATCGCTGGCGCCGCTCGCGGATCCGGCGACCGATATCGGCACGCTCGTCTGCCCGATCGCCGATGCGGAGGAGCTCGCGACCGACAGCTTCGTCAAATGCGCCTGTGCCTTCCCGGGCGATGCGCGCGTGGCCCCCGCGCTCTATTTCTCGCGCGCGCCGATCCCTTCGGGGCCGGGTCCGCACTGGCACCATATCGGCATCTACGCCTATCGCCGCGCGGCACTCCGGCGCTTCGTGACGCTGCCCGCGAGCCCGCTCGAGACGCGGGAACGGCTGGAGCAGCTTCGCGCCCTGGAAGCGGGCATGCGGATCGGCGCCTGCCGGATCACCCACGGCCCCTTCGGCGTCGACACGCCGGCCGATCTCGAACGCGCCCGCCTCGCACTCGCAGGATTTCGCTGATGCCGATCATCGCCTTCCAGGGCCTTCCGGGCGCCTATTCCGATCTCGCCTGCCGCAGCGCCTATCCGGGCTGGACGACGCTGCCTTCCCCGTCCTTCGAGGCGGCGATGGCCGCACTCCGCGACGGGCGCGCCGATCTCGCCATGCTGCCTTGCGAGAATTCGCTGGCCGGGCGGGTGCCGGACATCCACCGCCTGCTGCCGGCCTCCGGCCTCGCGGTGATCGGCGAGCATTTCGAGCGGGTGGAGCATTGCCTGATGGCGCCGGCCGGCGCCACGCTCGCCTCCATCCGGCGCGCCCACAGCCATCCGGTGGCCTTGGGCCAGGTGCTGGACATCCTGAAGGAGCTGGACCTCACCCCGGTGATCGAGGCCGACACCGCGGGTGCGGCGGCGCTGATCGCGGAACGCGGCGGCACCGCGGATGCGGCGATCGCGAGCGCGCTGGCCGCCGAGATCTACGGCCTCGAGATCCTGCGTCGCAACGTCGAGGACGCGGCCCACAACACCACCCGCTTCTACGTCATGGCCCGCGACCGGGCGGACGCTGCCGCCGAAGCCGCGGATACGGTGACCACCTTCGTCTTCCGCGTCCGCAACCTGCCGGCCGCGCTGTACAAGGCGCTCGGCGGCTTCGCGACCAACGGCGTCAACATGACCAAGCTCGAGAGCTACATGCTCGACGGGCATTTCACCGCCACCCAGTTCCTCTGCGACGTCGACGGCCACCCCGACCAGCCGGCGCTCCGCCGCGCGCTGGAAGAACTCGCCTTCTTCTCGAAGGAGCTCCGGGTGCTCGGCGCCTATCCGGCGCATCCGTTCCGCAGGGACACCGCGCTGCCGGCGGAGTAGGGCGTCCGACGGCAGGAATCCCGGTCTATTCAAGATCGCAATAAGTTGGGTGTCGTGCTGCGGCGCGCCCTGCGATTGTTCCGATATGCAAGCGATCGGCCTCACGGCGGGTTTCCTCAGCAGGCGCATGGCGCTTCTGCTGCTGGTCGGCGCCGGCCTGTGGTTCGCCATGCCCCGCGCATCCGCGGAGATGCCGGCGCGGGCCGGCCGCAGCGGGATCCTGATCGGTGAACCGCGGCTCGAACCCATCGCGTGGTGGAGGGAGGCGGCCGCCGGCCGCCGCTCCCTGCACGGCACCACCGGCCGCGACCTGCACCTGGACGCGACGATCCCGCCAGGGCGGGAGCCGCATCTGCGTGCGGAGATCCGCGCCACGATCCGGCGGCCGCAAGCGTCGTCCGAGGTCGGCGAATGGGAACGCTGGTACCGCCTGTACTGGCGCTGGCTTGCCTCGCTCGAGCAGCGGATCGAGGCCGGGCGCGCGGCTTCGGCGGAGGCGCCGGACGGCGGCGCTCTGCGCGACCGGGCGTCCTGGCCGCGCCTCTACAGCGCCGTCACCGGGCTGGATGCGGACATGCCGCCCGCGTCGGACCCTTCGGAGATCCCGGTCCCGCCATCGCTTCGCGGCCTGGCGCTGATCGAATACGACGGTGCCGACGGGCGTCCGGTCTTCCGGTTGCGCGATCCGCGCGGCTATCACCTGCCGATCAGCATGACCGCGGCCTGCCTCGGCGCTTACCCGCGGCGCGACGCCGCGGCGCCGACCGGCGTGGACGAGATTCGGATCGACGGGCGCGCCTATTTCGTGCGGCGGAGCGATGTCCTGGCCTTGCAGGCCGAGCACGGCATCGCGGTCGGCGCGCCCTTCCTGCGTCGGTATCTCGGCGAGTTCGATGCGAAGCTGCGCGCCGGGACGCGCCAAGGCGGGCCGCAGGAATGTCGGGGCCGCAGTGGTACGATCTCCATCGATACCGGTCTCGAGCGCTTCATGGACCTTGCCCGGCAAGGCGGCGCGGCGGACGGGCGGGCCTTGGCCGCAACCGGGATGGAGATCGAGCCTCCCAGACCGGGAGACCAGGCCATCAGGCTCCGCTGGCGCATGCCGCCGAACGATGGGACGGCAACGCGCGCGATACCGCTTCAGGTCACGCTCGTCTTGCCGGCATGGTGGGAACGCCTCGATCTGCATCTGGAGGTGTCCTCGGTGGATGCGGTGGGCCGATCGCGGCGGCGCGACGCCCGCACCTTCAGCATCGCCTTGCCGACCGACCTGCCGGCCTTGGATCAGCGCCTCCTCATGCCCGACCCCTGAGGGAGCTTCCGGAGCGATGCCTACCGCGTCGTCTACGCCGCGCAGGTCGGTGACGAGCTCTGGATCCTGCATGCGTTCCATAAGAAGTCGAAGAGCGGCATCGGCACGCCGATGAGCGGCGACGATTTCGAACGCGTGCGCGGCAGCGGCAACGCCTTCCGCGACCTCGACCTTCCCAATCCGGAGTTGGAGCAGCTTCGCGCCATACTTGCCGCCCGGATCGTCAAGGCCCTGGATGCGGAGGGTCTCACCATCCGCCGGGCGGGCGAGTTGACCGGCTTCGCCGCGGCCGATTTCAGCCGCGTTCGCCGCGCCAATCTCGGCCGCTTCACCGTGGACCGGCTCATGACCATGTTGGCCAGGCTGGGACAGGAGGTGGAGGTCACGGTCACCGACCGCCTGCACCGGCGCCGGCCTGCGGATCACGTCGCCGCGTCGTAGAGCCGCGCCGTCTCGCCTTCGATCGCGGCTTCCAGCCGCTCCATCAGCACATCGCGCCTGAGGCCCGGCGGCAGCGGCGGCAGGATCGCGACGGTGATGGTGCCGGGCCGCTTGCGGAAGGCGCGGCGGGCCCAGAAGCGGCCGCTGTCGGTCGCCACCGGCACCACCGGCGCGCCGCTCGCGATCGCCATCGCCGCCACACCCGGATGGTAACGCACCTGCTCGCCGGGGTCGGTGCGGGTGCCTTCGGGGAAGATCACCACCTTGCGCCCTTCCGCCAGCACCGCCTGGCCCTGACGCACCATGCCGCGGAGCGCGGCACCGCCGCCGCCGCGCTGGACCGCGATATGCCCGCACCGCCGCGCCAGCCTGCCCCAGAGCGGCAGGTCCATCAGCTCCTGCTTCAGCACATAGGCGGGGCGGTCGATCAGCAGCAGCCAGATGATGGTGTCGAAGGTCGACTGGTGCTTGGCGGCGACGATCGTGGCCCCTGCCGGCAGGTTCCCCTGACCCTCGATGCGGACGCCGATGCCGCAGGTGACGCGGAGCATCCAGAGCACCGCCCGCGCCCAGCCCCGCACGAAGGCATCGAGGCGCCGCGGCGGCCCGAACAGCAGCACCTGCCCGAGGATGCAGGTGAGCACTGTGAAGGGAAGGAACAGCAGGTTGAACAGCAGCGAACGCAGGAAGCCCATGGCCGCCCTTGAAGCATGACGGCGGCGCGCCGTCACCGCTCCCGCTGATCGCCCCGCGCCGGCATCAGGGAGGAGAGGCCCGCTTCCGCCAGCAGCCACTTGGCGTACTCCCCGGCCAGCAGCGACCAGCGCCGCGCGAAGGGCAGCGCGCCCGAGGCGGCGAGCCTCGCCGGCAGCACCGGATGCGCGAGCAGGCGGACGTCGGGCAGGGCGCGGCGCAGCTCCAGCAGCGCGCGCGGCATGTGGTAGCCCGCGGTCACCACCCGGATGCTGCCGAGCGCTTCGGCGCGGACCCAGGCCGCCGCCTCCGCCGCATTGCCCCGCGTCGTCGCCGCCGCCCGCCCGACGGTGACGCGGGCGGCGAGCGGCGCCGGATCGAAGCCCGCCGCCTCCGCGATCTCGGCGAAGCGGGCGTCGCGATGGGCGCCGGTGACGAGCAGCAGCCGCGCCCGGTCCTGCGCCAGCAATCTCAGCGCCGTCTCCACCCGTTCGCCGCCGCCGGTCAGCACCACGATGCCGTCGGTCCGCTCCTCCGGTGCTTCCGGCAGCGCCGCGACATGGCCCTGGAACCAGAAGAAGCCGGCCAGCAGCCCCGCGAGCGCCGCCGCCGGCAGCAGGGTGAACAGCACCCGCCGGATCATGGGATCACGGCAGGCGCGCCAGCCAGCGCCGCACCACCATCTGCGCGGCGAGCCAGCCGATCGCCGCGGCGGCGGCCGGCACCAGCGCCAGGTCGATCCACGGCACCCGGTCCCAGGGCAGGGCGCCGAGCTCCTCGCCCGGCACCGTCGCGCCGAAGGGCTGTGCCAGCCGGGCCAGCACGAAGAAGGCCGGCACCGCCAGCGCCGCGCCGGCCGCGCCGCCGATGAAGGCGAGCATCGCCGCCCGACGCGCGAAGCGGCCGGCGATCTCCGATCCGGTGGCACCGAGCTGGTGCATGACCAGCACGCTCTCCTGCCGGGCGGCGATGCCGGTGCGGACCGCGACCGCCACCACCGCGACGGCCACCAGGACGACGAGGACGAGGGCGGCCAGCGCCAGGCCGCGCACGCCGCGGGCGAGTGCGGCGAGCCGCGCCACCCAGACGCCATGCGCTTCGGTCACCGCGCCGGGCACGGCTTCGGCGACGCGATCGCCGATCGCCGTGACATCGGCGTCGAGGCTGCGCAGCCGGACCTCGATCACCCCCGGCAGCGGCAGCGCCGGCTGATCGCCGAGCCAGGGCCGCAGCAGCTCCGCCAGCCGCTCGGCATCGACCGGATTGGCCTCGGCGACCTCCGGCATCACCGACAGCACCCCGAGCGCCAGCGCCATCCGGGTGAGCGAGGGCTCCGGCACCTGCACGGTGACCGCCGCCTCGGCGCCGCTCCGCCAGCGTTCGGCGAAGCCGTCGGCGGCGCGGGCGCCGGCAAAGGCGAGTGCGGCGAGCAACGCCATGGCGGCCACCAGCGCCTGCAGCAGCCGGTCCGACATGGCGCGCCGGAGGCCGAGCGGATCGCGCGCGCCGGCGCGGCGGAGCCTGCGGTCAGCCTTCGTCATGGCCGCGGATCCGTCCGCCTTCCAGGCGCATGGCGGGTGCGGCGAAGCGCTGCACGAGGTCCTCGCTATGGGTCGCGATGACGATGGTGGTGCCGAGGCGGTTCATCTCCGCGAACAGCGCCAGCAGGCGCCTGGCCTGGGAGGCGTCGACATTGCCGGTCGGTTCGTCCGCCAGCAGCAGGGTCGGGCGGCAGACGACGGCGCGGGCGATCGCCGCCCGCTGCTGCTCGCCGCCCGAAAGCTCCGCCGGCCGCGCCTCCGCCCGGTGCTCGAGGCCGATCCAGCGCAGGATCTCGGCCACGTCCTCGCCGATCACCGTCTCCGGCCGCCGCGCCAGCCGGAGCGGCAGCGCGACGTTGTCGAAGGTCGAGAGATGCGGCAGCAGCCGGAGGTCCTGGTGCACCACGCCGATCCGCCGGCGGAGCTCCGGCAGCGCCCGGCGCGGCGCCGCGCCGGTCGCGATGCCGAGCACCTCGACCGCGCCTCGGGTCGGCCGCAGCGCCGCATGCATCAGCCGGAGCAGGGATGTCTTGCCGGCGCCCGAGGGCCCCAGCAGCCAGGTGAAGGAGCCTTCATCGAGCGCCAGCGACACGCCGCGCAGCACCTCGGGGCCGAGCCTGCCGCCGGGACCGGGATAGGCGAGGCCGACCTCGTCGAATCGGACCACGGGTCCGGAACGCTGCATCCGCCATCCATGCCATGGCGGGCGGGGATGCCTCAACCACCGGCGGTGCTGCATCGCACTTGTGCGACCGGCTTCGCCTCTCCACCCTAGGAGCCTGTCTCGGAGAGGGGCAGGTCGGTCCGGCGGTCCTTTTCCGCCCCTGACGCGCCGTCTTCCTTGCCGATGCAAGCCAGCATCGGCGGCGTCAGCCGACACGACAGGGACGAAAAATGCCTCGCCAGCCCAACCCACCCCTCTCCGAGACAAGCCCCTGAGCCATGCGCATCGCCTGTCCCGACTGTGCCGCCGAATACGACGTGCCCGACCGCATGCTGATCGGCACGCCGCGCGGCATGCGCTGCGCCCGCTGCGGCCGGGTCTGGACGCCGCAGCCGCTGCCGGACCCGCCGCCCGCACCGCCTCCCGAAACCGCGGCACCGGACCCCGAGCCGCCGCCGGCGCCACCCCCGCCACCGGAGCCCGAGCCCGCCCCGGAACCCGCGCCGCCGCAGCGGACCGGGCTGCTGGTCGCCTGGCTGGCGACCGCGGCGGTGATCGTGGGCCTCCTCGCCGGCGCCGCCGCCGGCCGCGACTCGCTGATCCGCGCCTGGCCACCGGCCGAGCGGGCCTACCGGGCGATCGGACTCTAGCCTGCCCTCAGTCGCCGGGCGCGGCCTCCGGCCGGTTAAGCAAACCGGCCCGCCACCCTTTTGAGCCCGGCTCTCAGAACTGCCGCAGCAGCCGGTCGATGTAGTCGAGTTCGGCCGGCGGGCGCTCGCGCTCGCCGCCGCGGCGGCGCAGCTCGTCCTGCAGGCGGCGGGTGCGCAGCACCTCCGCCTCGTCCGGCACCCGCGTGTCGGAGCCGTTGTCCTGGGCGCCGGCGGTGTCGCGGTTGCGGCGGCCGAGCGGGTCGCGGCCCTCGCCCTGGCGCTGGCCCTGCTCGCCCTCGCCGCCGCCAGGCTGCTGGTTGCCGGCGGTGTCGTCGCCCTCGCCCTCTTCCTCGCCTTCCTGGCCGCCCACGCCCTGGCGCTGCATCTGCTGCGCCATCTGGCGGCCGCCTTCCATCAGCGCCCGCATCGCCCGCTGCTGCGCATCGCGCGCGTCGCGGCCCTCGCCCAGATTCTCCCCCGCCTCGCGCATCGCCTGGTCGGCGCGGCCGAGGCTTTCCGGCACCTCCCCGGTCAGGTCGCCGAATTGTTGCATCATCTCGCCGAGCGCACGGCGGAGCGCGCGCTGGCGCCGGGCATCGGCGGCGGTATCGGGGCTCGCCTGCGGTCGCGCACCCGGCTGCGGCTGCGCATCGGGCTGCTGGAAGGGGCGCTGCTGCGGCCGCCGCTCGACGCCGCCGCGGCGCTCGGCTTCGTTGGCGCGCTGCTGGCCGCGGTCGAGCATGTCGCCCTGGCGGCGCACCAGGTCCTGCACCGCGCCCATCTGCTGGCGGCCGCGCTGCTGGCGTTCCTGGCGCTGGCGCTGCTCCGGCGAAGCCAGCCGGCCTTCCTCCAGCGCGCGCAGCATTTCCTCGAGTTCCGCCAGCTCGCGCTGCGCATCCTGGGTGCGGCCCTCGCGCGCCGCATCGCGCATCCGCTGCGTCCGCCGGTCGAGTTCGCGCCGGTCCATCATGCGGCCGCGCGGATCGAAGGGCATCGCCTCCGCATTCTGCTGCTGCAGCCGCTCGGCCAGCGCCTCCAGATGGCGACGCACCGCTTCGCGCAGCGCCTGGATACGGCGGTCGACCTCGGCGCGCTGCTCCGGCGTCGTCTCGCCGTTCCGCTCGGCTTCCTCGAGCGCTTCGCGCAGCGCCTCCCGCGCCGCGGCCAGCGCGCGCGCGGTGCGGTCGGCGCGGCCTTCCTCCAGCGCGATCGCGACCTCCCACTGGATCGCCTGCACCTCCTCGACCGCTGACGCGCGGCGGTCGCGCTGCAGCCGGTGGCGCATGATGCGCAGTGCGAGGAAGGTGCCGGTGTCGTGCTCGAAGGCCTCAGGCGTCGCGGCGATGGCATCGAGGCCGCGCCAGACCGGCTCCCGCGCCGCCGGGTCGACCGAGAGCATCTTGCGCAGCGCGATCAGCGCCTGCGCGACCGGGTGGTTGAAGCTCCGTTCCGGCAGGATCAGCCGCAGCGTCTCGGAATGGCCTTCCTGCCCGGCGCCGTCGCGCGCGGTGAGCCGCACCGCGACCTCGAGCCCCGCCCAGGGGTGCGCCGAGAGGTCGGGCTGCGCCGCGCCTTGCACGGTCCGCTGGTTGCCGCCGGGCAGCGGGATCTCCATCACATGCGGCTCGGCATCCGGACGGGGGACCAGGCGGAGCTCGGCGCGCAGCGCCGCGACCCCCCAGTCATCCTCGGCCCGCCAGGGCAGCCGGATGGTCAGGCCACGCTGCGCCCGCGCCGGCGGCTCGGTGAAGGCGGCACGCGGCGGCGCATCGGCCTGCACCGCGACGGTCCAGAGCGCCGCCTGCTGCCCGTCGCGGATCAGGCGCAGTTCGCCGCCGCGGTCCAGCGCCGCTTCGCCCATGAAGCTCGTGCGGTCCAGTGCCCGCATCGGGATCGGGTCGGCATCGAGCGCCAGCGACGGCGCCTCGCCGGCGCCGCCGGTGACCGAGACCTGCAGCCGGCTGCCCTGCGGCAGGGTCACCGCGCCGCCTTCGGGGGCGAGGAAAACCGGTGCCGCGCCGGTATAGGCGGGCGGCGTCGCCCAGGCCTCGATCCGCATGGCGGGCGGCGGCAAGGCCGCGGCGAAGCCCGGCTGAAAGGCGCGGCGCAGCCGCTCGCCGGCGCTGTCGCCGCTGACGACGAGGGCCGCCAGCAGCGCCAGGCCGAGCCCGGCGCGGAACGCCCGCGGGTCGCGCGCCGCGAGCCCCGGGCGCGGCCGCGCCGTGCGGGTCGCCGCGAGCTGCGCCGCGGCGCGACGGCGATGCTCGTCCCAGACCGCGATCGCGGCGAGGTCGCGGCCGGCCGGACGATCGGACAGCGTCGCCAGCGGGCGGTGGCGGAAGCCGCTGTCGCGTTCGATCCGGCGATCGGCGGCGGCATCGTCGGGCAGCGCGAAGCGGCGGAAGCCGCGCCAGGCCGCGACGCCCAGCAACACCGCGAAGCCCGCGAGCAGCAGCGCATGCAGAACCGGCGGCAGCAACGTCGGGAGGCCGGCGAGGGCGACCAGCAGGAAGGCCGCGACGACGGCCAGCGGCGGCCATAGCGCCGGCCACAGCCTCTCCCACAGCAAGGCGCCCCGCGCCAGAAGGCGGAGCCAGGCCAGCCGGCGGGAGGGGCCGTCCGTCATGCGCGCAGCCAGTCCGGCACCCGCTGGCCATGCAGCAGCGCGTCATGGGTCTGGCGTTCCCGCACCACCGCGAAGCGGGCGCCGTCGACCAGCACCTCCGGTGCCAGGGGACGGGCGTTGTAGGTGCTGCTCATGGTCGCGCCATAGGCGCCGGCGTCGAGGAAGGCGATCAGCGACCCCGCCGGCAAGGGCGGCAAGGCGCGGCCGCGGGCGAAGGTGTCGCCGGTCTCGCAGACCGGGCCGACCACGTCGGCGGCGGCGAGCGGCGCCACCAGCGCATCCGGCGCCACCGGCAGGATGCCGTGCCAGGCATCGTACATCGAAGGCCGCAGCAGGTCGTTCATCGCCGCATCGGCGACGACGAAGCGCCGCTCGGCGCCGTGCTTCTCGACGACGACGGCGGCGAGCAGCAATCCCGCCGGCCCGGCGATCCAGCGCCCCGGCTCCAGCATCACCGGCAGGCCCAAGCCGCCGAGCGTCGCCCTGATCGCGCCGGCGAGCGCTTCCGGCATCGGCGCCGGCTCGTCGCGATAGGGGATGCCGAGGCCGCCGCCGCAATCGATGCGGAGGATCGGCAGCCCCTCGGCGCGGATCGCGCGCGCGAGCTCCGCCAGGCGGGCATAGGCAGCGCGATAGGCGGCGACGCCCGCGGTGATCTGGCTGCCGATATGGGTCGCGATGCCGACCGGTGCGATGCCGGGCAGCGCCGCCATGCGGCGGTAGAGATCGAGCGCACCGTCGATGCCGACGCCGAACTTGTTCTCCGCCCGGCCGGTGGTGATCTTCGCATGCGTCCTGGCGTCGACGTCCGGATTGACGCGGAGCGCCACGCGCACCGTGCGGCCCTCGGCGGCGGCGATCGCGGAGATCATCGCGATCTCCTCGGCGCTCTCGGCATTGACCTGGAAGATGTCCTCCGCGATCGCGAGCCGGATCTCGCGGGCGGTCTTGCCGACGCCCGAGAACACGATGCGGGAAGCCGGGATGCCGGCGGCGCGGGCGATGCGGAGCTCGCCTTCGCTGACGACGTCGGCGCCGAGCCCTTCCCGGTGCAGCAGCGCCAGCACCGCCAGGTTGTCGTTCGCCTTCATCGCATAATGGACGGAGGCATCGAGACCGGCATCCGACAGCGCCCCGGTCAGCGCCCGCGCCCGATGCCGGAGGGCGCCCGCCGAATAGACCCAGGCGGGCGTGCCCACCTCGGCCGCGATGCGGGCCAGCGGCACGTCCTCCACCACCAGCCCGTCATGGGCATGGGCCGAGAGATGCGGGCGGCCGGCGATCAGCTCGGCAAACGAGGGATCGGGATCGCCGGCGACGGCGAGCGGGGCAGGGGCGGCCATCCCCCGATAATCGGGGCGGCCGCGCCCGGGCACAAGGATGACGTGCGCCGCGTATTGGCGGATCGCTCGCCTGACCGATCCGAAGCCGCGAACGCGGCCCGCCGCGGATGCGGCGAGCCAAGGCCGCCGGATGGCCGCCGCCCGGCGATTGAGCGGCATCCGATGACCGCAGGGCCGAATGGCCCGAAGGTCTGAATCGGATGCCCGACTTACAAGGGACGCTGTATCAGCGCGCTTCGATGCCAGAGGGCGTGGCGATGATCTCGCTCGTCGCGCAGATGTTGATGCGCATGAGCTGGGCGTTCTGGCCGTTCGACCAGACCACGCGGAAGTCGTGCGCGCCCGGGCGGCCGGTGTCGAACATGATCTGCCGCCCGTTCGGCAGCACGTCCTGGCCCAGCCGGTCCGAACCCCAGTTCGGGTTGCTGGAAGGGCCGAAATAGAACTCGTTCACCTGCGCGCCCGACCGGTTCACCAGCCGGAAGCGGGTGTCGCATTGGGCCATGGCCGGCACCGCGGCGACGGCGGTGAAGGCGGCAGCAAGCAGCAAGCGGCGAAGCATCGGCGTCTCTCCTCGGACGGGAACCGGCAATCGGATTTTATTGTCTTTCCGGAAGAATACAATCGCTTCCCGTGCCTTCAACAAATCCGGAATATCGTCGCCGCGGTTGCAAAACGTCGTTGCACAGCCTCGTCCGTTCCGGCTATCAGCGCGCTGTCTCCAAACCCTGACGCGGGAGGTCTGCCGTGAGCATCATCATGTCGTTCGCACCCGACCATCCCGCGCGACGCAGCCGGCCTCGCCAGGCCTAGTTCGGCCACCAGGCCCGAGCGCCGCCGCGAACGGGATCCCCCGCCGAGACACCGTCGCGACCTGATGGGTCCCAGGACCCTCGGCCGCGGCCCCTTCCTCGCCTGACCAGGGACCGGCCCGCGCATGCGCGGCCGGACGAGACAGTGACCTTTCCATCCAAGGGCCGGGCGGCCGATCCGCTCCGCGCCGTCTTTGCCTTCGTCACCCGCCGCTGGTGGCAGCGCCGGCGCCTCACCGTGGGCGTCGTCGCCGCCATGCTGGCCGCGACCGCGGCCGACCTCTGCCTGCCGATCTTCGCAGGCCGGCTGGTCGATGCCGTCGCCGCAGCCGACCGCAACGCGGCCCTCGGCCAGGCCCTCGGCGCGCTCGGCGCCATGGCAGCCCTCGGCGTCGTCATGGTCGGCTTCCGCATCGCCGCCATCCTCGGCATCATCCGCCTTACCCTCGACATGATGCGCGACAGCGCGACCGAGGCCTTCTGGCGGGTGCAGCGCTTCTCCGCCGACTGGCACGCCAACAGCTTCGCCGGCTCCACCGTCCGCCGCATCAGCCGCGGCATGTGGGCGATCGACCTGCTCAACGACACGGTGCTGATCGCACTCCTGCCCTCGGCCGTCGCCCTCCTCGGCGCCACGCTGGTGCTCGGCGTGCAATGGCCGCTGATGGGGCTCGCCGTCGCCGCCGGCGCCGCACTCCATGTCGGGCTGACCGCGATCCTCTCGCTCCGCTACGTGGCCCCCGCCGCCCGGCTCTCGAACAGCTGGGACACCCGGCTCGGCGGCGTGCTGGCCGATGCGGTCGGCGCCAATGCCGTGGTCAAGGCCTTCGGCGCGGAGGCCCGCGAAGACACCCGCCTCGCCGCACTCACCCACAAATGGCGGCGCCGCACCCGCCGCACCTGGCACCGCGCGACGGCAGCCGAAATGGCGCAGGGCGCCGCCCTCCTCGTCATGCGCCTGCTCGTCATCGGCACCGCCCTCCTGCTCTGGTGGCGGGGCGAAGTCGGCGCCGGCGACCTCGCCGCGGTGCTGACGATGTTCTTCGTGGTGCAGGGCTACCTGCGCGACGTCGGCTACCACCTCAGCAACCTCCAGCGCTCGGTCAACGAGATGGAGGAGATGGTGGCGATGTCGGCCGCCCCTCTCGGCATCGAAGACCGCCCCGACGCACACCCCATCCGCATCACCCGCGGCGAGATCGCCTTCCGCCAGGTCGGCTTCCGCTACGGCGGCCACGCCACGCCGCTGTTCGACAAGCTCGACCTGACCATCCAGGGCGGCGAACGGGTCGGCCTCGTCGGCTACTCCGGCTCGGGCAAGACCAGCTTCGTCAAGCTGATCCAGCGTCTGCACGACGTGACCGAAGGCCAGGTGACGATCGACGGACAGGACGTGCGCACGGCAACCCAGGCCTCGCTCCGCGCCCAGATCGCGATCGTCCAGCAGGAACCGGTGCTGTTCCACCGCTCGATCGCGGAAAACATCGCCTACGCCCGGCCAGGCGCCAGCCTCTCCGAAATCGAACGCGCCGCCGCGCTGGCCAATGCCGACGGCTTCATCGCCCGCCTGCCCAAGGGCTACGCGACGCTCGTCGGCGAACGCGGCGTGAAACTCTCAGGCGGCGAACGCCAGCGCGTGGCGCTGGCCCGTGCCTTCCTGGCCGACGCACCGATCCTGATCCTCGACGAAGCGACCTCCTCCCTCGATTCCGAGGCGGAAACGCTGATCGGCGACGCCATGGACCGCCTGCTGGTCGGCCGCACCGCCCTCGTCATCGCCCACCGCCTGTCGACGGTGCGCGCCATGGACCGCATCCTCGTCTTCGACCGCGGCCACATTGCCGAAGAAGGCACCCACGCGACGCTGATGACGCGCCCGAACGGCATCTACCGCCGGCTGTTCGAACACCAGGCCGGGGGGGTGTCCGTGCCGGTGTAGTTGGGCTCTGTCCTGGGAGCGGGGCGCTGCCCCGCTCCCAGACCCTCACCCCGCAAGGAGCCTGGAGGCTCCTTGACCTGCTTCACGTGGTGCCCTTCCCCCCGCCGCGGGAAGGGCTCGAGTAAACGGGGTCCAGGGGCCTGCAGGCTCCTGGTAGGGAGAGGTTCGGAGAGGGACAACGTCCCTCTCCGAGACAGGGCCCACATCACCGGCTCGGATACGTCCGCGGATAGGTGACTTCGGATGGCGGGCCGGGCGGTCGGATCGGGCCGACGCGGCCGCAGGCGGCGAGCAGGGTGAGGGTGGCGAGCGCGGTGGCGATCAGGCGGATCATGTGAGTCGTTCCTGCCATTCGGCTGCCATGCGGGCCACGTTGTCGGGGGCGGTGCCGCCGAAGGAAATGCGGCTGCGGACCGAGGCTGTGACGCTGAGGACGGAGAAGATGTCGTCGGTGATGCGGGGTTCGACCGATTGCATCTCGGCGAGGCTGAGCTCGGCGAGATCGGCGCGGCGGGCTTCGGCGCGGGCGACGAGGGCGCCGGTCGCGTGGTGGGCGTCGCGGAACGGCATCCTGAGGGTGCGGACCAGCCAGTCGGCGAGGTCGGTCGCGGTCGCGTAGCCGGCACCGGCGGCGTGCGCGAGGCGTTCGGTGTCGGGGGTGAGGTCGCGGACCATGCCGGCCATGGCGGCGAGGCAGAGGGTGAGGGTTTCGGCGGCGTCGAAGACGCCTTCCTTGTCCTCCTGCATGTCCTTGAAATAGGTCAGCGGCAGGCCCTTGAGGATGGTGAGCATGCCGTGGAGTGCGCCGTGCAGCCGGCCGGTCTTGCCGCGGACGAGCTCGGCGGCGTCCGGGTTGCGCTTCTGCGGCATGATCGAGCTGCCGGTGGTGAAGCGGTCGGAGAGTTTGACGAAGCCGAAATAGGGGTTGGTCCAGATCACGATCTCTTCCGCGAGGCGGGAGAGGTGGGTGCCGCACATGGCGCAGGCGAAGAGGAATTCGGCGGCGAAGTCGCGGGAGGCGACGGCGTCGAGGCTGTTGCGCATGGGGCGGTCGAAGCCGAGGGCCTTGGCGGTCATGTGGCGGTCGATCGGGAAGCCGGTGCCGGCGAGTGCGGCGGCGCCGAGCGGGCTTTCGTTCATCCGGGCGCGGCAATCGGCCAAGCGCGAGAGGTCGCGGGAGAGCATTTCGACATAGGCGAGCATGTGGTGCCCGAAGGTGACGGGCTGCGCGGGCTGGAGGTGGGTGAAGCCCGGCATGACGGTCGCGGCGTGTTCGGCGGCGCGGTCGGCCATGGCGCGCATCACGTCGCGCACCTGATCCGAGAGGCCGTCGATCGCGTCGCGCACCCAGAGGCGGACGTCGAGGGCGACCTGGTCGTTGCGGCTGCGCCCGGTGTGCAGGCGCTTGCCGGCATCGCCGATGCGCTCGGTCAGCCGCGCCTCGATGTTCATGTGGATGTCTTCGAGGGCTTCGGAGAAGACGAACTGCCCGGCGTCGATCTCGGCGGCGATGGCGGCGAGGCCGGATTTGATCGCCGCCTCGTCATCGGCGCCGATCACCCCCACATGCGCGAGCATGGCGGCGTGCGCGAGGCTGCCTTGGATATCCTGGCGCCACATCTTGCGGTCGAAGCCGATCGAGGCGTTGATCGCGCCCATGATGGCGCTGGGTCCCTCCGAGAAGCGGCCGCCCCATTGCAGGTTGGCGGTTTTCGGGGCGGGGTCGGTGTTGGACACGGGTGGAGGCATTCCTGTGGTGATCTGGACGCGGCGCGGCATCGGCGCCCTGGCGGTGTGCGGGACCCTAGCGGCGGCGCTTGCCCCCGAGCAAGGCGCGGCGGCGGCGCCGCAGGGTCAGGGCGCGCGGCTGGTCGAGGAGCGGCGGCCCTTGCCGGAGTTCTCCTTCACCGATGCGGAGGGGCGGGAGCGCCGGGTCGCGGATTTCCCGGGCCAGGCGCTGGTGGTGAATTTCTGGGCCACCTGGTGCCCGCCCTGCGTCGCGGAGATGCCGGCGCTCGACCGGCTGCACGCGATGCTGCGCGGCGACGGGATCGAGGTTCTGGCGCTGTCGTCGGATCGCGGCGGTCGCGGCGCGGTGGAGCCTTTCTACCAGCGCAACAGTCTCAAGAACCTCGGTGTCTGGCTGGATCCGCGCGGCGCGGCGGGGCGCGCCTTCGCGGTGCGTGGCTTGCCCACGACGGTGATGATCGACCGCAGCGGCGCGGAGGTGGCGCGGGCGGAAGGGGCGGCGGAGTGGGATGCCGCCCCGACGGTCGCGGCGATCCGCCGGCTGGCGAGACCTGTCTCAGGCAGCGAGGGGACGTCGCGGACCTGACGGCGACATGTCTACGAAATGCTTGCTCGCGCGCGTAATGTTCCCGTAAGGTTCTCGTCCAGGCAGGCCGGGAGCGATGCAGGTGCGGAGCGTGTTGCGTTGGTGGTTGGTCGCCGCCGTGGCTGTGCTGGCCATGCCTGTGGCTCAGGCCCAGCAGGGGAGTACCGAGGCCGCGATCCGGGCGCTGCCATGGCAGACGGCACCGGCGGAGGGTGCCATCGCCTCGGTCGCGCATGTGGCACTCACCGGCGGGCTGCGCTTTCTTGATGAGACGGCGTCGTCACGGTTCGTCGAGTTGAACGGCAATCCGCCGCGGAGCGGCATTTGGGTCCTGGCGCCCGCCCGGATCGACTGGTTCGCCGTCTTCAGCTTCAACCGCATGGGCTATGTCCGGGACGATGAACGTCTCGACGCGGACGCCTTGCTGCGCGCGCTGCAGCAGGGCGACGAAGGCGCCAATGCCGAACGTCGGCGGCTGGGGATGCCGACGATGCGGGTCGATGGCTGGGCGGTGGAGCCGCATTACGATGCCGGGACCCGGCGCCTGGAATGGGCGACCCGGCTGATCGATGAGCGGGGCGATGTGGTCGTCAACCACACCACCCGTATCCTCGGCCGCACGGGCGTGATGTCGGTGACGCTCGTGTCCGATCCGGTGAACCTGACGGAGGATCTGCGGCAGTTCCGGACCGCACTCGCCGGCCTCGCCTACGACCAGGGCGAGACCTATGCCGAGTACCGCACCGGGGACCGCGTCGCGCAGTACGGCCTGGCCGGCCTGGTGCTCGGGGGCGCGATGGCGGCCGGGGCCGGCAGTGCGCTGAAGGGCTTCGGCAAGATGATCGGGCTTGGGGTGCTCGCGGCCGCGGCCGCCGCCTGGGTCTTCGTCAAGCGGATCTTCGTAAGGGACGACAGACCGCCCGGGTCATGATGACGGAACTGCTGGACCAGGCCCGGGTGCCGGACCAGACGATCTGGCTGGTCTGCGCCATGTTCTACTTGGTCGAGAGCATCCGGCGGCATCCCGGGCGCCGCCTGATCCTGGTGGAGACGCTGGGCGGCAATTGGCGGCTGGCGGCGCCCCTGCCGGGCTGGCGGCTCGGTGGGCGCGCGGTGACGGTGGTCGCACCGCTGCTGCCGGTGCTTGGCGCGGTGCAACTGCCCTGGCTGACGCCGGCACCGCATCGGCCGGCGGCGCTGCGGCGGGCGCGACGCCTGCTGGCGCTCCGTCGCCGGCTGCTGCTGCCCTTTCGGATCATCGCTGCCACCGAAGCCGCTGCGGTGTTCCTCGCGGGCCCGCTGCTGACCGAGCGCCTCGGGATCGGCATGGGCTTCCTGATCGTCGTGCCGATCCATCTGGCCTGCGCGCTCGGCTTCGCGGTGGCGCTGGCGGCGCAGCGTCGATGGTGGCGGATCGGCTGGCCGACGGTCGCAAAGTGGAGTTTCGAAGGCCTGCTCTCGCCTGGCAGCCTCGCCAATGCCTGCCGCAAGATTTCGCTCGCCGCGCCGGCACCGGAGGTGGACGGCATGGCGCTGGCTCTTGCGCTCCAGGGGCAGGATCCGGCACTGCCGCGCCGGCTGGAGCTGATGCTCGACGACCTCGAACAGCAAGGCGAATTGTGGGCAGGGGATGCGGCAGTGGTCGCCGGCTACTCGGTCCTGACAGGACCTTGCAAGGAATGCTTGCAATAGGCTGACCAAGAACGGAGAATCAGCCGCAGGGGACACCGGGCACGGGGGCATCGGGGGATGCTGCGGCGCCGCTTCGTCACGCTCGCCCTGCCGCTCGCCGCGGCAGGCTGCGGCACCGCGCGCCATGCCGGGCCGCGCATCGCGCCCGGGTATGAATCAGGCTCGGTCTCCTGCGTGCCCTATGCGCGGCAGCGCTCCGGCATCGCGCTCAGCGGCGATGCCTGGGAATGGTGGGGGCAAGCGGCCGGCCGCTATGCCCGCGACCGCGCCCCGGTGCTCGGCGCCGTGCTGGTGATCGCCCGCACCTCCCGCCTGCGCTCGGGGCACCTGTCGGTGGTGTCGCGGGTGGTCTCGGCACGGGAGATCCGGGTCGACCATGCCAATTGGGCATCCTGGGGCAGCGGCTCGCGCGGCATGATCGCGCGCGACCAGCCGGTGGTCGACGTCTCGCCGGGCGGCGACTGGTCCGTCGTCAGGGTCTGGTACCCGCGCACCGATGCCTATGGCGTCACACCCTACCCCGCCTACGGCTTCATCCATCCGCGGGAGGCTTGAGCGGCATCCGATGACCGGAGGGCCGAAAGGCCTGGAGGTCTGAATCGGATGCCTGACCTGCAAGGCGCGCCTCCTTGTCGCGCTCCACCCAGGCTTCGACGTAGCCGACGCGGACGGCGACCATGACGAAGGCGGCCAGCGGGGCGGCCAGCACGATGCCGATCAGCCCGAAGCCGGTCCCCATCACCGCCTGGGCGGCGAGCAGATAGGCCGGCGGCACGTCGGCGGTGCGCGACTGCACCATCGGCGTCAGCAGGTTGCCCTCGATCATCTGCGAGGCGGCGAACAGTCCCAGCACCCAGGGCACCAGCGAGGCATCCTGCCCGAGCGCCACCAGCACCGCCGGCACCACCGACAGCAGCGGCCCGATATAGGGGATGAAGCCGAACAGCGCCGCGATCAGCCCGAGCAGGCCGGCGAGCGGCACGCCGAGCACCGTCAGGCCGATCGAGACGACGGTGCCGGTGAAGACCATGGCAAAGAGCTGCCCGGCGAGCCAGCCGCGAAGCGTGGTGCCGGCCTCGTCCAGCAATTCCAGGACCCGCGGCCGCCCGCTCGGCGCCACCAGGGACACGGCCGCGCGGCGATAGGGGCCGGGATCGGCCGCGAGATAGAGGCCGAGCAGCAGGATCAACGCCAGGTCGCCAAGCCCGCCGAGCAGCCCGTTCAGGCCGGCAAAGGCATAGCTGGCGGCATTGCGCGCCGTGTTCTCGGAGAACATCTGCTGCAGCTGCTCGGGCTGCAGCCAGCCGAGCAGCGAACGGCCCCAGCCGGTCTGCGACAGCCGGTCGCGCAGCGCGGTCAGGATGCGCGGCAGCTGCTCGCGGAAGGATTCGATCTGGGCGGCCAGGCCGTCGGCCACCAGCCAGGCGGCGAGGCCGAACAGGAACGCGATCGCGACCGCGACGATCGCGAGCCCCCAGCCTTCCCCGATGCCGAGCCGGCGCGCCAGCGGGCAGGCGAGCGCGCGGAGCGCGACGGCCAGCAGCAGCCCGGCGAAGAGCGTCAGGAAGACGCCCGGCACCAGGATGAAGAAGATCACCAGAGCCGCGAGCAGCACGAGGGCGGAGATCAGGCGGTGCGACATCGGCGCTGCAACGGATCGCGTCGCGAACGGGTTGCATTGCATCCCGGCGCCGGCCGCGCGATGACACCGGGGATGAGGATTCCCCGCCGCTGCCTGCTCGCCATGCCCGCTTTGCTGGCCGCCGCGCCTGCGCGGGCGCAGACGCCCTGGCCGGAGCGGCCGGTGCGCTTCGTGGTGCCGTTCCCGGCCGGCTCCACGCCCGACCTGACCGGGCGGGCGGTGGCGGCCCGGCTCGCCGCCGCCTTCGGCCAGCCCTTCGTGGTCGAGAACCGGGCCGGGGCCGGCGGCAATATCGGCACCGACGCGATCGCCAAGGCGACCGACGGGTATGTGCTCGGCCTCTCGATCAACGGGCCGCTCTCGACCGCGCCGGCGCTCTACCCGAACCTGCCCTACGACCCGGCGCGCGACCTGCGCGCCGTCTCGCTGCTGGTCCGCGGCGCGCAGGCGCTGGTGGTGAACCCCGATCTGCCGGCCCGGGACCTTGCCGGTTTTGCCGCGGCGGCGCGGGCCAATCCGGGCGGCCTGGCCTTCGGCTCGGTCGGCGCCGGCTCCGGCGGGCATCTCGCGATGCTCGACCTCGCCGCCCGGCTGGGCGGGCTCGATCTGCTGCACATCCCCTATCGCGGCTTCCCGGAAGCGACGCTCGACCTGGTCGCCGGGCGCATCCAGGCGATGCTGGTGACCGCGGCCGCGGTGCTGCCGCAGCTCCGCGAAGGCCGGGCGCGGGCGCTGGCGACCACCGGCGAACGGCGGCTGCCCGATCTGCCGGAGGTGCCGACGCTCGCCGAGCTCGGCATCGCCGATGCGGAGAGTTATGGCTGGCAGGTGATGGTGGTGCCGTCTGCGACGCCCGCACCCCGCATCGCCCGCCTGGCGGAGGAGGCGCGGGCGGCGCTCGCCGATCCGGCGACCCGCCGGCGGCTGGAGGGGGCGGGGTTCGAGGTGATCGGCTCCGGGCCGGAGGAGGCGGCGCAATTCGTCGCCGCCGAGGCGGCACGCTGGGGCGGGCTGATCCGGCGGCTCGGTATCCGGGCGGAGGGATAATTCCAGCGGACCGGTTCACTTGACCGGTCCGAGGCCGCGAATGCGGCCCGCCGCGAGTGCGGCGAGCCAAGGGGCGCGGATGCGCCCCGCCCGGCGATTGAGGGTGATGTTAATGCCAGCGGACCGGTTCACTTGACCGGTCCGAGGCCGCGAATGCGGCCCGCCGCGAGTGCGGCGAGCCAAGGGGCGCGGATGCGCCCCGCCCGGCGATTGAGGGTGATGTTAATTCCAGCGGACCGGTTCACTTGACCGGTCCGAGGCCGCGAATGCGGCCCGCCGCGAGTGCGGCGAGCCAAGGGGCGCGGATGCGCCCCGCCCGGCGATTGAGGGTGATGTTAATTCCAGCGGACCGGTTCACTTGACCGGTCCGAGGCCGCGAATGCGGCCCGCCGCGAGTGCGGCGAGCCAAGGGGCGCGGATGCGCCCCGCCCGGCGATTGAGGGTGATGTAGAGCGCCGGTTGCGTCCGGGGCGCCGCCGCACCACATCCGGTCCATCAACCGGTTTGCACGGGACGCCCCGGCCCACTAGGGTGCGGCCCGTCACGGCAAAAGAGTGCGGCCTCCGCCGGGGAAGGCCGCTCCTTCAGGATATCGAGGCGTCACGATGGGTTCCTTCAGCATCTGGCACTGGGTTATCGTGCTTCTCGTCGTCCTGCTGCTGTTCGGCAGCGGGAAGATCAGCGGCCTGATGGGTGACCTCGCCAAGGGCATCAAATCCTTCAAGCAGAACATGAAGGAAGACGAGAAGGACGAGCAGATGGCGCCGCCCGCCGGCCAGCAGCCGCCGACCGGCAGCATCGCCGGCCCGAACGCCGCCCCGGGCACCACCGCGCACACGACGGCGCAGCCCGGCACCGGCACCACGAGCCGCCCGGCCGCCTGACGGCCCGCGCTTCCGGCCGCAGGCCGAAGCGCGCCATGCTGCCCTATTCGGTTTCACGTCGCCGGGCCTTCGCCCGGCGACGTTTCTGCGTGCCCGGTCCGACGTTAACCACCCGACACTTGGCCCCATTCATCCTCCCCCGCTAGAAGCCCGCTGATCCCGGAGGCCGCCGATGCTGACGATCTGGAGCGTGAAGGACGGCCATTGCCTGGTGCGCGAGGGCGGCATCTCCGACATCACCGCCGCACTCCCGGCCCCGCATGCCGCCGCCGCGGCGGCGATCGCCGAGCCCGAGGCGCTGCGCGCCGCGGTCTGGATCGACCTGCTCAACCCCTCCCACGAGGAGGAACGCGCGGTGCAGGACGCGCTCCGCCTCGAGATCCCGACGCGGGAGGAGATGCAGGAGATCGAAAGCTCCTCCCGCCTCTATCGGGAAGGCGATGCGCTGTTCCTGACCGCGAGCTTCCTCTACGGCGTGGAGGGCGGGGAATACGGCTCGACCGCGATCAGCTTCGTGCTCACGCCGACCCACCTGATCACCGTGCGCTACGCGACGCCCAAGGCCTTCGCCGCCTTCAACGCCCGTGCCCAGCGCCTGCCGGGCACGCTGCTGACCTCGCCGGACGCGGTCATGCTGCATCTGTTCGAGCAGGTGGTGGACCGGCTGGCCGACATCCTGGAGCGCATCGGCGCCGACATGGACCGCGCGAGCCAGAGCGCCTTCCGCAGCGCCCGCGGCCAGAAGGTGAAGGCGAACCGCCGCAACGAGGATCTCCGCGACACGCTGATCACGCTCGGCCAGGTCGGGGAGGTGACGACCCGCGCCTCGGAGACGCTGCTCGGCCTCAGCCGCATCCTGACCTTCGTCGGCGCCGAGAAGGCGACCACCGTCAGGAAGGAGAACCAGACGCTGATCAAGACGCTGGTGCGCGACGTCCGCTCCCTGGTCGAGCACGCGAACTTCCTGAACAGCAAGGCGAACTTCCTGCTCGATGCGGTGCTCGGCATCATCAATGTCGAGCAGAACGCGATCATCAAGACCTTCACCGTCGCCGCCGTCGCGCTGATGCCCCCGACGCTCGTCGCCAGCATCTACGGCATGAACTTCGAGGCGATGCCGGAGTTGAAATGGCAATACGGCTACCCCGCCGCGCTGCTGGTGATGATCCTCTCGGCGATCCTGCCGGTGCTCTATTTCCGCAGGAAGGGATGGCTGTAAGACCCCTTGCAAGTCGAGCATCCGATTCAGACCTCCGGGCCATTCGGCCCTCCGGTCATCGGATGCTCCTGCTGGCGACCCTGGCGCTGCTGCCGGTGGCGGCCGGTGCCGCGTGTCCGGAACCGGGGGCCGAGATCGCGCTCCGGCGCGAGGATCCGGAGCCGACGGTCACCGCGGCACCGATGCCCGCACTCCGCACCCAGATGGCGGAAGCGCAGGGGCCGCACGGCCAGCATCTCGGCGTCACCAGCTCCCGCGTCGAATGGCGGACCGAGCTCTCGGCCCGCTACCTGCGCCAGCCGGACGGCAGCGTCTGCGCGGTGCCCGACCGCATCGCGATCGAGCTCGTGCATGTCGAGCACACGATCCGCATCGCCGCCGAAATCCCCGAAGATGGCTGCCTCTGGCGAGAGGTGCTGGGGCATGAGCGGCGGCATGTCGCGGTGAACCGCGCGACGCTCCGCGAGGCGGAGGCGGCGGTCGGCCGCGCCGTCCGCGCCTGGGCGCGCCAGGCGGTCGCCCGGGCACCGGATGCGGAGGCCGCGACGGCGGCGCTGCAGGCAAGCCTTCGCCGCGCCGTCGAGCCCTCGCTCGCCGCCATGCGCCGCGCCCGCGCCCGCGGCCATGCCCGGATCGACACCCCGGCCGAGTACGACCGCCTGGCGCGCGTCTGCCCGGGCGATCAGCGCCGGCTGCCGGCGGCCCGGTAAGCGCCGCCACCCGGCGACGACCGGCCCGCAAGCCCGTGTCCCAGCAGGCGTGAACCGTCCTCGGCCAACCGGATGATCGCTTCGATCAGGCCAGGCCCGGGCTGCGGGGCGAGGTGCTGGATCGAACCGACCAGCGCGACCGCACCGACCACGGCGTCGCGATGGTCGCGCAGCGGCGCCGCCAGCGCATTGATGCCGAGCAGCGCCTCTTCCGGCGCCAGCGCGTAGCCCTGCAGGCGGATGCGCGACAGCTCCTCCCGCAACGCCGCTTCCCCGGTGACGGTGCGGTCGGTGAACGCCGGCAGCGGCGCGGCCAGCACCCGATCGGCCAGCGATTGCGGCCCGAAGGCCAGGAAGACCTTGCCCTGCGCCGAGGCGTGGAGGGCCAGTTCGCTGCCCGGACGCACGCCGATCTCGATCGCATGGGTGCCGGGGAAGGTGGCGACGACCAGCGCACCCCGCGGCGACGGCGTGCTCAGGACGACGGCCAGGCCGGTGGCGTCCCGCAGGTCGCGCATCGGCCGTTCCAGGGTGCGGGCGACGTCCCAGGCGGGCGGCGCCAGATGGCCGATCAGGAAGGCTTTGGGCCCCAGGCGGAAGCGGTTGGTGTCGGCATCCTGGGTCAGGTAGCCGCGCTCCATCAGCGTCTGGAGGTGCCGGAACACCGCGCTCTTGGTGGCGCCGATCGCCTGGGCGATCTGCGTGACGCCGACCGGCTCGCGCGCCCAGGCCACCGCCTCGAGCGCCGCCAGGACCGTGTCGGCGGCGCGCACGCCGCTGCCCTCCTTCTGCTCCGCCACCCTCATCCCTTCCGTCTGTTCGCGAGCCGTGAACGTGTCGCGCCGTTGCCCGGGGTTCAAGCGCGTCCGGCCTGTTTCCGATTGACACCTCCACCGGATTGAGCTTCACAGTCGCGAACAGTGTTCTCTTAGCGCGAACAAAATGCAAGGGAAGGACGCGGCTCCGCATGCCGGCCACCATCGCCACCGGCCGCCTCGAAACCCGGGTGGGCGGGCTCCCGCTCAAGAACCCGGTGATCGCCGCGGCTGCCGAGCACATGATCGAGGCGGCCGGCGTGCGGGCCGCCATCGCGGCGGGCGCCGGGGCCGTCGTGGTGAAGTCGGCGAATGAATCCGCCGCCGCCCGGGACCAGCTGCAGCGGGCCGAATACGTCGCGCTCGATGCCGCCTGGAATCCGGTGCCCTGGGGACCGGACGCGCCTTCGGACGTCACGCTCGCCACGCGTTCGGGGCTGACGCCGCAGGATTTCGACCCGTGGCTGGAGCAGAGCGTCGCGCTCGACCGGGTGGCGCGGCAGCAGGATTGCCTGCTGGTCGCGAGCCTGATCCTGGCCGATCTCGACGCCGCGCTCGGCTTCGCGCAGCGGATCGAGCAGGCGGGGCTGCGCGCGCTCGAGTTCAACATCGGCACGCCCTATGCCAGCCAGGCGGTCAAGGGCGCCGTGTCGACCGAGCTGTCGCCGGAGCGGGTCGGCACGCTGGTCGCCGCCATGCGCCGCACGGTGTCGCTGCCGCTCTGGGTGAAGCTCACCGGCCAGAGCGAGCGCGTGCCGGATCTCGCGGAAGCGGCGCTCGGCGCCGGCGCCGATGCGGTGACGATGGCCGGCCGGCTGCTCGGCATGGTGCCGGATCTCGACAGCATGGCGCCGATGCTGGGCACCAGCCTCGGCATCGGCGGCTACTGGAACCTGCCGCTCACCTGCCACTGGCTGGCGCTGTCGCGCGCGCGGCTCGGCGCCGGTGCCCCGCTCATCGGCATCAACGGCGCCCGCGACGGCCGCGACGTCGCGCGCATGCTGCTGGCCGGTGCGCATGCCGTCGGCATCGCTTCCGCCGTCATGCTGCGCGGCCCGCAGGTGCTGACCGAAGCGCTGCGCCAGCTCGACGACTACCTCGAACGCCGCGGCGAGACCGTGGCCGGGATCATCGGCCGCGCCGCCGATGCCCGCCGCAGCTTCGCCGACATGCCGCCGCGCCCCGACAACTGGCGCAACTACGTCACCCCTGGAAACGGGAGCTGAACCATGAACACGGCCGCCTCCACCGAAACCCGCGATGCCGTCATCGATCGCCTCATGCAGGGCGCGATCGACCTGCACACCCATCCCGGGCCGTCACTGATGCCGCGCGCCGTCGACCACATCGAGGTCGTGGCCGAAGCCGCCAAGGCCGGGATGGCGGCGGTGCTGCTGAAGGACCACTACTACCCGACGATGCCGATCGCGCATCTGATCAACACGCATTTCCCGGGACCGACGCGCGCGATCGGCGCCATCGTGCTGAACAACCCGGTGGGCGGCCTGAACCCGAGTGCGGTGGATTACGCGCTGAAGCAGGGCGCGCGGGTCGTGTGGATGGCGACGGCGCATGCGCAGAACCACATCGACCACGAGAAGAAGGCGGCCTTCCAGGGCAAGTTCCCGAGCAACACGAAGAAGACCATCGAGCCGGTCGGTTCGACCCTGACCGATGCGCAGGGCGTGGTGCGCGACGAGGTGAAGCTGATCCTGGACCTGATCGCGGAAGCGGATGCCGCGGTCTCCGGCGGCCATCACCACATCCGCGAGGTCTTCCCCTTCTACGAGGAAGCGGCCCGGCGCGGCGTGACGCGGCGCTTCCTCAACCACCCGACCTATGTGAACGAAGGCTCCTTCCAGGACATCCAGGCGCTCACCCGCATGGGCGTGATGATGGAGCACTCCATCTGCATGTTCATCCCGTCGGTCTTCGAGCAGTTCGATCGCGACCACCTCCGGCAGGTGATCGAAGCGGGCGGCGTCGAGCACACCTTCTTCGGCTCCGACCTCGGCCAGAAGGGCAATCCGACGCCGGTCGAAGGCTTCCGCCAGATCATCGGGATGCTGCTCGACATGGGCTACGGCGAGCCGGAGATCCGCCGCATGGTCGCCGGCAACGCGGCCGCGCTGCTGGACATCCACTGACGAGGAGCCTGCCATGCCGATCTTCCGTCGGGCGCTGTTCGGCGCCGCTGCCCTGGCCGGCGCCACGCTGGCGCGGCCCGCCCTGTCGCAGGCCGCCTGGCCGGCGCGGCCGATCCGCGTGGTGCTCGGCTTCGCGCCGGGCGGCGTCGGCGACTTCACCGCGCGCCTGGTGATGCCGAAGCTGTCGGAGGCGCTCGGTCAGCCGATCGTCATCGACAACCGGCCGAGTGCCGGCGGCATCATCGCGGCCGAAGCGGTCGCGCGCAGCGCGCCGGACGGCTACACGCTGCTGCTGGTGACGACGACCAACAGCACCGCCGCCTCGCTCTACCGCAGCCTCTCCTACGACGTGCTGCGCGACTTCGCGCCGATCGGCCGCATGACCGCCTTCGACCATGTGCTGCTGACCGCCGCCAACGGCCCCCATCGCACGCTGCAGGATGTCTTCGCCGCCGCCCGGGCGGCGCCCGGCAGCATCAACATAGGCTCGATCTCGGTCGGCAACGCCCAGCATCTCGGCGCGGAGCTGTTGCGCCGCATGGCGGATGTGGACCTCACCGTGGTGCCCTACCGCTCGACACCGGATCTCGTGAACGCGACCGCGACCGGCGACGTGCAGATCGCGAGCGAGATCCTGGCCCCCGTGCTGGCGCAGATCCAGGGCGGCCGGCTGCGCGCGCTGGCGGTGACCTCCGCCGCGCGCTTTCCGCTGCTGCCGGATGTCCCGACCGCGGTCGAAAGCGGGCTGCCGGACTACGTCGTCGGCTCCTGGAACGGCCTGGCCGCCCCGGCGCGCACGCCGCGCGCGATCGTCGAGCGCATCAACCGGGAGATGCTGCGCGTCATGGCGGATGGCGATGTCCGCGCCCGCCTGAACGAGCTCGGCGTGCAGCCGGCGGCGAGCTCGCCGGAGGAGTTCGCCGCCTTCCTGCGCAGCGAGGGCGAGCGCTGGGGCCGCGTCATCGAAGCGTCCAACATCCCGAAGCAATAAGGGGCCAGGCAGCATGTACGACGCATCCGATCCCCGCGCGGCACTCGGCCCCGCACCGGCGACGGCCCGCCCCGCGCCGACCCGCTTCGCGGGCGCGGAATACGCCAGGTTCTACGACATCCCGCCCCAGGCCGAGGCGGAGGGCGCGGAGAGCTGGTACGCGCGCGGCCAGAACTTTTTGGTCAACCATGTCCAGGCGGCGGCCGGTGCGGTCCTGGCCCGGGCGGCGCAGCCCGACGAATACGTCCTGCTGCTGCCGGACGCCGCGACGCAAGTGGAGGTCGAGGCGGGAGGTGAACGTCACAACCTGTCCGGCAACAGCCTCGCCTTCATCCCGCCCGGCGACAGCCGGGTGACGGTCACGGCGCCGGGCCGCCTGGTCCGCCTGTTCACCACCCGTGCCGCCGACCTCGCCGCACGGGCGGTGAACGCCGGCTCCTACGCCGAACCGCATCCCAATATCGGGCCGCTGATCGACTGGCCCGCGCCGCCGGGGGGATGGCGGGTGCGGAGCTACGCCCTGGACGTGCCGCCGGAGCCGACCCGCTTCGGCCGGATCTGGCGCTGCACCACCTTCATGGTGAACTACCTCGATCCCGCCGACGGGCCGCGCGACGCGACGAAGATGTCGCCGCACCACCATGACGACTTCGAACAGGGTTCGCTGGTGCTGGACGGGGCCTACACCCACCATATCCGCTGGCCCTGGACCACGGACATGACGGCCTGGCGGCCGGACGACCACGAATATTGCGGGGCGCCGTCGCTGACCGTCATCCCGCCGCCCTCGATCCACACCTCGCGCGCCGAGGAAGCGGGGCAGATGGTCGACATCTTCTGCCCGCCGCGCCGGGATTTTTCGGAAAAGCCGGGCTGGGTGCTCAATCACGGCGACTATCCGATGCCGCCGGCTTGACGCGCCGCGGCAGCGGCGGCGACCCTGGCGTCACCTCCTGCCAGGAAGCCGCCATGCCGAAGACGATCCGCATCGACGCCAGCGTCGAGACCTGTCGCTGGGGCGCCTTCGATGCGTCCTTCCCGCCGCTGGCCGAGGTCGATCCGGGCGACACCGTCATCCTGGAATGCATCTCCGGCGGGCCGGAGCAGATGCCGCCCCGCACCTCCATGCTGGCGGTGCATCCGGCACTCCCCGCGGTGCATGCCAGGCTGCCGCGGCTCGGCGCGCATGTGATCACCGGCCCGGTCGCGGTGAAGGGCGCCGAGCCCGGCGACATGCTGCGGATCGACATCGAGAAGATCGAGCTCGGCTCCGACTGGGGTTTTTGCGGCTTCCGCCCGCTGTTCGGCACCCTGCCGGAGGATTTCCCGTATCGCCGCGTGCTGCACATCCCGGCCGACCGGGAGCGCATGGTCTGCCGCCTGCCCTTCGGCCCGGCGGAGGGCGGGATGGAGCTGCCCTTGGCACCCTTCTTCGGGGTGATGGGCGTGGCGCCGCCGCGCGACTGGGGGATGATCAACACCAAGGAGCCGCGCGCCCATGGCGGCAACCTCGACAACAAGGAGCTGACCGCCGGCAGCACGCTGTTCCTCCCGGTCTGGACGGAGGGCGCGCTGTTCTCGGCCGGCGACGGCCATGGCGTGCAGGGCGACGGCGAGGTCTGCATCAATGCGCTCGAGATCAACCTGACCGGCCACTTCAAGCTCGACCTGGTCAAGGGCGGCGGGCCCAATGACCCGGTGCTCCGCTTCCCGCGCGCCGAGACGCCAACCCACTACATCAGCATGGGTCTCAACGAAGACCTCGACCTCGCGATGAAGCAGGCGCTCCGGGAGATGATCGCCTTCATCTGCGCGCGATCGAACCTGTCGGATGCCGATGCCTATCAGTTCTGCTCGCTGGCGGTCGATTTCGCGGTGACCCAGACGGTGAACGGCGAGAAGGGCGTGCATGGCAAGCTGAAGAAGGGGCTGCTGTTCTGATGGCCGCGTCCTTGCCCCCCCTGCTGCTGGTCGGCTGCGGCCGGATGGGCGGCGCCATGCTCGCCGGCTGGCGCGAACAGGGGCTCGATGCCGCGATCGTCGTCGAGCCGCATGCCGGGGACGCGCTCAGGGCGATGGCGGGCGTCACCGTGGTCGCCGATGCCGCGGCGATCCCGGCGGATTTCCGCCCCGGCGTCATCGTCTTCGCGATCAAGCCGCAGGAAGCGCCGGCGGCGCTGCCGGCCTATGCGCCGCTGGCTGGCAGCGCGCTGTCGGTCTCGATCATGGCCGGGCGCTCGGTCGCGTCGATGCGGGCGGTCCTCGGCGCCGATGCGGCGCTGGTCCGTGCGATGCCGAACACGCCGGCGGCGATCCGCCGCGGCTTCACCGCGGCCTTCGCGGGCCCCGGCGTGACGGAGGCGCAGAAGGCGCTCGCCGACCGCCTGCTCGCCACGATCGGGGAGGTGGCCTGGGTCGCCGAGGAGGACCAGATCAACCCGGTCACCGCCGTCTCCGGCGGCGGCCCGGCCTATGTCTTCCTGCTGGCCGAGCTGCTGGAGCAGGCGGCGATCGGGGAAGGCCTGCCGCCTGGCCTCGCGCGGCAGATGGCGCGTGCGACGGTCGCCGGCTCCGGCGCATTGCTGGCCGTGAGCGAGGAGGATGCGGCGGCGCTGCGCCGCGCCGTCACCAGCCCCAAGGGCACCACCGAACGGGCGCTCGCGGTGCTGATGGAGGATGCGGCCTGGCCGGAGGCGATCCGCCGCGCGATCGCCGCCGCAACGGCGCGGTCGCGGGAATTGGCGGGGTAGGAACGGCTCCTGGCGCTCGCACAATCTTCGCTGGCATCGCCGGGACACCGGGCCATATTGGCGCCATGAGCGAGAACCCGACCCGGACCGACGACGCCGCGCTGCTGGCCGGCTTCTGGCAGGTGGTGGCGCTGCGCGGCTGGCATGGGGTGACCATGGGCCGCGTCGCGACGGAGGCCGGCTTGAGCCTGGCCGCACTCCGCGCCCAGGCCCGGACGCCGCTCGACCTGCTCCGCCTGCATGGGCGGGAGATGGACCGCGGCGTGCTCGCCGGCACCATCCGTGGCCAGGGCGGCAGCCCGCGCGACCGCATCTTCGACGTGCTGATGCGCCGGCTGGACGCCATGCAGCCCTATCGTCCGGGCGTCCTGCGGCTGCTGTCGGATGCGAAGCGCGACCCCGTCCTGGCGCTGTTCCTGCTGCCGCATCTGCTGGTCTCGATGGGCTGGATGCTGGAAGCGGCGGAGCTCGATGCCGCCATGCCGGCCGGCGCCTGGCGGGCGCCCGGGCTCGCCGCCGTCTGGCTCGCCGGGGTCCGCGCCTGGCAGGAGGACGACACTGCCGATCTCGGCGCCACCATGGCCGCACTCGATCGGGCGCTCGACCGGGCGGAACGCATCGCCCGCACGCTCCGGCTGCCGATCGCGCCGGGCGATGCGGAAGCCGCGGCCGCGGCGGAGGCCGCGCCCGAGATCTAAACAGCGCCCGACCGGACCGGCGGGCCAAGGGAGAGGGATAGAGGCAATGTCCAGCAGCTACGGCGGCCCGAAGGCCGACCTGACCCGCCTGTTCGGCGAGTTCCGCTTCCCCGGCATGCCCGACCTGGAAGCGCTGGCCAGCGCCCAGCGGCGCAACCTCGATGCGCTCTCGGCGGCCAACCGCATCGCGCTCGAAGGCGCGCAGGCGGTCGCCCGGCGGCACATGGAAATCCTCCAGCAATCGGTCGGCGACCTGTCGGAAGCGATGCGCCGCATGTCGGAGGTGGAGGCGCCGCAGGCCCGCGCCGAGCGGCAGGCGGAGGTGGTCCGCGTCACCTACGAACGCGCCGTCGGCAACATGCAGGAGCTGGCCGAGCTGATCCAGAAATCCAGCACCGAGGCGCTGACGCTGCTCAACCGCCGCTTCGCCGAGGCGATGGAGGAAGCCAAGGCGCTCTCCGCCCCGAAGCCCGGCGCGTGACACCGGGCTTCGGATGACGCAGGGTCGCTGACCGGGCGACGCGCACCGCCCGCTGTCCCGGGGCGTCATGGCGGAACTCGAACCCAGCAAGCCAGGCAGGTCAGCGGATCCGCTGGTCTCCGTCGTCGTGCCGGTCCTGAACGAGGCGGAGGCGATCCCGCTGCTGCTCGCGGCGATCGCCGCCGCCCTCGGACCCCGCGGCATCCGGCACGAGGTGGTCTTCGTCGACGACGGATCGACGGATGCGAGCTGGACGGTGATCCGGGCCGCGGCGGCGGCCGATCCGCGCATCCGCGCCATCGCGCTCTCCCGTCGCTTCGGCAAGGAAGCGGCGCTGTCGGCGGGGCTCGAGGAAGCGCGCGGCGACGTCGTGGTGCCGATGGATGCCGACCTGCAGGATCCGCCGGCGCTGCTGCCGGTCTTCCTCGACCGCTGGCGGGACGGCTACGACGTCGTCTACGGCCAGCGCACCGCGCGCGAGGACGGCTTCGCCAAGCGGGTCAGCGCCGGCTGGTTCTATCGGCTGTTCAACCGCGTCACCGACATCCCGATCCCGCCCGATGCCGGCGATTTCCGGCTGCTCGACCGCCGCGTGGTCGACGTCATCCGCAACCTGCCGGAGCGCAACCGCTTCATGAAGGGCCTCTTCGCCTGGGTCGGCTTCCGCGCCGTCGCGGTGCCCTATGAGCGCCCGGGGCGGAGCGCCGGCGGCAGCAAGTGGCGGCTGTGGCGGCTCTGGAACTTCGCGCTCGACGGCGTCACCGCCTTCTCGACCGCGCCGCTCCGCGTCTGGACCTATGCCGGCGGCGTGGTCGCGCTGCTGGCCTTCCTCTACGCCGTCTTCATCGTGGTGCGGGTGCTGATCCTCGGCATCGACCTGCCGGGCTATCCCTCGCTGATGGCAGTGGTGCTGTTCCTGGGCGGCGTGCAGCTGATCTCGCTCGGCGTCATCGGGGAGTATCTCGGCCGCCTGGTCGCGGAGGCGAAGCGCCGCCCGCTCTATGTGGTGGCGGAGCGGGTGCCGGACCGGCCGGGCGACCGCTGATGGATCTGAAGGAAGTCGACCTGCTGGGCGAGGGGATCGCCCGGCACTGGTACTACCGCTCGAAGCTGGCGGCCTTGCTGCGGCTGCTGCGCGGCACCGCGCCGCGCCGCGCGCTCGATGTCGGCGCCGGCTCCGGCTTTTTCGCCCGCGCCCTGCTGGAGCGGACGGCGCTGGCCGAGGCGACCTGCTTCGACCCCTTCTACGAGTCCGACCGCGACGAGACGGTCGCCGGCAAGCCGCTCCGCTTCCGGCGCGATGCGGATGCCGCCGGCGCCGACCTCGTGCTGCTGATGGACGTGCTGGAGCATGTCGACGACGATGTCGGCCTGCTCGCAGCCCAGGTCGCCGCGGCGCCGCCGGGCGCGGAATTCGTGATCAGCGTCCCCGCCTTCGGCTGGCTCTGGAGCGGCCACGACGTCTTCCTCGGCCATCGCCGCCGCTACACGCTGGACGCCATCACCGATGTCGCGCGGCGCGCCGGGCTCCGGACCACGCAGGGCGCCTATTACTTCGGCCTGGTGCTGCCGCTGGCCGCCGTCAGCCGGTTGCCGGACGTCGTGCGGCGCGCGCGCGGGCAGGCCTTGCCGGCGCAGAGCCAGATGCGCAACCAGGGCGCGCTTGCGAATGCGGTGCTGGCCGCGGTCTGCGCCGCGGAGCTGCCGCTGCTGCGCTTCAACCGGGTGGCGGGGCTCACCGTCTTCCTGCGGGCGCGCAAGCCTTGAAGCGGCTGGCGCCGGTGCTGGCGCTTGGCGGCCTCGCCTTCCTTCTCGTCGCGGGGGCGGCGGTGCTGGCGCCCTGGCGGGATGGCTGGCTTGGCGGCGACATGGACACGGAGACCTATCGCCTGGGCTGGCTGTTCTTCCGCGACAGCCCCTGGTCCTGGCCGCCCGCCGCCAACCCGCGCTATGGGCTCGAGCTCGGCAGCAGCATCTTCTACGCCGACATCATCCCGCTGCTGGCGCTGCCGATGAAGGCGCTGCATGGGCTGGTGCCGGTCGGCCAGTATTTCGGTGCCTGGCTGCTGCTCTGCTGCATCCTGCAGGCCGTCTTCGCCGCGGCGCTGCTTGGCCGCATCGGCGTGGCGGGGCGGGAGGAGCGGCTGTTCGGCGCCGCCCTGCTGGTCCTGGCACCCTTCTTCCTGTTCCGCGTCGGGCTGCATGTCGCGCTCGCCGGGCAATGGCTGCTGCTGGCGGCGCTCTGGCTCGCCGCCGGACCGCGCGCCATGCGTCGCGGCGGCGCCTGGTTGTGGCTCGTCAGCATCGCAAGCCTTGTGCATGCGACGCTGCTGGCGCTCGTCGGCGCGATCTGGATCGCCGATCTCGCCATGCGCCTGGCAGCACCCGGGGTCGATCGCCGGCGGCTCGCGGCGGAGGCCCTGGCGGTGCCCGCGCTCGCTGCCGGCGGGCTCTGGCTCGGCGGCTTCTTCGCGGTGACCGACGGGGTGCAGCTCGGCGCCGGCTACGGCCATTACGCCATGGATCTGCTGGGCTTCGCGAATGCTCCGGGCGGATGGTCGCTGCTGCTGCCCGCCTGGACGCCGCCGGAGGCGCATGAGGGGCAGGCGGTCTTCGTCGGTGCCGGCGGGCTGCTGGTGCTTGTGGCCGGCGCCGTCGCGCTGCTGCACCCGGACACCCGCGCGCAGGCCTGGCGCGGGCTCCGCCGCCGCTGGCTGCTGGGCCTCGTGCTCGCGGGCCTCGTGCTGCTCGCGGTTTCGCACCGCGCGACGGTCGCGGGCTTCGGCCCGTTCCTGCTGCCGGTGCCCGAAGCGTTCACGCGGCTGATGGAGCCATTCCGGTCCTCGAGCCGGCTCGCCTGGCCGGCGCTGTACGCGGCGCTGGTGTTCGGCATCCTGCTGGTCTGCCGCCGCTGGCGCCCGGCGGTCGCGCAGCGGCTGCTGCTGCTCGCGGCCTGCCTCCAGCTCGTGGACACGGTCGGCGGCTGGGGCCCCATCCAGGCCGGCTTCCGGGCGGCCCCCGCGCAGATGCCGGCCGTCTTCGCCGACCCCTTCTGGCCGGAGGCGGCGCGGCGCTACGCGCGGCTGCGGGTACTGCCGCCGAGCGGCCGTCCCGATTTCCAGGCCTGGGCCGGCCTTGCGGATCTCGCGCACCGGACCGGCATGGCGACCGACATCGCCTATCTCGCCCGAATCTCGCGGCAGGCGCGGGCGGATGCAGTCGCCGCGGCGGAAGCGCGGGTCGCGGCCGGCCGCTACGAGCCCGGCAGCCTCTATGTCGTGCGGCCGGACTGGGCGGCGCGGGTGCGGGAGACGGCCGCCGAGACCGACCTGCTCGCCGGGATCGACGGCGTGCTGGTGCTGGCGCCGGGCTGGCGTGCGGCGCCTACAAGGGAAGTCGCACCCGCGCCCTGAGGCCGCCCATCGGGCTGTCCTCCAGCATGATGTCGCCGCCATGGGCGCGCGCGATGTCGCGCGCGATCGCGAGACCGAGGCCGGTGCCGCCGGCAGAGAAGCTCGCGAAGGGGCGGAAGGCCTCTTCCCGCTGGGCAGGATCGATCCCCGGCCCGTCATCGTCGACGATGACCATCGCCCAGCCGCCGCCTTCCGGCCGCGGCGCCTGATCGATGCCGACCGCGATGCGCTGGGCATGCCGCCGCGCATTGTCGAGCAGGTTGCCGAGGCAGCGGCGCAGCGCATCGCCGCGGAGCGGCATCAGCAGCTGCGCGGGTGCGGCGACCGCGATCGGCGTGCCGTGGCGCCGGGCGCGGGCCGCCACGTCCTCGACCAGCGCGACCAGGTCGGTCCGCTGCGGCTGCTCCTGCCCCTCGCCGCGCGCGAAGGCGAGATAGGCGGCGACCATCCGCTCCATCTCCTCGACATCCTGGGTCAGCGCCGCCGCATCCTCCTGCGCCGCCGCCGGCAGCATCGCCAGCGCCAGGCGCATGCGGGTCAGCGGCGTGCGCAGATCGTGGCTGATGCCGGCCAGCATCTCGGTCCGTTGGGCCACGAAGCGGCGGATGCGTTCCTGCATGCGGTTGAAGGCCGAGGCCGCCTGGCGCACCTCGACCGCGCCTTCCGGCTTGATCGGGCCGAGGTCGCGGCCCATGCCGAAGGCCTCCGCCGCACCCGCCAGGCGGCGGATGGCGCGCACCTGGTTCTTCATGAACAGCGCGGCGACGCCGAACAGCAGCAGCGAGGCGCCGACCAGCCAGATGACGAACAGATAGAGCGTGCCGGTGAAGACGCGCTTGCGCGGCGCCTCCACGTGCAGGACGCCGTTCGGCAACTGCACGCGGATGATCACGCTGCGCGGGTCGGACTGCCAGTCGGTGTCGAAGGGCAGCGCCACCCGCTCGCGCAGCGCGGACGTCAGATCCTCCTCGAGCGGCAGCAGCGGCAGCGAGGCGGGGCGCGATTGCGGCCGCTCCATCCGCGCGCCCTGCTCGAAGGCGAGGCCGAGCTCGAGGCGCCAGGCGGCATCGCGGAAGATGCGCGCCTGCTCCTCGGCATCCGGGCGGCGGGCCACCAGCTCCGCCACCATGCCGACATCGCCGGCGACGCCCGCCGCCAGGCGGCGCGAGATGACGTCGAGGTGGTTGCCGTAGAAGAGCTGCAGCGCGATCGCCTGCAGGATCACCAGCGGCAGCAGGATGATCAGCAGCGCGCGCCCGAGCAGCCCGCGCGGCGCCAGGTACCGCCGCATCCAGGCGAGCGGCAGCCGATGCCGCAGCAGTCGGCGGCGCGGCGCCTCCGCGCCGCCGGTCCGCAGCTCCTCGTCGAAGGCGGACATCAGTTTCCTGGCCGCAGCACGTAGCCGCGGTGCCGCACGGTCTGGAGGAAGCGGGGCTCGCGCGGGTCCGGCTCGATCTTGCGGCGCAGCCGCGTGACCTGCACGTCGATCGCACGCTCGCCGGCTTCCGGCGTGCCAAGGGCGTCGGCGATCTCCTCCCGGCTCAGCACGTCGCCGGCCTTGCGGGCCAGCGCCGCGAGCAGCGCCGCTTCGCCGCCGGTGAGCCGCACCGGGCCTTCCGGCCCGCGCAGCTCGACGCGGGCCAGGTCGAACCAGTGCAGTCCGATCTGCACCGAATGCACCGCCGCCGTCATCGGCTGCGGCGCCGGTGCCGCAGAACGGCGCAGGATGGTGCGGATGCGGAGTGCCAGTTCGCGCGGGTCGAAAGGCTTCGCCAGGTAGTCGTCGACCCCGCTCTCGAAGCCGGCGATGCGGTCTTCCGGCGCGCCGCGCGCGGTCAGCATCAGGATCGGCACTTCCTTGCCGGCGCGGCGCAGCCCGTCGGTCAGGTCGAGGCCGGATTCGCCCGGCATCATGACGTCGAGCACCAGCAGGTCGAACTCCATCGCGGACAGCGCCTTGCGCGCCGCCGCGGCATCGCCGGCGGCGGAGACGCGGAAGCCCTGCTCGGTCAGGAAGCGCTGCAGCAGCGCGCGCAGCCGCGCATCGTCGTCGACCACCAGCACGTGCGGCGCCTCGGCCGCGGCCGTCGTCGTATCGTCTGCCACCTGGCTCATCGCCGGCGCCCTCCCTCCCGCGGTTCGTCCTCGAGCAAGGCCATCAGGCTGCGCGCCTCCTCGCCCATCAGCCCGCGCATGACGCGGCGGAAGCCTTCGACGGCGACCGGGCCGGCTTCGCGATAGGCGCGCATGATCGTCTCCCGCTGGCGCTCGAACAGGCGGCGCTCCAGCGCCGCACCCTTCTCGGTCAGCGACAGCAGGCGCTGGCGACGGTCGTTCGCACCCGGCGTCTGCACCACGTAGCCCTGCTCCATCATCGGCTGCAGCACGCGGCCGAGCGACTGCTTGGTGATCGCGAGGATCGCGAGCAGGTCGCCGACCGTGATGCCGGGCCGGCGGCCGACGAAGTGCAGCACGCGGTGATGCGCGCGCCCCATGTCGAGCTCGACCAGCAGCTGGTCGGCGACGCCGGTGAAGTCGCGGTAGCCGAAGAACAGCAGGTCCTGCGCGAGCCGCAGCTCCTCCTCGCGCAGGAACAGCAGGCCGCGGCCGGCACCGGGCGCGGAAGGCGGCTCCGCGCTGCCGCGGCGGGCGGATGCGGCTTCGGCCTCGGGGGTCACGCCCATGCCGCCGCCCCTTGCCCGCGCATGGCAGCCCCGCCGCGATTATGGGTCAGTAATGTTGACACAACTGGCGTCCAGTTATAATTCTTGGCTCCAGGACGAAAGGAAATTGCGTCCTCCGGCCGGTTTCCGGCGCTTTGCGAAAGCCTTCTTGTGCGATGCACAGTCCGGGCCTTCGCGGCGCCACCGACTCGGCCGAGAGTATAGCCACGAACCCACAGGAAGGATTGCCTCCATGGCCCTGGTGCCCTTCGACGATCGCGACGGCTGGATCTGGATGGACGGCGCCTTCGTCCCCTGGCGCGAGGCGAAGCTGCACGTCCTGACCCACGGGCTGCACTACGCGTCCGGCGTGTTCGAGGGCGAGCGCGCCTATTCCGGCCATATCTTCAAGCTCCGCGAGCACACCGAGCGGCTGATCGCCTCGGCGGCCATCCTGGGCTTCGCGATCCCCTGGTCGGCGGACGAGATCGACGCGGCCTGCCGCGGCACGCTGGAGAAGAACGGCCTGAGGGACGCCTATGTCCGCCCGATCGCCTGGCGCGGCCCGGAGGAGATGGGCGTCGCGGCCAAGAACACCAAGGTGCACATGGCGATCGCGGTCTGGGAATGGGGTGCCTATTTCGGGGTCGAGCAGCGGATGAAGGGCGTGCGCCTGTCGATGGCGCCCTGGCGGCGCCCGCACCCGACGACGGCGCCGACCGCGTCCAAGGCGGCGGGGCTCTACATGATCGGCACGCTCTCGAAGCATGCCGCCATGGATGAGGGTTTCGACGACGCGCTGATGCTCGACTGGAAGGGCGACGTGGCGGAAGCGACCGGCGCCAACGTCTTCCTGGTGATCGACGGCGAGATCCACACCCCGACGCCCGAAAACTTCCTCGACGGCATCACCCGCCGCACCGTGATGGGCCTGGCGCGGAAGCGCCAGCTCAAGGTGATCGAGCGCACCGTGCCGGAAAGCGACCTGGCGCGCGCGACCGAGGTCTTCCTCTGCGGCACCGCTGCCGAGGTGACGCCGGTGCGGGAGATCGCGGGCCATGTCTACACGCCCGGCGAGATCACCCGCACGCTGATGACCGACTACGAGGCGCTGGTGCAGCTGCCGCCGGACCAGGTCGCGAAGGCCGCGGCCTGAGTCACGACGGGCCGGCCGCATGGCCGGCCTGCTCGCCTGCTGAGCCATCGCGGCGCCACGCCAGCGCCAGCCCCGCCGCCAGCGGCAGCAGCCAGACGATCCGCGCCTCGTAGCGGTGATGCGGCTTCGACAGCGCGCCGGCAGCCGCAGCATTCGCCACGATCGCGACCGCGGCCGCCAGCACCAGCGCCCGCTGCTCCCGCCCGCCGCGCCGCAACCCGAGCAACGCCAGCGGGATCGCCGCGATCAGCACCGGCAGATGCGGCAGCAGGGATGGCGCCGCCGCGCCCGGCAGCAGGCCGCGCATCTGCAAGCCGGCATCGAAGGCCGCAAGCTCCCGCGCCGGAAACCCGTCTTGCACCATGCGCCGCGCGCTGAGGTCGAGATGCGCCGCCGACAGCGTGTCGCCGACCAGCGGCATGGACAGCTGCGCCAGCGCATTCCCCACCATCGCCCGCGCCACCGCAAGGGGCCGGTCCGCCAGCGTTGCGGCCACGATCGCCCGCGCCTCCGGCACCAGCGCCACACTCCCCATGAAGCGCGCATTCCCCGCCGCATCGCGCGACACCGGGCTGGTCGGATCCCAGAGGAACGCGTCGCTGTCCATCGGCAGCCGATCGGCGAAATCACACAGATACCAGCCCGCCGCCGGACACCGCTCCCGGATCGTCGCGGCCGCCGGCCCATCCGCCTGCAGCCGCGCCAGCAGGAAGATTGCCCCGTTCGGCGACAGCACCGCCCGCCCATGCCCGAAGAAATTCGCCGCCAGCAGCACCGCGACCGCCAGCACCGGCACCGCCGCCGCCCAGAGGATCGCTGCCCGGCGCCGCTCCAGCACCGCCACCAGCGCCACCACCGCCGCCGCGACGACCAGATGCGTCAGATGCGCCGCCACGGCGAAGCCGCCCACCGTCACCAGCGCCACCGCCTCCGCCCGCGACAGCCGACCCCGCGCCGTCCCCAGCAGCACCACCGCCAGCGCCGCCACGCCCGACAACACGTCAGGCATCAGGGTCGCCGCGAACCACGGCAGGCTCGTCAGCGCCGCCATCGCGCCGCACAGCACCAGATGCGCGACCGGCCCCACCCGCCCCCGCACCGCCCGCTGCGTCAGCCACAGCACCCAGGACAGCAGCAGGGCCTGCGCCGACCAGGCGCCCCACAAACTCACCCGCCAGTGGAAGGCATGCAGGAACGGCCCATAGGCCGGCGCCTTGTCCCACGGCATCTCCGGCACGATCGTCTGCGCGAGGTAGGAGACGGTGTCGATGAACACCAACGGGTAGCCATTCAAGAAGGCTGGCCAGCCCAGCAGCAGCGCACCGGCGACGATGGCGGCGGCGCGTCCCGGGAGGGGCGCCGCCCCTCCCGGACCCTCCCCGCCGGGGCATGGAGGCATGCCCCGGACCCCACCATCTTTTGCGCCATGTCCGGACATGGCGCCAAGTGATGCAGGTCCAGGAGCCTCCAGGCTCCTGGCGGGAGGGGTCCGGGGAGGGCGGAGCCCTCCTCGGGATGCGACCACCGCCATCGCGCCGGCGAGGGGCAGCAGCCACAGGATGCGGGCTTCGTAGCGGTGATGGGGTTTCGACAGCGCGCCGGTCGCCAGCGCGTTCGCGGCGCAGCCGCCGAGCACGAGGAGCAGGAAGGCGAAGGCGTGGAGATTGCCTGTGCGGGCGGCGCGCCAGAAGCCGAGGGCCGTGAGCGGCAGGGCAAGGAGGAGGATGGGAAGGTGCGGCAGCAGGAAGGGGGCGATGGCGTCGGGCAGCAGGCCCTGGGTTTGCAGGGCGGCGGCGTAGCGGGTGCGCTCGGGGTTCGGGAAATAGTCGCGGATGCGGGTGCCGACGGCGGCGTCGAGATGGTCGGGGACGAGGGTGTCGCCGGCTTGCGCCAGCGCCACTTGGCGGAGGGCGTTGCGGATCATGGCGGCGGCGACGGCGCCGGGTTCGCGCCTGAGCGTTTCGGCCACGATCTCGCGGGCTTCGGGGGAGAGCAGCGCGCCGCCGAGGAAGCGGGCGCGGCCTTCGGCGTCGCGGTTGACCGGGCTTTGCGGCAGCCAGAGGAAATCGTCGCTGTCCATCGGCAGCCGGTCGGCGAAGGCGCAGAGATACCAGCCGCGGGCCGGGCATTCCGCCTGGATGGTGCGGGCGGCGGGGCCGTCATCCTGCAGGCGCGCGAGCAGGAAGGTGGCGCCGTGGGGCGAGAGCGAGACGCGGCCGTGGCCGACCCAGTTGGTGGCGAGCAGCAGCAGGATGGCGCCGGCGAGGGGCGCTGCCATGCGGAGCGTCGGCGCCAGGCGCCGCGTCATCAGCGCGCCGAGGACGGCGAGCGCCAGCGCGAGCGGCAGATGCGAGAGATGGGCGGCGATGCCGATCGTGGCGACCAGGCCGACCCAAAGCGTCTCGCGCCGCGACAGGCGGTCGGTCGCGAAGCCGAGCAGATAAGCGCAGAGCAGGACGACGGGCGCGAAGACGTCCGGCATCAGCAGCGCGATGGTGAAGGGTGCGGTGGTGAGCAGGGCGGCGGCGGCGCAGAGCGCGAGGTGCCAGGCCGGCCGCCGGCCCCAGAGCGTGCGGCCCGTAAGCCAGAGGAGGTGGGAGACGAGCAGCGCCTGCGCGGCGAGCGGCAGCCAGAGGGTCAGGCGCCAGTGGAACAGGTGCAGCAGCGGGCCGTAGACCCAGGGCTTGTCCCAGATCATCAGCGGCACCAGCGTCTGCGCCAGGAAGCCGCCGGTGTCGCTGAACAGCAGCGGGTAGCCGTTGAGCGCGGCGGGCCAGGCCAGCATCGCCGCGCCGGCGACGATCGCGATGACGGCCTTAGCCCGCATGCCTTACCGGGGACATCGGCGATCGCGCCGGGATCGGTGGTGCCTGGTGTTTCGCCGCGCGGAGCCAAGACAGATCGTCTTGGCGAGCACGGCGGAATGCCAGGCGCCGCCGAGACCAAGCGAGCGGCGGTGTAAACGGTGAGATATGCGGGCTCAACATCCGGGCGCGAACAGCTCCACGACGTTGCCTTCCGCATCGGCGCAATGCAGCGCGCGGCGGCCGTCGGGCATGGCGCGCGGCGCATCCATCACCGCGGCGCGCTGGGTCAGCAGGCGGCGGTGCCAGCGGTCGAGCTCGGCATCCGGCACCGCGAAGGCGAGCAGCGCGCCGGGGCCGCCGCCATCGGGGAACAGCGCGTCGCCGCGCTGCCGGAGCACCAGCGCGATGCCGCCGAGATCGAAGGCGGTGCCGCCGGTGCCGAGCGGCTTCAGCCCCAGGATGCGGGCGTAGAAGTCGCGCTGGCGGACGATGTCGCGGCAGGGCAGCTCGATCCGGGCGAAGCCTTCCGGCGTCATGCCGCCGGCGCGTCCCAGCGCGACGCGGCCTCGTCGTCGGCCTCCTTGGCCTCGACCCAGCGGCTGCGGCCGCCGGCGAATTCCTCGCGCTTCCAGAACGGCGCGCGGGTCTTCAGCCAGTCGATCAGGAAGGCGCAGCTCTCGAGCGCCGCGGCGCGATGGGCTGAGGCGGTGAGCACCAGCACGATGCCCTCGCCCGGTTGGATACGGCCGATGCGGTGGATGATGGTGCAGGCCTCGATCGGCCAGCGTTCCGCGGCGGTCGCGGCGATTCGCTCGATCGCGCGTTCGGTCATGCCGGGATAGTGTTCGAGCACGAGCGCTTCGAGCCCGCCATCGGCGCGGCAGAGCCCGGTGAAGCTCGCGATTCCGCCGATGTCGCGGCGGCCGGCGGCGATCGCCGCGGTCTCCGCCGCGGCGTCGAAGGGCTCGGGCTGCACCAGGATGCGGGGTTGCATCAGCGTCTCAACCGCCGGTGACGGGTGGGAAGAACGCGACCTCGTCGCCCGCCGCCACCGGATCGGCCGGTCGCGCGAAATCCTGGTTCACGGCGGCGCGGATCTGGCCGGGCAGGGCGAAGGCCTCGGCATGGGCCGGGCTTCGGGTCGCGAGCCAGGCGATCAGGCCGGCGACGTCGCGGACGCCGGCGGGCGGGGAGACGGTCTCCTCCGCGATGCCGGTCTTCTGCCGCAGCCAGGCGAAGTAGAGGATGCGCATCGGCGCCGCTCGGTTCAGCGCGGCACCACGCGGACGCTGCCGTCATTGCCGAGCAGCGTCATGGAGTTGGGGCCGTTCGGCACCGCGACGCCGCCGGGACCGCCGGGCTCGGTATAGGTGGTCACGCCGCCGCTGCCGGCGCCGGTGACGATGGGCGGGCGGCCGGGCACCGGGATGACGCGGCCATCGGTGCGGGCGGTGGGGCCGGGCGGCGGCGGGGCGAAGGGATCGACGCGGGCGGTGCCGGGGATCGGGTTCGGGGCCGCGGCGGCGCTCGGCGGCGGGCCGCTGCTGCCGCGCGGCGGCACGATGTCGGTGCGCGGCTGCGGGTCGCGGCGCAGGTCGCGTTCCAGGCCGGGGCGAGGCACCGGATTGTAGGGCGGGATGTCGCGCACCGCCTCGTCGGGGTTGCCGAGCGTGCTGCGCGGCGCCTCTTCCGGCATCCAGCCGAGATTGGCATCGGTCTGCACCGTCTCGCGGGAAGCGGTGTCGCCGAGCACCCGGCGGATGGTCAGGCTGTCGCCGGGGGCCTCCGGCCGGCTCGACAGGTTCCAGGACGGCCCGGCATCGAGTGAACAGCCGCCGAGGGCCACGAGCCCGATCAGGGCCGCCAAGGCCGCCTTGGGCATCCTCATCTGCTTCGCCATGTCCGCGCTCCGTCCCGGAAACCTGTTGCCTAGATGCGCCACGCCGCCCGGGGGCTCAAGGGTGCAGCACGCGGTTGTTTTCATCCCGCCGGAGCCGCGCCGCATCCGCGGCGCTTTCAAGGCGTGCGGCATCCGCCGCGCCAGCATGTTGCAGTCCGGTCCGCACATAGCCCCAGCCGGTCATGATGGTCAGCACCGCGGCGGCCCAGAGCAGCGCTTCCCCGATCAGCGAGATCGGCAGGAATCCGAGCCCGATCGCAGCCGCGCCGCTGTCGCCGGCGAGAAGCGTGCCGAGTGCGCCCATCTGGAAGCCGGTCTTCCATTTCGCCAGCCGCGTCACCGGCAGCCCGGCCTTGAGACCGGCCAGGTATTCGCGCAGGCCCGAGACCAGGATCTCGCGCAGCATGATGACGATCGCCGGCAACAGGCCGGGGGTCGAGAGCCGGTCCATGCCGGCCAGCAGCATCAGCGCCGCGCCGACCAGCAGCTTGTCGGCGATCGGGTCCAGCATGCGCCCGAAATCGGAGATGAGCTGGCGGTCGCGGGCGATCTTGCCGTCGAAGTAGTCGGTGATCGCGGCGAGGCTGAACACCAGGCAGGCGGCGATGTCGGACCAGGGCTGCCGGATGGCGGCAAACGCCACCAGCAGGGGAATGGCCGCGATGCGCGACAGGGTCAGGAGGTTCGGCAGGTCGGTCGGCATGATCGGCGCTCGGTGTCGCGGCACCCTATAGCAGATTGGGGACCGCCACCTACCCGGTGGGATGGAAGTGTCCGTGGATACGCTTGGCCATCGCCGGGCCGACGCCGGGGCAGTTCAGCAGGTCGTCGAGGCCGGCCTGGCGCACGCCGCGGGCGGAGCCGAAATGGTTCAGCAGGCGGCGCTTGATGGCGCTGCCGACGCCCGGGACATCGTCGAGCTCCGAGCGGGTGATCGCCTTCGACCGGCCGGCACGGTGCGTGGTGATCGCGAAGCGGTGCGCCTCGTCGCGCAGGCGCTGGAGGTAGTACAGCACCGGATCGCGCGGCGGCAGCTGGAAGGCGGCCTTGCCGGCCTGATGAAACCATTCCCGGCCGGCATCGCGGTCCGGACCCTTGGCGACCGCGACCAGCGGGATGTCCTCGACGCCGAGCTCGGCCATCACCTCCCGCGCGGCGGAGAGCTGGCCGGCGCCGCCGTCGATCAGCACCAGGTCGGGCCAGGTGCCGCTCTCCCGCGCCGGATCCTCCTTGAGCGCGCGGCCGAAGCGGCGCTCGAATACCTCGCGCATCATCGCGAAGTCGTCGCCGGGGCTTATCGGACCCTTGATGCCGAACTTGCGGTAGGCCTGCTTCAGGAAACCCGGCGCGCCGGCGGCGACCATGACCCCATAGGCATTCGTGCCCTGGATATGACTGTTGTCGTAGACCTCGATCCGCTCCGGCATCGCCGGCAGCTCGAACAGGGTCGCGACGCCGGCCAGCAGCGCTTCCTGCGCGGTGCCTTCGGCATAGCGGCGCTCCAGCGCTTCCCGCGCATTGGTCGCGGCATGTTCGACCGCGTCACGCTTGTCGCCGCGCTGCGGGCGGTGCAGCTCCACCCGGCGATTGGCCTTCAGGCTCAGCGCCTCCGCGATCAGCGCCTTCTCCGGCGGTTCGTGGCTCAGCAGCACCAGCGGCGGCGGCGGCAGGTCGTCATAGAGCTGGCCGAGGAAGCTGCCGAGCACCTCCTCCTCGGTCTCGCCCTCCTTGGCGTGGGTCAGGAAGAAGGGCCGGTTGCCATTGTTGCGGCCGCCGCGGAAGAAGAACACCTGCACGCAGGATTGTCCGGCGATGCGGTGGATGGCGACGACGTCGGCGTCGCCGATGCCGTCGAGGTTGATGCGGTCGCGGCCCTGCACATGGGTCAGGCCGCGGATGCGGTCGCGGATCGCGGCCGCGCGCTCGAATTCGAGCCCCGCCGCGGCCTGCTCCATCTCGGCCGCCAGCCGCTTCTGGATCGACGGCGTTTCGCCGGACAGGAACTGCTTCGCCTCGCGCACCAGCTCGGCATAGTCGTCGCGGCTGATGCGCTCGACGCAGGGCGCCGAGCAGCGGCGGATCTGGAACAGCAGGCAGGGGCGCTGGCGGGTCTCGAACACGGTGTCGCGGCAGGAGCGCAGCAGGAAGACGCGCTGCAGCGCGGTCAGCGTCTGGTTCACCGCCCAGGCGCTGGCGAAAGGCCCCCAGTAGCTGGCGCCCTTGCGCCTCTCGCCGCGATGCTTGGCGATCTGCGGATAGGGATGATCTTCCGTCATCACCAGCCAGGGATAGGATTTGTCGTCGCGCAGGACGATGTTGAAGCGCGGCCGCAGCCGTTTGATCAGGTTCGCTTCCAGGAGCAGCGCCTCGGCCTCGCTGCCGGTGGTCACGACCTCGAGCTGGCGGGTCTCGAACACCATGCGGCGCAGCCGCTCCGGCAGGCGCGCGACCTGGGTATAGGCGTGTACGCGCCGCTTCAGCGACCGCGCCTTGCCGACATAGAGGGCGTCGCCCTTGGCATCGAGCATGCGGTACACGCCGGGCGACAGCGGCAGCGTCGCGAGCGCCGCTTCGATGACCGAAATCCCGCTGGGCGAAGAAGGGGATTCGGTGCTGTCCGGCGGCTCCTGCATGGCGCGGGATTAGGCGCGGGCGGCCGGTCCCGGCAAGCCCCGGACTGTCCACCGTCCCTGTGGACAAGCTTGTGGAGGAAGGCCGGGTTGGAGGGGTCCAGGGCCGCTCAAAGGCCGCTTTCGCCGTGATTGCCTAAAATTCAGGCTTTGGAACGGATGCTGGCTAAGCCATTGAAAATACGACGATATGTTTCGACAAACCGATGCGGTGAAGTGTCAACCCGCTGATTTTCCTTGACCTGTAACCGTCGCGACGCGGTCTGGTCATGGCGGTGGACAAATTCCTACTCGCCATTGCGATCCAGCACCGATTCGGCTGCAGCCTTGGTGACTCCACGGATTCTGAGACGCATACGAGCGACCTCGATGGTTGACACGATCTCGGCCCCTCAAACGCGTCGTGCCAAAGGCACGCCTCCGGCGTGACGCGGGCGGCATCCGCCGCGCTTGGCTTCGCCGGGTCGTGCCGTAAGGCGCGCTCTACAGCGCGGCCTCGGGCCGGTCAGTGAACCGGCCCGTTGATATCAGGATCGCAGCCGCTCCACGGCGACGCCGACGCTCTCGACATCGGGGAAGGCATCGGGCTTTTCGACGGTCACCCGCACGGCGCGGACGCGCCGGTCCTCGAGCGCCGCTGCCGCGATGCGCTCGGCCAGCGTCTCCACGAGCAGCACATGGCCTTCGGCCGCGACGCGTCGCGCGACCTTCACCAGCGCCTCGTAATCGACCACGCGGTCGAGCTGGTCGGGACCGATCCCATCCGGCGCATGCGGGTCTTCGACCGCGAGCTCGACGCCGATGACGACGCGCTGCGGCCCTGCCTTCTCATGCGCATGGACGCCGAGCCGCGCCTGCAGCTCGAGCCCGCGCAGGAAGACGCGGCGGATGCGGCGCGACGCGTCGGGCGTGAAGGCACTCATTCGGTGGGGCTTTCGCCGCGCGCCGGCCACCATTGCAGGTGCTGGCCGCCATCGAGCGCCAGCATCTGCCCGGTCATCGCCGGCAGCGACAGGATCGCGATCAGGGCGCGCGCGACCTCCTCCGGCGAGGTGCCGCGGCGGAGCGGCGTGCCGCTGCATTGCTTGGCGAATTGCGCTTCGCTCTGGCGCGGGCTCGGCAATGCAGGGCCGGGGCCGATGCCGTTCACCCGGATGCGCGGCGCCAGCGCGAGCGCCATGGTCCGGGTCATCGCCCAGAGCCCGGCCTTGGACAGCGTGTAGGACATGAAATGCGGCGTCAGGGACCAGACCCGCTGGTCGATCATGTTGACGACCGCGCCTTCCGCCGTTCCCGGCAATTGCTCGGCGAAGAGCTGGGTCAGCCGGAAGGGCGCGCGCAGGTTGGGCTCCATGTGCAGGTCCCAGCTCGCGCGCGTCGCGTCGCGCCATTCGTCGCGCTCGAAGGTCGATGCGCTGTTGACCAGCACGCCGATCGGGCCGAGGGCCGCGGTCGCGGCGGGGATCAGCGCCTCGGTCTCCGCTTCGCGGGAGAGGTCGGCGCGGAGCGTGACGGCCTGGTGGCCGAGGGCGCGGATCTCGGCTGCCGTCGCTTCCGCCGCCTCGGCGCTGCCGGCGTAGTGGACCGCGACGTCGAAACCCTCCTGGGCGAGCGCCAGAGCCATGGCGCGGCCGAGCCGGCGGGCGGCACCGGTCACCAGCGCGGCGCGGGGGATGGAGGTGGCGATTGTCATCGGCGGCGGTGATACTCGAACCCCGACACCATGACCACCGCAGCGGCGGCGGAGGAGACAACCATGCGGAGCATCCTGCTGGCGGCGCTGCTGGCCCTCGCGCTGGCGGGCGCCGCCGCCGCGCAGGGCCTGCCCAGCCTGCCGAACCTGCCGACGCTCGGCGGCGGCGGGGCGGCGGGCGGCCCGGCCGCCAGCCACGCCATCCCGGGCCTGCGGCGCGAGCCGCAGACGCCGGAGCAGCGCCGCGCCTTCTGTCGCCGCGTGGCGGAAGCGGCGATGCGCTGCGGCCTGTCGCTCGACGTCATGGCGCTCAGCCTCTGCGTCGCGCGGACGCTGCCGCCCGAGGATTCGCTCCGCGTCGCCCAGGCCGCGAACACCGCCCGCGGCGACGCGAGTGCCGTGCTCGGCGAATGCGGGGTCGGCTTCAGCCGATAGACTTGCGCACCTCTTCCCGGATCTCCGCCATCAGCCGCGCCTTGAGCGCGCCGAATTCGGGCGTCGTCTTCACCGTCCATTCGCGCGGATAGGGCAGCGGCACCGCCACCTCCGCCTTGATGCGGCCGGGCCGCGCCGACATCACCAGGACGCGGTTGGCGAGGAAGATCGCCTCGTCGATGTCGTGGGTGACGAACAGCACGGTCTTGCGGTCGGCCTCCCAGATCTCCAGCAGCAGCTCCTGCATCAATTCGCGCGTCTGGTGATCGAGCGCGCCGAAGGGTTCGTCCAGCAACAGGATCTCGGGATCGTTGGCCAGCGCGCGGGCCAGCGCGGTGCGCTGCTGCATGCCGCCCGAGAGCTGGCGCGGCCAGTGGTTCGCGAAGCCCGCGAGGCCGGTGCGCGCCAGGAAGCGCTCGACGACGGCGCGGCTCTCGGCCGCCGGCATCGCCTGTTCGCGCAGGCCATAGGCGATGTTCTGCGCGACGGTCAGCCAGGGGAACAGCGTGTAGGACTGGAAGACCATGCCGCGATCCGGCCCCGGGGCCGCGATCGGCGCCTGGTCGAGCGCCAGCGTGCCGGCGGTCGGCCGGTCGAGGCCGGCCACGATGCGGAGCAGCGTCGATTTGCCGCAGCCCGAGGGGCCGAGGATGGCGACGAACTCGCCGGGATGCACGGTGAGGTCGGTCGGCTGGAGCGCGAGCGTTGGGCCCGCGCGCCCAGTGCCGGGGAAAGTGCGGGTCACGCCGCGGACGGAGAGCGTCTTGCGGCTCATGGACCGCCTCGCGCGGGGAGGGTTGGTGTGGCGGCTGCCCGCGCGAGGCTCTTCATGGACCGCCTCGCGCGGGGAGGGTTGGTGTGGCGGCTGCCCGCGCGAGGCTCTTCATAACGTCGCCCAGGGAAACAGCCGCCGGTTCAGCGCCTTGAACAGGAAGTCGGTGATCAGCCCGATCAGCCCGATGACGACGATGCCGAAGATCATCTGCCCGGTATCCAGCAGCCGCTGGCTGTCCATGATCATGTGGCCGATGCCGCTGGTGGCGCCGATCAGCTCGGCGACGATGACGTAGGTCCAGGCCCAGCCGAGCACGAGCCGCATCGTCTCCATCACCTGCGGCGCGGCGCTCGGGATGATGACGCGGGCCAGGATCCCCGTCCGGCGGGAGCCGAGCGTATAGGCTGCCTCGACCAGATCCATCCGCGTCGCACCCGCGATCACGGCCACCATGATCACCACCTGGAAGACGCTGCCGATGATGATGACCGAGAGCTTCTGCGCCTCGCCGACGCCGGCCCAGAGGATCAGCAGCGGGATGAAGGCGGAGGCCGGCAGATAGCGCGCGAAGGAGATGAACGGCTCGAAGAAGGCCTCGACCGGCTTGAAGGCGCCCATCATGAGGCCGAGCGGCACCCCGATCGCGGCCGCGATCGCGAAGCCGCCGACCACCCGGAACACGGTGATGGCGATGTCGCCCAGGAAGTTGAACTCGGTCAGCAGCGACCAGCCGGCGACCAGCGTCTGCCCCGGCGAGGCCAGGAACAGCGGCGGCACGAAGCCGCCATAGGTCGCCAGCCCCCAGGCTGCGATGAACAGCGCGAAGAACCCGGCGCCGAGGACGATGCGCGCGCCGGGGGAGACCGGCTTCAGCGGCTCCAAGGCATCAGCCCAGGAAGCTGGTGTTCAGCAGCGGCTCCAGGTTCACGTCCTGGCGCACGACGCCGGTCTCCCGCTGCACGGTGTGCGCCTTGCGCATGAATTCCGGCAGGCCGGCGGCGACGTATTCGCGGTTCTTCGCCTGGTCGAGCCATTCGATGTATTGCGCGCTGTTGCGGAAGGCCTCCGCGGTCTGGTTCACGCGGCTGCCCATGATGCCGTAGCTGCGGTCGGGCTCGGCGGCGATCATCGCGATCGCGTCGTACCAGGACTTCACCACCCGCCGCACCGCTTCCGGATTGGCCTGGATGAAGGCCGGCTGGAAGCCGAGCGTGTCGACCACGCAGGCATGCTGCACGGTGGTCGCCAGGATCCTGCCGCGGTCGGCGCCCATCGCGCGCACCTGCGACAGATAGGGCTCGTAGGTCGAGCAGGCGTCGAACTGGCCGGCGACGAAGGCTTGCGCCGCGGGCTGCGGCGCCAGCGTGGCGACCGTCACGTCGCGGATCGAGGCGCCGTTCTCCCGCATCATGTAGGCCAGCACGAAATAGGGCGTGGTGCCGGCGCCGTCGACCGCGACCGTCTTGCCCTTGAGGTCGGCGAAGGTGTTGATCGCCGGCCGGACCGCGACGCCGTCGCCGCCGCGGGAGCGGTCGAGCACCAGCACCTGCACGAGCGGCGCGGCGCTCGCCCACAGGATCATGGTGTCGACGGTCGTCACCACGCAGTTGAGCGCGCCGCCGACGAGCGCCAGGTTGCGCTCCCGCTGCGGCACGAACCTGGTCTCGACCTCCAGCCCATTGGCGCGGAACAGCCCGGCCTGCTCGGCCAGCGTCAGCGGCGCGAAGCCGGTCCAGCCGGACATGCCGATGGTGATCTTGGGGAAGCCCTGCGCGCGCAGCAGGGCGGGCGCGGCGAGGGTGCCGGCGGCGGCGCCGAGCATCGTCCTGCGAAGCATGATCCTGTCTCCCAGAAGGCCTTGGCGGCCCGTTCCGCCGTCAGCCTAACGGGGCCGTGAGGGCGTGCAAGCGGAACCCTGCGTCGAAAACCATGGACGGCAATGATCCTGCGCACATTCCGGGCAGCGGCTTTCAGCGAAGGATCACATCGGCGCACCGCGCCGGCCGATTAGGCTGCGGCGCCGTTCCAGGAGGGTGTCCCATGGTCCTGCAACCGGGCTGCGACCGCGCCGATCTCGAGACGCCGTCCATCACGCCGGCCGAGGCCATGATCGCGCGCGCTCAGGATGCACCGGCGGCGCCGGCCGTCGGGCAGACGCCGGCGGGTCCGGCGCTCGGCGCCGCCATCGGGCGGCGGCTGGAACTCGCCGCCGCCCAGGCGCCGGGCTTCACCCGCTTCGACCTGGAACGGGTCTTCGGCTCCAACGACCTGGTCGGCATCGACTACCTGGCGCGTGGCCTGCAGGCGGCGCGGCCGGTCGCCCGCCTGATCCTGCGCGGCGAGGAGGCGGGCTATGCGACAGGCTTCCTGGTCGCACCCCAGCTCCTGCTCACCAACCGCCACGTGCTGGGCTCGGCGGACCAGGCCGGGAGTGCCATCGCCGAATTCGGCTACGAGCTGCTGCCCGATGGCCGCCCGGCCGCGACCGAGGCCTTCCGGCTGCGCCCCGACCTGGCGTTCGTCACCGGCGATCCGGCGGACGATTTCATGGATTTCGCCCTGGTGGCGGTGGAGCCGGCCTCGCTCGCCGGCCGGCCACTCGCCGATTGGGGGTTCCTCCGGCTCGACGACCGGCCGGGCAAGATCACCGAAGGCGAATGGGTGACGATCATCCAGCACCCGAGCGGCGCCCACAAGCAGGTGGCGCTGCGCGAGAACCGGCTGATCCGCAAGCTGACCGAGAGGCCGGTGCTGGAATACCATTCCGACACCGCGCCCGGCTCCTCCGGCTCGCCCTGCTTCAACGACCAGTGGCAGGTGGTGGCGCTGCATTCGCGCGGCGTCTGGAAAACCGACGATGCGGGCAACGTGAAGCTGCGCGTGGGTGGCGCGGTGCCGAAGGAGCAGTTGCAGCGCATGCCCGGGTTGCGCGATTCCGACATCGACTGGGAAAGCAACCTCGGCGTCCGCACCAGCCGGATCGTGGCGGCGCTGCGCGTTGCGGCGGACCGCCCGCCGCTGCTCGACGCCATGCTGACCGACATCGACCGCGGCGGCCCCGCGATCGCGATGCCCGCCGTGCCGGCGACCGCCCCGGCGCCGCCGGCGGTGGACAAGCGCGCCGAGGAAGCCGCGCGCCGCCGCCCGCGCCCCGCCGCGCCGCCCGCCCGCGGGACCGGCTACGATCCGGATTTCCTGCGTGGCCACAGCGTCCCGCTGCCCTCGCTCGGGGATGCCGCACGCCGCTTCGGCGAGGCCGCCATCAACCGGGAGACCGGCAAGCCCGAGCTGCCCTACACGCATTTCTCGGTCGTGCTCTCGGCCGCGCGGCGCCTCGCCTTCTTCACTGCGGTCAACATCGACGGCCGCAAGTCGATCCCGCTGGAGCGCGGCCGGGACAAGTGGGCCTATGACGACCGGCTGCCGGAAGACGCGCAGGCCGGCGACTGGCTGTACAAGGAAGAGGGCGGGAACTTCTTCGACCGCGGCCACTTGGTGCGCCGCCTCGATCCCTGCTGGGGCGATGCCGGCACCGTCGGCCGCGCCAATGACGATACCTTCCACTGGACCAACTGCGCGCCGCAGCACTGGTCCTTCAACCAGGGTGCGACGCTCTGGAACGGGCTCGAGAACTACATCCTCGGCAATGCCGACGAGGACGACCTGCTCGTCACCGTCTTCAACGGCCCGGTGTTCCGCAGCGACGATTACGTCCATCGCGGCGTCGGCATCCCGCGCGAATACTGGAAGGTGGTCGCGGTGCGCACCCGCGAGGGCGGGCTTGCCGCCAGCGCCTATTCGATCAGCCAGGCGCGGCTGGTCGCGAACATCGATTTCGAGGAGTACCCGGTCGGCCAGTTCCGCACCTTCCAGCGCCCGATCGCGCGCATCGAGCGCCTGACGGGACTCGATTTCGGCGACGCACTCCGCGATGCCGACGTGCTGGGCGCGGCCGGCATGCCGGAGGAATCCGCCCGCGAAGGCTTCGAGCTCGCCCGGCTGGAGGATGTGCGGCGCGGGTAGTTACCCGCGCTTCCGCCGCCCGCCCTTCATCTTCTTGGGGTCGTAGCCGCCGCCGCCCGGACCGAGCGGCTTCGGTTTCCAGTCGGCGCGCGGCGCCGCATCCCGCAGAGAGCGGCCGGCGAGCTGCGGCTCCAGCCCCAGCTCCAGCGCTTCCAGCCGCTTGATCTCGTCGCGCAGCCGCGCTGCGGTCTCGAACTCCAGCTCGGCGGCGGCGGCGCGCATCTTCTTCTCGAGCTCGGCGATGCTGCTGCGGAGGTCCTTGCCGACGAATTCCGCCGTGCTGTCGCCCTCCACCGCCTCGACCGTGACGTAGTCCTGCTCGTAGACGCTCTGCATCACGTCGGCGATCTGGCGCTTGATGCTGGTCGGCGTGATGCCGTGCTCCGCGTTCCAGGCCATCTGCCGGTCGCGCCGGCGCTGCGTCTCCTCCAGCGCGCGCCGCATGCTGTCGGTCATCCGGTCGGCATAGAGCACGACGCGGCCCTCCGCGTTGCGCGCCGCGCGGCCGATGGTCTGGATCAGCGAGGTCGTGGAGCGCAGGAAGCCCTCCTTGTCCGCGTCCAGGATGGCGACCAGCGCGCATTCCGGGATGTCGAGCCCCTCGCGCAGCAGGTTGATGCCGACGAGCACGTCGAAGACACCCTTGCGCAGGTCGCGGATGATCTCGATGCGCTCCAGCGTGTCGACGTCGCTGTGCAGATAGCGCACCCGGATCCCGGCCTCGGTCATGTACTCGGTCAGGTCCTCGGCCATGCGCTTGGTCAGCGTCGTCACCAGCACGCGGCCGCCCTTGGCGTTCACGTCGCGGCATTGGGCGAGCAGGTCGTCGACCTGGCCCTCGACGGGGCGGATCTCGGTCACCGGATCCACGAGGCCGGTCGGGCGGATCACCTGCTCGGCGAAGCTGCCGCCGGTCCGCTCCATCTCCCAGGGGCCGGGTGTGGCGCTGACGAAGACGGTGTCGGGGCGATAGGCGTCCCATTCCTCGAATTTCAGCGGCCGGTTGTCGGTGCAGGAGGGCAGGCGGAAGCCGAACTCGTTCAGGATCGTCTTCCGCGCGAAGTCGCCGCGATACATGCCGCCGATCTGCGGCACCGTCACATGGCTCTCGTCGACGATCAGCAACGCATTCTCCGGCAGGTATTCGAACAGCGTCGGCGGCGGGTCGCCGGGGCGCCGCCCGGTGAGATAGCGGCTGTAGTTCTCGATCCCTTTGCAGGACCCGGTCGTCTCCATCATCTCGATGTCGAAGGTGGTGCGCTGCTCCAGCCGCTGCGCCTCCAGCAGGCGGCCGGCGGCGTGCAGCTCCTCCAGCCGCTGCTTCAGCTCCACCTTGATGTCGCGCACCGCCTGCTGCAGCGTCGGGCGCGGCGTGACGTAGTGGCTGTTGGCATAGACCGAGACGCGGTCCATCTCGCCGGTTATCTCGCCGGTCAGCGGATCGAATTCGCGGATACCGTCGATCTCGTCGCCGAACAGCGAGATGCGCCAGGCGCGGTCCTCCAGATGGCTCGGCCAGATATCGACGATCTCGCCGCGGATGCGGAAGGTGCCGCGCTGGAAGGCCGCGTCGTTGCGGCGGTACTGCTGCTCGACCAGGCCCTTGACCAGGGCGTCGCGCTCGATGCGGCCACCGCGTTCGAGCTTGACCACCATGCGGCCATAGGTCTCGACCGAGCCGATGCCGTAGATGCAGGAGACGGAGGCGACGATGATCACGTCGTTGCGTTCGAGCAGCGCCTGCGTCGCGGAATGCCGCATGCGGTCGATCTGCTCGTTGATCTGCGCGTCTTTCTCGATATAGGTGTCGGTGCGCGGGACATAGGCTTCCGGCTGGTAGTAGTCGTAGTAGCTGACGAAGTACTCGACGGCGTTCTCCGGGAAGAAGGCCTTCATCTCGCCATACAGCTGGGCGGCCAGCGTCTTGTTCGGCGCCAGGATCAGGGTCGGCCGCTGCACCGCCTCGATCACCTTGGCCATGGTGAAGGTCTTGCCGGAGCCGGTGACGCCGAGCAGCACCTGGTCGCGCTCCGGCTGGATCAGCCCGGCGACGAGCTCGCGGATCGCCGCCGGCTGGTCGCCGTTCGGCTCGAAGGGGGAGACGACCGCCAGGCGCCGTTCCGGCGGCGGCGCCGGGCGCTTCGGGGGGAAGAACATGGCGGGCGGCAGCGTGTCCATGCTTCGGAAAATAGGACCACTGACCCCTCCGTGAAAGCCTGTGGCCTTGGCGCGGCGGCGCAGGGGCGGCATGATCCGGGGGCGAAAGAACCGGGGATGCCATGTCGATGCGCGCGCTGCTGCTGCTCCTGCCGATCGCCTTGCTGGCCGGCTGCACGCCGCCGCCGCCGCCCTGGGCCTTCGACTGCCCGGCCCCGAACGCGCTGGTCCGCTACGATGACGGCCGCACGCTGCGCTTCGTCCGCCGCGACGGCAATGCCTGCATCGCCAAGGACGCGCAGGAGCGGGAGTTCCGCCTGGTCTGGGGCATGATCGAGGAACGCGGCCTCGAAGGCCGCGGCCATGGCGATGGCCTGGCCGGCTTCTTCCCGGCCGCGGCGTCCGCCCAGGCGCGCTACGAGGCGACGGTGACCTCGGAAGGCAGCGGCATCCGCTACGCCTTCAGCACCCTCTGGCGCACCGTGCAGGTGGTGGAGCGGGTGCAGACCCCGGCCGGCACTTTCCAGGCGACGGTGCTGGAGCGCCGGGTGACGGCGGCGGCGCCGAACGACCAGAGCTTCGTCATCCGCTACTGGATCGACCGCGCCAGCAACATGCTGGTCAAGCGCACGGTCGATATCGAGCGCGGCAGCACCCTGCTGCGCAGTTTTACGGCCCAGGCGGTCGAGCTGCCGGAACCGCCGCGTCGGCCGTAGCCGCTCAGGCGACCAGGTCCGGCATCCGGAGCCCGGCCGCGGCGGCCGCGGCGGCGAGCGCCTTCACCGTGCCGGGCGGCAGCGGGATGCCGTCGCGGCGACGGCGCTCCGCTTCCGCCTCGCCGCGGTCTCCGGGCAGCAGCAGGCGCTCCGTGCCTTCTGCCCTGGGCTGCGCCGCCACGGCTTCGGCCAGGACGTCGACCTCGGCGCGGAAGGCATCCGCCGGCCCGAAAGCCGCGATGTCGAGCGCGATCGCGGTGCCGTTCATGCGGATGCCGCCGGCGCCGCCGAGCGCCGGCGCGATCACCGGATTGCCGGCGACCAGGCTCGACAGGCATTCGATCATCAACGACAGGCCGGAGCCCTTGGGGCCGGCCATCGGCATCAGCGCCACCGCCGCGCCGGGATCGGTGGTCGGCCGGCCCTCGGCGTCGAGCGCCCAGCCTTCCGGAATGGCTTCGCCCGCGCTCTGCGCGTTCTGGATCTTGCCGAGCGCGACGGTCGCCGTCGCCATGTCGAGCAGCAGCGGCGGCCGCCGCGCCGCCGGCACCGCGATCGCGATCGGGTTGGTCGAGAGGACCGCGCCGCGGCTGCCGTGATAGGCCATCAGCGGCGGCCCCGAGGCGTTCATCACCACCCCGACCATGCCGGCCTCGGCCGCCTGCAGCGCATAATACCCGACCGCGCCGGCATGGGTGATGTCACGGGCGGTGCACCAGCCGACATGGGCCTCGCGCGCGCGGCCGATCGCGAGCGCCATGGCGCGCTCCATGCCGATCGGGCCCGGCGCGCGGTCGGCGTCGAGCAAGGCGACCGCGCCGCGTTCCACCAGGACGCGCATCGCCGGGCGCGGCCGGATCTGGCCGTTGCGGATATGCTCCAGGTAGCGCGGGATGCGCAGCACGCCGTGGCTGTCGACGCCGCGGAGATTGGCCCAGATCAGCACCGCCGCCCAGTGCGCGGCATCGGCCTCGCTGACGCCGGCATGGACGAAGATGCCGGCCGCCAGCGACCGCAGCTCGGCCGCCGCCACGCGGGGCCAGGGTGCGCCGCCGGCCATGCGCGTCACCCCGCCGGCCGTACGCCCCAGGGATAGGGCATGCTGCCCTGCGCCAGGCCGGTGATGCTGCGGCGATAGGCGGTGCGGATGGTGAACTGGCCGAGCGGCACCGTCGCCACCTCGTCCTGCGCCAGGCGGTTGATGTCGTCGGCCAGCGCCTTCTGCCGCGCCGCATCCGGCGCTTCCAGCCACTGCGCCACCAGCGCGTTCATCGCCTCGCTCTGGTACCAGCCGAACCAGCCCGCGGTGCCGGTGCCCTTGATCAGGGTCGAGACCGCCGGGTTGAGGTAGGCGAGCGAGGAGCCGTAGGTGTGGAAGATGCTCCAGCCGCCCTGCTCCACCGGCTCCCGCCGGACACGGCGCTGCACCACGGTGCCCCAATCGGTCTCCGCCAGCTCGACGTTCATGCCGATGCGCCGCAGCCGGTCGGCGGTGACCTGGCCATGCGGGCCGATCAGCGGGAAATCGGTCGGGTTGATGATCACCACCTTCTGCCCGGCATAGCCCGAACCCGCGAGTGCCGCCCGCGCGCGATCCAGGCTGCGCGGGGCGCGGGCCAGCTCCGACAGGTCCTCGGTGCCGAAGGCCGTGCCGCAGGGGAACAGGCTGCGGCATTCGCGCCAGGCGTCGCGATCGGCGCCGAGCGTCGCCTGCATGTATTCCGACTGGTCGACCGACAGCGCCACCGCCTGGCGCGTCTTCAGGTCGGCGAACGGCGCCTGCTGGTGGTTGAGGCGCATGATGCTGAGGAGACCGGTCGGGTTCAGCACCTCGATCCCGACGTTGCGGTTGCGCCGCAGCGTCGGGATCAGGTCCGGCAGCGGCTGGTCCAGCCAGTCGACCTCCCCGTTCTGGAGTGCGGCGGCGGCGGTCGCGGGGTCGGGCAGGATCTGCCATTCGATGCGCGGGAAATGCGCCACCTTGCCGCCCGAGGCCCAATCCGCCGCCTCCTGCCGCGGCCGGTAGGCATCGAACTTCTCGTAGACGACGCGGCTGCCGGAATTGTACTCGCCGGCGACGAAGCGATAGGGGCCGGAGCCCACCATCTCGGTCACCTGCGCATTCGCATCCGTCCGCGCCAGGCGCTCGGGCATGATGAAGGGGACGTTGGCGTCGGGCTTGGCCAGCGCATCGAGCAGCAGCGGGAAGGGCCGCTTCAGGCGGATCTCCAGCGTGCGGTCGTCGGGTGCGCCCCAGGCATCGACGGCGGCGGCCAGGATCTGCCCGAAGGTGTCGCGCTTCGCCCAGCGCTCCAGGCTCGCGGCGCAATCCCGCGCGCGCACCGGCTCGTTGTCGTGGAAGCGGAGGCCCTCGCGCAGCCGGATGCGCCAGATGCGCCCGTCATCGGAGGTGGTGTGGCCTTCGGCCATCTGCGGCCGCGGCCGCTGCTGCGCATCGACGGCATAGAGCGTGTCGAACACGCAGTAGCCGTGCATCTGGGTGACGATGGCGCTGGTCCAGATCGGGTCGAGCGCGGTGAGGTTGGCCTGCGGCACGAAGCGGAGCGTCGCCGCGCGCGCCGGCTGCGCGACGGCCGGGGCAGCGAGCCCCACAGCAGCGGCGGCGAGGAAGGATCTGCGATGCATGCGGGGGTCTCCGGTCAGGCGACGATGATGCGGGCGGCGGCGAGGATCGGCTCCATCGCCGGCGTCATGACGGCACCGTCGCGCACCTTCCGCTCCGCCGCCGCCTCCGCGACGCGGATCTCCTCGAGCGCCCGCAGCACCGCCTCGGCGCGGGCGAGCGGCACCACGACGACGCTGTCGGCATCCCCCACCACGATGTCGCCGGGGGCGACGCGGACGCCGCCGAGCACCACGGCTTCGCCCACCGTGCCGGGGCCGTTCCGCGCCGGGGAATTGGGGCTGATGCCGGCGGCGAAGACCGGCAGCCGGGTCGCGACGATGCCGGCGCGGTCGCGCGCCAGCCCGTCGGTGACGAAGGCGCTACAGCCCTTGTTCTTCATCATCCCCGCGGCGATGTCGCCGACCAGCGCGGTGCCGGCGAAGCCGTCGCAGGCGACCATCAGCACGTCGCCGGGCTCGGCTTCGGCAAGGGCTCCGAACATGCCGACGGTGTCGGCCGGATAGGCGAAGGCGGTCAGCGCCGGGCCGGCGAAGCCGGCATTGTCGGGGTCCATCGGCTTGATGCGGTGATCGACCGCGCCGCGCCCGTCCATCGCGTCGCAGATATGGGAGGTCTGGGCACCGCGGAAGGCCTCGACCAGGGCGCGGTCGGGGCGGCGATGCCCGCGATGGATGGTCAGCAACGGCGGGTTGTTCAGCATCCGGTCGTCCTCCCCAGGAACATGGCGGTCAGCCAAGGCCGGCCGGGACAGGGCGTCAAGCCAGGTTGGGGAACGCCATGTCAGGGGATGCCGTTGTCGCCGTGTTCGCGGTAGCCTGCCCGTTTGCGGAGCCGGGCGTGATAGGCGGCGATCGCGGGGTAGTCCGGCCGCTCCGCGAGAGGCGTCATCCGCCAGCGATTGACCGAAAGCCCCAGCACAACGTCGGCGAGGGTGAAATCGGCGCCGGCCGCGAAGGCGCCGGTCGCGGCCAGGCGCCGGTCCAGAATGCCGATCATGCGGTTCCAGCCGCGCGTCCCGGCCGCGACCTGCGCCGGATCCTGGAACGCCGGATCGCGGCGCACCAACGCCATGAAGGCGTAGCGCCAGGCGGCGTTGAGGTCGGTCGCCTGCCAATCCATCCACTGCTCGACGCCGGCGCGGGCGCGCGGCTCAGCCGGCAGCAGGTCGCCGCGGCCGTGGCGGGCAGCGAGGTAGCGGCAGATGGCGTTGGATTCCCACAGTGCGCCCTGCTCGTCGAGCAGCACCGGCACCAGGCCGTTCGGATTGAGCGCCAGGAATTCCGGCGTGTCGGTTGGCGCGAAGCCGCTGCCCCGGTCCTCCCGTTCCGGCGCGAGGCCGATCTCCCGGCAGGTCCAGAGCACCTTGCGCACGTTGATGGAGGATGCCTTGCCGAGGATGCGCAGCATGCAAGAGGGCCCGTTTCCGCCGCGGCGCCCGATGCGCGCGGCTCGCCATCCTATCTCCGGCAGGGCACGACGCCGAGAACGGGCGCCGGGTCCTGGCGGATGCCGTCGATCAGCAGCTCGAAATGCAAATGGGTGCCGTAGGTGATGCCGGTGCGGCCGATGCGGCCGATGCGCTCGCCCTGCGCCACCCTGCGCCGGCCGGAGGCGAGGGCAGGGGCCACGGTGCCGAGATGGGCGTAGCGGGTGACCATGCCGTCGGCATGGCGGATCTCCACCTCGAGCCCGGCCGCACCCAGGCGCCGGATGGAGGCGACGTCGCCGGCGGCGGTCGCCTGCACCCAGGCGCCGGCAGGGGCGGGCAGGTCGACGCCGTTATGGAAGCGCGACGCGCGCGGCCCGCCGCCCGGCGCCCGCGGCCCGAAAGGGGACGAGACGCAGGCCGGGCTGACCGGCAAGGCGAGGCTCGGCGCCTGCGCGGACGCCGCCTGCGGCATGGCGATCAACAGGGCGACAGCGAGCCCATGCACGACCGCAGCCAGTGCATCCGGCCGCGGAACCGTTCTAGCCTTCGGAAGGCGCCGCGCAGACGGGGCCGATACGGAGGGAACCATGATCATGAACCGGCGCGCCCTGTTCGGCGCCGCAAGCGCCGCTGCGACCCTTGCCGCCCTGCCCGCCTCGGCCCGATGGGACCGCACCGTGCGCTACCCCGACCCGGCGGTCGAGGTGCTGGACCCGGCCTTCGCCCGGCTGCGCCTGTTCAACGCGGAGGTCGAGCAGCTCTGGACCGGTGCGCGCTGGTCGGAAGGCCCGGTCTGGTTCGGCGACATGCGCGCGGTGTTCTGGAGCGACATCCCGAACGACCGCATCCTGCGCTGGGACGAGGCGAGCGGCCGCGTCCACGTCTTCCGCCGCAACGCCAACTTCCCGAACGGCAATACCCGCGACCGCGAGGGCCGGCTGATCACCTGCGAGCATGACAGCCGCCGCGTCACCCGCACCGAGCCCGACGGCCGCATCACCGTGCTGGCCGAGCGCTTCGACGGCAAGCGCCTGAACTCCCCCAACGACGCGGTGGTCGCATCCGACGGCGCCGTTTGGTTCACCGATCCACCCTGGGGCATCAGCGGCGTCTACGAGGGCACGACCAGGGCGACGCCGGAGCTGCCGACCAACGTCTATCGCCTGGATCCGGCGACCGGCGCGCTGACCGTCGTCGCCGGCGATATCCGCAACCCGAACGGCCTGGCCTTCTCGCCCGACCAGCGCCGACTCTATGTCATGAACGGCGGTCCGGACCCGCGCGAGATCCTGGCCTGTGACGTGACCGAGAACGGCACCCGGCTCGGCAACCGGCGCGTCTTCTTCCAGTGCCAGGCGGGCGACACGCCGGACGGCTTCCGCTGCGACACCGAAGGCAACCTCTGGTGCGGCTGGGGCATGGGCGAAGGCAAGGATGGCGTCCGGGTCCTGAATGCGGAAGGCAAGCCGGTGCTGCACATCCACCTGCCGGAGCGCTGCGCCAATCTCTGCTTCGGGGGCGAGCGGCGGAACCGCCTGTTCATGGCCGCGAGCAAGGGGCTCTACAGCCTCTATGTCGGCGCCCAGGGCGCCGGGCTCGGCTAGGAGCCCATACGGGGATGGCGCCGGGTCGGTCTGGCGGGTCTTTCCGCCCCTGCCGCGCCGTCTTCCTCGCCGATGCAATCAGCATCGGCTGCGTCAGCCGACACGCCAGGGACGAAAATCCCTCGCCAGCCCTCCGCCGCCGCCATCCCCGTATGGGCTCTGACGGAACCCTTGCCGTGGTCAGGCGTTGTCCACCCGGATCGAAAGAGGCCGGGATCATGGAATCGTCGAATCTGAAGACCTGGATCGGGCGCGCGGCGCTCGGTGCCCTGCTGGTCGCCGGGGTCGCCCCGGCGCCGGCCACGGCCCAGGACCTGCCGGGGATCCTCGGCCGGGCCCTGGGCCAGGATGATGGTCGGCGCGACGACCGTCAGTTCCGCGACGACCGCGAGCGGCGGCGCTGGGAGGCGGAGCGGGATGCCCGCGAACGGGACCGCGACCGCTACGAGGACCGTCGCCGGCGGGAGGATGACCGCCGGCGGGAGGCGGATCGCCGCCGGCGCGAGGAGGATGAGCGCCGGCGCCGCGCCGAACGCCGCCGCGACGACGATCGTGGCCGTGGCAGGGATGGCGGCGCCGGCATCGTCATCCAGCGGGATCGCTGACGCAGTTCGCCCCGGATCTGCCTTCTTGTGGCCGCGAGCGCGGGCTTTCATGACATCGTCGGCGCCGAAGGTGCCGGGCCGGGCCGGTGGGTTGGTCCGGTGCAACGAGAAAAGGGCCGGGACGATGCTGGTGTCATGGACCTCCCGTTGGATCGGGCGTCTGTCGGTCGGCGCCCTGCTGGCCTTCGGCGCCAGCGGCTGCGTCCCAGGGGGCGGCCCAGGGGGCCCGCCAGGCTACTACGACCCGGGGCCGCGCCCGGCGCAGTATTGGGGCGACAACCGCTGGGAGGAACGCCGCTGGCGCGACGATCGCCGCCGCTACGATGAGCGCCGCTACCACGAGGACCGTCGCCGCCAGGAGGCGGATCGTCGCCGGCGCGACGACGACCGCCGCCGGCCCGAGCCGCGCCGTGACGATGGCGGCGGCCGCGGCCGCGCCGGCATCGTCATCGAGCCGGATCGGCGCTGATCAGTGGCAGGTGACGCGGGGACGGTGGTGGAGCCGAGGGGAATCGAACCCCTGACCTCCTCATTGCGAACGAGGCGCTCTACCAACTGAGCTACGGCCCCGCGCCGACCGGCGCTGGACATCCACGTCCCGCGAGGCGCGCCCTATGCCCGCGGCCAGGGCGCAAGTCAAGCCGCCTTGCCGCGCCCGGCTCCCGCCACTAGCTTCCCGCGCGATCGTCAAGGGATGACCGATGCGCGCGCTGTTCTGGCTGCTGGATTCCGCGATCTCGCTCTATGTCTGGGCGCTGATCATCTCGGCGGTTCTGTCGCTGCTGATCGCCTTCAACATCCTCGACACCCGCAACCGCTTCGTCTGGACGATCGCCGACTTCTTCTACCGCATCACCGAGCCGGCATTGCGGCCGATCCGCCGCTTCATGCCCAATCTCGGCGGCATCGACATCTCCCCGGTCATCCTGATCCTGCTGCTCCAGGCGCTGCGCATCCTGCTCCAGGAAGTCTACGTCGCCCTGCTGCGCTCGGGCGTCGGCTTCTGAGCGCCGCGGAGGCACGCCGCATGACCGCCCGGATCATCGACGGCCGCGCTTCGGCGGAGCGTCTGCGCGCCCTCCTCGCCGAGCGCATCGCGACGCTGCCCTTCCGTCCCGGGCTCCGCGTCGTCCGCGTCGGCGACGATCCGGCCTCCGGCGTCTATGTCCGGAACAAGGACCGCGCCGCGCTCCGCGCCGGCTTCGACAGCGCCACCATCCAGCTGCCGGCCGAGACCAGCGAGGCGGCGCTGCTCGCCGAGGTCGCGGCGCTCAATGCCGATCCCGCGGTCGACGGCATCCTGGTGCAACTGCCGCTGCCGTCGCAGATTCGCGCCGCCATGGTGATCGCGGCGATCGACCCGGCCAAGGATGTCGACGGCTTCCATCCGGAGAATGTCGGCCGCCTGGCGGCCGGGCAGCCGGCGCTGACGCCCTGCACGCCGAAGGGCGTCATGCACCTGCTGCGGGAGCAGGGCATCCCGCTCGCCGGCGCCCGCGCCGCGGTGCTCGGGCGCAGCAGCATCGTCGGCAAGCCGATGGCGCAGCTGCTGCTCGCCGCCGACTGCACCGTCACCATGCTGCATTCGCGGTCCCGCGACCTCGCGGCCGAATGCCGGCGGGCGGAGATCCTGGTCGCCGCGGTCGGCCGCGCGGCGCTGGTGCGCGGCGACTGGATCGCGCCCGGCGCCACGGTCATCGATGTCGGCATCAACCGGTCGCCGGAGGGCCGGCTCGTCGGCGACGTCGCCTTCGCCGAAGCGCGGGAGGTCGCCGGCGCCATCACCCCGGTGCCCGGCGGCGTCGGGCCGATGACCATCGCCTGCCTGCTCGAGAACACGCTGGAGGCGGCGCTGGCGCGGCGGGGCGCATGAGAGCCGCATGAGCGCCGGCAACGCGGCCCTCGGTCTCCTCTTCGTCCTGATCTGGGCCTCGGCCTTCACCTCGGCGCGCTTCGTGGTGCTGGAATGGCCGGCGCTCTGGTCGCTCGCGATCCGGTTCGCGCTCACCGCGCCGCTGGTCGCGCTGATCATCCTGGCACTCCGCGGCCGCATCCGGCTGCCGGCGCGCCAGGATGCCGGGCGGCTGCTGCTGATGGGCGTCTTCGGCACCGGCGGCTATCTCGGCTGCGCCTGGATGGCGATGGCGACGACGCCGTCCGGTCTCGTCGCGCTGATCTCGGCGACCGCGCCGCTGTTCGTCGCGGGCGGTGAGCGCCTGTTCTTCGGGCGCCGGCTGGCGCCGCAGGCCTGGCTCGGCCTCGCCCTCGGCTGGGCCGGGGTCGCGACGCTCGGCCTCTGGCGCGCCGGCACCGGCCTGGCGGCGGCGGAGGCGACCGGCATCCTGCTCTCGCTCGCCGGTGCGCTGTCCCAGGCGGTCGGCATCCTCGCCTATGCGCAGGCGCGCGGCCGCGTCGATGCCTGGACCTCGACCCTCGGCCAGAGCCTGACGGCCGCGATCGTGCTGCTGCCGCTCGCGGCACTCATCGACGGCCCGGCGCCGCGCACGATCGATGCGACCGTCGCGGCCGGCATGGCCTGGTCGATCCTGGCGGTCGGGCTCGCCGGCTATGCGCTGTTCTTCACGCTCATGAAGCGCCTGCCGGCCTCGACGGCGGCCGCGCTGCAACTGCTGTCGCCGCCGGTCGCGGCGCTGCTCGGCTGGGCGCTGCTGTCCGAGCGGCTGCTGCCCGGGGACATCCTCGGCGGGGTGGTGACGCTGGCGGGCCTCGCGCTGCTGTTCTCCGCCAGACGCGCCTGATATCTGTGGCCTCTATCGAGGCCCCGGCGGGCCGCATTCGCGGCCTCGGGCCGGTTAAGCAAACCGGCCCGTTGGCCTGACGACATCACGATCCGCGGCGCGGTTCAGTTCGATGTCGATTTTGTTTCGTAATGGCTTCTAATGTCGTCCGTACCGCCAGAAAGGCGGACGGGAGGCGTGACATGGATTGGGACGCCGTACAGACGGCCGCGAAGAATCGCGGCCAGCTGATCTTCGCGATGGATCAGGCGCAGCTTCCGATGCGGAAGTGGCCGGTCATCAAGCAGCTCACCGAGGGCGGCTTCTGCATCGGCCTCGCGGTCACCTGGATCGCGATGCAGTACGAGGGCGAGGCCTTCTCGGTCGATGGCCAGGTCTGCGAATGGCCGCCGTTCCGGGCGGTCCTCTACCAGACCATCTCCAAGATCGAGGGGGAGCCGGACTGGACCGATTTCTGGGACACCGCCGGCCGGGTGGAGCGGCTCCGCCTGTCGGACGGGTTGCGGGCCAAGCGCGACACCAAGCCAAGCGCCGACTTCATCCATTCGATCGTGACCCAGGCCTATGGCTGCTACGGCATCACCCTGACCCGGAGCGGCGGCGCCCATGCCGTCGCCATGCGGCATGGGCGCGACAACCGCATGCATTTCTTCGACGCGAATTACGGGCATTTCGCGGTCAAGGACCACACCAAGCTCAAGGCGTTCCTGACCTGGTACCTCACGGAAACCGGGTATCGCGACCGGTACGACACGATGACCGGCGTCGTCGGCATCAAGCCGCCGATCAACGCGAAGGACGGGTGATCGAAGCAAGTTCGGTCAGCGCGCGCTCGACGTCACCCATGTCGTTGTAGACATGGATGCCGATGCGGAGCGCGCCCTCGCGCGCGCTGACGTGGATGCCGCGTTCGCGGAGCGGTCCGGTGAGCGTGCCGCCATCGATGCCGGGCGCGCGCAATCCAAGCAAATGCGCGGCGTGCCGGGGTGGCGTCTCGAAGCCCAGCGCCGCGGCGCCTTCCGCCAGGCGTCGCGACAGCGGCGCGAGATGCGCCTCGATCCGCGCCGGGTCGAGCGCGCCGATCAGCCGCAGGGCCGCAACCGCCATCGGCACCGTCACCAGGTTGGCGCGCTGGCCCATGTCGTAGCGCCTGGCACCCGGCATAAAGCGCAGCTCCCGCCCGTAATGGTTGGTGAGCGTGTCGGCACCGAGCCGGCTGAAGGTGTGCTCCTCCAGCGGCCGCCCGGCCTGGCGGTGCGGTGCGGCGTAGAGCAGCCCGATGCCATAGGGGCCGAGCAGCCATTTGTAGGGCGCGAAGGCGAGGAAATCGGGCTGCACCGCAGCCACGTCGATCGGCCGCACGCCGACCGACTGGGTGCCGTCCAGCACCAGCGCAGCACCGTGGCGGCGCGCCGCTTCGCCGATCGCCACCAGGTCGAGCGTCGCGCCATCCGTCCAATGCACCGCGGTCAGCGCCAGGATCGCGACGCGCGGCTGCGTGCCGTCCGCGATCCGCGCCAGCAGCGCCCGCGTCCAGTCGCCATCCGCGGGCCGCGGCAGCTCCTCATGCGTGGCGCCGGTCCGCTGCGCGAGCTCCATCCAGGCGAAGACCTGGGAATTGTGCTCGCCTGCCATGGTCAGCACCGCCTCGCCGGCGGCGAGCGGCAGGTTCTGCGCCGCGGTCGCGATGCCGTAGCTGGTGGCGGCGGTGATCGCGATGTCGTCGGCGGTGGCGCCGATCAGCGCGGCTGCCGCCTGCCGCAGCCGCTCGACATCCTCGTAGAAGGTGGCGCGGGAGGCGCGCCAGGGCGCCGCCTTGACCGCGACCCCGGCTTCGCCGGCCTGCCGCACCGGATGCGGGATCGGCGTCATGAAGGCGGCGTCCAGGTAAGTGATGCCCGGCGGGATGTCGAACAGGGCGCGGAGCCCGTCCCAGGCGTCGGTGGCGGTCATGGGCTCACTCCCTGCTGAACAGTATTCCCGTTTGCGAACTCACCCGAGCGGTCGCCAGCCGAGCTCCGCGGACAGCGCGGCGGCCGCCTTGCGCAGCGCCTCAGCCACCTCGGTCTCTCGCTTCGGGGTGAAGCGGGCGCTGGCGCCGGCGGCGGAGAGCGCCGCGACCGGCCGGCCGGCGAGGTTGAAGACCGGGGCGGCGATGGCGGTGATGCCGAGGATCGCTTCCTCCCGTGCCAGCGCGACGCCACCGGCGCGGACATGGCGCAACTCCTCCAGGATCGCCGGCACCGCCACCCGGCTCAGCGGCGTCATCGGCGGGCGCGGCATCCGGATGAGCCAGGCCTCGGCCTCCTGCTCCGGCAGGAAGGCCAGGATCGCCTTGCCGGTGGCGCTGCAATGCATCGGCCCACGTTCCCCGATCTGGAGCGAATGGGCCAGCGGGCCGGTCGGTTGCTCGGCAGCGACGATGACGTAGTCGTCGCCCTTCGGCACCGCGAGGGCCACGAATTCCTCCAACCGGCGGAACAGCGCCTCCAGGATCGGGGTGCCGGCGCGGACGATGTTGAGTTTCCTGAGATAGGCCTGCGACAGCACCAGCACCTGGGAGGCCAGCGCATAGCGGCCGGTCGCGGCATCGAGCGCGACGTAGCCCGCCGCCTGCAGGTCGGCCAGCAGCGCGGTCAGGCTGCTTTTGGGGATGCGCAGGCCGCGGGCGATCGCCGTATGGGTCGCGCTGCCGTTCTGGGCGGCGACGAATTGCAGGATCTCGAGGACGCGGAGCGCGGACTTGGCCACGTCGCCTGCTACCGCCTTCCAGACCGGATGTCGATCTTTAGTTCATATGGAAGAACTTGGTTCTTGACACGGGGCGCGGCGCTGCGACGATCCCGCCTGTGCATCGCCTCGGGGAGGAACCCATGCCGACGGCTGCCGAAAAAATCCTGTCGCGCGCCTGCGGCCGCGCGGTCGCGGCGGGCGAGATCGTCCATCCGGTCCCCGACCTCGTGACCCTGCACGACTGGTACGTCACCCATGCCGCGGCGGCGCTCGACCGCTTCGGCGTCGCCGCCGTGCAGCGGCCGGAGCGGGTGCTGGTCAGCACCGACCACGAGCCGGTCGCGACCTCGCCCGCCGCCGTGCTCCGCCAGGCCGAGGCGCGCCGCGCCGCCGCCCGCTTCGGCTTCGGCCTGTTCCACGATGTCGGCCGGGAAGGGCTCGGCCATGTCTTCCCGGTCGAGCGCGGCATCGTCCGGCCGGGCATGCTGGTCATGGGCTACGACCCGCATCTGACCAATTTCGGCGCGGTCGGCGCGCTCGGCCTCGCGGTGCTGAACGAGGTGACGGAGCTGCTCGCCTGCGGCACCGTTTGGACCGAGGTGCCGGAGACGGTGCGCGTCACGGTCGAAGGCCGCCTCGCCCCCGGCGTCACGCTCCGCGACGCGGCGCAGCTTTTCATCGCGACGACCGACCCCGCGGTGCTCGACAATGCCGTCGTCGAATTCGTCGGGCCCGGCATGGCGGCGATCGACGTCGATGGCCGCATGACCTTGATGAACACGCCGGTCGAGCTCGGCGCGCGCTCGGCGCTGGCCGAGCCGGACGCGGTCACCGAGGCCTATTGCCGCGAGCGGGGCGGCGCGGCGGAGGCGCTGCGCTCCGATCCGGATGCCCGCTTCCGCGCCCGGTTGGTGCTCGACCTCGCGGCGGCGGAGCCGCTGGTCGCGGTGCCGCCGCGGCCGGAATGCGCGGTGCCGGTCGGCGCGGTCGCCGGGCGGCGCATCGATCACGCCTATATCGGCTCCTGCGCCTCCGGCTTCATCGCGGATCTGCGCCTGGCCGCCGGCGTGCTGCGCGGCCGCCGCGTGGCGCCGCACGTCCGGCTCTTCATCACCCCGGTGACCCAGGCGGTGCAGGCCGCCGCCGCCCGCGAGGGATTGCTGGAGGTCTTCGCCGAGGCCGGCGCCGTCGTCACCGCGCCCGGCTGCGGCGTCTGCGCTGGCGGGCGGATCGGCGGCGTCGGCCGCGGCGAGGTCTCGATCGGCACCGGCACGCGGAACGATCCCGGCCGCCTCGGCGATCCGGACGCGGCGCTGTATCTCGCCGGGCCGCTGACCGTCGCGGCCTCGGCGGTCGCCGGCGTCATCCGCGACCCGCGGCTGGCCATGGCGGCGCCGGCATGAGCGGCTTCGCATGGACGCTCCGTGGCCGCGCCTGGGTCTTCGGGCATGACGTCGCCATCGATGGCGACCTGATGCCGCTGGAATTCGCCCTCCGGCGGGAGACCGATCCGGAGGTGCTGCGCCATCACCTTTTTGCCCAGATCGATCCCGGGCTGGCGGCGCGGCTGCGGCCTGGCGACATCGTGGTCGCCGGCCGCCGCTTCGCGCAGGGCAACCCGCATATCCAGGGGCTGCTCGGGCTGCGCGGCGCCGGGCTCGGCCTGGTCGCGGAATCGGTCCCCGGCGCCAGTTTTCGCAATGCCGTCTGCGCCGGGCTCCGCATGCTGCCCTCGGCCGCCGGCGCCATCGCCGAGGCCGCGACCGGCGACGCGTTGGAGGTCGACTTCGAAACCGGCCGCTTCCGCAACCTGACCCGCGGCACCGAACGCCACTGGCCGCCGCTGCCGCCGGCGCTGCGGGAGATCGTCGAGCTCGGCGGCTGGGAAGCCAGTTTCGCGCGCCGGCTCGCGGCCGCGCCTTCGCCCGCGTGACCGATCGGCAGCAGGAGATCCATCCGATGCATCGCCGCATGCTGCTCGCCGGCACCGCCGGCATCCTCGCCGCACCCGCCCGGGCGGCGCTGCCCGACCGCGTGCTCGGCCTGGTCGTGCCGTCGCTGCCGGGCGGCACCACCGACATCCTCGGCCGCCTCGTCGCCCAGGCGCTGGCGGAGGCGCTCGGCCGCACCGTCATCGTGGACAATGCCGGCGGCGCCGGCGGGCTGATCGGCATGCAGCGGGTGCTGCGCCCGCCGCTCGATGGCGGCAGCCTGCTGATCGGCAATGCCGGCACCTTGCTGGCGGCGCCGCTGCTGGCGTCCGGCGCGGGTCCCGGCCTCGACGCGCAGCGCGACCTGCGGCCGGTCGGCCTGGTGGGGGAAGTGCCGGCGGCACTCGCCGCCAGCCGCGCGAGCGGCCTCGGCAGCGTGGCGGCGTTCCTGGACCGCGCCCGGGCGCGGCCCGGCCGGCTGACGCTCGGCGTCTCCGGCGTCGGCGCCGCGACCCATCTGGCGGCGGCCGCCTTGATCGAGGCGGCGGGGCTGCAGGTGACGCTGGTGCCCTATCGCGGCGGCGGCCAGAGCATGACGGATCTCGCCGCCGGCTCGATCGACCTGGTGATGGAGCTGACGCCCGGCATCATCGCCGCCGCATCCGGCGGCCATGCGGTGCCGCTCGCGGTCGGCGGCCGCGGCCGGGTGCCCGAGCTGCCGGGCGTGCCGAGCTTCGCCGAAGCCGGCATCGCGGACTATCCCGGCATCGTCTGGTACGCGCTGACGGCGCCCGCCGCCGCACCGGCCGCCGCGGTCGAGGCCTACGCCGCGGCGATCGCCCGCGCGCTGCGCAGCGAAACGCTGCTCGCCCGTTTCCGCGACCTCGCTGTCGCGCCGCCGCCCGATGCGATGCAGGGGCCGGAGCCGCTGCGGCGGCTGCTGGCGGAGGAGGCTGCCCGGATCGGCGCCTTGATCCGCGCCGGACGCATCCGGGAGAATTGACGCGCTGCAGGGCGCTTTACAGCGCCCCCTGCTCCTTCAGCACTGCCTCCGCGATGCGGAGCGCGTCGATCGCCGCCGGAAACCCGCAATAGGCGACGGCGTGGGTGAAGACCTCGCTGATCTCGGCCGCGGTGCAGCCGTTGTTCAGCGCGGCGATCAGGTGGATGCGCAGCTCGTGCGGGTGATTCAATGCACAGAGCATGGCCAGCGTGACCAGGCTGCGCTGCTTCCGGTCCAGCCCCGGCCGGGTCCACAGCGTGGCATAGGCCATCTCCTCCGACAGCGCGCGGATCGCAGCGTTGAAGGGCGTGGTCGAGGCATCCCGCGCCTCGGTATAGGGCGCACCCAGGATCTCCCGCATCTCGGTGCGGCCGCGGGCGCGGAGCGTCTCGTGCGCGGTCTTCTCGTCCATGGCGTCCTCCCCTGCTTTATTGCTTGCGGACCGGTCGCTTGACCGGTCCGAGGCCGCGAATGCGGCCCGCGCGCGACCGACCGCCGCCGTCGATGCGCCCTGACGGCGCGAAAGCCAGGGCCGCGAATGCGGCCGCCCGGCGCTTGAGGGCGATCTATTGACGCCTTCGCTCGCTCTCGGTCTTCAACTGGCCGCAGGCGGCCAGGATGTCGCGGCCGCGGGGGCGACGGATGGGGCTCGCATAGCCCGCTTCGTTGACGATCGCGGCGAAGCGGCGGATCGCCTCCGGCGTGCTGGTCTGGTAGGGGCTGCCCGGCCAGGGGTTGAAGGGGATCAGGTTCACCTTGGCCGGCATGCCGCGGATCAGCCGCACCAGCTCCCGCGCTTCCGCCTCGCTGTCGTTCACGCCGCGCAGCATCACGTATTCGAAGGTGATCCGTCGCGCGTTCGACGCGCCGGGATAGCGCCGGCAGGCGGCCATCAGCTCCGCGATCGGGTATTTTCGATTGAGCGGCACGATCTCGTCGCGCAACGCGTCGGTGACCGCGTGCAGCGAAACCGCCAGCCCGACGCCCAGCTCCTGCCCGCAGCGGTCCATCATCGGCACCACGCCCGAGGTCGACAGCGTGATCCGCCGCCGCGACAGGCCGATCCCTTCATGGTCCATGACGATGCGCAGCGCCTTGGCCGTGTTCTCGTAATTGTAGAGCGGCTCGCCCATGCCCATGACGACGATGTTCGAGAGGTGCCGCGCGGCGCCGTCCGTCGGGCTCGGCCATTCGCCGTAGCTGTCGCGGGCGGCCAGGAACTGGCCGACGATCTCGGCGGCGCCGAGGTTCCGGACCAGCTTCTGCGTGCCGGTGTGGCAGAACCGGCAGGAGAGGGTGCAGCCGACCTGGGTCGAGATACAGACCGCGCCGCGATCCTCGTCCAGGCTCGGGATGTAGACGGTCTCGACCTGCTGGCCGTCGCGGAAGCGGAACACCCACTTGCGCGTCGTGTCGGCGCTGGTCTGCTCCAGCGCGACCGATGGGCGGTCGACCACGAAGCGGGCGGCGAGCTTGCCCTGCATGGGCTTGGCGATCGTCGTCATCTTCGCGAAATCGGTCTCGCCCTGGTGATAGATCCAGTGCCAGATCTGCTTGGCGCGGAACGGCTTCTCGCCGATCGCGGCCATCTCCGCGGCGAGCTCCTCCCGCGACAGGCCGACCAGGTCGCGCCGTCCGTCGGCGGTCTCCATCGGCGGCGGCGCGAAGATCGCCGCCTTGGCGAGGATGCGGTCGCGCTCGGCCTGGTTCAGGACCTCGTTCACCGCCGCCCCGCCGGACATTCGCGGGAGATCGCGTCATAGGCGGCGGTGAAGCCGGCGAGCGGGAAGGTGTCGTTGGCGGTGCCGCGGCCATTGGCGCCGGGGCCGCGGGCAGCCGCTTCCCGCCCCGCGCGGAAGGCGGCGACGGCGGCGCGGCCGTCGCGGGCGAAGGCGCTGTCGGCATTGGTGTAGAAGGCGAGGTCGGTGCCGCCGGCATCGACGGTCACCTCGGCGTTGCGCGGATAGGTGTAGCCGGCGCGGATGGCGACCTGGTCGCGCGACCCGGCGCGGTGGGTGACCAGCAGCAGCACAGTCTGCCGCGTCGGCTCGCTGCGGGTGGCGCGCGCGAAGGCGTAACAGACTTTCTGCCCGCGTTCGGTGTGCACGGCGGCCGTCCAGCTCTGGAAGTTGCCGAGCCGCCGCGGCTGCGAGGCCGGCTGCGCGGCCAGGGGCAGGGAGAGCAGCAGCGCGAGGCCGGCGAGGAGAAGGGTCGGGCGCATGATGGGCGCCTTGATAGGCGCCGCCTGCCGGCGCAGCAACCGCGGAGCCGCGATCGCCGGGTTGCGCGCCACGCCCGGCCGGCCGATGGAGGAAGGATGACGGACGCCGCCGACGCTGCCCTGCGCCAGCAATACGAAGCCTATCCCTATCCCGCCCGCGATCCGCGGGACGAGGCGAAGCGCCTGATCCTCGGCAGCCCGAGCCATCTGCGGGAGGTCGATCACTGGATCTTCGGCGCCCGCCGGCCGGCGTCGCGCCCGCTGGCGGCGTTGATGGCGGGCGGCGGCAGCGGCGACGGCAGCGTCATGCTGGCCAGCCAGATGGCGCGCGCCGGGCGGCCGGGGAGCGTCACCTGGCTCGACCGCTCGGGTGCGGCGCGCCAGGTCGCGGAAGCGCGGGCGGCAACCCGCGGGCTTCAGAACATCGTGTTCCGGGAAGGCTCGCTCCTCGACCTGCCGGGATCGGGGCTCGGGCCCTTCGACTACATCGATTGCTGCGGCGTGCTGCATCATCTGCCGGACCCGGCGGCCGGGCTGCGGGCACTCGGGGCCGCGCTGGCGCCGGGCGGCGGCATCGGCCTGATGGTCTATGCGCCGCATGGCCGCACCGGCGTCTACATGCTGCAGGACGCGCTCCGGCTGCTGGCCCCGGCGGATGAGGCGCCGGCCGCCCGGGTGGAGGTCGCCAAGCGCCTCTGGAAGCAGGCGCCGGAGACCGCCTGGCTGCGCAAGAACCCCTGGATCACCGACCACCTCCAGGGCGGCGATGCCGGGCTCTATGACCTGCTGCTCAACCCGCGCGATATCGCCTTCACGGTGACCGAGCTGGCGGCGCTGGTGGCCGGCGCCGGGCTCGCGATCCGGACCCTGGTGGAGCCGGCGCGCTACGACCCCGACCTCTATCTGGCCGACCCGAAGTTGCGCGCCCGGACCGCGGGGATGACGCCGGTCGAGCGTGCGGCGCTCGCCGAGGCGATCTGCGGCAATATGGGCATCCACATCGCCTATTGCGTGCGCGCGGGCGATCCGCCGGCGCTGCCGGACTGGACCGATCCGGCCGCGGTGCCGGTGCTGCGGGAGCTTGACGGCACGGCGGTCGCGCGCGGCATCCGCGGCGACGGCACGCTCCCCGTCGCCTTCGACGGGCTGCGCGCCGCCATCCCGATGCCGCGGCTCGCTGCCGCGATCTTGCCGCGGATCGACGGCGCGACGACGGTCGGTGCCATCGCCGATGCGCTGGCGGCGAATGGCGTCTCCCGCGAGGCTTTCGCGCGGGATTTCGCGGTGCTGGCCCAGCGGCTGGAGGGGCTGAACCGGCTGCTGCTGGCGGCGCCGGCGTGAACGCGGCGGAGCGCTCCCCAGCCGCGATCGTCATCTTCGGCGCCGCGGTGCGCGCCGATGGCAGCGCGTCGCCGGCGCTGCGCGACCGGGTGATGGCGGCGGTGCGGCACGGGGAGGGGCTGTTGCCGCCGCCGCTCTATCTGCCGACCGGCGGCCGCGGCCGCGTCGGGCCGGAGGAGAGTGCGGTGATGGCGGCGATCCTGGCCGAAGCCGGCGTGCCGGCCGCCCGCATCGTGCAGGAGGATAGCGGGACCGACACCCTCTCCTCGGTCCTCGCCTGCGTGGGGCTGCTCCGCCGGATCGGCCATGCCGGCCCGGTGCTCGCCGCTTCCAGCCGCTACCACCTGCCGCGCTGCGTGCTGCTGCTGCGCCTGGCGGGCCTGCCGGCGCAGCCGGTCCGCACCAGCGGCATGCCGGCCTCCCGCCGCTGGACCAAGCGCTGGTACTGGCGCCTCAGGGAAGTGCCGGCGCTGCCCTACGACGCGCTGCTGCTGCTCTGGCAGCGGTGCATGGGGCGGGTCTGAGTTGGGCTCGGCGCCAAGCTAGGCGGACAGCACGGCCCGGACGAATGTTGAGCGCAGGGCGGTCTTCTCAGGCTCGGTCAAGGTCGTCTGCTGGTAGTGCTGCCTGCCCGTCCGCATGAGGAGCTTGTCGTGTTCGGGCGGAACCCGGCGATCCGATGCGAAGCGGGTCTTCAAGAGAGCGAGCTCCGCCGCCGGCAGCGCCGCGACAACGGCTGCGATCTGAGCGTCCAGGCCGGTCTTTTCGGCGGCCGCGGCCGCCGCCATTGGTGTCGTCGGGGGAGCATGGCTCAGGAAGGAACGTATGACGGCTTCGCTCCATTCCAGCGTCGTGTCTGCTTCCTGCATCAGCGACCGGCTCTGGTTCGAACGGGCCGGATGGATGCCGATGAGGTGGACGCGCACGCCGAACTGCTGCGCCAGGACCACGCCGACCCGGACGTCCTCGTCACCGGACAGCAGCAGGGCATCGGTGATCGCACGGTTCCGGGCCAGCTCCGCAAGGTCGGTGATGATGAGGGCATCCACCCCCTTCTGTTCGCCGACCGCGTTGATCTGCCCGAGTCTGATCTTGATATCGTCCGCGTCGGCCAGGCTCATCTGCTCGGGCGTCGGACGCCCGACGCGCATGGCGTCGTACCAGTAGATACGGAGGAGCGGCAGGTCGCACTGTGCCTTGGCCGCTGCCTTCAGCGCCCCAACTATCTCCGGGATCCTGAGGGAAAGGGACTCACGGCCTTGCCTGGCGCCGGTCAGCAAAATCGAACCCTGGGCATAGAGATACCCGGCATCGACGAAGACGGCCGCACGCTGCATCGGAAAAGCCCTTGAAACAGCAAAGGGCGCCCGCAGGCGCCCTTCTAGTAGCTTGCACCGGACGTGCGTAATCTCCGCCCGGCGCTACACCGCCTATGTGGGATAAATCCCACACAAGGTCAAGAGGTTCCGAGGTATCAGGTCTCTTCGTCGCGGTCGGCTTCGACGACGATCTCCTCGTCGATGTTGTCGGCGTCGTCCTCGAGCTCCTCCGCGTCCTCGACCGCCTCGTCGCCCTCGACATCCTCGAGCTCGACATCCTCGCCCTCCGCCTCCGGCGCGACGGTGCGCTTCTTCAGCTTCTCGTCCGGGATCGGGGCAGGGGCGCGACGGAGCCGCGGCTGCTCGGCCGGCTGCTCGGTGCCGCATTTCGGGCAGGCGGCGGGCGTCCGCGTCAGGTCGTAGAACTTCGTGCCGCAGGCGACGCAGGTGCGCTTCAGACCCAGTTCTGGCTTGGCCATGGGAAGGAGGAGCCTCGCTCAAGGTTTGGAACCCCGGACAGGGGATCGGGCGGCCTGTCCGGCGCTGAAAAACAAGGCGCGCGCATTGCCACGGGCGGGTGCCGCATGTCAAACGCCGCTCATGTCGCACGCGCCCCATTCCCCCCTCCGCGCCGCCCGCCCGGCGGGCCCGCTCACCGGCCGCCTCCGGGTGCCGGGCGACAAGTCGATCAGCCACCGGGCGCTGATGTTGGGCGCGCTCGCGGTCGGCGAGACCACGATCGAGGGCCTCCTGGAAGGAGAGGACGTGATGCGCACCGCCGCCGCCATGCGGCTTCTCGGCGCCACCGTGACCCAGCTCGCCCCGGGCGCCTGGCGGGTCGCCGGCCGCGGCGTCGGCGGCCTCGCGGAGCCTGCCGACGTGCTCGACATGGGCAATTCCGGCACCGCGGCGCGGCTGCTCTGCGGGCTGCTCGCCGGCCATCCGATCTTCGCGGTGATGACCGGCGACGCCAGCCTGCGCCGGCGGCCGATGCGCCGGGTGACCGATCCGCTCGCCGCGACCGGCGCCGTCTTCCAGAGCCGGGAGGGCGGGCGCCTGCCGCTCGCGATCCGGGGCGCGGCCGATCCGATGCCGCTCGACTACCGCCTGCCGGTCGCCTCCGCCCAGGTGAAAAGCGCCTGCCTGCTGGCCGGCCTCTGCGCCCCCGGCGAGACCCGCATCGTGGAGCCGGAGCCGACCCGCGACCACACCGAGAACATGCTGCGTCACTTCGGCGCCACCGTCTCGGTCGAGGACACCGCGGACGGCCGCGTCATCCGCCTGGCCGGCCAGCCGGAGCTGGTGGCCGCGCCGATCCGGGTGCCGGGCGATCCCTCCTCCGCCGCCTTCCCGATCGCAGCCGGGCTGCTGGTGCCGGGCAGCCGGGTGACCGTGGCAGGCGTCGGGCTGAACCCGCTCCGCACCGGGCTGTTCGCGACGCTGCGCGAGATGGGGGCGGCGCTCACCATTGAGAACGAGCGCATCGAAGGCGGCGAGCCGGTCGGCGACATCGTGGTCGCGGCGGGCGCGCTCCGCGGCGTCGAGGTGCCGGCGAAGCGGGCACCCACCATGATCGACGAGTATCCCATCCTGGCGGTGCTCGCCGGCTTCGCCGAAGGGCAGACCCGGATGCGCGGCCTGCAGGAACTGCGGGTGAAGGAGAGCGACCGTCTGGCCGCCACCGCCGCCATGCTGGCCGCCAACGGCGTCGTGGCCCGGATCGAGGGCGACGACCTGGTGGTCGAGGGGCAGGGGGCCGCGATCCCCGGCGGCGGCCTGGTCGAGACCCATATGGACCATCGCCTGGCGATGAGCGCGCTGGTCATGGGCCTCGGCACCCGGGCGCCGGTCGCAGTCGACGATGCGGCCTTCATCGACACCTCCTTCCCCGGCTTCGCCGCGCTGATGAACCGGCTGGCGGGCGGGGAGGCGATCGGGGCGCCGTGACCCCGGCCGTCGTCGTCATCGCGGTCGACGGGCCGGCCGCCGCCGGCAAGGGCACGCTCGCCCGGCGGCTCGCGGTCGCCTTCGGGCTGCCCTATCTCGATACCGGCCTGCTCTACCGCGCGGTCGGGCGGCGGCTGCTCGATGCCGGGGCCGATCCCCGGGACGCGATCCATGCCGAGGCGGCGGCCCGTGCCCTGATCGCCGAGGATCTGGCCCGCACCGACCTCCGCGGCCCTGCCGCCGACATGGCGGCGAGCGCGGTCGCCGCGATCCCGGCGGTGCGCGCGGCGCTGCTCGACTGGCAGCGCGATTTCGGCCGCGCCCAGGGGGCGGTGATGGACGGGCGCGACATCGGCACCGTCGTCTTCCCCGATGCGGCGGCCAAGCTCTTCGTCACCGCGAGCCTGGCGGAGCGGACGCGGCGGCGCCTGGCCGAGCTCCGTGCCCGCGGCATCGCCGCCGATCCGGCGCAGGTCGAGGCGGAGCTCCGGGTGCGCGACGCCCAGGACGAGGCGCGGCCGGTGGCGCCGCTGCGCCCCGCCGAGGACGCGCTGCTGCTCGACACCACCACCCTCGATGCGGACGCCGCCTTCGCCGCGGCGCGGCAGGCGGTGGAGGAACGGCTCGCCGTGCTTGACTCGCTCCCGGGGCAAGCCTAAGCGACCTTCGACGCCGTCCGGGCAACCGGGCGCGCGCGTTCCGGCGTTTCGATGCCGGAACCGGAAGCGGGCGGACCGTCACGCGCCCATCCAACCGGGTCTGGATTCTCCGCCGCGGCGGTTGCCGGACCAAGCCGTTTCCGCCGTGCCCGAGGGGCAGCCGGGGGCGCAGGACCGAAGGCCCGTCGCGTTCGTCCGAGCGCCTGACGGGTCGTCACCGGAAAGCACAGGACTGCATGGCCACCATTACCGCCGATCGCGTGGGCAGCGAGGATTTCGCCGCCCTTCTCGACGAGACCCTCGGTGCCGACACCGGCTTTGCCGGCTCCGTCGTCACCGGCCGCGTCATCCGGGTGGATGACGATTTTGCGGTCGTCGATGTCGGCTTGAAGAGCGAGGGGCGCGTCCCCCTCCGTGAGTTCGCGCCCCAGGGCAGCAAGCCGGAAGTGAAGCCCGGCGACGTGATCGAGCTGTTCGTCGAGCGCTACGAGGACCGCGACGGATCGATCGTCCTGTCCCGTGAGAAGGCCCGCCGCGAGGAGGCCTGGACCAACCTCGAAAAGTCCTTCACCGCGCAGCAGCGCGTGAACGGCGTGATCTTCGGGCGCGTGAAGGGCGGCTTCACCGTCGACCTCGGCGGCGCCGTCGCCTTCCTGCCCGGCTCGCAGGTCGATATCCGCCCGGTGCGCGACGTGGGCCCGTTGATGGGCAGCCCGCAGCCCTTCCAGATCCTCAAGATGGACCGCGCCCGCGGCAACATCGTCGTCTCCCGCCGCGCCGTGCTCGAGGAGACGCGGGCGGAGCAGCGGAGCGAGCTGATCCAGGGCCTCAAGGAAGGCATGATCCTGGACGGCGTGGTCAAGAACATCACCGATTACGGCGCCTTCGTCGATCTCGGCGGCGTCGACGGCCTGCTGCACGTGACCGACATCGCCTGGCGGCGCATCAACCATCCGAGCGAGGCGCTGACCATCGGCCAGCCGGTGAAGGTGCAGGTGATCCGCTTCAACAGCGAGACGCAGCGCATCAGCCTCGGCATGAAGCAGCTGCAGGCCGATCCGTGGGATGGCGTCGCGCTGAAGTACCCGGTCGGCGCCAAGTTCGCCGGCCGCGTGACCAACATCACCGACTACGGCGCCTTCGTGGAGCTGGAGCCGGGCGTCGAGGGCCTCGTGCACGTCAGCGAGATGTCCTGGACGAAGAAGAACGTCCATCCGGGCAAGATCGTCGCGACCTCCGAGCAGGTGGACGTGATGATCCTCGACGTGGACGAGCCGAAGCGCCGCATCTCGCTCGGCCTCAAGCAGGCGCAGGGCAACCCCTGGGACCTGTTCGCCGAGGCGCATCCGCCGGGCTCGACCGTCGAGGGCGAGATCCGCAACATCACCGAGTTCGGCCTGTTCATCGGCATCTCGGCGGACATCGACGGCATGGTCCACATGTCCGACCTGTCCTGGGACGAATCCGGCGAAGCCGCGATGGCGCGCTACAACAAGGGCGACACCGTCAAGGCGAAGGTGCTGGACGTCGATGTCGAGAAGGAGCGCATCTCGCTCGGCATCAAGCAGCTGGAGGCCGATCCGGCCGCCGAGGTGCTGGACCGCGTCCGCAAGGGCGACATCGTCACGACCATCGTCACCAAGGTCGAGGCGAACGGCATCGAGGTGAAGGTCGACGACGTGCTGACCGGCTTCATCCGCCGCGCCGAGCTCGCCCGCGACCGCAACGACCAGCGGCCGGAGAAGTTCGCGGTCGGCGAGAAGGTCGATGCCAAGGTGACCGCGGTCGACCGCGCCGCCCGGCGCCTGGCCCTGACCATCAAGGGCAAGGAGGTCGAGGAGGAGCGGCAGGCGGTGGCCGAATACGGCACCACCGACAGCGGCGCCTCGCTCGGCGACATCCTGGGTGCTGCGATCCGCCGCCGCCGCGAGCTGGCCTCCGGCGACGAGTGAGGCGGTCACCCGAGCAGAGAAGAAAAACCCCGCCTGGAAGGGCCGGGGTTTTTCTTTTGCTGCCGCCAGTCAGGTTTCGGCCGCAGCGCCTGCCGACGGATCCCGGCTCCTGATGCGATGCCTCTGCACCAATGCGGCCGAGGTCATGATGACCAGCGTCGCCATCGGGAACAGCAGGCCTTCCGGTAGCAGCCCGATCCGCCAGTGGACCGGGACGAGCAACACCATGGTCAGCGCTGCGACGCTGAGAGCGAGGCGGGTTCCCTCCTCCAGGGTGCGCGGCAGCAGGGTCGATGCCGCGAAGGCCAGGGGAATGGCGGCGATGCTGAAATCATAGGTGAGCACGCGTGGATTGACGTAGATCACCAAGGCAAGCAGGAAGGCCCAGCGCAACCGGCCGCGTGGCGCGATCAGCAGGAACGCCGCCGCCAGCACCGTGGTGAAGACCAGTTGCACCGCGCCCAGGACGCCCCGGGGGGCGGATGGCTTCAATTCCAGCAATCCGCCATATATGTTCTGCCCGGCATAGCCGACCTCGATTGTCTGCGCCGAGAGCCGAGCGAGCCAACGGCCGAAGGTGCCAGGGTCGAACAGGGCGAAGAGCGCGTAGACGCCAAGGGCAACCAAGCCCGTCACGGCGCCCGCGACCGCCAGCCGCCAGGAAAAGCCCCGCGCCAGCACCGGTATCGCAAGGAAGGCCAGGTAGAAGGGCTTGAACAGGGTCGCGATCAGCACCGCGACCAGGAACGGGGTCCAGCGGTCCTTCTCGAATCCGCGGATCAGCGACGCTGCGATCGCGCAATACAGCACGGTGCCGTTGTTGGCGGCAGCAAAGGCGAAGACGCCAGCATACATGTACAGCATGACCATCGCCGCGGTGGCGAGAAGCAGCCGTTCGGGCGCGCGGCCGAAGAACAGCCGGCCGAGCGCCAGCGGCAAGGTGAAGAAGGCGATGAAATGCGCCGTCAGCAGCACCGGGCCGACCAGCGATGTCAGATTGGCTTCGCCAGCCAAGCGGAACAGGATCGCCACTGTGGGAGGTGACGTGAAGTAGAAGTCCGGCCGTACCCCGAGACTGACCAGAACCGCCGGGTCATATGGATCCAGTCCGAGCTCATAGGCTTGCGCTGCGGCCACGTAGACCGGCAAGTCCCAGAATATCTTCGCGCCGGTGACGGCATGGCGTTGGACGATGATCGCGATGCCCATCGCGATCGCGCCGGCGGCGACCAGCCAGACGATCAGGCTTTCGCGCCCGGTCAGCCATCGGCCGAGAATACCGGGCGGCGTGGTCGACAGGGCAGGGGCCTTGCTCATGGCCGCACATTCGGGCTGGAAGCGTTTCCGTCGCTGTCCGCAGCGCGTTGCGCCAGCGCCGCGCCCGAGAAGATGAGGATCGTAGCAAGGGGGAACATCAATCCGATCGGCACCAAACCGACGGTGCGATAGGTTGGTATCAGAAGCAGCGGCACGAGCACCGCGAGGGCGATGGACAGCCGAATGCCGAAGGGCAGGGCCCGTGGCAAGAGGGTCGCGGCCGCGAAGAGCAGCGGGATGGCAGCGAAGCTGTCATCGTAGCTGTAGACGCGCGGATTGGCGAAGGTTGCTGCCGCCAGGAGGAAAGCCCACCGCAGCCTGCCGCGCGGATTGGTCACCAGGAAGGCAGCCGCGAATGCCGCGACGTAGGTCAGTTGCGCCAGGCCGAGCGCGGTCGTGGACGCGGCCGGCAACAACGCCCGTACACCCGCATAGATGTTTTGACCGATCAGCCCGTCGCGGAGCGTCTGCTCGGTCAGCCGGGCGAGCCAATTCCCGAAGGTACCGGGATCGATCGCTGCGAAGAGGCCGTAGATGCAGACCGAGGCTAGGCCGGCGACGACACCCCTGATCGCCAGGGACCAGGAGAATCCGTGCGCAAGGGCCGGGACGGCCAGGAAGGCGAGGTAGAATGGCTTGAACAGGGTCGCGATAAGCACCGCGGCCAGGAACGGGGTCCAGCGAGCCTTTTCGAAACCCGTGATTGCTGCGAGGGCGATCGCGCAGTAGAGCAGGGTGCCGTTGTTGGCTGCGCCAAGGACGATGGTCCCGCCCGCGGCGTAGAGCGTCACGAAGGCGCCGACCGCAAGCGCCGTCCGATCGGCGCTGCGACCGAGGAAAAGACGGCCGAGCGCCAGTGGCAGGATCGCGCAGGCTGCGAGGTGAAGGCCGAGAAGCAGCGGCCCCAGGACCGGCGTCAGGCCCATGGCCGCGATCAGGCGGAACAAGGCCGCCACCGGTTGCGGCGAGGTGAAGTAGAAGCCGGCTGGCGCGCCGACGCCGTGAAGGACGGCAGAATCATAGGGATCGAGCCCGAGCGCATAGGCCTGCGCCGCACCGACATAGACCCCGAGGTCCCAGAATATCGGATGCACGGCGGAGATCGCATGGCGCTGGATCAGGATGGCGGTTGCGAGCGCGATGGCAACGATGGCGGCTGTCCAGGACACCAGCCGCTCATGCGCCGTGAGCCAGGAGAGGAAGCCGCTCGTGGGGTACGGCCTGATCAGGCCGGGTGCGTCGCTCATCATGTCTCCGCACAAAAGATGGATCCGATGCCGGCAGCGTGGCGGTTCGGATCGGCGCCTCGTCTCGCTTGTCCACGATACCAGATGGACGTAACATTGTGATACTTTATCGCTGGAAAAAGACGATGGTGAAGCTCCTCAATCTCCAGGCGCTGCGCGCGATCGCCGCTTACAGCGTCGTCGTCCACCATGTGCTCAATGCGCTCAATTTTTACGTGGCTGCGCTGGATATTCCGATCATGGCGTTCCACGCCGGGGTGGATGTCTTTTTCGTCATCAGCGGCTTCGTCATGGCAGCCAGCACCGCAGGGCGCGACATCTCGCCGGGCAGGTTCTTCCGGGCTCGGCTTGCCCGCGTCGTGCCGATCTATTGGCTGCTGACGCTGCTCGGCAGCCTCGGGCTGCTGGCCGGGTTGCGGCTGTTCGGCTGGACGCATTTCTCGCTGACGCAGTTCGTCGGCTCCCTGATCTTCATCCCGATGTTCGATGCCAACGGCGCTTTCATCAAACCTGTCCTGTTCGTCGGTTGGTCACTGACCTTCGAGATGATGTTCTACGGCCTCTTCGCCATCTCGCTGTTGTTGAAGGGGGAGAGAGCGCAGAGGCTGTCACTCTACGGGATGCTGGCCTCGATCCTGCTCGCCAACATACTGATCGATCACCCGGTGATGAATGTGCTGGGGCTTCCCTATCTGCTGGAATTCGCCGCCGGTGTCGGCATCTGGCAACTCGTGCAGCGGGGCATGATCCTGAGCCGGCGAAACGCCTGGATCGCGCTCGCATTCGCCATCGCGGCCCTGATCGGCAGCGAGTTCCCAACGCTCCCGCCAGCCTATCGCTACGACATGGCCTGCGCGATCTACTGCGTCCCGGCGGCGATGATCGTGCTGGCCTTTGTTTCGCTGGAGCGGCATGGCGTCGTGTTCAACCATCCCTTGGTCCAGTTGCAGGGCGACGCCAGCTACTCGCTCTATCTGACTCATATCTTCGTCTTCCAGGCGGTCGGCAAGCTCACCGTCGCAACCGGGCTCAACCAGAGTTGGGCCGGGCTCGTCGTCAGCATGGCGGCTGCGGTGATCGCCAGCGGCGTTGCTGCAACGCTGTTCCATCTCCAGGTGGAAAGGCCGCTGAATCGCTTGGCGCGGCGCTTGCTGGCGACCGAGCGCGAGGAGCCGCGGGCGGTTCCGGCGCCTTCGCTCCGCGCCTGACGCGCCTGGCCTTCGGCGGCGAAGCGGTTGCGCCACTTGCGCACGGTGCGCGGGCCGGTGCCCAGCGCCGCGGCCAGGGCGGCAATCGTCCACAGCCGGCGGCGAGCGGCTCGACAATCAGCATTCGACGATGCGGCGTCGTGCGCGCATTCTCATGGGCGTTCATCCGGGGCTCCGGGTCTTCGAGCCACTTCCCCGCAGCGACGCTCTGGGGCATGTCTCCGCCATGCCGCTCGATGCCGATCTCCTCACCGACCGCCGCCGCCTCAAGCGCCGGCTCTCGCTCTGGCGCCTGCTCGCGATCGTGGCCGTGCTCGGCGCCATCGGGCTCGCGGTCGGCGGCGGCCTCCGGACCGAAGCGGGCTCCGGCCGCGCCCATGTCGCGCGGCTGGCGATCTCGGGCACGATCGGCGAGTCCCGGCGGGAGCTGGAGGCGCTGGAGCGTGCCCGGCGCGACCCCAACCTCCGCGCCCTGATCCTCGCGATCGACAGCCCGGGCGGCACCATGGCCGGCGGCGAGGCGCTGCATGCCGCGATCGCGCGCCTGGCCGAAGTCAAGCCGGTGGTCGCGACCATGGGCGGCGTCGCGGCGTCGGCCGGCTTCATGATCGCCATGCCGGCGCATCGCGTGCTGGCGCGGGAATCGACGCTGACCGGCTCGATCGGCGTGCTGCTGCAGAGCGTCAACGTCTCTGATCTGCTGGAACGCTTCGGCATCCGGCCGGAGGTGATCGCCTCCGGCCCGCTCAAGGACCAGCCGAGCCCGTTCCGCCCGCTCTCCCCGGAAGGCCGCGCCTCGCTGGAGCGGCTGGTCGGCGACCTTCACGGCCAGTTCATCCGGATGGTCGCCGCCGGCCGCCACATGGAGGAGGCCCGGGTGCGGGAGCTGGCCGACGGGCGCGTGGTCTCCGGGCGGGAAGCGGTCGGCCTCGGCCTGGTCGATGCGATCGGCGGCGAGCGTGAGGCGCGAGCCTGGCTGGCGGCCGAGCGCGGTGTGCCGGAAGACCTGCCTTTGCGCCCCATCGAGACCCGCGGCAGGGCCGAGCGGTTCTTCGCCGATGCCGGCGCCTCGCTGATGAAAACCCTTTTCTCTGAATGGCTTGGCGTTGACGTGCCGCGGGCCCTCTGGCAGCCTTTCCGCTGAGGGAAGGGGCCCGGGGCGCCATGACGAAATCGGAGCTGATCGCGCAGCTGGCGGCCGAGAACCCGCATCTGCGGCAGCCGGATATCGAGCTGATCGTGGCCACCATCTTCGAAGAGATCACCGCAGCCCTCGCCCGCGGCCAGCGCGTGGAGCTGCGCGGCTTCGGCGCCTTCTCGACCAAGCAGCGGGAGCCCCGCACCGGGCGCAACCCCCGCACCGGGGAGACGGTTGATGTCTCGGCGAAGGCCGTGCCCTATTTCAAGCCGGGCAAGGAGCTGCGCGAGCGGGTAAACGAGTCCGGCAAGCCGGAGGACGGCAAGCGCCGCGCGCCGGCCGCCCGCCGCACGCCGGTTCCGGCCTGACCGGGCAGCCCCATCCGGGCGCCTTCGACGAAGGATGGACGATGCTTCGCTGGCTGTTCCTCGCGCCGCTGCTGATCGTCGTCGTGCTGTTTGCGCTGAGCAACACGACGACCGTGTCGCTGACCCTCTGGCCCTTCGACCTCGCCTGGCAGGCGCCGCTCGCGGTCGCGGTGCTGGTGATCGCCGGCGTCTTCTTCCTGCTCGGCGCCTTCATCGCCTGGATCGCCGGCCTGCCGGCGCGGCGCCGCGCGCACCAGCTCGAAGGCGTGGTCCGCACCCTGGAGCGGGAGCTCGGCGGGCTGCGCGTCCGCGCCGAGGCGGAGCAGGAGCAGCGGCGCCAGGTCGTGGGGCCGGCGGCATGATCGCGCGCCCGACCGATCCGGCAAGCCGCATCATCGCGGCTCTCGACACCGGCGATCCGGCGCGGGCGCAGGCGCTCGCCGAAGCGCTGGCGCCGCGCACCGGCCTGCTCAAGACCGGGCTCGAGCTGTTCTGCGCCGGCGGACCCGCGGCGATCGCGCCGGTCGCCGCGCTGGCGCCGGTCTTCCTCGATCTCAAGCTGCACGACATCCCGAACACCGTCGCCGGCGCGGTGCGCAGCCTGCTGCCGCTGCGGCCGGCGATGCTGACGCTGCATGCGGCGGGCGGCGCGGCGATGATCGCCGCGGCCCGCGACGCGGCGGAGGAAGCGGGTGCGGCGCGGCCGATGCTGCTCGCGGTCACCGTACTGACCAGCATCGACGCCGCGACGCTCGCCGAGGCCGGCGTCGCCGGCGGCCCTGTCCAGCAGGTGCTGCGCCTGGCGCGGCTGGCGCTGGACGCCGGCGCCGATGGCCTGGTCTGCTCGCCGCAGGAAGTCGCGCGGGTGCGCGACGCGCATGGCGCGGCGCCCTTCCTGGTGGTCCCCGGCGTGCGGCCCGAGGGCAGCGAAGCGGGCGACCAGGCCCGGGTCGCGACGCCGGCGCAGGCGGTCGCTGCCGGCGCCGACTGGATCGTCGTCGGCCGCCCGATCACCGGTGCCGCCGATCCCGCCGCCGTCGCGGAGGCGATCGCGGCCAGCCTCCGATGATCGTAAAGATCTGCGGCCTCACGGAAGCGGCCGGCTTCGACGCCGCGGTCGCCGCCGGCGCCGACCTGGTCGGCTTCGTCTTTTTCCCGGCCTCGCCGCGGGCAGTGACGCCCGACCAGGCGACGGCGCTCTCCGCCCGGCATGCGGGCGGCCCCGGGCGCACCGGGCTCTTCGTCGATCCGACCGACGATGCGATCGCGGCCGTGCTGGCGGCACTCCCGCTCGACCTGCTGCAGCTGCACGGGCACGAGACGCCGGAGCGCTGCGCCGCGGTCCGGGCGCGTTTTGGGGTGCCGGTGATGAAGGCGCTCGGCATCGCAACCGCGGCCGACCTCGAAATCCTCCCCGCCTATGCGCCGGTCGTCGACCGCTTCCTGCTGGATGCCAAGCCGCCGCCGGCGGCGACGCGGCCGGGCGGCAATGCGAATGTCTTCGACTGGAGCCTGACCGCCGGCCGCGCCATCCCGCGCCCCTGGCTGCTCGCCGGCGGTCTGATGCCCACGAATGTCGCGGAAGCGATCCGGATCGCCGGCGCGCCGGGCGTCGACGTCTCCTCCGGCGTCGAGCGCGCGCCCGGCGAGAAGGACCCGGCGCTGGTCGAGGCCTTCATCCGAGCGGCGCGCGGCGGGTAGCGAAGCCGGCTCGCCAGCGCTATGTGACGGCCTGAGGACGCAGGACAGCACCGGTGAACCAGACGCTCCCCAATTCGCACCGGCTCGGCCCCGATGGCCGCGGCCGCTTCGGCAGCTTCGGCGGACGCTTCGTCGCCGAGACGCTGATGCCGCTGATCCTGGAGGTCGAGCAGGCCTACGAGGCCTCGAAATCCGACGTCGCCTTCCAGAAGGAGTGGCGCCGGCTGCTCGCGCAATATGTCGGCCGGCCGAGCCCGCTCTGGCTCGCCGAACGCCTGACCGCGCATCTGCGGAAGACGGCGCCCACCGGCCAGGGGGCGCGCGTCTACTTCAAGCGCGAGGAGCTGAACCACACCGGCGCGCACAAGATCAACGCGGTGCTCGGCCAGATCCTGCTGGCCAGGAAGATGGGCAAGACCCGCATCATCGCGGAGACCGGCGCCGGCCAGCACGGCGTCGCGACCGCGACCGCCTGCGCGCTGTTCGACCTGCCCTGCACCGTCTTCATGGGCGCCGTCGACGTCGAGCGGCAGAAGCCCAACGTCTTCCGCATGAAGCTGCTCGGCGCCGAAGTGGTGCCGGTGACCTCGGGTGCCGCGACGCTCAAGGATGCGATGAACGAGGCGCTGCGCCACTGGGTCGCGAACGTCGCCGACACCTATTACTGCATCGGCACCGTCGCCGGCCCGCACCCCTATCCCGCCATGGTGCGCGACTTCCAATGCGTGATCGGCGACGAGACGCGGGAGCAGATCATGGCCGCCGAGGGCCGCCTGCCGGATGCGCTGGTCTGCGCGGTCGGCGGCGGCTCCTCCGCGATGGGGCTGTTCCATCCCTTCCTCGACGATCCGGGGGTCGCGATGTACGGCGTCGAGGCGGCGGGCCGCGGGCTCGAGACGGAGGAGCATGCGGCGTCCGTCAACCGCGGCCATCCGGGGGTGCTGCACGGCAACCGCACCTACCTCCTGCAGGACACTCACGGCCAGATCATCGAGGCGCATTCGATCAGCGCCGGGCTCGATTATCCCGGCATCGGGCCGGAGCATGCGTGGCTGCACGAGCAGGGCCGCGTGCAGTATGTGGGGGCCACCGATGCGGAGGCGCTGGACGCCTTCCAGCTCTGCTCGAAGCTCGAAGGCATCATCCCGGCACTCGAGAGCGCGCATGGCCTCGCGCATGTGGCAAAGCTTGCGCCGGAGATGCCGCAGGACGGGATCATCGTGCTCAACCTCTCCGGCCGCGGCGACAAGGACATCTTTACCGTCGCGCATCACCTTGGGGTCACGCTGTGAGCCGGATTGCCGAACGCTTCGCAGGATTGAAGGCGAAGGGGCGTGGGGCGCTCATCACCTACCTCCAGGCCTATGACCCGGACCCCGCGACCTCGCTCGCGATCCTGCGCGGGCTGCCGGGCGCCGGTGCCGACCTGATCGAGATCGGCGTCGCCTTCACCGACCCGATGGCAGACGGCCCCGCGATCCAGATCGCGGCGCAGCGGGCGCTGCGCGCAGGGGCCACGCTGTCGCGCACGCTGGCGCTGGTGCGCGACTTCCGCGCCGAGGATGCGGCGACGCCGATCGTGCTGATGGGCTACTACAACCCGATCCTGAGCTACGGCGTCGACCGCTTCTGCGTCGATGCCGCGGCGTCCGGTGTCGACGGCCTCATCATCGTCGACCTGCCGCCCGAGGAAGCGGACGAGATCGAGCCGCAGGCGAAGACCGAAGGCCTCGACCTGATCCGGCTGGTCGCGCCGACCACCGACGATGCGCGGATGCCTGCGGTGCTCGCGGCGACCACGGGCTTCGTCTACTACGTCTCGATCACCGGCATCACGGGGACCAGGAGCGCGACGCGGGAGTCGTTGGCCGCCGAGATCCCGCGCCTGCGCCGGCACACGGACCTGCCGATCGCGATCGGCTTCGGCATCCGCACGCCGGCCCAGGCGGCGGAGGCGGCGGCGATCGCCGACGGCGCCGTGGTCGGCACCGCGCTGGTCGAGGTGCTGAAGGACAGCCTGGACGCGGACGGGCGCGCGAAGCCGGACACGGTGCGGCGCGTGCTGGATGCGGTGCGCGACTTGGCTGACGCCGTTCGCGGCAACGCCTAGTCTATGCGGCGCGCCAGCGCCGAGGCCGCGAATGCGGCCCGCCGGTGGTCCGGCGAAGCCAAGGCGGGCGGATGCCCGCCGCCCGGCGCTTGAGGGACGATGACATGAACTGGATTTCCGAGTGGGCGCTGCCCAAGATAAAGACGCTGTTCGGGGCGCCGCGGGAGGTGCCGGAGAATCTCTGGCACAAATGCCCGGCCTGCGAGCAGATGATCTTCCACCGCGATCTCGAGCGGAACCTGCACGTCTGCACCCATTGCGGCCACCACATGCGGATCAGCGCCGCGCGCCGCCTGGAATACACCTTCGATCCCGGCTTCAGCCGCATCGAGCTGCCGAAGGTGCCGGCCGACCCGCTGCGCTTCCGCGACCAGCGCCGCTACGTCGAACGCCTTCGCGAGGCGCAGGTGAAATCGGCGATGGATGACGCGGTCGCGGTCGCGCACGGCATCATCGAGGGCGAGCGCGCTGTCGTCGCCGCCTTCGAATTCGCCTTCATGGGCGGCTCCATGGGGGCCGGCGTCGGCGAGGCGATCGTCACCGCGGCGCGGCTCGCTGTGTTGCAGGATGCGCCGCTGATCGTCTTCACCGCCTCGGGCGGCGCCCGCATGCAGGAAGGTGCCGTGTCGCTGATGCAGATGCCGCGCACCGTGATCGCGACGCGGCTGGTCAAGGAAGCGGGCCTGCCCTTCATCGTCGTCATGTGCGACCCGACCACCGGCGGCGTCACCGCCAGCTTCGCGATGCTGGGCGACATCCACATCGCCGAGCCCGGCGCGCTGATCGGCTTCGCCGGCGCCCGCGTGATCGAGCAGACAGTGCGGGAGAAGCTGCCGGAGGGCTTCCAGCGTGCCGAATACCTGCTGGAGCACGGCATCCTCGACATGGTGATCAAGCGCGGCGAGATGCGGGAGACGCTCGCGCGCGTCATCGGCCTGCTGCGCGTGCCGCTGCTGGCGACCGCGGAGGACGTGCCGGTGCCTGCCAGCAACGTCGTCGCGCTGCCGCCGCCGGAGACGCCGGCGCCCGCCGCACACTGACCATGCCGTCCACACCCGGCCGCAGCGAGGCGATTCTCGAGCGCCTGCATGCGCTGCATCCGAAGCTGATCGACCTCAGCCTCGATCGCATGCAGCGCGCGCTGGCGGCACTCGATCATCCCGAACGGCGGCTGCCGCCGGTGATCCATGTCGCCGGCACCAACGGCAAGGGCAGCACCTGCGCCTTCCTCCGCGCCATCGCCGAAGCGGCGGGGCAGCGCGTGCACGTCTTCACCTCGCCGCATCTGGTGCGCTTCCACGAGCGCATCCGCCTCGCGGGCGAGCTGGTGAGCGAGCCGATGCTGGCCGAGGCCTTCGAGGAAGCCGAGCGCGTCAATGCGGGCCTGCCGATCACCGTCTTCGAGATCACGACCGCCGCGGCCTTCCATTTGTTCGCCCGGGTGCCGGCGGACCTGCTGGTGCTGGAGGTCGGGCTCGGCGGCCTCTACGACGCGACCAATGTCGTGGATCATCCGGCGGCAACAGCGATCGCCAGCATCTCCATGGACCACATGGATTTTTTGGGCGACCGCATCGCCGGCATCGCGCGGGAGAAGGCGGGCATCATCAAGCCGCGCGTCCCCTGCGCCAGCGTGCGCCAGCCGGCGGAGGCCGCCGCGGTGATCGCCGAAGTCGCCGCGGCCGCGGGCGCGCCGCTGCTGACCGAAGGCGATGCCTGGCACGTCGCTCCGACCGCATCCGGCTTCCGCTACGAGGACGCGGCGCGCGCGCTCGACCTGCCGCCGCCGGCGCTGCTCGGCCCGCACCAGCTCGGCAATGCCGGCCTCGCCATCGCGGCACTCCGTGCCTGGAACCCGGGCTGGCTGAGTGCGGACGCGATCGCCCGCGGCGTCGCCGGCGCCGAATGGCCGGCGCGGCTGCAGCGCTTGACCGGGCGCCTGGCGGCGTCGCTGCCGCCGGGCACCGAGCTCTGGCTCGATGGCGGCCACAATGCCGGCGGCGGCGCGGCGCTCGCCGCCCAGCTGGCGCTCTGGCGCACCGCACCCGAAGCGGTGCCGATCCATCTGATCGTCGGCATGAAGGGCAGCAAGGTGGTCGAGGATTTCCTGCGCCCGCTGCTGCCGCATGCGGCGACGCTCTGGGCGGTCGCCGAGCCCGGCCAGCACCTGGCGACGCCGCCCGAGCGCATCGTCGAAGCCTCCGGCGGCGCCGCCCGCATCGGCCCGCGCATTGCCGATGCCCTGGCGGGCCTGCCGCCCGGCCCTGCGCGGGTGCTGATCTGCGGCAGCCTCTATCTCGCCGGTGAAGTCCTGAAGATAGACGGTTCATAGGGGTTCATTCCGGCTGGAAGCCGGCGCCTTCGAGCAGCGCCGTCGCCCGCGCCACATCCGCGGCGATGAAGCGCGCGAAGGGCTCCGGCCCTTCGAAGACCGGCAGGGCGCCGATGCCGGCGACCGCGTCGCGGAAATCCTGGCTGGCCACGGCCTCGGCCACCGCGCCCGCGAGGCGGCGGAGCGCTGCCTCCGACAGGCCGCGCGGCGCCCAGATCCCGTACCAGGAGGAGATCGAGAGCGAGGGCATGCCGGCTTCCGCTGCCGTTGGCACCTCCGGCGCGCCGGGCAGCCGCGTGGCGGCGGTGATGGCGAGCGCCTTCAGCCGCCCGGCGCGGACCTGCTGCATCTGCCCAAGCCCGGCATCGACCATGAGCTGCACCGAGCCGCCGAGCAGGTCGGCGATCGCCGGCCCGGCGCCGCGGTAGTTCACGGTGGTCACCGGCGTGCCGACCAGGCGGCTGAATTCGAGCGACGCGAGATGCCCCGCCGACCCTTGGGAGGAGAGGGCGATGTTGAAGCTGGCTGGATCGCGCCGAACCGCCGCCGCGACCTCCGGCAGGGTGTTCCCGGGCACCGAGGGATGAGCCAGGATCAGCAGCGGCGCCTCGCCGACGCGCGCCACCGGCTGGAAGTCGCGCAGCGGGTCGTAGGGTGCTGCGCGCAGCACCAGCCGCGCCAGGACGAAGATGCTCGCATTGAACAGCAGCGTCGCGCCATCCGGCGCTGCCTGGCGCACGAAATCGCTGCCGATGCTGCCGGCGGCGCCGCTCCGGTTCTCGACGACGATGGCGGCCGGCAGCGCCCGCTCCAGCCCGCGTGCGGTGAAGCGCGCCATGGCGTCGGTCGCACCGCCCGGCGGGTAGGGGACCACCCAGCGGATCGGGCGCGCCTGGTCCTGCGCCAGGACAGGGTGCGCCGGGCTGAGGGCGGCGAGCGCCGGCGCCAGCAATGTGGTGCGACGGGAGATCACGGCAGCGGCCTCCAACCTGTCTCGGCGGATCGGAACGGCTGGCCGGCCTCCTGTCAAAGCGTCCGCCAGCCGACCAGAAAGTTCGTGCAGCGAACATCTTGAGGGCCGCGCGGCCTGCGGCGGAGGCTCCGGGCATCCACCCGAGGGAGGCCGCGCATGCCGAAGCTCACCCATCTCACACGCGACCACCGGCGTGCGCGCCTCGATGCCGTCATGGCGCGGCACGGGCTCGACGCGCTCATCCTCTCGACGCCCGACTACGTGGAGTTCGCGACCAACCACGGCCTGACCGTGCAGGGCTGGGAGCGGCCTTTCGCGGTGGTGCTGCTCGCCGGCGGCGCCGCATTCGGCATCTTCCCGGACATCTCCGGCAACAAGCTGCGCGACCAGCAGGATCGCGGCGATCTCTGGCTCGAAAGCTGGAGCCAGTATTCGGAAATTCCACGCCTCGAGGGAAGGCGCCGGCTGACCCCGCACTTCCCGGACCTGCTGGCCGAGCGCCTGGCCGAGGCCGGCCTCGGCCGCGCCCGCATCGGGCTCGATGCCGCATCCTCGCCGGTCTCGCGCGCGATCGCCGCGCTGCCGGAAGCGAAGCCAGTCCCGCTGGGCCCCGCGCTCCGCGAGGCGCGGCTGATCAAGCATGCGGAGGAGGTTGCGGCGATGCGCGCCGCGGCGGCGCTGACCGATGTCGCGATCGGCCGCTACCGGGAGGAGATCCGGCCGGGCCGGATCCTCGGCGAGCTCGACCACATGGTCGCGGCCCAGGTCATGGCGGCGGCGGCCGAGGCTGTGCCGGGGGAGGATTTCCAGATCACCCGCTTCATGACGCTCTCGGGTGCGGACAGCGCGGCGCCGCATGGCAGTGGCGCCGGCACCGGCGCGCGGGTGCTGCCCGATGCGGTGGCGACGGTGATCTGCAACGTGCGCCTGAACGGGCTCGGCATCGAGAACCAGCGCTCCTTCCTGGTCGGCCGCGTCGGCGCGGAGGCCGCACGCGCGGCCGATACCGCACGGGCCGCGACGGAAGCGGGGCTCGCGGCGGCCGCGGCGGGCCGCGCGCTTTCCGGCGTCGACGAGGCGGCGCAGGCGGTGATCGAGCGGGCCGGCTACGGCGCCCACCTGCTGCACCGCACCGGCCACGGCATCGGCGTCGCGACGCATGAATTCCCCGAGGACATGGCCTTCAACCCGCGGCCGCTGCTGGCGGGCGAGGTGATCGTGGTCGAGCCCGGCATCTACATCCGCGGCCTCGGCGGCTTCCGCTATGTCGACGTGCAGCCGATCGGCGACCCGGCGCCGCCGACCCTGACCACCGCGCCCCGCGACCGCGCCGCGATGACGATCGGCTGAAGACGACCCGGGCACGGGTGCTACGGTCGCCGCCGATGTCGCGCCCACCTGCCGCCGCGAAGACCGAAGCCGTCGCTGCCTTCGCGCGCGGGCTTGCGGTGATCCGCGCCTTCGGCCCAGGGGCGGAAGCGCTCAGCGTCAGCGAGGCCGCGGCGCGCGCCGGGCTGACCCGGGCCGGCGCCAGGCGTTTGCTGCTGACCCTCGTCGAGGAAGGCTATGCGACGCATGACGGGCGGCGCTACGCGCTGGCGCCGCGGGTGCTGGAATTGGGCTTCGGCTACCTCGCCGGCAAGCCGCTCTGGGGTGCCGCCAAGCCGGTGCTGCGGCGCCTGGCGGAGCAGTTGAACGAGACCGTCTCGGCCGGCGTGCTGGAAGGGGCGGATGTCCTCTACGTGCTGCGCGAGGCCTCTTCGCGGGCGCTGCATGTCGGGCTCGGCGCCGGCTCGCGGCTGCCGGCGCATGCCTCCTCGATGGGGATCGTGCTGCTCGCCGGGCTCCGGCCGCATGAGCTCGACGCCTATCTGCGCCGCGCGGCGCCGCTCCGCGCGCTGACCGCGCTGACCCCGACCGCACCCGACGCGGTGCGCGCCCTGATCGCCGCGGCGGCGCGGGACGGCTATGCGCATGCCCGCGGCACGGTCGACGAGGGCGTGGCGGGGCTCTCGGTCGCGGTGCGCGACGCCGGCGGCCGCGTCGTCGCCGCGATCAACGTCAGCATGGCGATCGGGCGCGTCGGCCGCGCCGAGGCGCTGCGGCGCTTCCGCCCGGCCCTCGTCGCCGCCGCGGCCGACATCGCCCGCGCCCTGCCGCCCTGGGCGTGATGCCCGATCAGAGCGAGCTGCCGCCGCAGACCACGATCTGCTGGCCGGTGATGGCGCCGGCCTCCGGCCCCAGCAGGAAGGCGGCCAGCGCGGCGACCTCTTCCGGCGTCACGTAGCGCCCGATCGGCGGCAGGCGCGGTGGCGTCGCGCTGCGTGCCGGGTCGCGCAGCATCGGCGTGTCGGTCGCGGCTGGTGCGACGACGTTGGCGGTGATGCCGCGCGGCGCCAGCTCCTGCGCCCAGGACCGCGCCATGGCGACGAGCGCCGCCTTGCCGGCGGCATACTGGCTGCGCCCCGCCGCACCCGTCGCGGTGCGGCTGCCGATCAGCAGGATGCGGCCGCCATCCGGCATCGCCGGCAGCAGGGCATCGGCCAGCAGGAAGGCGGCTTCCACGTTGAGCCGCCACAGTTCGCGCCCGGCCTCCGCGTCGAGCGCACCGAGCACGCCGCCGCGCATCAGCCCGGCGGCATGCACGAAGGCGGTCGGGCTGAGGCCCGCGGCGGCGGCGGCGAGCTGCACGGGATCGAGGAGGTCGACCGCGCGATGCGCATAGCCCGGCTCCGTCCGGCCGGGATCGCGGCGGCTGAGGCCGGTCACCCGCCAGCCCTCCCGCAACAGCCGCGCCGCGATCGCGGCGCCGATGCCCGAACTCGTGCCGGTCACCACCGCATGGCCTGTCGCGGTCATCGCATCCATCCACGCCCCCGAAGGCATGATAGAAGCGGAGAACCCTGGCTCGGACCAGGGATGCATGGGGGAGACGGCATGGACGGCCTGATGCGCCCGATAGACCTCGCCCCGGCGCCCGGCGATCCGGCCCGCATCGAGGCCTTCATCCCGACGCCCTGCGTGCAGAACCACGCCGCCTTCCTGATGCCGCTCCCCGGCGGCGACCTCGGCTGCGCCTGGTTCGGCGGCACCCAGGAGGGCGTGCCTGACATCTCGGTGCATCTCGCCCGCCTCGCCCCAGGTGCCACGCGCTGGAGCGAGCCAGAGCGGCTGTCCGACGACCCGACCCGGTCGGAGCAGAACCCGCTGCTGTTCCCCGCACCCGACGGCACGCTCTGGCTGCTCTGGACCGCGCAGGTCTCGGGGCATCAGGACACCGCCATCGTGCGGCGCCGGATCTCCACCGATGGCGGCCGAAGCTGGGGCCCGATCGAGACGGTGTTCGGGGAGCGGCCGGGCTTCGGCACCTTCATCCGCCAGCCGATCGTGGTGCGCCCGGACGGCGACTGGCTGCTGCCGATCTGGCGCTGCGTCACCCCATCGGCCGGCGCCTGGACCGGCGATCTCGACACCTCCTCGGTCATGGTCTCGGCCGATGCCGGCCGCAATTGGACGGAGCATCCGGTGCCGGAGAGCCAGGGCGCCGTGCACATGAACATCCTCGATGGCGGGCCGGACGGGCTGGTCGCCTTCTTCCGCAGCCGCTTCGCCGATCGCGTCCATGTCGCGCGATCGACGGACGGACGCCGCTGGTCGGCGCCGGAGCCGACCGTGTTGCCGAACAACAATTCCTCGATCCAGGCGCTGCGTTTGCAGGACGGCCGCATCGCGCTCGCCTTCAACGATGCGAGTGCCGCGGATGCGACCGGGCGGCGGCTCTCGCTCTACGACGATATCGGTGGCGGAGACGACCTTGCGCCTGCAGTGCCGGCGGCCGGCGCCCGCAGCGCCTTCTGGGGCGCGCCGCGGGCGCCGATGACGCTGGCGCTCTCGGCGGATGGCGGCCGCACCTGGCCCTGGCGCCGCAACCTCGAGACCGGCGACGGCTACTGCATGACCAACAACTCGAAGGAGCGGCTGAACCGCGAATTCTCCTACCCGACGCTCTGCCAGACGCCGGACGGCATGCTCCACCTCGCCTACACCTATTTCCGCCAGGCCATCAAATACGTCCGCGTGCCGCCCGACTGGATCGAAGGAGCACCGTGATGCGCCGACGCAGCCTTGCCAGCCTTGCCAGCCTGGCCGCAGGCCTCCTCGCCGCGCCGGCGCTGCGCGCCCAGCCCGCCTGGCCGCTCGGCCGCCCGATCCGGGTGATCTGTCCCTGGCCGCCGGGGGCTGCGAACGACACCCTCGCGCGGCTGACAGCGCAGCGCCTGCAGGAGATGCTGGGCGCGACCGCAATCGTCGAGAACCGCACCGGCGGCGCCGGGCTGATCGGCACCAATGCGGTGCTGCAGGCGACCCCCGACGGCTACACCCTGCTGGCGTCCGCCTTCAACACCGCGGTGATGCCGCTGGTGCTGCGCGGCGCCACCTTCGATCCCGAACGCGACCTCGAGATCCTGGCCCGCACCGCGGCAGCGCCGCTCGTGATGGTGGTCGGCGGCCGCAGGCCGGAACGCAGCCTGGCGGAGGTCGTCGCCGCCGCGCGCGCCAATCCGCGCGACTGGAGCTTTGCGATTTCCTCGCTCGGCTCGGCCGGGCACCTCGCGACCATCGAGTTCCTGCGCCGCACCGGCCTCGCCATCGACCTGGTGACCTATCGCGGCACCCAGCCGGCGCTCACCGATCTCATGGGCGGCAACGTGTCGCTGCTGATCGACCCGAGCTTCGCGCTGCTGCCGGCGGCCGCGGATGGCCGGGTGCGCGCTCTCGGCATCGCCGCCCCGCGGCGCTCCGCGCTCGCTCCCGATCTGCCGACGATGGCGGAGGCGGGGCTGCCGGGCTTCGCCTTCCAGTCCTGGTACGGCGTCTGGGCCCCGAAGGGCCTGCCGGCCGAGATCGGGGGCCGGGTGAACGCCCTGATGCAGGAGACGATGCGCGACCCCGCCATCGTGCAGCGCCTGACCGCGCAGGTGCTGGAGCCGGTGACCGAGAGCATCGCCGACAGCCGCCGCTTCATCGCCGCCGAGATCGTCCGCGCCGGGGAGCTGCTGCGCAGCGTCAATTACCAGCCGGAGTAATGAAAACGGGCCGGTTTGCTCAACTGGCCCGAGGCCGCGAACGCGGCCCGCCGGTCGTCCGGCGAAGCCAAGCGGGCCGGATGGCCCGCGCCCGGCGTTTGAGGGGGTGTTGATCGCTCTTCGATCAACACCACACGTATCACGCCGGATCCAGGCGCAGCACGCGGCCGTCGCCTTCGTCGGTCAGGATGTGCAGCCGGCCGTCGGGGGAGACGACCACCTGGCGGAAGCGCGCCATCCGGGTCAGCAGCACCTCCTGCCCGGTGACGCGGTCGCCGTTCATCGCCAGGCGGATCAGCGACTGGTTGAGCCCGGCCAGGAACAGGCTGCCGCGCCAGCCCGGCATCGCGGCACCGTCGTAGAAGGCGATGCCCGACGGGTTGACCGAGGGCACCCAGACCACCAGCGGATCCTGCATCCCCGGTGCGGTCCGCACCTCCGAAATCGTGCCGCCGCCGTAGTCGACGCCATGCGTCACCAGCGGCCAGCCGTAATTCGCGCCGGGCTGGATGATGTTCACCTCGTCGCCGCCCTGCGGCCCGAACTCGGCCTCGAACAGCGTCCCGGTCGCGGGATTGATCGCCAGGCCCTGCGGGTTGCGATGGCCGAAGGACCAGATCTCGCCCCGCGCATCCGGCCGCCCGACGAAGGGGTTGTCGGCCGGGATGCGGCCGTCGCGGGTCAGCCGCAGCACCTTGCCGGCCAGGTCGTCGAGCACCTGGGCGCGGCGCATCTCGTAGCGTTCGCCGGTCGAGAGGAAAACGTGCTGCCCGTCGGGCGCGAAGGCGATGCGGCAGCCGAAATGGTTGCGCCCGGAAGATTGCGCGGGCGTCGCGTCCAGCACCGTCGTCACCTGCTCCAGCCGCCGGTCGTCGGCGGCGAGGCGGGCGCGCACGAAGCGGGTCAGCGCGCCGCCATCGGCCAGCGCCGAATGGCAGAACCAGATCTCCCGCGTCGTCGCGAAATCCGGCGCCACCGCGATGTCGAGCAGCCCGCCCTGGCCGCGCGCCTCGACCCGCGGCACGCCTTCGATGGCGCCGGAAGCGCGGTTCTCCGCGATCAGGCGCAGCCGCCCCGGCCGCTCGGTGACCAGCATGCGGCCATCCGGCAGGAAGGCGCCGCCCCAGGGCCGCTCCAGCCCCTGGACGATGGTCGTCACCCGGAACCGCGCCTCCTGCGACTGCACCACCGCCTGCGGCGTCTGCGCCGCGGCGAGGCCGGGGAGGAGGGCGAGGAAAGCGAAGGCAGGGACAATCAGGCGCACCGGGATCTCCTGGCTGCGCCCTTCACCGGCGAAGCGCGCGTCCCGAAGGTTGGGTCGCGCGCCGCTCCCGCCAAGCGTCGTTCAGGCGCCGATCGCGCCAACCACCCAATCGCGCAACTGGCTCTTCGGCATGGCGCCGACCTTGGTGTCGACCGGCTTGCCGTCCTTGAACAGGATCATCGTCGGGATGCCGCGCACCGCGAAATCGTTCGGGGTGATCGGGTTGTCGTCGATGTTCACCTTGGCGATGGTCAGCTTGCCGGCGAATTCCTTGGCGATCTCGTCGAGCGCCGGTGCCACCGCCCGGCAGGGGCCGCACCATTCGGCCCAGAAATCCACCAGCACGGGGCCGGTGGCCTCCAGGACGTCCTGTCGGAAGCTGTCGTCGGTGACGGGGATGGTGTTTTCGGCCATCGGGGGATCTCTCTTGGGCGGGGCAGGGCTGCCCCGAATGCGTCAAAATCGGGGCGCGAGGGCCGCCGGTCAAGGATCATGCGCATCGAGCATGGCTGAAGGCAGGGCCATGACCGCGGCGCCATAGGTCCAGACCAGCGCGCAATCGACCGGCCGCGCCGGCCAGGCCTGGCGCAGCAGCGCGCGATAGGCCGCCATCTGGCGCAGGTAGAGCGGTGCCACATCCTCGACCCGCGCCGGCGGCGGGCGGTTGGTCTTGAAGTCCAGCACCAGGATGCGGTCCTCCCCGATCACGATCCGGTCGACCTGGCCCGCGATCAGCCGCCCGCGCACCCGCCCGGCGAGCGGCGCCTCCGCCAGGCTCCCCGGCCCGAAGGCCGCGGCGCAATCCGGGTGGCGCAGCAGCGCCAGCACCTCGGCCGCGATCTCCGCCTGCGCCGCGGCGTCGATCCCCTGGCCCGGCCGCGCCAGATAGCGCGCCGCCGCATCCGCCCGGTCCGCCTCCGGCAGTTCCGGCAAATGCTGCAGCAGCGCATGCACCAGCCGCCCGCGGCGGAAGCGGCGGCCGGTCGGGTCGCCGGCAGGGCGCGGATCGGCAGCCGGCGGCGGCTCCTCGCCCGGCAGGGCGGAAGGCGACAGCGCCGTCTGCACGCCCTCCGCCGGCGCCGGCTCCCGTGCCCAGCCCGGCAGCGCCGCCGCGGCCGCATCCGCCGCCATCCGCTCCGCCACCGGCTCCGCCACTTGCGGGGAGGCGAGCCGCAGCACCGGCCCGTCCGGCCCGCCCGTCTCCTCGACGCCGGGCAGGCGCGCAAAACCCTCTGCGATCAGGTCGTACCAGCAGCCCTCCGGCCGCCGGCGGTTCTGCCAGCCGGCGATCACCAGCCGGTCCTCGGCCCGGGTCAGCGCGACATAGAGCAGCCGGTGCGATTCCCGCGCCGCCGCATCCCGCGCCGCCTCCGCCAGTGCCCGATAGGGCGCCACGTGGAAGCCCGCATTCGGTGCCCAGAACGGCAGCGGCACCCCATCCGTGTCCCGGTCCCAGCGCACGCCCTGGTCCGACCGTCCGGGTGCCACCGTGTCCGGCAGGATCACCACCGGCGCCTGCAGCCCCTTCGCGTTGTGCACGGTCATGATGCGCACCTGGTCGGCTGCCGCATCGGCATCGCGCTTCACCATGGCACCGCCCTGGCGCAGCCAATGCACGAAGCCCTGCAGGCTCGGCGGATGCGACCGCTCATGCGCCAGCGCCGCGCCCAGGAACTCGTCCACCGCATCCGCCGCATCCGGCCCGAGCCGCGCCAGCAGCGCCGCGCGGCCACCAAGCTCGCCCAGCACCTCGGCGAACAGCATGTGCGGCCCGCAGTGATCGACCCGCGCCGCCAGCCGCGCGAACCGGTCCGCCGCGCGCCCGAGCACGCTTTCCCCGCCGCGCTCCGCCGCCAGCGCCTGCGCGAGCGTGCCCTGCCGCCCCGCGGCGAGGGCGAACAGCGCTTGCTCCGACAGGCCGAAGATCGGGCTCTTCAGCGCCGCGGCCAGTTGCAGGTCGTCCTCCGGCAGCAGCAGCGCATCCGCCAGCGCCAGCAGATCCTGCACCGCGATCTGCTCGATCAGCGCCAGCCGGTCGAGCCCACCCACCGGCACGCCGCGCTCCTTCAAGGCCCGCACCAGCGTCGGCACGAAAGCGCCGGTGCGCTTCCGGACCAGGACCAGGATATCCCCCGCCCGCATCGCCCGCCCGCGCGCCGGCAGCTGCTCCCTGTCGCGCAGCCATCCGGCGATGCGTCCCGCGATCCGCTCCGCGAGTTGCGCCGCCGGGCTGCCCGTCGCACCCTCCGGCACCTCCGGCACCAGCCAGGGCTCGGGGCGCTCGGCCTCGTCCGCCGCGATCACCGGCCAGAGCTCGACCGACCCCGACTGCCCCGCCCGATCGGCGATGTGCCGCAGCGGCGGATCCGCCTCCGCCACCACGCCAGGCTTCGCCGCCTCGCCGGCGAAGACCGCATCGACCAGCGCCAGCACCGGCGCCGTCGAACGAAAGGAGACAGTCAGCCGCACCGGCCGGAACGCCTGGTCCGCCGCCTCGCTCGCCGCCCGGAAATGCGCCTGCGATGTCGCAAACCCCTCCGGCTCCGCCCCCTGGAAGCCGTAGATCGACTGCTTCACGTCGCCCACCGCGAAGACGCTCCGGCGCCGCTCCGGCTCCCGCCCCTGGCCCGCGAAGAACTCCTCGGTCAGTGCCTTCGCGATGTGCCACTGCGCCGCGTTCGAATCCTGCGCCTCGTCCAGCAGCACGTGATCGAGCCCGCCATCCAGCTTGAACAGCACCCAGGCACTGCCCGGATCGCGCAGCACGTCCCGCGCCCGGTCGATCAGGTCGTCATAATCGAGCATGCCGCGCCCGCGCTTCCGCGCCTCGTAATCCCGCAGCACCGGATCCGCGAGCGCCACCAGCGCCGTCGTCGCGGCCAGCAGCCGATGCGCCCGCCGCTCCTCCTCCACCGCCGCGACCCGCTCCGCCTCCGCCCGCATCGCCTCCAGCACCCACGGATGCTCGGACCCGAGCCCGCCCTTGGTCGCCAGGTTCTTGTCCGCGAACGCCCTTCCATCCAACGTCAGGAACACCCGCGACCACTCCGCCCAGCGCCGCGGCCGCGCCTCCGCCGGCAATGCCAGCCAGGCCAGCATCCGCGTCCCGCGATCCTGGTCGCTCGCATTCCGGCTCCCCGCCAGCGCCCCCGCCACCTCCCCCATCAACGTCGGCACCCCCGCCGCCGCCCGCCCCAACAGCCCCGCCTCATCCTCCCCCGCCCGCAACCCCAACCGCCGCGCCACCCGCGCCGCCAGCGCCACCACGCCCCCGCTCCGCTGCAGCGCCTCCTGCAACGCCGCCCGCTCCCCGTTCAGCGCCGCCACCAGCTCCCCGAACGCGGAAGGCGGCGTCAGCCCCGCCAAATCCTCCAACGCGCCCCCCAGCGCCCCCGGCGCCGCCAGCACCGCCTCCCGCGCCTCGGCCAGCATCGCCGCGGCATCCCGCTCCTCCACCACCGCGAATTGCGGCGCCAACCCCGCCTCCAGCGGAAACCCGCGCAACAACGACTGGCAGAACGCATGGATGGTGCTGATCCGCATCCCCCCCGGCAGATCCAGCACCGTCCCGAACAACCGCCGCGCATGCTCCCGGACCGCCGCATCCGGCCGCCGCCCGGTCAGCGCCGCAATCCGCCCGTCCAACACCCCATCCTCGGCGACCGCCCACTCCCCCAACGCCCGCGCCAAGCGCGTCGCCATCTCCGCCGCCGCCGCCTTGGTGAAGGTCAGACACAAGATCCGCCCCGGCGCCTGCCGCGGATTCAGCAACAACCGCAACACCCGATCCGTCAGGACCTTCGTCTTCCCCGACCCCGCCGACGCCTCCACCCAGGCCGAGACCAACGGATCACTCGCCTCCCGCTGCGCCGCTTGGGCCAGGTCACGGGCGGTGATGGCGCTCATGGGGCGGCGGTTCCCTGGGAAGGGCTTTGCCCTCCCCAGACCCCACCCACCAAGAGCCTGGAGGCTCCTGGACCTGCTTCACTTGGTGCCCTTCCCGCGCAGGGGGGACGCCCCGAAGCGGGCGTCCCCCCTGCGCGGGAAGGGCTCAGTAAACGGGGTGCAGGGGCCTGTAGGCTCCTGCCGGGTGGGTCTGGGAGGGCAGAGCCCTCCCAGGGAACAGTCATCCCCATCATGGCGCCTCCTCCTCCGCGCCCGCCCATTCGGCGAGGCGGGAGAGGTGGTCGTAGTCGCCGCCGCGGGGGGCGCGGAGGGGGTGGGGGCGGGCGGTGAAGGGGGTTTCGGTCAGGAGGAAGCGGGTGGCGAGGGCGGCGGCGGCTTCGCGGTTGCCTTCGGCGAGGCGGGCGGTGGTGGTTTCGTCTTCGGTGATGCGCAGCGCCTGACCCGCCACGTCGCCGCCGGAGAGGCGCCAGTAGTCGAGGGTGGCGACGGGGGCGGGGGGCAGGTTTGCGAAGGCGCCTTCGAGGGCCATCCAGGCTTCGAGGGGGAGTTGCGGGGCGAGGCCGGTTTCGCAGTCTTCGCGTTTGGGCAGCGCGCCGGTCTTGTAGTCGAGGATGGCGAGGCTGCCGTCGGTCAGGGTGTCGATGCGGTCGGCGCGGGCGGTGATCTGGATGGCGCGCGGGCCGAGGGTGGCCAGCGGGAGTTGGGCGGTGGTTTCGACGTGGCTGCGGGCGATGCGGCCCTGGCCGCGGGGGGTGGCTTCCTGGGCGATGGCGAAGGCGCCGATGCGGGCGAGGCGGGGGCGCCAGAAGGCGGCGTAGGCGGGGCGGGGGCCGTGGAGGGCCAGCGCCTCTTCCATGGCGGTCGCGAACAGGGTGCGGGCGGCGTCTTCGCCGGGCCAGGGTTGGGTGTCGAGGGCGCGGATGAAGCGGGCCATCGCTTCGTGGACGAGCTCCCCGTATTCGGGGGCGCCGATGCTGGCGTCGAGGGGGGCGAGCGGGGCCAAGCGCAGCACGCGCTTGGCGTAGAGGGCGTAGGGGTCGGCGAGCAGGAGGGCGATGTCGGAGAGGGAGATGCGTTCGGGCCGGGCGGCGAGCGGCGGGTTCGGGGCGGGGCGGGTGCAGGGGGTGATGCGGTCGGGCTGGTCGAGCTCAGCGGCCCAGGCGGCGGCGGGGCTGGCGGGCAGGGCGAGGGTCTGGCCCTGGAGGAAGGTTTCCAGGCGCACCAGCCAGCGGGCGGGCACGGTCGGGCTGCCGCCGCGCTTGGCGCTGCGGGTCAGGATGGCGTCGGGGGCGGCGCAGGCGGTGAGCAGGAAGTCGGCGGCGACGCGGCCGATGCGGGCTTCGGATTCGGGCAGGCCGAAGTCGCGGCGCATCGGCCGGCTCATCCAGGGGCCGGGATCGGTGGCGAGCGGCCAGACGGTCTCGTCGAGGGCGCCGAGGATCACGCGGTCGAAGGCGAGGAGGCGGGCTTCGAGAAGGCCGAGGATCTCGACGCGCGGATGCGGGCTGCCGTCGCGGCCGCGGCTGGCGCGTGCGCTGCGGGCGACGCCGTCGGCGAGTGCGGTGTCGAGGAAGGCGGGCCAGTCGCGCGGCGGCATCGGCGGCAGTGCGGGCAACGCATCGGCGAGGGAAGCGAGATGGAGCGCGAGCGGCTCGCCTTCGGCGCCGGCATAGAGGCGGAGGCCGCCGGCGGCTTCCGGCGTTGCGGCGAGGGCTTCGGCGGCGGTCATCTGCGCGGCGAGGAGATCGGCGGCGGGGCGGGGCCCGGTGCCGGGCGTGGCGGCGTCGCCGAGGGCGGCGGCGAAGGCGTCGAGGGTTGCGTGGATGCGGGCGAGCGCTTCGGCGTCGCGTTCGTGGGCGAAGGACGCGGCGATGGCGGCGCGGAGGCCGGCGAGGCCGGGGGCGGGGCGCGGGCCGCGCAGCGCGCGGCGTTCGAGCAGGCGCCAGGCGGAGAGCCAGGCGGCGCGGTCGAGGCCGCCGGCGGCGAGCGGGTGCTTGACGAGGGCGAGGAGCGGCACCGGCGCGAAATCCTCGGCGATGCAGTGCGCGAGCAGGCGGAGGAAGGCGCCGGCGGGCGTCTCGCCGAGCGGCTCGCCGGCGCTGTCGTCGGCGGTGACGCCGAAGCGCGCGAGCTCGGCCGAGACACGGCGCGCGAGTTCCCGGTCGGGCGTCACCAGCGCGGCGCGGGCGCCCGGTGTTTCCAGCGTCTCGCGCAGCAGCAGCGCGACGGCGGCAGCCTCCGCCCCGGCATCGGGGGCGGTCAGCAGCGAGAGACCGACGAGGCCGTCCTGCCATTGCGCGGGCGCGCGGCGGGTCCAGTCCTGCATGCCGGCGGGCGGGCGCAGCGCCATGCCGATCAGCGCGGCGCGGCGTTCCGGGACGGCGGTCGGGATGTCCTTGACCCAGGGTGCGACGTCGTCCTGGGTCGCGCCGATGGTGTCGAGCAGGCGCACCTGGCCGGCGAAGGGATGGGTTGGCGCGGCGGCGATCGCGTCGCGCAGCGCTTCGCGGCTCGAGCGGTCGAGGCCGTGCAGTACGACGGCGCCCTGCGGGAGGCGGGCGATGACGGCGAGCAGCCGGGCGGCGACCGGCAGCGTGCCGCCGATGCCGATGCCGGCGGCGATCACCGGATCGGCGGGTGGTGCGGTCCGCCAAGCCTCCGCCTGGGCTTCCAGCGCCTTGGCGCGGCGGACGCCGATGTCGAGCAGGCCCGCTTCCTGGAGCCAGGCGTTCCATTCCTCGACGATGCCGCGGAGGAAGATCAGCGTGATCTCCCAGTGCCGCGCATGCGCCTCCGGCACCAGGTCCTTGAGGCGGGTGAGCCAGGTTTCGGCGAAATCCTCGGGCGGGCGGGCGAGCAGGGCGGCGTCCGGCTCCTCCAGCGCGATCTCGTCGAACAGGCGCGCGAGCTCGGCCCCGAGCACCCAGGCCTGGTCGAGCGTCGCCGGGCCGCCATGGCGCGGCGGGCGGCGCTGCACCAGCGCGGTCAGCACTGCCTGGCGGCGGAGCGGATCGACCGCCGGCGGGATCGCGAGGAGTGCGGGCAGCGCGAGCTCGTCGGCATCCTCGGTCGAGAGGCCGGCCAGCGCCCGCATGCGCGGCAGCAGCAGGGCGCGGCCGTCGCCAGCGCGCAGGAAGGCTTCGCGCAGCGCGCGCGCGGAGCGCCGCGTCGGCAGCAGGATGGTGGTGCGCGCCAGCGCTTCCGGCCCGTCGCCCGCCGCCCGCCGCAACACGCCGGCCGCCAGCGTGTCGAGGAAGGGGCGATGCGCCGGAATGTCGAAGAGGTTCATCTCAGAACAGCGCGCGGGCCAGGCCGGTGCGGAGCGCGAGCTCGGCGCGCTTGAGGTCGCGCGGGGTCGAGAGGTGGAACCAGACGCCGTCATGCACCAGGCCGAACAGCCGCCCGGCTGCGATCGCCCGATCGTACAGGCGGTTGAGGCTGAAGGCGCCGTCGGGCGCGCCTTCGAACAGGCGCGGATGCAGGATCTGCACGCCGCCGAAGAGGTAGGGCGACATCTCGCGCTCCTTCGGGCGACGCAGCCGGCCGAGCGGGTCGAGCATGAAGTCGCCGTAGCCGACCTCGCCATCGATTTGCGCGGTGCGGACCAGCAGCAGCAGCCCGTCCATCGCCGCCGCGTCGAAGGCGGCGGCGAGCCTGGTCAGCGCCGCGGTCGGGCCGTTCAGCCAATAGGCGTCGCCGTTCACGACCGCGAAGGGCGCATCGCCCAGCAGCGGCAGCGCGCGGCGGACGCCGCCGCCGGTCTCCAGCAGCGTCTCCTCGTGCTGGATCGCGATGCGCGGTGTGGTGCGGGCGGCGGCCAGCGCTTCGATCTGGGCGGCGTGCCAATGCGCGTTGACGACGGCGTCGGTGACCCCGGCCTCGGCCAGCCGGTCGAGCGCGTGCTCCAGCAGCGTGCGTCCCGCGAGCGGCAGCAGCGGCTTCGGACGGTCGTCGGTGAGCGGCCGCATGCGGGTGCCGAGGCCGGCGGCCAGCACCATGGCGTGGGTGATCGGGGTCATGCGGCGTCGGTCCGGAGTGCGGGGGGATTGCCGCGGAGCGCCCGCGGCACATGGGCATCGAGGAAGCCGCGCATGGGTGCGGCGGCCGGATGCGCGAGTGCGGCATCCAGCAGCGCCCAGCAGCGCGGCCCATGGTGCAGGTAGTGCGGCTTGCCGTCACGCCGATCGAGCCGCACCCAGAGGGCGGCGACACGGAGGTGCCGCTGCGCCGCGGCGGCGGCCATGGCGGCGCGGAATTCCGCCGGATCGACCTCCGGGCGCAGCGCCAGGTACTGCGCGATCGCGGCGTCGCGCAGCGCGGGCGCCACGTCGCGGCGCGCATCCTCGACCAGCGAGACCATGTCGTAGGCCGGATGGCCGAGGGCCGCGTCCTGGAAGTCGATGATGCCGGTGCGCCGCGCGCCCTGGCGGTCCGGGATGCGGATCAGGTTGGCCGGGAAGAAGTCCCGGTGCACGAAGCCGCCGGCGCCTTCGAAGGGCGCCATCATGCGGCGGATCGCATCCTCGAGCGCGGCGCGCTGGCCGGCATCGGGCATCGCGCCGAAGACCGCCGGCCACCACCAGTCGAGGAAGGTTGCCGCCGCGGTGCGCGCCATCGCCGCACCATCCCAGCGCGGCAGCTGGGCGGGCGGCGGCGCGGCGTGCATCGCCGCCATCGCCTCGACGGCTTCGGCGTAGAGCGGCGCCGGATCGGCGCCGGCATCGAGCAGCCCGGCGTGCGTCGCTTCGCCCAGATCCTCGATCAGCAGCAGATGCCGCGCCGGATCCTCGGCCAGCACCTCGGGCACCGAGAGCCCGGTCGCCGCGAGATGGGCGGCGATGCGGAGGAAGGCGTCGCGATGCTCCGGATCCTCGACGAGCAGCGCCGGGCAAGGACCGCCCAGGAGCCGCACGTAGCGCCGGACGCCGGCATCGCCCGGCAGCGTCTCGCGCCGGGCCGCCCCGAAGCCATGCGCGGCGAGGAAGCCATCGGTCATGCGAAGGCCTCGATCCGCGGCATCGGCCAGCCGGAGAGCCGCGCGATCCGTGCGTCCGGCGCGGCACCCTGCGCCAGCGTGACGGTCAGTGCCTCCGGCGGGCGCAGCCTGCCCAGGCGGTCCGGCCATTCCACGATCACGATGCCCTCCCGCGCCTCGTCCCAGCCGAGCTCCAGCACCTCCTCGGCGGCCCCGAGTCGGTAGAGATCGAAATGATGCGCCATGCCGCGCGGCAGCTCATAGCCCTGGACCAGGGTGAAGGTCGGGCTCGGCACCTCGAGCGCCGGCGCGCCGGAGGCGGCCCGCAGCAGCGCGCGGGCGAAGGCGCTCTTGCCGGCGCCGAGCGGGCCTTCCAGCAGCACCGCATCGCCCGGCGCCAGCAGCGCCGCCAGCCGGGCGGCCAGCGCCTCCGTCGCGGCAAGGTCGGGCAGGGTCCGTTCGATCACGCCAGGCAGGCTCCCGGGGGCCGGCTTTGATTGGGCGCCCCATGTCGTCTATCACCCCGCCCCAAGGCAAGGGGACCAGGATGCCCGAGACGCTCGAGACGGATGTCGTGATCATCGGCGCGGGGCCGGTCGGCCTGTTCGCCGTCTTCGAATGCGGCATGCTGCGCATGAAGAGCATCGTGGTCGATGCGCTCGACGCCATCGGCGGCCAGTGCAGCGCGCTCTACCCCGAGAAGCCGATCTTCGACATTCCGGCCCACCCCGAGATCGCGGCGGCCGACCTCGTGCTCCAGCTCGAACACCAGGCGGCGCCGTTCAGTCCCATCTACCTGCTCGGCCGCCGCGTCGAGGCGCTGCGCCAGGAGAGCGGGGGCTTCACCCTCGTCACCTCGGCCGGCGACACGCTCCGCTGCAAGGCCGTGATCATCGCCGCCGGCGCCGGCGCCTTCGGGCCGAACCGCCCGCCGCTGGAGGGTCTCGCCGGCTACGAAGCCGGCGGCGGCGTGCGCTACCTGGTGGCGAAGCGCGAAGCCTTCCGCGGCAAGCGCGTCGTCATCGCCGGCGGCGGCGACAGCGCCGTCGACTGGGCGATCAGCCTCAAGGACGTCGCTGCCAAGGTCGTCGTCGTCCACCGCCGCGACAAGTTCCGCGCCGCACCGGAGACCGTCGCGCAGATGCAGGCAGCCGCCGCGCGCGGCGAGATCGAGATGGCGATCCCCTACCAGCTGCATGGCCTCGACGGCGACGGCACCACCCTGACCGGCGTGCGCCTGGCGACGCTCAAGGGCGAGGAGAAGCTGGTGCCCGCCGACCACCTGCTCGCCTTCTTCGGCCTGTCGATGGATCTCGGCCCGATCGCCGATTGGGGCCTCGGCCTGGAGCGCAGCCACGTCACGGTGACGCCCGCCACCTGCGAGACGACCATCCCGGGCATCCATGCGATCGGCGACATCGCGACCTACCCGGGCAAGCTGAAACTCATCCTGCAGGGGTTCTCGGAAGCCGCGATGGCCGCGCACGCCATTCACCCGCGCGTCTTCCCGGGCGAGGCGCTGCATTTCGAGTACTCGACCAGCAAGGGCGTGCCCGGCGGCTGAGGCGCCGCGGTCACGCGCCCAGCATGTAGGAGCGCACGAACAGGATGTGCTCCCTGAGGAGCCGCGCCGCTTCTTCCCGGTCGCGCTGGCGGAAGGCTTCGACGATGCCGCGATGCTCCGACTGCAAGCGTGCGCGGCGCTCCGGCGTCATGCTCCGCGCTTTGATCTGACCCCACTCGGCCTGGAGCCGCACCCTCGCGAGGGATCGGGTCACCGCGATCATGGCCTCGTTCCGGGTCGCCACGGCAAAGGCGTCGTGCAGGGCACCGTCCCAGACCTCGAACTCGGCGGTGGTCGCGGCGGCCTCGCCGCCCAGGAGGCATTCCTCCATGCGGTCGAGATCCTGTTGCGAGGCACGCCCCACGATGAGCGGCGCGAGCTGCGGCTCGAAGACCAGGCGGCATTCGATGACCGCGGCGGGGCTGCACCCCGCGAAATCATCGACCGCGGTCGGCTGCGCGGCTGTCGCGGTGCCGGTCCGGAAGGTGCCGCGCCCGACATGGCGCACGATCAGCGCCTCGTCCTCCAGCGCCTGCAGCGCGCGCCGCACCGTGTTCCGGGCGACGCCGTAGCGCTCGCTCAGCGCGCGTTCCGTCGGCATCCGCTCCCCGGTCTTCCAGCGGTCGGCGCCGAGTTCGATGGCGAGGCGGTCGCGCAGGGATATGGCGTCGCCCCGCGCACGCGGGCGGGGCGGGGACGCGCTCTCGGTGGCGACGCTGTCGGGCATGCGAATCTCACAAATTGCTTGACAATATGAACCAGCGCCGGGTTCTTTGGCTCAAACCGATACCCGTATCAAGGCGGTATTGGTATAGAAATGTTCATTCTGGGTGGGGATGAGCCAATGCCGGCGCGCAACTTCGTCGAGGACCTCGGCGGCAAGGGGGACGTGCTCGTCCTCGTGCATGGCCTGGGCGGCAGCACCAACACCTGGCACCCGCAAGCCGGCGCGCTGAAGCGTGCGCTGCGGCTCGTCGCCTACGACCTGGCGGGTTCCGGACGGACGCCGGTGCGGGACGGCGTCTCGATCGAAAGCCATGTGGAGGATTTGTTGCAGGTCGTGCGCGCCACCGGCGCCGACCGCGTGCACCTCGCAGGGCATTCGCTCGGGACCATCATCTGCCAGCATTTCGCGGTCGCGCATCCTGCACTGGTCGCGAGCCTCGCGCTGATCGGCCCCTTCCCGCAGCCGCCGGACGCCGCGCGAAAGGCGCTACGCGAACGCGCGGCGAAGGTGCGGGCGGAGGGCATGGCCGCGATCGCCGACGCCATCGTCGCCGGCGGAACCTCGGAGGATACGCGGGTGAACACCCCCGCAGCGGCCGCCTTCGTGCGCGAGAGCATCATGGCGCAGCCCGCCGAAGGCTACGCCCGGAATTGCGAGGCGCTGGCCGAGGCACGGTCCGCGGAGCTTTCGCGCATCGCCTGCCCGGCGCTGCTGCTCACCGGGGATGCCGACAGGACCGCGCCACCCGACACCGGCCGCGCGATGGCGAGCGCCCTGCCGCAAGCGGAGCTCCAGATCCTGCCGGGTTGCGGGCACTGGGCGACCGTGGAGCGCGCCAAGCAGCTGAACTACGCGCTGACCCTGTTCCACGCCCGGCTCAAGGCGCCCGCGCCGGAACTGCCGCCGGCCCGCGCCGCGGAGCGCTGACATGGCCACGCGGCTCTTCGTCTGCGTGACCTGCGACCGCCACGCGGCGCGGCACCCGGGCGAGGCCGGGCCTGGAGAGCGCCTCGCCGCTGCAATCCGGCAACCGGCCGCAGATGCCGGCGTGACGGTGCGGACGGTGGAATGCCTCAACGGCTGCCTGCGCCCCTGCACGGCGGCGCTCCGCGATCCCGGCAAGGCCGTCCTTCGCTTCTCCGGCCTGCTGACCGAGGATGCGGCGGCCCTCGTCGCGGCCGCCTCGCTCTATGCCGCCAGCCTCGACGGAAAGGTCGCCGCCGGCCTGCCGCCCGGATTGCGGGACAAGCTCGCGACAGGGGCCGGCATGGCAGCCTGATCACTGGCCAGAAGAACGGAGGGAACGGGAATGTCGAGGACGATCTTCACCGAGGTCATGATCTTCGAGGGCACGGAGAAAGACCTCCGCCCCGGCGAAGTGCTGGTGCAGGGCAACCGCATCCACGCGGTCGCCGCCCCCGGCGAGACGCTGCCGCGGGACGGCGCCGCCGTGGTGAATGCAGGCGGCGCCACGCTGATGCCGGGGATGGTGAACACGCATTGCCATCTCACCTACAACAACGGCACCACCGTCGCCGAGCTCACCGTCCTGCCGGTGGAGGAGCACGTCCTCCTCTCCATGCACAACGCGAAGCTCGCCCTCGACATGGGCTTCACGGCGGCGATCGGCGCCGCCTCCGCCAAGCCGCGGCTCGACATCGTCATCCGCAACGAGATCAACAAGGGCCTGATCGCGGGGCCCCGGCTGCTGGCCGGCTCGCCGGAGCTGACGGTCACCGGCGGCCTCGCCGACGACAACAAGCTGGAGGTGAAGCATCCCTCCATCTCGATCATCTGCGACGGGCCGGACGAGTTCCGCAAGACCGTGCGCATGCTGATCCGCGAAGGCTGCGACATCATCAAGTTCAACAATTCGGGCGACAGCTTCTGCTTCCCGCGCATGGCCGCCTACGACAACCCGATGACCGAGGCGGAGGTCGCTGCGGTCTGCGAGACGGCGAACAACATCGGCAAGCGCCTGGCCGCCCACGCCCATGCCGACAGCTCCGTCCGGCAATGCATGAAGCACGACGTGGAGTTCATCTTCCACGCGACCTTCGCCACCGACGCGACGATCGAGGCGCTGGAGAAGGTCAAACACAAGCACTGGGTCTCGCCGGCGATCGCCGCCCGCTACAACACCACCCACGAGGCCGCGGACTGGGGCATCACCACCGACGTCGCGGAGATGATCGGCAACAAGCGCGAGCTCGAGACCGGCATCCAGACCATGCGCAAGATGCGCGCCGCCGGCATCCGCGTCCTGCCCTTCGGCGATTACGGCTTCGCCTGGCTGCCGCACGGCACGGAAGCCCGCGACCTGGAGCATTTCGTCAACCTCTTCGGCTACGCGCCATGGGAAGTGCTGCGCGCCGCCACCGCCTGGGGCGGCGAGGCCTGGGCGGGCAAGTCCGGGGAGAAGATGGGCCGGGTCGCGCCCGGCTACCTGGCCGACATCCTCCTCCTCGACGGCAACCCGCTGCTCGATCTCAGCCTGCTGCAGGACCGCAACGCGATCCTCGCGATCATGAAGGACGGCGCCTTCCACAAGCCGTTCCAGGGCCGCGCCACCGCCGTCTCGATCGCCGCGGAATAGGAGGGCAGGCCATGACGATGATGCTCTCGCGCCGGGCCATGCTCGGCGCAACATCGGCCGCTGCCCTGAGCTTCCCGGCGATCGCCCAGAACGCGCCGATCAAGATCGGCACGCTCGCCACCCTGGAAGGCAACTTCGCCTCCTCCGGCCAGGACGCCTATCGCGCACTGACCATGCTGGCGGAGGAAAGTCCGACCATCGCGGGCCGCCGCGTCGAATGGGTGCGGGAGAGCAGCAACGCCCGCGCCGACGTGGCACTTGCCCGCGCCCGCAAGCTGATCGAGCAGGACGGGGTGGACTTCATCCTGGGCCCGCTCTCCGGCGCTGAAGGGATCGCACTCCGCGACTACTCCCGCACGCTGACCGGCAAGACGATCATCAATGGCTCCTCCGGCGCGTCGGACACCACGCTCCGCAACGCCTCGCCCAACTTCTTCCGCTTCTCGACCGACGGCGTGCAATGGATGGCCGGCCTCGGCAAGCACGTCCACGACACGATGGGCCTCAAGGACGTCGCGATCGTCGCCGAGGACTACGCCTTCCCCTACTCGCAGGCCTTCGGCTTCAACCTCGATTTCTGCCGCCTTGGCGGCAAGGCCAGCTTCTTCTGGGCCCCGCTCGGCACCAGCGACTTCTCCTCGATCATCGCCCGCATCCCACGCACCGCGCAGGCACTCCTCTGCCTCCAGGGCGGCCAGGACGGCCTCGCCTTCCTCACCCAATACGGCCAGGCCGGCGGCGCATTGCCGATCATCGCGGGCTCCGTCATGGCCGACCAGACGCTGATGTCCGCACGCGGCCCGCACCGGCGCCTGATGGTCGGCATGACCTCCGCCGGACCCATCGCCGACATCATCGACGACCCGACCTGGACCGACTTCGTCGCACGCTACCGGCGTCGCTGGTCCAACCAGGGCGGCCTCGCCTCCCCCTCGCTCTTCGCCGTCGCCTACGCCACCGCCTTCCTCGCCGCGAAAGCCGCGCTCGAGACAGTGAACGGCGACCTCGCCAACGACCAGGCCGCCTTCCAGCGCGCCCTCGCCGGCCTGACACTGAAAGCACCGACCGGCGCAGAGATCCGCCTCGACCACAACCGCCAGGCCATCAGCGACAACTTCCTGACCCGCGTGGAAGAACGCGACGGCCGACCCGTGACCATCGCCTTCGGCCGCGTGCCAAGCGTGACCCAGACCCTCGGCATCCCGGAAGCCCAGTTCCTCGCCCTGGGCGCACCGAGCCGCGACAACACCGGATGCGTCGCCGGCGGTTAGGTTGCGACCGGGGAGGACGCTGTCCTCCCCGGACCCCTCCTGCGAGGAGCCTACAGGGTCGGCGTATACGCCGACCGACCCCGTTTACTTAGAGCCCTGATGGCGAAGGGGGCCGCCCACTTCGGGGCGGCCCCCTTCGCCATCAGGGCACCGAGTGAAGCAGGTCAAGGAGCATCCATGCTCCTTGCGGGTGGGTCTGGGAGGGCAGGGCCCTCCCAGCGGCGCCACCTCACCTCCAGGGCGTCGCCTCCCAGATGCCGCGGTACCGCGCTTCCTGGGCCGGCATCTGGGATTCCCAGGTGGCGCCGGGCAGGTAGGCGATCGGGAGTTCCAGGCGGCGGGCTTGTTCTTGCCAGGCGGGGAGGGTGAGGACTTTGGCGATGGCGTCCTGGGTGCGGGTTGCGATCTCGTCGGGCAGGTCGCGCGGTGCGGCGAGGCCGCGTTCGCTGCTCATGATCACGTCGAAGCCTTGTTCGCGGAAGGTCTGCACGTCGGGCATGTCGCTCCAGCGGGCGGCGGACATGGCGGCGATCGGGCGGACGAGGGCGCGGTCCTGGCCGATGCCGAGTTCGCCGAGGTTGATGCCGGCGACCTGGATGTGGCCGGCGAGGAGTGCGGTGCGCACCTGGCCGCCGCCGGCGTAGGGGGCGTGGATGAATTTGGTGCCGGAGGCGGCTTCGAGGAGCGTGAGGCCGAGGTGGTCGTCGGTGCCGACGCCGGAGGAGCCGACGGCGATGGTTTCCGGTGCGCGGCGCGCGGCTTCGACCAGGTCGCCGATGGTGCGGAACGGGCTGTCGTGGCGCACGACGAAGGCGGTCGGGTCGTCGACCAGGCGGGCGATCGGGCGGATGCGGGCGCGGTCGTAGCGGACGCGGCGTTCGATGCCGACCGAGATGTAGCCGGGCGTGTTGATGTAGCCGAGGGTGTAGCCGTCCGGGCGCGCGGCCTGGAGTGCGGCGTAGGCGGTCTCGCCGCCGGCGCCGGCGCGGTTCAGCACGACGAAGCGCGCGCCGGGGAGTTCGGCTTCCATGAAGGGCGCGATGGCGCGGGCCATCACGTCGGTGCCGCCGCCGGGGGCGAAGGCGACGATCACCTCGATCGGGCGGCCTGCCGGCCAGGCGGCCTGCGCGAGCGCGGGGCGGGCGAGGGCCGCGGTGGCGGCGGTGCCGAGCAGGGTGCGGCGGGTGAGGGGCGCGGTCATCACAGGCCCTCGCAGTTCAGGCGCTTCAGGGTGGCGTCGACCCAGGCGCGGTCGGCGGTGCCGGCGGCGATCGCGGCCATCTGCTTCTCTTCGGCGGCGTGCTTGGCCTGCGTCGCGGCGAGGATGGCCTCGGCCTCGTCGATCGGAACCGCGAGCAGGCCGTCCTCGTCGCCGATGACGAGGTCGCCTGGGACGATGATCATGCCTTCGATCGCGACGGGCACGTTGATCTCGCCGGGGCCGTCCTTGTAGGGGCCGCGATGGGTGATGCCGGCGGCGTAGACCGGGAAGGGCTGCGCCGCGATCGCGGCGCTGTCGCGGATCGCGCCGTCGATGACGATGCCGCCGAGCTGCTTCCTGACCATCTGCGCCAGCATCAGCTCGCCGATGATGGCATTGGTCAGGTCGCCGCCGGCATCGACGACGATGACGTCGCCGGCGGCGGCGAGGTCGATCGCCTTGTGGACCATCAGGTTGTCGCCCGGGCGCGACTTCACGGTGAAGGCGGGGCCGGCCATCACGCCGCCCTTGTGCATCGGGCGCAGGCGCGGGCCGCCGGCGGTCATCCGGCTCATGCAGTCGCTGATGTTGGCGACCGGCAGCTTGGCGAAGGCCGCGACGAGGGCGGGGGCGATGGCGCGTTCGCGCCTGAGGATGCGGAAGCCGGTCGGCATCGGGATGTTTCCTCCAGGCGTTGAAATGAAACGCCGTTTCGATTTACCGTGAGGTCCGAGGGCGCGCAAGCCCGGTTGGAGGGCCGATGACCACCAGGACGCCGCGCCAGAGGCCTGCGCTCGACGGCGTCGCCGCGGCCGATCGCGCGCTGGCGATCCTGTCGGCCTTCCGCAAGGGCGACCGGCATCTGACGCTGGCGGCGCTGTCGGAGCGCACCGGCCTCGTGAAGAGCACGATCATGCGGCTCGCTGTCTCGCTGGAGGCGCAGGGGTATCTCGCGCGCACGCCCGACGGCGCCTATCGCCTGGATGCGGAGCTGTTGCGGCTCGGCTCGCTCTATCGCGACGCCTTCGGGCTGGAAGCGCATGTGCTGCCGGTGCTGGAGGCGCTGGTCGCCGCGACCGGGGAGACGGCGGGTTTCTACGTGCGCCATGGCGAGCGGCGGCTCTGCCTGTTCCGCGTCGACAGCCCGCATCTCCTGCGCATGCATGTGCGGCCGGGGGAGACGCTGCCGATGGACGACAGCGCGACGGCGCAGGTGCTGCGCGCCTTCGCGCGGCGGCCGCCGCGTCCGATGCCGAAGCTGCCGGTCTGGACCAGTGGCGCGACCGACCCCGACACCGCTTCGCTCGCCATGCCGGTCTTCGGGCCGGGTGCCGCGCTCGCGGGCGCCCTGATGCTGTCGGGCCCGATCAGCCGCCTCGACCGCCGCCGGGCGGAGGCGGCGATGCCGCTGCTGCGGGACGCGGCGGCAGGCCTGACCCGCGCCCTCGGGGGAGAAGCGATCACCATGGAAGAAACCGCATGACCATCATCCTGATCACCGGACCGGCGCTGAGCGCAGCGGGCAGCGCGGAAGCGGCGCGGCTCGGCTTCACGCTCGTCACCACAAAACCCTATCTGCCGCCGGAGGAGACGGCGGCGATCGCGGCGGCGCGCAAGCCCGATGCGATCATCGTGCGCCAGGGCGCGGTGACGGCGGCGGTGATGGATGCCGCACCTTCGCTCCGCGTCATCGTCAAGCATGGGGTCGGCTGCGACAATATCGAGGTGGCGGCGGCGACCGCGCGCGGCATTCCGGTGCTGATCGCGCGCGGCGCCAACAGCCAGTCGGTCGCCGAGCTCGCCTTCGGGCTGATGTTCACGGTCGCGCGGCAGACGGCGGCGCTGACCGCGCGGATGCGCGCCGGGCAATGGGACAAGGCGACGCATACCGGGACGGAGCTGTTCGGCCGCAGCCTCGGCATCGTGGGCCTCGGCGATATCGGCCGCATCCTGGCGGGGCTCGTGGCACCGCTCCGCATGCCGGTCCGGGTCTTCGACCCGTTCCTGCCCGCGGCTGCGGCGCTGCCGGAAGGCGCCGAGCGGGCCGCGAGCCTGGATGCGCTGCTGGCGGCGAGCGACGTCGTCAGCCTGCATTGCCCGCTGAGTGCGGCGACGCGGCACATGATCGGGGCGCCGCAGCTCGCGGCCATGCGCCCCGGCGCCTTCCTGATCAACACCGCCCGCGGCGGCCTGGTCGATGCCGATGCGCTGGCGGTGGCCCTCCGGGACGGGCCGATCGCCGGCGCGGCGCTCGACGTCTTCGCGCCCGAGCCGCCGGATTTTTCGCACCCGATCTTCGCGCTGCCGAACCTGGTCGCGACGCCGCATGCCGGCGCCAGCACGCAGGCGGCGAAGGACCGTTCCGGCCTGCTGGCGCTGCACCACATCCGCGACGTGATCGAGGGGCGGGTGCCGGATGCGCGGGCGATGGTGAACCAGGCGGCCCTCGCCGGCGCTGGACGCCAGCAACCTGAAGGCTAGACTCGCCCCAAACCAGGAGAGAGCGTCATGCCGCCATCGATCGCCGCCTGGCCGGGCGGTGCGCGCGTCGCCGTGATGATGACCGTGATGTACGAGACTTGGCCGGAGGGAAAGGCGCCGCCCTATTCCCCGATGGCAAGCGCGCTGCGCGACGGCGTCTTGGACCGCCAGGGCATCTCCTGGGCGGAGTACGGCGGCCGCACCGGCATCTGGACGCTGGCAAAGCTGCTGCGCGACTTCGACATCCGCGCGACCGTCTGCGTTAACGCCCGCGCCGCCGAGCGCTACCCCGAGAGCATCCGCGCGCTGGTCGATGGCGGGCATGAGATCGCGGGACATTCCTATACCCAGGACATGTTCCTGCCCTACCTGTCGCCCGCCGAGGAGCAGGCGCTGATCCGTCGCTGCACGGCGATCCTGACGGAGGCCGCGGGCCAGAAGCCGGTCGGCTGGGCCAGCCCGCGCATGACGCCGACCGAGCACACGGCGCGCTTCCTGGCCGAAGACGGCTATCTCTGGCACGGCGACTACAACGACACCGACCTGCCCTATCTGGTCGAGACCGATGCCGGCCCGCTGGTGGCGCTGATGCACAGCGACTTCACCGACAACCGGGTGATGCGCGGCAGCCCGCGCGACTTCCTCGACGTCCATCGCGACACCTACGACTACCTTCGCGGCACCGGGCGGCCGGAGATCCTGAACCTGACCGTGCATGCCCATTTCGGCGGCCGCCCGCCGATGGCCGCCGCCCTCAGCCAGGTGCTGCGGCACGTGCAGGCAAGCGGCGGCGCCTGGTTCGCGCGCCATGACGAACTCGCGCGATGGGTGCTCGAACAGGGGGTGACGCCGTGACCGCGCTGTCCCGCCGCATCGCGCTCGGGGCTGCCGCGCTGCTGGCCGCGCGCTCCGCCGCCGCGCAGCCCGCCTGGCCGTCGCGCAGCATCCTCGTCGTCGTGCCCTACGCGCCGGGCGGCACCGGCGACGTCTTCGCGCGCCTGCTGTCGGAGCGGCTGCGCGCCGCACTCGGCCAGCCGGTGGTGATCGAGAACCGCTCTGGCGCCTCCGGCACCATCGGCACGCAATCGGTGGTCCGCGCCCAGCCCGATGGTCACACGCTGCTGTTCGGCCAGGCGCCGGAGATCGCGATCGCGAAAAGCTTCCTGCCCAATCCGGGCTATGATTCGGAACGCGACCTCACGCCGGTGGCGCTCGTCGGCAATGCGGCGCTGGCGCTCTGCGTCAACGCGGCCTCGCCCTACCGCAGCGTCGGCGACATCGTAGCGGCCGCGCAGGCGCGGCGCGGCTCCGTCACCTTTGCGAGCTCCGGCGGCGGCACGCCCGGGCATTTCGCGGCGGAGGTGCTGTCGCTCCGCGCCGGCGGCGGCATGGTGCACGTGCCCTATCGCGGCGGCGGCCCGGCGCTGATCGACCTGCTCGGCGGCCATGTCGATTTCTTCTTCTCCGGCATGCCGGGTGCCGTGCCGCACGCCCGCGAGGGCAAGCTCCGCATCGTCGCGGTCTCCACCGCACGCCGCATCCCGGGCGCGCCGGAGATCCCGACGGTGCAGGAAGGCGGCATCGCCGATTTCGACCTGAGCCTCTGGGGCGGCTTCTTCGCCCCGGCCGCGACGCCGCCGGCCGTGGTGCGACGCCTGAACGCGGAGGTGAACAAGCTCCTCGAAGACGCCGCCATCCGCGATCGCCTGGTGCAGGAAGGCGCCGAGGTGCGCGCCCTGTCGCCCACGGAATTCGGCACCTTCGTCCGCGCCGAGATCGCGAAGTACGCCGAGGTCATCCGCGCGACCGGCGTGCGGCCGGAGTGAGGGCGCTCTGTCCCGGGAGAGTGGCTCCGCCCCTCTCCCGGACCCTCACCCCGCAAGGAGCCTGGAGGCTCCTTGACCTGCATCACTTGGTGCCCGGCTTGCCGAGGGGGTCGCCCCGCAGCGGGCGACCCCCTCGGCAAGCCGGGCTCTAAAAGTGAAGGGGGTCCAGGGGCCCTAGGCTCCTGGTGGGGAAGGGTTCGGGAAGGGGCAAAGCCCCTTCCCGAGGACAGCGCTACCTTCGCCGGAAGCGCTCCACCGCGCCGACGAGCGCCGTGCGCACGCCGGGTTCCAGGGCCGAGTGGCCGGCGTCCGGCACGATGGTCAGCCGCGCCCGCGGCCAGGCTTCGGCGAGGTCGAAGGCGGTCTCGGGCGGGCAGACCATGTCGTAGCGGCCCTGCACGATCTCCGCCTGGATATGCGCGAGGCGGTGCATGCCGGCCAGCAGGCCGCCTGGCGGCAGGAACAGCTTGTGCGCGAAGTAATGCGCCTCGATCCGCGCCAGGCCCAAGGCGGTGCGGTCCTGGGCGAAGCTCGCGACCGTCTCGGGCGAGGGCATCAGGGTGGAGCAGGAGCCCTCGTACTGGCTCCAGGCGCGGGCGGCCGGCTGGTGGACCGCGGGATCGGGGTCGCAGAGCCGCTTGAGGTAGCCGCCCAGGATGTCGTGCCGCTCGTTGACCGGCAGGTGCTCGGCGAAGGCGCCCCAGGCGTCGGGGAAGACCCGGCGCAGCCCGTGCAGGAACCAGTCGACCTCTGCGTCGCGGCCGAGGAAGACGCCGCGCAGCACGCAGCCCTGCACCCGTTCCGGATGCGCCTGGGCATAGGCGAGTGCGAGCGTCGACCCCCAGGAGCCGCCGAACAACAGCCAGGTTTCGATGCCGAGGAAGCGGCGCAGCACCTCGATATCGGAGACGAGGTCGGGCGTGGTGTTGTCGCGGAGTTCGCCGAGCGGGCGGGAGCGTCCGGCGCCGCGCTGGTCGAAGATGATGATCCGCCAGTGATGCGGGTCGAAGAAGCGGCGGTGTACCGCGCCGGCGCCGGCGCCGGGGCCGCCATGGAGGAACAGCGCCGGCTGGCCGCGCGGGTTCCCGACCTGTTCCCAGTACATGACATGACCGGAGGAGAGCGGCAGCAATCCGGTCTCGAAGGGCGCGATATCGGGAAACAGGTCGCCGCGGGGCATGGTGCCGCACTCTGCTGTGCGGCGGGACGACGCGCAACACTTCGGCAGGGTTGCAAATTTCCTTTGTCCTGGATGCACGTGCCCCTTCGCCTGACGGCGCCGGGTGATTAGTTTGCCGTCATGGCCCTGAAGCCCTCCGCGGGTTCCCGCGCCGCCGACGCCACGGCCCGCCGCTGCGGCGTCTGCGGGCAGGAGAGCCGGCAATCGCTGTTCCGCCCCGGCCCGCCCGAGCAGGCGCCGGATCTCGATCTGCGGCCTGGGGAGCCGGTGCGCGGCACCATGGCGCGCTGGCTGCAGCAATGCCCGCATTGCGGCTATGCCGCGCCCGACATCGCCCGCGCCCATCCGGCCGCCGCCGCCGCGGTCGGTGCCGCGCCCTTCCGGGCGCTGATCGCGGATGCCAGCCACCCGCCGCTCGCCCGCCGCTTCCTCGCCTGGGCGCATGTGCTGGAGGAGACCGGCGCGCTGCATGCGGGCGCGGAAGCGACGCTGCACGCCGCCTGGGTCGCCGACGACCTCGGCCAGTCGGAGCTTGCGCGGCTCTGGCGACTGGATGCGGTGGCCCTCTGGCGTGGCGGCCCGCCGCTCGACCACGAGCAGACGGTGCGCGTCATCGACGCGCTGCGCCGGGCCGAGGCCTTCGGCGATGCCGGCACGACCGCCGAGGACCTGGCGCTCTCGAGCCCGCCCGAGGCGGTCGCCCAGGTGGTCGCGCTGGAGCGCCGGCTGATCGCCGCCGGCGACACCGGCCGGCACAGCGTCGCGACCGCCCTGCCGCCCCCCTCCCGCCGCCCGCATGCCAGCATCCGCGGCCACCGGCCGCAGGGCGGCGGGTTCTTCGCGGCACTCAGGCGGTTGTTTCGCCGCGGCTGAGCCTCAGCCGGCGCTCGTCGACAGCACCGCGTCGATGGCGCCGATGATCCTGCCGCTGGCATCGTCATCGGCGAGCGAGGCGATCGCCGAGCCCAGCAGGTCCCGTGGGACGCTCTGCAACTGCAGCGGATCGAGCACGACCTCCTGTCCGAGGATCCGGAACCGGGGGGCGAGTTCCGGATAACCGACAGTCTGCGCGCCCACGGCCAGAAGGGGCGCCACCAGCCGGCGCGCCAGGCCGTCGAAGCGCCGGGATTGCACGACGACCAGGAACGGTACCGCGGCCCGGCTTCGTCCCGGATTCCGATGGACGTCGAATTGCGGCATCAGAGGGTGGAGAACTCGTCTCCCCAAGCCCCATGCCGGGCGACGAAGGCATTGGAGGCCGCGACCAAGGCATCGATCTGGCGTTGCGTGTCGGCGCGCCGGGCGCCTTCCGTGGCGACGAAATCGGCCAACAGGGTCTCGACGGTGTCGGACAGGTTCGGCGTCAGGTCCCGGGCCCGCCTGACCAGGTCGCTGCTGAGGCTCAGATTGACGGCGCGCTTCGCGGCCTTGCTGCTGTCCGGCATATCGCTGCTCCTATGCGCATGATGATGCGCATGGCGAGGTCGAACCGCAAGCACGAAGCACCCTTGCCAAATCGTCGCTATGCAGAGAAGTTATAATATAACGTACAGCCCGGGTCCCGCCATGATGCGCCGTCGCGCCCTGCTTGCCTTGCCCCTTCTTGCCGCGCCGGCCGTCGCGCGCGCGCAATCCGCGCCGCTCGCGGTCGTCGCCTCCTTCACCATCCTGGCCGACATGGCCCGCCAGGTCGGCGGCAGCCGCGTCGCGGTCACCGCGATCGTCGGGCCCGATGTCGACAGCCACGTCTTCCAGGCCCGCCCCTCGCATGCCGAGGCGCTGCGCAACGCGCCGCTGGTGCTCCGCAACGGGCTTGGGTTCGAGCCCTGGCTCGACCGGCTGCTCGGCGCCGCCGGGCCGCGCGGGCAGCTCGTCACGGCAACGGACGGCATCACGCCCCGCGTGCTCGAAGGCGGCCACAATCACGACCATGGCGGCCCCGGCCGCCGCCAGCAGCACCATGTCGGGGCACGCCGGGTGCCGGACCCGCATGCCTGGCAGGACCTTCGCCTGGCCGCTACCTATCTCCGCAACATCGAAGCCGGCCTCGCCGCCGCCGACCCCGCCGGCGCTGCCGAATACCGAATCCGCGCCGCGGCCTTCGCCGCCCGTCTCCAGACGCTGGACGCCTGGGTGCGCGACCAGGTCGCGACGGTGCCGGAAGCGCGGCGCAAGGTCATCACCAACCACGACGCCTTCGGCTATTTCGGCGCTGGCTACGGCGTCCGCTTCCTGGCCCCCCAGGGCCTCTCGACCCATGGCGAGCCCTCGGCCGGCGACATCGCCGGGCTGATCCGCCAGGTCCGCGCCGAGAGCATCTCCGCCGTCTTCCTCGAGAACGCGACCAACCCCGCGATCCTCGAACGCCTGGCGCGGGAAGCGGGCGTCCGGGTGCAGGGCCGGCTCTATGCCGATGCGCTGTCGGCCGAAGGCGGCCCGGCCGCGACCTACGAGGCGATGTTCCGCCACAACCTTGGCCTGCTGGTCCCCGCGATGCGAGGGGCTGCCTGATGCGCCGCGCACTCGCGCTGCTCCTCGCCCTGCTGCTCGCGACACCCGCCGCAGCGCAGGAGGGCCTCTATCCGCAGATCGCCGGGGAGGTGAATCTCGGCCTCTACACCAATGCCCTGACCCGCGCCCCGGACCAGCGCCGCCAGGGGGCGTCCACCTTCCTGTTCGGCGAGATCGCGGCCGGCCTGCACCTCACGCCGAACCTCTCGATCCAGGGCGTCCTGCACATCGAGCCGACCGGCGAGCAGGAGCCGAACGACGGCTGGATCCTGTTCCGCCGCCAGGGCGCCTCGCTCGAGGATCTTGTGCTGGACTGGCGTCCGGTGCAGGGCGTCTCGCTGTTTGCCGGCAAGTTCAGCGCGCCCTTCGGCCGCGGCCATCACGATTTCCCCGGCATCTTCCCGATGATCCGTGCGCACGAAGCCTACCTGGTCCGGGAATCGCTCGGCTTCGGCGCGCGCTGGACCTTCCTCTCCGACCCCACCTTCGGCGAGCACGACCTGACGGCGGCCGCCTTCACCCTCGACCGCAGTTTCCTCTCCGAGACGCTGATCACCCGCCGCCGCTGCTGCGCCGAAGGCTACGAACGCTACACGCGCAACACCGCGGCCCAGGGCGGCGCCGGCAATACCGGCAGGCTGAACAACTTCGCGCTCGCGCTCGACGGCGACAATTTCTCCTGGGCGCCGGGCCTCTCCTATCACCTGGCGGCCCTGACCCGTGGCCAGGGCAGCGACGGCACCGCGCGCGAATGGGGCTATGCCGCGGCCCTCCGCTACGAGGCGCGCTGGTCCGACGCCGTGCGCACCCTCTTCTTCGCCGAGCACGTCGTCTTCCGCTCCGCCGGCGGCCGCCCGGTCGAGGAGGTCGCGGATGCCGAAGGCACACTCTCGGATATCAGCGTCTCTGAACGGCGGCGCTTCACGACCCTCGGCGCCCGCACCAATTACGGCCCCTGGCGCGCGACCGTCGCCTGGCAGCAGGACGCGCGGAAGCGCGCCGCCAACACGGTGCCGACCGAGCGCTACTGGGAGCTCTCGATCGGGCGCGAGCTCGGCGCCGGCTTCAGCATCGATGCCGGCTGGCAATTCGTCCGCTACGCGCGGGATGACGGCAGCGCCGGCGACGCCATCGGCCCGGTCGCCGTCATCCGCTACCAGCGGGAATTCTGAACCGGCGGGGTCCATGCCACCCTCCCCTCCATGGACCCCGAGTGGCTGCACCCGCCGACGCTGAAGGACGCGACGCGCGCCCAGCGCGCGATGGCCGAGCGGGTCGAGACCGAAGACCGGCTCGGCCCGGTCCGCCTGATCGGCGGCGCCGATGTCAGCACGACCCGCTTCGACCCGGCGCGCCGGGTCTGGGCGGCGATCGCGACCCTCGACGCCGAAACCCTGGCACTGCGCGCCGAAGCCGGCGAGGCCGGCATCGCGCGCTTCCCCTATGTGCCGGGCTTCCTCGGCTTCCGCGAAGTCCCGGCGCTGGCCGCCGCCTGGGCGCGCCTGCCGGACAAGCCCGATCTCCTCATGGTCGACGGCCACGGCATCGCCCATCCCCGCGGCCTCGGCGTTGCGACCCAGCTCGGCCTGGTGCTGGATCTGCCCACCATCGGCGTCGCCAAGTCGCTGCTGGTGGGCGAAGTCGCGGACCTGCCCGACACCGCAGGCGCCGAAGCGCCGATCCTGTGGCGCGGCGCAGTCCTCGGTGCGGCGCTGCGGCTGCGGGCGCGGGCCAACCCGATCTACGTCTCGACCGGTCACCGTATCAGCCTGGCAACCGCCCTCGCCTGGGTGAAGCGCACCGCGACCGGCCACCGCCTGCCGGCGCCGACCCGTGCCGCGCATGCGGCGGCGGGGCGGTTGCGGGCCATTTCGCCGGATCGCCATCTGGCCTAGGACGGCTTCATGCATCGTCTCTGGATCGCACTCGGCGCGTTGGCGGGTCTTGGCGCCGTCGGGCTTTCGGCCTGGGGCGCGCATGGCGCCCCGGCCGTCCTCGACCCCGCGCGGCTGGAGGCCTTCCGCAGTGCCGTCACCATGCAGGGCTGGCACGCGCTGGCGCTGCTGGCGACCGGGCTCTTCGCCGAACGCCGCGGCGGATGGCTGCCGCATCTGGCGGGCGCCGCCTTCGTGGCCGGGCTGATCCTGTTCTGCGGCGCCGTCTACGCAGGCACCTTCGGCGGGCTGCGGCTCGGGCCCGTGGCGCCGATCGGCGGCACCGCACTGATGCTGGGATGGGCGCTGCTGTTTCTGGCGGCGCTGAAACGCGCGTGATCGCCAGCGCCTATCTGGCCGCCGAGGGTTTTGCGGCGGAGCTCGCGGAGGAGCTGGCGGGCAGCGGCCGGCGTGTCGAAGCCTGGCATGGCCCGCTGGCGCTCTCGCCCGATCCGCCGGCGCCGGCTTCCTGGGCGCTCGATGTCTGGACGGCGCCGCGGGAGATCGAGGTTGCCTCGGTCAAGGCGGCGGCGGATGCGCTGCGGGCGATGCAGCGCAATTGGAGCCTGGTGTCGGCGCTGCATCACCGCCGGGCGGCGCTGATCGCCGATCGGCTGCCGCCGGTGAAGGCGCGGCCGCTCGCCTTCCCGGAACCGGCGCCGACCGCCCATCTCGGCGCCTGGACCCTGCTGGCGCCGGACCGGCTGCTGGCGTCGCCCACCAAGACGAGCCCCTTCGTCGGCGGCGCGGCCACCTTCGTGGAGGACCGGGAGGGACCGCCGTCGCGGGCCTATCTGAAGCTCTGGGAGGGGCTGACGCGGATCGGCCGGCATCCGCTGCCCGGCGAGACCTGCCTCGACCTCGGCGCGGCGCCGGGCGGCTGGACCTGGGCGCTGGCGAAGCTCGGCGCGCAGGTGACGGCGGTCGACAAGGCACCGCTCGACCCGCGGGTCGCCGCGATGCCGGGCGTCGTGCATCGGCAGGAGAGCGCCTTCGGCCTCGATCCGCAGCGGGAGCCGGCGGTCGATTGGCTGTTCAGCGACGTGATCTGCTACCCGGACCGCCTGCTGGGCCTGGTGCATCGCTGGCGGGAGGCGGGGCGGGCGGCGCGGGTGTTCTGCTCGGTCAAGTTCCAGGGCACCACCGACCATGCCGCGGCGGCCGCCTTCGCGGCGCTGCCGGGCGCACAGCTCTTCCACAGCGCCCACAACAAGCACGAGCTGACCTGCGCCATCTTGTGAAGGTCCCTTGCAGCGCGCTCCAATTGCATACAATCTTTCACGGCTTTGTATGTGACGAGGGAGCTTGGTCACTGCGATGGCGACAGCCTGGGAGCAGGCGTACCTGACGCTGCGGCGGCGGCTGGCGGATGGGACCTACCCGCCCGGCGCGCGCCTGCGCGAGGAGGAGCTCGCGGCGCAGCTCGGCGTCAGCCGCACGCCGGTGCGCGAGGCGCTGCGCAGGCTGGATGCCGAGGGCTGGCTGCGGGTGGTGCCGAACCAGGGCGCCTTCGCCGCCGAATGGTCGCGCGCCGATGTCGAGGAGATCTTCGACCTGCGGGCACTGCTCGAATCGCATGCGGCCGAACGGGCCGCGGCATCCCCCGGCGCGCCGGGCGTGGCCGTGCTGCGGGCCGCCTGCGACGCGGGCGAAGCGGCGCTGCCGGCCGACGACCTGACCGCGATCGAGCGCGTCTCGGACGCCAATGTCCGCTTCCACCAGACGCTCTGGGAGATGAGCGGCCTGGCGCGCACGCGGGCGATGCTCGGCAGCCTCGCGGTGCCGCCGATGATCCTGCGCAACTTCCGTTATTTCGGCGACGCGAACCTGCGCCGCAGCCTGGCGCAGCACCGCGAGATGGCGGAGGCGATTGCGACGCGGAACCCCGCCTGGGCGGGGGCGGTGATGCGCGCGCATGTGCTGGCGGGCAAGGCCATCTTCCTGGCCGCGACGGACGCCGCCGCGATGGGCCGGGTTGCCGCATGACGCCGGAACCGCCCTCAAAATGTATGCAATCGGCGATCCCGACGGTTGCCGCCGCGCTCGACGGCCTGGCGCAGGGCACGATCCGGCGGGAGGCGCTGCTGGAGGACTGCCTCGCGCGCATCGCCGCGCTGAACCCGGCGCTGCACGCCGTGCACCACCTCGATGCGGCCGGCGCGCGCGCCGCGGCGGGCGGCGGATCGCTCGCCGGCATCCCATGGGGCGTCAAAGACAATTTCGACGTCGCTGTCCTGCCCTGCGAGGCGAATTCGCGCCTGCGCGCGGGCCGCGTCGCCGCGCATGACGCGCCCCTCGTCACCATGCTGCGCGCGACCGGCGCGCCGTTGATCGGCAAGCTCGCCACCTGGGAATACGGCACCGGCACCGGCGCCGAGCATTTCGACCTGCCGCATCCGCCGGCGCGGAATCCCTGGGACAGGACGCGCTTCACCGGCGGCTCGTCGACCGGCGCCGGCGTCGCCGTCGCGACCGGCATGGCGCTGTTCGCCATCGGCTCGGACACCACGGGATCGGTCCGGCTGCCGGCGGCGGCGACCGGCTGCTGCGGCGTGATCCTCACCCCGGGCGCGCTGCCGATCGCGGGCGCGCTGCCCAACACCTACTCCATGGACCGCCCCGGGCCGATCGCCTGGACCGCGGAGGATCTGGCCATCGTGATCGACGCGGCCACCGGCACGGGCCTCCGGGCCGCCGGGGCGGCGGGTGCCGCGGGCCTCCGCATCGGCGTGCTGCGCGATGCGGGGCCGGGGCTGCCGCCGGCGCATCCGGCGCTGGCCACGGCGCTGGAGGAGGGGCTCGGCGTGCTGGCGCGGCTCGGCGCGCGCATCGGGGATGCGGCGCTGCCCTGGCCTGCCTCCACATGCCTCGACGCGGCGCGGATCATCGGCGCCGTCGAATCCGCCTCCATCCACGAGGCGGAGCTGCGCGACGCGCCGCAACTGATGGGTGCTGCGCTGCGCGACAAGCTGCTGGCCGGCATGGGTGCCAGCGCGGTGGACTACCTGGCGGCGCAGCGCTTCCGCCGCGCCTTCACCGAGGCCGTGCAGGCGCTCTGGAACGATTTCGACGTGCTGCTGTCCTTCGGTACGCTGCATCTGCCGCCGCAGCTCGGCGTCGAGCCGGATTCGACCGCTTATACGCTCGAGACCATGCTGACGCCGGCGAGCCTCGCGGCGCTGCCGGCGCTCGTGCAGTGCAACGGGTTCTCGGATGGGGGCCTGCCGCTGCACTGGCATGCGACGACGCGCCAGGGCGGGGAAGCGGCGCTGTTCCGCCTGGCCATGGCCTATGAGGCGGCGACGCCGTGGCGCATGCGGAGGCCGGCGTGATTCCCGCGGATTTCGCCGCGCGCGCCGACGCGCTCGCGCGCGGCATGGCCGCCATCGCCGCGCGGCTGCCGCGCGACTGGCCCAAGGATCATCCGCCGGCGGCCCCCGCCTGCGCGGCGACGACGACAAGCACGGGAGAGCAGAAGGATGGGTGAGACGGGACAGGCGCCGGGCATCGGCCGGCGCGGATGGATGGCCGGTGCTGCGGGCCTGGCGCTCGGCGGCGCCTTCGGGGCGCCGGTCCTGGCCCAGGGCTCGCGCACGCTGCGCGTGCGCCTCGGGTCGGACATCTCGCAACTCGATCCCGCGCGGATCTTCCAGATCGAGAACCAGTCGATCGCGAGCCATGTCTACAGCGGCCTCGTGCAGTACGATCAGGGCACCAACGCGATCGTCCCCGACCTCGCCACCAGCCACGAGATCTCGTCGGACGGCACGGTCCTGACCTTCCGGCTGCGGCCGGGCGTGACGTGGCACAAGAATTTCGGCGCCTTCACCTCGGACGACGTGAAGTTCTCCTTCGAGCGGGTGCTCGACCCCGCCACTGGCAGCCTCTATCGCGGCCAGCTTGCCGGGCTGAAGGCGGTCGAGACGCCGGACCCGTCCACGGTGCGCCTGGTGCTGGAGCAGGCGAATGCCGGCTTCCTGCACAAGCTCTGTGCCTTCAACCAGGGCTGGATCGTCTCCCGCCGCGCCGTCTCGGAGCTCGGCGAGCGCTACAGCATGAACCCGATCGGCACCGGCCCCTTCGTGTTCGACCGCTGGACGACCGGCAACGAGGTGCGGCTGACGGCGAACCCCGCCTATTTCGGCGGCGCCTCGACGCTCTCCGACGTGATCTTCCGCGTCGTGCGCGACGAGACGGCGGCGGCGATCGCGCTCGAGAACCGCGAGCTCGACATCTTCTTCGCGCTGCAGTCGCCGGACGTGATCGAGCGGCTGCGCCGCGCCCAGGGCATCACCGTGCTCGACCGGCCGGCGAACAACACGGTGAACCTGGTGTTGAACACCACCGTGGGACCGCTCCGCGACGTGCGCGTGCGCCGCGCCATGATGCACGCGGTGAACCGCAAGGCGCTGATCGACGGCTTCTTCCGCGGCACGAAGTTCGAGGCGACCAGCGTGCTCACCTCGACCTTCCAGGAATTCTCCGAGGAGGGGGTGCCGCGCTACGCCTTCGACCCCGATCGCGCCCGCTCCCTGCTGCGCGAGGCGAACGTCTCCAACTTCCGCTTCGAGATCACGACCGTCGGGCTCAATCCCTTCGACCGCTTCCCGGTGGCGCTGGCGAACGACCTCCAGCAGGTGGGCATCCAGGCGACCGTGCGCGTGCTGGAACGCGGCGCCTACGTCCAGGCGCGCAGCAGCGGCAACGTCCAGTCCTGCATCACCGCCGTGGTCGGCCCGCCCGACCCCGACAGCACGCTCGTCACGATCTACCACACGCGCTCGCATCCGCCGGGGCTCAACACCTCCCGCTACGACCGTGCCGACGACCTGCTGGCCGAGGCCGCGCGCGCGCCGGACCTCGCGGGACGCAAGGCGGTCTATGCGCGGCTGCTGCGCCAGACGATGGAGGATCTGCCGGTGCTGCCGCTCTATGCGGACCGCCTGTTCATCGCGCATGGGCCGACCGTGCAGGGCTTCGTGCAGAACAGCCTGTTCACGGTGAACGTCTCGCCGGTCTCGCTGCGCGGGGCATGATGGCGGCCTATATCGCCCGCTGCGCGGCGCAACTCCTCGTCGCCCTCGTCGGCATCGTCACGGTGGCCTTCTTCCTGATGCGGGCCATCCCGGGCGATCCCGCGCTGTATATGCTCGGCGATTTCGCGACCACCGAGGCGCTCGCCACCTTGCGCGCGCGCCTCGGGCTCGATCTGCCGGTGTGGCAGCAATACGGGGTCTTCCTGCTGCGCGCCGTGCAGGGGGATCTCGGCGCCTCGGTCGTCACCGGCCAGTCGGCGCTGGCCGAGATCCGGGCATCGATCCCGCCCTCGGCGGCACTCGCGGTCGCCGGCATGACGATCGCGATCCTGTTCGGCGTGCCGCTCGGCATCATCGCCGCGGTGCGGCAGGGCAGCGCGGTCGATGTCGCGGTGATGCTGGTGGCCCTCGGCGGCATTTCCTTCCCGGTGTTCTGGGTCGGGCTGGTGGCCATCCTGACCCTCTCGCACGCGCTCGGCCTGTTCCCCGCGCTGGGGGCGACGAGCGAGCCTGGCTTCTGGAAGGGGCTGCACCACCTGGCGCTGCCGGCGATCGTCCTCGGCCTCTCGGTCGCGGCCTATATCGCGCGGCTGACGCGCTCCGTGATGCTGGAAGTGCTCGGGCAGGACCATATCCGCGTGGCGCGCGCCATGGGCATCCCGGAACGGCGCATCGTCTGGCACCTCGCCTTGCGCAACGCGCTGATCCCGGTGCTCGCCGTCATCGGCGTGACCTTCGCCTGGTCGCTCGGCAACGCGATCCTGGTGGAGACGGTGTTCAGCCGGCCCGGGCTCGGCTCCACCATCCTCAAGGCGATCCTGGCGCGGGACTACCAGCTCGTGCAGGCGGGCGTGCTGGTGCTCGCGGCGGCGGTCGTCCTGCTGAACACGGTGCTCGACCTGGTCTATGGCGCCATCGACCCGAGGCTCCGCCGCACATGAGCGCCGCCCTGGAAGCCGCCGAGGCCATCGAGGAGGCCGCTGCGCGCCGGCGGGCGACGATCCGCCGCTATCTGCGCCATCCGGGTTTCGTCATCGGTGCTGCGGGGATCGTGCTGCTCGCGCTGGTGGCCTTGCTCGCCCCCTGGATCGCGCCGCATTCGCCGACGCAGACCGACCTGATGAACACGCTCGCCCAGCCCTCCGCCACCTATTGGCTCGGCACCGACCAGTTCGGGCGCTGCGTCCTGTCCCGCCTGCTCCACGGGGCGCATGTCTCGCTGCAGGTCGGCTTCTTCGTCGTGCTGATCTCGCTGTCGGCCGGCACCGCCCTCGGCGCCGTCGCCGGCTATGCCGGCGGCTGGGTGGAGCGCGCGCTGGTCGCGATCATCGACATCCTGCTCGCCTTTCCCTCCTTCCTGCTGGCGCTCGCGCTGGTGGCGGCGCGGGGGAACACGCTCGATTCGATCATCCTCGCGGTCGCCATCGCCTATACGCCGCGGATCGCCGCGGTCATGCGCTCGGTCGTGCTGACGATCCGCCCGCGGCCGTTCATCGAGGCGTCGCGGGCCATCGGCCTCTCGCCCTGGACCATCGTCCTGCGGCACGTGATCCCGAACGCGCTGCCGCCGGTGATCGTCGTCGCGACCGTCAGCGCCGCGACCGCGATCCTGGCGGAGGCCGGGCTGTCCTTCCTCGGCCTCGGCGTGCAGCCGCCGACGCCGACCTGGGGCAACGTCATCGCCGAGGGCCAGACGTCGATCACCACCAACCCGCTGATCTCGCTCTCCGCGGGCCTCTGCATCGCCTTCACGGTGGTGGTGCTGAACCTGCTCGGCGACGGGCTGCGCGACACGCTCGACCCGCAGATGCGCCGCAACACCGGCAAGCTGCTGTGAGCGCCGCCTTCGAGCTGCGCGGCCTGACCGCCGCCGTCCCCGGCGACAAGGGTGCCGTCCGCCTGGTGGAGGAAGTCTCGCTGTCGGTCGCCGCGGGGGAGACGCTCGCGGTGGTGGGCGAGAGCGGGTCGGGCAAGACCGTGACCTTCACCGCGGCCCTCGGGCTGCTGCCGAAGCCCGGGCGGGTGATCGCGGGCGAGGCGCTGCTGGAGGGGACCGACCTGCTGCGCCTGGCGCCCGAGGCGCTGCGCCGGATGCGCGGCGCCCGCATCGGCATGGTGTCCCAGGACCCGCTGACCGGGCTCAACCCCGTCTTCCGCGTGGGCGCGCAGATCGCCGAGGTGCTGCGCGCGCATCTGCCGATCGGGCGGCGGGAAGCGCGGGAGCGGGCGATCGCGCTGCTCGCACGCGTGCAGATCCCCGATCCGGCACGGCGCGTCGACGACTATCCGCACCAGTTCTCGGGGGGCATGCGTCAGCGCGTGCTGATCGCGATGGCGATCTCGCTCGGCCCGCGCGTGCTGATCGCCGACGAACCGACCACCGCACTCGACGTCACGGTGCAGGCGCAGGTGCTCGACCTGCTGACCGACCTGCGGCAGAGCGAAGGCATGGCGATGGTGCTGATCACGCACGACCTCGGCGTGGTGGCCCGCCAGGCGGACCGCGTCGCGGTGATGTATGCGGGCCGCGTCGTCGAGAGCGGGACGGTCGAGGCGGTGTTCGGCGCGCCGCGGCACCCCTATACCATCGCGCTCTTCCGCAGCATCCCGGACCTGGAGGCGCCGACCGGGACGGTGCTCGCGCCGATCGAGGGCGCGCCGCCGGATCCGGCGCGCCGCCCGCCCGGCTGCGCCTTCGCGCCGCGCTGCTTCGCGGCGCGGGCGGAGGCCGGCTGCATGACCGCGCGCCCCGTGCTTGCGGGTGTTCCGCACGCCGTCGCCTGCCACCGCCAGGGCATGCTCGAGGCCGCGGCATGACCGCGCTGCTCGAGGTCGAGGATCTGCGCAAGACTTTTGCCGGGCGCGCGTTGCCCTTCGTCGCGGCGCCGCCGGCGGTGCGGGCGGTGGACGGCGTCTCCTTCACCCTGGCCCCCGGCGAGACGCTGGGGCTGGTCGGCGAGACAGGCAGCGGCAAGAGCACGCTCGGCCGGCTCCTGCTGCGCCTGATCGAGCCGAGCGCCGGGCGGGTGCGCTTCGAAGGGCACGACGTGACCGCTGCGTCCGCCGCGGCGCTGCGCGCGATGCGGCCGCGCATGCAGATGGTGTTCCAGGATCCCTATGGCTCGCTCGACCCGCGCATGACGGCGGGGCAGATCGTGGCGGAGCCGATCGTCGCGCACGGCATGGCGCGGCGCGACGCGGCGGCGCGCGCGACCGAGCTGCTCGGCCGCGTCGGCCTCCGCGCCGCGATGGCCGCGCGCTATCCGAACGAGTTCTCGGGCGGGCAGCGCCAGCGCATCGGCATCGCGCGCGCCATCGCGCTCGATCCGGCGATGGTGGTGCTGGATGAGCCGGTCTCGGCGCTCGACGTCTCGGTGCAGGCGCAGATCCTCAACCTGCTGGCCGAGATCCAGGCGCGCTCCTCGGTCGCCTATGTATTCATCGCGCATGACCTGGCCGTGGTGCGGCATGTCAGCGACCGCGTGGCGGTGATGTATCTCGGCCGGATCGTGGAGATGGCGCCGCGCGATGCGCTGTATGGCGCGCCGCGGCATCCCTACACGGTCTCGCTGCGCGCCGCGGTGCCGCATGCCGATCCGCGGCGCGAACGCGCCCGCCCGCGCATCCGCCCGATCGGGGAGATCGGCTCCGCCGCGGCGCTGCCATCGGGCTGCCGCTTCCATCCGCGCTGCCCGCGGGCGCGGCTGGTGGCCGCAAGCGGCGCCGACGCCGTGCCGGCGGCCGGGACGCATCTGCCGCGCGCCTGCGTGCAGGAGGATCCGGCCCTGGTGCGGGCCGGCGGCGCGGAGCACCTGACCGCCTGCCATTTTCCCGACGAATCTTCAGGAGCCCGGCCATGAGCGCATCGCGCGAGCAGAACTACGTCGGCGTCTTCGACGGCAAGGTGGGCTTCGGCGCCCGGCCGGCAGTGGTGGTGATCGACTTCACCCTGGCCTACACCACGCCGGGCTCGCCCTTCTATGCGGAGGGCGTGGTGCGTGCCGTGCGGGAGACGGTGCCGCTGCTCGCCGCCGCGCGGGCGGCGGGCGTTCCGGTCATCCACACCAAGGTGCTGTACCACCCCTCCGGCGCCGATGGCGGCTGGTTCGTGCGCAAGGTGCCCGCGCTGCGGCGCCTCGTGGCGGGCGAGCCCCTGGCGGAGATCGACCCCGCCGTCGCGCCGCTGCCGGAGGAGGTGGTGATCGTGAAGCAGTACCCGAGCCCGTTCTTCGGCACGCCCTTGGCACCCATGCTGGCGACACTCGGGATCGACACCCTGATCCTGGCCGGCTGCTCGACCAGCGGCTGCGTGCGGGCGGGGGCGCTCGACGGCGTGCAGCACGGCTACCGCGTGGTCGTGCCGCGCGAATGCGTGGGCGACCGGCATGACGGTCCGCATGATGCGAACCTGTTCGACATCAACGCGAAGTATGGCGACGTGGTGGGGCGGGAGGCGGCGATCGCCTACCTGTCCGCGCTTCGGCCACGCGCCGCATAGGGAGGGAACGACATGGACAATATCGCCACGGCCGACGATGCGATCCGCGTCTACTGGATGACCGGCTGCTCCTCCTGCCTGCGCACGAAGGAGTTCCTGACGCGCCACGGCGTCCCCTTCCTGTCGCGCAACGTGCTGGAGGACGAGGCGGCCTTCGAGGAGCTCGCCCGCTTCGGGCTCAAGCAGGTCCCGATCGTCACGCGCGGCGATGCCTGGGCGAACGGCCAGGTGCTGCGCGACATCGCCAAGCTCTGCGGCATCGCCTATGGCGAGCAGCGGATGCTGCCGGTGGACGAGATGCGCCGCCGGCTCGATGCCGTGCTGGCGGGCGCGGCGCGCTACATCGCGCAGATGCCGGACGAGGCGCTGGCGCGCCTGCTGCCCAACCGGCCGCGCTCCTTCGCGCAGCTCGGTTGGCACATCGCCAACATCGCCTATGCCTTCCTGGAGCATGAGGACGGCATCCCCCTGACCTTCGACAGCTACATGCGCGTGCCGGAGGAGGGGGATGCGACGCGCGAAAAGCTCGTCGCCTATTGCGAGGACATGCGCCGGCGGATGTCCGACTGGTTCGATGGGCCGGGTAGCCGCCGCGACTGGTCGGCGCGCGCCGATGTCTATTACGGCGAGCAGACCATGCACGAGTTCCTCGAGCGCACCGTCTGGCATGCCGGGCAGCACACGCGGCAGTTCATGTGGGTGCTGGAGGGGCTCGGCGTCGCCGTCGATCGCCCGCTCGGGCGCGAGACCTTCGAGGGCCTGCCGATGCCCGAGAAGGTCTGGGACGAGGCGGACCCGGCAAAGCTCCGCCGCGCATCCTGAACTCCGCCTGTCCGTGGTGCTGGACCGGCTTCCCGGCAGGGAGAGGGACAGGGACGCGGGCGTTGCGGCACCGGCAGCCGCAGCGGACTCCCCGACCGCCGGGGAATCCCCTACATCCTCCCCGGCGGGTCACGCGAGAACCCGTCGCGACCCGCCTGGGGTCCTCGCGGGCGTGGTGGAACGGTAGACACATGGGCCTTAAAAGCCCCCGCCTTATCAAAGGCTTGCGGGTTCAAGTCCCGCCGCCCGCATCCGCGCACACGGCCCCCGGCCCCACCCTTGCGCCGGGGGCTGCATGCTCTCCGGCCTATTGGGTGGTCCGGCGGGTCAGGGACACGGCATAGGCCTCGGCCCGGATCGCCAGGATGGGATCGCCCGAGGCTTCGATGCCGGCCGGCAGCAGCGTCGGGTTGAAGAGCTGCCCGTCGCAGGCGCCTGGCTGGCCTGCTTCCTGCACGCTGGCGATGCGGAGGCGCCCGACCTCCAGCGTCTGCCGGTCCGCCGGCCAGGCGGTGACCGCATCGTCCAGCGCATCGCCGTCGCGGGGGAGTTGCAGCAACACCCGCCATTCCGCCGGCGCCCGGGCCGTCCGCTCCCGCAACTCGGCCTGCAAGAAGGTGGCGCCGCGGGCGGTACGCTCTTCCGCCGTCAGCCCGACCCGGCCGGCCACCGGCTCGAAGGTCCAGCGCGCGTATTGGCGCTGGCCGGCGCGATTGACGAACACGAAGCTGTTCACGCCGAAATAGGCCGAGGTCGCATAGCTGGCGGGCGGCGCATTGTCGCGCAGATAGGCGATCTGCGGCATCCAGTCCGGATTGGCGGCATTGGCCGCGGCGACCGCCGGAGCGTTGGGCTGGCGGGTCGTCGGGTCCGGGGCCCGGACACGGAGGTAGCTGATGAAGCTGTCGGGCGTGCGGGCCGAGAAGACCGGGGTGTTGATCAGCACGAATTCATGCGCATCCCCGCCCGGGCCGGCGAGCGACAGCGAGAGGCCCCGCACCGAGGGGGCGTTCTCCGGCGCGTTCGGGTTGCCGCCGCCGACCGAGAAGCGCGCGACCACCGCGGACCGCGCATTCGGCTGCAGGGTGGAAGCGGTGGTCAAGCGCGCCGCGGCGCCGTTCGCCACGAACTCGCCGGCGGCGCAGAAGCCGCGGGCGCCGCTGCGCCGGGCGCCGGCATGGCGGCCGAAGACGCCTTCCAGCCCATCGACGAGCTGCTCGGCGACGCTCCCCGTGGGCTGCGCGCCGGCCGGGCCGGCAGCGACGAGGGAGGCGAGCAGAACGCCCGCGCCCCCCAGCAGTGAACGCCAGGGATGAATAGTCATGCTCTTGGCTCCTCCGTGGATCACGGGGACGTGTTCGCCTCGGAGGGCCGGTTGGTTACGGCAGGCTTCTTCGGTCCCGCCGCCCGCACCAGCGATGAGCCTGTCAGGCGGCCTGATCTCAGCGGTCATGCTCCACCTCCTTCACGTCGATGCGGTCGGAGTCGGCATGCGTCCCGAGCCATTTGATCCAGACGATCGCCTTCTCGAAGTCGACGGCGACGATCGGGCGATAGTCGTTGCCCTTGATATTGAAGACGATCCAGTCGGCATTGACGATGCTTGCGATCGCGTATGGCCGCTGCCCGTCGGCGGTGCTGGTCCAGCCCGCTTTGCTGACCTCCGCGAACCATGCGTCGAGCGCCGCCTTCAGTGCCGGTTGGTTCTTGCGACCTGCTCTGGCCGCGACGAACTCCTGCACGGTGCGCCGTGCGATGACACGCATAGAGCCCAGGCGTGCTGCACCCATTTTGGGCGCAAGGGCACATCGGCGGTTTCGGGTTTAAGCGCCGAGGGTCTGCGGCTCGCTGGCCGGTGCCAGGATCGGCATCGGCGACAGCTCCAGGAGCGGTCGCGCGACCTCGTACCAGAGGCAGGCTTCCTCCCGCTCGCGCGCCGGGCACCAGATGCTGCCGGGGCCGAGCGGCGCCATGCCGAGACCCTCCAGGATCGCGATCGAGGCCGGGTTGTCGGCCTGCACCGCAGCGCGGAGCGCGGTCAGGCCCATGGTGGCAAAACCATGCGTCACGGCCGGCTGAATCGCTTCCCGCATCAGGCCGAGCCCGTGCCAGATCTCGCCGAGCCAGTAGGTCAGGATGCCGGTCGCAGGCTCCGTCCGCACGCGCCGGATGCTGATCCAGCCGCACGGCATGCCTCCTTGCCGCAGCTCCAGCACCAGCGAGAGCGAGCCATCCTCCAGCGCCAGCCGCTCGGCCGCGGCGATCCGCCGCAGGGCCTCTTCGGGCGCGAGGGCCGGCGGCCAGCTCGCGAGCCGGCCGCTGATCGCGGGCGTCATCAGGGATGCGAGGGTGCCGGCATCCGATGGCCTGACAGGGCGAAGCCGCAGGCGCGCCGAGTCCAGGATGGTGAACGCCATGCTCTCGGCACCCGTGACTCGGAGAGGAATTCCGCCCGACCAGGACCGGTCGGACAAAACATTGTCACCGATCGCCAACGACCCTTCCCATCAAAGAACCGTGAGAATGGTTGGCGAGTCGTCACTCCGCCAGCGCCTGCTCGATCTCCATGCCGCGCGCCGTGGCGCGCGGCAGCAGGCGGCGGCGATAGAAGTCCGAGAGGCCGGCATAGGCCGCCGGATCGGCCTTGGCGGCGCGGGCCAGCAGCCAGGCGCCGAGCACCCAGCCGGCCGCTTCCAGATAGGCGACGGCGACCGATTGCGCGGCATCCGGGCGTTCGGCCTGGGCCTCCACCACCAGCATCGTCGTGGCGGCGAATTCGGCGAGCGGCACCTTGAGCGCCGGTGCCTCCGTCCCGGCTTCGGCCAGCAGCGCCCGCATCGCGGCCCCCTGGTCGCGGCCGATCTTGCGGGCGACCAGGTCGATCGCCTGGATGCCGTTGGTGCCCTCGTAGATCGGTGCGATGCGCGCGTCCCGCAGCACCTGGGCGGCGCCGGCCTCCTCGATGAAGCCCATGCCGCCATGCACCTGCACGCCGGTGGACGCGGTCTCGACGCCGCGCTCCGTGCACCAGGCCTTGGCGATCGGGGTCAGCAGCGCGAGCCGCGCTTCCGCGGCACGGTCGCCGGTGAGCCTGTGGCGGTCGCCGGCCGCCGCCGCTTCCAGCACGATCAGCCGTGCGGCCAGCGTCACCGCCCGCATCTCGGTCAGCATCCGCGCCACGTCCGGATGCTCCGCGATCATCCGCCCGCCCTGGGGACGCTGCGCCGCATAGGCCTCAGCGAGCTCCAGCGCGCGGGCGCCATGCGCCACGCCCTGCACCGCGACCGCCAGCCGCTCGTTGTTCATCATCGCGAACATGGCGGCCAGGCCGCGATGCGGCTCGCCCACCAGCTCCGCCTCCGCGCCCTCGAACAGCATGGTGCAGGTGGGGGAGGCGTGGATGCCCATCTTGTGCTCGATGCCGCCGCAGCGCACCGCGTTGCGGCCGCCGCCGTCGCGGAGCTTCCGCGCCGCGAACAGGCTGATGCCGCGCGAGCCTTCGGGCGCATCCGGCAGCCGTGCCAGCACCAGGTACACGATGTCCTCGGTGCAGTCGTGCTCGCCCCAGCTGATGAAGATCTTCTGCCCGTGCAGCGCATAGCGGCCGCCGCCGAGCGGCTCCGCCCGGGTGCGGATGGTGCCGAGGTCGGAGCCCGATTGCGGCTCGGTCAGGCACATCGCGCCGGTGACCGCGCCGGCGATCATCGGCGGCAGCAGCCGCGCCTTCTGCTCGGCGCTGCCATGGTGGTCGAGGCATTCGATGGCGCCGGCGGTCAGCATCGGCCCGAGCGCGAAGGCGGTGTCGGCGGCGAGTGCGAACTCCATGACCGCGAACCAGAGGCTGGTCGGCAGGCCCTGGCCTCCCTGCGCCGCGGGGGCGGCAAGGCCCTGCCAGCCGCCTTCCATCCATTGCCGATAGAGCGCCGGATAGTGCTTCGGCGTGGTGACGGTGCCGTTGGCGTAGCGCGCGCCCTCCCGGTCGGCGGCGCGGGTGCCGGGCAGCATCGCCTCCCGGCAGAAGCGGTCGGCCTCCGCCACGATCTGGGCGATGTCGTCCGCCGAGAGCGGTGCCGGACCGGCAGCGGTGATGCCGGGCAGGCCGACCAGGCGGGTCAGGCCGAAGGCGATGTCGGTCGCGGCGGTCGTGGTCATGGGGCGTCCAGGTCGCTGAGCAGGGAAGGCGGGGCGGGGCGGGTGCCGGCGGCCCAGGCGGTCAGCGCCGGGAGGAGGGCCGCGTCACCGGCGGCCCGCGCCAGCGCCAGGCCCAGCAGCGGGCCGAACTTGAAGCCGTGGCCGGAGAAGCCCGACATCACGACGACGCGGGACGAGGGTGCCTCGACGACGAAGCGCTCGTCCTCGGTGACGTCGTAGTAGCAGGCCCGCGCGCCGAGGATGCGATAGGCGTCGAGCCCGCGGATGCGGTGGCGCGCGAAATCCAGGATCTCCTGCGCTTCCGCGGCCGTCGCGTCGCGGCTGTCCTCGGCGCCGCCGCGGCGGGAGAAGCGGTGGTCGCCGATCTTGAGCGGCGTGCCGGCGACCGGCGGCACCGCGTAGAAGCCGCCATCCTCCGCAAGGTCGAGCAGCATCGGCGCCGCTTTCCATTGGGCGCGGCACTCGGCCGGCGGCTCCAGCAGCACCAGGATCTGGCGCGAAGGCACGACGCGCGCGCCGAGCCCTGGCAGCAGCCGCGGTGCCCAGGGGCCGGCGGCGACGACCAGGAGGTCGGCCGTGCAGAGGCTGCCATCGTCGAGCCGGAGGCTGGCGGCGGCCAGGTCGACGGCTTCGGCGCGGCCGCGCCGGACGGCGACGCCCTGGCGCCGCAGCACGCCCAGCAGCGCGGCCAGGATGCGGTCGGCCAGCAGCACGCCGCCCTGCGGCATGTGGAAGGCATCCGCGATGCCCGCGGCGTCGAGCACGGGCCAGCGGGCGGCGACACCGGCGGCATCCAGCGTCTCCGGCGCATGTCCGCCGGCCGCGAGCGTCGCCCGGCTCGCCGCCAGCCAGCCGCCCGGCGCATCGGCCAGCGCCAGCACGCCGGTCGGTACGTGCAGCGTCTCGCCCGCCTGGCGCCAGAGCCGGTCCCAGGCGGCATAGGCATGGTCGACCATCGCCGTGTAGCCGGGCTCCGCGCCATAGGCGTGGCGGATCAGCCGGTGGTGGTCGTGGGAGGCGCCGCGGGCGTTCGGCAGCGGATCCTGGTCGATGACGGTCACGGCATGGCCGCGCGCCGCGAGCCCCCAGGCCGCGGACAGCCCCATGATCCCGGCGCCGAGCACCAGGGCGGTCGGTCGTGCGTCTCCCATGCGCATCAGGTAACCGGCTTCGCGCCCCCGCGCCAGCAGGGTCAGCTCATCCCGACCCGGGCGGCGCCGGCGAGCGTCGCGCCCGGGGCGAGCATCGCCATGTCGCCGAGCCGGGCCAGCGCCGGCTGGTTCGGCGCGTCCGGGACGTGGCTCATCGGCTCGGCGCAGACCGCCTCCGCCTGCGGCGGCAGGAAGACCTGGAGGTTCGCGGCCCAGGCGCCGGCCGCCCGCAGCGTCAGCCGCCGCGTCGCGTCCGCGAGCTCCAGGCTGCCGTCCCAGCCGGCGAAATGCGCATCGGTGCCGATCAGCGTGGCGCAGGGCGCATCGAGCCCGGCCGTCGCCTCGACGCCGCAGGGCAGCATGCGGGCATCGGTCAGCAGCCGCTCGGTCGCCGCGAAGCGCAGGCGCTGGCCGGGCCGTCGCGCGAACCAGGGATGCCAGCCGATGCCGAAGGGCATCGGCGCCGGCCCGGTATTGTCCACGCGCATCTCGATCGCGAGCGCGTCTTCCGTGAAGCCGATCGCGACCCGTGCCGTATAGGCATAGGGGCCGAGAGCCAGGTCCTGGGTCAGCACCGCACCGTCGGCGGTCGCTTCGGCGTCCCAGGGATGATCGCGCGACAGGCCATGGATCGCGGTGCCGTCGATCGGCCGGTTGACCGGGAAGCGGTGCCGCGCGCCGAGTGCGCCGCCATCGAGCCGGTTGGCCCAGGGGATCATCCAGAAGGCGCCGGCCCGGGTCTCGTTGGGATCGGCCCCCGCCGGCAGCGGCGCCAGCACATCCTCGCCGCGCCAGGCGAGGCGGGCGATCGCGCCGCCCTTGCCGGGCAGCAGCACCGCTTCCCATCCCGCGACGGACAGCCGCAGCTCATTCAAGGGAGAAGGGATCCCGCGGCGACGGCGCGACGCGCGAATACTCGACCGCGGTGTAGCCGCCGCCCTGGTAGCGCTCGGTGACCGGATCGGCGCGGATGCCCTCGACCGCCGCGCGGTAATCCTCCGCGGTATCCTCCGGCTGCCAGCCGATGCGGTCGCGGTGGTCCTGGCCCCAATAGCTCGCGGGGTTGCGCGAGCAGGCCCAGATCACCGCATGCCCGACCCGCTCGGCCAGCACGCAGCGTGCGGCGAGGCGTGCGAGGTCGCCGAAGGACAGCCAGGTCGACAGCATGCGGTTGTCGACCGGCTTCGGGAAGCACGACCCGATGCGCAGGTTGACGTTCTCGATGCCGTGCTTGTCCCAGTACATCCGGCCCATAAGCTCGCCATAGGCCTTGGCCAGACCGTAATAGCCGTCCGGGCGGAAGTGGCAGTCGGAATCGAGCTTCGGCTGGTTGCCCTGCGGCCGCTCGTGGAAGCCGATGCTGTGGTTGGAGCTGGCGAAGATCACCCGCGCCTGCTCCCGCCGCGCTGCCTCGTAGACGTGATAGAGGCCGCGGAGGTTGGGGCCGAGCACCTCCTCGAAGGGCCGCTCCACGCTGATGCCGCCGAAATGCAGGATGGCGCCGACGCCCTCCGCCTGGCGCAGCAGGGCGACGCCGTCGTTGAGGTCGGCGCGGACGAAGCTCGCCCCCGGCGGCAGCGGATCGGGGAAGGGGGCGATGTCGGTCAGCCGCAGCGTCCAGCCCTGGGCGCCGAGCTCGCGCGCGAGCACCCGCCCGAGATTGCCGGAAGCGCCGGTGAGCAGGACCGGCTTGTCTGGTGCGGACATGGCGTTCTCTCCCGTCTTGTTGTCGTTACCGGCCCGCCGCTGGCGTCCGGCTCGCCGCCGGGGTCGCGGTGCGGCGCGCCGGCGGGCGCGCCCGCCGTTGCGGCTGGGCGCGGGCGGCAGGCGCGGCCGCGGGCGCTGCCGCAGCCGGCGCGGCAGCGGCCGGCGCAGGTGCCGCGGCCGGGGCAGCGGCATCGGTGCCGCGCGGCGCCGGCAGATCGTCGGTTGCCGGCATGGCGAGTGCGGCGACCGGGCTTGCCGCGGCCGGGCGGCCATCGGCGGCCGGCGCTGCGGGCATGCCGCCGGCATTGCTCACGACCTGCCGCACCCCGCCCGCCGCTTCCTGCGCGGCCGCGTAGGCGACGTCGCCCCATAACCCGTTGAGGCTGCCCGACGCGATCTCGTTGATCTGGATCACGCGGCCGAGCTCCTCCCCGTCGCGGCGGGAGACGATCCAGATCAGCTCGATCCGCTGCCGCCCGGGCGCGACATTGGCGAGGCTGACGAGCCCCTGCACCGCGAAATTGGCGCCCGAGGCGCTGTCGGAGACGACGAAGCCGCGCTCGGTCAGGAAGCCGGTCAGGCGCGCGGTCAGCGAGGTGTTGCCGTCGCCCGGCGCGCCGGAGACCGGCACGACACGAAGCCGCGGCGGCCCGCCGGAGGCCAGTGCGGCCGGGTTGGTCGCCTTGCGCGCCGCCTCGGCGCGCAGCATCAGCTCGGCGATGCGCGGCGCCGCCGCAGTCGCGGCGGTGCGCAGCGGCTCCGCAGCACCCTCGGCCCAGGCCTGGACCGGCACCGGACGGCCATCCGTGGTGCCCTGCTCGCGGCCATCGGCATCGATCAGCACGAAGCGCGGCACGACGTTCACGCCCTGGCGGGAGGCGCGCACGTCCACCCGCCAGTCGAGCGGCAGCGCCGCGGCCGCGACCGCCGGCACCTCGGCGGTGCGGAGCGCCTCGGCGAGCGCTTCGGCGAAGCGCGTGCCGGAGGCGTCGTCGAGCATCGCCTCGGCCGGGCGCGGCACCGCGACCCGCGAGCCGGGCGGTGCGACGAGCTGCGCCGACAGGCCGCCGGCATTGCCGCGATAGGGCTGCGGCAGGTCGCCGCAGGCGCCGAGCAGGGCAAGCAGCGCGAAGGGGAGACACCGCTTCATGCGAAGCAGGTCATCAGCATCATGGTCAGCAGCAGCATGACGATGAACATCACCATATAGGGCATGGGACTCAGGGCACCGGCAGCGCGACGGCCGAGAGCTGGTGCCCGATCGGGCCTTCGCCCGCGAGCGTGCGGCGGCGATGGGAGAAGAAGCGGCCGGGCTCGGCCAGCGTATCCCCGGCCAGGATCTCGGCGGCGACCGCCGCGGCGGCGAGGCGCGCGGCGCAATAGCCGGCCAGGTCGAACTGCCAGCGCCCGGGTCGCGCGCCATCCGCGAAGAAGCGCGCATCATCGGCATCGCGCGCGAGGACCGCGTCGCGAAGGTCGGCCGCGACCTCGTAGGAGGGCTGCCGGATGCACGGCCCGATCGCCGCCCGGATGCGGGACCGGTCGGCGCCGAGCGTCTCCATGGCGGTGACCGTCGCTTCCAGCACGCCGGCGACCGCGCCGCGCCAGCCGGCATGGGCGGCGCCGATCACGCCGGCCCGCGGATCGGCGAACAGCACCGGCGCGCAATCGGCGGTCAGCACGCCGATCGCCACACCCGGGCGCCGGGTCGCGATCGCATCCGCTTCCGGCGGCCGCTCCATCGGCCAATCCGCCTCCAGCACCTGGCAGACGGCGCCGTGCACCTGGCGAATGCCGAACAGCGGCAGGGCGCCGAGGCCGAGGCTGGCGGCCGCGCGGGCGCGGTTCTCGGCCACGCGGCCGCGGTCGTCGGCGCTCGCGAGCGCGCAGTTGAGGCTGGCATAGCCGCCTTCCGAGACGCCGCCTTCGCGCGTGAAGAAGCCGTGCGGCGTGCCCGCGAGGCTGGCGGCAATGACGGGGCGCAGGGTCATGCTTCGAATCCCGGCGGTGTCGGCTGGGCGGCATCGCACACCGCCAGCGCCTTGAACAGCCGCCCCATGGCCTCCGGCGCCAGCAGGCGCTGCGCGCCGGCGAGCTGCGCCGCGGCTTGTGAAGGCCGGATGCGGGCCAGCGCCGCCGCCCGGGTCGCGAGGCCGAGGCGCTGGAGGAACAGGCCCTGCGGCAGCGGCCCATGCACCGCGGCGCCGGCGGCCCGCGCCGCGCCGGCGAGTGCGGCGAAGTCGACATGCGCGGTGATGTCGCGGCTGCCGGGCTGTTCCAGCGGATCGGCCGCCGCATGGGCCCTCAGAGCCTGGAGCGTGTCGCCGAAACCGCCTTCCGCCGGGCCGTAGTCGAGGATCAGCAGCGTCGTCGCCGGGCGCGCGGCGAGGCCGGCCACGATCGCGCAGGACGCCTCGCCCACCTCCTGCACCGCGCCTTCGGGGGCGGTTTCCGGCAGCGGCGGCGCGGCCTCGGCCGGCCATTCTTCGAAGGCGCCGCCGCGCACGTGGCGCTCGACCCAGCCTTCGCCGCGGCGGACGAACTGCCGGATCGGCAGCGCGTCGAAGAACTCGTTAGCGAGGATCAGCGCCGGGCCGGGTGGCAGGCTCGCGGCCTCGTGATGCCAGATCACATCCCCGCCAAGCCTGGCCCGCTGCGCGTCCCTGAGGCGGGCCGAGGCCTCCACCAGATGCGGCCGCAGCGCGGCCCGGAATTCCGGCATCGCCTGTCCGGCGGCGCGCAGCGCATCCGCCATCAGGGTGCCGCGGCCGGGCCCGAGCTCGGCCAGGATCACCGGGTCGGGGCGCCCCATCTGCTGCCAGGTGACGGCGCACCAGAGGCCGAGGCATTCCCCGAAGGCCTGGCTGATCTCGGGCGCGGTGGTGAAGTCCCCGCCCGATCCGAAGGGTTCGCGCGTGGCGTAGTAGGCCGCCGCGGCCCGGGACATGAAGGCATCCAGGCGCTCGCTCAGCGCGCGGCCTCCACGGTCGGAGCGGCGATCGGAACCGGCTTCGCCCGCAGCATGAACCATAGCCCGGCGGCGACCATCGGCAGCGACAGCAGCTGGCCCATGGTGGCGCCCGCGAACAGGAAGCCGAGCTGCGCGTCCGGCTGGCGGAAGAACTCGCCGATGATGCGGGCGACGCCGTAGCCGGCAAGGAAGGCGCCGCAGACGAAGCCCGGCCGCGCCCGGATCGCCGGCCGCGTGATCAGCACCATCAGCAAGGTGAACAGCAGCAGCCCCTCCATCCCCGCCTGATAGAGCTGGGACGGGTGGCGCGGATCGGGGCCCGCGCCCGGGAAGACCATGGCCCAGGGCACGTCCGGCGCGACCCGGCCCCAGAGCTCGCCATTGATGAAGTTCGCCAGCCGCCCGAAGAACAGCCCGATCGGCACCACCGCGACCACGCGGTCGGTGAAGGCCAGGAAGGGCAGCCGCCGGTTCCGGCAGAACAGGATGGCGGCGATGATCACGCCGAGCGCGCCGCCGTGGAAGGACATGCCGCCATGCCAGATGGCGAGCGCTTCCAGCGGGTTCTCCAGGTAGTAGCCGGGCCGGTAGAAGACCACGTAGCCGAACCGGCCGCCCAGGATGATGCCGAGCGTCACCCAGGTGACGAAATCGTCGAGCTCCTCCTTCGTCGCGACCACCGGCGCCAGGCGCACCAGCCGTCGCGCGAGCTGCCAGCCGAGGACGATGCCGGCGATGTAGGCCAGCGCATACCAGCGGATCGCGAGCGGCCCGATCTGCACCAGGACGGGGTCGATCACCGGGAAGGGAATGGCAAGGAGCACGGTCGGGCGGCCTCAGCGATGCGGGTCGGGGCTCGCGAGGGCGTCGCGCACGTAGCGCCCGACCCCCTCCTCGAGCGCGATGGTGTTGCGGGCGTAGCCGGCGGCGCGCAGCCGGTCGAGCCGCGCCTCGGTGAAGTACTGGTAGCGGCCCTTGAGATCCTCGGGCATCGGCACGTAGCGGATCTCGGGCTCCCGCCCGAGCGCTGCATAGACCGCCAGCACCAGGTCCTCAAAACTGCGGGCGGTGCCGGCGCCGACGTTGAACAGGCCGGAGACGCCCGGGTTGTCGAGCAGCCAGAGCGCCACCGCGACCACGTCGTCGACATGCACGAAGTCGCGCCGTTGCCCGCCATCGGCGATGTCCGGCCGATCGGAAGCGAACAGCGTCGCCGGCTCGCCGGCCGCGATCTGCGCGTATTTGTGCGCGACCACGCTCTGCATGCGGCCCTTGTGGTACTCGTTCGGCCCGTAGACGTTGAAGAAGCGGAGCCCCGCCCATTGCGGCGGCGCCGGCTGGCCGCGGCCCAGCATCTGCGCCACGCGGCGGTCGAAGGCGAGCTTCGACCAGCCATAGAGGTTGAGCGGCCGCAGTGCCGCGAGCGCCTCGGGCGAGGCGTCGTCGTCAAACCCCTGCGCGCCGTCGCCATAGGTCGCGGCGGAGGAGGCGTAGACGAACGGGATGCCGCGTCGCGCGCACCAGGTCCAGAGCTCGAGCGAGAGGGTCAGGTTGCTGGCCGCGACCAGGTCGCCGTCGGTGACCGTGGTGTCGCTGATGGCGCCCATGTGGAACACCGCCTCGATCGGCGGCGTGGTGCCGAGCCAGGCCTCGAGCTGATCGGGGGGCACGATGCCGGCGATGGTGTGCCTGGCGATGTTGCGCCATTTCTCGCGCCCCGGCTCGCCGCGGCGCAGGCGATCGGCGACGACGACCTCGGCGCCGCGGGCCGCGAGTGCCGCGATCAGGTTGGAGCCGATGAAACCGGCGCCGCCGGTGACCAGATACATGGGGCAGAACCCTTCGCCCGGCGCGCCATGCGCCGGCGGGGTATAGGGCGCCGGGCGCGCCAAGGGAATGGAGAGGCGGAATGGCCGAAGGCAAGGGCGAGGGCACGACGGGCGGGGAGAATGGCCGCCGGCGGTCCCTGTTCGACGATCTGGCAGGGATGGCGGGCGGCGCCTTCTCGGCCATCGCCGGCATGCGGGCGGAGGTCGAGGCGATGGCCCGCGCCCAGGTGGAGGCGATGGTCCAGCGGCTGGAACTGGTCCGGCGCGAGGACCTGGACGCCGCGATGGAGGTCGCCCGCCGTGCCCGCGAGGGCCAGGAAGCGCTGGAAGCGCGGGTCGCGGCGCTGGAAGCGCGGCTGGCCGTGACCGAATCCAGCGCCAGCAAGCCCGAGGACGTCTAGGGCCAGCGCGCCTCCGGCGGCAGCGACATCAGGATCGCTTCCACGTTGCCGCCGGTCTTGAGGCCGAAGACCGTGCCGCGGTCGTGCAGCAGGTTGAATTCGACGTAACGGCCGCGGCGGATCAGCTGGTGCTCGCGCTCCGCCGCGGTCCAGGGCTCGTGCATGCGGGCCCGGACGATCGCCGTGTAGCTCGCGAGGAAGGCGTCGCCCACGTCGCGGGTGAAGGCGAAGTCGGCGGCGCGGTCGCCGCTGTCGAGGTGGTCGTAGAAGATGCCGCCCAGGCCCCGGGTCTCGCCCCGGTGCGGCAGGAAGAAATACTCGTCGCACCATTGCCTGAAGCGCGGGTAGTAGCCGGGATCATGGGCGTCGCAGGCGGCCTTGAAGCCGGCGTGGAAGACCTCCGCATCGGCCTTGGAGTGCGGCGCCTCGAGGTCCATCGGCGTCAGGTCGCCGCCGCCGCCGAACCACGAACGCGTGGTCACGATGAAGCGCGTGTTCATGTGTGCGGCCGGCACGCGCGGGCTTTGCATATGTGCAACGACGGAGATGCCGGTCGCCATGAAGCGCGGATCGGCCTCCGCCCCCGGCACCTGGCGGCGGAACTCGGGCGAGAATTCGCCCCAGACGGTCGAGACGTTGACGCCGACCTTCTCGAAGACCCGGCCGCGCATCAGCGCCATCATGCCGCCGCCGCCGCCCGGCCGGTCCCAGGCCCGCCGCTCGAAGCGGCCGGCCGGCAGGGCGGCATGCGGGCCGGTCGTCCCTTCATCCTCGATCGCTTCGAAGGCGGCGCAGAGCCGGTCGCGCAGCCCCTCGAACCAGGCACGGGCCGGGCCGGCATCCGGATGATCGGCGGGGCCGGGCGTGTCCTTCGCGGTTTCGGACATGAGCGATCCTTCATTCAAGGCGGCTTTCCTCCTGGGGGCCGGATTGCCACTCCGCGCCGGCCACCCTTATAAGCGGGCGGCGCGGGGATGGCAGCGCGCGGCGACGCGCGCCGGTCCCAGCGGGGCGCCCGGTGGCGGAACAAGGGACGATGTGATGGCCGATACGGCGACCAACCCCGGAGCTAAGCATGGCGATGGCGGCAACCGCCGGGACTTCCTGACGCTGACCACCGCCGCCTTCACCGCCGTCGGCGTCGGTGCCCTCGCCTGGCCGTTCATTTCTTCGATGAACCCGGCGCGCGACGTGCTGGCGCTCGCGAGCACCGATGTGGAGCTCGGCCCGATCGCCGTCGGCCAGGCGGTCACCGTCATGTGGCGCGGCAAGCCGGTCTTCGTCCGCCGCCGCACGCCGCAGGAGATCGAGGCGGCGCGCAACGTGCAGCTCTCGCAACTCAAGGACCCGCAGCCCGACCAGGCGCGCGTGCAGCGCGACGAATGGCTGGTGGTGGTCGGCATCTGCACCCATCTCGGCTGCGTGCCGCTCGGCCAGAAGCCGACCGACAACCGCGGCGAATTCGGCGGCTGGTTCTGCCCCTGCCACGGCAGCGAATACGACACCTCCGGCCGGATCAGGCGCGGCCCGGCGCCGACCAACCTCCTGGTGCCGGGCTACGCGTTTTCGTCCGACACCAAGATCCGCATCGGCTGAGGGGCGCACCGCGATGTCTATCGGCCTGCACAAGAGCGACTTCAAGAACCCGGTGGTGCGCTGGATCGACAGCCGCCTGCCGCTGTTCACGATGATGCAGAAGGAGTACGGGACGTTCCCGACGCCCCGGAACTTCAACTACCTCTGGAATTTCGGCGCGCTCGCCATGATCAGCCTGGTGATCATGATCGCGACCGGCGTGTTCCTGGCGATGAACTACACGCCGCACACCAGCATGGCCTTCGACAGCGTCGAGCGCATCATGCGCGACGTGAACTTCGGCTGGCTGCTGCGCTACGTGCACGCCAACGGCGCCTCGATGTTCTTCATCGTGGTCTACATCCACATCTGGCGCGGCATGTACTACGGCTCCTACAAGGCGCCGCGCGAGCTGCTTTGGATCCTGGGCGTCGTGATCTTCCTGCTGATGATGGCGACCGCCTTCATGGGCTACGTGCTGCCCTGGGGCCAGATGTCCTTCTGGGGTGCGACGGTCATCACCAACCTGTTCTCCGCCTTCCCCTTCGTGGGCGAGCATATCGTGACCCTGCTCTGGGGCGGCTTCAGCGTCGACAACCCGACGCTCAACCGCTTCTTCAGCCTGCATTACCTGCTGCCCTTCGTGATCGTCGGCGTCGTCTTCCTGCACATCGCGGCGCTGCACATCACCGGGTCGAACAACCCGCTCGGCATCGACCCGAAGGGCCCGCAGGACACCATCCCCTTCCACCCCTACTACACGGCGAAGGACAGCGTCGGCATCGTCGTCTACCTGATGGTCTTCGCGGCGCTGGTCTTCTTCGCGCCCAACTACCTCGGCCATCCGGACAACTACATCCCGGCCAACCCGCTGGTGACGCCCGCGCACATCGTGCCGGAATGGTACTTCCTGCCCTACTACGCGATCCTCCGCGCGGTGCCGGACAAGCTCGGCGGCGTGCTGATGATGTTCGGCTCGATCGCGGTGCTGTTCGTGCTGCCCTGGCTCGACGGATCGCCGGTGCGCTCGATGCGCTTCCGCCCGATCGCGCGCATCGCCTTCCTCCTCTGGACGGTCGCCTTCTTCGTGCTGCTCTGGGCCGGCGGCAAGCCGGCGGAAGGCACCTACGTCCTGATCGCCCGGATCGCGACCACCTATTACTTCGCGTATTTCCTGGTGATCCTGCCGCTGCTCGGCCGGCTTGAGCGGCCGCTGGCGCTGCCGGAGAGCATCGCGCTGCCGGTGCTCCGGGGCGGCGGGCCGCTGCCCGCCGGGGCTGCCAACGCGCCGATGGAGAAGGCCTGACCATGAATATCTTCAAGGCCCTCGCCGTCATCGGCGCGCTGGTCTCGGCCGTGCCTGCCGCCCGCGCGGCGGAGGGCGCGATCGAGATGCCGGCGACGCGCTTCAGCTTCGACGGCATCTTCGGCACCTTCGATCGTGCCGCCGCCCAGCGCGGCTTCCAGATCTACAAGGAAGTCTGCTCGGCCTGCCACAGCATGCACCTGCTGTCCTACCGCAACCTGCGCGAGATCGGCCTGACCGAGGCGCAGGTGCAGGCGATCGCGGCGACGGTCGAGGTGCAGGACGGCCCGAACGACGAAGGGCAGATGTTCGCCCGTCCGGGGCGCGCCGCCGACCGCTTTCGCAGCCCCTTCGCCAACGAGGCGGCGGCGCGGGCGGCGAACAACGGCGCGCTGCCGCCCGACCTGTCGGTCATCGTCAAGGCGCGCGAGGGCGGCGCCCGTTACATCCATGCGCTGCTGACCGGCTATGCCGAGGCGCCCGCCGGCTTCACCATGGGCGACGGGATGAATTACAACCGCTACTTCCCCGGTCACCAGATCGCGATGGGGCAGCCGCTGAACGAAGGCCAGGTCGAGTTCGCCGACCGGACCGAGGCGAGCCTGGAGCAGATGTCGCTCGACGTCGCGACCTTCCTCGCCTGGGCCGCCGAGCCGGAGCTCGAGCAGCGGCGCCAGATGGGCGTCAAGGTCCTGCTGTTCCTGGCCGTCCTCGGCGTGCTCGCCTACGGCGTGAAGCGCAGGGTCTGGGCCGACCTGCATTAGTTTGCCTCAAGCGCCGGCGCGGCCTCCGGCCGCTTGGCTTCGCCGCACTCGCGGCGGGCCGCGTTCGCGGCCTCGGACCGGCTGAGAAGCCGGTCCGCAACTCAGCGTCGCGGCGCCGGCGGTTCCTGAACCGCGCCGGTCACCGCATCGGGCGGCGGCAAGGCAGTGCCGCGCGGCCCGAAGGGCGTGCTGCGCGAACTCTCCTCGCAGGCGGCGACGAGCAGCAGGCCGAGGAGCAGAAGGCAGCGCATGCGGAACTCCGGAGCGGATCGGACATCCGCAGAGGCGCAGCGCATCGGGGCCGCGTCAAGACGCGGGCGCGTCAGATCGGCGGCAGCACCCCATCCTTGCCGACCGTCACCCGCCCCGCCGAAAGCCGGCCATCCGCCTCGCGCGTCGCATTGATGAAGACGACGGTGCCGGGCACCAGGTCGGCCATCGCCGCCGGGATCGGCATCACCAGCGCCGTCTGCGGCGTGATCCGCACCCGGACGCTGCGCCCGAAGATGCCGAGCGTCACGACGCGATCGTCCCGGCTTTCCATCACCGCCTCGACCGCGCCATTGTTCATCGAGGTGTTGGGCGCCAGGTCCCAGGCTTCCTGCACCTCGCGGATGCGCTGGCCGGGCGGCAGCACGGTGATCGCGACCGCGCGCAGCTCGTCATCCGGGCCGGGCTCCGCGACGACGCCGAGCGCGCTGCCCTGGCCGATCTCCGACAGCGCGACGCGGCGGAGTGCGACGACCGTCAGCGGTTCGGTGAGCGTCACCGCGGCGCGGCCGCCGTCGCGGGTCGCGACCGTCAGCAGCCTGCCGTCCAGCGTCACGACGGTGCCGCGCACCCTGGGCGGCGCGGCCTGCGCGGCGGCGCGCCTGTGCAACGACGCCGCACCGAGCAGGCCGGCGCCGAGCGCCAGGCGGCGGGAGAGGATCGGCATGGGCTGGCCTCCGGTTTTCATCCACCGACATGGGCGCGGCGCAGCCGCCGCCAAGGGGGCGGAGATTGATCCAGCCCTGCCCATCCGCTAGCCCTTCTGCGCATCCCGGAGATCGCCATGACCGCCGAGCCCACCTTGCGCGAACCCGTCATCGGCCTGATCGGCGGCTCCGGCCTCTACGACATCGATGGGCTGGAGGAGCGGGAGTGGCGCCGCGTCGCGACGCCCTGGGGCGAGCCGTCCGACGAGTTGTTGTTCGGGCGCCTGGCCGGCGTGCGCTGCGTCTTCCTGCCGCGCCACGGCCGCGGCCACCGCACGCCGCCCTCGGCGCTCAACTACCGCGCCAACATCGACGCGCTGAAGCGGAGCGGCGTCACCGAGATCATTTCGCTCAGCGCCGTCGGCTCGCTGCGGGAGGATCTGGCGCCCGGGCATTTCGTCATCGTCGACCAGTTCATCGACCGCACCTTCGCGCGCGAGAAGAGCTTCTTCGGAACGGGTTGCGTGGCCCACGTCTCGGTCGCGCATCCGGTCTGCCCGCGGCTCGGCGATGCGCTGGAAGCGGCCGCAAGCGGCCTCGGCCTGCCGGTGACCCGCGGCGGCACCTACCTCGTCATGGAAGGCCCGCAATTCAGCACGAAGGCGGAGAGCCTGCTGTATCGCAGCTGGGGCTGCAGCGTCATCGGCATGACCAACATGCCGGAGGCCAAGCTCGCGCGGGAGGCGGAGCTCTGCTACGCGACGGTCGCCATGGTCACCGATTTCGACTGCTGGCACCCCGACCATGACGCGGTGACGGTCGACCAGGTGGTGAAGGTGCTCTTCGCCAATGCCGACCGCGCCCGATCGCTGGTCAAGGCGGTGATCCCCGCACTCGCCGCGCCGCGCGGCGCCTGCCCGGCCGGCTGCGACCGGGCGCTGGAATACGCGATCGTCACCGCACCGGAGCTCCGCGACCCGGCGCTGGTCGCGAAGCTCGACGCGGTCGCGGGAAGGGTCTTGTAGAGCCTCAAGCGCCGGCGGCCGCATCCGTGGCCGTGGCTCTCTTCGTCGACTATCCCAAATGGGATGCGAAGAAGCGCAGCGTGCGTTCCTGCGCGCGCTGCGCATCCGCCTCCACGTAGCTGCCGCGCTGTTCGCAGCCGAAGCCGTGGCCGGCTTCCGGATAGACGAAGACCTGGACATCCGGCTGGTCTTCCCGGATCGCCGCCACGTCGCCCATCGGGATCGAGGCGTCCTTCTCCCCGAAATGGAGCTGCACCGGGCAGCGCGCGACTTCGGTCCTGGCGGCCGCGATGCCGCCGCCATACCAGCCGACCGAGGCGGCGAAGGCGCTGCTGCGGGTGGCACCATGCCAGGCGACGGTGCCGCCCCAGCAATAGCCGACGATGCCGCGCTTCACGCCGGCCGGCAGCGCCGCGGCGGCGGCCAGGATGTCGAGCAGCGTGAGGTGTTCGTCGACGCCGCCGCGGAGGTCCCGCCCGCGCTTCACGTCGGCCGGCTCGTAGCCGAGCTGGACGTTGCGTTCGACGCGGTCGAACAGGGCCGGGCAGACCACCCGGTAGCCTTCGGTGGCGAAGCTGTCGGAGACCCGGCGCATGTGGCTGTTCACGCCGAAGATCTCCTGCACGACGACGAGGGCGCGCTTCGCATCCTCGGGTCCTGCGACATAGGCGCCGAGGCGGTGGCCGTCGGCGGCGGTGAGTTCGGTCATCATCGGCGCGTTTCCCTGCCTGGTTCGGACGGGGTATCCTCCTCCGATGGCCGAGATCGTCAACCTGAACCGCGTGAAGAAGGCGAAAGCCCGCGCCGAGGCGGAGAAGACCGCCGCCGCCAACCGCGCCAGGCACGGCCGCACCAAGGCGGAGCGGGCGAAGGACACCGCCGAGGAAAAGCGCCGCAGCACCCTGCTGGACGGCGCCCGGATCGAGCCCGAAGCCGACGGTTGAGCATCAGACGTTGAAGCGGAACAGCATCACGTCGCCATCCTTCACGACGTACTCCTTGCCTTCGACCTTCATCCTGCCGGCTTCCTTGGCGCCCTGCTCGCCGCGATAGGCGACGTAGTCGTCATAGGCGATGGTCTCGGCGGCGATGAAGCCGCGTTCGAAATCGCCGTGGATGACGCCGGCCGCCTGCGGGGCCCGCATGCCCTTGATGATGGTCCAGGCGCGCGCTTCCTTGGGCCCGCAGGTGAAGTAGGTGATCAGGCCGAGCAGCGCGTAGCCGGCGCGGATGATGCGGTCGAGGCCACTGTCCTCGAGCCCGAGCGAGGCCAGGAACTCGGCCCGGTCGGCCGTACCCATCTGGCTGATCTCGGCCTCGATCGCCGCCGAGACGATGACCGCCCGCGCGCCCTCGGCCTCGGCACGGGCGAAGACGCGGGCCGCATGCGCATTGCCGGTGGCCGCTTCGGCTTCGCCGACGTTGCAGACATAGAGCACGGGCTTCGTCGTCATGAGCTGCAGCTTCGCCGCCGCCGCTTCCTCGCCCTTCGGCACCGCGGTCCGCGCCGGGCGGCCTGCCTGCAGCGCCGCCAGCAGCGGCTCGATCAGCGCCATCTGCTGGGCTGCTTCCTTGTCGCCGCCGCGGGCGCGCTTGCCGAGGCCGAGCGCCCGCTTCTCCAACCCCTCGAGGTCGGCGAGCATCAACTCGGTCTCGACCGTCTCGGCATCGCGGATCGGGTCGACGCTGCCCTCGACATGGGTGATGTCGCCATCCTCGAAGCAGCGCAGCACGTGGACGATCGCATCCACCTCCCGGATATTGGCCAGGAACTGGTTGCCGAGGCCCTCGCCCTTCGAAGCGCCGCGCACCAGGCCCGCGATATCCACGAACTCCAGGCTGGTCGGCACCGTCTTCTGGCTGCGCCCGATCTCGGTCAGGCGGTCGAGCCGCGGATCGGGCACCGCGACGCGGCCGACATTCGGCTCGATGGTGCAGAAGGGGTAGTTGGCCGCCTGCGCCGCCGCGGTTTCGGTCAGCGCGTTGAACAGCGTCGACTTGCCGACATTCGGCAGGCCCACGATCCCGCAATTGAAGCCCATCTCACTCCGCTCCTTCGAGTGCGGCGGCGATCGCCTGCGCCATGCCTTCCGCCGCCACCCGGGCGGAAGCGTCGTCCGACCGGAAGGCGAGTGCGGCGGCGCGCAGCAGCGGTGCTGCCGCCGCCGGGTTCATGCCCATCCGCTTCGCGACGTCCCGGATGCGCGCGATGCGCGCCGCGTCGTCCGCGAGGCCCATCGCGTCGGCCGCTTCCAGCGCCAGCGCGGCGCGCGCAGCGGCCTCGCCGACCGCGCCCATCGCGCCGCGGGTGCGGCGGATGTCGCCGGCATCGCCGCCCGGCAGCGGCACCAGCGCGTTGCGGAGCGCGGCGGCGGCGGCCGCCAGCGCCTCCGCTTCCCGCACCAGGCCCGCGGCCAGCGCCGCGGCGCCCAAGGCCAGGCTTTCCGGCCCCGGTCCGCCGAAATCGAATGCGTCGTCTTCCATCACTTCGGCTCCTGGGTGAGCAGCGCGACGCGCGTCATGAACTCCTCCGCGCGGCCGCCAGCCAGCAGCGGTGCGGCATCGGCTACGGCATCGAGCAGCGGCTCCACCCAGGTATCCACCTTGGCGAAGTTGCCGAGCACATGGCCATGCACCTTCTCCTTCATGCCGGGATGGCCGATGCCGAGCCGGACGCGCCAGAAATCCGGCGTGCCCAGCGCCCGCTGCATGTCGCGCAGCCCGTTATGGCCGGCGGCGCCGCCGCCCTTCTTCACCCTGACCTTGCCAGGGGCGAGGTCGAGCTCGTCATGGAAGGCCCAGATGTCGCCGGGCGCGATCTTGTGGAAGGAAGCCGCCGGTTGCACGCTGTCGCCGGAGCCATTCATGTAGGTCAGCGGCTTCAGCGCCAGGATCCGCACGCCGCCGATGCTGCCTTCCGCGGCCTCGCCCTTATGGCGCTTCCGCCAGGGGCCGAAGCCTTGGCGACGGGCGATCGCCTCGATCGCCATGAAGCCGATATTGTGACGCTGCCGCGCATGCTCCGCGCCGGGATTCCCCAAGCCAACCCAGAGCAGCACCGGTCCTGTCCTTCACGCCGTGTGCGAAGGCCCCGCCCCGGTCAGGACGGGGCCCGTCGCGTCACTTCTTCTTCGCGGGGGCCTTCGCCGGCGCCGCGGCGCCCTTGCCGGCCGCGGCTGGGGCTGCCGCAGCCTTGCCGCCGGCCTTCTGCTTGATCGCCTCGGGGGCTTCCGGCGCGACCGGGGCCGCGATCTCCTCCTCGGTGGTCGGCGGCGCGATCGTCGCCACGACGAAGTCGCGGTCGGCGATCACCGGCCTGGTGCCGAAGCGGTCCTTCACCGAGGACCAGCGCACGCTGTCGCCGATCTCGGCGGCGCCGAGGTCGATCTCGAAGCGCTCCGGCACCGCATCCGGGTCGGCATAGACTTCGAGCTCACGGCGGACGACGTTCAGCACGCCGCCGGCCTTGATGCCGGGCGCCGTCGCGTCGTTCTCGAACGCCACCGGCACCCGCACGCGGATGCGCGAGCCCGGCGCCAGGCGCTGGAAGTCGACATGGATCGGCCGGTCGGTGACCGGGTCGAACTGCACGTCGCGCATCAGGGTGCGCACCGCATCGCCGCCCTTCACCGCCACCTCATAGAGGTGCGACTGCCAGCCGCCCTTCTGCAACTCCTTCATCACGTCGCGCGGGTCGAGGGCGATCAGCGTCGCCTCCTGCTTCGCGCCGTAGATGACGGCGGGCACCTGCCCACCACGCCGGGTCGCACGCGCCGCCCCCTTACCGGCCCGCTCGCGCGCCTCGGCCTCGATCCGGATCGTCTGGACCATGCCAAAACTCCTTCGGGTTGAACTGCCGCCGCGATGCGCGGAAACGGCAAGCGCCGGCCTCCAGGGGTGCCGGCGCAGGGCGGGTGATTAGGCGAAGCCGGCCCGCGATGCAACCGCAGGCCAGGCAAGGGCGGCCCTCTTGAAGCTGATGTCACTAAGTGACATATCCATCTTGTCACTAAGTGACAGGAGAAGCCGTGGCCAGGCGTTCGAAACTCGAGGAGGCAAGGCTGGCGGTGTCGCGGCAGGCCGCTGACCTGTTCTGGAAGCATGGCGTCGACGGCACCACCGGTGATGCCATCGCCGCGGCCTCCGGCCTCTCGACGCGGACGGTCTGGCGCTACTTCCGCTCCAAGGAGGCCTGCGTGGAGCCGCTGCTGCGCGAGACCAACCACCGCTTCGTCGAGCTCCTGAAGGATTGGCCGCGCGACGCCTCGATCGAGACCTACCTGCAGCAGGAGATGCCCTCCTACCTGCGCACCGGGCAGGAGATCGCGGATGCCGTCGCCGCGGTCCGCATCATCACGATGATCCGCAAGGAGCCGGCCATCCGGACAGCCTGGCTGATGGCCTGCGCCGAGGCCGAGGACGCCTTTGCCGGCATCATCGCCCGTCGCCTCGGCCGATCGCCCGAGGACCATGACGTGCTGCTCTGCGCCGCGGCGACGATGGCCGCGGTGCGCGTCGTCGACGAGACGGTCAGCACCGCCGCGGTGCTGCATGGCCAACGCTTCGAGCTCGCCGAGGTCGTCGACATGCTGACCCGCGCCATCCGCACGGCGAGCACCCTGCCGATCTGCGATCCCGTCATCTGAGCGTCCGATGATCGGAGGGCCGAAGGGCCCGGAGGTCTGAATCGGACGCTCCACTTACACGAGAAAGGATATTCGTGACCTATCCCGAAACCAGACGCGTCGACATCGTGGACGAGCATTTCGGCCGCCGGATCGCCGATCCCTATCGCTGGCTGGAAGGCGACGTGCGCAGCGAACCGGATGTGGCCGCCTGGGTGGCGGCGCAGAACCGGGCGACCGAGGCGCATCTCGCCGAACTGCCCGGCCGCGAGACCTTCCGGACGCGGCTGACCGCGCTGTTCGATCATGAGCGGGTCACGGTGCCGCACCGGAAAGGCGGACGCTTCTTCTTCACCCGCAATGCCGGCCTCGACAACCAGGAGACGCTGCATGTCCGCGACGGGATCGACGGCAAGGAGCGCGTGCTGATCGACCCCAATGCATGGTCGGATGATGGCGCCACCGCGCTCGCGGAATGGGCGCCGTCCGAGGACGGCACCCGCATCGCCTATGCGGTGCAGGATGGCGGCACCGACTGGCGGACGATCAAGGTGCTGGACGTCGACACCGGCGCGGTGCTCGGCGACGACATCCGCTGGGCGCGGTTCACCACCATCGCCTGGGCGAAGGACGGCACCGGATTCTTCTACGCCCGCTACCCCGAACCCGCCGAGGGCGCGGCGTTCCGGGCGGGCATCGCCGGCCACGCCGTCTGGTTCCACGCGCTCGGCACGCCGCAATCGCAGGACCGCCTGCTCCATGCGACGCCCGACCAGCCGCATCTGCTGCACCAGTTCGACGTCACCGATGACGGGCGATACGCGCTGATCTACGCCACGCCCGGCTCCAACACCCGCACCCTCGCTGTCGTCGACCTGACCCGCGCGGATTGGACGCCGCGCGCGCTGGTCGGGAGCTTCGACGACGAATGGCATGTCCTCGGCAATGTCGGGACGCGGCTGTTCGTCATGACCAGCAAGGACGCCGAACGGCGGCGGGTGGTGACGCTCGATCTCGCCGAGGCGGAGCCCGCCTGGACGGAGATCGTGGCCGAGCAGGCGGCGGTCCTGTACGGCGGCTGGCTGCTCGGCGGGCGGTTGCTGCTCGCCTATCTCCTCGACGCCCGGACGACGATCCGGCGCCATCGGCTGGACGGCACCGCGGACGGCGTCGTCGAGCTCCCCGGCATCGGCACCGCCGGCGGCTTCCGCGGCGGCCCGGAAGATCCGGAAAGCTTCTTCGTCTTCACCGGCTTCGACGCCCCGACCACCATCTACCGCTACGACGTCGCCACCCGCACCAGGACCGTCTGGGCCGAACCGAAGGTCGGGATCGACCTCGACACAATCGCCGTCGAGCAGCGCTTCGCCGCATCGAAGGACGGCACGCGGGTGCCGATCTTCGTCGTCCGGCGCAAGGACGTCGCGGGGCCGGCGCCGACCATGCTCTACGGCTATGGCGGCTTCGGGATCGGCATCGTGCCCTTCTACGCGCCCGCGCAGCTCGCCTGGGTCGAGCAGGGCGGCGTGCTCGCGATCGCCAATCTCCGCGGCGGCGGCGAATACGGCCGCGCCTGGCACGAGGCCGGGCGCCGCGCGCGGAAGCAGAACGTCTTCGACGATTGCATCGCCGCCGCCGAATACCTGAAGGCCGAGGCGATCGCAGCACCCGGGGGCCTGGTCATCCAGGGCGAGTCGAATGGCGGGCTGCTCGTCGGCGCCGTCGTCAACCAGCGGCCCGAGCTCTTCGCCGCGGCGCTGCCCGGCGTCGGCGTGATGGACATGCTCCGCTTCCACCGCTTAACCGGCGGCGCGTTGTGGGCGGAGGAATTCGGCCATCCGGAGCAGGAGGCCGATTTCCGCAACCTCCTCGCCTATTCGCCCTATCACAACATCGGCAGCGGCACGCGCTACCCCGCGATCCTCGTCACCACCGCCGACACCGACGACCGCGTCGTCCCGGGGCACAGCTTCAAATATGCCGCGGCGCTGCAAGCCGCGGATATCGGCGCGCGGCCGCATCTTCTGCGCATCGAGACCCGGGCCGGCCACGGTGCCGGCAAGCCGATGGACAAGACCATCGCGGAGGTCGCGGACATGTGGGCCTTCGCCGCGCATTGGACGGGGCTGGAGGTCCGACCCCGCGCCCCTTGACCCGGCAACGCTCCGGCCGCGTAACATGGTGTCCATGATCGAGCAGTTCGTCACCATTTCCGTACTCCTGGTGATGGGCGGCTGGGTGCTCGGCATCGCCGGCTTCGTCCGGGCCGGGCGGGCGCGCCGCCTGGCCGATGCCGCCGCCGCCGAGCTGATGCGCCTCCGCGCCGAGGTCGCCGCACTGCGCGCCGGCGTCCCGATCCCGGTGGCGGAGGCGCCGGTCGCGGAGGCGCCGCTTGCGGCGGTGCCGGAGCCGGAACCCGCCGAGCCGGTCCCCGAACCCGTCCTGTCGCCGGAGCCCGCGACCGAGCCCCAACCCGCGCCGCCGCCGGCGCCGCCCGGCCGCAGCCTGGAAGAAGTGCTGGCGCTGAACTGGGGCGTCTGGCTCGGCGCCGGCGCCCTGCTGCTCGCCGGCATCTTCCTGATCCGCTACGCGGTCGAGGAAGGCTGGCTCGGCCCCGCCACCCGCACCGGCCTGGCGGCCCTGCTCGGCGTCGCCCTCGTCATCGCCGGCGAATGGCTCGGCCGCCGGCCACCGCGCGGCAGCCTGCCCGACCATGCGCCCGCCGCACTCGCCGCCGGCGGCGTCGCCGTGCTGTTCGGCGCCGCCTATGCGGCCGCCAGCCTCTACGCCCTGCTGCCGCCGATCCTGGGCTTCGCCGCGATGGCGGCGGCGGCAGCGGCCGGGCTGCTGCTCTCGCTCCGGCGCGGGCAGCTCGTCGCCGCGATCGGCCTGGTCGGCGCCTTCGTCTCCCCGATCCTGGTCGAAACGCCCGATCCCTCGGCCATCGGCCTGTTCGCCTATCTCCTGGCCGTCACCGCCGCCGCCATGGCGGTGGTGCGCGCCACCGCCTGGGGCTGGCTCGGCTGGTGCGCCAGCCTGCTCGGCGCCCTCTATGTCGGGGGCGGCAGCTTCGGCTTCACGACAGGGCTCGAGGCCTGGGCGCCGGCACTCTTCGTCCCGCTCGCGGTCGCGCTGCACCTGGTGCTGCTGCCGGGCGTGGCGCTCGCGACGCCGCTCGGCCAGCTCCTGGCGCATCTGCCGGTCGCCGCCCTCGGCATGGCGCTGCTGCCGGCGACCCTCTTCGACACGGCCCTGCCGGCGCCCGTCGGCATCCTGCTGCTGTCCCCGGTCGTGCTGCTGCGCGCGCGCGCCGAGCCGCGCCTCGCCTGGCTGCCGGCGATCGCGGCCGGGCTCGGCTTGCTCGCCCTGCATATCTGGACGGTCCTGGGCTGGCTCCCGACCAGGGACCCCGTCATCGCCGGCGGCATGGTGCAGGCCCTCATCCCCGGCGCCCTCGTGCCGGAGGCGCTCCGCCCCTACCTCACCGCCGCCGCGTGTTTCGCGCTGCTCCATCTCCTCGCCGGGCTCTGGCTGGAGACGCGGGCGTCGCAGGGCCTCCGCTTCGCAGCCCTCGCCGCCGGGGTGCCGGTGCTGGTGCTCGCCATCGCCTTCGGCCGCGTCCGCGGCTTCGCACCCGACCAGGGCTGGGCGGCCGCCGCCTTGCTGCTCGCCGCCATCCTGACCGCCGCCGCGGCGCGCGCCGCCCGCCGTCCCGCGCCGCTGCACGCCGGGGCGCACGCCGCCGGCGCCACCGCAGCACTCACGCTGATGGCGGCGATGCTGCTCCGCGAGCATTGGCTCAGCCTCGCCATCGCGCTGCTGCTGCCGCCGCTCGCCCTCATCGCGCGGCAGTCAGGCCTCCGCGCGCTCCGCGGCGTCGCGACCGCGGTCGCGGCCGTCGTCCTCATCCGCCTGCTGCTGAATGAAAGCGTCCTCGTCTACGGCTTCGGCACCGCGCCGGTGCTGAACGCGCTCTGGCTCGCCTACGGCGTGCCGGCGCTCGCCTTCGCCATCGCGGCGACGCTGTTCCGCCGCGACGGCGGCGAGGACGCGACGGTCGTCACGCTCGAAGCCGGCGCCGCTTCCCTCGTCACCGCCCTCGTGCTGCTCCAGATCCGCCACGCCCTCCAGGGCGGCACCCTCGATGCCGAAACCTGGCCGTTCCTGGAAGCGGCGCTGCAGGTCAGCGCGCTGGCACTTCTCGCCGGCGCTGCCCTCCTGCTCGCGCGGCAGGGCCGCAGCGCGCTCGGCTGGGCCTGGCGAAGCCTCGGCCTCCTCGCCATCGCCATCGGCGCCTGGCTGCTGCTCGCCAACCCCTGGCTGGAGCCGGCACCGGTCGGCGACACGCCGATCGCCAATGCCCTGCTGCCTGCCTACCTGCTGCCCGGCCTCCTGGCCGGCCTCGCCGCGACGCGGCTGCCCGAGCTGCTGGGCCGGCCGGCACTCCGCCGCCTGCTCGGCGCCTATGCGCTCGCCGCCGTCTTCGCCTTCGTCACCCTCTCGGTGCGGCACGCCTTCCACGGCAGCCTGCTCGCCAAGGGCGATTGGGAGGACGCCGAGCTCTATGCCTATTCCGGTGCCTGGCTGCTGTTCGGCGCCGCGCTGATCTGGGGCGGCATCCACGGCGGCGCCGGCCTGCTGCGCCAGGCCGGGCTGCTGCTGATCGCCCTCGCCACCCTCAAGGCCTTCCTGGTCGACATGGACGCACTCGTCGGGCTCTGGCGGGTGCTGTCCTTCCTCGGCCTGGGGCTGGCACTGATCGGGCTGGGGGCGGTGTACCGTCGCTTCGTGGTGCGGCGCTGACCTGGGGGCGAGGTGCTGCCTCGCCCCCAGACCCCCACTCCGCAAGGAGCCTGGAGGCTCCTTGACCTGCATCTGGACGGGGTCCAGGGGCCTGCAGGCTCCTGGCGGATGGGGTCCGGGGAAGGCAGAGCCTTCCCCGGGACAAAGCCTCACCCCAAGGCCACCGGCTCCACCCCCCACACCGATCCGCCATCCCCAGGCGGGGAGCACAGGATCGGCAGTGCGTTCGGCGTGCGGACGTTGGGTTCGTGGCCGAGGGCGAGGCGCAGGGCGCGGAACAGCGCGCCATGCGCGACGACGAGGACGGGGGCGGGGAGCGCGGTCGCGCGGTTGATCGCGGCGGCGGCGCGGGCGAGCAGGCCCTGGAAGGTCTCGGCGCCCGCAGGGGTGAAGTCGCCGGCGATCCAGTCGTCGTACCAGTCGCCCATGGGCTGGCCTTCCTCGGAACCGAAGGAGACTTCCATGAGGTCGTCGTCGGTCGAGAGCGGCAGATGGAGCGCCGCGTTGACGATTTCCGCCGTGCGCCGGGCGCGCGACAGCGGCGAGGTGACGATGGTGGCGATGCCGCGCCCCTTCAGCGCCACGGCGGCGCGCTCCGCCTGAAGCAGGCCGACATCGTTGAGCGGGATGTCGGTCCGTCCCTGGGAGCGGCCTTCGGCGTTCCAGTCGGTCTCGCCGTGGCGGAGGAACCAGAAGGGGATCGGGTTGAGGCGCGGCACTGCCATCAGGCTGCCAGCCCTTCCTGTTCCAGGGCCCGCTTGACGGCGGGGCGGGCCAGCATGCGGTCGAGATGGGCCGCGAGGCGCGGCGGCAGGGTCATGCCGGAGCGCTTGGCCGCCCAGTATTCGACGAAGAACAGCGCGGCGTCGGCGACCGAGTAGCCCGAGGGCAGCACCCAATCGCCGTCGTTCCAATGCGCGTCGACCAGGGTGAAGTACTTGCCGGCGGCGGCCTTGCCGGTCTCGACCACCTTCGGGATGTCGGCTTCGTTCGGGGTGAAGTTGCCGGGCCGGAACTGCCGGGTGAAGCCGTAGGGGTGGATGGTGCCGGTGAAGTAGGCCATCGCCTCGGTGGCGCGGGTCTCGCCTTCGAGGTCGGTCGGGATCAGCTTCGTGTCCGGGTTGGTCTTCGCGAGCCAGGCGGCGATGACCGGGAATTCCGTGAGCAGGGAGCCGTCATCGCGCTTCAGCGCCGGCACCTTGGATTTCGGGTTCACGCCCAGGTATTCGGGCTTGTATTGCGCGCCTTCCTTGAGGTTGACGAGCGACAGCTCATAGGGCTTGCCGATCTCCTCGAGGATGACGTGGATGCCGACCGAGCAGGCGCCGGGCGCGTAGAACAGCGTGTTGGGCATGGGGGGTCCTCCCTGACGCGGGGGACGGTAGACGCCCTCAGCAGAACAAGGAAGACACGCTGCTTTCGTCGCTGATGCGCTTCATCGCCTCGGCGAGCAGCGGCGCGATGGTCAGCTGGCGGATGTTGCGGGAGACGCGGACCGCCTCGGTCGCCATGATGCTGTCGGTGACCGTCATGTTCTCGATCGGTGCCGCGCCGATGCGGGCGACGGCGCCGCCCGAGAAGACGCCGTGGGTGACGTAGACGCCGACCGACTTGGCGCCGTTCCGCAGCAGGGCTTCGGCGGCGTTGCAGAGGGTGCCGCCCGAATCGACGATGTCGTCGACCAGCAGGCAGTGCCGGCCCTCGACCTCGCCGATGACGTTCATGACCTCGGAGACGCCGGCCCGCGGGCGGCGCTTGTCGACGATCGCGAGGTCGACATTGAGGCGGCTGGCGATCGCGCGCGCCCGCACGACGCCGCCGACGTCCGGCGAGACGATCATCAGCTCCCGCCCCTCGTAGCGGCTCTGGATGTCGCGGGAGAACAGCGGGGCGCAGAACAGGTTGTCGACCGGGATGTCGAAGAAGCCCTGGATCTGGGCGGCGTGCAGATCCATCGTCAGCACGCGGTTGGCGCCGGCGGCGGTGATCAGGTTGGCGACCAGCTTGGCGCTGATCGGCGTGCGGCTGCCGGATTTCCGGTCCTGCCGCGCATAGCCGTAGTAGGGGATCACCGCGGTGACGCGCCGCGCCGAGGCGCGCTTCAGCGCATCGAGGGTGATCAGCAGCTCCATCAGGTTGTCGTTGGCCGGGAAGGAGGTGCTCTGGATGACGAAGACATCCTCGCCGCGCACGTTCTCGTGGATCTCGACGAACACCTCCATGTCGGCGAAGCGGCGGACGGAGGCGTTGGTGAGCGGCAGGTTCAAAGCCGCGGCGACCGCCTCGGCCATAGGGCGATTGCTGTTGCAGGCCACGATCTTCATGCGGGAAGGCTCCGTCGCCGGCGGTGAGGGATGCGGGGCGCGCGGTGCATAGCAACGTGACCGATTTGTGTAAATCGCAGGCGGGGGCACGTTCCTGGGCAGGAGCCATCCGAACCTTGCATGTGACGGAGGATCGTGGCGAAATCGTTCCGCCTGCGGGAGAAAGAGCCATGCGCCGCCGTGCCGTCCTCGCCGCCCTGCTGCTGCCCTGGCTGCCGCGCCCGGCGGCGGCGCAGACGACGCAGTTCCGCGACGCGCAGGGCCGTGCCACCGGCCGGGCGGAGACGCGCGGGACGACGACCACCTATTACGATCCGCAGGGACGGATGATCGGCCGCAGCGAGCGGAGCGGCGGGATGGCGCGGCATTACGACGCCCAGGGCCGAAACCTCGGCCGCAGCGAGGAGCGGGGCGGCGCGCGTTACGACTACGACGCGCAGAACCGCGCGACCGGCCGCACCGAGCAGCGCGGCGGGACCAGCACCCGTTACGATGCGCAGGGCCGCCAGATGGAGCGGGCGGAGCGGCGCGGCGGCAGCACCACCTACTATGACGCCGCGGGGCGCAGCACCGGCCGGTCCGAAGGCCCGGCGCCGCCCTTCGGCCGCTGAACGGGATACCGCCGGATGCCCTCGCCCGAGACCCTGTCGCGCATCGCGCTCATCCTCGCCGCCGTCGCGGCGGTGGTCTATGCGGTGGTCGGGCTGACCCGCTGATCCTTTTCGGCGGCAGATCGGGGGTGAGGCGGATGCGGGTCGGCGTGATCGGGATGGGCAGCATGGGCATGGGCGCGGCACTCAGCCTGCTGCGCGCGGGGCATGACGCGACCGGCTGCGACATGCGCGAGGCGGCGCGGGCGGAGTTCGTGGCCGCCGGCGGCGCCGCCGTCGCGGCGGCCGATGCGCTGCCGGACGGCACCGGGGCGCTGCTGCTGCTGGTGGTCAACGCGGCGCAGACCGAGGCCGCGATCTTCGGCGCCGGCGGCGCGGCGCCGCGGCTGGCACCAGGTGCGGTGATCCTCTCCTCCGCCACCATGGCGCCGGATGACGCGCGGCGGCTTGCGGCGCGGGCGGAGGCGGCCGGCTTCCTCTGGCTCGATGCACCGGTCTCGGGTGGTGCGGCGAAGGCGCGGGAAGGCCAGATGACGGTGATGGCGAGCGGCAGCCCGGCCGCCTTCGCCGCCGCCGAGCCGGTGCTGGCGGCGATCGCCACCAAGGTGTGGCGGCTGGGCGACGCCGTCGGCATCGGCGCCACGGTGAAGGTGGTGCACCAGCTGCTCGCCGGCGTGCATATCGCGGTGGCGGCGGAGGCGATGGCGCTCGGCATCCGGGCCGGCGCCGATCCGCGCCAGCTTTATGACGTGGTGACGAGTGCGGCCGGCAATTCCTGGATGTTCGAGAACCGGATGGCGCGCGTGCTGGAGGGCGACGATGCGCCGCGGAGCGCGGTCGAGATCTTCGTCAAGGATCTCGGCCTGGTCGCCGACATGGCCCGCTCGCTCGATTTCCCGGTGCCGCTCGCAGCCCAGGCGCAGCAGCTCTTCACCGCCGCGCGCGGCATGGGCCAGGGTGGCCGCGACGACGGTTTCGTCATCCGTGTCTGGCAAGCCCTGACGGGTATTGAGTTGCCTCAAGCGCCGGCGCCGGCATCCGCCGGCTTGGCGTCCGCGCCGTCAGGGCGCGCCGGGGGCGGCTGATAGTCGCGCGCGGGGCCGCATTCGCGGCCCCGGAGCATCGCTGCGCTCGCTCCGCAGAAGCCATTGGCGGCCTGCGGCCGCGGCGGGCCGCTTCGGCTCAGGTGGCAAGCGCATGCTCGACGCCTGCGGCGATGCCGAACAGCGCCGCGTCGCCGCCATGCTCGCCCATCAGCATCAGCCCGACCGGCGCTTCGCCCGGCGCGTGGCAGGGCAGGCTGATCGCGCAGCGGTCGAGGAAGTTGGAGACCGCCGGGTTGCGCAGCAGCAGCAGGTTGATGCGGTTGTACGCGGCCTCCGGCTCCACCTCCGCGATGCGGGGCGGGACGATCGGCACGGTCGGCGAGATCACCGCATCGAAGGGCGCGGTGCGCGGCGCGACGGCGGCGATGATCCGGGCGCGGGCGGCGCGGAGGGCCAGGTAGTCGGCGGCCGACATCGCCTCGCCGCGGCGGATGCGCATCAGGATGCGCGGGTCGTAGCCCTCGCTTTTCTCGGCGATCAGCGAACGGTGCCAGGCCCAGGCCTCGCCGGCGGCGAAGCCGCCGGCGGCGTTCACCGCCGGCAGCTCGGCGAGCTCGGGCAGGTCGAACTCCACGATGCGGGCGCCGGCGGCGCCGAGCCGGGCCAGCGCGCGGGAGAAGACGGTGCCGACCGTCGCATCCATGCCGTCGGTCAGGAAGGTGCCGCGCGGCAGGCCGAGCCGCAGCCCCGCGAGCGGCCGCGGCTGCGGTGCGACGGGATCCTCCGCACCCGCCATCAGCGCATCGACGATGGCGCAATCGGCGACGCTCTGGGCCAGCGGCCCGATCGAATCGAGGGAGGGCGAGAGCGGCAGCACGCCGTCGAGCGGGATGCGCTTCGCGGTCGGCTTCCAGCCGACGACGCCGTTCAGCGCCGCAGGGATGCGGCAGGATCCGCCGGTATCGCTGCCGAGTGCGGCGAAGCCCATCCGATCGGCGACCGCGACGCCGGCACCGGAGGAGGAGCCGCCGGGCAGCCGCCGCGACGCGCGGTCCCAGGGGCTGGCGGGCGTGCCGTGATGCGGATTGACGCCGAGGCCCGAGAAGGCGAATTCCGTCATGTTGGTGCGGCCGAGCACGACCAGCCCGGCGCGGATCAGCCGCTGCACCGCGGGCGCCGTCGCGCGCGCAGCCGGGGCCCCGCGCAGCACGGCGGAGCCGGCGGCGGTGGTGTGCCCCGCCTCGTCGAACAGATCCTTCACGCTGATCGGAATGCCGGCGAGTGCTGAGGGCGCGCGCCCCGCCTTGCGCAGCGCGTCCATGGCGCGCGCGCTGGCACGCGCGTCGTCGGCATACACGGCGATGAAGGCGCGGCTGCCTTCCCCGGCGGGGTCGGCGATGTGCGCAAGGGCCTGGTCGACGAGCGCCTCGGCGGTGACGTGGCCCTGCGCGAGGGCCCTGGCGGCGGCGGCGATGGTGGCAAGGGTCACGGCTCTGGCTGCCCCCAAAACTCTGTGTCGCGCGAAAGCTGGCGGCGCGGCGCGGGAGCGTCAACGCCGAAAGCTGTTGGTTGCCGGGATACCGGCCCCGGCATGGTTCAGTGGCGCCGCAGGAAGGCCAGCACCGCGCCGTTGAACGGTTCCGGCTGCTCCATCGCCACCGAATGGCCGGCATCGGCGATGGCGAAGACCTCCGCCGCCGGCAGGTGCCGGATCCAGCGTGCCATCAGCGTCGGCGGCGCCAGCAGGTCGGCGCCCGCGGTGATGGCCAGCACCGGCAGGCGAATCCCGGCGACCTTGGCGAAGGTGTTGAGCGTGCGCAGCGGCTGCGCCGGCGCGCCCGGCTGGCGCGCCGTCTCCTGGGCATGGCTCCAGGCCGCGACCCGATCGGGGTGCAGCGCGCGGAAGGAAGGGCCGATCTCCCGGAAGGTCTCCGGCAGCTGCGCGAAGCCGGGAAAGGCGATGTTCTGCGTGAGCTGCTGCATCTCGGGCTCGCTGAAGGCGCCGGTGCTGGCGGCGACGACCAGGCTGCGCAGCCGGTCCTGCCGCCAGGCGGCGTAGTCGAGTGCCGCGAACCCGCCGCCGGCGATGCCCAGCAGGTGGAACCGCGGCAGCCGCAGGCGATCCACGAGCGCATCGAGGTCACCGGCCACGCTGCCGGGCTGCGGACCGGTCGCCGGATCGGCGATGCTGCCACCCCAGCCGCGCCGGTCGAAGGCGACGACCCGATAGCCGGCGGCCGGGAAGGCATCGAACTGCGCCGCCCAGCTCGCGCTGGTGCCGGTATTGGCGTGCAGCAGCATCAACGGCGGGCCGTCGCCGCCGGAATCGCGGTAGCGCAGGCGGACGCCCGGCAGATCGGCCAGACGCGGCTCGATCAAAGCATCGCCAGCGGACGCTTGCGCTTCGGCGCCGGGAAGCCGGCGTCGAGCTCCGTGAGGTCGGCAGGCGAGAGCACGATGTCGCCGGCCGCGGCATTCTCCCGGACGTGGTCGGGGTCGCTCGCCTTCGGGATGGCGATGACGCCGCCGGCCCGCAGCGTGAAGGCGAGGGCGACCTGCGCGGGGCTCCGCTGCTGACGGGTGGCGACCGCGATCACCGCCGGGTTCTTCAGCATCCGCCCGCCCTGGCCGACCGGCGAATAGGCCATCACCGGCATGCGCCGCGCGGCGCAGAAGGGCAGCAGGTCGAACTCCACGCCGCGATGCTCCAGGCTGTAGAGCACCTGGTCGGTCGCGCAGTCCGGCAGCGCCGCGCCAAGCTCCTCCAGGTCGTCGACATCGAGGTTGGAAACGCCCCAGCGGCGGATTTTCCCCGCGCGCTTCAGCGCCTCGAACCCCGCGACCGTATCCGCGAGCTTCTCGCCACCGCGCCAATGCAGCAGGTACAGGTCGATGGTCTCGATCCGCATGCGCCTGAGGCTGCGCTCGCAGGCGGCGGCGGTGCCGCGGCGGGAGGCGTTGTGCGGATAGACCTTGCTGACGATGAAGGCGTCGTCGCGGCGGCCGGCGATGGCCTCGCCCACCACCTCCTCGGCGCCGCCATCGGCATACATCTCGGCGGTGTCGATCAGCGTCATCCCGCAATCGAGCCCGAAGCGGAGCGCATCCGCCTCCCGCGTCCGGTCCGCACCGCGCTCGCCCATGTGCCAAGTGCCCTGACCGAGGGCCGGGACCTCGGTGCCGTCGGCGAAGGTGATGCGCGGGATCATCAGAACCCCCTTGGAAGTGGAGCGTCCGATTCAGACCTCCGGGCCATTCGGCCCTCCGATCATCGGACGCTCAGAAGCCCACCTGGTCGCCGCCCTTGAGCGCCAGCATCTGCCGCGCCTCGGCCGGCGTCGCGATCTCGAGCGAGAGCTCCTCCAGGATCCGGCGGATCTTTGCGACCTGCTCGGCATTGGAGGTCGCGGCCTGGCCCTTGCCGAGCCAGAGGCTGTCCTCCAGCCCGACGCGGACATTGCCGCCGAGCATGCCGGCCATGGTGACGAAGGGCATCTGGTGGCGGCCCGCGGCCAGCACCGACCAGACGTAATCGCGGCCGAACAGCCGGTCCGCCGTCTCCTTCATGAACATCAGGTTGCGCGGCTCGGCACCGATGCCGCCCAGGATGCCGAAGATCGTCTGGGTGAAGAGCGGCGGCTCCACCACCTTGCGGTCCAGCATATGCGCCAGGTTGTACAGATGGCCGACATCGTAGCACTCGAACTCGAAGCGGGTGCCGTGGCCCTTGCCCAGCCGCTCCACCACCTGCTCGATGTCCTGGAAGGTGTTGCGGAAGATGTAGTTGGTGGTGCCCTCCAGATAGGGCTTTTCCCAATCGTGCTTGAAGTTCTTCACCCGCGCCGCACTCGGCGCGATGTTGAAGTTCATGCTGCCCATGTTGAGGGAGCACATCTCGGGCCTGGCCAGCAGCGGCGCCGCCAGGCGTTCGTCGAGCGTCATGCCGAGGCCGCCGCCCGTCGTGATGTTGATCACCGCGTCGGTCGACTGCTTGATCACCGGCAGGAACTGCATGAAGACCGCCGGGTCCGGCGTCGGCCGCCCGTCGATCGGGTCGCGCGCATGCAGATGGATGATGGAGGCTCCGGCCTCCGCCGCGGCGATCGACTGCTCGGCGATCTCCCGCGGCGTGATCGGCAGGTGGTCGCTCATCGAGGGCGTGTGGATCGCGCCGGTGACGGCGCAGGTGATGATGACCTTGGACATGGCGTTTCTCCTCGCGGCCGCGATCCTGCCGCCCCGCGGCCGCCGAGGCAACGCGATAGGGAGATCAGGCGCCCGTGGGGAAGATCCGGGAAACGCTGCCGACGATCACGGCGAACTGGACCGCGTTGTACGCCATGCCGGCCACGTGAAGGCGGCGCAGGCGGCGCACCGCCGTGGCGTCGCCGGCGTCCCGGACGCGAAGCTCCGCGTCCATCCTCGAGACGAACCAGCGCCGCGCCGCGATCGCCAGCGCCGCGACGGCACCGGTACCGATGGCGACCAGCGGCCTGCCGGCCAGGAGGAACGCCATCGTGGCGATGCCGCAGGTCACGCTCACGACCAGGAAATAGACGTTGAAGAGGCCCCGCAACATCCAGGTGACGACCGGGTCGCTCAGCGGCCTCAGCAGGAAGGTCGGCGAGGCCACCAGGAAATACAGCATCGGGAACATCAGGATGATGGTGGCGAGGAGTGCAAAGCCGTTGGTCGTCATGGCGCGGTCGCCTCTCTCTCTCTCTCTCTCTCTCCCGGTGCGGGGATGGTGACATGGGCGGCTGGCCCTTGCACCATCGGTCTTGCGACGGACCGGTCGTCAGCAAAGGGGGGATGAGCCGTGCGGATCCTGGTGCTCGGCGCGGGCGCGCTCGGCGGTTATTTCGGGGCGCGGCTGATCGAAGGCGGCGCGGAGGTCGCTTTCCTGGTCCGCGACGGCCGCGCGGCGCAGCTCACGGCGCGGGGCCTCGTCGTCGAGAGCCCGTTCGGCGGCTTCGCCCGGCCGGTCGCCGCGCTCACCACGGCGACGCCCGGTTGGGATTTGGTGCTGCTCGGCTGCAAGGCCTATGACCTCGACGCCGCGATCGCCGCGATCCGCCCGGCGATCGACGATCGCACGGCGATCCTGCCGGTGCTGAACGGGTTGGAGCATATCGACCGCTTGGCCGCTGCCTTCGGTGCCGGCAGGGTCCTGGGCGGGCTCGCGAAGATTCAGGCGGTGCTGGCGCCGGACGGCATCGTGCGGCAGCTCAACGACTGGCGCTTTCTCACCTTCGGCGAGCTCGACGGCACCATGACGCCACGGGTCGAGGCGCTGCGCGCCGCCTTCGCCGCCGCACCCGGCGTGGTGGCGGAAACGGTGCCGGACGTGGTGGCGCGGATGTGGGAGAAGCTCGTGCATCTCGGCACCAGCGCCGTCGCCACCGTGCTGATGCGCGCCAATGTGGGGGAGATCGCGCGCGCCCCGGGCGGCATCGCGCTGATGCAGGCGCTGCTTGCGCGCAACATGGCGATCGCCGCGCATCACGGCCACCCGGTGCGGGACGGCTTCGAGACCGAGTACCGGCGTGTCTTCGGCGACACCGGAAGCCAGTACGCCACCTCCATGCTGCGCGACCTGGAGGCGGGCGGCCGCATCGAATCCGACCACATCCTGGGCTTCCTGCTGGCGGCCGCCCGCCGCGCCGGCGTGCCGGAGGCGCTGCACGAGGCGGCCTTCGTCAGCGCGAAAGCCTATGAGCAGCGGCGTGATGCGGGTCGGCTGTGATCAGCGCCGGCGCAGGCTGGCGACGACCTGCTCGAACTCGGGCGCCAGGGCGTCGAAGCTGGCCTCCGGCGCCTCGGCGAAGGCGCGGATGTAGCCGCCGCCCTCCGGCAGGAAGCCCATCCACTGCACGAGACGCCAGGCGCTGCCGTCGCTCGTGCGGGTGGCGCGCGCTTCGATCCGGACGCCCGGCAGGCCGGCGACCGCAGGCTCGGTGACCGCGACATGAGCGACGTCGCCATACCCCGGCAGGTTGCGGAACTGCGCCTCCGCCGTGGCCCGGGGGGGGCGCGCCCGGAACAGCCGCGCCGAATAATTCAAGAGGGTGAGCGACGGCGGCCGGGCGGGAGCGCGTGCTGCCGGCGCCGCGACGGTGGACGGAGCAAGGATCGCGATGCCGCCATCCATAGCCGCCTGGAAGCGAAGCCCGGGAGTTTCCTCGAACGTATAGGCCAGGGCCGCACGCTGCACCGCCAGCCCGGAGCGGCGCACCACGACCGATTGCAACGCCGCAAGGACCGCGGTCGCGGTTCTTTCGCTCAGTGGCTCCTCCGGGATCCCGACGGTGACGAGGCCGGAGATCCCGCCATCGGAGAACAGCAGGCGCCAGGTCCAGAGTGTGGTGGTGCCCGTCGGGTGCCGCCCTTCGATCAGCAGCGCCTCGCCGGCTGCGATACGGAGGCTGCGTTGCGCGGTCTGGGTCCAGCCGGGGAGCACGTTGGCGGTGACGCGTTGCCACATCTCCGCATGGAAGATCGCCGGCATCTCGGCGAGCTGCATGCTGCCGCCGGTCGAAGCATCCCGGAAAAAGCCGGTGACCCGGCTGTCCGGCACGAAGCCCGGGGGCGGCTCGATTCCGATGGAACTCCCCGGCACGAAGACGGGCTCGGCCGCAAGGGGCCGCGCGAGGCCGAACAGAAGAAGCAGGAGAAGGATGCGCATGTGGAAAGGCTGGACTCGTTGCCTGGATACGGCAAGCGCGCTCACGTGACGATCCCGGCGTCTTGATCAGCGCCGGCGCAGGCTGGCGGCGACCTGCTCGAACTCCGGCGCCAGGGCGTCGAAGCTGGCCTCCGGCGCTTCGGCGAGGGCGTGGACATAGCTGCTATGGTCCGGCACGAAGCCCATCCATTGTACGATGCGCCAGGGGCTGCCGTCGCTCGCGCGCGTCGCCCGGAACTCTATGCGGACGCCCGGCAGGCCGGCGACGCTGAGCGCGCTCTCCGCGACCTGCGTCACGTCGCGATATCCCAGCCTCTCGCGGATCCGTGCTACCGCCATCACCCGGGGATCGCGCGGACGATAGAACCGCGTCCGCGTGCTCGAAAGGCTGAGCGAGGGCGGCCGCACGTGGGGGCTGGCTGCCATCGCCAGCACGCCGGGCGGGACGAGGATCGCCTGGTCGCCCAGCATCGCCGCCTGGAATCGCAGCCCGGAGGTTTCCTGGAAGAGGTAGGGCAGGGCTGCCCGCTGCTCTGCCAGACCGGAACGGCGCACCACCACCGTCTGCATCGCCGCGACGACCGCGGCCGCGGTCGCTCTGATCGGCGTCTGCTCCGGGATCGCCACGGTCACGACGCCGGCGATCCCGCTTTCGGCGAATAGCAGATGCCAGCTCCGGAGCGTCACGGGGTTGCCCGGCCGTATCGCTTCGACCAGCAGCGCCTCGCCGCCGGCGATCCTGAGGGTGCGACGCCCGGTTTCGACGCCGCCTGGCGGCAAGCCGCTGGTGAGGCGACGCCACAGCTCGGCGTAGTCGATCGCCGGCATTTCGGACAGTTGCAGGCTGCCGCGGGTCCGCGGGTCCTCGAAGAAGCCGGCCTCGCTGGTGCTCGGCACGAAGCCGGGCGGCGGCTCGATGCCGATGGAACTCCCGGGCAGGAAGACGGGCTCGGCGGCGAGGGGCCGCGCCAGTCCGAGCAGGAGAAGCAGGAGAAGGATGCGCATACGGAAAGGATGGCTGCTGGCACCGGTCGCGGAAAGTCCGCTCCGATGACAGTCGCAGGGTCTTGATCAGCGCCGGCGCAGGCTGGCGTCAGCGGAACACCGGCGCCTGATCGCCTTCGTCGGGCGCGGGCGGCGGCGCTTCGATCCGGACGCTCGCGGGGTCGACGCCGGTGCCGCGGTCCAGGAAGTAGGTCACGCTCTGCGGCCACAGGATGACCACCAGCACCAGGATCAGCTGCAGCCCGACCCAGGGCAGCGCGCCCCAGTAGATGTCGGAGGTGCGCACAGTCTTGGGCGCGATGCCGCGCAGGTAGAACAGCGCGAAGCCGAAGGGTGGGTGCATGAAGCTCGTCTGCATGTTCACGCAGAGCAGCACGCCGAACCAGACGAGATCGATGCCGAGCGCATTGGCCACCGGCGCCAGCAGGGGGACGATGATGAAGGCGATCTCGAAGAAGTCGAGGAAGAAGGCCAGGAAGAAGATGAAGATGTTGACGAAGATCAGGAAGCCGGTCTGGCCGCCCGGGAGATGCGACAGCAGGTGCTCCAGCCAGCGGCCGCCATCGACGCCCTGGAACACCAGGCTGAACACCGTGGCGCCGATCAGGATGAAGATCACCATCGCCGTGATGCGCATGGTGCTGCCCATCGCCTGGCGGAGCAGCGCGAAGCTGAAGCGGCGGTTGATGACCGCGAGCAGGATGGCGCCGACCACGCCCATCGCCCCCGCCTCGGTCGGCGTCGCGAGCCCCATGAAGATGGTGCCGAGCACGGTGAAGATCAGCACGACCGAGGGCACCATGCCCTTCAGCACCCGCCAGTAGAGCGGCCAGCCGCGCGGTGCCAGCGCCTCCGGCGGCAGCGGCGGCACCTTGTGCGGCGCGACCAGGCTGACCACCGCGATGAAGCCCAGGAACAGCAGCACCTGCAGGATCGACGGCCCGATGGCGCCGGCATACATGTCGCCGACGCTGCGATCGAGCTGGCTGCCGAGCACGATCAGCACCAGCGACGGCGGGATCACCTGGGTGATGGTGCCCGACGCCGCGATCACCCCGGTCGCGATCCGCATGTCGTAGCCGTAGCGCATCATGATCGGCAGCGAGATCATGCCCATCGCGATGACCGAGGCGGCGACGGTGCCGGTGATCGCCCCCAGCACCGCGCCCACGATGATGACGGCATAGGCGAGGCCCCCCGGGATCTTGCCGAAGATCTGCCCGGTGCCCTCCAGCAGGTCCTCGGCCAGGCCGCAGCGTTCCAGGATCGCGCCCATCAGGGTGAAGAAGGGCACCGACAGCAGCAGCTCGTTCGACAGGATGCCGAAGGTGCGCAGCGGCAGGTTGCCGAGATAGGCGGTCGTGAAGAAGCCGAGCTCGATCGACAGGAAGCCGAAGAACAGCCCGACGGCGGCCAGCGAGAAGGCGACCGGGAAGCCCACCAGCAGGAACAGCACCAGGCCGCCGAACATCAGCGGCGGCATCACCTCGAGCGTCAGCATCGGGAAGGAGAACTCACTGTTCGGGGCGGACGTAGTCGGTGAAGAGCTCGGCGCCGCCGGGATCGATCCCGCGCAGCACGGCCACGCGCTTGACCAGTTCCGACAGGCCTTGGGCGAAAACGAGGCCGAAGCCCAGCGGCATCATCAGCTTGACCGGCCAGCGGAGCAGGCCCCCGGCATCGGAGGAGGTCTCGCCGCGCAGGAAGCTGTCGAGGAAGAAGGGCCAGGTCATCCAGGCGAGCAGCCCCATCGCCGGCAGCAGGAAGGTGACCAGGCCCAGGATGTCGATCCAGAGCCGGGTGCGCGGCGCCAGCCAGCCATAGAGCAGGTCGACCCGCACATGCTCGTTGCGGAACAGCGTGTAGGAGGCGCCGAGCATGACCATCCCGGCGAACAGGTACCATTGCGCCTCGAGCAGCGCGTTGGACGACCAGGAGATGCCGTAGCGGATGAAGGCATTGCCGGCGCTGACGGCACAGGCGGCCAGCACCATCCAGTCCGCGATGCGTCCGAAACGGTCGTTGATGGCATCGACGGCGCGGCTGAAGGCAAGGAAGGGAGCCATGGGCGGCGTTCCTACCCGCCGTCTCCCGTCGAGGTAAAGCGCGTGTTTGCGCTTGAACCTCCAGTGGCTGGAAGTCTCATGAAGGATCCGTAACCTGCGGATGGGCATCATGGGCGTTGCGGCGAGGCTGGGTTGGCATGTCGGGGGCGGCTGGCTGCCGGGGCCCGTCTGATGCGCCGATGGGGCCTGCTCGCGGCGCTCGCCGCGGTCCTTCTCGACCAGGCCAGCAAGGCCTGGGCGCTCGCCGCGCTCTGGCCGCCCTACAGCGAGGGCATCGCGCTGCTGCCGGTGCTGAACCTGCGCCTCGGCTTCAACACCGGCGTCACCTTCGGCATGTTCCGCGACAGCGCCGCGGACGCCGTGTGGCTGCTCATCGCGATCAAGCTCGCGATCATCGCCATGCTCGGCGGGTGGCTGTGGCGGACGCGGCTCGGCGCCGAGGCCATCGGCCTCGGCCTGGTCATCGGCGGCGCGGTGGGCAACGTCGTCGACCGCGTGCGGCAAGGCGCCGTCACCGATTTCGTGGATGCCCATTCCGGCGGTTGGCACTGGCCGACCTTCAACCTGGCCGATGTCGCGATCGTCTGCGGCGTCGGCCTTCTGGTGCTCGCCAGCCTCCGCGCCCCGACGGCCGGCGCGCCCGACCCTGCCCGGCTCCGAGGACCCGCATGACCAACGCCACGACCCGCCGCGCGACGCTGCTCGGCCTTGCCGTCGCCGCGGCCGCCGCGCCCGCCGCCGCCCAGCAGGCACCGCCGCCCTTCCAGGTCACGCCGCCCGGCGCGGCGACGCCGCGCCCGATCCCGGCCGAGCGCTTCATCGGGCGGGAGGACGCACCGGTGACGGTGGTCGAGTACCACTCGCTCACCTGCGGCAACTGCGCCCGCTTCCACACCGAGATCTTCCCGCGCATCCGGCGTGCCTTCGTCGAGCCCGGCCTGGTGCGTTTCGCGCTGCGCGACTTCCCGCTGGACCACGCTGCCCTTGAAGCGGCCGCGGCGGCACATTGCGCCGGGCCGGACCGGTTCGAGGCGCTGGTCACCGCCTTCTACGCGAACAAGGAAAGCTGGGCGCACAGCCAGGACCCGCGCGCCTGGCTCCGCCGCGCGACCCTTCTCGCCGGCGTGCCGGCGGAGCGGCTGGAGGCGTGCTGGAGCGACCGCGGCTTCCTCGACCCGATCGTCCAGAGCAGGCTCGAAGGCACGCGCCGGTTCGGCATCGACGCGACGCCGTCCTTCCTCATCGGCGGCCAACTGCACCGCGGCGTGCTCACCTTCGAGCGCTTCTCCGAGCTCGTCCGCCCCCTCCTGCCGCCGGGCGCCGCCCCGCGTGGCTGAGCTGCGGGCATCATGGCCGGTAGCGCGGGTGTAGCCGGCGGATATCCGGGCTAGACTCGGCGGGTGATTCGCGTCGCGATTCCCGCTCCGTGCTGACTGTCCTGGCGCTGCTCCTCGCCGGGCTGTTGCTGCTCGGGCTGCTCGCGCCGCTCGCGGCCGGGTCGATCGCCCGGGCGCGGCTGCTGCACGGGGCGACGGCCGCCGCCGCCGCAGGCTTCGCGGCGCTGGCGGTGGCCGCACTCGCGGCCGGCGGCGCGGCAGCGGCGCCGATGCCCTTCGGGCCGCCCTTCGCGCCGGCGCTGCTGGCCCTCGATGGGCTTTCGGCCTGGTTCCTGCTGATCCTCGGCCTCTCCGGCACCGCGGCTTCGCTCGCCGCCCTCGGCGCCGGGGCGCTGCCGGCCCGCGCGCTGGTGCCCTGGCCGATCTTCCTGGGCGGGATGGGCCTGACGCTCGCCGCCGCCGACGGCTTCACCCTGATCCTGGGGCTGGAGGCGACGGCGTTCGCCGGCTGGGCGCTGGTCGCCGCCGGCCACGACCGCGCCGAAAGCCGGGACGCCGCCCGGCGCTTCCTCGGCTTCGCATTGTTCTCGGCCGCCTGCCTGGTGCCGGCGATCGGCCTGCTGGCGGCGGGCCCGCGCGACTTCGCCTTCGCGGCGCTCCGCGCCAGCCCGCCCGAGGGCTGGCGGGCGGCAGCGGTGCTGGCGCTGGCGCTTGCCGGCGCCGGTGCCAAGGCCGGGCTCGCGCCGCTGGATGCCTGGCTGCCGCCGGCCCAGGTTGCGGCGGCGCCGCACGTCGCGGCGGCGATGGCGGGGGCGATGACCAAGGTCGCGCTCTATGTCCTGGCCCGCCTCCTGTTCGACCTCTCGGGCCCGGCGCAGCCGCTCTGGTGGGGGCTGCCGCTGCTGGCGCTCGGCGCCGGAACGATGCTGGTGGGGGCACTCCGCGCCAATCTCGAGACCTGCGGCAGGACCCTGCTCGGCTGCTCGACCATCGGGCATGTCGGGCTGGTGACCGCGGCACTCGGCCTCGCGCTGCTGTTCCGGGGGGCGGACCTGGCGCCGCTCGCCGCCCTCGCGGCCGGGGCCGCGCTGCTGCATGCGCTGGCGCATGGCGTGTTCAAGACGCTACTGGTTGTGGGCCTCGGCGAAGTGGCGCGGGCGGCGCTCTCCGCCCGGCTCGACCGGCTGGGCGGGCTGATCCGCGGCATGCCCTGGACGGCGGCCGCGATGCTGGCGGCGGTCGCGGCGGCGGCCGCGCTGCCGCCGCTCTCGGGCTTCGCCTCGGCCTGGCTGCTGCTGCAATCGCTGCTGGCCGGCTGGCGCGTCGGCGCCTTCGGCGTGCAGGTCGCGATCGCCGCAGCGACCGCGGTCGTGGCACTCGCCGCGGCGCTGGCTGCCGCCGGCATGATCCGCTTCTTCGGCCTGGCCTTCCTTGGCCGCCCGCGCACGCCGCGCGCCGCCGGCGCGGCGGAAGCGCCGGGTGCCACGCGGGTGGCGCTGGCCGGCCTCGCCGTTCTGACGCTGCTGATCGGCCTGCTGCCGGGGCCGTTGCTCGACCTCGGCGCGGAGGCGTTGCGGCTGCTCTCCGGCGGCGCGCTGGCGACGCGCGGGCAATGGCCCGGCATCGGCGCCGCGGATGCGGCCGGCTTCTACCCGCCGCTGGCCGTGCTGGCGCTGCTGGCGCTGGCGGCGGGCGCGCTCGCCATCGGGATCGCGCGCCGCAGCCCGCCGGGCGTCGCCGCGGTGCCGGCCTGGAATGGCGGCTTCATCGCGCCGCCGCCGCATCTGCCGCTCGGCGATCCCGCGACCCAGCCCTCCGCCGCCGGCCTCGCCCAGCCGCTCCGTCGCGTGCTGCGGCCGCCCCCGTCCATTCCGGGACTACCGGCCTGGCTCCGCGACGCGCTGGCCGGCCAGGCCGGACGGCTCGGCGGCCTCGCCCTTCGCCATGGGCTGATGCTGGGCTTCGGGCTGCTGGTCCTGCTGCTGGCGCTGGTCGCGCTGCCGGAGGGGCGCTGATGCAGGCCTTCATCGGCATCCTGACCCAGCTGCTGCATGCGGCGCTGATCCTGGCCGCGGCGCCGCTGCTGCCCGGCCTGGTGCGCATCCTCAAGGCGCGGATGCTCGGCCGGCGGGGACCGCATCTGCTGCAGCCCTGGCGGGACCTGGCGAAGCTGCTGCGGAAGCGGCCGGTGGTGGCCGAGACCGCGTCCGTCGTCACGCTGGCCGCGCCCTTCGCCGCGGCGGCTTCGGTGCTGCTGGCCGTACTCCTCGTGCCGTCCTTCGCGCGCGGCATGGCGCTGGCGCCGATGGCGGACCTGATCCTGATCGCCGGCCTGCTCGGGCTCGGCCGCTTCGCGGTGGCGCTCGCCGGGCTCGACGCCGGCTCCGCCTTCGGCGGCATGGGGGTTTCGCGCGCGATGGCCTTCACCGCCTTCGCGGAGCCGGCGCTGATCCTCGCGGTGATGAGCGTCGCGATCGTCGCCGGCACCACCAACCTCGATGCCGTCGCCGGCGCCTTCCAGGGCGGTGCGGCCGGCATGCGCGTCTCGCTGGCGATCGCCTTCCTGGCGATGCTCGCCGTCGCTCTCGCCGGCAATGGCCGCATGCCGGTCGAGGATCCGGCGACGCAGCTGGAGCCGGCCATGGTGCAGGAGGCGATGCTGCTGGAAGCGAGCGGGCGGCACCTGGCGCTCTGGCAATATGAGGCGGCGCTGCGGCTGACGCTCTGGCTCGCGCTGATCGCCGCGATCTTCCTGCCCATGGGCCTGGCGCCGCCGGCCTCCGGGCCGCTCGCCTGGGCGTTGGGGCTCGCGGCCTTCGCCGTCAAGCTGGCCGGGCTCGCGCTGGCGCTCGCGGCCCTGGAATGCGCGATCGCCAGGATGCGGCTGTTCCGGGTGCCGCAATTCCTCGGCGCGGCGCTGCTGCTCGGCCTGCTCGGCGCCATCCTGCTCTTCGTCTCGACGGGGCCCGCATGACCGGCGCGCTCGTTCATGACGTCGCGGACCTGCTCGGCGGCTTCGTGCTGCTGCTGTCCTTCGCGCTGCTCTGCCGGCGACGGATCGCGGCGGCGATCGACGCCGTCGCGCTGCAGGGCGCGCTGGTCGCCGCCGCCGCCTGGCAGGGCGCGACCGGCGGTGCGCCCGTCCTCTTCGCGACCGCCGCCATCGCCTTCGCCGCCAAGGCGGTCGCGATCCCCCTGCTGCTGCGCGCGGTGCTGCGGCGCCTGGCGCCCGGGCGCGGGATGGAGGCGGCCTTCGGCGTCGGGCCGTCGATGATCGCCGGCGTCGCGCTGGTCGCCCTCGCGACCCTCGTCGTGCTGCCGGCGACCGCGGGCGCGCTGGCGCCGATGCGGGAGGGGCTGGTGCTGGCGCTCTCGACCGTGCTGCTCGGCCTGCTCATGATGATCACCCGCCGCAACGCCATCGGCCAGGTGATCGGGCTGGTGAGCCTGGAGAACGGCCTGTCGCTCGCTGCCATCGGCGCCGGCATGCCGCTGGTGGCGGAGCTCTCGATCGCGGCGCTGGTGCTGGTGTTCGCGGCCGTGGCTGCCGCGGGCGCGATGCTGCTGCACGGCGATCGCGGGGAGCAGGGCTGATGCCGCTGCCCTGGCTCCTGGTCCTGCTGCCCTGGGCAGGGGCGGTGCTGCTCGCGCTGCTGCCGCGGCCGCGCCTGGCGGCCGGGATCAACATCGGCTTCGCGGCGCTGTCGCTGCTGCTGGCGCTGGCGCTGCCCGCCCGCGGCTTCGGGGCGCTCGGGCTGCTGCATGTCGATCCGCTGAACCTGCCGCTGCTGCTGGTCGGCGCCGTCGTGGGCCTGACGGCCGCGGTCCATGCGGCGGCGACCCTCGCGGCCGGGCCGCTCGACGGGATGGGCCGCCGCGCCTGGCACGCCGCCTTCCAGGTCTTCCTCGGCGCGCAGGCGCTGGCGCTGCTGGCCGACGATCTCGGCGTGATGTGGATCGCGATGGAGCTCGCGACCATCGCGGCGGTGCTGATGGTCGGGGTTCACCGCACCCCGGCGGCGATCGCGGCAGCCTGGAAGACCTTCCTGCTCTGCGGCGTCGGCCTCGCGCTGGCGCTGTTCGGCACCATCCTGCTCCATCTCGCGGCGCAGCCGGTGCTCGGCGCCGGCAGCCTCTCCTGGCAGGGGTTGGCGGCAGCCGCGTCGCGGATGGATGCCGGCATGCTGAACCTCGCCTTCGTCTTCCTGCTGGTCGGCTACGCCAGCCTGGCCGGGCTGGTGCCGCTGCATGCCTGGCTGCCGGATGCGCATGCCGAAGGACCGGGCGCGGTTCCCGCCCTGCTGTCGGGGCTGCTGCTGAACGCGGCGCTGCATGCGGTGCTGCGCACCAAGTCGGTGATCGGCGCCAACCCGGAAGCGCTGCCGACCGGACCTTTCCTGATCGCCCTCGGCCTCGCCTCCCTGCTGCTCGCCGCCCTTGCGCTCTGGCGCCAGACGGATGCGCGGCGGCTCTTCGCCTGGAGCAGCATCGCGCAGATGGGCGTCGCGGCGCTGGCCTTCGGGGTCGGCGGCGCGGCGACGCTCGCGGGCCTGCTCCACATGATCGGGCATGCCCTGCTGAAAAGCGCGGTCTTCCTCGGCATCGGCCAGGCGGCGGCCGCGAAGGGCAGCCCGGTGCTCCGCGACATCGGCGGGCTGCTGGCGTCGAACCCCTGGCTCGGCGCCGGGCTGCTGCTGGCGATCGCCGGCATCGCCGGGCTGCCGCCCTTCCTGCTGTTCGCCTCCGCCTTCCAGGCGGTGGCGGAGACGGCCGGCGCCTATCCCTGGCTGGCGCCGCTGCTGGGCCTCGGCCTGCTGACCGCGGCGGCGGCGATGGTCGCAGCCTTGCAGGCGCTCTGCTTCGGGCCGCCGACGCCGGATGCGGGGATGCCGCTCGGCCGCCGCGCGGCGGTGGCGGCGACGCTGCCGATCTGGCTGCACCTAGCGCTCGCCGCCTGGCTGGCGCTCGCGATGCCGGCCGCCGTCGCCAGCCTGCTGCGCGACGCGGCGGGGCTGATCCGGTGACCGGCGCCGCGACTGCCCTGATCCGCGCCGGCGCCCGGCAGGAGGGCGGCCGCGCCCTGCTGACCGTCCCCGCCTGGGATGCGCTGCCGGCGGCACTCGCGGCCGAGCCGGAGCTTGCGCTGCTGGCGCTCTGGGCCGAGCCGGGCGTCGTGCATGCCGCCTTCCTGCGCGACGGCGACGCGGCGCCGCTGCTGGCCTCGGCGCCCGCGGCCGAGGGCCGCTATGCCGCGCTGTCGCCGGCGCGGCCCGGCGCCATCCTGTTCGAGCGCATGATCCGTGACCTCTGGGGCCTGCAGGCGCGGGATGCGGTCGACCTCCGCCCCTGGCTCGACCATGGCTGCTGGCCGGTGACCGGCCCGCTCTCGCCGCGGCCGGCCGCGAACGCCGCGCCGCCGCCGCAGCCCGAGTTCCTGGTCGTGGAGGGGGAGGGCGTCCACCAGGTGCCGGTCGGCCCGATCCATGGCGGTGCGACCGAGCCCGGGCATTTCCGCTTCCACGTGCAGGGCGAAGCGGTGCTGCGGCTGGAGGTGCGGCTCGGCTATGCGCACAAGGGCGTGCCGGGCTTGATGCTCGGCCGCTCGCCGCGCGCCGCGGCGCGCTATGCGGCGCGGCTCTCGGGCGATTCGACGGTCGCCCACGCCATCGCCTTCGCCCGCGCGGCGGAGCAGGCGCTGGCGGTCGCGGCCCCGCCGCGCGCCGCGCACCTGCGCGCGCTGATGGCCGAGCTCGAGCGCATCCATAACCACCTGAACGACTGGGGCGCGATCGCCGGCATTGCCGGCCTTGCCTTCCTCCAGGCGCGCTGCGCGGTGCTGCGGGAAGGCGTGCTGATCGCCGCGCGCGCCGGCTTCGGGCACCGGCTGATGATGGACGTCGTGCTGCCGGGCGGCGTCGCCGCCGACATCGATCCGGCCGGGGCGCCCGCCATCCTCGCGGCCCTCGATGCCGTGGCGGCGGAGCTGCCGGCGCTGCTTCGCATCCAGGAGGGTCATGCCGGTCTGGCGGACCGTCTGGCCGGCACCGGCGTCACGCTGCCCGCGCTCGTCGCGGCCTATGCCGCCGGCGGCGTCGTCGGCCGCGCCGCCGGCCGCGGCTTCGATGCCCGGCGGGCGCTGCCCTACCCGCCCTATGACGCGCTGCCGCCGGAGGTCACGGTGCTCGACGCCGGCGACGTGGATGCAAGGGTGCGGGTGCGGGTGGCGGAGCTGCGGGACTCCCTTCGCCTGGCCCGCGCGCTGCTGGCCGGGCTGCCGGCCGGCGAGATCGCGGTGCCGCTGCCGCAGCGCGCCGGGGAGGGGCTGGCGCTGGTCGAGGGGTTCCGCGGCGATTGCGTTCACTGGCTCCGGCTCGACGATGGCGGGCTGATCCGGGCGGCCTTCCTGCGCGACCCGTCCTGGCTGCATTGGCCGCTGCTGGAAGCGGCGATGCAGGACACCATCCTGGCCGACTTCCCGCTCTGCAACAAAAGCATCAACGCCAGCATGTCGGGGGTGGATCTCTGATGCTGTGGCCGAAGCTCGCGCGCCAGCTGTTCCGCCCCCCGGTCACCGCGCCGGCGCCCTTGGGCTCGCCGGAAGCGGCGGCGGCGCTCGCCGCCCGGCTCGACGGCGCGGCGCGGCTCCGGCTCGGCCGCAGCCTGGCGATCCGGGTGGTCGATTGCGGCGGCTGCAATGGCTGCCTGCTGGAAGTCGCGGCCCTGCAGAACCCGGTGCACGACCTGGAGCGCTTCGGGCTCCGCTTCGTCGCCTCGCCCCGGCATGCCGACGTGCTGATGCTGAGCGGCCCGCTCACGCGGACCATGCGGGAGGCGCTGGAACAGGCCTATGTCGCCACGCCCGACCCGAAATGGGTGGTCGCGGTCGGGGATTGTGCGGTGGATGGCGGCGTCTTCAAGGGCGGCCATGCGGTGGAAGGCGGCGTCGGCGCCGCGGTGCCGGTCGACCTGATCATCCCGGGCTGCCCGCCGGCGCCGGAACAGCTGCTGTCGGGCCTGCTCAGCCTGCTGGAGGCGGAGCAGGAGCCGGTGCGGCCACAGGCTCTGTGACAGAAAATAGGGCCGGTCGGCTTGCGCCGACCGGCCCTGGGGCCATCCCGAAGGAGGCCAGTCGAGCGGCGGCTTGCCGGGAATGAGCCGCCGCAACGCTAGCACCTTGGGCGCCCCCGCCTGTCCGGGCGGTGGTGACAAGCTTAAACATCTGTCAGATGAGGCAGAGTTCCGCCAAGGCCACCCGCAGACGGGGCGGCAGCGCTTCCAGCCCCTCCGCCCCGCCGCCGGCCTCCGCCACGTCGGGCGGCGCGTCCTCCGGCTTCAGGTAGCGCCAGCCCTGGAAGGGCTTGGTCGGCCGTGCCGCGACCGGCACCAGCGCCGGATCGAGCACCAGGGCGACGCAGGCGGTGCCGTCATCCTCGACGGCGTCCTCGATCGCCAGGATCCGCTGGCGCACCCGCACGAAGCCGCCGACCACCCAGTAGATCGACCCGCCATCGCAGATCTCGTCGCCGCGCTTCGGCGCCATGCGGGTCCAGGCGCGCAGCGGCGGCTCACGTTTCAGCCGCGCCGCCTGCAGCGCAGCGAGCTGGGCCACGTCCTTCGGGCCGACGGAGAGCTTGATCATATGCAGCATTGCCCCGCCATCTGATCGCCGGGGCACGAGTCGGGCAAGGGGTGCGAGGTCACGGTGTGGCAAGCTTGACCGTACACGCGACGCGGGAATCAAGAGCCGCCTTCACGTCAGCTTAACGTCAGCGTCCTAGGGTGCCCGCGGAAAACAGAATGGGGCACGCACGATGCGGCTTTTCCTCAACCTCTCGGTCGGCCGCAAGCTCGGCTCCGTCGTCGTCCTTTCCTTCCTGATGCTCGGCGGCCTCGTCTTCTTCGTGCAGACCAGCGCGACCGATGTCTCCGCCCGGCAGGAAACCCTGCAGCGCCGCTCCGACCTCGGCGACCACCTGAACGAGGCCGTGCTCGCTTCGGCCCAGGCCCGCACCGCGGAAAGCCAGCTCCGCGCCGCGCAACGCCCCGAGGACCTGGCCGCCGCCGGCGAAGCCGGCCGCGCCGCCGCCGACAAGATGCGGCAGGAGCTGGAAGCCGCCCTGCAATCCGCCGCCGAACCCGCGCTCCGCGACGCCATCACCGCCGCCATGGCGCCGGCGCGCGACTACGCCGCGGCGCTCGGTGAAATCGCGCAGCGCCGCGCCGGCATGCTGGAGCAGCGCGACGAGCGCTTCTTCCCGCGCTCGATCGATTACGACCGCGCCTATGAGGCCGCCGCCGGCGTGCTGGAATTCGAAGTGCGCGGCGAAGCCGGCGCCGACCTCCGCGCCCGCTTCACCGCCTACAACGTCGCCATGGGCGACCTGCGCATCGCCGTGCAGCGCTACCTCGCGACCGACGACGCGCAATCGGTGCAGCGCATCCGCCGCGCCACCTCCCAGGCGAACGTGCACCTGCGCGGCACCCTCTCCCAGATCCAGGACCAGCGCCTGCGCGACCAGGTCGGCCGCGTCGGCGAAGCCTCGACCGGCCTGATCGAGGCCTCGAACGCCATGGTCGAAAGCAACCAGGCGGTCCGCACGCTGGTCGACGACAAGCTCAACCCTGCCAGCACCGCACTCCGCGACGCGATCCGCGCGGCCGACCAGGTCTCCGCCGGGCTGATCGCCGTCGACCGCGTCTCGGTCGAGAAGGCGATGACCGCCATGACGACCGCGACGCTCCTCGTCGGCGGTGGCATCGGGCTGCTGCTGGTGCTCAGCGGCATCCTGATGGCCCGCACCGTCGGTGCGCCGCTGAAGCGTCTCGCCGGCGTGATCGCGGCGATCGCCGAGGGCAAGTCCGGCGTCGTGGTGCCCGACCGCCGCCGCGCCGACGAGATCGGCAACATCGCCAACGCCGTCGAGGCGCTGCGCGGCGAAGTCGAGAAGGCCTTCTCCCGCGGCCAGATGCTGGAACAGATGCCGACCGGCGTCGTTCTCGCCGATCCCAACGACGACTTCCGCGTGGGCTACCTCAACGCCTCCGTCCGCGACCTGCTCGGCAAGCTCGAAGCCCATCTGCCGGTGCCGGTGGCCGAGATCGAAGGCGGCAGCATCGACGCGCTCAGCAGCAACCCGGCCGAGCAGCGCGCCATCCTCCAGGATCCGGACCGGCTGCCGCATCGCGGCCGGATGAAGATCGGGCCGGAGACCATCGACCTCACCATCTCCGCGATCCGCGACGCCGCCGGCGGCTATGCCGGCGCGATGATGGCCTGGCAGGTCTCGACCGAGAAAGCGCGCCTGGCCGACAGCTTCGAAGCCGAGATCGGCGCCGTCGTCGACGCCGTCGCCACCTCCGCCAGCGAGATGCAGACGGCCGCCCGCACGCTCGCCACCAGCGCCGAAACCTCCGGCCAGGAAGCCGAAGCGGTCTCCCTCGCCTCGGGTGCGGCCAGCGGCGAAGTGCAGTCGGTCGCCGCCGCCGCCGAGGAGATGGCGCAGTCGGTCAGCGAGATTTCGCGCCGCGTCGCCGAAGCCGCCGAGGTCGCGACCCGCGCGGTCACCGAAGTCCGCGCCACCGACGAGACGGTGCGCGGCCTCTCCGAAGCCGCGGGCCGCATCGGCGACGTGGTGAAGCTGATCGGCGACATCGCCGGCCAGACCAACCTCCTGGCCCTCAACGCGACCATCGAAGCCGCCCGCGCCGGCGATGCCGGCAAGGGCTTCGCGGTCGTCGCCGGCGAAGTGAAGTCGCTCGCCAGCCAGACCGCACGCGCCACCGAGGACATCGCCAGCCAGATCCAGCAGATGCAACAGGCGACCGCCCGCGCGGTCTCCGCCATCCGCGGCATCGGCTCGACCGTCGAACGCACCAACGAAATCGCGACCGCGATCGCCGCCGCGGTCGAAGAACAAGGTGCGACGACCACCGAAATCGCCCGCAGCGCCAGCCAGGTCGCCGCCGGCACCGACACCGTCGCCCAACGCATCGAAGGCGTGCGCCACGGCGCCCAGGAAACCGGCCGCGCCGCCGGCTCCCTCCTCGGTGCCTCCGACGGGCTCGCCGGCCAGGCGACGCTGCTGCGGCAGAAGGCAGGGGACTTCCTGGCCGCGGTGCGGGCTGCGTGAGGCGCGTCCCGGGGAAGGCTCTGCCTTCCCCGGACCCCATCCGGCAGGAGCCTGCAGGCCCCTGCACCCCGTTTACTTAAGTGCCCTGATTGCGAAGGGGGGCGCCCCGAAGTGGGCGCCCCCCTTCGCAATCAGGGCTCCAAGTGAAGCAGGTCCAGGAGCCTCTAGGCTCCTGGTGGGGTGAGGTTCGGAGAGGGGCGAAGCCCTTCTCCGAGATGCGCCGCACGTCGCCCCGGCTCGCGGTAAGTGAACTCCCCTCCTGCTGCCGCCGCATCGGCGACTGCCGTCGCGAGCATGGCGTGGTGCGGTGAGAGTGAGCAGGCGGGGTCTGTGGCGGCGGCGTTGCCGGTCAGCGCGAAGGCCTGGCAGCGGCAGCCGCCCCAGTCTTGTTCGGCGCGCGGGCAGCCTTGGCAGGGGCCGGTCATCCAATCGGTGCCGCGGTAGCGGTTGAAGGCGTCGCTGTCGGTCCAGATGGTGTGGAGACGGTGGTCGCGGACGTTCGGGAAGTCGAGGCCGGGCAGGCTTTCGGCGGCGTGGCAGGGCAGGGCGCGGCCGGCGGGGGAGATTGCCATCACGGCGCGGCCCCAGCCGCCCATGCAGGCTTTGGGGCGTTCGGCGTGGTAGTCGGGCACCACGTAGTCGATGACGAGCTGGCCTTTGAGGCGGGTGCGGGCGGCCTCGACGATGGCGGTCGCGGTGTCGAGCTGGGCGCGGGTCGGCAGCAGGGCGTCGCGGTTGGCGAGTGCCCAGCCGTAGTACTGAACGTGGGCGACTTCCAGGCGTCCGGCGCCGAGCGTCAGCGCCAGGTCGATCAGCTGTGGCAGGCGGTCGAGGTTCTGGCGGTGGACGACGGCGTTCAGCGTCAGCGGCAGGCCGGCGGCGCGGATGGCGGCGGCGGCGGCGAGTTTCTTCGCGTGGCCGCCGGCATAGCCGCCGATGCGGTCTGCGGAGGTGACCTCCGCGTCCTGAACGGAGAGCTGGACGTGGTCGAGCCCGGCTTCGGCCAGCGCCGTGATGCGCGCGGCGTCGAGGGTGACGCCGGCGGTGATGAGGTTGGTATAGAGCCCGGCCTCGGCGGCGCCGCGCACGAGGGCGGGCAGGTCGCGGCGGAGGGTGGGTTCGCCGCCGGAGAGGTGGAGCTGCAGCACGCCGAGGGCGGCGGCTTCGCGGAAGACGCGCAGCCAGGTTGCGGTATCGAGTTCCTGCGCCAGGCGCGCGAGCTCGACCGGGTTGGAGCAATAAGGGCATCGCAGCGGGCAGCGGTGGGTGAGCTCCGCGAGCAGGCCCAAGGGCGGGTCGAGGATCATCGCGCGACGACGCCGCGCTCGGCGAGTTCGGCGAGGAGGGCGAGCACGTCGGCGGCGATCTCGGCGCGGGGGGCGTCGTACTGGGCGGCGAGGGCGTCGATGACGTCGCCGGCGCTGCGCTGGCCGTCGAGCAAGGTGAGGACGGCGAGTGCCGTGTCGTCGGGGACGAAGAGGCGTTCGGGCGCGAGCACGATGGTGCGGCCGCGCGCCTGGTCGTCCCGCAGCCGGACGCCGCGGGCGAGGCGCGGGATGTCGGCTTCGGCGATCGGTGTCATGCGGGGGCGGGCACGAAGGCGCCGGGCGGCGGCAGGCGCGGCGCGACATAGGCGAAGTGCAGCGCGTCGAGCTGCGCCCAGAGCAGGTCGCATTTGAAGCGGAGTGCCGCCATGACGGCGTCCTGCTGGTCGCGGGTGGTGGCGTGGGTCTTCACGTAGCCGAGGGCGAAGGCGACGTCGACGGGCGCCTGGGTGAGGCGTGGCGTGAAGTAGGCCAGCGTTTCCGGCGTCACGAAGGGATAGCTGCGGAGCATGCCGGAGACGCGCTCGCTGATGATGTTCGGGCTGAACATCTCGGTCAGCGAAGATGCGACGGCTTCGAGCAGGCTGCGGTCGCGCACGAAATGGACATAGGCGTCGACCGCGAAGCGCGTCGCCGGCAGCAGGCCGGCCAGCGAGACGACGTAGTCGCGGTCGAGGCCGAGCCCGTCGGTGAGTGCCAGCCAGCGCTCGACGCCGCCGGGCGCGTCGCCGGCGCCGTCATGGTCGATCAGGCGGCGGCGCCATTCGCGGCGGAGCTCGGTGGTCGGCAGCCGCGCGAGCAGGGTCGCGTCCTTCCGCGGGATCGAGGCCTGGTAGTAGTAGCGGTTGAGCGCCCAGGCCTGGACCTGGCCGCGGTCGAGCTCGCCGCCATGCAGCAGGCGGTGGAAGGGGTGGAGGATGTGGTAGCGCTCCTCCCCGATCGCGCGCAGCCGGGCCTCGAGCGCATCCGGGGACAGGACCGGGGCGTCGCTCATGGGGTGATCTCCATGCCGTCCTCCGCGACCTCCCAGCCGGCATCGGCGACGATGCGGCGCTCTGTGCTGTCGGCGAGCAGGATCGGATTGGTGTTGTTGATATGCAGCAGGATGCGGCGCCGGAGCGGGATGTCGCGGAAGGCGGCGAGCGTGCCGCTCGAACCGTCGAGGCTCATATGGCCCATGCGGGCGCCGGTCTTCGGGCCGGCGCCGGCGGCGATCATCTCGTCATCGGCAAACAGGGTGCCGTCGAAGAGCAGCGTGTCCTCCGGCCGGAGACGGGCGGCGAGCGCCGGCGTCATCGCGGCGCAGCCGGGGATGAAGAGCAGCCGCGCGCCGCCGGCGGAGAAAGCGAGGCCGATCGTCTCCCCGTCATCGGCGCGGCCGGGATCGGCGCCGTCGGCTTCGGCGAAGAGCGGGACCTTGCCGGGCACCGGGAAGGCTTCGCAGGCGATGCCGAGCGGCCGACCCTCGGCGTCTTCCGGCGCGAAGGGCGCGGCGCCGGCGACGGCGCGGCGCGGCACGAGGGCCGGGTTCAGCACGTTGAAGATCGCGTTCTCCGCGAGGATGCCGAGGACCGGGGGCGCGGCGTAGAGCGCGAAGGGGTGCCGTTCCCGGAGCGTGAGCAGGCCGGCGACGGCGTCGACCTCGCCGCCGGTCAGGATGACGGCCGCGATCGGACTGTTGCGAAGGGGCGCGGGGCGCGGGTGCAGCGCCGGCGTCGCCGCGATCTGCTGGCGGAGGTCGGGGGAGGCATTGATCAGGACCCAGCGCTCGCCATCCGCGCTGACGGCCAGGCTGCACTGGGTCCGGGGCAGGGCGGTCGGGTCGCCGGCCCGGGCCCGGCGGCAGCCGGGGCCGGCCGAGTTCCATTGCGGGAAGCCGCCGCCGGCGCCGGCGCCGAGGATGATCGCCCGCAGCACGTCCCGCTCCGCTTGAAAAGCTGGGCCGGCGGCGCCGGCCCGGCTGGCGCTACTTGGTGCCGGCGCAGGCGTAGCAGTTGATCTCCATGGCGACCGAGACCTCGGTCACGCGGGGCTTCTTCCAGGACAGGGTCTTCTTCATCACATGCGTCTCCCTGATCGGGCCGCGGCATGCGGCCGGTCGGTGCTTACAATCGAGCCTTGGCAACGCCGGATCAAGGGGGCGGTTGCGGGCGGCAACCTGGGCGACCGATCGGCGTTCCTGGTCGGGTCCGGAACGGCTTCCTGATGGCAGGGCCGCCCCAGGATCGACACACCGGGCCCTTAGCGTTGGGCCGTTATCGCACAAGGAAAGGCGACAATGACCCGCAAGACGACCGTGGCCGCGCTGATGGGCTTCGCCCTGCTCGGCACCGCCGGCTGCACCAACCCCTATGATCCGGGCCAGCGCGCGCTTGGCGGCGGGCTGATCGGGGCCGGCGGCGGCGCCGCGATCGGCGGCCTCGCGGGCGGCGGCCGCGGCGCGGTGGCCGGCGCCCTGATCGGCGGCGTCGGCGGTGCCGCGGTCGGCGCGGCGACGACGCCCGCCCCGCCGCCGCCCGCCTATGGCTACGGCTATGGCCGCCCGGCGCCGGGCTACTACCAGCAGCCGGCGCCCGGCTATTACCAGCCGGCCCCGGGCTATTACCAGCCGGCGCCAGGCTATCAGCCGGCACCAGGCTATTACGGGTACTGATCGACCGGCCCGGAAGGGCTGACCTGGTGACCGCGATCTGATCTAAGGGCGCCCATCCGTCAGTGGAGGGTTTGGGCCATGGGATATCGGATCGCGGTCGTCGGTGCCACCGGCGCGGTCGGGCGGGAGATCATCAAGACGCTCGCCGAACGGGAGTTTCCGGTCCGCGAGGTGGTGGCGTTGGCGTCCGGGCGCTCGATCGGGCAGCAGATCTCCTTCGGCGAGGACACGGTGCTGACCGTGCGCGCGCTCGATGCCTTCGACTTCAAGGGCACCGATATCGGCCTGTTCTCCCCGGGTGCCGCGGTCTCGGCGGTGCATGCGCCGCGGGCGGCGGCGGCGGGTTGCGTCGTCATCGACAATACCAGCCAGTTCCGGATGGAACCCGGCGTGCCGCTGGTGGTGCCGGAGGTGAACCCGCAGGCGCTGAAGGGCTTCGCGCGGCGCAACATCATCGCCAACCCGAACTGCAGCACCATCCAGATGGTGCTGGCGCTGAAGCCGCTGCACGAGGTGGCGCGGGTGAAGCGCGTGGTGGTTTCGACCTACCAGTCGGTCTCCGGCGCCGGGAAGGAGGCAATGGACGAGCTCTGGTCGCAGACGCGGGCGATGTTCGTGAACGAGATGCCGCCGCCCGAGCAGTTCACCAAGCAGATCGCCTTCAACTGCATCCCCCAGATCGACGCCTTCATGACGGACGGCGCGACGAAGGAGGAGTGGAAGATGGCGGTCGAGACCCGGAAGATCCTCGACCCCGACATCCAGGTGATCGCGACCTGCGTCCGCGTGCCGGTCTTCATCGGCCATGCCGAGGCGGTGCATGTGGAGTTCGAAACGCCGATCACGGAAGCGGAGGCGCGCGCCGCCTGGCGCGCCGCCCCCGGCATCACGCTGCTCGATACCCGCGAGGACGGCGGCTACACGACGCCGGCCGAGGTCGCCGGCGAGGATGCGGTCTACGTCTCCCGCCTGCGCCGCGACCCGACGGTGCCGAACGGCCTGGCCTTCTGGTGCGTGGCCGACAATCTCCGCAAGGGCGCCGCGCTGAACGCGGTGCAGATCGCGGAGGCGCTGGACCGGGAGGGGCTGATCAAGCGCCCGGCCTGAGCGCTTGCCTTCGGGCGACGAGTGCCGTAGTTTCAGAAAAGACTGAAATTACGGGAATGGATGCCGGCCGTGAACCTGCCGCCCCTCGTCCAGCAATTCGTGCTCCATTTCGGCGAAATGGGCAGCCGGTGGGGCATCAACCGCACCGTCGGGCAGATCTACGCGCTGCTCTACGTCTCGCCCCGCCCCCTCTGCGCCGACGACATCGTGGACGCGCTCGCGGTCTCCCGCTCCAACGTGTCGATGGGGCTCCGGGAGCTGCAGGGCTGGAACCTGGTCGTGCCGAAGCACGTGCCCGACGACCGCCGCGACCATTTCGCGACGCCCGACGATGTCTGGCAGATTCTCCGCACCCTGGCGGAGGAGCGGAAGAAGCGGGAGGTCGACCCGACGCTGTCGGTGCTGCGCGAGCTGCTGATGCAGAACCCGGGCAGCGATGGCGAGCGTTTCGCCCAGGCGCGGATGGCCGAGATGCACGGCCTGATCGAGCAGCTCACCACCTGGTACGACGACGTCCGCAAGCTGGAGACCGAACGGCTGGCCTCCCTGCTGGCGCTCGGCGCCCGGGTCACCAAGCTGCTCGAGATGAAGGACAAGGTGGTCGCCATCGGTCGCGGCCGCCGCGGCCCGAAGAGCTGATGCCATGGACCCGCTGCTGCTCGCCCGCATCCAGTTCGCGGCCAACATCTCCTTCCACATCCTGTTCCCGGCGATCACCATCGCGCTCGGCTGGCTGCTGCTGCTCTTCAAATGGCGCTTCCTGCGCACGCGGGACGAGGCCTGGATGGATGCCTACCGCTTCTGGGTGAAGGTCTTCGCGCTGTCCTTCGCACTCGGCGTCGTCTCCGGCATCACCATGAGCTTCCAGTTCGGCACCAACTGGCCGGGCTTCATGCAGCGCGTCGGCAACATCGCCGGGCCGCTGCTGGCCTATGAGGTGCTGACCGCCTTCTTCCTGGAGGCGACCTTCCTCGGCATCATGCTGTTCGGCTTCCGCCGCGTGCCGGGCTGGCTGCACACGCTGGCGACCGCGCTGGTCGCGATCGGCACCACCGCCAGCGCCTTCTGGATCATCGTCCTCAATTCCTGGATGCACACGCCGCAGGGGTTCGAGCTGCGCGACGGCGTCGCGCATGCGACCGACTGGTGGGCGATCGTCTTCAACCCGTCGATGCCCTATCGCCTGGCGCATATGCTGGTCGCTTCGGCGCTGACGGTCTGCTTCCTGGTCGCCGGCATCTCCGCCTGGCGCATGCTGCGCCAGGACCGCGCGGCGGGTGTCACGAAAGCCTTCCGCACCGCGATCGTGGCGGCCGCGGTGCTGGCGCCGCTGCAGGCGGTGATCGGCGACCTGCACGGGCTCAACACCCTCGAGCATCAGCCGGCCAAGGTCGCGGCGATGGAAGGCAATTGGCGGACCGGGCCGCATGTGCCGCTGCTGCTGTTCGCGATCCCGGACGAGCGCGCGCGGGAGAACCGGTTCGCGATCGGCATCCCCTCCGGCGCCAGCCTGATCCTGCGCCATGCCGCGGATGGCGTGGTGCCGGGGCTCGACGATTATGTCGGGCGGCACCCGCCGGTGGCGCCGGTCTTCTATGCCTTCCGGGTGATGGTCGGGACTGGCCTCCTGATGATCGGCGCCGCCTGGCTGGCCGCGTATTTCCTGCTGCGCCGGCGACTGCCGCCGCGCCTGGTGCTGCGCCTGCTGGTCGGCATGAGCTTCGCCGGCTGGGTCGCGACGCTCGCCGGCTGGTACGTGACCGAGATCGGCCGCCAGCCCTGGCTGGTGACCGGCGTGCTGACCACCGCGCAGGCGGCGGGGCCGGTACCGGCCGGCGCCATCGCGACGAGCCTTGCGATGTACCTCATCCTCTATGCGCTGCTGCTCGTGGCCTATGTCGCGGCGATCTTCCGCCTGGCGCGGAAAGGTCACGTCGCCGATGTCGCACCGCCGCCGCCGCTTGCCGCACCGGCCTTGCCATGATGCCCTTCCTGCCCGCGGACTCGCTGCCGCTGATCTTCGCCGTGCTGATGGCCGCCGCCATCCTCGCCTATGTCGTGCTCGACGGCTTCGACCTCGGCATCGGCATCCTGCTCGCGGCGACGGCGGAGGAGGCGGAGCGCGACCGTATGGTCGCCTCGATCGGCCCCTTCTGGGACGCCAACGAGACCTGGCTGGTGCTCGGAATCGGGCTGCTGCTGGTCGCCTTCCCGGCGGCGCACGGCGTCATCCTGACCGCGCTCTATCTGCCGGTCGCGCTGATGCTGGCGGGGCTAACGCTCCGCGGCGTCGCCTTCGAGTTCCGCGCCAAGGCCGGCGACACGCTCGGCAAGCGGCGCTGGGACCGGGTCTTCATCACGGGCTCGCTCACCGCCTCCCTCGCCCAGGGCTACATGCTCGGCCGCTACGTGCTGGGCTTCGAGGAGGGTTTTGTGGCCCAGGGCTTCGCGCTGCTCTCGGCGGCGGGGCTCGCCGCGGGTTACGCCTTCATCGGCAGCGCCTGGCTGATCTGGCGGTGCGAGGGCGTGCTGCAGCGGCGCGCCGTCGCCTGGGCGCGGGCGACGCTGCCGGCGGTCGCGATCGGCATCGCCGCAATCTCGGTCGCGACGCCGCTCGCCTCGCCGCGGATCATGGGGCGCTGGCTCGAGATGCCGAACCTGTTGCTGCTGGCGCCGCTGCCGATCGCGACCGCCGGCATCCTGGCCGCCCTGCATCATCTGCTCGCACACATGCCGATGCCGGGCGATGCGCTGCGCCGGCTGCCCTTCTGGGGTGCGGCGGGCCTGTTCGGCCTCGCCTTCGCCGGCCTCGCCTGGAGCTTCTTCCCCTATGTGGTGCCGGACCGGCTGACTATCGCCGAAGCGGCGAGCGCGCCGGAAAGCCTCGCGATCATCCTCGCCGGCGCGATCTTCGTGCTGCCGACGATCGCCGGCTACACCGTGCTCGCCTGGCGCGTCTTCCGTGGCAAGGCAGGCGACCTCCGCTACGATTGATCGATCAACCGGGCGGCCACGAGCCATGCACCTGCCACTGCGTGCCATCACCGTCTTCCACACCATGGCCCGGGCAGGCAGCCTGGCCCGCGCGGCGCAGGAGCTCGGCGTCACGCCCTCCGCCGTGAGCCAGCAGATCGCGGCGCTGGAGATCCATCTCGGTACGGCGCTGATGGCGAAGTCCGGGCGGAGCGTGACGCTGACCGAAGCGGGCGAGCGCTACTTCGCGATGATCGCGGCGAACATCGACCGCGTCGCGGAAGCCACGCAGGACATCCGTGGCTACCTGACCGCGCGGTCGCTCACGGTGCGCGTCACGCCGAGTCTCGCGACCAAGTGGCTGCTGCCGCGCCTCGGCCGCTTCCTCGACGCGCACAAGGACGTCGACCTGCGCCTCGACGCCACCAACGAACCGACCGACTTCTCCCGCGAGAATGTCGACATCGACATCCGCCACGGCGAGGGGAACTGGCCGGGGATGTTCGTCGAGGGCATCGCCGAGGAACGGTTCCTGCCGGTCTGCGCGCCGTCGCTCTGCCCACCGGGCAGCCTCGATGTGGCCGGGCTGCCGGCCTTCCGCCTGATCCATTCGGTCAAGTCGCAGGTGCAGTGGGGAAGCTGGTTCGAGGCTGCCGGCGTCACCGGCCTGGCCAGATGGCGCCGCGTGCTGTTCGACCGCAGCCACATGGCGATCGACGCAGCGGCGAACGGCGTCGGCATCGCGCTGGAAAGCGACCTGATGATGTCGCGCGAGCTCCGCGACGGCCGCCTGGCCTGCCCGGTCCGCCATCCGCCCCGTGTGACGCGGACGACGCAGTGGCTGGTCTGCCCGCCGGATCGGCTGCGGCGCAGCCAGGTCGGCGCCTTCCTGGCCTGGCTGCGCACCGAGCGCGACCTCTGGCTCGCCGCGCGGGAAGACATCCCCGCGAAGGATTAGCCAGGCTAACCGATCGCGTCGGAAAACTCGATTGAGCTGACCCGGGCCGCTCCATACCGTCGGCGCCAAAGGGACGCCGGGAGGATCGGGTGAATCTGTCGACTTTGTTGCAGGCGCGCGTGGCGCAGGGACGGCCGGTGCGGGTCGGCCTGATCGGCGCCGGCAAGTTCGGTTCCATGGTCCTGGCCCAGGCGCAGCGCATCCCGGGCTTCGACATCGTCGGTGTCGCCGACCTCGACGTCGGCAAGGCGCGCGCCGCGCTCGCGCGCGTCGGCTGGCCGGCGGAACGCTACGCCGCGCCGAGCCTGGCCGAGGCGCTGCGCACCGGCGGGACCTGCGTGCTCGACGATGCCGCCGCACTCGCCCGCTGCGAGGGGATCGAGTGCATCATCGAGGCGACCGGCCATCCGATCGCCGGCGTGCGGCACGCGCTGGCCGCGATCGACGGCGGCAAGCACGTCGTCATGGTGAACGTGGAGGCCGACGTGCTGTGCGGCCCGCTGCTGGCGGCGCGGGCCCGGGCGTGCAACCTCGTCTACAGCATGGCCTATGGCGACCAGCCCGCGATCATCTGCGAGCTCGTGGACTGGGTGCGGTCCTGCGGGTTCGAGCTGGTCTCCGCCGGCAAGGGCATGAACTTCGAGCCGCGCTACCGCTACTCCACGCCGGACACCGTCTGGGGCTTCTTCGGCTGGACCGAGGAGGAGGTCGCCAAAGGCGACTTCAACCCGAAGATGTACAACTCCTTCACCGACGGCACCAAGGCGGCGATCGAGATGGCGGCGGTGGCCAACGGCACCGGCCTCGACTGCCCGGATGACGGGCTTGCCTTTCCGCCGACCGGCCTCGCCGACCTCGCCGGAATCTTCAAGCCGATCTCGGAAGGCGGGCGCCTGCCGCGCAGCGGCCTGGTCGACATCGCCGCGAGCCACGAGCCGGACGGCCGCTTGGTCCACAACAACATCCAGTACGGCGTGTTCGTCACCTTCAGGGCCAACAACGACTACACGCGCGCCTGCTTCCAGCAATACGGGCTGCTGGTCGACAAGTCCGGCTGGTACGGCTCGATGTGGCGGCCCTTCCACATGATCGGCCTGGAGACGAGCGTCAGCGTCCTGTCCGCGGTGCTGCGGGGCGAGCCCACCGGCACGCCGAAGGAATTTCGCGGCGACGCGGTGGCGACCGCCAAGCGCGATCTCCGGCCTGGCGAGATGCTGGACGGAGAGGGCGGCTTCGCCGTCTGGGCGAACGCCATCCCGGCGGCGAGGAGCCTCGCCGCGCGGGCGCTGCCGATCGGCCTGGCGCACAACGTCCGGCTCAGGCGCGCGGTGGCGAAGGACACCGTGGTCAGCGTGGACGATGTCGAGCTGGTGCAGGACCTCGATGTCGTCGGGCTGCGTCGCGAGATGGAGCGCAATGCCGCGACCATGACCTGATCCGCCTGCCGGTGCGCCGGAAACCGAGCAAGAAGAATGGGAGACCGAGCAAGAAGAATGGGAGGAAGAAAATGGCATCCGGGTTCAGGATCCCGCGTCGGGGCGCTCTCCTCGGCATGGCGGCGATGGGGGCGCTCGGCGCGCCGGGCGTGTTGCGCGCGCAGGGGCAGGTGCGCCTCACGCTCGGCCACGCCACCGCGCCGGGAAACCCGCGCTTCGTCGCGGCCGAACGCTTCGCCGCGCAGCTGCGCGAACGCAGCAGCGGGCGCATCGAGCTGCGCATCGCCAGCTCTTCGCAGCTCGGCGACGACCTCGCGATGCTCACCGGCCTGCGCACCGGCACGCTCGACATGTCGGTCAACAGCCAGGGCCCCGTCGCCTCCATCGTGCCGGAACTGGCGGCCTTCGGTCTGCCCTTCCTGTTCGACAGCAGCCGCACCGCCTTCCGCACCATCGACGGCACGGTGGGCGAGGAGATGGTGCGCAAGCTGGAGGCGGTCGGGCTGATTTCGCTCGGCTGGTGGGACAACGGCATCCGCCACGTCACCAACCGCCGGCGTCCGATCGAGAAGCCGGAAGACCTGCGCGGCCTCAAGATCCGCACGCCCGCGGACCCGGCCACCATCGACACCTTCCAGGCGCTCGGCGCGGCGACGCAGCAGATCAATTTCAGCGAACTCTACGTAGCACTTCAGCAGGGCGTGGTGGATGGGCAGGAGAACCCGCTCGCGAACATCCATTCCGGCAAGCTGCACGAGGTCAACCGCTACATCTCGCTGACCGGCCACAAATGGGAATGCTCGCCCTTCCTCGCCTCGCGCATCACCTGGGGCCGGCTATCCGAGGCCGATCGCCGTCTGATCACCGACGCCGCGCGCGAGGCGGCGGAGCACAATCGCCAGCTCATGGCGGAGGCCGATGCGCGGCTGCTGGCGGAGTACCGCGCCACGCCCGAGGTGGCGGTGAACCAGGCCGAACAGGCCCTGTTCCGCACCGCCACCACACCGGTGCTGGACCGCTGGGAGCAGCGTCCGATCGGCGACTTCGTCAAGCACCTGCGCACGGCGGCCGCCGCCGCCGCGTGACGGGCGAATTCACGACGACGGACCGCCGCCCTCGTCGGGACCGGGGTAGTCGCGGCCCGGACGGGCGCGGTAGGCGGGCAGCGACCAGCCGCGGAGCAGCGCGACCGCGCGGGTCGCGAGGCCGAGCGCCACGCCGGCGCTGATCGCGATCGTGCGGTCGAGGCCGGCGGCGGCGAGTGCCACGAACAGCCCGGCGCCGAGTGCGGCGGCGGTCGCGTAGATCTCGCGGCGCAGGATCAGCGGCAGCTCGTCGCAGATCACGTCGCGGATGATGCCGCCGAAGGTCGCGGTGACGACGCCCATCAGCACTGCGATCCCCGGGCTGGCACCGGCGGCGAGTGCCGCCTCGGCGCCGAGCACCGCGAAGATCGCGAGCCCCACCGCATCCGCCCAGAGCAGCCAGACGAAGCGCCGCTCCGCCAGGTGGGCTGCGAAGAAGACCAGGATCGCGACGCCGGCGGTCAGCGCCAGCAAAGCTGGTTCCTGCAGCCAGAAGACCGGCGCCCCGAGCATCAGGTCGCGCGCGGTGCCGCCGCCGAAGGCGGTCACCGCCGCGATCAGGATGAAGCCCACGGGATCGAGCTGCTTGCGGGAGGCGGTCAGCGCCCCGGCGGCGGCGAAGACCGCGCAGCCCGCGAAGGAGAGTGCCGCCAGCGCATCGTCGAAGGGCGACACGCGATCGCTATTCCGCCGGCTGCGCGCTCACCCGCCGGGCCCGCACCGTCTCCCGCGCGCTGCCGGCGCAGAGCAGCGACAGGCCGAGCACGCCGGCCGCCACCGGCAGCACCAGCACCGGATAGCCGGCGTCGATCAGGAGGCCGAGCGGCACCGGCATGATCGCGCCGCCGAGCGGCAGGCCGGCGGAGACGAAGCCGAAGACCTTGCCGATCTCCCCGGGCGGGCAGGCATCCTTCAGCATCACGTCCCGCGGCGTGCGTGAGGTGCCGAGGGCGAGGCCGCCGGCCAGTGCCACCGCCGGCATCAGCCAGGCCGGCATCGGCAGGGTGCCGAGCGAGAGCAGCAGCGCCATGGCGATGAGCGTCAGCACCGTGACGATGCTCATCAGGTTGCGCTTGGTGGTGTCGGCGATCCAGCCGCCGACCAGCGTGCCGCCGGTGGCGCCGACCATGTAGCCGGTCAGCACCAGGGCGCCGAATTCGACCGGCACGCCCCAGAGATAGCCGAGTACCGTGATCAGCCAGGCCTGGATGCCCGACCCGGCCATGGAGGAGAGCAGGAAGAAGGCGAAGAACAGCAGGATCTCGCGCGAGAGCAGCAGCTCCCGCCCGCCGGGCCGGCCTTCCGCGGAGCGCGGCTTCGCCTGTTCCTGCAGCACCCGGCTCTGCCACAGGATGCCGGCGACGACCGGCAGGCCGAGCAGGCCGACGACCAGCACCGTCTCCCGCCAGCCGGTCACCGCGGTCAGCAGGCCGATCGCGATCGGCGCCATCATGAAGCCGAGGTTGCCGGTGAAGGTGTGGATGGCGAAGGCGCGGCCCATGAAGGATTTGCGCACGCTGCCGGCGAGGATCGCGTAGTCGGCCGGGTGGATCACGCTGTTGCCGACGCCCGACAGCACCGCCAGTGCCAGCACCGTCCAGAAATTCGGCGCGAAGGCCATGGCGGCGATCGAGAGCGCCATCAGGGCGGTGCCGCCGACCAGGAAGCGGCGCGCGCCATGCTTGTCGACCAGGAAGCCGACCGGGGTCTGCAGCAGCGCCGTCGTGCCGCTCATCAGCGCGATCGCCAGGCCCAAGGTCGCGTAGCTCACGTCGAACTCGGCCCGCCAGGCGGGGAACAGCGGCGCCAGGCACAGCATGTAGAAATGCGACATGAAATGCCCGGTGCCGATCAGCCCGAGCACCCGCGCGTCGCGCCGCGCCGCGCCGGGATCCTCGGGCAGGCTCGCCGCGGTCTCCGCACTCGCCATCGCCAATCTCCTCGACGCGAGGCTGGGCCCGGGACGCTTCCCCGTCAACGCGGCGTCCGTTAACATCGCGTCATGAAAAGAAGCCGGTCCATCCGTCTGGTGCTGCTCGGCGGCGGCGTGATGCTGGGCCTCGCCGCCTGCGGCGAGAGCGAGCAGGAGCGGCTCTGCCGCCTGGCGCGGGCGGAGAACCGGCCGGATGCCGAGCAGCTCTGCGCCCGCTCCCGCGCGACCTCCTCGAGCAGCGGCGGCGGCTATGGGTCCTGGTACTACGGCCGGACCGGCGCCTATGGCGGAGCCTATGGGCGGAGCCAGGCCGCCGACGGGCGCTCCGCCTTCACCGGCCGCACCGCGACCAGCACGGTGTCGCGGAGCGGCTTCGGCTCCACCGGCGCCCGCTCCGGCGGCGGCTGACCGGCATGCGCCGCATCGCCCAGGACCCGCGCCCGGACCGTATGGAGCGTGCCCGCCGCATGGGCTTCGCCTTCGCCGAGATCGCCGGCGAGCCCTACTGGGACGAGGCGGCGCATTACCGCTTCACCGCCGCCGAGATCGACGCGATCGAGACCGCGACCAACGAGATCGAGGCGATGACCCGCCAGGCGGTCGAATACGCCGTGCGGGAGGGCATGAACGGCCCGCTCGGCATCCCGGACGGCGCCTGGCCGATCGTCCGCCGCTCCTGGGAGGGGCGGGAGCCGAGCCTCTATGGCCGGCTCGACCTCCGCTACGACGGTGCCGGACCGCCCAAGCTGCTGGAATACAACGCCGATACCCCGACCGCCCTGTTCGAGGCCGGGGTCGTGCAGTGGGAATGGCTGGAAAGCGGCGACGGCCCGGCCCAGGGGCTCGATCAGTTCAACGGGGTCCACGAAGCGCTGATCGGCGCCTGGAGCAACCTCGGCCTGCCCGGCCGGGTGCATTTCGCCTGCGCCCGCGATTCGGAGGAGGATCGCGGCACCGTCGACTACCTCCGCGACACCGCGATCCAGGCCGGGATCGAGGCGCCCTTCCTCTACATGGACGAGATCGGCTGGGACGGGCGGCGCTTCCTCGACCAGGGGGAGGCGGAGATCGCCGCCATCTTCAAGCTCTACCCCTGGGACTGGCTGCTGGCGGAAAGCTTCGGGGCCAACATCGCGCGCGCTTCGACCCGCTGGGTGGAGCCGGCCTGGCGGCTGATCCCGGCCTCCAAGGCCTTCCTCTCGCTGCTCTGGCACCTGTTCCCGGACCACCCGAACCTGCTGCCCGCCTTCCTGGAGCCGGGCAAGACCGGCGGGCCGGAGATCGCCAAACCGCTTTGGGGGCGGGAAGGGGCCAACATCACCGCCCCGGGGATCGCGACCGACGGCCCCTATGCCGGGCAGCCCATGCTCTACCAGGCCTATGCCGAGCTGCCGGCCTTCGACGGGCGCTACCCGGTCGTGGGCTCCTGGATCATCGGGGCCGAGGCGCGGGGGATCGGCATGCGCGAGGACGCGACGCCGATCACCCGCGACACCAGCCGCTTCGTGCCGCATCTTTTCTCGCCGGGGAGTGACCATCCATGACCAGCCTCGCCACGCTGCCGGGCTTCCTTTCGCATTTCGTGGCCGGCCTCGTGCTGCTGGCGCTCGCGGTCTTCATCTACATGCGGATCACCCCGCATGCGGAGATCGCGCTGATCCGCCGCGGCAATGCGGCCGCCGCCCTCGGCCTCGGCGGCGCCATCCTGGGCTTCGCGATCCCGGTCGCCGCCTCGGTCGCCAATTCGGCCAACCTGCTGGACGCCGCGGTCTGGAGCGTGGTGGCGCTCATTGCCCAGCTCCTCGCCTTCTTCGCCGCGACCCGGCTGATTGGCACCGGCTGGCGGGCGGCGATCGAGGAACGGGCGGAGATGGCGCCCGCCATGACGAAGGCAGCGATCGCCATCGCCGTCGGTCTCATCAACGCCGCTTGCTTGTCGACGTAACATTGCCCTCAATCGCCGGGCGGCCGCATCCGCGGCCTTGGCTCGCCGCACGAGCGGCGGGCCGCATTCGCGGCCTCGGATCGGTCAAGGAGACCGATCCGCCATTCGGAACCTTCCGCCCCCAGAATTGACGCTTCGGTGCATCGCACCATAGAAGACGGGCGACGAAGCCGCCGCGGAGTTCCAGAGACGATGTCGAACATGCAGGACGGGCGGGAGGCTGGGATGATCGGCAGCCGCACCGACGGCAGCCCCGTGCGCCGGCCGCTCTCGCCGCACCTGCAGGTCTACGACATGCTGCAGCTCACCACCTCGATGTCGATCTCCCACCGCATCACCGGAATCGCCTGGGCGATCGGCCTGCTGTTCCTGGTCTGGTGGCTGCTGGCGCTGGCCGCCGGACCCCGTTCCTTCGGGGCGGTGCAGTGGTTCCTGGGCTCGGTGCTCGGCTGGCTGGTGCTGATCGGGCTCACGGTCGTCGCCTGGTACCACACCCTGAACGGCATCCGGCACCTGGCCTGGGATGCGGGCTTCGGCTTCTCCCTGCCGGCGACCTACCGCTCCGGCCACCTGGTGCTGATCGGCACCGGCGTGCTGACGGCGCTGACCCTGATCATCCTCTTCGTGGCCTGGATCTGACATGGCGCAACCGTCGTTGGAGCGCAGCAGCCTCCGTTCCCCGCTCGGCCGCGTGCGCGGCCTCGGCTCGGCCAAGGCCGGCACCCATCACTGGTGGACGCAGCGGATCACCTCGATCGTGCTGCTGCCGCTGACCATCTGGCTGGTCTTCGCGCTGGCCTCGCTCGCCGGCGCCGACTTCATGCAGGCCCGGGACTGGGTGGCGCGGCCGTTGAACGCAGCACTGCTGCTGGCCTTCCTGGCCGCCGCCTTCCACCACAGCGCCGCCGGCATCCAGGTGGTGATCGAGGATTACGTGAAGCCGGAATTCGTCCGCATGGGCGGGACCCTGGTCGTGAAGGGCCTCTGCGCCCTGCTCTGGCTGGTCTCGTCGCTCGCGGTGCTCCGGATCGCGGTCTGATGCGGATGCGGGCCTCGCGGAAGCGCGGGCCCGACCCAGATGAAGCCATGACGGGCCCGACGGCAGGCGGCCTCCCCGGCCACCCCACCCCGGCCCGCAGAGGAAGACGGAAGCGGCGATGAACGCGATCAGCAAACCGAGCCAGGGCGCCTACCGGATCGTCGACCACACCTATGACGTCGTGGTGGTGGGGGCCGGCGGCGCCGGGCTGCGCGCCACCTTCGGCATGGGCGCCGCGGGGCTCTCGACCGCCTGCATCACCAAGGTCTTCCCGACCCGCAGCCACACGGTCGCGGCGCAGGGCGGCGTCGGCGCCGCACTCGGCAACATGGGCGAGGACGACTGGCGCTGGCACATGTACGACACCGTGAAGGGGTCGGACTGGCTCGGCGACCAGGACGCCATCGAATACATGTGCCGCGAGGCGGTGCCCGCGATCTACGAGCTCGAGCATTTCGGCGTGCCGTTCAGCCGCACCGAGGATGGCCGCATCTACCAGCGCCCGTTCGGCGGCCACATGCAGGATTACGGCAAGACGCCGGCGATGCGCGCCTGCGCCGCCGCCGACCGCACCGGCCACGCCATCCTGCACACCCTCTATCAGCAGTCGCTGAAGCATAATTGCGAATTCTTCGTCGAATACTTCGCCCTCGACCTGATCATGGACGAGGACGGCGCCTGCCGCGGCGTCATCGCCTGGAACCTGGAAGACGGCTCCATCCACCGCTTCCGCGCCCAGACCGTGGTGATGGCGACCGGCGGCTATGGCCGCGCCTACTTCTCCTGCACCTCGGCCCATACCTGCACCGGCGACGGCGGCGGCATGGTGCTGCGCGCCGGCCTGCCGCTGCAGGACAACGAGTTCGTGCAGTTCCACCCGACCGGCATCTACGGCTCCGGCTGCCTCGTCACCGAAGGTGCCCGAGGCGAGGGCGGCTACCTGACGAATTCCGAGGGCGAGCGCTTCATGGAGCGCTACGCGCCGACCGCCAAGGACCTCGCCTCCCGCGACGTCGTCTCGCGTGCGATGTCGATGGAGATCCGCGAAGGCCGCGGCGTCGGCCCGCACAAGGACCACATCCACCTGCACCTCGAGCATCTCGGCGCCGCGCTGCTGCATGAGCGGCTGCCCGGCATCTCGGAGACGGCGAAGATCTTTGCCGGCGTCGACGTGACGAAGGAGCCGATCCCGATGCTGCCGACCGTGCACTACAACATGGGCGGCATCCCCACGAACATCCACACCGAGGTGCTGAACCCCGGCGGCGGCGACCAGGACCGCGTGGTGCGCGGGCTGATGGCGGTGGGCGAAGCGGCATCGGTCTCCGTGCACGGCGCCAATCGCCTCGGCACCAATTCCCTGCTCGACCTCGTGGTCTTCGGCCGCGCCGCGGCGCTCCGCGCCGCCGATACCCTCAAGCCCGGTTCCAGCCAGGCGCCGCTGCCGGCCGGGGCCGGCGAGCGCGCGCTCGACCGCCTCGACCGGGTGCGGCACGCCAAGGGCGGCACCTCGGTCTCCGACCTCCGGCTCACCATGCAGCGGACCATGCAGGAGCACGCCGCGGTGTTCCGCACCTCCGAATTGCTGAAGGAGGGTGTGGCGAAGATGGCCAAGGTCGCGGAGGGCTATGCCGACATCCGGGTCAAGGACCGCAGCCTGATCTGGAACAGCGACCTGATGGAGGCGATGGAGCTCGACAACCTGATCGGCAACGCGCTGACGACGGTGGTCGGCGCCGAGGCGCGCAAGGAAAGCCGTGGCGCCCATGCCCAGGAAGACTACCCCGATCGCGACGACCAGAACTGGATGAAGCACACGCTTGCCTGGGTCGGCGACGACTACAAGGTCAGGCTCGACTACCGCGACGTGAAGATGCGGACCCTCACCAACGAGGTCCAGGTCTTCCCGCCGAAGCCGCGCGTCTACTGAGAAAGGCGGAATTTCCCGATCATGGCGACCTTCACGCTGCCGAAGAATTCCACCGTCACCGCCGGCCAGACCTACAAGGCCGAGCCGGGGGCGAAGAACGTCCGCTCCTTCAAGATCTACCGCTGGGATCCGGATACCGGCGAGAACCCGCGCTACGACGTCTACGAGGTCGACCTCGACACATGCGGGCCGATGGTCCTCGACGCGCTGATCAAGATCAAGAACGAGGTCGACACCGGCCTGACCTTCCGCCGCTCCTGCCGGGAAGGCATCTGCGGCTCCTGCTCGATGAACATCGACGGGCTGAACACGCTGGCCTGCCTGAAGCCGATCGAGGAGGTGAGCGGGGAGGTGCGTATCAACCCGCTGCCGCACATGCCGGTGGTGAAGGACCTGGTGCCCGACCTGTCGCAGATCTACGCGCAGCTCCGCTCGATCGAGCCCTGGCTGAAATCCGACACCGCGCCGCCGCCGGACGGCGAGCGCCGGCAGTCGAAGGAGGAGCGCGCCAAGCTCGACGGGCTGTGGGAGTGCATCCTCTGCTTCTGCTGCTCGACCGCCTGCCCCTCCTACTGGTGGAACGGCGACCGTTATCTCGGCCCGGCGGTGCTGCTGCAGGCCTATCGCTGGATCGCCGACAGCCGCGACGAACAGACCGGCGAGCGGCTGGACGCGCTGCAGGACCCGTTCCGCCTCTATCGCTGCCACACCATCATGGCCTGCACCCGCACCTGCCCGAAGGGCCTGAACCCCGCCGAAGCGATCGGACGCATCAAGCAGATGTTGGTCGAGCGGGAAGGGTAAGGGCTTACCACGGCCCTTCCGGAAGATTGCGGATGCGGTAATCTCCGCCCCGGACAGGCGGGCCCATGACGGCCCGCCGCTTCGGGGAGGATCCAAGAATGAAGCGCACGACATTGGCGCTCGGCCTGGCGGCGACGCTCGCCGCGGTCCCGGCGCTCGCCCAGCAGGCGCCGCCGCCCGCCTGGGCGCAGGGCCGTCCCGACGGCATGGCAGCCTCGCCGCTCGCGCCGCATGCGCCGCGGCTGACGGTGACGCCGCCGGATCAGGTGCCGGTCGCCGCACTCCGCGTGCCGCAGGGCTTCCAGCTCGAACTCTGGGCGCATGGCATGCCGGGCGCCCGCACCATGGCCGAAGGCGAGGACGGCACCGTCTTCGTCGGCACCCGCACCATCGGCCGCGTCTATGCGGTGACCGATGCCAACGGCCAGCGCAGCAGCCGCGTGGTCGCGGAGCGGCTGACCGATCCGAACGGCATCGCGGTCCGCGACGGCAACCTCTACGTCGTCGCGATCAACCGGGTGCTGCGCTATGACGGCATCGGAAGGCGGCTCGGCGACGTGCCGCAGCCGGTCGACCTGACCAGCGCCTTCAACCTGCCGACGGACGCGCATCACGGCTGGAAATACGCGGCCTTCGGGCCGGACGGGCGCCTCTACATGAACGTCGGCGTGCCCTGCAACATCTGCGAGTTCGACCGCGACCGCTACGCGCTGCTGGTCAGCTTCAACCCCGACGGCAGCGACCGGCGGATCGAGGCGCGCGGCGTCCGCAACTCGGTCGGCTTCGACTTCCACCCGACGACGCGCGAGCTCTGGGCCACCAACAACGGCCGCGACTGGGCCGGCAACGAGATTCCCGAAGACAGCCTGCACCGTGTCCGCCGCTCCGGCGAGGATCACGGCTTCCCGCATTGCGTCGGCAACTGGGCGGATCCGGCCGCGGCCGCCCGCAACTGCTCGGAATTTTCCCAGCCGGCCGCGTTGCTGGGCCCGCACGTCGCGGGCCTCGGCATCCGCTTCTACACCGGCACCGCCTTCCCGGCCGCCTATCGCGGCGCCGCCTTCATCGCGCTCCGCGGCTCCTGGAACCGGGAACGGCTCTCGGGCTACGAGGTCGTGGTGGCACGCCTCGATGCCCAGGGCGCGGTGACGGGGATCGAGCCTTTCCTGACCGGCTTCCGCGACGAGGCGAACAACCGCTTCCTCGGCAGGCCGGTCTATGTGCTGCCGCGCGCCGACGGGTCGATCCTCGTCTCCGACGAGCAGAACGGCGCCATCTACCGCATCAGCCATCGCCAGTGAGCATGGCGCGTTGGATCCGGGCGGCGGCCATCCTGGCCGCCGCCCTTGTCGTCCCGGCCCAGGCGGAAGCGCCGCCCCAGGCCGATCAATGCGGAACCTGCCACGGCGTGCAGGGCCGGTCGGAGACGCCGAACGTGCCCTCGCTGGCAGGCATGCCGGCCGAGTTCATCACCCTGCAGATGATCCTGTTCCGCGAGGGCCTGCGCGACGCGCCGCCGATGCCGCAATTCGCACAAGGGCTGAGCGATGCGGAGATCGAACGCATCGCGGTCTTCTACGCGGCGCTGCCGCCGGGTCCGGCGCCGGATCGCGGCGCGCGCGACGCGGCGCTGATGGAGCGTGGTGCCGCGCTGTCGGCGCGGATGAATTGCGGCGTCTGCCACCTGCCTGATTTTCGGGGCCGCGTTCAGATGCCGCGCCTCGCCGGCCAGCGCGAAGACTTCCTGGCGCAGACGCTGAAGGAATACCGCGACAACCGCCGCGTCGGCACCGACACCCAGATGAACGGGATCATGCACGGCGTCGCCGACGCCGACATCGCGGCGCTGGCGCATTTCCTGGCGCATCAGGATTGAGCTGACGATCCCGCCAGGGCCAGCAGCCGGTCGAGGCCTTCCGGATCGGCGAGCAGCGCTGCCTTCTCCGCCCGGCTCAGCCCGGCCAGCGCATCGCCGAGGCTCGCCGCCTCCACGGCCTTCACCCGGCCGGTCAGCAGCGGCACGTCGATCGGGTCGATCCGCGGCCGCCGCGGCGCCGGCAGCATGCGCCGATGCGCGGCGAGCAGCGCCGGCTGCGCGGCGAGCCGCGCCACCGCTTCCGGCGCCTGCCCGGGCTCGGCCACGAGCATCGCCCGGATCTCGTTGGCGCGGTGCAGCACCGTGGGCGGCGCAGCCTCCTCCGGGATGCGGAGCAGGCCGGCGCGGCGGAGCCCGCCCGAGGGCCGCGCGGTCAGCGCCGCCAGCGGGATCGAGAGAGCGAGCCCGATCGTCACCGGCAGCATCCAGAGCGCGAGATAGGGCGAGACCAGCCAGGAGGCGATGCCGAAGAGCAGGCCGAACACGGTGTGCCGCCAATAGAGCCGCGCGACTTCGCGGAGCTTCAGGCGGCCGTCGTCGCGCTGCTGCGGCTGCCAGCCGGCATCGCGGCCGGCGAGGATCGAGCCGACGTCGAGCGTCTGGGTCAGCATGGTCACCGGCGCCAGCAGACCCGCCACCACCGATTCCAGCAGCATGCTGACGAAGGACCGCAGCACGCCGCCGATGCCGCGGCGCTCGCTGCGCCGGAGCAGCATCGCGACCCAGGCGAGCAGCTTCGGCGCCAGCAGCAGCGACATCGTGCCGATGAACAGCCACATCGCGCGCACCGGGTCGACCACCGGCCAGTCCGGGAACAGCGAGCGCTGGCCGGAGAAATACTCGAAGCGCACGAAGCGCGCCTCCAGCGCGCCGAGCACGCCCATGATCAGGAACAGCAGCCAGAGCGGCGCGGTGACGTAGGATCCGATCCCGGTCAGCAGATGCAGCCGGCTGATCGGGTGCAGCCCGCGCGCCGGCAGCACCGCCGCGTGCTGGAGGTTGCCCTGGCACCAGCGCCGATCGCGCACCGCGAGATCGGTGAGCGAAGGCGGGCTCTCCTCGTAGCTGCCGCGGAGGAAGGGCACCATGTGCACCGCCCAGCCGGCGCGGCGCAGCAGCGCGGCTTCGACGAAGTCGTGGCTCATGATGTGGCCGCCGAAGGGCTTGCGGCCGCTGAGCGCCGGCAGGCCGGCATGGGCGGCGAAGGCGCGGGTGCGGATGATGGCGTTGTGGCCCCAGTAATTGCTCTCCGCCCCATGCCACCAGGCGATGCCGGCGGCGATCATCGGGCCATAGACCCGGCCGGCGAATTGCTGCATCCGCGCGAAGAAGGAATTGCCGTTGACGATGATCGGCAAGGTCTGGATGAGCCCGACATCCGGGTGCCGCTCCATGGCGGATGCCAGGCGCACCAGCGCATCGCCTTCCATGACGCTGTCGGCATCGAGGATCAGCATCTGCGGATAGGCGGCACCGAAGCGCGTCACCCATTCGGCGATGTTGCCGGCCTTGCGTTCGATGTTCTTCGGCCGGCGGCGATAGAAGATCCGCGCATGGTCGCCGGTGCGCTCGCGGAGTGCGAGGAAGGCCGCTTCCTCGACCACCCAGGCGTCGGCATCGGTGGTGTCGCTCAGGATGAAGATGTCGAAGGCGTCGATGCGGCCGCAGGCGACCAGCGATTCATGGATCGCCTGCAGCCCGGCCATCACCCGCTCGGGCGGCTCGTTGTAGACCGGCATCAGCAGTGCCGTGCGCGTGGCAAGCGCCGGCAGCGGCGCCGCCGGATCGATGCCGAGCCCGTCGCGGCGGCCGCCCACCATGCCCAGAAACCCCGCGAGCGCGCTCAGGAAGGACAGCGCGATCCAGGCGAAGAGCACGAGGAACAGCGTGAGGATCGCCACCTGCAGCACGGTCGGCCGCGCGATGTCGAGGACGAGGCCCATCTCCCGCCCCGCGAACGCCGTCAACAGAACGGCGCCGCCGATCACCAGCAGCCGCCGCCAGAACAGGCCGCGCGGCGCCGAAGGCCGTGCTGCCGGCCCCGGCTCCGGTGCCGCACGGAGCGACTGCACCGGCATCTCCAGCGGCGCCGGCTCCGGCAGGGCGCGCCAGCCGCCGGCCGCCGCGGCGGCTACGCCGTCCATCGATAGAGCCAGGTCTCGGTGATCGGCCGGTCGCCGACCTTCAGCACGGCGCGCAGCTCGATCAGCCGCGCATTGCCGGGCACCAGCTCGAAATGCGCGCGCCAGCCCTGGGTCACCGGGTTGCGCAGCACCACGGGATGGCGGATCTCGCCCGGATTGGCCGAAAGTTCCAGCGTCGGCACCGCATCGGGGGGCAGCTGCGGCGGCTTGCCGCCGATCGCGTCGAGGACGAACAGGCGCCCGCTGCGCCCGGCCGCACCCATGCTGGTCGCGGCGAAGGTCGCAAGGTCGGGATTGCCCGGCGCCACCGGCAGCCAGTGCAGGCGGTAGACCAGGTTGTATTCCTCGCCGGCGCGGAACGGCTGCTTCGGCCGCCAGAAGGCCGCGATGTTGTCGTGGATTTCGCTGTCGGTCGGAATCTCGATCAGTTGGATCCCGCCTTCGCCCCAATCGCCGATCGGCTCCACCCAGAGGCTCGGGCGCTTCTCGTATCCGGCCTCCAGGTCGTTGTAGTCGCCAAAACCGCGGCGGCGCTGCATCAGGCCGAAGCCGCGCGGATTGACCTCCGAGAAGACGCTGGTCTGCAGGTCGCGGGGGTTGTGCAAGGGTCGCCAGAGCTGCTCCCCGCGGGAGGTCGCGATCATCAGCCCGTCGCTGTCATGGACGGCGGTGCGATAGTCGTCGATGCCGGTGCGGTCGTTGGGTGCGAACCAGTACATGCTGGTCAGCGGCGCGATGCCGGCCGCGGTCATCTCGACGCGGGGGAAGATCGTCGCCTGCACGTCGAAGACCGTCGTCTCGCCCGGCCGGATGGTGAAGCGGAAGGAGGCGGTCGCACTCGGGCTGTCGAGCAGCGCGTGCACCACGGCGGAATCCGCACCCGGCCGCGGCCGTTCCAGCCAGAAGGCGCGGAAGGCCGGGAATTCCTCGCCCGCCGGATCGGCCGTCTTGATCGCGAGCCCGCGCGCCGACAGCCCGTATTGCAGGCCCTTGGCGACCGCCCGGAAGTAGGAAGCGCCCAGGAAGGCCGCGACCTCGTCCTGGACCTCGGGGCGGTTCAGCGGGAAATGCAGGCGGAAGCCGGCATGGCCGAAATCAGGCCCGGGCGGCGGCCGGTCGCCGATCGTGAAGGTCGCGGGGTCATAGGGGATCGGCCGCGCCTGGCCGTTCGCCACCTCGTGCAGCGCGACCTTCGGCGCATAGAGGAAGCCGCGGTGGAACAGCTGCACCTGAAAGCGGGAACTGGCATCGCGCCACAGCGCCCGCTGCGGGTCGAAGCGGAGCGAGCGGTACTCGTCGTAGCCGATATCGGTGAAGCGGCGCGGCAGCGACGCATCCGGCGCTTCGTAGGGGCGACGCGCGAGCGCCCGCGCCAGGCCGCGGACCGTGCCGTCGTCGAAGGCGGTCGCCGCGGCGGCCGACGCAGGTTGTTGGGCGGAAGCGGGACGCAGCCTGGCGCTGCCGAGCAGCAGGGCGGAGCCGGTGAGGGCAGTCAGGGTCTCGCGACGGAACAAGGGGTTCTCCAGCCAAGGCAAACGGGGCGCATGCGGCCCAGATCGCGGGCCGGCGTCCAGTGACAGTTCCGGCACCCGATGGCGGTCCGGCGGCGCAATAACGGCCAAGCCGCGGCAAGGTTCCCTCCTCCCCCTGGCGCCGCCTGGCGGTTGCGGCTATCCGCGCCGGCATGGATGCCGCCCCGACATCGACGCTGTCCGAACCCGCCGGCGGCGGGCCCTTGCCCGCCTATCGCGCCCGCATCGCGGCCGGCGCACTCGCGGCCGATCCCGCCCAGGCGCGGGCGGCGGAGCGCCTGCAGGAGCTGTGGCGCCGCACCCGCGGCTACGACCCGGCGCCCGGCGCGCCGCCGCAGGAGGAAGGCGGACTGTTCTCCCGCTTCTTCCGCCGCAAGCCGGTGGACGATGCGGCCGATGCGCCGCACGGCATCTACTTCGTCGGCGCCGTCGGGCGCGGGAAGTCCATGCTGATGGACCTGTTCTTCGCCACCGCCGACGTGCCGCGCAAGCAGCGCCTGCATTTCCACCAGTTCATGCAGGATTGCCACCGCCGCATCCACGCCTGGAGGCGCCAGCATGGTGAGACCGCCGATCCGATCGCACCGCTGGCCGACAGCATCGCGGCCCAGGCGGCGCTGCTCTGCTTCGACGAGTTCCAGGTCCACGACATCGTCGACGCGATGATCCTCGGCCGGTTGTTCGAAGCGCTGTTCCAGCGCGGCACGGTGGTGGTCGCGACCTCCAACACCGCGCCCGACGACCTGTTCAAGGGCAAGCCCGGCCGCGACGCCTTCCTGCCCTTCATCGCGATGATCAAGGAGCATGTGGAGGTGTTCTTCCTCGATGCCCAGCGCGACTACCGGCGGGAGCGGATCCGCGGCCTGCCGACCTGGCACGCGCCGGCCGATGCGCGCGCCGGCCGCGCCCTCGACGCCGCCTTCCAGGAGCTGACCGGGGCCGCGCATGGCGAGACAGCGCGGCTGATGGTGCTCGGCCGCTGGCTCGCGGTGCCGGAAGCGGCGCGCGGCGTCGCCCGCTTCGATTTCGAGGCGCTTTGCGGCCAGCCGCTCGGACCCGCCGACTACCTGGCGATCGCGACCCATTTCCACACCCTGGTGCTGGATGGAGTGCCTCGGCTCGGCCCTGAGAATTTCGACCGGGCGCGGCGCTTCATCACCCTCGTCGACGCGCTCTATGAACATCGTTGCAAGATCGTTGTATCGGCTGACGCTATGCCGGACACGCTGTACGAGCGCGGCGACAACGCGGCGATGTTCGAACGCACCGCCTCCCGCCTGGTGGAGATGCAGAGCCAGGACTACTTGGCCCTGCCGCATCTTACCTAGCGCAGTACTGGGGATTGATGCCGGAAAGCATCCGTTAATGGATTACTTGGGCCGGTAACACTCTCCAGGCTTGTCCGGTCTCACGGAATATGTCACCCGGTATCCAACACGGGAGACCAGAACGGTATGCGATTCCTCGCGCTGGCCATGCTTGCCCTCGTCCTCGGCGCCGCGGCGCTTCCTGCCGACGCCTTCGCCGCCGAGCGAAGCCGAACGCGGGCGACGGCCGAGGCTCAGCGAGGTCCCGCGCAGATGAGCCGCGGCGCCGTTTCCACCTCCACCCGCGCCGCCACCGCCCGGCATGCGCGCCCGGCGGCGGGTCGTGCGACCGAAGCGCGGGCGCCGCGTGCCGGCAGCGCGCCCCGCGCCGGCAGCCGCGCCGTCTCGACCCGCAGCGCCATGAGCCGCGCCCCGGCGCGGGAACGGGCCGGGGCGCCGCTCCGCCGAGACGCCACCATGCGCAGCTGCGCCCGCGGCACGCGCTGCCGCGGCGCGACGCCCCGGGCGCTCGCCTGGCAGGCGGGGCTCGAGCCCGCGGCCGGCGTGCAGACGGCGTCTTGCCCGGCCGGCACGGTCGAGGCACTGGCCCGCGGCCACACCAACATCACCCGGTGCATGCCGTTGTAATTTTTGGGCCTCAAGCGCCGGCGGCCGCATCCGCGGCCTTGGCTTGCGCGCTGTCGCGTGCGCACCTGGCTCGACTGATGGTCGCGCGCGGGGCCACGTTCGCGTCCCCAGGGCGTCGCTGCGCTCGCCCTGCCGAAACTATTGGCAGCCTGCGGCTGCGGGGCGCGCCGCTGGGGTTTTTGAGTGGGTTTCCCTTGTTGGGTATCCGGGCTAGGTAACGCGCGGCTTTTCGGCCGCCCCGGCGCGGCCATCTCCCTGAGAAGGACGCGGACATGGCCCGCAAGAAGATTGCGCTGATCGGCGCCGGCAATATCGGCGGCACGCTCGCCCATCTGATCGGCCTCAAGGAACTCGGCGACGTCGTGATGTTCGACGTCTTCCCGGGCGTCGCCGCAGGCAAGGCGCTCGACATCATGCAGTCGGGTCCCGTCGACGGCTTCGATGCGGCGATGTCCGGCACCGGCGACTATGCCGCGATCGCCGGCAGCGACGTCGTCATCGTCACCGCGGGCTTCCCGCGCATGCCGGGCATGAGCCGCGACGACCTGGTCTCCAAGAACGCCGGCGTGATCGCCCAGGTCGCCGAAGGCATCAAGGCGCATTGCCCGGACGCCTTCGTCATCGTCATCACCAACCCGCTCGACGCGATGGTGTGGGTGATGCGGGAAAAGTCGGGCCTGCCGCACAACAAGGTGGTCGGCATGGCGGGCGTGCTCGACAGCAGCCGCTTCCGCCTGTTCCTGGCCCAGGAATTCAACGTCTCGGTCGAGGACGTGACCGCCTTCGTGCTCGGCGGCCATGGCGACACCATGGTGCCGCTGACCCGCTATTCGACCGTCGCCGGCGTGCCGGTGCCGGACCTGATCAAGATGGGCTGGACGACGCAGGACAGGATCGACGCCATCGTCACCCGCACCGCCAATGGCGGCGGCGAGATCGTGAAGCTGCTGGAGAAGGGCTCCGCCTTCTACGCACCCGCCGCCTCCGCGATCGCGATGGCCGAGAGCTTCCTGAAGGACAAGAAGCGCGTGCTGCCGGCCGCCGCCTGGCTGACCGGCCAGTACGGCATCGATGGCCTCTATGTCGGCGTGCCGGTGGTGATCGGCGCGAACGGCGTCGAGCGCATCCTGGAAGTCGAGTTCACGCCCGACGAGCGCGCCGCCTTCGACAAGAGCTGCGGCGCGGTGCGCGAGCTGATCGAAGCCAGCCGCAAGCTGGTCGGCTGAGCCACTCGCGCGGCCCGGGGCGATGCCCCGGGCCGCTTTCGCATTTCCGCCCCGCGACGGAGACCGCCGCATGAACATCCACGAATACCAGGGCAAGGAGCTGCTGCGCCGCTACGGCGTCGCGGTGCTCGAAGGCCATGTCGCCTGGACGCCCGACGAGGCGGCGGAGGCGGCGAAGAAGCTGCCCGGGCCGATCTTCGTCGTGAAGTCGCAGATCCATGCCGGCGGCCGCGGCGCCGGCCGCTTCAAGGAGGACCCGAACGGCAAGGGCGGCGTCCGCCTGGCGAAGTCGGTCGACGAAGCGCGCGCCGCCGCCGACGCCATGATCGGCAAGACGCTCGTCACCAAGCAGACCGGGGAGGGCGGCAAGCTCGTCTCCCGCGTCTATGTCGAAGCCGGCTGCGACATCGGGCGCGAGCTCTATCTCGGCCTGCTGGTCGACCGCGCGACTGCGCGCCTGACCATCATGGCCTCGACCGAAGGCGGCATGGAGATCGAGGAGGTGGCGGAGAACCACCCCGAGAAGATCCTGAAAGTCGCGGTCGACCCGGCCTCCGGCATCTCCTCCTTCCATGCCCGCAAGCTCGCCTTCGGCCTCGGCCTCACCGGCGGCCAGGTGCGCAGCTTCGAGAAATTCGTGAGCGCGCTCTACAAGGCGGTGGTCGAGCTCGACTGCGCGATCGTCGAGATCAACCCGCTGGTGGTCACCAAGGCCGGCGAGATCGTGGCGCTCGACGCCAAGGTCGCCTTCGATGACAACGCGCTGTTCCGCCACAAGGACCTGGAAGCGCTCCGCGACGATACGGAGATGGATCCGAAGGAGCTGGACGCGGTCAAGAACGACCTGAACTACGTGGCGCTCGACGGCGAGATCGGCTGCATGGTGAACGGTGCCGGCCTCGCCATGGCGACCATGGACATCATCAAGCTCTACGGCTCCTCGCCGGCCAATTTTTTGGACGTCGGCGGCACCGCCAATGCAGCCAGGGTGACGGAGGCCTTCCGGATCATCACCAGTGACGCCAACGTCAAGGCGATCCTGGTCAACATCTTCGGCGGCATCGCCAAGTGCGACATGATCGCGACCGGCATCGTCGAGGCGTCGAAGAACCTCTCGCTCGCGGTGCCGCTGGTCGTCCGCCTCGAAGGCACCAATGTGGAGCTCGGCAAGAAGATCCTGGCCGAGAGCGGGCTCGCGATCATCGCCGCCGACAACCTGGCCGACGCCGCCCAGAAGGTCGTCGCTGCCGTGAAGAAGGGGGGCTGAGCGCATGGCCGTTCTCGTCGACGCCAATACCCGCGTCATGACCCAGGGTTTCACGGGCGCCCAGGGCACCTTCCACGCCGAGCAAGGCATCGCCTACGGCTCGACCTATGTCGGCGGCGTGACGCCGGGCAAGGGCGGCACCACCCATATCGGGCTGCCGGTCTTCGACACGGTCGCCGAATGCATGGCGAAGACCGGTGCGAATGCGTCGGTGATCTACGTCCCCCCGCCCTTCGCGGCGGATGCGATCCTGGAAGCGATCGATGCCGGGATGCCGCTGATCATCTGCATCACCGAAGGCATCCCGGTGCTCGACATGGTGCGGGTGAAGCGGGCGCTTTCGGGTTCCAGCTCGATCCTGGTCGGGCCGAACTGCCCGGGCGTGATCACCCCCGATGCCTGCAAGATCGGCATCATGCCGGGCCACATCCACCGGCGCGGCTCGGTCGGCATCGTCAGCCGCTCCGGCACGCTGACCTATGAGGCGGTGGCGCAGACGACGGCGGCCGGGCTCGGTCAATCCAGCTGCGTCGGCATCGGCGGCGACCCGGTGAAGGGGCTCGACTTCATCGACGTGCTGGCGCTGTTCCTGAAGGACCCGGAGACGAAGTCGATCATCATGATCGGCGAGATCGGCGGCCAGGCCGAGATCGAGGGCGCCGAGTTCCTGGCCCGCGAGAACTTCGCCCCCGGCAAGCCGAACAAGCCGGTGGTCGGCTTCATCGCCGGCGCGACGGCGCCCCCGGGCCGTCGGATGGGCCATGCCGGCGCCGTCATCTCCGGCGGCAAGGACACCGCCGAGGCGAAGATGGAAGCGATGCGGGCGGCCGGCATCCATGTCGCCGACAGCCCGGCCGCGCTGGGCTCCACCATGGTGAAGGCCCTGGCCGGCTGATGTCTGACGAGCGGATTCACGCCTGCGGGCCAGCGCCCTGCGGCGATCTGCTCTGGCCGGCCATGCTGCATGCGCGAGGCTGCCGGGCTGCCCGGCTTTCGTTCTGCGGCCTATGTTGAGCGGCGCCGCCCATCCGGGCGGCGCTTTCTTGAGCTGACACACCGCCGGGCGCGGCAGAACCCGCCCGGCCCGGAGGAGATGATGGCCGGTATCGACATCCTGGCGACCGTGATGAACGGGGCGAACGCCGCTTTCCTCGCGGACCTCTACGCCCGCTGGGCGGAGAAGCCCGACAGCGTCGATCCGTCCTTCCAGGAGCTCTTCTCCGCGCTCAACGACGAAGCCCGCGCCGTGCTGACCGATGCCTCCGGCGCATCCTGGGCGCCGCGGCCGCGCGGCGGCTTCGGCGAGGTGCCGGAGCCGCCGGCCGCTCCGAAAGGAGCCAAGGGCGCCAAGGGTGCGGCCGCCGATCCCGAAGCCTCGCGCCGCGCCGTGCTCGACAGCCTGCGCGCGCTGATGCTGATCCGCAGCTACCGGGTGCGCGGCCACCTCCAGGCGCAGCTCGATCCGCTCGGGCTGCAGCAGCCGAAGGCGCATCCCGAGCTCGATCCGAAGACCTACGGCTTCGGCGACGCCGACATGGACCGGCCGATCTTCCTGGACCACGTGCTGGGCCGCGAGAGCGCGACGCTCAAGGAGATTCTCGCGATCTGCCGCGCCAGCTATTGCGGGCCGATCGGCGTCGAGTTCATGCACATCCAGGACCCCGACCAGAAATCCTGGATCCAGCAGCGCATCGAGGGCGCACCCTGGCTCTCCGCCTTCGACGTCAACGCCAAGCGCAAGATCCTCCAGCAGCTGACCGAGGCCGAGGGCTTCGAGGCGTTCTGCGCGCGCAAATACTCGACCACCAAGCGCTTCGGCCTCGAAGGCGGCGAGAGCACCATCCCGGCGACCCAGACGGTGGTCGAGACGGTCGCCGCCATGGGCACCAAGGAAGTCGCGATCGGCATGGCCCACCGCGGCCGCCTCAACACCCTCGTCAACGTCGTGAAGAAGCCCTTCACCCAGGTCTTCAGCGAGTTCCGCGGCGTCTCCTCGAACCCCGAGGACGTGCAGGGCTCGGGCGACGTGAAGTACCACCTCGGCACCTCGACCGACCTCGAGATCGCCGGGAAGATGGTGCACCTGTCGCTGCAACCGAACCCCTCGCATCTCGAGGCGGTCAATCCCGTCGTCGCCGGCAAGGTGCGGGCGCGGCAGGACATGGCGGGCGACACCAAGGGCCGCCGCAGCGTGATGGCCATCCTGCTGCATGGCGACGCCGCCTTCGCCGGCCAGGGCCTGGTCTACGAGACGCTGGCGATGAGCCAGCTCATCGGCTACCGCACCGGCGGGACGGTGCATATCGTCACCAACAACCAGATCGGCTTCACCACCGTCCCGGTGCACGCCTATTCCGGCCTCTACTGCACCGACGTGGCCAAGAGCATCCAGGCGCCGATCCTGCACGTGAACGGCGACGACCCGGAAGCGGTAGTGTTCTGCGCGAAGCTCTGCGCCGAGTACCGCATGCAGTTCGGCGCCGACATCGTGCTCGACATCGTCTGCTACCGTCGCCACGGCCACAACGAGACCGACGAGCCGGCCTTCACCCAGCCGATCATGTATGCCCGCATCCGCGAGATGAAGACCACGCGCACCCTCTATGCCGAGCGCCTGGCGCAACAGGGCGCGGTGCCGGCCGAAGAGTCGAAGGCGATCAACGACGCCTTCTTCGCCCAGCTCGAGGACGCCTTCCAGGCGGCGGCGAATTTCCGCCCGAACAAGGCGGATTGGCTGGAAGGCCACTGGGCCGGCATCAAGGCCGCCGGCAATGGCGGCGAGGAGCGCGACGAGCCGACCGCGGTCGCGACCGAGACGCTCAAGGAAGTGGGCGCCGCACTCGCCCGCGTGCCGGAAGGCTTCAACGCGAATACGAAGATTCTCCGCCAGCTCGATGCCAAGAGGCAGGCGATCGAGAGCGGGGAGGGGATCGACTGGGCGACCGGCGAAGCGCTGGCCTTCGGCACCCTGCTGCTCGACGGCCATCGCGTGCGCCTCTCGGGCGAGGACGTGCAGCGCGGGACCTTCAGCCATCGCCATGCGGTGCTGGTCGACCAGGCGACCCAGGCCGAATACATGCCGGTCAACAACATCCGCGACGGCCAGCCGCGGATGGAGGCGTTCAACTCGCTGCTGTCGGAAATGGGCGTTCTCGGCTTCGACTACGGCTACACGCTGGCCGACCCGAACGTGCTCGTGCTCTGGGAAGCGCAGTTCGGCGACTTCGCCAATGGCGCGCAGGTGATCATCGACCAGTTCATCGCGAGCGGCGAGACCAAGTGGCTGCGCATGAGCGGCCTCGTGATGCTGCTGCCGCACGGCTATGAAGGGCAGGGGCCGGAGCATTCCTCGGCCCGGTTCGAGCGCTACCTGCAGCTCTGCGCCGAGCGCAACATGCGGGTCGGCAATCTGACGACGCCGGCCAACTACTTCCATGCGCTGCGCCGGCAGCTCAAGGCGAATTACCGCAAGCCGCTGGTGCTGATGACCCCGAAATCGCTGCTGCGCCACAAGCTGGCGGTCAGCCGGCTGGAGGATTTCGGGCCCGGCAGCGCCTTCCGCCACGTGATCCCGGAGATCGACGAGCTAGTGGCGCCCTCGGCCGTGAAGCGCGTCGTGCTCTGCTCCGGCAAGGTCTATTACGACCTGCTGGCCGAGCGGCGCGAGCAGGGCGTGAAGGACGTGGCGCTGATCCGGCTGGAGCAGGTGCACCCCTTCCCCCGCATCAGCCTGGCCAAGACGCTGGCGCCCTATACCGGCGCCGAGGTGGTCTGGTGCCAGGAGGAGCCCGAGAACATGGGCGCCTGGACCTTCGTCGACCGGCGGATCGAAGCCGTGCTCAAGGAGCTCGACATCAAGGCCAGGCGCCCCGACTTCATCGGGCGCGAGGAAGCGGCGAGCCCGGCGACCGGCCTTGCCAAGGTGCATGCGACGCAGCAGGAAGCCCTGGTGCGCGAAGCGCTCGGGCTGTAAGCGACGCGGCGGCGAAGAGGCGAAGAACGATGGCGACCGAGATCCTGGTGCCCACCCTGGGCGAGAGCGTGTCCAGCGCGACCGTGGCGCGCTGGCTGAAGAAGGTTGGCGAGAACGTCGCGGCGGACGAGCCGATCGTCGAGCTCGAGACCGACAAGGTGACGGTCGAGGTCCCCGCGCCCGCCGGCGGCGTGATCGAGAGCCAGGCGGCCGGCGAAGGATCGGAAGTGGGTCCCGGCGCCGTGCTCGGCACAATCGCGGCCGGCACCGTGGGCACCTCCGCCAAGCCCGGCCCGGCCCCGCAGCCTGCCGCCGCCGCCCCGGCGGCGCCGAAGGTCGAGGCGCCGCGCCCGGCTTCCGGCCCCGTTGCGGTGCCCGGCGCAGCCTCGCCGCACGCGCCGCTGCCGGCCGCCGCCAAGCTGATGGCCGACAACAATGTCGCCGCCGAGCAGATCGGTGCCGGCAGCGCCAAGGATGGCCGCATCGCCAAGGGCGACGTCATCGCCTTCCTGAACCGCCCGGCCGCCGCCGGCACGCCCGCCGCCCCCGCCCCGAAGGCGCCCCGCGCGCTGGAGAGCGGCGAGGAGCGGGTGAAGATGACGCGGCTGCGCGCCACCATCGCCCGCCGCCTCAAGGAAGCGCAGAACACCGCCGCGATGCTCACCACCTTCAACGAGGTGGACATGGGCAACGCGATGGCGCTGCGCACCGAGTACCGCGATGCCTTCGAGAAGAAGCACGGCGTGAAGCTCGGCTTCATGTCCTTCTTCGTGAAGGCCTGCGTCGCGGCGCTGAAGGAATTTCCGGCGGTCAATGCCGAGATCGACGCCGAGGACATCGTCTACAAGCACTTCGTCCATATGGGCATCGCGGTCGGCGGGCCCTCGGGCCTGGTCGTGCCGGTGCTGAAGAATGCCGACCAGCTCGGCTTCGCCGAGATCGAGAAGCGCATCGGCGATTTCGGCAAGCGCGCCCGCGACGGCGCCCTGAAGCTGGAGGAGCTGTCGGGCGGCAGCTTCACCATCACCAATGGCGGCATCTACGGCTCGCTGATGTCGACGCCGATCCTGAACCCGCCGCAATCGGGCATCCTGGGGATGCACAAGATCCAGGAACGGCCGATGGTCGTCGGCGGCAAGATCGAGATCCGGCCGATGATGTACCTCGCCCTCTCCTACGACCACCGGGTCGTCGACGGGAAGGAAGCGGTCAGCTTCCTGGTCCGCGTGAAGGAGAGCATCGAGGATCCGCGCCGGCTGATGCTGGACCTCTGAGCCGGGCGGGGCGCGAAAGCGCCCCGCTTGCGCATCAGGCGGGTATCGTCGCCCGCAGCGGCATCATGATGTCGGTCAGCAGCTCCGCCGGCGGCGTGGTGCGCACGTCGTTCAGGTATTCCTCGACGCAGGGTTCATCCGCCGGCTCCTCGCCGCTCTCCGGCAGCCATTCGCCGTAGAGCGCGGCATAGGCGGCCTCCAGCTCGGCATAGGGGCCGCGGAACCGCAGCGCCGCGACACGCCGCTCCGGCAGGTCGATCAGGCGGATCGTCCCCTCCGGCGTGGTGCCGGCCGGCACCGTCAGGCAGGCCTGGCTGCGGAGTGCGGCTGCCGGCACGCTCTTCGGGTCGTCGTGGTAGATGCCGAACCAGCGGGTCGTCTCGTCCACCAGGCCGCGGCCGCGGGCCCAGAGCTCCAGCCGCCCGAAGGCGTCGCCGATGTCGTTGTAGGCGCCCTGGTGGTCGATCGCCGCGAGCCGAAGCGCGGGCAAAGTGCGGATGCTGACCTCGATCATGTCCTGATCCTCCGATGGTGTTGCGGTCCGCGTCGGTTGCCCGATCCCGCCCTGCGCGCGGTAGGCGCCGGGCGGCACGCCATGGGCGGCGCGGAAGGCCCGGGTGAAGCCCGGCACGCTGCCATAGCCTGCCTCCCGCGCCACCGCGGCGATCGGCGCCGGCCCGCGCAGCAGCCGCGACGCGGCGTGGTGCAGCCGGAGCCGGATCGCCGTCTCCGCCGGGGTCTCGCCGGTCATCGCCCGGTAGACCCGGTGGAAATGGAAGGGCGAGAAGGCGGCGGCCGAAGCCAGGTCCTCGAGCCGCGGCGCCGAATCCGGCCGCGCCGCGATCAGCGCCGCGGCGCGGGCGATGCGCCGCGCATAGTCTTCCCGGGTCCTGGTCTTGGCCGCCATGCACGCGCTCCTTGCGTCCGATGCCGGGCGACCTTGGCCCAGCTCCGCTTGACGCGGGTTGCGCGATTCAGTCGATGCTCAGGCCCAGCCTCGCGACCCAATCCCGCTCATAGGCGACGCGCTCCTCGGCGAAGGCCAGGTATTCGCGCGGCCCCAGATACTCCCGCGGCATGTCCCAGCGGCGGACGATCGCCTGGCTCGCCTCGTCCTCCCAGGCCTTGCGCATGCTGCGATGGAGCGTCTCGACAATCTCCGGCGCCAGGCCGCGCGGGCCGACGATGCCATAGGGCGAGGTGACCACCATGTCGAAGCCGAGCTCGCGGAGCGTCGGCGCATCGGGGAAGCTCGGCAGCCGCTCCCGCGTCCAGACCGAGAGCAGCCGGAACTCCCCGCTCTCGACCTGCGGGCGCCAGGACTGGGCATCGGCCACCATGTCGATCTGCCGCCCGAGCAGCGCCGTGACACCTTCCTGCGCGCCGCGGAAGGGCACATGCGTCATCTCGGCGCCGACGCGGGACAGCAGATCCTCCATCGCGATGTGGTTGGAGGTGGCGATGCCGCTGGTCGAATAGGTCATGCGGCCTTGGGCGCGCTTCGCCGCCTCGAAGAATTCCGCCAGCGTGCGATGCGGGCTGTCGCTCCGGACTGCGGTGCCGAAGGTGAAGCCTGAGAACTGCATGATGTAGCTGAAGTCGCGCACCGGATCCCAGGTCGGCTGCCGGGTCAGGAAGGGATGGCGCAGGATCGACAGGTGATGGTGCGCCAGCGTGTAGCCATCCGGCCGTGCCTGCTGCACCAGGAACAGCGCGGCGAGCGTGCCGCGGGCGCCCGGCCGGTTCTCGCTGATCACCTGCTGGCCGAGGTCGCGGGCCATGATCTCGAACATCGTGCGCTGCAGCGCATCCAGCGACCCGCCGGGTGGCCAGGGCGTCAGCACCCGGATCGGCCGGTCGGGGTAGCGTGCCTGGCCGGAAGCGGGGGCCGCGAGCAATGCGGGGCCGAGGCCGAGGGCGGCACGGCGCGAGAGAGGGGGCATCGCGGTCACTCCATCCGAAGCCCGAGGCGCTGCACCATCTCCCGCTCGTAGGCCACGCGGCGGACGACGAAATCCTGGTAGCCCTCGGTGTCGAGATAGGCGAGCGGCATGTCGAATTGCTGGCGCACCGCCACGTTCTGCGGATCGAACAGCGCTGTCTTCATGGCATCGTGCAGCACCCGGACGACGCCCGGATCCATGCGCGGCGGGCCGGAGACCCCATAGGGAGAGGTGACGACCAGGTCGATGCCGAGCTCCTTCAGGGTCGGCACGTCGGGGAAGCGCGGCGCCCGCTCCCCTGACCAGACCGACAGCAGGCGCATGCGGCCGGCTTCGACCTGCGGCGCCCAGGTGGAGCTGTCCGCGATGCTGTCGACGCTGCCGCCGAGCACCGCGGTCACGCCCTCGTTGGCGCCGCGGAACGGCACGTGCACCAGCTCGATGCCGAGGCGCTGGCAGATATCCTCCATCGCGATGTGGTTCGATGTCGCGATGCCGCTGGTGGAATAGGTGAGCTTGCCCGGATTGGCGCGCGCGAAGGCGACGTAGTCCGCCCAGGAACGGTGCGGGCTGTCGATATGCACCGCGACGCCGAACAGCCAGCCGGTCATGCCGATGATGTGGGTGAAGTCGGTCGTCGCATCCCATTGCGGCGACCGCACCAGGAAGGGCCGCCGCAGCACCGAAAGGTGCATCTGGCCAAGCGTGTAGCCGTCCGCCCGTGCCTCGCGCGCCAGGAAGGCGGCGTGCAGGGTGCCGCCGGCGCCGGAACGGTTCTCGACCACCACCGGCTGGCCGAGCGCGCGGGCGCAGAGCTCGGCGATGGAGCGCAGCTGGCTGTCGGCGCTGCCGCCCGGCGGCCAGGGGATGATCAGCCGGATCGGCCGTTCCGGGAACCGGCCCTGGGCGATCGCCGGCGCCGCGAGCAGGGCGGCCCCCGTCGCGAGGAGGCCGCGCCGGCCCAGCATCCGCTTCATCATCCTGTTCCTCCCCCTTCGAGTACCCCTTCGGGGCTTGCCGCAGTCTAGCCCGGATATCTCACCGGGATCACGCACACTCGCCCGGGCCGCGGGAAGGTTTCGCGGGCTTGCGCACCGGCCGCCGGGGCGGCAGTTTCCGGCCCGCGTTCGTGAGTTCCAGGAAGGTCAGGCCAATGCCGGAAAGCTTCGATGTCATCGTGATCGGCGCCGGCCCCGGCGGCTATGTGGCGGCGATCCGTGCCGCGCAGCTCGGCCTGCGCACCGCCTGCGTCGAGAAGCGGGAGACGCTCGGCGGCACCTGCCTCAATGTCGGCTGCATCCCCTCCAAGGCGTTGCTCCAGAGCTCGGAGGCCTTCGAGGAAGCGGGGCACAAATTCGCCCAGCACGGGATCATCGTCGAAGGCGTCTCGCTCGACCTCGCGCGCATGCAGGCGCGCAAGGCCGAGGTGGTCGGCGCCAACGTCAAGGGCGTCGAGTTCCTGTTCAAGAAGAACAAGGTGACCTGGCTCAAGGGCGCCGGCCGCATCGCCGCCCCCGGCAAGGTCGAGGTCGCCGGCGAGACCTATGACGCCAAGCACATCGTGATCGCGACCGGCAGCGAGAGCGTGCCGCTGAAGGGCGTTCCGGTGGACGAGAGCCGCATCGTCACCTCGACCGGCGCGCTCGAGGTGGGTGCGGTGCCGAAGCACCTCGTCGTCATCGGCGGCGGCGTCATCGGGCTGGAGCTCGGCAGCGTCTGGAAGCGGCTTGGCGCCGAGGTGACGGTGATCGAGTTCCTCGACCGCCTGATCCCCGGCATGGATGCCGAGATCGCGAAGCAGTTCGAGCGCGTGCTGACCAAGCAGGGCGTCAAGTTCAAGCTGAAGACCAAGGTCACCGGCGCGGCGGTCGATGGCGAAGGCGTCACGCTGACCATGGAGCCCGCCGCCGGCGGCGCGGCCGAGCAGCTCCGCGCCGATCTCGTGCTGCTCGCGATCGGGCGGCGCGCCTATGCCGAGGGCCTCGGTGCCGCCGAAGCCGGCGTCGCGCTGGACGATCGCGGCCGCGTGCTGGTCGATGCGAAATTCGCGACCAACGTCCCGGGCATCTACGCGATCGGCGACGTGATCGCCGGCCCGCAGCTTGCCCACAAGGCGGAGGAGGAAGGGGTCGCGGTCGCCGAGATCATCGCCGGCCAGCATGGCCATGTGAACTACGCGGCGATCCCGAGCGTGATCTATACCTGGCCGGAGGTCGCGGCGGTCGGCGAGACCGAGGAGCAGCTGAAGGAGCGCGGCATCGCCTACAAGATCGGAAAGTTCCCCTTCACCGCGAATGGCCGCGCCCGCGCCATGGCGGAGACCGACGGCTTCGTGAAGATCCTGGCCGACAAGGCGACCGATCGCGTGCTGGGGGCCCATATCCTCGGCCCCGATGCCGGCACGCTGATCGCCGAGATCGCGATGGCGATCGAGTTCGGCGCGAGTGCGGAGGACGTGGCCCGCACCTGCCATGCGCATCCGACGCTGAACGAGGCGGTGAAGGAAGCGGCGCTCGCGGTCGACGGGCGCGCGCTGCACATCTGACCGCGCTTTTCACACCGCCTCGGCCTCCGCCGGCACGGGGCCTATCGCCGCGACGACGTCGCGGAAGGCCTGGACCAGGCCCTGGTCGAGCTTGCCCTGCATCTGGACCATGAGCGTCAGCGCCTGCTCGGGCGGCAGCGGCGGCTTGTAGGCGCGGCGCTCGATCAGTGCCGCGTAGATGTCGCAGATGGTGGTCAGCCGGTTGAGGTCGGAGACCTGGGCGCCGCGCAGCCGGTCCGGGTAGCCGGTGCCGTCCAGGTATTCATGATGGTGCCGGACGACGTCGAGCAGGCGATGGTCGAAGCGCTTCTGCCGCAGCAGCAGCTGGTGGCCGATGGCGGGGTGGGTGCGCATCACCTGCGTCTCCTCCGCATTCAGCCGGTCCGGCTTGTTGAGGATCGCGAGCGGGATCCGCGCCTTGCCGATGTCGTGCAGCAGCGCCGCCTGGGAGAGCAGGCGCTGGTCTTCCTCCCGGAAGCCGAGCTTCATCGCGAAGGAAGCGGCAAGGCCGGCGACCAGCAGGCAATGCTGGTAGGTGACGTCGTCGTGCTTCCAGACCACGTCGAGCCAGCCGCGGATATCGGCGACCCTGACCGCTTCCAGCACCGCATCGCCGCCTTCGGCGACGGTCTCCGGCGTGATCTCCCCATCCTTGCCCGCCGCATCGAACAGGTTCGAGAACACCAGGCCGGCCTTGACGATGCCGGCCCGCGCCAGATCGCGCCGCCGCGCCTCCTCCCGGTCGTTGCATTCGGCAAGGCCGAGCAGGGTCAGCAGCCGGGCGCAGACCACCTCGTGCGGCGCGTCGGCGGTCAGGATCTCGGTGGCGCCCAGCGCCGCGGCCTGGGTCATCTGGTGATGCGTCTTTTCCGGGATCAGGCAGAGCATCGGCGTGCCGGGGGCATGCAGCCGCGTCAGCGCCTTCCGCAGCTTGATCACCGCGGCGATCTTGTCGAAGGCGACGTCGCAGACGGTGATGCGGGAGGGGCCGGCCTCGGGCAGCGGCTGATCCAGGGACACGACGCGGCAGGGCCTGATCAGACACAGGGTCTGCCACAGGCGCAGGCTCGCATCGGGCCGGTCGGTCAACAACAGCATCGGCGATACAATGCCGGCTCCCGAAAGAGCGAAGTGTTAAAATCTCCGCGCCTTAAGGGGCCGTTTACGATACTCCAGGCAATGACTGTGAAAAAGTGACATGCATTCACGACTGAGGCGTCGATGCATCAATCCGCTCGCGGATGCGCGCGCCGCCAGGTCGCCAGCAGCGCCGCGGCATCGACCGCGGTGTAGCGCTGCGTCGTCGACAGGCTGGCATGGCCGAGCAATTCCTGGATCGAGCGCAGGTCGGCGCCGCCGCCGAGCAGATGGGTCGCGAAGGAATGCCGGAGCGCGTGCGGCGTCGCATGCTCCGGGATGCCGGCCAGGCGCCGGTACTCACGCATCGACCGCTGCGCGACCGCAGGGTCGAGCCGCCCGCCGCGCGCGCCCACGAACAGCGGCGCCTCCGGCGCGGCACCGGCGCGATAGGGCATCCAGGCGGCGACCGCGTCACGCACCGCCGGCAGCACCGGCACGATCCGCTCCTTCCCCCCCTTGCCGCGCACCTTGAGCGCCGCCTCGCTGCCCGGCAGCGGCGCGTCCCGGACATTCAGCGCCAACGCCTCCGCGATGCGCAGGCCGCAGCCGTAGAGCAGGGTGAACAGGGCCGTGTCGCGCGCCGCCTGCAGGCCCGCGGCTTCGTGCCGCCCCGCCTCGTAGCGGCTGCCGGCATTGGCCGCGACGTCACGCGCATCCGCGGGCGAGAGGGCGCGCGGCACCGGCGGCTTCGGCCGCGGCCCGCGCAGCCCGGCGAGCGGCAGCGGGGCCATGCCCTGCCGGCGGGTCAGGTAGCGGAGGTAGCCGCGCACCGCGGCGAGCGCCCGCGCGCGGGAGGCAGCCCCGAGCCCTTCGGTGGCGCGGCGCGCGAGGAAGCCGCGGAGGTCGGCCGGCCGCAGCGCCGCCAGCGCCGCGAGATCGGGCGCCGCGCCGAGATGCTTTGCGAGGAAGCCGAGGAACCCCGCCACGTCGCGGCGATAGGCATCGACGGTCAGCGGGCTGGCGCGCCGCTCCTCCGCCAGCCAGGCGAGGTAGGCATCGAGGCCGGCTTCGGCGGAAAGGCCGGCGGTCGTCACCGCGCCAGCGCCACCGCGACCGCGCGGCCGAGGAAGGCGAGCTGCGGCGCCGCATGGTTCTCCGGCAGCGCGGCCGCGTCCCGCGCGCCGAGCGCGATCAGCATCGGCGCGCCGCCCGGCTGCGGCACGCGGGCCAGCGCGTCGCGGGCGATCAGCGGCGCCGCTTCGGCATGCAGCAGGCTCGCTTCCGCAGGTGCGGCGCGCACCAGCGCTTCCCGCCCCGGACCGATCAGGCGGTGCACGGTGCCGGCCGGCAGCGCGAGCACGCCGCGGCGCGGCGGTGCTTCGGCGGCCAGGCTGCAACTCTCGAGGCCGAGCAGCGCCGGCAGCTCCTGCGTCACGGCCTCGATCGGGTCGCGCGCGCCCATCAGCGCCAGCACGCCGCGCGCGATGCGTGCCGCGAAGCCGTCCTGCGCGCGGCCATGCGCCAGCACCCGTGCGACCTCCGCCTCCAGCGCCGCCATGCGCGCGCGCTCGGCCGCCAGCATCGCCGCCATGTGGTCGGCCAGCGCTTCTCCATGCACGCGCCGCGGCGGCGTCAGCACCGCATAGAGGTCGGGCCGCTCGCTGAGGAATTCCGGATGCGCGCGCAGCCAGGCCTCGACCGCCGCGGCATCGGGGTCGGGGCCGTTGGCCATCAGAGGATGCTCTGCCCGGTCTTCTTCCAATCCGCCAGGAAGGCATCCAGGCCCTTGTCGGTCAGCGGGTGCTGCATCAACGCCCGGATGACGGAAGGCGGCAGGGTCGCGACATGGGCGCCGAGCTTGGCCGATTGCACGAGATGCACCGGGTGCCGGATCGAGGCGACCAGCACCTCGGTCGTCAGCTTCGGGTAGTTGCGGTAGATCTGCACGACGTCGGCGATCAGCGCCATGCCGTCCTGCGCGATGTCGTCGAGCCGGCCGACGAAGGGCGAGATGAAGGTCGCCCCCGCCTTCGCCGCCAGCAGCGCCTGCGCCGCCGAGAAGCAGAGGGTGACGTTGACCGGCGTGCCTTCCGCCGACAGCGCCTTGCAGGTCCGGAGCCCGGCTTCGGTCAGCGGCACCTTCACGCAGACATTGGCCGCGATCTTCCGGAGATACCGGCCTTCGGCGAGCATGCCTTCGGCATCCGTCGCGGTGACCTCGGCCGAGACCGGGCCCGGCGTGATATCGCAGATCTCGGCGATCACTTCCCGCATCACCCGGCCGGACTTCGCGATCAGGCTCGGGTTGGTGGTGACGCCGTCGAGCAGGCCGGTTTCGGCAAGGGCACGGATCTCGGCCACGTCGGCGGTATCGACGAAGAACTTCATGCTGATTCCCTGAGGGTTGGCGGCAGACGGTTGCGCCTTTGTTCACGCGGTAGCATAGCCGATCGGCCATGCCCCGCGGAAGCGGCGAGAGATGAAGGTCATGCCAGGGATGCGCGTGCTGCTGCCGCTGCCGCTCGCCGATGCCTATGACTATCGGGTGCCGGGCGGCCTCGCGGTCGCGTCCGGCGATGTCGTTCTGGTGCCGCTCGGCAAGCGGCAGGAGATTGGCGTCGCCTGGGATGGAAATGCCGATCCGAACCTTCCGGCAGCGAAGCTCCGCGACGTCGCGGGCAAGCTCGACGTCCCGCCGATGACCGAGAGCCTGCGGCGCTTCGTCGATTGGGTGGCGCAATACACGCTGAGCCCCCCAGGGGCGGTGCTGCGCATGGCGCTCAGCAGCCCGTCGGCGCTGGAGCCGGAGCCGCTGCAGGCCGGCTGGACGCGGTCGGAGCCGCCGGCCGGCGCCCGCCTGACCGAGGCGCGGCGGCGGGTGCTGGCGCTGCTCGCCCCGGGCGAGGTGATCGCCGGCACTGTCTTGGCCGAGGCTGCCGGCGTCTCCGCAGGCGTGGTGCGGGGCCTGGCCGATGCGGGCTTCCTGCGCCCGGCGCCGCTGCCGCGCGGCCGGGCCTTCGCAACCCCCGATCCCGATCATCCCGGCCCCGAGCTCGGGCCTGATCAGCAGCGCGCGGCGGCCGCCCTCCGCGCCGATGCCGCGTCGCGGCGCTTCGCGGTCACGCTGCTCACCGGCGTCACCGGCTCCGGCAAGACCGAGGTCTACTTCGAAGCCGTGGCGGAGACGCTCCGCGCCGGGCGCCAGGCGCTGGTGCTGCTGCCGGAGATCGCACTCTCCGCGCAATGGCTCGACCGCTTCCGCGCCCGCTTCGGCGTGGCGCCGGCCCTCTGGCATTCCGAGCTCACCTCCCGCACCCGTCGCCTCACCTGGCGCGCGGTTGCGGAGGGGGAAGCCAGGGTGCTGGTCGGCGCGCGCTCGGCGCTGTTCCTGCCTTTCCCCGATCTCGGCCTCGTCGTCGTCGACGAGGAGCACGAGACCGCCTTCAAGCAGGAGGAAGGCGTCGTCTACAACGCGCGCGACATGGCGGTGGTGCGCGCACGGCTCGCCGCAGCGCCCTGCGTGCTGGTCTCGGCGACGCCCTCGCTCGAGACGCTGACCAATGCGGAGGGCGGGCGCTACGCGCATCTCGACCTTGCGGAGCGGCATGGCGGCGCGGCGCTGCCCGACGTCGCCACGATCGACCTCCGGCGCACGCCCCCCGAACGCGGGCGCTTCCTCTCGCCGCCGCTGATCGAGGCGGTGGCCGAGACCTTCGCGCGCGGCGAACAGGCGATGCTGTTCCTCAATCGCCGCGGCTATGCGCCGATGACGCTCTGCCGCAGCTGCGGGCACCGGATGCAATGCCCGAACTGCTCGGCCTGGCTGGTAGAGCACCGGGCGCAGCGCCGGCTGCAATGCCACCATTGCGGCCATGCCGAAGCGCCGCCGGCCAATTGCCCGAAATGCGACGCGCCGCATTCCCTGGTGCCGATCGGCCCCGGCGTGGAGCGGGTGCTGGAGGAGGCGATGCTGCTCTGGCCGGAGGCGCGGCGCCTGGTGATGGCGTCCGACACCATTGCCGGCCCGGCGGCGGCGGCGGAGGCCGCGCGCGCGATCGCGGCGCGGGAGGTCGACCTGCTGATCGGCACCCAGATCATGGCCAAGGGCTGGCACTTCCCGCATCTGACCTTGGTCGGCGTCGTCGATGCCGATCTCGGCCTGGCCGGCGGCGACCTCCGCGCCGCCGAGCGCACGGTGCAGCTGCTGCACCAGGTCGCCGGGCGGGCAGGCCGCGCCGCGGCGCGCGGCCGCGTGCTGCTGCAAAGCTTCAGCCCCGAACATCCGGTGATGCAGGCGCTGGTTTCCGGCGACCTCGCCGGCTTCATGCAGGCGGAGGCGGCCGAGCGCCGCCCCGGCCATTGGCCGCCCTTCGGGCGGCTGGCGGCGCTGATCGTCAGCAGCGAGGAGGAGCGGGCGGCGGAGCGCACCGCGCGCGACCTCGGCGCCGCGGCGCCGCGCGGGGAGGGGGTGCAGGTGCTGGGCCCGGCGCCGGCGCCGCTCGCGTTGCTGCGCGGCCGGCATCGCCGCCGGCTGCTGCTGAAGACGCGCCGCGACATCGCGGTGCAGCCGCTGCTGCGCGAATGGCTGGCGCGCGTCGCGGTGCCGAACGCGGTGCGCGTGCAGGTCGACGTGGATCCGGTGGGGTTCCTCTGACGCGCTACGGCCGCCAGGCGCGGTGATAGGGGTGCCCGTCGCGGATCGCCTGGGCGCGATAGAGCTGCTCGGCGAGCATGCCGCGCACCAGAAAATGCGGCCAGGTCATCGGGCCGAGCGAGAGCCGCGCCTCGGCGCGCGCCAGCACCGCGGGGTCGAGGCCTTCGGCGCCGCCGATCAGGAACACCAGCGGCCGCCCGCTCTCCTGCCAGCGCGTCAGCATGCGCGCAAAACCCTCGCTGTCCGGCGCCGCGGCGCCGAGGTCGAGGGCGACGGCCAGGGCGCCGTCGGGCAGCGCGGCCAGGATCGCCTCGCCCTCGCGCCTGCGGATCTCGGCCGCGCTGCCGCGCGCTTCGGCGATCTCGGCGACCGTGAGCGGCGGCCGCAGCCGGGCGTTGAACTGTGCGAAGAGGGCGGCTTCCGGGCCGGCGCGCAGCCGGCCAACCGCAATGAGACGGGACCCTTTCAGGCCGCGCTCTCGGGCGGCGGGCTGTCCGGCCCCCACATCCGCTCGAGCCCGTAGAGCGCCCGCGCATCCGGCTTGAACAAATGGATGACGAGGTCGAGCGCGTCGATCAGCACCCAGTCCGGAGACGCCTGGACCGCATCCCGGCGGAGCCGAAGGCCGGCCTGTTCCAGGGCTTCCACCACATGCGTCGCCATCGCCTGGATCTGGCGGTCGACGAGGCCGGTCGCGATGATCAGCCGGTCCGCGTAATCGGCGCGGCCGGTGACATCCAGCACCAGGACGTCCTCGGCCTTGTCGTCCTCCAGGCTCTTGCGCGCCGCCTCGACCAGCTGCGCCAGGCGGTCGGGGGCGACCTTGGGCGGCCGGGTGCGGCGGGTGGGGCGCGGCGCGGCCGGCGCCTTCGCGGCCGGCTTGGCGGCGCTCGGCTTCGCCGCAGCCCGCGTCTTCGGCGTCGCGGTTACCCGGGTCGAGGGGCGGGCGGCGGCAGCCTTCTTCTTCTCGGCCACCGTCGGCGCCTTCGGCGCCGGCTTCGCCTTTGGCTTGGGCGCCTTGGCGGCCGGCTTCGCCTTCGGCTTCGCCGCCTTGGCCGTTGCCGCCGCCGGCGCGCGCTTCGGCGCCGGCTTCGGGCGCGGGGTTTCCGCGTCGCCGGTCTTGGGCGGGCTGGCCTTGGGCGTGCGGGCTATGGAAGCCTCCTGTGTCTCAGATGCCCCCTCATGCCGCAGCCCGCGGCAGGATTCCACCCCCAAGGCCGGATTGCCGGATCGCGGTCGCGCTCAGCGCCATCTCCCGCGCCGGCACCAGGCACCAGGGCGCATGGTCGGGCGCCGGCGCGGCCAGCAGCGCCCGCGGCCGCCGCCGGTGCCGCGCCAGCACCGAGGCTGCGGCGCCATGCAGCGCCCGGCGGGTGAAGCCCGGCCGCGGCAGCACCGCGATCGGCGTCCGGCGCGCGATCCGGCGCCAGCGGTCCCAGCGCGGCAGCTGCACCAGGTTGTCGGCGCCGAGGATCAGCACGAAGCGGGCGCGCGGGAAGCGGCGCCGCAGCGTGTCCAGCGTATCGGCGGTGTAGCGGGTGCCGAGCGGGCGTTCGATGTCGGTCGCGACCAGACGGGGCCCGCGCGCGATCGCGCGCGCCGAGGCGAGCCGAGCCGCGAGCGGCGCCATGCCGGCGCGCGGCTTCAGCGGGTTCCCCGGCGAGACCATCAGCCAGACCTCGTCGAGCCCGAGGGCGGCCAGCGCCCGCCGCGCCACATGCGCATGCCCGGCATGGGCCGGGTTGAAGCTGCCGCCGAGCAGCCCGATCCGTGCCCGCCGCCGATCGCCCCGGGCCCCGGGTCGCCGCATCAGCGAAGCCGCACCGAGACCGACGGCGCCTCGCCTGCGGCGAGCCCCTCATAGGTCACCTGCCAGGCCTGTCCGGGCCGCGCCGGCTGCGGCGCCGAGAAGCTGCCCAGCGAGAGGATGTCCCCGGGCCGGAGCGGGCGCCCGGCTTCTGACAGGTCCCGCGCCAGCCAGGCGACGGCGTTCAGCGGGTGGCCGAGGATGGCGCTGCCCGGCGCGCGCGCCACCGGCTGGCCGGCTTCGCTGAGCGTCACCTGCATGACGCCGAGCCGGGTGGCGAAATCCGCATTCGCCACGACCGGGATCGGCGTGCCGACCACGCCGAGCCGGGCGCCGACATTGATCGCGAGCAGATCGCCGAGGCTGGGCCGATGCTCCGGCGCATAGACGAGGTCTGCGAGCTCGATGAAGGGGATCACCTGGTCGAGATGGCCGAGGATCGCGACGGGATCATTCCCTGCCGCTTCCAGCCCGGCGCGGGAGACCCGGACGAGGAGGTCGGCCTCGACCACCGGCACCGCCCCGAATGCGGCCTCGACCTCGCTGCCCGAAGGCGCGCGCAGGGTCGCGAAGAAGATCGCGCCGCGCACCGGGCGATCGACGCCGAGGCGCTGCTGCGCGGCGGCACTCGTCAGGCCGAGCTTCCAGCCGACGACGTCGCCGAGCGGCTGCGCGAAGAACGCGATCACCTGGCGCTGCACGCAGGCGCCGTCTTCCGGCGTCAGGCCGGGGAAGGGCGGCGGCGAACGTCGTTCCAGCATCGCCTGGGCGAAGCGGGCGATCGCCGGAAGTTCGGGGCAGGCGGCCCGCGCCGGCACCGCCGCCAGCGCCGCGAGCATGGCAAGGGACAGCATCCGAAACATCGTTCGTTCCTCCCCGACTCGTCAGGGCCGGATCTGCCCGGTCCCGATCACCTGGTAGCGATAGGTGCAGAGCTGTTCCAGCCCGACCGGGCCGCGCGCATGCAGCCGCCCGGTCGCGATGCCGATCTCCGCGCCGAAGCCGAACTCGCCGCCGTCGCAGAACTGCGTCGAGGCATTCCAGAGCCCGACCGCGGAGGCGAGGCCGTTCAGGAAGCGCTGCGCCGCTTCCGCATCCTCGGTCACGATCGCCTCGGTGTGCTCGGAGCCGTGGCGGCGGATGTGGTCGAGCGCGGCATCGACGCCGTCGACGACGGCGACCGAGAGCACGGCATCGAGCCATTCGGTGGAGAAATCCTCCTCGGTCGCGGCGGGCAGATCGGGGCGGATCGTCCGCGCGCGCGCATCGGCGCGGAAGCGGCAGCCGAGCGCGGCCAGGTCGTCGATCAGCGCCGGCAGCAGCGAAGGCGCGATCGCGGCGTCGATCAGCAACGTCTCGGTCGCGCCGCAGACGCCGGTGCGGCGCAGCTTGGCATTGGCCAGGATGGCGCGCGCCATCGCGGGATCGGCGGCTTCGTGGACGTAGGTGTGGCAGAGGCCTTCGGCATGGGCCAGCACCGGCACCCGCGATTCCTCCTGCACCCGCGTCACCAGCGACTTGCCGCCGCGCGGGATGATGAGGTCGATCAAGCCGGCGGCGCGCAGCATGGCGCCGACGAAGGCGCGGTCGGCGGTGGGCGCGATCTGGACTGCCGCCTCCGGCAGCCCGGCTTCGCGGAGGCCCGCCACCATCGCGGCGTTGATCGCGGCCGAGCTTCGCGCGCTGTCGGAACCGCCGCGGAGGATCACCGCGTTCCCCGATTTCAGGCAGAGCCCGGCGGCATCGGCGCCGACATTGGGACGGCTTTCGAAGATCATGCCGATGACGCCGATCGGCTGTGCGACGCGCCGGATGACGAGCCCGTTCGGCCGCGTCCATTCCGCGAGGGTGCGGCCGGCGGGATCGGGCAGGTCCGCGATGATTTCGAGCCCTTCGGCCATGGCGTCCACGCGCGCCGGCGTCAGGGTCAGGCGGTCCTGGAAGGCGGCGCTGAGCCCGGTCGCGGCGCCGAGATCGGCCTCGTTGGCGGCGAGGATCGCCGGCGCCGTCGCGCGCAGCGCCGCGGCGGCGGCGCGGAGTGCGGCATCCTTCTGCGGGGTCGGCGCCGCGGCGAGTGCCGTCGTCGCCGCGCGCGCGGCGCGGGCGGCGGTTTCCAGGCTGGCGGCGGCATCCCGATCGAGGGCGGTCACGGCATCTGCTCCCGCGCCCTCTTATGGGCGCTCATGGCTGGAAGATAAGCGCGATCAGCCCGGGCGGACCACCAGATCGTCGCGATGCACCATCTCGTCGCGGCCGCGCCAGCCGAGGATCGCTTCCAGCGCCTCGCTGCGATGCCCGGCGATGCGGGCGGCATCCGCGGCGTCGTAGGCGACGAGGCCGCGCGCCAGCTCCGCCCCCGCCTCGTCGCGGATCGAGACCGGATCGCCGCGGTGGAAGCCGCCCTCGACGCGCCGGATGCCGGCCGGCAGCAGCGAGGATCCGCGCGCCAGCGCCCGCGCCGCGCCGGCATCGACCACCAGCACGCCGAGCGGCGCCATGCTGCCGCCGATCCAGCGCTTGCGGGCGGAGCGGCCTTCCTCGGCGCCGAGGAACCAGGTGCAGGGCGCGCCCTGTTCCAGCGCCAGCAGCGGGCGATCGACCTTGCCGAGCGCGATCGCCATGGCGCAGCCGGCGGCCGTCGCGACCTCGGCCGCGATCAGCTTGGTGCGCATGCCGCCCGAGGAATAGCCGGGCGGCGGATCGCCGCCCATGGCCATGATCTCGGGCGTCAGCCGCTCGACCAGCGGCAGGTGCCGGGCGGCCGGGTCGCGCCGCGGATCGGCGGTGTAGAGCCCGTCGATGTCGGACAGCAGCACCAGCGCATCGGCGGAGATCATGGCGGCGACGCGGGCGGCCAGCCGGTCGTTGTCGCCGAAGCGGATCTCGGTCGTCGCCACCGTGTCGTTCTCGTTGATCACGGGGATGCAGCCGAGTGCGAGCAGCGTGCCGAGCGTCTCCCGCGCATTGAGGTAGCGGCGGCGATCCTCGCTGTCCTCCAGCGTCAGCAGCAGCTGCGCGGCATTCAGCCCATGCGCCGCGAGCGCTTCCGCCCAGGCGCCGGCGAGCCGGATCTGCCCGACCGCGGCCGCCGCCTGCTTCTCCTCGAGCTTGAGGCGCGCGCGGGTGAGGCCCAGCACCCGGCGGGCGAGCGCGATGGCGCCGGAGGAGACCAGCACCACCTCGACCCCGCGGGCGCGAAGCGCCGCGACATCGGCCGCGATGCCGGCGAGCCAGGCGATGCGGGGCGCGGCCGTCGCCTCGTCGACCACCAGGGCGGAGCCGATCTTGACGACGACGCGCCGGGCGGCGGCGAGGGAGGGGGTCATGCGGATGCGGTCTTCGTGCGGCGGCTAGGCGGGGACCGAGGGGTGGTCGCGGCCGATGCGATGATGATTGGCAAGCTGGCTGCCGATGGTCTGGGAGCTGACATCGAAATACTCAGCCGCCCCTTCGATGGCGTCGCCGGAGAAATCGCCCGCCAGGTAGTCGCTGAGCGCCTCGATGGGGGCCAGGAACTCGGCAGCGAAGCCGCGTTGCACCTTTTGCCGGGCCGTATCCGCATCGGTCGCCGGATGCCAATGGTCGTCCGCCGCGGCGAGGTGGTCGGCGATGAAGCGGGCCGCCTCGAAGCGGCGTCCGGTGCTGCGCTTGCGTCGGAAGAAGAAGCGCACATCGCGCGCCGCTCCGGCAACGGCCAGCGACACGGGCGGCCCCTTCGCCGCACGCTGCACGGCTTCCAGCGCCGATGCCGGGAGGCCGAGCAGCCCCGCCAACATCTCATCCGGCACCGGGCCGGTCGCTCCGGATAGCCCGAGCGCATCGCGCAGCTTCGTCGCCATGCGCCGGCCGCGCGTCGTCGGCAGCAGGCCCTTCGGGGGGTCGCGATCGGGCGGGGTCGCCGCAAAACGCCCATGCAGTCCCGGCAGCCCGGCGAGTGCAAGCACCTGCTGCAGCGTCGCATCCGGCGCCCGGCCGGCGCAGGCGGCCGCCACCTCGTGCATGGCACCTTCGCCGGTCGCATCGGCAACGCCGATGATGCGGTCGACCAGGCCGTCCGGCGCCTCGCCCGGATCGAAGCCCAGCAGGGCTTCGAGGCGACGGAAGCGAGTGACTGCCGGATCGCCGCGTTCCTCGCGCAGCATCCGCCACAGCGATGCCTGTTCCGCGCCGGCGCCGAACGTCGTCAGCCTCTCGATCACCAGCTCCACGAAGGCGTCGATGCCGGCTTCCAGTGCCTCGGCCGTGACGACCGCCCTGAAAGCCGCCCGGTAGGCGATCATTTCATTCGGTGACCGGGCCGATGGCTGGGCGACGATCTCCGCCGCCTCGCCATCGGAGCGGATGGTGACATTGGGCCAGAGGAAGCCGCCGCCCGCCGCCGGCACTTCATGGGCCATCCGCCAGGCATGGTCAGGGTTGTGCGAGGGTGGCGCCCCTTCCCAGCGAAGCCGCCACCAGTTCGCGGCGAACCAGGCAGCGAGCGGCCGTGCCGAGAGATGCACCGATTCCTGCAGCGACTGCGACCACATGTTGTCCGAACGGGACGCGTTGTGGTCGCCGACACGGAAGGCGAGCATCGCCGCGGTGGGATCGCCGAGAGCGGCGCCTGTCTCCGTCCATTCCGTCTCGATGCTCAGGCCGTCGCGCATCGCTTCGACCATTCGCTGCGCAGGAGCTCCGCCAGAGGATCGCTCTCCTGCAAGGGATAGCCGTGATAGCGGCCGTCGCCCTCGTGCTGGGCCTCGAGCGGTACGCCTTCCTCGGTCACCGCCCAGACCAGTCCCGGCCAGTCGCCCTCAGCCGTCCGGGCATCCACCAGGCCAAGTGCCAGCCCCCGGCGCAGCAGGCCGAGCGCGTCCGCCCGTCGCGTCAGGGCGACGCGGTCGCAGAGCGTCTTGCCGCGTCGCGGGCTGGCGGGCGGGACCAGTCCGAAATCGCCGGGGTTCCGCTTGTGCTCCGGGTTGCCGGTGTAGTGCGCGCGACCGGCGAGCGCCGCCAGGCTCGGGCCGCGACGCCCGGCATCCTCCGCCGCCAGGATGCGGCGCTTCGGGTTCCAGCTGCCGGGCGGGCGCTTCATGACCGAAGCCTAGTCGAAGCCCTGACGGAAAGTGAAGGGCGCATCATACCGCCGCCCGCGCCGCTGCGATCGCGTCCGCGAGCTGGCGGAGCGTGGCCGGCACGCCGTCGCCGGTGGCGCCGCTGATCAGCAGGACCGGGGCGCCGCTGGCGCGCTCCAGCGCCTTCACACGGGCGGTGCGCGCCTGCGGCGTCATGGCGTCGAGCTTGTTGAGCGCCAGGATCTCGGGCTTGTCGGCGAGGCCGCCGCCATAGGCGGCGAGCTCCTCCCGCACCGTGCGCCAGGCATCGGCGGGGTCGGCGGCGGTGCCGTCGATCAGGTGCAGCAGCACCGCGCAGCGCTCCACATGGCCGAGGAAGCGGGTGCCGAGGCCGGCGCCCTCCGCCGCGCCCTCGATCAGGCCGGGGATGTCGGCGAGCACGAATTCCTCGGCATGGCTCAGGCGCACGACGCCGAGCTGCGGGTGCAGCGTGGTGAAGGGATAGTCGGCGATCTTCGGCCGCGCGGCGGAGCTGGCGGCGAGGAAGGTCGACTTGCCGGCATTGGGCAGGCCGATCAGCCCGGCATCGGCGATCAGCTTGAGGCGCAGCCAGATCCAGCGCTCCTCCCCCGGCCAGCCCTTGTCGGCGCGGCGCGGCGCGCGGTTGGTGCTGGTCTTGAAATGCGCGTTGCCGCGGCCGCCATCGCCGCCCGTCGCGATCACCGCGCGCTTGCCGGGGGCGTCGAGGTCGACGAGCAGCGTCTCCTTGTCCTCGGCCAGGATCTGGGTGCCGACCGGGACCTTGAGGACGACGTCCTCGGACGCGGCGCCGGTGCAGTCGGACCCGGCGCCGTTGCCGCCCTTCCGCGCCTTGAAGTGCTGCGCGTAGCGGTAGTCGATCAGGGTGTTGAGGCCGTCCACCGCCTCGATCGCGACATCGCCGCCGCGGCCGCCATTGCCGCCATCCGGCCCCCCGAACTCGATGTATTTCTCGCGCCGGAAGGCGACGACGCCGTCGCCGCCGTCGCCGGCTTTCACGAAGACCTTGGCCTCATCGAGGAATTTCATCGGGGCGGTTCCGGGCCGCGCGACGCGCGGCCAAAAGCAGACGGGGGCCGAAGGGCCCCCGTGCGAGACGCTCGGTGCGGGGGCGCGCGTTTACTCGGCGGCCTGCGGCACCGGCTCCACCGTCACGTGCACGCGGCCTTCGGCGCGGCGGAGGAACTTCACCCGGCCGTCGACCGCGGCGTGCAGGCTGTGCTGCCGGCCGGCATAGACGTTGGTGCCCGGGATCATCTTGGTGCCGCGCTGGGTCACGATGATGTTGCCGGCCTTCACCACCTGGCCGCCGAACAGCTTCACGCCGAGGCGCTTGCCTTCGGAGTCGCGGCCGTTGCGGGACGAACCGCCTGCCTTCTTGTGTGCCATGGCTGCGCTCCTTGCCTCAGGCCGCGGTGATGGCGGCGATCTTCAGCACCGTCTGGTGCTGGCGATGACCGTTCTTGCGCCGGCTGTTCTGGCGGCGGCGCTTCTTGAAGATGATCACCTTGTCGCCGCGGTCGTGCTCGACGACGGTCGCGGTGACGGTCGCCCCCGGCACGGTCGGCGCGCCGATGGTGAGCCCGGCCTCGCCGCCGACGGCGAGCACGTCGTGGAAGGTGATGGTGCTGCCCGGCTCGGCCTCGAGGCGCTCCACCGTCAGGGTGGCGTCGGCGGTGACGCGGTACTGCTTCCCGCCGGTGCGGATCACTGCGTAGGTCATGCGGCCCTTCGTCGGACTTTGCTGGGCACCGGCTCGCGCCGGGTGGGCTTTCGGTCTTGGTCCGGGGCGCTGGTTCGCACGGCGGCCACGAACGGCCGCCGGCGACGCCGAGGCGCCGCCGGGAGGAGGGGCGTATAGCGGCGCCTGACCCGCCCCGTCAATAAGGGCTTGCGTCGGGTGTTGCGCGGCCGGCGCCGCTTGCCTATACGGCGGCTCCCACGCTGCGGAGAGGTGGCAGAGTGGTCGATCGCGTCGGTCTCGAAAACCGAAGTGGGTGCAAGCCCACCGTGGGTTCGAATCCCACCCTCTCCGTTCTCCCCACAGCTTAAGCCATTCAGGAATCTGCCTTTTCCAAGCGGGATCCTGCGACGCTCCGCCGTTCCGCCGCCCTCTCCTCGCGGCTGATGAAATCCCGCCAGACTTGTCACTCCCGCCCGGCTGCCGCCTCGCCCTATCCCAGCCCTGCAACGGCCGGAAACGGCAGCAGGCGAGCGGGAGGCTCAGGTCATGGCGGCGTATTCCACGATCGATGACGGCAGCGCGGGCGCCCGGGCGGTGCCACAGGCGCCCGGGTGGCTTGCCCTGGCGGCCTCGCCGAGCTTCGCCCTCATGGGCCTGATCGCCGCCATCGATGCGCCGCGGACCGCGCTCTGCGCCTCGGGCGTCCTGCCGGTCGACGGCATGACGGCGATGTACGCGCTGATGAGCCTCTTCCACCTGCCGCCCTGGCTCGCGCTCGTCCGCGGCCGCCCGGCGGCGCGCGCCTGACCGACACCCGAAGGAGACCGACCATGACGCATGCGATCGCCTCGCGCGAAGCCTGGCTCGAAGCCCGCAAGGCGCTTCTCGCCAAGGAACGCGCCATGACCCACGCGCTCGACGAACTCCGCGCCGAGCGCCGGGCGCTGCCCTGGGTGCGGGTCGAGACGGACTACGTCTTCGATGGGCCCGATGGCGCGGTCGCGCTCGGCGACCTGTTCGGCGGCCGCAGCCAGCTCGCCATCTACCACTTCATGCTGACGCCGGGATCGGACCATATCTGCCCCGGCTGCGCCTTCACCGTCGACCACGCCGACGCAGCGCGACAGCATTTTGGCCACGCCGACCTCGCCTTCGCTGCGGTCTCGCGCGCGCCGGTCGCGCGGATCGAGGCGGTCAAGGCACGGATGGGCTGGGGCTTCCCCTGGGTCTCCTCGGAAGCGAGCGGCTTCAACTACGATTTCGGCGTGTCCTTCACCGCCGAGGACCGCGCCGCCGGGCGCGCCTTCTACAATTACGGCGTCACGAGGATCGAGCGCAGCCCGGACATGTTCGGCCTCAGCGTCTTCGCCAAGGAGGACGGTGCGATCTTCCACACCTACTCGACCTATCACCGCGGCACCGAGTTGCTGATGGGTGCCATGAACTGGCTCGACCTCGTGCCCAAGGGCCGCAACGAGGCCGGCGGCACCATGAGCTGGGTGCGGCTGCACGACGCATATTGAGCGTCAGTCCGGGATCCGCGTCAGCTTCGGCCGCCAGATGCCGAGCACGACATTGGCGGTGGCGACCGCGAGCAGCACCCAGAGCACGTTCCACTCCGACCCCGGCGCGCCGCCCAGCGTCGCCGGGTCGAGCCGGCCGGCCAGCGCCGCGGCGGCCCGCTCCGCTTCCTCCTGCAACGGGCCCTGGATGCCGATCAGGCCGCCTTCGAAGATCAGGATGCCGCTCGCGAGTTTCACCCAGGCCCAGCCGGCATTGTGGAAGCCGCGGGTGACCGCGATCGAAAGCAGACCCGCGATCAGCGTGACGGCGACCGAGGGCAGGAAGACCCAGGTGGCGATGGCGCCCATCGCGCCGCGCATCGCCGCGTATTCGGCAAGCGCGCTCGGCGGCGGCAGCAGGGCCAGCATCACGAGGAAGCAGGCCATCGCGCCGATCAGCCCGGTGGCGCCCATCGTGTGCAGGAATTTTAACGCGCGCCGCAACTCTGCCTAAACTCCTGTGGGTCGAAGGGAACGGAACCTTACGCCCGACGGAACGCCGGCGACAGCAGGAACACCGTCTCAGCGCCCCGCCGCCACCCAGCGCGCCGCCGCATCCGCCAGCAATATCTTGTCCGTCCCCAGCGCGAAGGCGCGCACGCCGCGCGCCTGCCAGGCGGCGACCTGCGCGCGGCCACGTTCGATGTCGGGGTCGAAGACCGGCATGATCAACGGCAGCGCGGCCGCCTCCGCCGCCGCCAGCATGCGCGTCAGCGCCGCTTCGATCTCCGGCCGCCGCCAGTCGCCGGAGAACCCCATCGAGACCGCCAGGTCGAAGGGGCCGGCCATCAGCGCGGTGAGCCCCGGCACGGCGGCGATCGCCTCGATCGCGGCCAGCCCCTCCATGGTCTCGACCAGCGCGATGCAGCCGGCTTCGGTCGTCGCCGCGAAGCCGGGCCAGTCGCGCGTGTGATGGCCGCCGGCGCGGATGCAGGGGCAGGCGCCGCGCGTGCCCTCCGGCGCGAAGCGGGTCGCGGCGACGGCGCGGGCGGCCTGGGCCGCATCCGCGACCCCGGGCACCACGACCGCGACCGCGCCGGCATCCAGCACCGCCGGGATGCCTGCGATCGAGGCGACCCGCACCAGCGGTGCCAATCCCGCGGCGTCGCAGGCGCGGAACAGCTCGGTCGCGCGCTCCAGCCCGAAATGCCCGTGCTCGAGGTCGACGATCGCGTAGTCGAAGCCCGAAGCGCCGAGGATCTCGACGCATTCGGGATGCGGCAACTGCGCCCAGGTGCCGAGCACCGGGCCGGGCCCCGCCAGCAGGGCAGCGAAGCTACGCCGCGGCATGGCGGTGCAGCAGCGCCCGTGCCGCGGTCGCGATGCGCGCGGCGTCGGGGATGACGGCGCGTTCCAGCCTGTCGTTGTAGGGCATGGGCAGATCCGGGTTGCCGAGGCGCATGACCGGCGCGTCCAGCCAGTCGAAGCAGGCTTCCTGAAGCTGGGCGGCGATCTCGGCGCCGATGCCGCCGGTGACGCAGGCCTCATGGACGATCAGGCATCGGTTTGTGCGCCGGACGGAAGCGGCGATGGTCTCGGTGTCGAGCGGGCGGATGGTGCGGGGGTCGACCACTTCCGCCTCGATCCCCTCGCGCGCCAGCAGCCGCGCCGCGGCGAGCGCGCGGGGCACCATCGCCTGGATGGCAATGATCGTCAGGTCGCGGCCGCGGCGCTTCACCTCGGCGCGGCCGATCGGCAGCGCATAGGGGTGGTCCGGCACCGGCCCGCGGCTTTCGACATAGAGCAGCTTGTGCTCGCAGAAGACGACCGGCCCGTCATGCCGGATCGCCGCGGTCAGCAGCCCCTTGGCGTCGTAGGGCGTGGCGGGGGCCAGCACGACCAGGCCCGGCACATGCGCGAACCAGGCCTCCAGGCACTGGCTGTGCTGGGCGCCGAGGCGGATGCCGCCGCCCTGCGGCCCGCGCAGCACCATCGGCATCGTCGCCTGCCCACCCAGCATGAAGCGCGCCTTGGCCGCCTGGTTGACCAGCATGTCCATCATCAGGGTGACGAAGTCGAAGATCTGCACCTCGGCGACCGGGCGCAGGCCGCGCAGCGCGGCGCCGACCGCGACGCCGCCGATCGCCTGCTCGCTGATCGGCATGTCGCGCACCCGCGCCGTCCCGAAGGCGTCGCGCAACCCGCGCGAGCAGCCGAAGATGCCGCCGATGCGCCCGACATCCTCGCCGATCAGCAGCACCCGCTCATCCTCTGCCATCGCGTCGTGCAGCGCTTCGCGGATCGCCTCCACATAGCCGATCTCCCGCTCCCCCGGGGGCGGCGGGTTGGGTGTGGTCGGCAGCGGCGGCATCACCGCCGGCGCCATCGCCTCCCATTCCGGTTCCGGCGCCGTGCGCGCCTCTGCGACGGCAGCCTCGATCTCCCGCTCCGCCGCGTCGCGGATGCCATAGAGTGCCGCGGCATCGGCGAGGCCCGCTGCCAGGACACGGCGTTCGAGGCGCAGGATCGGGTCGCCGCCGCGGCCTTCCGCCTCCTCTACGGCCGCGCGATAGGCGGGCAGGTTGGCGCGCATCGAATGGTCGCCCCAGCGCCAGGTCGCCGCCTCGACAAAACTCGGGCCTTGGCCGGCGCGGGCGCGCGCCACGGCGCGGCCGACCGCCGCATGCAGCGCCGGCGCGTCGTTGCCGTCGACCGCCTCGCCCGGCATGCCGTAGCCGGCGGCGCGTGCCGCGAGGCCTGGACCCGCGGTGCTCTCCGCCTGCGCGGTCGACAGGCCGTAGCGGTTGTTCTCGCAGAGGAAGATCAGCGGCAGGCGCCAGAGGGCGGCGAGGTTCATCGCCTCGTGCACCACGCCTTCATTGGCGGCGCCGTCGCCGAAGAACACCACGCCGATGCTGCCGCCGCGAAGCGCGGAGGCCAGCGCCGCGCCGCAGGCGAGCCCCGGTCCCGCGCCGACCACGCCATTGGCGCCGAGGATGCCGAGCGAGAGGTCGGCGATATGCATGGAGCCGCCGAGCCCGCCGCAATAGCCGCTCGCGCGCCCCATCAGCTCCGCCATCATGCGCGTCATCGACGCACCCTTGGCGATCGCATGGCCATGGCCGCGGTGATGGGTCAGGATCCAGTCGGCGTCGGTCAGGTGCGCGCAGGCGGCAGCGGCGATCGCCTCCTGCCCCACGCAGCTATGCGCGGTGCCCTTGACCAGGCCCTCCTGGAACAGCGCCTCGACCCGCTCGTCGAAGCGGCGAACGCGCAGCATCATGCGGTACAGCGCCAGCAGGTCAGCCATCGCTGAGCCCATGCATGGCAATGCACTTCACCTCGCAGATGATGCCCGGCGTCGAGAAGCCGGCAACCCCGAAGCCGGTCCAGGTCGGGTAGGGGGGCGCGTCGAAGCAGCGGTCCTTCACGCGCAGGAAGATCGGCAGCATCGCCGGCATGTCGAGGAACCAGGTCTCCATCTCGATCACGTCGCGGAAGCCGGCGCCGGCGGCGGCGAGCACCCGCCCGACATTCTCGAGCGCCTGCGCCATCTGCGCCTCCGGCTCCTCCACCACGGAGAGGTCCGGCCGCCGCCCGACCATGCCGGCGATGCGGAGCGTGCCGTCCACGAGCACGCCGGGCGCGTAGCGGAACCGCTCCCAGAGCGGCTCCATCCCAGGGGGGATGACGATCCGTCGTTCCGGCATCACAGCACCTTCGGCAACCAGAGGGCGAGGCCCGGGAAGGCCATCAGCAGGATCAGCACCAGCACCTGCAACCCGATGAAGGGCCACATGGCGGCGAAGATCTCGTCGAGCGTCATGTCGGCGGGGGCCACCGACTTCAGATAGAAGCAGGCCGGCGCAAAGGGCGGCGTCAGGTAGGCGATCTGCATCGCCATGTTGAACAGCACCCCGAACCAGATCGGGTCGTAGCCGAGCGCGACGATCGTCGGCACGAAGACCGGCACGGTCAGCAGCAGGATCGCGATCCAGTCCATGAAGAAGTCGAGCAGCATCCAGACCAGCAGCATCAGCAGGATCACGACCGGACCCGGGAAGGGCAGGCTGCCGAGCTGCGCGCGCAGGAAGTCGATGCCGCCGAGCAGGCTGTAGACGCCGACCAGCGCATTGGTGCCGAGCACCAGCCAGATCACCATGCCGCAGGCCGCCATGGTCTGCACCAGCGCATCGCGCACCAGCGCCAGGCTGAGCTCGCCCCGCACCCGCACCGCCAGCAGCGTCCCGGCGCAGCCGACCGCGGCACTTTCCGTGACGCTCGCGATGCCGGTGTAGATCGAGCCGAGGGTCGCCAGCAGCACCAGCAGCGGCAGCACGACGCCGCGGAGTGCCCGGAGGCGCGCGCCGAGCGGCACCAGCTCGGAAGCCGGCGGCGGCGGGCCCAGGCTGGGGTCGATCGCGCAGCGCAGCAGCACGTAGCCGGCATAGACGGCGGCCAGCAGCAACCCCGGGATCAGGCAGGCGGTGAACAGGTCGCCGACCGGCACGCCGGTCGCCATGCCGTAGAAGACGAGCTGCAGCGCCGGCGGGATCATCGAGCCGAGCGTGCCGGTCGAGCAGACGAGGCCGATCGACAGCTTGCGGTCGTAGCCGAGCCGCAGCAGCTGCGGCAGCGCGACCAGGCCCATGAGCACGATCTCGCCGCCGGCGACGCCGATGATCGCGCCGATCACGATGCCGACCGCGATGGTGACGAGGCCGGCGCCGCCGGCCAGCCGCCCGGTCCAGAGCCTGGCCGCGTCGTAGAGGTCGCGCGCGAGGCCCGAGCGTTCCAGCACGCTCGCCATGAAAATGAAGAAGGGGACCGCGACCAGCACGTAGGAATCGAGGAAGGAATAGGTGCGGGACGCGATCAGCAGCAGCCCCGGCGGCCCGAAGGCATAAAGGCAGATGCCGACCCCGATCGAGCCCGCGGTGAAGGCGAGCGGCACGCCGATGACGAGCAGGATCGCGAGGGCGGCGAAGATGCCGAGCGAAAGGAGGGCAGGGTCGCCCATCAGCGCGGCGGCATCCGGCGCTGCGCCGCGAGCCGCCGCAGCACCAGCAGCAGGAACAGCGCGGTGCCGAACAGCAGCGCCAGGCGGAGCGCGGTCGGCAGCGGCCAGTTCGGCGGCCCCGGCGTCAGCTCCGGCGTCCAGCGCCCTTCCCAGTCGAAGCGCCAGGCGGCGTCGATCGCCTGGTCGGAAAGCCCGTAGCCGAGCCCCGCCAGGTAGAAGGCGCCGAGCAGCAGGCCGAGCGTGTCGACCCGACGGCGGAGCGCCGGGCGGAAGCGGTCGTAGAAGGCGCCGATCCGCACATGCTCCTCGCGCGCCTCCGCGAAGGCACCGCCGAGTGCGAAGGCGATGCCGCAGAGGCAGGCGGAGAGCGCATGCGCCCAGCTCGTCGGCGCGTTCAGCAGATAGCGCGCCGCCACTTCCCAGAGCGTCACCGCAATCGCGGCGAGGAACAGCCAGGCGCCCGCGCGGCCGAGGCGTTCGGCGATGCCGGTCACGTCGCCAGCCGTTGCTGGAAGCCGCGCAGGCTCTCCAGGATCTGCCGCGCGATCGGCGAGCGCTGGGCGTAGCCGTCCTGCACCTCGGCGGTGACGCGGCCGAGCCTGGCCGTCTCGCTCGCCGGCCATTCGATGATGGTGATGCCCTCGGCGCGCATCTTCTCCAGCGCCTCCGCATCCTCGCGCTCGATCGCTGCCTTGTGGGCGGCCGACATGCGCTTGCAGCCGGCCTCGATCGCGGCGCGGACCTCGCCCGGCAGCCCGTCCCAGCGGCGCCGGTTGAAGGACATCTCGCAGGTCGGCATGGAATGGTTGGCGGCGATCGAGAAACGGGCGCTGCGATAGAGGCCGACCGTGTAGTTGAGGCCGGGATTGGCCTGGTCGGCGGCATCGACCACGCCCGATTGCAGCGCGTTGAACAGCTCCGGCAGCGGCAGGTTGACGACCGAGGCGCCGGCGCGGCCGAACACCTCGGCGATCATGCCGGGCGGGCAGCGGATCTTGAGGCCGCGCAGATCCTCGACGGTGTGGAGCGCCCGGCGCGACGGGATGTGCTCGCCAGGCCAGTGGAACTGGTCGAGGTAATAAAGGCCGAAGCGCTCATAGAGGCGGCGCCCGAGCTCGACGCCGTTGCCTTCGGTGAAGAAGCGGTCGCGCTGGTCGACCGAGGTGAAGGTCGCGCCGGTGTCGCCGAGCAGCGCGAAGCCGGCATCCTTGCTCGCGAACCAGGATGGGGCGGCGAATTGCCCATCGAGCAGGCCGCTGCGCACGGTGTCGAGCAGCTCGGTCGGCGCCACCACGGCGCCGCCCGGCAGCACCGAGATCTGCGCGCGCCCGCCGGTCGCGGCGCGCACCTCCTCGGCGAAGGCCATGGCGACGCCGTGCAGCGCCGCGTTGGTCGCCAGGAAATGCTGCATGCGGAGCGTGATGCCCTGCGCCAGCGCCGGCGGCGCGGCATAGGGCAGGGCGAGCGCCGCGGGGGCGGCGGCGAGCAGGCGGCGGCGCGTGGTCATGAAACGTCCCTCCCTGATTGGGTTCACGACATCCCGAGCATGGCTTTGGCGTCCGCGGGCGTCGCGACCTCGCGCCCCAGCTCGCGGGCGATCGTGGCGATGCGGCCGATCAGCGCGGCATTGGTCGGCCGCCCGAGCTCCGGATAGGGATAGTCGCCGAGGCCGATCGAGACATGGCCACCGAGCGCGATCACCGGGGCGGCGAGGGCCAGCAGGTTGCCGCCGAAATTGACCACGGTCCAATCGATCGCCCGGCCTTCCGGCAGGAAGTCGAGATGCGCCTGCAGCCCGCGCAGCGTGCCGGGATGGCCGCCGAGGATGGTGTTGTCGGTCAGGCAGAAGCAGAGATAGCCCGGCTCCTCGATCAGCCCCATGTCCATGAAGGCGCCGACCAGGCGGGTGAAGCCGATGGTCCAGGAGACGAGATAGGGCTTGAGGCGCGCGGCGCGGATCTCGCGCGCGAAATGCATCAGCGTGCCGGTCGCGTTGCGGTAGACGAGGTCGGTCGTGTCGAAGCGGCGGGCCTGCGGGTTGTAGCGGTCGACATTGACCGAGCCCATGTCCATCGGCGCGAAATGCGGTGCGCCGGCCGGGTCCTGCGCCATGGCGATGATGTGCGCGAGCCGCGCTTCGGGCGAGGCGTCGAGGGTGACGTAACCGAGCGTCGGATGGACCAGGATGTCGGAGGCGTCGCGGATGCGCCGGACGGTTTCGGCATAGCTCGCCGCGTCATGCTCGGGCGCGCCGTCCGGCCGGCGGGCGTGGAAGTGCAGGATGGCGGCGCCGGCGTCGCGGCAGGCGACGGCGTCGCGCGCGATCTCCTCCGGCGTATAGGGCACGTTGGGGTTGCCCTGCTCGCGCGGCATGTACTCGTTGACGCGGGCCTCGATGATGAGCTTGCGCATGCTGCCCCGATCTCTTATATCGTTCGGCATAGCGTGCCGTTTCCTCGTCCTGCGATCTAAGCCAGGAACGTAGGATCGCTGTCAATGACGATGTCGTTTTGCGTGGTTTTCTATGTCGAAAGGCATATTTGATGGCCCGCCCCGCCCTTCCTCCCTCCTTGCCGGCGCTGCTCGAACAGGTGGGCGGCCATGCCATGCGCCGGCTGCGCCTGCCCGACCGCAGCTTCCGCTACGCCTATGCGAGCCCGCACCTCGCGGAGAGTTTCGGCATCGACGTCGCGGCGATCATCCGCCAGGTGCCGGCGCGCCATGACTGGGTGCATGCGGAGGATCGCGATCGGCTGGTCGCGGCACTGCACCGCTCCGGCGATGCGCTGACGCCCTTCGACGAGGAGGTGCGCGTGCTGACGCCGCGCGGCCTGCGCTGGGTGCGGAGCCTCAGCCAGCCGCGGCGCCTGGCCGACGGCACCATCGTCTGGGACGGCATCGCGCTCGACGTGACCGAGCGGCGGGAGATCGCGGCGAGCCTCGAACGCGCCGTCGACCTCGCCCGGGCGGCGGAGGCGCGGAGCTTCCGGGAGCTGCCGGCGCCCGACCTGCTCGCCGCCGCGCGGGAGGTGCTGGCGGTGCTGGGCGCGGAGGCGCTGAGCGCCGCCGGCGCCGCAGCCCTCGCGCGGCTCCGCGCCGCGGCGGGCGATGCGGGGCCGGCCGATCCTGCCCTGTCGCCGCGCCAGCAGGAGGTGGCGTCGCTGCTGGCGGCGGGTCTGCCCAACCGCGAGATCGGCCGCCGCCTCGGCATCACCGAAGGCACCGCGAAGCTGCATGTCGCCGCCGTGCTGAAGCGCCTCGGTGCGCCGAGCCGGGCGCGGGCCGCGGCGCTGCTCCGGGGCTCGGCAACCCTCGCCCCGCCTCCGTGTTGATGCGGAACATTGCCGAGGGAGAAGGTGCCATGAAGGCGGTCAGGAATTTGGCGTTGGGCGCGGTCCTTGCAGTGCCGCTGCTCGCGATGCCGGCCATGGCGCAGACCGCGCCGGGCCTGACCTATGTCCAGCCGCTCGCGCCCCCGGCCGTGACGCTGGTTCAGGACAGGCTGCGCCAGGCGGGCGCCTATGCCGGCCGGGTGGACGGCGTCTGGGGCCCCGACAGCCAGACGGCGCTGGAGCGCTTCCAGCAACGCAACGGGCTGCAGGCGACCGGCCAGCTCAACCAGGTGACCGCGACGACGCTCGGCCTCAACGCCGCCGATCTGCTCGCCCCCGTCCCCGGACCGGCCGCGGTCGCCGCCCCGGCGCCCGGCCCCTTGAGCGCCCTCGCGGTGCGTAACGTGCAGGCGCGCTTGCGGACGCTCGGCTTCTATCGCGGCGGCGTCGACGGCAATTGGGGCGCCGGCACCCAGGCGGCGGTCGAGCGCTTCCAGCAGGGCCGCGGCCTGCAGCCGACCGGCCAGCTCAATCCCGCGACCGCCCAGGCGATGGGCCTCGACCCGAGCAACCTCGAAGCGCCGGTGCGCTGAGGCACGGCTACTCGTCGGGCTGCATCTGCACCCGGTTCAGCTCGTTCTCGGCCTGGCGCGCGATGGTCGCCGTCAGCGGCAGAGCGGGCAGGGCGGCCAGGCGTGCGAGCGACGCCGCGCCGCCGTCCTGGAACAGCAGCGCCGGCAGTGCCGCGGCGGCGGCGTTCGCATCGCCGCGGCCGAGGGCCGCCGCCGCGCCGAACAGCGCGTCGATCACCGGCTGCGGCGGTGCCTCCGGCGCGATGCCGGCGGCCGCCCGCCATTCCGGCCGCGCCTGCCGGAAGCCGAGCGCGACATTCGGCGCATACTCCCGCCAGCGCTGGTTGGCGACCAGGTCGACGGTCAGGAACTCCGCCTGCGCGATGGCGATCGCGGCATCCGCAGGCCGTCCGGCGAGCCGCCCGGCGGTCGCGAAGGCATAGGAGGTGTTGAGGATGGCACCACGCCCGGGATCCGCGAGCCCCGACCCCGCGACCGGCGGCAGCGCGACATCGGGGAGTGGCATCGTGCAGGCAGCGAGCCAGGCAGTGGCGGCAAGGGCCGCAAGCTTTCGCATTCGCATCGACCCTCTTCCTTCCTCCGGTCCTGAAGCTGGACCGTGTTGTCGCCGGGACAAGTCCGTCGCGGCACCGAGCGCGAACCCTATTCCGGCACGATACCGGCGCGCCGGATCAGGGCGCGGCTCTGCGCGATGTCGCGCGCGAGCTGATCGCGCATGACGGCGGCACCGGTCGGCGTCGGCGTGATGCCGAGCGGCTCCAGCCGCGCCAGCAGGGCCGGGTCGGAGAAGGTCGCGGCCAGCGCTGTCTCCAGCACCGCTGCGATCGCGGGCGGCGTGCCTGCGGGCGCGGCGCAGCCGGTCCAGTTGCTCGCCGCGTTGTCGGGGAAGCCGAGCTCCGCCATCGTCGGCACCTCGGGCAGCAGCCGGAAGCGCTCCGGCATCGTCACCGCGAGCGCCCGCACCCGGCCGGCCTCGAGATGCGGCTTCGCCGGCGCCAGCGTCGCGACCATCGCATCGACGCGCCCGGTCGAGACGTCGGTCAGCGCCTGGGCGGTGCCGGCATAGGGGACGTGCACCAGCTCGATCCCCGCCCGCTGCTCCAGGTCGACCATCGCGAGATGCGCCGCCGACCCGATGCCCCAGCTCGCCAGCGTGATGGTGCCCGGCCGCTGCCGGGCGGCGTCCACCAGCGCCGGGATCGAGGCCCAGCGCGGATGCGCGACGTAGACATAGAGTGCGCTGCCGGTCATGCCGAGCGGCACCAGGTCGGCCACCGGATCGAAGCCCGGGTTGCGCATGGTCAGCGGCACGATCGCCAGCATGCCGATCGAAGCCAGCAGCAACGTCGATCCGTCCGGCCGCGCCCGCGCCGCCGCGCGGACGCCGATCGTCGTGCTGCCGCCCGGTCGATGGTCCATCACGAAGCTGCCGCCAAGCCGCTGCGTCAGCCCCTGGGTGATCGCCTGGCCGAAGACGTCCGGGATGCCGCCCGGCGGGTAGGGGATGATCAGGCTGACCGGCTGCCGACCGGGATAGGCCTGCGCCCCGGCGCGCCAGGGCAGCAGCCCGATCCCCGCCGCCGCCAGCGACCGCCTTGCAACGCCCGTCATCCTGGCTTCCCTTTCCTCAGATGCTGCGCCCGGCCTCCCGCCAGTGCGGCTCCCGCAATTGCCGCTTCAGGAGCTTGCCGGAATCGTCGCGCGGCAGCGCCGCGTGGAACTCGATCAGCCGAGGCACCTTGAAGTTCGCGAGCCGGGTGCGGAGCGCGTCGCGGATCGCGGCCTCATCGGTGCCGGGTGCCGCCTGGATCGCGGCGCAGAGCGCTTCGCCGTATTCCGCATCGGGGATGCCGAAGACCGCGCAATCCAGCACGCCGTCCACGCCGATCAGCACCGCCTCGATCTCGGCCGGGTAGATGTTGACGCCGCCCGAGATCACCATGTCGCGCTTGCGGTCGCAGAGGAACAGGTAGCCGTCGGCGTCGAGGAAGCCGACATCGCCGACGCTGAGCAGCCCGTGACGCTCGATCGCCCAGCGCTCGCCGTCGCGCTTGTTGTAGGTGAAGTCCGGCATGTGGTCGCAGGCGGCGTAGACCTCGCCGGGAACGCCCAGCGGGCATTCCCTTCCGTCGTCGTCGAGGATGCGGACGACCGAACCCTCGGTCACGCGCCCGACCGTGCCGGGCCTCGCCAGCCATTCGGCGCTGTCGCAGGCGGTCGGCGCGCCGAGGTCGGTCGCACCATAGAATTCGTGCAGCACCGGCCCCCACCACTCGATCATCCGCCGCTTCACCTCGGGCGGGCAGGGGGCGGCGGCATGGGTGACGTGGCGGAGCGAGGTCAGGTCGTGGCGCCGGCGCGCGGCGTCGGGCAGGCGGAGCAGCCGCACCATCATCGTCGGCACCAGGAACAGCGTGTCGATGCGGTGTTCCTCGATCAGCGCCAGCAGCGCCTCCGGCTCGAAGCGGGGCATCAGCACCAGCCGCTCCGCGAGGCCGGCGGCGCGAATCGCAAAGCCGTTCGGCGCGCTGTGGTACATCGGCCCCGGCACCAAAGCGCGGATGCCCGGGCGCAGCCCGTAGATCTGCGCCCGGTTGCGCGCCATGGCGGCCGCCTGCCCGGGCGTCGGCGGCTGCCGGCGCACCCCCTTCGGCCGGCCGGTGGTGCCGGAAGTGTAGATCATGCTCTCCCGCGCCGCCGCCGGCGGCCGGTCCCATTCCGGCTGCGCGGCGAGCCAGCCTTCCCAATCCTCGGGTGGCAGCGTGCCCGGCGCGATGCCGTAGGCCTCGGCGGCTTCGGGCGGCGTCGGCACCGCGATGACGTGGATGCCCGGCGGCGCCTCGGCCAGCAGCGGCAGCAGGTCGGCATGCGCGACGACCACCCGCGCTTCGCAGTCATCGAGCAGGTAGGCGATCTCGGCCGGCTTCCAGTGCCAGTTGATCGGCACCGCATAGGCGCCGAGCAGCCCGGCCGCGAGGCTCGCTTCCAGGAAGGCGATGTCGTTGCGGAGCAGCAGCGCGACGCAGTCGCCGGGGCCGATGCCGCGTGCAGCGAACCCCGCGGCGGCGCGCCCCGCCCGGTCCTGCATTGTGCTCCGGGTGATCCGCCGCGTACCGCTGACGATCAGCGCATCCTCGCTCACGGCAGGTATTCGGCGCGACCGTTGTTCAGCACCGTGACGTCGCGCGCCGGCACCCGCACGCGGAAGGCGGCGACACCCGGCCCCTGCCGCCAGATCTCGGTCCGCAGCGTCTCCCCCGGATAGACCGGCGCGGTGAAGCGGAGATCCAAGCGCCGGAGCCGCTCGGCCTGGCCCTCGCAGAGCAGGTTCAGGATCGCCCAGCCGGCGACGCCGTAGGAGGCGAGGCCGTGCAGGATCGGCTGCGCGAAGCCCGCCGCCGCCGCGACGCGCGGATCGGCATGCACCGGGTTGAAGTCGCCGTTCAGCCGATAGAGCAGCGCGGCGTGGCGGCCGAGCGTCCAGTCGAAGCCGAGCTCCGGCTCGCCCTCCGGCAGCGGATGCGGTGCGCGCACCGGACCCGGCGGCCCGCCGAAGCCGCCATCGCCGCGCAGGAAGGAGGTGCTGACGAGGCTGGCGAGCAGCGCGCCGCTGCCGGCCTCGCGCAGTTCGCGCGTCGTGTACATCAGCGCGCCGCGGCCAGCGCCCTTGTCGATGATGGCATCGATGCGCAGCCGGCCGACCACCTTGCCTTCCGGCGGCAGCGGCCGGTGCAGCGTCAGCCCCTGTTCGCCGTGCAGGACCTTGGTCCAGTCGACGCCGGTCTCCGGCTCCTTCAGCCAGAAGCCGGGCGTCGCCAGCACCACCGCCATGGTCGGCAGCGCGACCAGGCCGTCCTCGTAGACGTGCCGGAGCTGCGCCGGATCGAGCGGGTCCTGGCCGAGCCCGAGGCCGAGCGCATAGAGGATGCTGTCCTTGGCGCGATAGGATTGCTCGACCTCGGGAAAGTTGCGGGCCATCAGCCGTTCGTAGTCGATCGCCACGCCGGATCCCCCCTCGTTGTCAGTCGTCCTTGAAGGCAGCGGCCATTGCCAGCACGCGCTCCGCCTGGCGGAGATGCGGGCGGTCGAGCATGCGGCCGTCGAGGCCGATGGTGCCGACGCCCTCCGCTTGCGCGAAGGCGGCGACAACGCGGCGCGCGAAGTCGACCTCGGCGGCGCTCGGGCGAAAGCCTGCGTTGATCGCCGCGACCTGAGCCGGGTGGATCGCGATCTTGCCAGAAAAACCCTCGCGCCTTGCCGCGGCGCAGGCGGCGGCGAGCGCGGCGTCGTCGCGGAAATCCGGCTCCAGCGTGTCGATCGGCTCGGCGCCGGCGGCGACCGCCGCCAGCAGGCAGGAGGAGCGCGCCAGGCGATAGGTCAGCGCCAGCCCGCCGGCCGCATCCTGGTTGCTGCTGGCACCGAGCGCCGCCGCCAGATCCTCCGCCCCCCAGGTCAGGCCAAAGAGCCGCGGCACCGCCACCTTCGCGAAGTCGCCGAGCCCGAGCACCGCGGCTGCCGTCTCGGTCGCGACCGCGAGCAGCCGGATGCGTCCCGGCGGCAACCCGTCCCGCGCTTCCAGCGCATCGAGCCAATGCGAGAGGCGGAGCAGGTCGGCCGGCCCCGCGACCTTCGGCACGACGATGCCGTCGGGGGCCGCGCGCACCACCACCGCGGCATCGGCGAGGCCGCCATCCTCAAGCGGGTTGATCCGCACCCAGAGCGCCGGACCGCCCGTACCGCGCGCGCCGAGGTAGTCCGCGACCATGCCACGCGCCACCGGCTTGCGTGCGGCCGCGACGGAATCCTCCAGGTCGAGGATCAGCGCGTCGGCGCCGCTTGCCGTCCCCTTCGCCAGCTTGCGCTCGCTGTCGCCGGGGACGAACAGGAAGGAGCGCAGCATCTCAGCCCGCGAGCCGCCATTGCACGAGGGCATAAGGCGGGGAGGCATCCTCATGCGGCTCGAACACCGCTTCCACCGCGGCGCCGATCGCGACCTCCTGCAAGGGGTCGCCGAGCAGGTTGCCGACCATGCGGACGCCGTCGGCGTCCGGCAGTTCGACCAGCACGACGATGTAGGGGCCGTGGCCGTTCAACGCCGGATGCACAGGGTGATGCGGGCGCTGCCAGCTCCAGATCCGGCCGCGCGGCGCCACCTCCTCCCAGCCGAGCTCGAAGGAATGGCAGCGGTGGCAGATCCACTCCGGCCCCCACTGGAAATGGCCGCAGCCGCGGCAGCGCTGGATGACCAGGCGGCCGGCGCGGGCGGCTTCCCAATAGGGGGCGGCGATCGGCTCCTGCGCCGGCGCCGGCAGCCCGGCCGGCAGGGCGCGCGGGGCGGCGCTCACAGCGCGGCCTCCGTGCCGAGCACCAGGCTGCTGACCGGCGTCACCATCGGCCCGCCCAGCACCGCGACGACATCGGGGTCGGGCACCTGGTTGCAGGCGGTGCCGCGCAGCTGGCGCACCGCCTCGTTCACCAGCTCGAGCCCGTGCATGTAGCATTCGGCGAGGTTGCCGCCGCTGGTGTTCATCGGCATCCGGCCGGTGGGTGCGAGCAGGTTCTCGAGCACCAGCGTCTCGTTCGCCGCCTCGGGGGCGACGAAGCCGTGCTCGACCAGGCTGAGCAGCACGCCGCCGGTGAAGTTCTCATAGGCCTGCACCACGTCGACCTCCTTGGGTCCGAGCTTCGCCATCGCCCACAGGTTGCGCGCCACCGTCTTGAAATGCGCCGAGGCATAGTCGGGCGCGTTGTGCACCGGGGCGGCGCTGCGGTGATGGCCGCCCTGCGCCGCGCCGAGCAGGTAGACCGGGCGTTGCGCCAGGTCGCGGGCGCGGTCGGCCGCGACCACCAGCACCGCGCCGGCGCCGTCATTCTCCTGGCAGCAATCGAACAGCCGGTGGAAGGGCTCGATGATCCAGCGCGATGCGTCGTATTTCTCTTCCGTCAGCGGTCGCCCCTGCATCACCGCGCGCGGGTTGGTCTGCGCGTGGCGGTAGGAGGCCATGGCGATGCTGCGCAGCGCCTCATGCTTGATACCGTTATCGGTCATGAAGCGGGTGATCTTCATGGCGAAGCGCTGCGCCGGCGACATCAGCCCGTAGGGGGCGAGGAAGGCGTCGTCGCCGGCCGCGGTCGCGGCGCCGGCGCTGCGGCCGTAGCGGGCGAACTGCCCCTGGGCGAGCGAGCGGAAGGCGATGACGCAATCGGCCATGCCGGCATGCACCGCGGCCGCCGCATTGGCGACCGCCGCCGCGACGCCGCCGCCGCCGCCGCCCCAATGCATGTTGGAGAAGCGGAGCTCATGGGTGCCGAGGGCGGCGGCCAGGCGCACCGCTTCCGACCGGTCGCCGCCATAGCTCGCGAAGCCGTCGACCTCCTTGGGATCGATCCCCGCATCGCGGCAGGCGGCGAGGATCGCCTGCAGGGCGAGCTTGAACTCGGCATCCGGCGACTGGCCGTGCTTGTAGTAGATGCTCTCGCCGATACCGGCGATCGCCGCCTTGCCGCGCAGCGTCCGTTCGGTCACATAATCCTCCCCTCAAACGCGTCACGCCGAAGGCACGCCTTCGGCGTGACGCGCGGCCTCCGGCCGCTTGGCGTCGTGCGAATAGCACGCCTCCGGCGTGACGCCGGACTACCGGCGGGCCGCATTCGCGGCCTCGGACCGGTTGAAAACCGGTCCGTTTGTGTCATGCCGTGGCATCGGCAAACAGGCGCCGGCCGATGATCTCCTTCATCACTTCCGCCGCACCGCCGGCGATGCGGGTGACCCGCGCATCCGCCCAGGCGCGGGCGATCGGCATCTCCTGCATGTAGCCGGCGCCGCCGAACAGCTGCAGGCAGCGGTCGACCACGTCCCAATGCAGGTCGGTGCAGAACAGCTTGGCCATGCCGGCTTCGATGGGATCGAGCCGGCCTTCGATCTGCAACCCGATATAGGCGTCGGTCATCGCGCGCGCCGCCGCGGTGCGCGCGGCGAGCCCTGCCAGCTCGAAGCGGGTGTTCTGGAAATCCGCGATGGTGCGGCCGAAGGCGCGGCGGTCGCGCGTATGCGCGACCGTCCAGCCGATCGCCGTCTCCGCGACCACGGTGCTGCGCACCGCCTGCACCAGGCGTTCGCGCGCCAGGTTGGTCATCAGCATGGCGAAGCCTTCGCCCTCGGCGCCGAGCCGGTGCGCGGCGGGCACCCGGACGCCGTCGAAGAACAGCTCCGAAGTGTCCTGCGCATGCATGCCGAGCTTCTTCAGGTTGCGGCCGCGGCGGAACCCCGGACTGTCGGCCTCGACCACCAGAAGGCTGATGCCATGCGCGCCGGCGGCCGGATCGGTCTTGGCGGCGACGATCACGAGGTCGGCGTTCTGCCCGTTCGAGATGTAGGTCTTCTGGCCATCGAGGACGTAGCTGTCGCCGTCGCGCTCCGCCCGGGTGCGGATTCCCTTGAGGTCGCTGCCGGCATCGGGCTCGGTCATCGCGATGGCGCCGATCAGGCTGCCATCGACCATGCCGGGCAGCCAGCGCCGCTTCTGGCGCGCATCGCCGAAGCGGGCGACATAGGTCGCGACCATGTCGCTGTGCACGACGAAGCCGGGACCCGAGAGGTTGGCGCGGGCGAGCTCCTCGGTCACCACCGCGCAATGGCCGTAATCGCCGCCGGGACCGCCGAATTCCGGGCTCACGTCGCAGCAGAGGAGCCCCGCTTCACCCGCTGCCCGCCAGGCGGCGCGGGGGACGATGCCGGCATCCTCCCAGGCCGCGTGGTGCGGCACCAGCGCGGCGTCCACGAAGCGACGGACCGAGCGGCGGAAGATGTCGTGGTCCTCGGTGAAGACGCGGCGCGGCCGATCGAGCATCCGGACCCTTCCCATGGCGCCGTCTTCGCGGCACCGTCTTGCCGACCGTACGCATATGTACGAGTTTGCCGCAAGAGCCGGGAAGACGCCCAACCATGCCATCGCAGGCCGCCGCCCCCGAAGAGCCCGACGAAGGCGGCAGCGATTTCCGCATCGGCTTCCTGGTCCATGACGTGTCCCGCCTGCGGCAGATCCTGTTCGACCAGGCGATGCGGCCGCATGGCGCGACGCGCGCGCAATGGTGGGTGCTGGCGCAGCTCTCCCGCAGGCCCGAGGGCGGCATGACCCAGGCGGAGCTCGCCCGGCTGCTCGGCCTCGGCAAGGTCGCGACCGGCAGCATGATCGACCGGCTGGAGGCGTCGGGCTTCGTGCGCCGCCGCGACGACGCGCTCGATCGCCGCATCTACCGCATCGTCATGACGGCCAAGGGCCGCGCGATGCTGGCGCGCATGGTCGATATCGGCCGCCGCCTGAACGGCCTGATCCTCGACGGCGTCGCCGCCGAGGACATGGCGGCCGCCGACCGCGTGCTGACCCGGATCAAGCGCAACATCCGCCTCCACCTCGGCGACGGGGAGACGGCGGAGGCACCCGGACTGTTCGATGAATGAGTGAGCGTCCGATGATCGGAGGGCCGAATGGCCCGGAGGTCTGAATCGGACGCTCCACTTTGAAGGAGGGGACACCACCCGTGACCGAATTCGATCCCGCCCGCCACCGCCTGGTGCCGGAGCAGCGCTGGTTCGAGGACTTTTGCCTGCGCGAGCGCTTCCTGCTGCCGAGCCGCACCATGACGGAGGCGATCTTCCTCGCCTTCCAGGCGGCCAGCGGCGACAACCACCCGGTGCATTACGACGCGGAGTACTGCCGCGCGCGCGGCATGCCCCACATGCTGGCGCATGGGCTGCAGACGCTGATCCAGACCGCGCCGGGTGCCGGGATGTTCCCCTATCTCGTGGAGGATTCGCTCGTCGGCTTCCTGGAGCAGTCGAGCCGCTTCGCAAAGCCGGTCTTCGCCGGCGACACGCTCTATCCGGCGCTCGAGGTCGCGGAGCTGACCTCGCGCCGCACCACCGGTGTCGTGGGGCTCGCGAGCACGATCCACAATCAGCGCCGGGAACTGGTGCTCGAAGGCAGCATGCGCTTCATCATCCGCCGGCGGCAGCCGGCGCCGTAACGCTTTTGAAGGACCCCGCCGCCTAGCGTCGCCCGAACCAACGGGGTGGCTGTGCGTGCGGGTCCTTCATGCGTGTCTCGGTGTGGCGCTCGCGCAGGCGATCGCCCCTGTCTCGGTCGCCAGCGGCCGTTCCGATCGGCTCGCCGTCTCGGTGGTGGTCGAAGCCGGCTGCGGCCTGACGCTGCCGCGGCTTCTGGCCGAGGCCCGCGGCGCCCGCGCCGGTGCCTGCGCCCCGTCCCGCACCACGCCGCTGCCACCGCAGCCGGTCGTCACCCTGCGCCGGGAAGCCGGCGGCGATGTCCTGCTCGTGGAGTTCTGACCGCGCTACGGCGTATACAAACTCAATTGTGATCAACATCAAATCGCTTCCGGAGCGGCATTTTGGCAGACTGCACGCATACGTAGCAAAAAAGGTTGCGGCGCATGCGGTGGTTGCTTAAAAAGAAGCATTTCTCGCTTTTTGCGGCTCTCCTGGTGGCACCGCTGGCAGAGGCGCCGGTGCAGCCGGCCGCTGCGGCCACGGCCACCGCCACCTTCCAGGTCACCGCGACGGTGCTGGCAACCTGCCTGATCACCGCCAATCCGCTGGCCTTCGGAACCTATGCCGGAACCCAGACCGACGCGACGACGACGCTCTCGGTCACCTGCACCAACACCACCGGCTATACCGTCGGCCTGGACGCCGGGACCGGTGCCGGCGCCACCGTCGCCAGCCGCCGGATGACCGGGCCGGGATCGGCGGTGCTGACCTACGGGCTGTTCACCGACAGTGCGCGCGGCACCGTCTGGGGCAACACCGTCGGCACCAACACCGTCGCCGGGACCGGCAGCGGCCTGGCGCAGACGCTGACGGTCTATGGCCGGGTGCCGGCGAGCCAGTTCGTCGCCCCCGGCGCCTATGTCGACACGGTCACCGCCACCATCAATTTCTGACCGCGGTGCGCGTCGCCGCCCGGATAGCCGTCGTCGCGGCGGCGCTCGGGGCGATGCTCCCGGCGCCGGCGGCGCGGGCGCAGTCGCTCACCGTCCTGCCGGTCGGCATCCGGCTGGCGCCGGGGCAGATGACCGGCACGCTGACCGTCATCAACCAGGATGATGCCGAGACCGCCTTCCAGATCCGCGCCTTCGCCTGGGGCCAGCCGCAGGGCGAGAACGCGCTGTCGCCGACCGAGGAGCTGCTCGCGAGCCCGCCGCTCGGCACCATCGCGCCGCGAGGGAGCCAGGTGGTCCGGGTGGTGCTGCGGCGCCCGGCGCAGGGCGCCGAGGCGACCTACCGCATCCTGCTCGACCAGCTTCCGGGTCCGGCCTCACCAGGCACCGTCCGGGTCGCGCTCCGGCTCTCGATCCCGATCTTCGCCGAGCCGCCGGACCGCCCGATCGCGCCGCGCCTCGCCTGGCGCATCGAGGCCGCGGGCGGCCAGGCGCAGCTCGTCGTCAGCAACGAGGGCACCCGGCACGAGACGGTGCGGGAGATGGCGCTGGCGGGCGCCGGGCCGCTCCGCCTGGTCGGCGACGCCTCCCCCTACGTGCTCGCCGGCGCCACGCGGCGCTGGCAGATCCTGCCCGCCCCGCGCCTGCCACCCGGCGGCAGCCTGCGCCTGACCGCCCGCGGCGATGCCGGCCCGATCGACCTGCCCGTCGCCGTCCATGCCGGGCGCTGACGCCCAACGCCCGAGGCCTGGGGCGCTGCTGGTTGCCGTCCTGGCCTGGCTCTGCGCCGGCCTCGCCGGACAGCCCGCCGAGGCCGCCGATCAGCGCCTGCTGCTGGAGCTCGTCGTCAACGGCCGCCCGATCGGTCAGGTCGGCGAGTTCATCGATCGGGACGGCGTGCTGCTCGCGCGGCCGGAGGAGCTGCAGGCGCTCGGCTTCCGGGTGCCGGAGGGCGCGCGGCTGGGGCCGGACGGGCTGCTGCCGCTGTCGGCGCTGCCCGGCGTGACCTGGCGGCTCGATGCGCCGACCCAGACCCTGAACGCGACCGCGCCCATCGGCGCGCTGCTGCCGGCGCTGCTGGCGGCGGCGCCGCCCGGCCCGGCAATGCGGGTGCTGCAGAGCGGCATCGGTGCCACGCTCAACTACGACCTGACCGGCACCTCGGTCGACCGGACCAATACCGTCACCGGCCTGTTCGACGCGCGGATCTTCTCGCCCTGGGGCGTGCTGAGCTCCGGCCTGCTCGCGGCCGCCGGCGATCGCCGCAGCGGCCAGTCGCTGATCCGGCTCGACACCACCTGGAGCTTCTCCGACCCGGAGGCGATGCGGCAGTACCGGGTCGGCGACGTCATCGCCGGCGGGCTCGGCTGGACCCGGCCGGTGCGCCTCGGCGGCGTCCAGGTCAGCGCCAATTTCGCGACCCGCCCGGACCTCGTCACCTTCCCGGTGCCGACGATCGGCGGCTCGGTCGCGGTGCCGTCGACCGTCGACGTGCTGGTCAACGGCAACCGGCTGCTCTCGCGGGAGGTCCAGCCCGGGCCGTTCCAGATTCCCCAGCTTCCCGTGGTGACCGGCGCCGGCAACGTCGTGCTGACGGTGACCGATGCGCTCGGCCGCCAGGTCAGCACCACGCTGCCCTTCTACACCGCCGCGACGCTGCTGGCGCCCGGGCTCCAGACCTTCTCCGCCGAGCTCGGGCTGGTGCGGCGCAACTGGGGCGTCGTCAGCGACGATTACGGCGATGCCGCCGGCGCCTTCAGCTACCGCCGCGGCGTCGCCGAGGTGCTGACGCTCGAGGCGCACGCGGAAGCGACGACCGGTGTCGCGATGGCGGGCGGCGGCGTCGTGCTCGGCATCGGCGACCTCGGCGTCGTGAACGTGGCGGCGGCGGCGAGCAGCGCCGGCGGCCGCACCGGGCGGCAGGTCACGCTCGGCCTCCAGCGGGTCGCGACGCCGCTGAGCCTCGCCGCCTCCGCCACCTTCAGCGACCGCAACTTCCGCGACATCGCGGCGGCGAATGGCGACCCCGTGCCGCGGCGGCAGATCAATGCCAGCATCGGCCTGTCGCTCGGCGCCTTCGGCTCGGTCGGCATCGCCTACACGGCGATCGAGCGCGATGCGGCGCCGGCGCCGATCCGCCTCTTCGCAGCCCCCGGCACCTTGCTCGACGGCGGCACCAGCCTGCCGGCCGGCGGCCCGATCACCGTGCAGCCGGCCCAGGATGCGCGGGTGCTGTCGGCCAGCTACACCGTCCAGCTCGGCGACGCATCGCTCTACGCGACCGGCTTCCGCGACTTCGCGCGGAACGGCAGCAGCGGGTTCCTGGTCGGGCTGACCCTGCCGCTCGGCCCGCGCAGCTCGGCCGGTGTCAGCGGCGGCGCTTCGGACGGGCGCGGCTTCGGCCAGGTGCAGGCGACGCAATCCCCGGTCTCGATCGGCGACTGGGGCTATCAGGCCTTCGCCGCGGCGGGCGGTACCGACCGCGCCTTCGCCGAGCTGCAGTACCGATCGCCTTGGGGGCGGGTCGCCCTCGGCGCCGACCGGATCGAGCGGCAGACCGCGATCCGCGCCCAGGCGCAGGGCGCGCTGTCGGTCACGGATGGGCGCGCCTTCGCCTCCAACCGCATCGACGACAGCTTCGCGGTGGTCGATACCGGCGGCGTCGGCGGCATCCGCGTGCTGAGCGAGAACCGGGTGGTCGGGCGAACCGGGTCGGACGGGGCGCTGTTGCTGCCTGACCTGCGCGCCTTCGACCTGAACCGGGTGGCGATCGACCCGACCGACGTCCCGCTCGATGCCGCGATCGGCGCCACGACGCAGGAGGTCAGGCCCCAGGACCGCTCCGGCGTGGTGCTCCGCTTCCCGGTGACGCCGGCCCGCGCCGCGCTGTTGCGGCTGGTCGACGAAGCCGGGCGGCCGCTGCCGGTCGGCAGCACGGCGCGGCTTGCCGCCGGCGGCGGGCGGGTGCCGGTCGGCCATGACGGGGAAGCTTTCCTGCAGGGCCTGGCGCCGACCGACAACCGGCTGCTGGTGGAGCGGCCGGATGGCGGGCGCTGCGTCGCGCGCTTCGACTGGCGGGCGGCGCCGGGCGACATCCCGCGCATCGGCCCGCTGCCCTGCCGGGATGCCGCGCCATGAGGCGGCTCGTCGTCGCGGCCTTGCTTGCGCTGCTGCCGGTCGCGGCGCGGGCGCAATGCACCGTCAGCGCGGCACCGGTCGGCTTCGGCGTCTACCAGCCCTTCGCGGCGTCCCCGACCGACAGCACGGGCTCGGTCCGGGTCGTCTGTTCGAGCCTCCTCGCCGGCTACACCGTGGCGCTCGGCCCGGGCGGCGGCAGCATCGCGGCGCGGCGGATGACGAGTGGCGCCGGAACGCTCCCTTACCAGCTCTACACGAGTGCCGCGCGCAGCACCGTCTGGGGCGACGGCAGCGGCGGCAGTGCCACGATCGGCGGTACCTGCCTGCTGAGCTGCGACCGCACCATCACGATCTACGGCCGCATCCCCGCGCGGCAGGTCGTCCGTCCCGGCAGCTACCTCGACACCATCACGGCAATCGTCACCTTCTGAAGGTCACCCGAAGGCGCCGACCTCCTGCGTGATGGCGGCCGAGGCTTCGCGCAACAGGGAAAAATAGCGGCGCATCGGCGCGAACTGGGCGGCATGCAGGGCGGCGTAGCTGGCGCCGTCGCGGGGCGGCGCGGGTTCGTGGAAATCGAGCGCTTCGGCGGGATCCGGGGCGGCCGGAAAAATCTCGCCGAGCAGCGCCAGCACCGGCTCCACATCCAGTTGCAGGATGCGGCGCACCAGCGCGTCCCGCGTCGCGCCGTGGCGCGGGCTGAAATCCGGTACCGCGACCGCGATCAGCCAGATGCGGTGGATCAGCGCGAGCCGCAACGCATGCAGCAGCACCAGCCGGTCCGGCATGCGCGGCAGCTCCGGCCAGGCGGCGCGGAGCGCGAGATGGTCGGCCTGCAGCCGGTGGAACATGCGCCGGACCGGCGCCGCCAGGTCGAGTTTTTCCAAGGCCGCGGCGACGCTCATCAGCGCCTCCCGCCGGCCGGGCCGCCGCGTGGCGCCGGCGCGGTCGAGCCAGGAGCCGGGGTCGAGCGTGTCGACCGCGGCGCGCAGCACCGCGATGTCGGAGGCCGCCGCGGCGCGGGCCGCCATCGCGACCGCGCGCCGGAACCGGGCCGAGCGGGCGCGGAGATCGGCGAAGGCTTCCGGGTTCGCGGCCGCCGCGAGGCCGAGGCCCTGCAGCGTGTTCGCAAGCCAGCCGAGCTGCTGGAGGATGGCGTTGTTCGGAATGGCGCGGAGCTGCGAGGGATGCGCGATGCGCGCGGGTCCGCCGCCGCCATCGCTCTGCCGCGCCGCGGGGCGCGATCCGGTGCGGTCGAGCAGCCCGGGCCCGAAAGCGCCGAGCAGCGCCGCATAGCCCGGATCCTCGACCAGCGCCGCCATCTCCCGCCGCGCGGTCGCGAAGAAATCGGCACCGAAATCGGCCTCGGCATAGATCGGGTCCGGGGCCGCCTCCGGCACCGCGAAGGCATGCTCGGCGATACGCGCGACCGAGGCCTCGGCGAGGGCAGCGGTGCCGAACAGCAGGTAGCCGTCGCCGCCCTGCACGCTGCTCTCCTCCCGGAGCCTGAGGCCCGCGCGGGCGAAGGCGAGGCGGGTCGCCGGCGGCGAGAGATAGGCGAAGCGGTCGGCCAGGCTGTCCGGGTGGCCGCCGCGGCCGATGCTCTCGCCATGGGTGTCGAACAGCACGAGCTCGATGCCGTCGAGGCCGTGGCGGCGGAGCTGCTCGGCGAGCCGGAGCTTCAGCCGCTCCGCCAGGTAGCTCGCCGGCAGCTGGCCGACGTAGCGGCCGGAATCGGAATAGCCGAATTGCAGGCAGAGCCGTCCCTGGGCGCGGAGATAGGCGCGCCAATGCGGGCTGCGGAGCGCTTCCTCCAGCACCCGTTCGCCGCGCTCCAGCGCATCGGCGGTCTCGAACAGCGGCGAGATCTCGACCCGATCGGCGATGCCGAAGCGATGCGCGAGCCAGAGGGCGGCGAGCAGCGTGTAGCCGGTCTCGGTCTCGGCGATCAGGAAGCGCACCGGCTGGCTCGCATCGACATGCTTGATGATCTGCGCGACGGTCATCATCAGACGCGGCGCCGAGGCGCGTTCGGCCAGCAGCGCGCCGAAATCGACCGGCTGCGGTGCCACTTCGGCGAGTGCGGCGTTGATCGCGGCGAGCAGCCCGCGGCGTTCGGCCATGTCGTCCGGTGCGGCGTCGATGCCGAGCCGCTGGCGGAGCGCATTGTGGATCTGCGCGGCATTCAGCCGGACATGGGTATGCGCCAGCGCCAGGCCATGCGCCGCAAGCCCCGCGCGCGCGACGGCGAGGCGGAGCCGGTCCGCCTCCGGCGCCGCGTCGATCGCGGCAGCGAGGGCGGTCAGCAGCGGCGCCGGGTCGACCAGCGCCGCGTCACGGCGGGAGACGAGGGCTTCGGCGAACCCGCGCACCGCCTCCGCCGCCGGCGCGTCCCGGCCCGCTGCCGCTTCCGGGCAGGCGGCGAGCTGCGCGTCGACGGCATCGAGCGCGGCACCCACCAGCGCCGCGGCCTCGCCCGTCGCCACATCCTGCAGGCGGAGCAGCTGCGCGCGCTTCATGCACAGCCGGAAGCGCAGCGTGTCCCACCAGCCGATATCGGTGCGCCCGTCGGTGTCGTAGCCGACCCAGCTCGCGAGGATGACCGGCCGCGGCAGCAGGTGCAGCGCGCGTTCCCCCCAGACCGGCCGGGCGGCGGCAAGGATGGCGGCGGCCAGCGCATCCAGCGCGTCGCGGCCGCGGGCGATCGCGGCTTCCGCGGCGGCGAATTCGTCGGCGAGCGTCACCGGCACCGGGCGGAATTGCAGCCCTTCGGGCAGCGCCGCGCCGGATGCCGCGTCCGCCACCGCCTGCTGGGTCGCCGGCGGCAGCGAGAAGGTCGGGTGGGCGGTGAAGACGGCGGCGAAGCGGCAGCGCTCCACCGCGTCGCGGAAGGTCGCGAAGGGGACCGGGCTGTCCTCCGGGTCCGGGCGGATCAGCCGGGCGGCGAGCGGCGCGAAGTGTTCGGCTCCCTGTCCGAGCCCGACATAGCGCGCGAGCCGCGCCGCGCGCTCGGCCGCAGCGGCGCGCGCGACATGGGCGACGAGCGCCGCGAGGCCATCATCGTCAAGGCTGCCATCGTCGATCCGCCGGCTGATCGCCAGCGAGACCAGCAGCACCGGATCGCCGAACGGATCGTCCTGCGCCGCGTCGCGCGCGGCGCGCAGGCGGGCAAGCAGGTCATCGAGCAGGGCGGCGGTGTCCATGGCCCATGCTGCACCTGCGAAGGTGCCTGCGCCAAGCCTGATCGAACGTCATCGATAGGGAATGGCGCTTCGCGAAAACGTTGCGCACTCTGGCGGCTGCGCAAGCCAGCGCAGAATGAGGGGATCGATGATGCAGTTCGGCAAGCTTCTCGGGGCCGCGGCCCTGACCATGGGCGTCGCGGCATGCGCCAGCACGCCGCCGCCGGCACCGCAGCCCGCACCGCCGCCGCCGCCGGTCGCAGCGCCGGCGCCGCCGGCGGCACCCTCGGTCGCCGACCTGGTGGGCGCCCGGGCGACCGCGGGCCAGCGGCAGCTCGCCGCGCGCGGCTACCGCATGGCGCGCGCCCGCGGCCTGACCCGCTACTACGCGCATGCGCCATCGCAGAGCTGCATCCGGGTGCAGATCGCCAATGGCCGCTACCGCGCGATCGAGAGCGAGCCGGTGACGAGCTGCGTCAGGTCCTCACCGCCGACCCGCAGCTAGCGCCCGGATATCTCACCGGGCCATGCGACGATCGCGCCGGGATCGGTGGTGCCTGGTGTTTCGCCGCGCGGAGCCAAGACAGGCTGTCTTGGCGAGCACGGCGGAATGCCAGGCGCCGCCGAGACCAAGCGAGCGCGCGTGATCCCGGTGAGATATCCGGGCTAGCTCCGGGCGGGCGCTCATGGCGCCAGGTCGACGTGATGGACGCCATGCGGCAGCGGGATGCGGCCGAGGCGGGTGAGCGAAGGCTGGGCGCCCTGCCGCTCGACGCGGAACACCTCGAGGCCGGGACCGGCCTCGGGGCCTGCGCCGGGATGGCCCTCGAAGACGGTCGCCAGGAAATGCGTGCCGTCGAGGTCGAAGCGGCCGCCTTCCGGCAGCGCGCCCTCGACCGGGTAGTCGGCGATCCGGGCGATGGCGCCGCTCGCCGGATCGAAGCGCAGCAGCGTCACGCTCGCCTCGCGCTGGAAGTGGGCTGACGTCGCCGGCAGCGCGGTGCCGCGCATGTTGACGGTCGCGACCAGCCGCCCGTCCGGACTGATCGCGAGGCCTTCGGCGGAGAGATCGGTCTCGGCGCCGCCGACCACCGCGTGGCGCACGGGGCCCGGCGCCGCCGGATCGGCCAGCCGGATCACGCTGATCGCCGAGCGCGTCTGCGGCAGCCGGCCTTCCAGGTCGCGCGCCGCGAAATCACGTCCCCAGTCCGAGGTCAGGTAGTGGCGCCCGTCCGGGGTGAAGCGCCCGACGAAGGGATCGGCGCCGACCGCGACCGGCGCGCCCCAAAGCGAGAGCTGCGGCTGCCCGCCCGCCTCCGTCACCGCGAAGAAGGCGACGCGGTTCTGCGTGTTGATGTTGACCGCAAGGAACCGGCCGGACGGGTGCCAGTGGATGTTGGTCGCGGTGACGCCGCCGCGCGGCCCGGGCGCGCTGCCCGCGATGCCGAGTGCGGCGAGGTCGAAGCGCGCTGGCGTTCCGAAGCGGCCGTCGTGCCAGGCGAGGATCTGCACCAGGCTGGCATCCGGGGTGTTGGAAACGACGGCGATGCCCGTCCCGTCCGGGCTGACCGAGAGCGCCTCCGGAAACGCCTCCACCGCCGCAGTGTCGGCAAGGCGCGGCGCCGCCGGATCGGCAAGGTCGATCGCGAAGAGGCGGCGTCCGGGCGGCAGCTGCGCGACCCGGGTGGCGGCGGCCGGACGCTCGCCGAGCCGTTCGACGACGAAGGCCACGCGGCCATCCGGCGCGAGCGCCAGGATCTCCGGCGCCGCGGTGACCGAGTTGGAGACCGGCAGGCTGCCGCGCAGCAGCCGGCCGCCGGCGACCGAGAGGACGGTCAACAGGTCGCGATGCCCCGCTTCCGGCGGCGCGAGCAGGCCGGTCGCATAGCTCGATGCGGCGACGTCGCCATCCGAGATCGCGACGATCCGGCCGGCGGCGATCCGCCCGACCAGGCCCGGCGGCTCCGCCGCGGCGGGAACCGCTCCGAGCGCGAGGCAGGCGGCGATGAGCATTGTCCTGGGCATGGTCCCGATCCTTCGGAGGAGGCGTCCGGTTACCCCGGCCCGCTGATTGCCTGCCAATCGGAAGTCGCTAGGCTGTGATAGGAAGATCCGATCAGAGGCGCCGTTGGACATCCGCTCGCTCGCCTGCGTCCTCGCGGTCGCCGATCTCCTGCATTTCCGCCGCGCGGCGGAGCGGCTGCACCTGACCCAGCCGTCGCTCAGCCAGCGCATCCGGGCGTTGGAGGCGGAGATCGGCGTGACACTCTTCGCCCGCGACCGCCGCGGCGTCGCGCTGACCGCCGCCGGCGCCGCCTTCCTCGGCCCGGCGCGCCAGGCGGTCGCCGAGGCGGAGGCGGCGAAGGCAGCCGCGCTCCGCGCCGCGATCGGCGATGCGGGGCTGCTCCGCCTCGGCTTCACCCTGATCGCCTTCTATGGCGTGCTGCCGGCCGCGGTGCAGGCCTTCCGCGCCCGCTTCCCCGGGGTCGCGGTGGAGCTTGCGGAGATGAACTCCCCGGCGGTCGAGGCGGCGCTGGCGGCGGGGCGGATCGACCTCGGCGTGCTGCACCCGCCGCTCGCGACGCCGGGGTTCGGTATCCAGGCGCTGCCGGAGGAGCCGATGCTGCTGGCACTGCCGGAGGGGCACCGGCTCGCCGCCCGCACCGCGATCCGGATCGCCGAGCTCCGCGGCGAGCCCTTCCTGCTGGCGCCGCGGGCGATCGGCCCCAGCATCCATGACCGCGTGATCGGCCTGTTCCAGGCCGCCGGCATCAGCCCGCGCATCGTGCAGGAGGTGACGCCGATGACGACGCTGGTCGGGCTGGTGGCGGCGGGAACCGGATGCGGCTTCGTCACCGCCGGCATCGCGCGCGTCGGGCGGCCCGGCGTCGCCTTCCGCCCGGTGCTGCCGGCACCGCCGGCGCTGCCGATGGCGGCCGCCTGGCGCGGGCGATCGCCGATACCGGCCGCCACCCGCTTCCTCGCGATCGTGGCGGGGCTGGCCGGGCAGGCGGCAGGATGAGCAAAAGTTTACCAAGTATTTTGGTTTATTGCTTATATTGGAAGTAATTTTCTTGCCTGTAAATAACTTGGTAATACACTTTCAAGCTTCGGATGGTTTCCGGCCCTGGTCTTCTGCTATCAGGTGCGTCCTGCTCTCCCCGTCCCGGGGCGGGCGTGGAACAGGTCCGTGGTGTCGAGCGACGAGGTGCGGAAGGGCGAGGGCGTGCCGTCGGCGGGCGAGCCGGGCATGCGCGCGTGGTTCCGCGGCCCGAACCGTACCGCACGCTGGCTGGTCCTCGCCGGCATCACGGTCTTCGCCGCAGCGGCCGTCGCTGCCCTGCTCCTGCTCTCGCACCTCCGCGACCGCATGCTCGGCGAGACCGAGCGGGAGCTCTCCAACCTCGCCTTGGTCCTGACGAGCTACACGGAGAACAGCCTGCGGTCGGTCGGGCTGCTGCAGGAGGGGCTTGCCGGCATGGTCGGCGCGCTCGGCATCCGCAGCATCGAGGAATTCAACGAGCGCCTGGGCAGCGTCGAGATCCATCAGGAACTGCTGGACCGCGTGGTCGCCCTGCCGCAGGTCGAGGCGCTGTTCCTTACCAACGCGCAGGGGCAGACCATCGCCTCCACCCGGGCCTGGCCGCAGTCGATCTTCTCGATCGCCGAGCGGCCGCATTTCCGCGCCTTCCGCGACGATCCGGAGCTGGAGACCTACCTGGCGCCCCCGGCACGCAACGTCCAGACCGGGACCTGGAATCTCTATATGATGCGGCGGCTGCGCGGGCCGGACGGCAGCTTCCTCGGCGTCGTGGGCGTGGGCCTCGGGCTCGACCACCTGGAAGACTTCCTCGGCCGCATCGCGCCCGGGCCCGACAGCACCGTCGCCATCTGGCGCCGCGACGGCTACCTGCTCGCCCGCTTCCCGCCGGCGCGCGCCCATCTCGGTTCGTCGCTCGAGCGCGCCGCAACCTCCTTCCGGGATATCCTCGCCCAGACGGACCACGGCATTTCGCGCCGCGCCAGCGCGATCGACGAGATCGAACGCGTGATCGCGATCCGCGCGCTGCCCGGCTATCCGGTGACGATCGCCGTCTCCCGCACCGTCGCCGAGATCCTGGCCCTCTGGCAGCGGCAGCTGGCGCATACCGTGCTGGCGCTTTCGGGCCTGGCCGTCGCGATCCTCGTCACCCTCGTGCTCCGCATCCGGCAGCTCCGCGGGCTCGACCTGCTGGAGCAGACCCGCACCGAGCTCCGCGTGCTCGAGAGCCAGCGCGAGGCGGAGGCGATCATCGCCCATCTCGCGCATCACGACGCGCTGACCGGGCTTGCGAACCGCACCCTGCTCCGCATCCGGCTGGACGAGGCGGTGGCCCGGTCGAAGCGCGGCGAGGCGTGTGCGGTGCTCTGCCTCGACCTCGACAACTTCAAGGACGTGAACGACACGCTCGGCCACCCGGCCGGCGACCAGCTGCTGCGCCAGGTGACCGGGCGCCTCATGGCGAGCCTCAGGGAGGTCGATACCCTGGCGCGGCTCGGCGGCGACGAGTTCGCGATCGTGCAGGCGGCGATCGGCACCCCGCGGGAGGCCGGACTGTTTGCCGAGCGGCTGATCGAATGCCTGGCGGCGCCCTTCGCGATCGACGGCCATATGCTGCATGCCGGCGTCAGCATCGGCATCGCGCTGGCGCCGGGCGACGGGCAGGAAGCCGACGCGCTGCTCAAGAACGCGGACATGGCGCTCTATCGCGCCAAGGCCGGCGGCCGCGGCTGCTACCGCTACTACGAGCTGGAGATGAACGCGCATGCCGAGCGGCGCCGGCTGTTCCAGGTCGACCTGCGCCGCGCGCTCAAGGAGGAGGAGTTCGCCCTGTTCTACCAGCCGCAGGTGGAACTGGCGACGCGCCGGGTGACCGGGTTCGAGGCGCTGCTGCGCTGGCACCACCCGGACCGCGGGCTGGTGATGCCGGAGCATTTCATCCCGCTCGCCGAGGAGACGCGGGCGATCGTGCCGCTCGGGGAATGGGTGCTGCGCCGCGCCTGCCTGGAGGCGGCGGGCTGGCCCGGCGGGCAGAAGGTCTCGGTCAACCTCTCGCCGGTGCAGTTCGCGACCGGGCGGCTGCCGGATGCGGTGGCCGCGGCGCTCGGGGAATCCGGCCTCGATCCGCGCCGGCTGGAACTCGAGATCACCGAGATGGTGCTGCTCCGCGACACCGAGGCGACGCTGGCCGCGCTGCATGCGCTCAGGGGGTACGGGATCTCGATCGCGCTCGACGATTTCGGCACCGGCTATGCCTCGCTCGGCTACCTGCAGCGCTTCCCCTTCGACCGGGTGAAGATCGACCGCAGCTTCATCCGCACCCTCGGCCGCTCGCGCGAGAGCGATGCGATCGTGCGCTCGGTGATCGACCTCTGCGACGCGATCAGCATGGCGACGATCGCCGAGGGCGTCGAGACGGAGGAGCAGGTGCGCATCCTCCGCGCCGAAGGCTGCGGGGAGGCGCAGGGCTTCCTGTTCGGCCGGCCGCGCGCCGCGGCCGAGGTCGCGACGCTGCACCGCGTCCACACCATCTCTTAACGCCAAAACCCCTAGCGTCGCTGGCGATCCTGCTGTCCGATTCGGGTGCAGGGTGTCGAGGATATGCCATGAGTCTCCGCTCCTACAGGATCATCAGCGTCGAGGGTTACGGCGGGCGGCTGAGCTACCTGCTGGTCGAGCTCGACGAGGACGGCCTGAAGGAACGGATCCTGCCGCTCTCCTACCGCAGCGCGGCGGAGGCGGAAGTGGTGAAGGCGGCGCTCGAACGCGACGATGCGGCGGCCGCACCGCCGCCGCTGCCGGCGCCGGCAATCGGCGCCTGGCGGCGCGCGGACTGACTTCGGACTTGCGGGTTTCGTCCCGCATGCCCATTTTCCGTTCACGCCCGGGCTGGCCGATGCACCTCTGGTCGCGATCGATACGGCACCGGGCGCCAGAGCAGAACGAGCGGTCGTTGCGGCGGCGCCATCCGTGAAGGATGCGCCGCGCCGCGGCATGCGGAAGGCGGGCATCATGCAGACGAAGACCAGGACGGACACGGCCCGCGGGCCGGCGGAGGCCGCCGGCCGAGCGCCGGACGAGGAAGAGATCGCCGCACTCGCCAAGCGGCATCGGGTGTCGCCCGCGATCGTGCGGGAGATCATCCGCCGCTCCGGCGCCACCGAGCGCGCCGCGATCGAGCGCGAGATCGAGAAGGGCAAGGCCCGCCGCTGATCAGTTCATGCGCGGCGGCGGCATCTCCGGCCCGGGCGGCGCGATCGGCGGTATTTCCGGCCCCGGGGTCGGCATCGGGTCCTCCGGGTCCGAGGGCGGCGGCATTTCCGGCGAGGGCGGCGGCGCCGGATCGTCCGGGTCGACCATCGGCGGCATTTCCGGCCCTGGCGGCACCGGCGACGGACCAGGCCCTGGGCCCGGTCCGGGGCTGGGATCGCCGGCTTGCATTCCTTCGGTGACGGTCATGCCCGATCCTTTCGCGTCTCCCCATGGCAACGCTTCACGGGCGGGATCGGTTGATTGGAGACCCGAGGGAGACGTCACATGCCACCGAAGCCCGCTGCGAAGCCCGATCCCGACACGCCCCGCAAGCCGACCCACACGCCGGAAGGCGCCCCCACCGATGACGGGCATGCCGAGGCCGGCGACGGCACCCTGAGCGGCTCTGTCCCCGCTGGCCTGACCCGGGAACAATTGCGGGAGGAGGCGGAGGGCGACAAGACCGACAACAGCGGCACCGGCTGAGAGGCGGCTTGCGCTCGGGGCGAAGCGGTTGCACACCGGGAAGGTCCGCCGACCGGCCCTGAACCGCAGGAAACCGCCATGAGCCACGACCCCGCCGCGATCCCGCCCGGCTTCAAGCCGCACAGCTCGCATTGGGGCGTCTTCTCCGCAGCCTGGCGCGACGGCAAGCTCAGCGTCCGCCCGCATGCCGGCGACCCCGATCCGAACGGCATCATCGACAACTTCCCCGAAGCCATCCGCCACAAGGCCCGGATCGCGCGGCCGATGGTCCGCCGCGGCTGGCTGGAGCGCGGACCCGGGCCCGACCGCCGGCGCGGGCGCGACGAATACGTCGAAATGGAATGGGATGCGGTGCTGGACCTGCTCGGCGCCGAGCTGGTCCGCGTGCGGGACCGGCACGGGCCCGGCGCGGTGTTCGGCGGCTCCTATGGCTGGTCCTCGGCCGGGCGCTTCCACCACGCGCAGAGCCAGGTGCACCGCTTCCTGAATGTCGGGATCGGCGGCTACGTCGCCTCGGTCAACAGCTACAGCTCCGGCGCGGCCTCCGTCATCATCCCGCACACCTTCGGCAACTACGAGGCGATGACGAAGCACAACGTCACCTGGGAGCAGATCGCCGCGCACAGCGACGTGGTGCTCGCCTTCGGCGGCATGGCGCTCAAGAACTCGATGGTCGCCGGCGGCGGCATCAGCAAGCACGTCGAGCGCGGCGCGATGGAGCGCGCGCGGGCGCGCGGCTGCGACTTCCTCCTGGTCGGGCCGCTGCGGAGCGACCTGCCGGAGGAAGCCGGCGCCGAATGGCTCTCGCTCATTCCGAACACCGACACCGCGCTGATGCTGGCGCTGACCCATACGCTGGTGGCCGAAGGCCTGCACGACCGCGCCTTCCTCGACCGCTGCACCGTCGGCTGGCCGGTCTTCGAGCGCTACCTGACCGGCGCGGCCGACGGCCAGGCCAAGGATGCCGAATGGGCGGCGCCGATCACCGGCATGACGGCCGACGCCATCCGCGCGCTCGCCCGGCGCCTCGCCGGCCGGCGCGTGCTGGTCACCGTCGCGCATGCGCTGCAGCGCGCCGAGCATGGCGAGCAGCCGGTCTGGATGGCGGGCGTGCTGGCGGCGGCGCTCGGCCAGGTCGGGCTGCCGGGCGGCGGCTATGCCTATGCGCTCGGCGCCATCGGCTACTACGGCCGGCAGTCGAACGCGGTGCCGAGCCCGACGCTCAGCCAGGGCCGCAACCGGCACGGCAACTACATCCCCGTCGCCCGCATCGCCGACATGCTGCTGAATGCCGGGAAGGACTACCGCTACAACGGCCAGACCCGGACCTATCCCGACATCCGGCTGGTCTATTGGGCGGGCGGCAACCCCTTCCACCACCACCAGGATCTGAACCGCCTGCGCGACGCCTTCGCCCAGGTCGACACGCTCGTGGTGCACGAGCTCGCCTGGACCGCGACCGCGCGCCACGCCGACATCGTGCTGCCGGCGACCATGACGCTGGAGCGGGAGGATATCGGCGCCAGCTCCCACGATCCGCTGCTGGTCGCCATGCACCGCGTCGCCGAACCCTATGCGGAGGCGCGCGACGACTACGACATCTTCGCCGCGCTGTCGGAGCGGCTCGGCACGCGGGAGGCCTTCACCGAAGGCCGCAACACCCGCGAATGGCTCGCGCATCTCTACGCGCCGACCCAGGCCGCGCTCGCGGCGCAGGGCCAGCCGGCGCCCGATTTCGAGGATTTCTGGCAGCAGGGCCATCTGCCGCTGCCGCAGAACCCCGATGATGGCGGCCCCTGGCGCGCCTTCCGGGAGGATCCTGCGGCCAACCCGCTGCCGACGCCGTCGGGGAAGATCGAGGTCCATTCCGAGACCATCGCCGGCTTCGCCGAGCCGAGTTGCCCCGGCCACCCGGCCTGGCTGCCGCCGGCCGACGTGCCGCGCGCCGAGGCGCCGCTGCATCTCGTCGCCAACCAGCCGGCGGCGCGGCTGCACAGCCAGCTCGATTTCGGCGGCCACAGCATCGCGACCAAGCATCGCGGGCGGGAGGTCGCGACGATGCACCCGGCCGATGCCGCGGCGCGCGGCATTGCCGATGGCGACGTGATCCGCCTGTTCAACGCCCGCGGCGCCTGCCTCGCCGCCGTCCGCCTGTCGGACGAGGTGCGCCAGGGCGTGATCCAGCTGGCGACCGGCGCCTGGTACGACCCTGCCGACCCGGAGGAGGACAAGCCGCTCTGCGTGCACGGCAACCCGAACGTGCTGACGCGGGATGTCGGCACCTCGGCTCTCGCGCAGGGCTGCACCGGGCAGTTGACGACGGTGGAGGTCGAGCGCTTCACCGGCAACCTGCCGCCGATCCGCGCCTTCGACCCGCCGGGCGCGGCGGTGCACCACCCGGTCGCGGCGGAATAGGCAGCCCCTGTCGGGCGTCGCCTTCCGCCGCTTCCATCGCGAAGGCTATGCGGTGTTGCCGGCGCTGCCGCCGGCGCGGCTCCGCCGCCTGCGCGCGGAGGCCGCGGCGATTCTGCGCCGCAGCGCCGCCACGACGATCCGCCGCTGACCGCGGCGCGGGAAGCGCACACCGGGATGTCACCACGCCAGGTCGCCGCCGGCCTGTCACTATAGCCTCCGTCGTCACGCTCGGGAGGAAACCGGATGCCCGGAAGCAAGATCGTCACCTGCCTGTGGTTCGACCATGGCGAGGCGCGCAAGGCCGCGGAGTTCTACGCTGCCACCTTTCCCGACAGCCATGTCGGGCCGGCGCTGCAATCCCCGACGGACGTCCCCAGCGGCGAACAGGGCCATGAGTTGCTGGTCGAGTTCACCGTGCTTGGCCAGGCCTTCGTCGGCCTGAACGGCGGACCCAACTTCAAGCCGAACGAGGCGGTGAGCTTCCAGGTGATGACCGATGACCAGGCGGAGACCGACCGCTACTGGGATGCGATCGTCGGCAATGGCGGCAGCGAAAGCGAGTGCAGCTGGTGCAGGGACCGCTGGGGCTTCTCCTGGCAGATCGTGCCGCGCGCCCTGATGGCCGCGATCAAGGATCCGGATCCCGCCGCCGCGAAGCGGGCGATGGACGCCATGATGACGATGCGCCGGATCGACATCGCCCGGATCGAGGCGGCACGGGCGGGCCGCGCGCCGGGCTGACGCCTTCGTCGTTGCGAAAGCGACAGGAGAGCGCGCAGGATGACACGCCCGAAGGGAAGGAGCCGTCATGCGCCCCGCCATCCTCGCAGCCCTGCCGATGCTAGTAGGCCTGATGGCCGGGCCGGCGGCGGCCACGACCTATGTCTACTGCGTCGAGAACCGCATCGAGGTCGACATGCGGACGCCCCGCCAGATGCAGGGCGACCGTGGCCACGCCACCATCTGCCAGATCGGCCCGACCTTCGATTTCGGGCCGGACGCGACCCGCTGGGTGGAAGCCAATCTCCGCCAGCGCATCGGCGACAGTTGCAGCTGCCGCTGAGCGGCGCTCAGCGCGCGGTACCGGCCGGCGCCTGAAGGGCACGGCCGAGGAGCGAGGCCGCGAGTGCCGGCAGCAGCAAGGCAAGGCCCGGGAAGGTCGCGAGCCAGGGCGCGGCGGTGAGGTAGTTGCGGCTCTCCTGCAGGCTGGCGCCCCAATCCGGCGTCGGCGGCGGCACCCCGAGCCCGAGGAAGCCGAGGGCCGCCTGGATCTGCAGCGCCAGCGGGAACAGGATCACGCCCTGCAGCGCCACCGTCGGCACCAGGTTGCGCAGCACGTGCCGGCCCAGCACCGCTGCCTCGCCATGGCCGAGGCTGCGCGCCGCCTCCACATAGGCGCGGCTGCCCTCGACCAGCGCCGCCGCGCGCGCCACCCGGTAGAAGACCGGCAAATAGATGATCGAGAGCGCCAGCACCGAATTCGCCGCCCCGCTGCCGAGCGTGCTCGCGAGCACCACGCCGAGGATGATCGGCGGAAAGGCGAGCAGCGCGTCGGCCAGGCGCGACAGCGCGAGGTCCGGCAGCCTTCCGGCGAAGCCCGCGATCGCGCCGAGCCCGCCGCCGGCGAGACCGGCGAGTGCGATCGCCGCACCCACGATGCCGAGCGTGGTGCCGGCGCCATGCACGACCCGCGCATAGACGTCCCGCCCGCTCTCGTCGGTGCCGAACCAGAATGCGGCCGAAGGCGCCTCCAGCCGCCGCGCCACCGCGACCGCATCCGGCGGGCCGGCGAACAGGCCGGGTGCCAGGCTGATGGCCAGGAACAGGGCAGCGAGCACGAGGCCTGCCGCCAGCGCCGGGCGCGGGCGCCGCATCACGCCCCCCGCACCCGGGGATCGATCAACGCGTAGGCCAGGTCGATCACGAGGTTCACCAGCAGCGCGACCACCACGCTCAGCAGCAGCGCACCCTGCAGCACCGGGTAGTCGCGCCCCTGGATCGCGGCCAGCAGCGTGCGCCCGAGCCCCGGGATGCCGAACAGCGTCTCCACCACCACGACGCCGCCCAGGATCTGCACCAGGATCAGCCCGGCATAGGTCAGCAGCGGGATCGCGACGTTGCGCAGCACGTGCCGCCCGAACACCACCCGCCAGGGCAGGCCGCGGGCGGTGGCGGCGCGCACGAAATCCTGGCGCAGCAGGGCGGCCGTCTGCTGCCGCGTGAACTGCGCATAGGCGGCCGCCTGCAGCAGCCCGAGCGCCAGCACCGGCAGCAGGATGCCTTCGAGGTTGTCGGACAGCGAGATCCCGGGGGGCGTATAGACCAGCGGCGGCGCCCATCCGATCCACGCATCGGCCAGGATCAGCAGCACCATGCCGGTCCAGAACACCGGCGCCGAAAGCCCGATCAGGGTGAAGGCCTCGACCGCCATGTCGGCGACGCTGCCCGGCCGCGCCCCGGCGACGAGGCCGAGCGGCACGCCGATCAGGATCGCGACGCCGAGCGTTGCCAGCCCGATCTCGAGCGTGACCAGGAAGGCGTCGAACACGATGCCGGCGACCGGCATGCCCTGGCGCATCGAGGTGCCGAGGTCGCCGCGCAGCAGGTCGCCCGCCCAGGCGAGGTATTGCGACCAGAGCGGCCGATCGAGCCCGAAGAAGGCGCGCAGCGCCGCCTCCGCCGCCGGGTCGCCGGCGCTCTGCCCGAGCATCTCCCCGATCGCATCCCCGGGGACGGCGCGGATCAGCAGGAACACCACGCCGGTCGCGAGCAGGAGCGTGACCAGCGCCGCCCCCAACCTGCGCAGCACCGCCTCCATCAGACGCGACCCTTCACGCCGCGATCCAGGCCTTGGCGAGCCCGAACCACCAGCCGGTCGGGTGCTGGACGTAGTTGCGCACCCGCGACTGCGCGACGGTGACGAGGTCCGGCGAATAGAGCATCACCGTCGGCACGCTCGCATCCATCACCTGTTGGAAGGCGACATAGGCCTCCTTGCGGCGCGCCGGATCGGGCGTCGCCATGCCGGCATCCAGCAGCCGGTCGGCCTCGGCGTTGTTCCAGTTGCGGAAATCGGCACCGCGCGGCGCGCCGTGGAAGTGCCGGTAGTAAAGGATGTGCGGATCGGGCTGGGTGCCCCAGTCGTTGAAGGTGAAGCGCATGTTGCGGGTGCGGAAGGCGTTCAGCCAGACGCCGAGCTCGACCCGCTGGATGTTGAGCCGGATGCCCAGCGGTGCGAGTTGCTGCGCGATGGTGACCGCCGCCGGGTCCATCCAGTCGAAGCCGATGATGCTGACGAGGTCCATCGCGAAGCCGTCGGAAAGCCCGGCCTCGGCCAGCAGCGCGCGGGCGCGGGCGGCGTCCGGCCGCTGGTTGGGCAGTGCTGCGATCGGCGCGCCCCAGCTCTCCTGCATCGCGGCCGGGATGGTGCCGAGCACCTTGCCCTTGCCGCCGATCGCGGCCCGCATCATCGCATCCTTGTCGACGGCGAGCGCGATCGCCTGGCGCACCCGCGGGTCGCGCAGCTGCGCGTGGTTGCAGTCGAGGTCGAGTGAGCATTGCCGAAGCGAAGGTGCTGCCGCGACGACGAGCCCGGCCTGGCCCTGCAGCTGCTCCCCATCCTGCGGCCGCGCCAGCAAGGCGAGGTCGACGCGGCGGCTGCGCAGCGCCACCAGCACGCTCGCGGCATTGGGCTGCACGCTGAACAGGATGCCGTCGAGGTAGGGCTGCCCCGATTGCCAGTAGTTCGGGAAGCGGGCCATGCGGATATGGCTCTGCGGCCGGAACTCCTGCAGCTGGAAGGGGCCGGTGCCCACCGATTGCTGCGACAGGCGGTTGCGTGCCTGCGGATTGGCGAAGGTGTCGCGCGGCACCACGCAGCCGAAGCGGTTGGTCAAGGTCATCGGCAGGGAGGCGTTGGGCTCCGACAGGCGGATCACCACCGTGTGGTCGTCCGGCGTCTCGATCGCCGCGATGGCGCCGAAATCCGCCGCTCCCGGGCTGCCGTTGGCAGCGGTGCGGACATAGTCGTAGCTGTACTTCACGTCGGCCGCGGTCATCGCCTGGCCGGTGTGGAAGCGCACCCCGCGGCGGAGCGCGAAGGTGTAGACCAGCCCGTCCTCCGACACCGCCATCGTCTCCGCCAGCAGCGGCTTCGCGGTGCCCGACGCGTGCTCGTACATCAGCCCCTGGTACATCAGCACGGTGACGGCGGTGCGCGCGTCGCCCGCCTGGTGGAAGGGATCGAGGTTCGGCGGCTCGTTGGCGATGGCGACCGCGAGCGTGCCGCCGCGTCGGGCGCCGGCATCGTCGGGGCCGTAGAGCTCGTCCCCGAGCTGCGCGCGCACGGGGCGCGCGGAGCCTGCGACCAGCAGTGCGGCACCCGCGAGCAGCGCGGTGCGGCGATCGATCGTCGGATGCGGCATGGTCCGGTCTCCTTGTAAGTCGGGCATCCGATTCAGACCTTCGGGCCATGCGGCCCTGCGGTCATCGGATGCCGCTCAATCGCGCAGCGCGAAGACGAACTCGATCTCCACCGGCACGTCGCGCGGCAGCATGGCGACGCCGATGGCGCTGCGGGCATGGCGCCCGGCCTCGCCGAAGACCTGGCCCATGATCCCGGAGGCGGCGTCGATCACCCGCGGCTGCTCGACGAAGCCGGGGGCGGAGGCGACGAAGCCGGTCAGCTTCACCACCCGCGCCACGGCATCGAGCGAGCCCGTCACCGACCGCAGCGCGGCCAGGCCCTGCCAGGCGCAGAGGGCCGCGGCCCGGCGGCCGGCCTCGACATCGACGGCGTCGCCGAGCCGGCCGAGCACCGGCAGCCCGCCTTCCGCATCGCGCGGCAATTGCCCGCTCACCCAGACCAGGCCGCGGTCGATCACCGCGGGGACGTAGTCGAAGGCGGGTTTCGGCAGCGGCGGCAAGGTCACGCCCAGCGCCTTCAGACGAGCTTCGAACATCAGGCGGTCTCCTTGCGCTTCATTTCCAGCAGCGTGTCGGCGAGGATGGCGTCGAGGTCGCGCCGCGGCCGCCAGCCGAGGGCGCGGAGCGCCGCATCGTCGACCAGCGGCAGCGCGGCCGGCGTCGGCGTTGTGTGCGCGGCGATGCACCCGGGACCCGCGATCCGTGCGAGTGCTGCCGCGATCCCGGCATGGGTGAGGGTCAGCCCGGCCATGTTCAGCCGGCGCGGCGCGGCCGGAAGCCCCGCCAGCATCAGCAGCGCTTCGGCGGCATCGTCGCCATGGACGGCGTCGAAGGGCGCGTCTGGCACGGGCTCGTCGAAGGGCGCACCGCCCGAAGCGGCGTCCAGCATGCGGGCATAGGATCCGGCCGCGCCCGCGTACCAGCGGCCCGGCCCGAGCACGAGCGGCAGGCGCAGCGTGGTGACCGACAGGCCGAGCGCATCCGCCGCCCAATCCGCCGCCCTCTCCGCCATCCGCTTCGACTGGCCATAGGCGCTCTGCGGTGCCGGCGCCGCCGCCTCGTCCACCCGCGCCGCGGCGTAGAGCGAAGGCGGTCCGTAGACGACGGTGGAGCCGCATTGCACGACGCGGCCGACCGCCGCGACCGCGGCGGCGGCGAGCGCCGCCTCGAAGCCGCCGGCATTGACGGCGACCGCCTGCGCCGGGTCTTCGGCCGCACTCCGTGCCAGCCCGTCGCCGGTGGGGTTGTGCCCGGCGGCCCAGACCAACGCGTCCGGCCGGAAGCTGCGGAGTGCCGCGAGCAGTGCGCCGGCAACCTCCGCCCGCCCGTCGAAGCGGGCGACGCCATCCTCGCGCGGCGCCTCGCCGGGGCCGAAGGAGGCCGTCGCGATGCCGCGTGCGAGCGCCAGGCGCAGCAGCCGGCCACCGACGAAGCCGCTGCCGCCGACCACCATGAGGCGCGCGATGCTCATGCCGCCATCTCCGGCCGCAGCGCCGCGTCGCGGATGCAGGCGGCCTGGCGCTCCAAGCCCATCGCGCGCAGCGCCGGCACCGTCTCGGCGCAGGCCGGCTGTGCATGTGGGCAGCGGGTGCGGAACACGCAGCCGCTCGGCGGCGCCGCCGGGCTCGGGATCTCGCCGCGGAGGATGATGCGCGGCCCGCGCGCCTCGCCCGGATGCCCGGGCGAGGCCGAGAGCAGCGCGCGCGTATAGGGATGCAGCGGCGTCCGCAGCACCGTGGCCGCCGGCCCTTCCTCCATCACCCGCCCGAGATACAGCACCGCCACCCGGTCGCAGAGGCCGCGCACCGCGTGCAGGTCGTGGGAGACGAACAGCAGCGCCAGGCCGCGCTCGGCGCGGAGCTCGCGCAGCAGCGCCAGGATCTCGGCGCCGACCGAGACGTCGAGCGCCGAGACCGGCTCATCCGCCACGAGGAAGTCGGGCGCGACCGCGAGGGCGCGGGCGATCGCCACGCGCTGCCGCTGCCCGCCGGAGAGCGCCGCAGGCCGCCTGCCGTGCAGGTCCGGCGCCAGGCCGACGCGGCGGAGCAGCGCCGCCGCCCGGTCGCGCGCCTCGCGGCCGCGCGCCAGCCCGTGCAGCACGATGCCCTCGGCGACCGCCGCCCCGATCGCCATGCGCGGGTTGAGGCTGCCGAAGGGGTCCTGGAACACCATCTGCATGCGCTGCCGCAACGGCCGCAGCGCCGCGCGCGGGGCAGCGGTGATCTCCTGCCCGTCGAACAGGATCCGGCCCGCGGTCGGCCGCGCCAGGCGCAGCAGCAGCCGGCCGATGGTCGACTTGCCGCTGCCGCTCTCGCCGACCAGGCCCAGCGCCTCGCCGCGCCGGACCGCGATGTCGACGCCGGCGACCGCGCGCACCGGCCGCCGGCGCGGCGCCAGCAGGCTCGGGCCGCCGAATTCCATCACCAGCCCGCGGCCTTCGGCGATCGGCGCGGTCATGGCAGCGACTCGGCGCGGAGGCAGCGGCTGCGGCGGCCAGGGGCGACCGCGCGCAACGGTACCGGCGCCTGACGGCAGGCGGGCTCCGCCATGGCGCAGCGATCGGCGAAGCGGCAATGCGGCGGCGGCGCCAGCGGGTTCGGCATCAGGCCCGGGATGCCGCGCGGCGGCGGCCCGTCGCGGGTCGGGATGCAGCCGAGCAGCGCGCTCGTGTAGGGGTGGCGGGGCGACGCCAGCACCGCGGCCGTCGGGCCGTCCTCCACCACCTCTCCGGCATAGAGCACGCAGAGGTGCTGCGCGACCTCCGCGACCAGGCCGAGATCGTGGCTGACGAAGATCATCGCCATGCCGCGCGTCTGCTGCAGCTCCCGCAGCAGGTCCACGATCTGCGCCTGGATGGTGACGTCGAGCGCCGTCGTCGGCTCGTCGGCGATCAGCAGACGCGGCTCGCCGGCGAGCGCGAGCGCGATCACCGCGCGCTGGCGCATGCCGCCCGAGAGCTGGTGCGGGAAGTCGCCGGCGCGCCGCGCCGGATCGGGGATGCCGACCAGGCGCAGCAGCTCGACCGCGCGCACTTGCGCCTCGCGCCGGCCGAGGCCGAGCAGATGGCGCAGCGTCTCCGCGATCTGGTCGCCGATGGTGAAGAGCGGATCGAGCGCGCTGCCCGGATCCTGGAAGACGATGGCGATCTCCCGACCGCGCAGGCGGCGCAGCGCCTCGCCGCGCAGCACCAGCAGGTCCTGCGCCTCGCCCTGCCGCCCGCGCCAGCGCAGCCTGCCTTCGGTGCGGGTGCCGGCGGCGCCGGCCTCCATGCGCGCGACCGCCATGGCGGTGACCGACTTGCCGCTGCCGCTCTCGCCGACCAGCGCCAGCGCCTCGCCCTCGCGCAGGGTGAAGGACACCTCGGCGACGGCATTCATCCAGCCGGACGCGCCGCGGAAGGCGACGGAGAGGCCCTCCGCCGCCAGCAACGGGGGAAGGGCGGCGGCCGCGCTCACCGCGGCCGGAAGCGCTCGAGCGCCGCGCGGTCCGGCTCGACGCCGAGGCCGGGTGCGCTCGGTACCGCGATCATGCCGGCGACCGGCCGCAGCGGCTCGACCAGCAATGCGTCGCGGAGCGGGTTGTCGGCGACGTCGTATTCCACCCAGGGCGGATCGACCTCGCTCTCGGTCACTGCCGGATAGGCCGGCTGCGCGGCGACGAGGTGGATTGCGGCCGCGAGCCCGAGTCCGGTGCCCCAGCAATGCGGCGAGAGGCGGGCGTGGCGCAGCGTGCAGAGCTGGCCGATCAGCCGCCCCTGCGACAGGCCGCCGCAGAGCGCCAGGTCCGGCTGCGCGATGTCGATGGCGCGCGGCGCCAGCAGGCGGTCGAAGGCGAAGGCGGTGTAGAGCGCCTCCCCGGCCGCTACGGGCACGTCGCGCCGCGCCAGCAGCGCGCGGTAGCCGTCTTCGTCGGCGGGGCTCAGCGGCTCCTCGTACCAGTCGATGCCGAAGGGGGCGATGGCGCGCATGCTCGCCAGCACCTGGTCCAAGCCGTAATTGCCGTTGGCATCGACCGCGATCCGCATCGCTTCGCCGAGCGTCTCGCGCGCCAGCCGCACCCGTGCGACGTCGTCCGCGACGCCGCGGCCGATCTTGATCTTGCAGCAGGCGAAGTCGCGGAAGCGCGGCAGCTGCGCGGCCAGGCCCTGCGCCGGATCGGCGGTGAAGTAGCCGCCCGAGCCGTAGACCGGCACCGTATCCCGCGCGGCCCCGCCGATCAGCGCATGCGCCGGCAGCCCGTATTCCTTCCCAAGTGCGTCGTGCACCGCCACGTCGAGGCCGGAGAGCAGCGCCATCAGCCCGTTCTGCACGCCGAAATGGTAGTTGCGCGCGAGCACCCGGTGGAACAGCGCGCCATGATCGGTGAGCCGCGCCCCGCGCCAGTCGGCGGCGACGAAATCGAGGTAGCCGGCGCAGAAGCCGGGCGGACCCCAGGCCTCGCCGAAGCCGCTGATCCCGGTGTTGGTCTCGACCTCGACGATCGTGGCACCACGCGCGGCGACCAGGCCGCGGGCCATGCCATAGGCATCCGCATCCGCCATGACGTGCAGCACCGGGTGCAGCACGATGCGCGCGATGCGGGCCATTGTGTCACGATGGGTGTCGGGTTGGGTCATGGCGCCAGCCGCTCCCGCGAGCCTTCGAGGTGACGCGCCATCGCGGCCTCCGCGCCGGCCGGGTCGCGGCGGACCAGCGCATCCAGGATCGCGGCGTGCTCGTGCGCCGTCTCCTCCGCGCCCTGCTGGGCCGCCATGTAGAGGCGGGAGGCATGGACCTGGGCGTTGAGCGCGGCCAGCGCCTGGCGCGCCGGACGATTGCCGGAGGCCTGCAGGATCAGGTCGTGGAACGCCTCGTCCGCCGCCGCATGGGTGCGGTGGGTCTGCCAGGGCCCGCGCCGGACATGGGCACCCATGTCGGCCAGGCAGGCGCGGAGCGGCGCCACCGCCTCCGTCCCGATGCGCCGCGCCGCCTCGCCCGCCAGCCAGGGCTCCAGCCGGAGCCGCGTCGCATAGAGGTCGCGGAGGAACGCACCATCGGGCAGCGGCGCCACGCTGAAGCCGATGAAGGCCTCGTTGGTGACCAGGCCCCGGGCGCAGAGCGCCGCCAGCGCCTCGCGCAGCGGCGTGGTGCTGACCGCCATCTCGCGCGCCAGCGCATCGACGTTCAGCCGGGCGCCGGGTGCCAGGTCGCGGTCCATGATCCGCTCCTGGAGCCTGGCGCGGACCTGCTCGCCGAGGCCGATTCTTTGCACCGATCTTGTATCTTGCATCCTGCAGGATATATGACGGCGTCCGTCGTTGCCTGGCAAGCGTGGCGGCGTGGTGCGAGCGGGAGCAGCGAATGTGACCAGCCGGACGTCAGCCTGGGCGGACCTCTCTCCGGAGGAGCACGAGTTCCACTTCAACCCGCAGCGCGCCTTCCCGGACTTTGCCTCCCACCGGCTGCGCCGGGCGCCTGCCAACGCGGCAGCACTCGCCGGCCTCCGGCGGCACGCCGATCTCGCCTATGGCCCCGCGCCGCGGCATCCGCTCGACATCTATCCGGCGGCGCAGCCTCATGCGCCGGTCCACGTCTTCTTCCATGGCGGCTATTGGCGGGCCAACGACAAGGATGGTTTTGCCTATGTCGCCGCAGCGCTGGTGAAACACGGCATCACCGTCGCCATCCCCAATTACGAGCTGTGCCCGGGGTCGACGCTCGACGGCACCGTCGCCTCGGCGCTCGCCGCCATCGTCTGGCTGGCGCGACATGCCGGCGCGCATGGCGGCGATCCCGCGGCGATCAGCCTGTCCGGGCATTCGGCCGGCGCCCATCTCGCGGCCGCCGCGCTCGCCACCGACTGGGCGGCGGAGGGGCTAGATCCCGGCTTCCTGCGCGGCGCGGTGATGATCAGCGGCATCTACGACCCGCTGCCCGCCATGCGGACCTCGGTGAACGCGGAGCTGCGGCTGACGCCCGAGATCGCCGCGCGGCAGGATTTCGAGCGCCGCGCGCCGATCTCCCGCGCGCCCGTCAGCCTCTTCGTCGGTGGGCGGGAGCCCTGGCACTGGATCGACCAGAGCTTCCGCTACTCCCACCACCTCCGGCGGCATGGCGGCGACCCGGAGGTGCACGTGCTGCCCGGCCACGACCACTTCGACATCCTGGACCAGTTCATGGCCGAGGACGGCCCGGTGCTCCGGGCGGTGCGGCGGGCAGCGGGCGCGGGCTGAGCTAGCGCGCGGCGGGCGCCTCCGCCTGCTGCACCGGGCAGGCCTGAGGCTCGAACTCGACGCGGCGGTCGAGCAGGTCGGAGGCGTCGTCGGCGCCGGTGCCGACCAGCGTCTGGCGGGAGCCTCGGCCCTCCGCGGAAAGGCGCGGCCGCAGCACCGGGCTGCGGCTCAGCAGCCGGCTGCGGATCGCCTCCGCCCGCGCCTGCGACAGCCGGTCGTTGACCTCCGCGGTCCCGGTCGTGCTGGTGTGGCCTTCGACGCGGAGGCAGACCGGCCGCGCCGCGGTGCGCGTCGCGATCTGGCGCAGCCACATCGGATAGGGCCGGGTCAGCGCCGGGTCCGGCCAGAAGCCGGTGGAGCCCGGCCGGAAGACGAACTTCACCGCCAGCCGCTCCCGCTCCAGCCCGTAATCGACGAGCTGCCCGAAGGCGGCTTCGGCCGCGCCGCGGCGGCCGAGCGCCCAGTTGGTGAGATAGAGCCCGTTCCGGATGCGGAGCTGCTGGTCGGGTGCCGCGACGTCCCGCGCCGCCGCGTAGAAGCCGAGTGCGGTCTGGTGGCGCCCGCCCTCATAGGCGCGGATGCCGTCGGCGACGAGCGCCTGGGCGCGGACCGAACGCAGGTAGGCCGGGTCGATCGGATCGCCGGGATCGAGCGCGCAGGTGCGCAGATAGGCCGCGGCGGCGCCATCCGTGGTCCAGGCCGGGCTGTCGCGGTAGAAGGCCGCCGGCGTCGCGTCGACGCCGTCCGGCTGCACCCAGGCGGTCTCATGCGACAGCACCCGCCCGGTGCGGAGATCGGCGAGCACCGCCCAGATCCGGTAGGCGGGCGGCGGCCCGGCGGCAGCGGGCTGGAGGCTGCCGGCCTCGCTCACCACGGTGATGGCGCCGAGCAGGATCAGCGGCTGCTCGTCGAGGCTCGCGGTCGTGAAGGGCAGCAGCTCGAGCTCCGGGTGCCGGGTCCGGATCAGGCCGGCGATATCGGCTTCCATCCGCCGCGTGGCGGCGGTCTCGACGCCGGTCGCGCGGTCGATCAGGGGATCGATGACGAGCTTGTAGCGGCGGCCGGGATCGAGGCCGGCGCGGGTGAGCGTCGCCTCCGCCAGCGCCGTCGTCGCCTGCGGCAAGGGCAGCGCCGCCCGCGGGGGGCTGTCGCCGGCCTGCTGGCCCGACCCGGCGCAGCCGGCGAGGAGGGCCGCCGCCAGCAACAGCGGCAGGATGATCCTAGGGACGCTGCCCGCACCCCGATCTGAGATAGCCGCGATCCGCATTGCTGAGTTCCTCCCCCAATTGCACGCGCAACACGATGTCGCGACAGCGCGGCGTCGCGTTCCCGATGGTGTCCGTGTCGCTGCTGCTGCCCGGGACCCGTCGCGGCGTCGCGACGCGCGCGCCCGGGCGTGGCGCCGGCCGCCGCTCCTCGCTGCGCTCCGCTGGCCGCGAGGCCTCCGGCACCGATGCCGGTGCTGGTGCCGGCACCGGCATCGGCGCGGGCAGGGCGGCGAGCGTCGCGAAGGACGGCAGCCGCGGCGCGGTCGGCAGCGGCAGCGGATCGAGGCCCGCCGTCGTGGCGGGCGGCGGGATCGGCGGCAGCGGCAGCGCCTCCTCCGGCTCCGGCGGCGGCTGGAGGCGGGCGAGCCGCCCGCCGGACGGCAGCGGCGGCGGGGCCGGCAGGGGCGGCGGATCGACCCGGGCGACCTGCGGCAGGGGCGGGGCCGAGATCGCCGCCGGCCCCGGCTCCGGCGCGGTCAGGCGCGCGGCGTCGCCCGGCAGCGCCGCCGCCGCGCCGGCGAGGAACAAGGCGGCCGCGGCGCGGCGATACCGGCGCCCGCGGCGCCCGGCCGGGCGCCGGCGCGCCGCACCGGCCTGCAGCGGCGACGCGGCGAGGGTGGCCTGCACCGCGCCCATCCAGGCGTCGCCGCCAGGCAGGTCGAGCGGCTCCGACCGCGCGAAGGCGCGGGCGAGCACGCCGTGCAGCTGCGGCAGCTCCGGCTCGGCCAGGTGGATCCGGTGCACCGGCAGGCGCGGGTCGAAGCGGCGCAGGAAGCCGGCGAGGAGCAGCTCGGCCTCCAGCCAGCCCGGGCGCGGCCGCGACGCCGCTGCCGGGAAGAGGTCGAGCACGGTCACGCCGCGGGCCGGGTGCAGCAGCACGAAGCGGCGATCCTCGGGCATGGCGCTGCCCGGCAGGCCGGGCAGCGCCCCGGCCGGCAGCACGATCCATCCGGCGCCGAGGCGCCGCCAATCCGCCACGGGGCGGGCGGCGGGCACGGTCAGGATGGGTTCGACATCGCGGCGGATGGCACGCTCGGCCATGGTCGCGTTCTCCTGGACCTGAGCAAGGGCGGGAGTTGGGGGATCATGGCATGCAAAAAAGAGACGTTGCGCTGACAATTATGAGGTCTAAAAAATACGATAATGTCCTATTAAATATCTAGTCCGCTCCGAGCGGTGGTCGCCCGCGGCATGCGCGCTGTGACGCCGGGAACAGCGGCGGCGGGCGTTGGCGGTGCAGGGTCGGGGGCGTCAGCAGGCAAGGATTGCGCCGATGGCCGCCACCGCCTCCAGGATCGCCGCGGCGATCGCCTTCGCGCTGGGCGTCGCACCATGCGGCGAAGCCGCGCCCGCGCTGGAATACGCGCCGGACGCCGAGCAGCGTTTCGTCGCCGGCTGCGTCGATGCCGCCGCCATGACGCCCGCCGCCTGCCGCACCCTCATGGAGGCGCTGCGGCGACGGCTCGGCCATGCGGGCTTCCTGGAATTCGTCGCCAGCGAGGCGGAGGCGGCGCCGATCACCATCCCCCGCTACGGCACGGCGCTCGAAGGTGGGACGGCCAGTCTGCGTCGGGGGCAGCGATGACGCCCTTGCCCGGCGATCTCGGCAAGCCGGTGTTCAAGGGGCTTCCCGTCCTCACCGGCATCGGGCGCGATGCGCTGTCGGACGCCATGGCCGCCGTGCTCCTGGAACGGCGGCTGAGAACCGTCAACCCGCCTCCGGCCCCAGCGCGAACCGGATGGCGCGGTTCACCGCCGGCGGCAGCAGCGACATGTGCGTCTCGGCACCGAACGCCTCGACTTCGGTCGTGAGGCCGAGGGCCGCGAGCCGCGCCGCCATCTCCCGCGCATACTCGATGTGGCGGCCGCGGCGGAGCGCCTCCAGTCGCCGCGCCGCGTCCGGCGCGCCTTCCTGGAAGGGTGCCAGCCGCGCCTCGTATTCGCCGGCGCCGATCAGCAGCCGCGGCCGGCCGCGCGCCTCCGGCGGCAGTGCCGCGAAGCGCCGCTCGGCGCCGAGGATCGCCGCATCCTCCCAATAGATGGTCGGGCTGATCGCGATCCAGCTCGTGAAGGCACGCGGGGCGGCGAACAGCGCGTGCAGCACGAAGAGGCCGCCGAAGGAATGGCCGAAGATCGCCTGCCGCGCCGGATCGATCGGCACCCGCGCCGCGACGAAAGGCTTCAACTCGGCCTCGATGAAGCGGAGGAAGCGATCGGCGCCGCCGGTGCGCACCTCCGGCCCGCCCGGCCGGTGGGCCGGGAAGCTGCGGCCGGGCGGCGGCGAGTAGTCCCAGGACCGGCGGACGCTGTCATAGGGCTCCTCGGTCGGGTAGCCGATGCCGACGAGCACCGCGTCGCGGATGCCGGTGCCGCCCGGATAGGCGGCCTGCACGCGCAGCGCATCCGTCGCGATCCCCATCACCGCATTGGCGTCGAGCAGATGGAGCACCGGCCAGCCGGACGCCGGCGCCGCGCCTTCGGGCCGGCGGAGGAAGATGCGCCAGGGCGGCCCGCCATCCTGCGGTGCCAGGTCGTATTGCCGGAGGCCGGGCAGCGCCACCGGGGCGCCGTCATCCCCGCCCTGCGCGCGGGCGCTGCCGGCGAGCGCCAGCAGGCCGAGCCCGGCGCGGCGGCCGAGCGCGATCAAAACCGGTACCCGAGCGTCGCGAGCAGGGTGCGTCCCGGGCCCCAGTAGCAGATGCCGGGCTGGCAATTGGTCACCCCGGTATCGCCCAGGTTCTGCCCGCTGAGCGTCGCCCGCCAGCCGCCGAGATCGTAGCGGATCGAGGCGTCGAGCAGCAGCGCGTCGCCATTCTGCCGCGTATTGGCGACGTCGCTGTCGCTCGATCCCTGGTAGCGCAGGCCGAGGCCGAGGCTCAGGCCGCCGAAGCGCCCCTCCGGCGCCTGCCAATTGGTCCACAGCGCCGCGACATGGCGCGGGATGCCGACCGGACGCTTGCCGAGGTCGGCGCCGTTGCTCGCCACCGTCTCCACCTCCTGCAAGGTGTAGGAGCCGAGCAGGCTGACGCCGCCGCCGAGCACGAGCTGCGCTTCGAGCTCCACCCCGCGGGAGCGCTGCTCGCCGGTCTGGACCTGGAAATTGCGATCGACCGGATCGGTCGTGGTCACGTTCTCCAGGTTGATCTGGAACAGCGAGGCGGTGAGCAGGCTCTCGCCGCCCGGCGGCTGGTAGCGAAGCCCGACCTCGAACTGCCGTCCGCGCAGCGGCTCGAAGGGCTGGCCGGAGCGGCTGGTGCCGAGCTGCGGCGCGAAGCTTTCGGCGTAGTTGGCATAGGGCGCGAAGCCGCTCGGATCGAGGTAGACCACGCCGAGACGGCCGCTGAAGGCGGTCGGGTTCTGCGTCGTCGTGACGCCGGTGAAGCGGTTGAGCGACTGGGTCTCCGTCCAGTCGTGGCGGCCGCCGATGGTGACGACGACGCGCTCCGCGATCCGGATCTGGTCCTGGAGATAGAGCCCGACCTGGTTCAGCGTCTGCCGGCTGCGCGCCAGGTTGAGGTCCGGCCGCGCGACCGCCAGGCCATAGACCGGATTGCCGAGGTCGAGCGACGGCGCCGGACCGAAGCCCAATCCGAAATCGGAACGCTGGCGGTAGTAGTCGATGCCGGCGAGCACCGTGTGGCGCAGCGGCCCGGTCGCGAAGCGGAATTCCGCCTGGGTGTCGACGCCGAAGGTCTGCAGGGTCTCCTCCAGCCAATAGGCACCGCGGGAGACAATGCGGCCGCTGGTCGCGAGCGCCGAGAGGTAGCCCGCCTGCAGATCGGACTGCCCATAGCGCAGGTTCTGGCGGAGCGTGACGGCATCGCCCAGGCGATGCTCGATCCGGTAGCCGGCCTGGTACTGGTTCTGGAGGTAGCGCGCGAAGGACGGGTCGTCGGTGCGCACCCGGGTCGCGACGCCATCCGGACGCGTGTAGTAGGCGGCGCTCGCGATCAGGCTGTCCTGCTGGTAATGGCCGAGCAGGGTGATGGTGGTGTCGTCGGTCGGCCGCCAGGTGATCGCGGGGGCCAGGAAGATGCGGTCGTCCGGCGCGTCCGGGATCTCGGATTGCGCGTCGCGCAGCACGCCGGTCATCCGGTACAGCACCCGCCCGTCGCCGATCGGGCCGGTCAGGTCGAAGGCCGCCTGATGACGCTGGTGGCTGCCGAGCGAGAGCTCGACCTCGCCCGCGGGGACGGTGCCGGGCATCCGGCTGATGCGGTCGATCAGGCCGCCGGCCGGCCCCTGGCCATAGAGGACGGATGCCGGGCCGCGCAGCAGCACGATGCGATCGAGCCCGTAGGGCTCGGTGCGGTAGCCCAGCAGCCCGGCGCTGAAGCCCTGGCGCAGCCCGTCGCGGTAGTCGCCGAGCAGGTTGACCGGGAAGCCGCGGATATAGATCTGGTCGAAGCGCGGATCGAAGCCGAAGACGCCGGTGGTGACGCCGGCATTGTAACGCACCGCCTCGGGCAGGCTCTGTGCGCCGGTCGCCTCGATGAAGGCGCGCGGGATGACGGAAACGGATTGCGGCGATTCGACGATCGGCGCGTCCGTCTTGGTGCCGGCGGCGCTCCGGGTCGCGCCGAAGGCGGGCGCGCCGCCGGAGATCTCGATCGGCGGCAGCGACGCTTCCTGCGCCGCCACCGGCCCGGCGCCCGCCGCCAGCAGCGCGAGCGCGCAGCGCCCGGCCAGCATCCCTCTGGATCCAAGCATTCCCGGCAGTCCTTGTTTGTGCCGGGACGGCTTACTGCGACTGATTATCAACATCAATATGCCGCAGCCGGCCGCCATCAATATGCCGCAGCCGGCCGCGAAAAATCACCACGAGCGCGGGTAACCCGAGCGGGTGCTGGCGCGTATTCCCGCCAGGCAGTGGCCGGAGGATGCTTGAGACACGTCGCCGACCATCCGTCCCGCCGCACCATCGTCACCCGCGGTGCGCCCGCCCCCAGACCAGAGCGGCCCGCGCCGCTGACGCCGCCGATCGACGTCGCCACCACCTATATCCGTGATGCCGACAATGGTTACGCCGATGGCCGCATCTACGGTCGCGCCGACAATGCCGCGGTCCGGCACGCCGAGGCGCAACTCGCAGCGCTCGAGAACGCCGACGATGCCATGCTGTTCCATTCCGGCATGGCCGCCGCGGCGGCGGTGTTCATGGCGCTCGAGCCGACCCATGTGCTGGTGCCGGCGGAGATGTTCTGGGGCCTGCGCGCCTGGCTCGCCAGCAGCCGCCACGGCCATGAGGTCACGGCGGTTGCCATGGCCGATGCAGGCGCCGTCCGGCATGCGATCCGCCCGGGCCGCACCGGCCTCGTCTGGATCGAGACGCCGAGCAACCCGCTCTGGTCGATCACCGACATCGCGTCGGTGGCCGAGGCCGCGCGCGAGGCCGGGGCGCTGACCTGCGCGGATTCGACCGCGGCGACGCCGATCCTGACCCGTCCGCTCGATCTCGGCGCCGATCTCGTCGTGCATTCGGCGACCAAGTACCTGAACGGGCATTCCGACGTCGTCGCCGGCGTGCTGGCGGCGCGGGCGCCGGGACCGCTCTGGGCGCGGATCCGCGACCTCCGTCAGCAGCAGGGCGACGCCGCCGGCGCCTTCGACGCCTGGCTGCTGGCCCGCGGCCTGAAGACCCTCGACCTCCGTGTGCGGGAACAGAGCCGCAGCGCCGCGATCATCGCATCGCAGCTTGTCGGCCATCCGGCGATCGCGGCGGTGCTCTATCCGGGGCTGCCCGGCCATCCCGGACACGCCGTCGCGGAGCGCCAGATGACCGGCGGCTTCGGCGGCATGCTCTCGATCCGGATGCAGGGCGGTGTGGCGGCCGCGATCGCGGTTGCGGCCAAGGTCAGGCTCTGGCAGCGCGCCACCTCCTTCGGTGGCGTCGAGAGCCTGATCGAGCATCGCGCCTCGATCGAAGGTGAAGGCTCGCTCTGCCCGGATGACCTGCTGCGCCTGTCGGTCGGGCTCGAGGACCCGGCGGATCTCAGCCGCGATCTGGCCCAGGCGCTCGATGCCCTGGCATAATGGGCGCGGTCAGAGGGTATCAGGACGTGCAGCGCATCGCGGTCGCCATCATCTGCAAGACGCCGAGCCCCGGCCGGTCGAAGACGCGGCTGTCGCCGCCGCTCCGGCCCGAGGAATGCGCGGACATCTCCGCCTGCTTCATCCACGACCTGGCGGCGACCATCGCCAGCCTCGACACGGCGGAGGTCGCCGGCTGCGCGGTCTATACGCCGGAGGGATCGGAAGCCACGCTGCGCAAGCTGCTGCCGGATGATTTCGCGCTGGTGCTGCAAGGCGAGGGGGACCTCGGCGACCGGCTGGTGAGGGGTATCGAGGACCTGCTCGCGGCCGGCCATGCCGGCGCCATCCTGGTCAATTCCGACAGTCCGACCCTGCCGCGTGCGATGCTGGAGGCCGCCGTCGCGGCGCTCCGAGGCGGCGACCGCATGGTGATCGGCCCGGCCATCGACGGTGGCTACACGCTGATCGGCCTGACCCGGCCGCACCCGCGCCTGTTCGAGGACATCCCCTGGAGCACCGATGTGGTCTTCGCGCTGACGCTGGACCGCGCGCGGGAGATCGGGCTGCCGGCGGTGGTGCTCGACCCCTGGTACGACGTCGACGACGCCACGACCTATGCGCTGCTCGAAGCCGAGCTCGACGGCACGCGCCCGGACTTCGCCGCGGCCGGGGCGCTGCCGGCCACCGCCCCGCGCACGCGGGCGTTCGTCGCGCGCCGCCGCGCCGGCAGCGCCCCGTGACCGTCGCGGTCATCATCCCCTGCCTCGACGAGGAGGAGCCGATCGGCGATGTGGTGCGGGAGGTGCTGGCGCAGGGCTTCGACCAGGTGATCGTGGTCGACAACGGCTCGACCGACCGCACCGCCGCCGTCGCCGCGGCGGCCGGTGCCTGCGTGGTGCAGGAGCCGCGGCGCGGCTATGGCCGCGCCTGCGCCGCCGGCATCGCGGCGGTCGCGCCGGAGACCGAGATCCTCGCCTTCCTCGACGGCGACGGCAGCGACGTGCCGGCCTTCCTGCGCCAGGTGATCGCCCCCGTGGCCGAAGGCCGCGCCGATTTCGTCATGGGCTCGCGTGTGCGCGGCCGGCGCGAGCCCGGCAGCATGACGCCGCAGCAGCTGGTCGCCGGGCGCCTCGCCGGCCTGCTGCTGCGCGCGACCTATGGGGTGCGCTGCAGCGACATGTCGCCGCTCCGCGCCATCCGGCGCGACCGGCTGGCCGCCCTCGGCATGTCGGAACAGACCTATGGCTGGAACCTCGAGATGCAGATGCGGGCCGCCGCCGGCGGCCTCCGCTGCCTCGAGATCCCGGTCGACCATCGCTGCCGCCGCGGCGGCTTGTCGAAGGTGTCCGGCAATCTTGCGGCCGGGCTGAAGGCGGGCTGGAAGATCACCGCGACCTTCCTGCGGCTGGCGGCCTCGCTCCGCCGCCAGCCGGCGGCAAGTTGAGAGGCTGGGCATGCACATCCTCCTGACCGGCGGCGCCGGCTTCATCGGGCAACATGTGCTGGCGGAGCTTCTGCGCCGCGGCCATGCCGTGCGCGTGCTCGATTCGCTTCGCCCGGACGTCCATCGCGACGGCACCCGCTGGACGCCGCCCGCGGGCGTCGAGCTGATCGTCGCCGACGTGCGCGACCGGGCGCCGCTCGATGCCGCGCTCGCCGGCATCGATGCGGTGATCCATCTCGCCGCCAAGGTCGGGCTCGGCGTCGATCTCGGCGACATGCCGGATTACGCCTCCTCCAACGATGCCGGGACCGCGGTGCTGCTGGCGGCGATGGCGGCGGCACGTGTGGGGCGGCTGACGCTCGCGAGCTCCATGGTCGTCTATGGCGAAGGCCTGGGCGAATGCCCCGAGCACGGGCCGGTCGCGCCGGCACCAAGGCTGGAGGCGGCGCTGGCGGCAGGCGACTTCGAGCCGCCCTGTCCGGTCTGCGGGCGCCCGCTCGGCACCCGCCTGGTCGACGAGGCGACGCCATTCGATCCGCGCAATGCCTATGCCAGCAGCAAGGTGGCGCAGGAATTCTACGCCGCGAACTGGGCGCGGGCGACCGGCGGCGCCGCTGCCATGATGCGCTACCACAATGTCTACGGGCCCGGCATGCCGCGCGACACGCCCTATGCCGGGGTGGCCGCGATTTTCACCTCGGCGCTCCGCGCTGGGAAGGCGCCCCGGGTGTTCGAGGATGGCCGCCAGCGGCGCGACTTCGTCCATGTCCGCGACATCGCCGCGGCGACCGTCGCCGCCTGCGAGCGGCACGTGGCGGGCGTCGCCGCCTTCAACGTCGGCTCCGGCACGCCGCGGACGGTCGGCGAGATGGCGGCGGCGCTGTCGCGGGCGCTCGATGGGCCCGATCCCGTCGTCACCGGTCAGTACCGGCTGGGCGACGTGCGCCATATCACCGCCGATTCCAGCCGCCTGCGCGCGGCGCTCGGCTGGCAGCCGTCAGTCGCCTTCGAGGACGGGATGGCGGAGCTGGCGCAGGCGCCGCCGTAACCTTCCTGCCCCGGCGGCCGAACTGGCCGCGGATGGTGCGGGAGCTGCGCGATCGATGTCAGCGCTTGGTCAGCGCGACCCGGATGGTGGCATCCGGGGCGATCGGCGTCGCGCCCCGGCCATCCCAATCGGGCAACGCCAGCACGTCGCGGCGGGGGATGTCGAGCACGGCGATCTGGCGGCCGAGCATGGCGACGGCTTCGATCGGCACCGCGATGCTGCGGCCGCCGAGGCCGAACCAGGCGCCCTGCCGCGCGATCAGCAGGATGCCCCCGGCCTCCGTGCGCGACACCGCTTCGACCCGGGCGAGGATTCGGTCATCATGGTCGAGCAGCGGCAGGCCGATCAGGTCGCCGACCCGGGCCGGCTGCGGGAAGCGCCGCGCCATCCGCTCGGCGGGCGTCAGGTCTTCCGGCGTGGCCTCCGCCGCCCCGTGCGGGGAGGATGCAGTCGCCGGCGGCGTCGCGGCGCCGAGCAGCGCTAGGATGGGGATCAGGAGAAGGGCGGGGCTCGGCAAGGGTGCAGGTCCTTCGCGATGACGCAACAGGAGGTGGACGCATGAGTGGGGAGATCAAGGCCGGGCCGCGCATGCACCCCGTGGTGGTGCGCATCACGCATTGGCTGAACGCCGCCGCGATGATCATCATGATCATGAGCGGCTGGAAGATCTACAATGACGAGGTGATCTTCGGCTTCCTGCACTTCCCGGAAGCGATCGTGCTCGGCAAGTGGGCGCAGCACGGGCTGCAATGGCATTTCTTCGGCATGTGGATCCTGGTGCTGAACGGCCTGATCTATCTGACCTTCGGCATCCTCTCCGGCCGTTTCCGCCGGTTGCTGCTGCCGATCCGCCCGCGCGAGGTCGTGCAGGAGATCCGCGCCGCGCTGACCTTCAAGCTGCAGCATGACGACCTGACCCACTACAACGCCGTGCAGAAGCTGCTCTATGTCGGCGTCATCCTGCTGATCGTCGTGCAGGTCGTCTCCGGCATCGCGATCTGGAAGCCGGTGCAGTTCCCCTGGTTGGTCGACATCTTCGGTGGCTTCCAGGGCGCGCGGCTGGTGCATTTCCTCGGCATGGCCGGCATCGTGCTGTTCCTCGTCGTGCACGTGGCGCTGGCGCTCTCGGTGCCGCGCACCCTGCTCGCGATGCTGACCGGGGGCGAGCGCGTCGCGCGGCCGCCCCGTTCCTGACCGGAGGCTTCCATGCGCAACCGCTTCACGCCCTCCGCCTTCCGCCCGCGCCGCCTGCCGGACCGGGAGATCCTGCGCGCGCATCGCCCGGTGGTCGAGGCGATCGAGCGCCGCGGCCTGATCCGCGGCGCGCTCAGTCTTGGCGCGATCGCCATGCTGACCGGCTGCGATGCTTCGGAAGGGGAGGGGTTGCAGCGCGTGCTGCGCTCGGTCTCCTCCTTCAACGACGCGGTGCAGGCCTGGCTCTTCGATCCGACCCGCCTGGCGCGCACCTATTCGCCGGCCGAGGTGCTGAAGCCGCCACGCTTCAACGCCTATTACGGGATCGAGCAGGTGCGCCCCGTCGATCCCGCGACCTGGCGGCTGGAGCTGGCGGGGCTGATCGCCGATCGTCGGCCCTGGGACCTCGAACGCATCCGCGCGCTGCCGGAGCAGGAGCTGATCATCCGCCATATCTGCGTCGAGGGCTGGGACTATATCGGGCACTGGTCGGGCCCCAACCTGCGCGACTTCCTGACCCGCATCGGCGCCGACCTGACCGCCAAGTACATCGCCTTCCACAGCCATGACGACTACATGGAGAGCATCGACATGGCCTCCGCGCTGCACCCGCAGACCATCCTGGCGACGAAATATGCCGGCGACCCGATCGGCGATCCCTACGGCTTCCCGCTCCGGCTGCGCACCGCGGTCAAGCTCGGCTTCAAGAACCCGAAATGGATCCGCGCCATCGAGGTGACCAACACCTATCCGGGCGGCCACTTTTCCGACCAGGGTTTCAACTGGTTCAGTGGGCTCTGATCCTTGAAATGTACGCCGGTCTGGCGTACATGATTTTGCCCGTCGAGGTTGAGGCGTCATGAGCGAAGTGGATGAGCGGAGCACCGAGCGGATGAATTTCCGTACCAAGCCCCGCATCAAGGAGGCGATCCAGCGCGCGGCCGCGCTCTCGGGCTTGGATGATTCCGTGTTCACGATGAACGCCGCCTACAGAGCGGCGATCGAGACGATCGCCGCGCATGAGCGCACCACGCTCCAGCCGGTCGATCACGCGGCCTTCTTCGCGGCAATCGACGAGCCGCCGGCGCCGACGAAGACGCTGCGAGCGGCATTCGGCAGACATAAGGCGACGATCGCCAGCCGGTGACCGACATCGCCCGGACACCGATCGAGCCGTTCGATCCGGACAGGCACGATCGCGCGGCATTCTCATGCGGCGTCGAGCAGGTCGACAACTTCTTCCGGAAGACCGCCAACAAGCTCGCCAAGGCGGACAACCTGCGCATCTTCGTGATGACGGCACCCGGAGGCGGCCTGATCGGCTTCTACGCGCTGAACGCCCATGCCGTGGATTATGCCGATCTGCCTGCGAAGTACGCTCGGACCCGGCCGGGCCATGGCCGCATACCGGCCGCGTACATCGCCATGATCGGCGTCGACACGCGCTTCGCCGGCCAGGGTTTTGGTGGCGACCTGCTGGTCGATGCCCTTGGCCGCATCGCGGGCGCCGCGGACCAGCTCGGGATCGCGGTGGTCATGCTCGACGTGCTCGATTGCGGCAATCCGGTGCTGGTCGGGAAGCGGCTGAAACTCTATGCGCGCTATGGTTTCGCGCCGCTCGCGTCCCAGCCGTTGCGGATGTTCCTGCCCATGGCGACGATCCGCCAGATCACCGGCTGACGGGAACGCGGCGCATGGCTTCGACCGCATCTACCCTGCTCGCCGCCCTGCTCGGCCTGCTGCTCTGGACCGGCACCGGCTGGGCGATCGCCCGCCGGCTGCCGATCGACCGTGCGCTCATGCTGCCGGCGGCACCCGCGCTCGGCTGGGCGGCGCAGAATGCCGCCGCACTCGCGCTCTCGCTTGCGGCGGGGCTCAGCCTCTGGACCATGCTCGGCGCCGCGGTGCTGCTGATCGCCGCGGCCTCGTGGCTTGGCCGTCCGGCGCAAGGCGAGGGGCCGCGCGCGCCGCCCTGGCTCTATGTCGCCGCGGCGCTGCTCGCGGCGGTACCGGCCGCGGCGGTGCTGCCGAAGGTGACGGCCGAGGGCGTGCTGCTCGCCGCCCCCATCTACGACCATGCGAAGATCGCGCTGGTCGCCGAAATCGCGCGCGCCGGCGTGCCGCCGGTGAACCCGGTCTACGGCGCGGAGGGCGCGCCGTCCGGCGTCGCCTACTACTACCTCTGGCATTTCGGCGCGGCGCAGCTCGCCCGCCTCGCCGGCGTCAGTGCCTGGGACGGCGATGTTGCGGCCACCTGGTTCACGGCCTTCGCGGCGCTCTGCCTGATGGGCGGGCTGGCGCTCCGCATCGGCGGCAACCGCGCGGCGCCGCTGCTTGCCGTCGCCGCCTGCGCCGCCGGATCGCTGCGGCCGGTGCTGTACTGGCTGGCCGGCGGGGACGCGGCGCTCGACCGCTGGCTGCATTTCTCGAGCGGCTTCGCCGGCTGGCTGTTCCAGACGAGCTGGAGCCCGCACCACATGGCGGCCGCCTGCTGCACGCTGCTCGCAGCACTCCTGCTCGCCGGGCTCGGGACGCAGGCCACGGCGTTCGGCGCGCTGGTGCTGGCGCTGGTCGTCGCCGCCGGCTTCGGCGCCTCGATCTGGGTCGGTGGCGTCGTCTTCGCCATCGCGGGTCCGCTGATCGCGGCCGCGCTGCTGTGGCGGGCGGCGCCGGGCCGACGGCTGCCCTTCCTCGCCGCCGGCATCGCGGCCGCACTCGGCGCCGCGGCGCTCTCCGCCCCACTTCTGCTGGAACAACTGGCCGCCGCCGCTTCGCGCGGCGGCGGTGCGCCGGTCATCGTCGAGGCCCTGCCGGTGCTGGGGCCGATGCTGCCCGATCCGCCGCGGCGGTTGCTCGACCTCGCGGCCTATTGGCTGCTGCTGCTGCCGATCGAATTCCCGGTCGCGGTCCTCGCCGGCACCGCGGGGCTCTGGCATTGGGCGCGGCCGCGGCGCGGCCGGACGGTGCCGCTGCCGGCGCTCGCCCTCGTGCTGCTCGCGGCGGTGAGTTTCTGCGGCGCCTGGCTGCTGGTGAGCACCGCCGGCGAGAACAACGACCTCGGCTGGCGCGCGGTGCTGCCCGGGCTGCTGATCGCGACCGCTGCCGGCGCGGCCGCCGTCGCGCGCTGGCTCGCGGAGGGGCCGCGGCTTGCGGCCATGGCGCTGATCCTCGTCTTCGCGCTCGCGCTGCCGGATGGCATCGACATCGCCGCCGGCAACCTCTTCGGCGAGCGCAAGCCGTCCTCGGCCGCCTTCGCCGAGGCGCCGGCGGCCTGGGCGGCGCTCCGCCGCCATGTGGCCCCCGACGCGCGGGTGGTGAACAACCCGCGCGCCCTGGTCGACCTGACGCCCTGGCCGATCAATCTCGGCTGGGCGCTGCTGTCCGATCGCCGCTCCTGCTTCGCCGGCCCCGAGATGGCGCTGGCCTTCGCGCCGCTGCCGGCCGGGCGGCGCGACGCCATCTCCGATTTCGTGGAGCGGATCTTCGCGGGCGAGGGAAGTGCCGAGGATGTCGCGACGCTCGCCGGGCCGCTCCGCTGCCGCGCCGCGCTGCTGACCCCGGCCGACGGCGCCTGGTCGCGCGATCCCTTCGCCACGAGCCCGCATTGGCGCCTGGCCGAGGAGGCGCCCGGCTGGCGGATCTACGTCTCTACCGCACCGCCATCAGCGCATCGATGAAGTCGCGGACCAGTGCCGATTTCGGCCGGTCCGGCGGCAGGATCAGCAGGCTGCGGATGGCGATGCCGGGCTCGAAGGGCCGGGTCGCGACGCGGCTGCGGTCGAGGCCCGGGCTGAAGAAGGGATTGGCCAGCCCGATGCCGACGCCTTCGGCCACCAGCGCATAGACGGTGGACGCCAGCGCCGTCTCCACCACGATGCGCGGCGCCACACCCGCTTCCGCCAGCACCTTGTCGAGGCGGTGGCGGGACCGGTCCTCCGGCGCATAGGCGATGAAATTCTCGCCTTCGAGATCGGCGGGACCGATCACGGGTTTGGCCGCCAGCCGGTGCCCCGCCGGCAGCACGCAGAGCGCGTTCGGCGCGACGAAGAGCTGGTGCGAGACGCCCGTCAGGTCGACCTCGTCGGCGGCGAGGCCGATGTCGCATTCGCCGCTCGCGACCATGTCGCGCACGTCGCGGGAGAGCAGGACGTCCAGCGTGATGCGCACCGTCGGGTGCTTCGCCCGGAAGCGCGCGATCGCCCGCGGGACCAGCGTGGCACCCAGCGCCGAGAGGGACGCGATGCGAAGCTCGCCCGAGCCGCGGTCGCGGATGCGCGCGGCGGCAGCACGCAGCGCATCCATGCCGCGGAAGGCGGCCTCCACGTCGCGGTGGAACAGCCGCGCCTCCGGCGTCGCGATCAGCCGGTTGCGCACGCGATCGAACAGCCGGAAGCCGATCGCGTGCTCGAGGTCGGCGATCATGCGGCTGACCGCCGGCTGCGACACGCCGAGGAGCTCGGCGGCGCGCGACGCCGTCCCGGTCTTCATCAGCGCCGCGAAGGCCTCGATCTGCCTGGTCTGCATGCCGCGCCCCCGCTGCCCGGGTGCGAGCATAGCCTCGGCGAGCATAAGCCGGGCGCATGAAGTCATGCGGCAGCGCGCGTGTCCGCCCCGGCGCCGCGCCGCTAGCCTCCGGTGTCACCGACGGAGCGCCTGCCATGAAGCGCCGCACCCTGATGCTCTCGGCCGCCGCCGCGGCCCTGGCCCGGCCGGCGGTCGCCAACGCCGCCAGCACGCTCCGCTTCGTCCCCGGCGCGCCGCTTGCGGTGCTCGACCCGGTGTTCAGCACCGCCAACGTCACCGTGAACCACGGCTACGCCATCTTCGACACGCTCTACGCCGTCGACAGCGGCTTCCGGCCAAGGCCGCAGATGGCGGCCGGCCACGTCGTCTCCGATGACGGCCTGACCTGGACCATCCGGCTGCGCGAAGGCTTGCGCTTCCACGACGGCGAACCGGTGCGCTCGGCAGATTGCATCGCCAGCCTCCGCCGCTGGACCCGGCGCGACGCCTTCGGACAGTTCCTGGCCCGCGCCGTCGCGGAGTGGCAGGCGCCGGACGACGCCACCCTCCGGCTTCGGCTGCATCATCGCTTCCCGGCGCTGCCGGACGTGCTGGCCAAGCCGACCGGCGCCGCCTTCATCATGCCGGAGCGCCTGGCGCGCACCGACATCGCGACGCAGGTGAGCGAGATGGTGGGCTCCGGGCCGTTCCGCTTCCAGCGCGACGAATTCATCGCCGGTACCCGCGCCGTCTACCGCCGCTTCGACGGCTACGTGCCGCGGCAGGAGCCGTCCGACTGGGCCGCCGGCGGCAAGGTGGCGGGCGTCGAGCGGATCGAATGGACCATGATCCCGGATGCCTCGACCGCCGCCGCCGCGCTGCAGGCGGGCGATGTCGACTGGTGGGAGAGCGTGCCGCCCGACCTCGTCAGCCTGCTGCGGACGCGCCGCGCCATCCGTATGGAGGTCACCGACAGCACCGGCTTCCTGCCGATCATCCGCTTCAACACGCTGCACCCGCCCTTCGACAAGCCGGCGCTGCGCCATGCGCTGCTGCGCGCCGTGCACCAGGCCGACTACCTGGCGCTGGTCAGCGATCCCGCCGACCCGCAATCGCGGCGCGAATGCCATTCCTTCTTCCCCTGCGGCACCGCCTATGGCGAGGCGAGCACGCCCGATCCGATGGCGCGGCCCGCCGATGTCGCGGAAGCGCGGCGCCTGATCGCCGCCGCCGGCTATGACGGGGAGCGGATCGTCATCATCAACCCGTCGGACATGCCGACCATCGCCCCACTCGGCGAGATGACGCACGACCTGCTGCGCCGCCTCGGCATGAATTCGGAGCTGGTGACCACCGACTGGGCGACGGTGGTGCAGCGGCGCGGCAATCGCGGCCGCCCCGACCAGGGCGGCTGGACCATCTTCCACACCTGGAACACCGGCGCCTCGATGTCGAACCCGATCCAGAACCTGGCGCTGCGCGGCGCCGGCGCCTCCGGCTGGTTCGGCTGGTACGGGAGCGACGCGATGGAGGCGATGGCGGCCGAATGGCTCGCCGCCGAGACCGAGACAGCGCGCCTCGCGATCGCCGCCCGCATGCAGGCGCTGGGCCTTGCGGAGGCGCCCTCCATCCCGCTCGGCCAGTTCTTCCTCAAGACCGCCTATCGGCGCGAGGTGACGGGCATCCGCCCGGCGCCGGTGCCGTTCCCCTGGGGCGTGCGCAAGGGCTGATGCGATGACCGCTGCCCCGACGATCGATCCGGCGCTCGCCGAGCGGCTGACCGCCTGGCGCCGGCACCTGCACCGCCATCCCGAGCTCTCGGGCCAGGAGGCGGAGACCGCCCGCTTCGTGCAGGCGCGGCTGGCGGAGCTCGGCCTGCCCTTCGTCGCCGGCATCGGCGGGCACGGCATCGTCGCGACGCTCGCCCGCGGCGGGTCGAACCGGAGCGTCGGGCTGCGCGCCGACATGGATGCACTGCCGATCGCCGAGACCACCGGCCTGCCGCATGCGTCTGCGGCGGCGGGCGTCATGCATGCCTGCGGGCATGACGGCCACACCGTCTCCCTGCTCGGCGCCGCGGCGCTGCTGGCGGCGGATCCGGGCTGGCGCGGCACCGTGCAGCTCATCTTCCAGCCGGCGGAGGAGGATGGCAGCGGCGCCCGCGCCATGATCGCGGACGGGTTGTTCGAGCGCTTCCCGATGGAGCGCGTCTTCGCCTTCCACAACTGGCCGGGGCTCGCGGCCGGCACCGTCGGCGTCAGGCCCGGCCCGATCATGGCGCAGGGCGGCCGCATCGCCATCACCGTCACCGGCCATGCCGGGCACGGCGCCAAGCCGCATCTGGCGCGCGACCCGATCCTCGCCGCCGCGCAGCTCGTCGTCGCCCTGCAGAGCGTAGTTGCGCGCAACGTCGATCCGCTGGAGCCCGCGGTCGTGACCATCGGCGCGATCCATGGCGGCACGGTCAGCAACCAGATCCCCGACGTGGTGACCCTGCAGGGCACCGTCCGGTCCTTCCGGCCCGGCCAGCGGCCGGAGATCATCGCCGACATCCGGCGCATCTGCGACGGCATCGGCCTGACCTTCGGCGTGACGGCGGCGCTCGACGCCGCGCCGGGCGGCATGGTGACGGTGAACGATCCGGACGCCGCCGCACTGGCCGCCGCCGCGGCCGAGGCGGTGGGGCTGCCGGTCCGTGGCGACATCCCGCCCTCCACCGGCGGCGAGGATTTCGCCTTCATGCTGGCGCGGAAGCCCGGCGCCATGGCCTGGATCGGCAACGGCCCGGCGGCGCCGGGGCGGGAGCTGCACAACCCCGGCTACGACTTCAACGACGCCATCCTGCCGGCCGCGGCCCTCTGGCTCGCCGGCGTCGCGAAGCAGGCGCTCGCCGACTGAGCGTGACCGAAAGACAGGATACTTGCGATGCGTGACCTCTCCCGCTGCGTCCATCATCCCGCGGTGTCCGCCGACGGCTTCTCGAGCCTGGCGATCGCGACCCACCGGGCTTCGACCATCGTCTTCCCCGATGCCGCGGCCTACGCGAACCGCAAGTATCGCGGTCCGGACGGCTACAGCTACGGGCTGCACGGCACGCCGACCACCCGTACCCTCGAAGCCCAGCTCTCGGCGCTGCACGGGGCGGAGCGGACGGTGCTGCTGCCTTCCGGCCAGGCGGCGATCGCCATCGCCTTTCTCTCGCTGCTGCTGCCGGGCGACCGGGTGCTGATCCCGGACACCGCCTATCCGCCGGTGCGCGGCTTCTGCGAAAACTACCTGGCGCCGCGCGGCATCGGCCACGCCGTCTACGATCCGATGATCGGCGCCGACATCGCGGCGCTGGTCGATGTCCGCACCCGGCTGGTCTGGCTGGAATCGCCCGGCTCCACGACGATGGAGGTGCAGGACATGCGCGCCATCGCCGATGCCGCGCATGCACAGGGCGCGCTGGTCGGCTGCGACAACACCTGGGCGACGCCGCTGCTGCTGAAGCCGCTCGACCATGGCTGCGACCTGGTGATGGAGGCGCTGACCAAGTATGTCGGCGGCCATTCCGATCTGCTGCTCGGCTCCGTCGGCGTCCGCGACCTCACGCTGCGGCAGCGGCTCAAGGACACGATGCGCATGATGGGGATCGGCGTCTCGCCCGACGACGCCGCGCTGGCGCTCCGCGGGCTGGAGACGATGGGCGTTCGGCTCGCGCATGCCGGCCGCGTCGCGCGCGACTTCGCCGAGCGGATCCAGGGTTTTGCCGCGGCGGCGCGGGTGCTGCATCCGGCGCTGCCCGGCTGCCCGGGGCACGGCTTCTGGCAGCGCGACTTCGCCGGCGCCAGCGGCGTCTTCAGCGTGGTGCTGAGACCGGTGGCGGCGCCGGTGCTGGAGGCGGCGCTGTCGGCCATGCGCATCTTCGCGATCGGCGCCTCCTGGGGCGGCACCCGCAGCCTGATCGCGCCGATGTCGGTCGCCGGCGAACGCACGGCCACGGCCTGGACGGATCCCGGCACCATCCTCCGCATCAGCATCGGGCTCGAGGATCCGGCCGATCTCTGGGCCGATCTCGCCGCCCTCTTCGCCGCGTTGGAGGCCGCGTCGTGAGGCGCTTGCTCTTCGCCCTGCTGGCCGGGCTGCTCGCGGCGCCGGGGCTTCGCGCCCAGGGCAGCGGCTCGCCGACCCTCGATGCCGTGCGCGCCCGCGGCCATCTCGTCTGCGGCGTCTCCGGCACCACGGCCGGCTTCTCGCTGCCCGACAGCCGCGGCGAGATGCGCGGCAGCGATGCCGATTTCTGCCGCTCGGTCGCGGCGGCGGTCCTCGGCGACGCGACGCGCGTGCGCTTCGTCTCGCTGAGTTCGACCAACCGCTTCACCGCCCTGCAATCGGGGGAGGTCGACCTGCTGGCCCGCACCGCGACCTGGACGCTCGGGCGCGAAGCGAGCCTCGGCCTGCTGTTCGCCGGCGTCACCTTCTACGACGGCACGGCCTTCATGGTCCGCGCCTCCTCCGGCGTGCGCTCGGCGCGGGAGCTCGACGGGGCGGCGATCTGCATCCTGCCAGGCACCAGCACCGAGCTTGCCGTTGCCGACTGGTTCCGCCATGCCCGGATGCGCTTCACGCCGGTCCTGATCGACAGCACCAACGAGCTGCGCGCCGCCTTCCTCGCCGGGCGCTGCGACAGCTACGCGACCGATGCCTCCGCACTCGCCGCCTTCCGCTTCGCCGCCGGCGACCGGCGGGAGGAGTTCGCGCTGCTGCCGGAGGTGATCAGCAAGGAACCGCTCGGCCCCTTCGTGCGCAAGGGCGACGACAAGTGGTTCGACATCGTGCGCTGGACGCTGGTGGCCCTCCTGGCGGCGGAGGAGTTCGAGGTCACCGCCGCCAATGCGCGGGAGCGCCTGGCCGACGCCAATCCCGATATCCGCCGGCTGCTCGGCGCCGATGGCGAGCTCGGCCGCGCCCTCGGCCTCGATCCGCGCTGGGCCTTCAACGTCATCGTCCAGCTCGGCAATTACGGGGAGCAGTGGCAACGCAACATCGCCCCGCTCGGCATTGCGCGCGGTGCGAACGCGCTCTGGACCCAGGGCGGTCTGCACTACCCGCCGCCGATCCGCTGAACCGCGGTTGGATGCGGCCGCGATCCGCGTCATCCTGACGGCATGGCATCCCCCGTCGCCGGCTTCGATCCCGAAGGGCTGCGCCGCGCCGTGGCGCTGGCCCGCTTCTACGGTTCGGAAGGCTTGCTCGTGCTGCGCGGCGGGCAGGTCGCGGCATGCCTCGGCGATCCGGCCTGGAAGGCGAATATCCGCTCGATCCGCAAATCCATCCTCGCCGCGCTGATCGGCATCGCGGTCGAGGAAGGCCGCATCTTCCCCGGTGCGACGCTCGCCCAGCTCGGCATCGACGATCGCGAGGGCCTGTCGCCGGCCGAGCGCCAGGCGACCGTCTACGACCTGCTGACCGCACGCTCCGGCATCATGCATCCGGCCGGCTACGAGAGCGACTGGATGAAGTCCATCAAGCCGCCGCGGCATGCGCATGCGCCGGGCACGCGCTGGACCTACAACAACTGGGACTTCAACGCCCTCGGCACGATCTACGAACGCGCCACCGGCCGCTCGATTCCGGACGCCTTCGCGACCCAGCTCGCGGCCCCCCTCGGCATGGAGGATTTCATGCCGGGGGACGCCAGCCACGTCTTCTCCGAGGAGAGCCAGCACCCCGCCTACCCCATCCGCCTCTCGGCGCGCGACCTGGCGCGGTTCGGACGGCTCTGGCTGCAGGACGGCGCCTGGGACGGGCGGCAGCTGGTGCCGGCGGCGTGGGTGCGGCTCTCCGTGCAGCCGATCTCGGAGGCCGGGCAGGACGGCGCCTACGGATACATGTGGTGGGTCTGCCGCGACGGCGTGCATTTTCCGGGCGTGATCCTGCCGCGCGACGCCTTCTCCGCCCGCGGCTGGGGCGGTCATCTGCTGCTGGTGGTGCCGAGCCTCGACCTCGTGCTCGTGCATCGGGCGCAGACCGAGGCGGAGCCCTTCCGCACCGTCGACAAATTCGCGATCGGCCGCGTCCTGGCCGCGCTTTTGGAGGCATTGAGGAGCTAGGAGGACGCTTGGCAAATCCCCTACCGCTCCATAGCGTGTCGCGCCCTTCCCAGGACCTGCTTCATGCGCCGCCTCGCCGTCTTCCTGCTGTCGCTGCTGCCCCTGCTTGGCGCGGCGATGCCGGCCGCGGCGCAACGGAGCGGTGGCGCCGCGGTGGTCGCGGTCGCGGGCGATCCCGGGCATCTCAACCCGGCGATCTCGACCGCCGGACCGCTGCACGCTGTTGCCGGGTCGATCTTCAACGGGCTCGCGGCGCTGGACGAAGCCGGCGCGCCGGTGCCGGAGCTTGCGGAGGGCTGGACGGTCGCCGATGACGGGCTCAGCGTCACCTTCCGGCTGCGCGCCGGGGTACGCTGGCATGACGGCCAGCCCTTCACCGCCACCGATGTCGTCGCGAGTTTTTCCGAGCTGCTGTTCCGCCACCATGCCCGGGCGCGGGCCGGGCTGGCGCCGGCCGTCGCGGCGGTGGAGGCGGTGGATCCGCTCACCGTCATCTTCCGCCTGCACCGGCCGCATCCGGCGCTGCTCCGCCAGCTCGACGTCAGCGAGGCGCCGATCCTGCCGGCGCATTTGTTTGCCGGGCGCGATCCGACGACCAATCCCGCCAATCTGCGCCCGGTCGGCACCGGCCCCTTCCGCTTCGAGGGCTGGCGCCGCGACGACCAGGTCGTGCTCGCGCGCAACCCGGACTATTTCAAGCCCGGCCTGCCGCGGCTCGATCGCCTGGTGTTCCGCATCATCCCGGACGCCAATACCCAGGTGAACGCGCTGCTGGCCGGCGAGGTCGACATGCTGGCGCGCGTCTCGGACGCCGACACGCCGCGGCTCCGCGGCCGCGGCGTCACGCTGGTCGAGACGCGCGCCGCCGCCGGCGGCTCCAACTGCATCATGACGCTCGCCTTCAACCTCGACCGGCCGGCGACCGGCACGCTGGCGCTGCGGGAGGCCTTCGCCCTCGGCCTCGATCGCGGGCTGATGCTGGAACGCGTCGCCTTCGGCCAAGGGCGCGTCGCGGAAGCGCCGATCGGGTCGGGCATCGCCTGGGCGCATCTGCCGGGGGCGCTCGGCGCCTGGCGGACCGATGTCGTGGAGGCCAACCGTCGGCTGGATGCGGCGGGCTTCGCGCGCGGCGCCGACGGCCAGCGCCTCGGCCTCGACATCCTGCATTTCCCCGCCTTCGCGCGCTGGTCGGAGATCCTGCGCCAGCAACTGGCACCGCTCGGCATCGCGCTCCGTGCCCGCATGCTCGATCCGGCGGCACTCGCGCAGGCGGTGTTCACGCGCCGGGACTTCGACCTGGCGCTGATCTCCTATTGCAACGGCAGCGATCCCGAGATCGGGGTGCGCCGCATGGTGCATGCGACGGCGATCGGCGCCGTGCCCTTCTCCAACGCCAGCGCCTATCGCAACGCGGAGGTCGACCGGCTGTTCGACGCCGCCGCGGCGACGGAGGGCGATGCGGGGCGCGGCGCGCTCTATCGCGACGCGCAGCGCATCCTGGCCCGCGACCTGCCCTATTGGTGGCTGGTCGAGACCGATTTCACCGCCGCCTGGAGCGACCGCTTCGCCGATTTCGCGCCCTGGACCGGGCAATTCGCCGAACGCGCCTGGCAACGCTGAATGGCACGCTGGCTGCTGCGTCGCCTGGCTTTCGGCATCGCGGCGCTGGCGATCGCGGCGAGCCTCGCCTTCCTGCTCGCCTGGCACGCGCCGGGCGGCCCGGCTGTCGGCCTGGCCGGGGAGGATGGCGCCCCGGGCCAGGCGGAGGAGATCGCGGCGCGCCTCGGCCTCGACCGTCCGGCGCTGCTGGTCTGGCGCGACTGGATGCTGCGGCTTGCGGCGGGCGATCTCGGGACGTCGTGGCGGGAGCAGCGGTCGGTCGCGGCGCTGCTCCTGGAACGCCTGTCGGTGACGCTCGCGCTGATGCTGCCGGCGATGCTGGCCGCCGCCGCGGCCGGCATCGCCCTCGGCGTCGCGGCCGCTGCGCGGCCCTGGCGTTGGCCGGCCGCTGCCCTCGCGGCACTGCACGCGGTGCCGGGCTATGTCGTGGCGCAGTTGCTGGTCGCCGCCTTGGCACTCGGGCTCGGGCTGCTGCCGGTGCAGGGGATCGCCGATGCGCGGGCGGCCGATCCCGGCTGGCCCGATCGCCTGCGGCATCTCGTGCTGCCGGTGCTGGCGCTCGCGCTCCATCAGCTCTGCTTCCTGGCGCTGCTGGTGCGGGCCGGCGTCGCGGCCGAGATGCGGCTGCCCTATGCGCTGGCGGCGCGGGCGCGCGGCCTCGGCGCCGCCGCGACCCGCCGGCGGCATGCGTTGCCGAACGCGATGCTGCCGGTCGCGACCTTGCTGGCCGCGCGGCTCGGCGGGCTGGTCGGCGGCGCGCTGGTGATCGAGACCGCCTTCGCCCTGCCGGGGCTCGGACGGCTTGCGGTCACCGCGGCGATCGCGCGCGACCACCCGGTGGTGATCGGGACCGTCCTCGCGGCCACCGCCGCGGCGCTGGCCGCGAACCTGCTGGCCGACCTGGCGGCGATGCTGATCGATCCGCGGCAGCGGCACCGCCCGTCATGACCGCGCGGGTTGCGGCAATCGCTGCCGTCGCGGCGCTCTACGCAAGCTGCCTGTGGCTGGCGCCCGCCGGGTCGCTGGCCGCCCTGCCGGCGCATGCGGCCTTCCTGCCGCCGTCGCTGGCGCATCCCCTCGGCACCGACGATCTCGGGCGCGACCTGCTGGCGGCCCTTGCCCAGGGCGGGCGCACCTCGCTGCTCGCGGCCGGGCCGGCGACGCTGCTCGCCCTCGGCCTCGGGCTCGCTGTCGGGCTGCTGGCGGGGCTCGGACCGCCGGCGGTCGACGAGGCGACGATGCGGCTGGCGGAAATCCTCGGCAGCCTGCCGCTGCTGCTGCTGGCGGTGCTGGCGGCATCGCTCTTCGGCGGCTCCACCGCCAACCTCGCCTTGCTGGTCGGGCTGACGCGCTGGCCGGTGGTGGCGCGGCTGGTCCGTGCCGAGGCGCTGGCGCTCCGGGGGCGGGAGTTCCTGCGCGCCGCCTGGGCGCTCGGCGCCACGCCGTGGCAGGTGGCGCGGCGACATCTGCTGCCGAACGTGCTCGGGCCGGCGCTCGCCGCCGCCGGCATCGTCTTCGGGGCCGCGGTGCTGACGGAAGCTTCGCTGGCCTTCCTCGGCCTCGGCGATCCGGACGCCGCGAGCTGGGGGCGGATGGCGGCCGCGGGCTTCGGCTTCCTCGACCGGTCCTCCCTGATCTGGGGGGCGCCGGTCGCGATGGTCGTACTGGTCTCGGGCGGCATCGCGGTCATCGCCGATCCGGTCCAGCGCTGACACGGCAGCGTCACAACCGTCACGATTCGCACGGATTGTTGATCGTCCCTGGCCAGCGACTCCGAAACGACCTGCACGCGGCAGTTGCGACCGCATCGCAGCAACACGCAGGATGCGCAGGCTGAACGGAGGAGGTGACGATGCGCGACCGTCTGGTACCGCTCACCATCTGGATCGCCCTCATCCTCTCGGTCGCGGCCGTCGACGCCATGATGGCGCCGAAGCCCAGCGGCGGGCAGCAGCCCAGCATCGCCGTCGCCTTCGCCCGCTGAGGGTCAGCCGCCGGCGAGGAAGTCCTCGACCAGCGCATTGAAGGCGGCGGGCCGCTCGAAATAGGCGGAATGGCCGGAATCCGGGATGGTGGCGGCGCGCGCGCCCGGCACCGCCGCGGCGATCGCCGCCGCCGCGAAGGGCGGCATCACCACATCCTCACCGCCGGCCAGGCACAGCAGGCGGCAGCGCGCCGCTGCCAACTCCTCCGGCGCGCGGCGACGCAGCGCGTCGAGGCGACTGCGCACCGCTTCCTTGTCGAGGCCGGCACTCAGCGCGTCGATCTGGGCATAGAGCAGATGCTGCGCCGGCTGCTCCGCCGCCATGCGGGCGCCCGCCGCCGGATGCACGCCGGCGGCCGCCAGCGCCGCCCGCGCCGCGGTGCTCTCGGCCTTCCAGGCGCCGAGGCGGGCGCGTTCGGGCTTCCTGAGCCGCGCCGGGTCGATCGAGCCGGTGGTCGCCGCCAGCACCAGCGCCGTCACCGCGCCCGGCCGGCTCAGCGCGTATTCGACGCCGGTCCAGCCGCCCATCGACTGGCAGACGAGGGCGATCGGCCCGAGGCCGAGCTGGTCGACCAGCGCCGCCAGGTCACCGGCGTAATCCGCCGGATCGGGGCCGCCCTCGGGCGCCGTCGACGGCCAGAAGCCGCGATGCGAGAAGGCGATGCAGACGTGGCTGCGGGCGAAGTGCCCCACCTGCTGCCACCACGACATCAGGCAGCCGCCGAGACCATGCGCGAACACGAGTGGCGGGCCTTCGCCCACCACCTCATAGGTCAGGCGGCAACCCGGCCGCTCGATCGTGCCGCGCCGGCGCGCCGGCATCACAGCCGCGACACCTGCGTCTCCTTGGACGTGATGAACTCCAGCAGCGCCGGCTTGCCTTCGCGCGTCGCGGCGATGCCGCGGCGGATCGCGGGGATGATGTCCTCGGGCCGCTCGATCCGCTCGCCATGGCCGCCGAAGGCGCGCGCCATGCCGGCATAGTCGCCGGAGATGTCGGTGCTGCGGTACTTCTCCGTGCTGATCGGCATCACCTTGAGCTCGATCGCCATGGAGAAGTTGTTGAGCAGGATCGAGAGGATCGGGATGCGCTCACGCACCGCGGTCTCGAAATCCATGCCCGTGAAGCCGATCGCCGCATCGCCCCAGACATTGATGCAGAGCGCGTCCGGCCGCGCGAGCTTGGCCCCCATCGCGAGGCCGAGCCCGTAGCCGAGCTGCGTCGTCTTGCCCCAGCCGAGATAGGAGAGCGGCGTGCGGCTGACCCAGAAGGGCGAGAGCTGGTCGCGCGGGCTGCCGGCATCATGGGTGATGATGGTGTTGTCGACGTCGACGGTGTTCCAGAGGTCGCGCAGCACGCGATAGGGGTTGAGCGGCGCCGCATCATGGTCGCGCTTGGCCGCCCATTGCCCCAGCCATTCGGCGCGGATTCTTGTGATCTCCCGTGTCGTCTCGGTGTGGTCGCGCGGCGCCTTGATGCGGTCGCCGAGCTCGGCCAGCAGCGCGTCCAAGGTCAGCGCGGCGTCGCCGACCAGGCCCAGCGAGACGCGGACGTTGTTGTCGAGATGCGCGGGATCGAGCGTCGCGTGGATCACCGTCTTCCCCTTCGGCATCGCGACGCCGAAATTGGTCTCGGTGAAGGAGCAGCCGATGCCGAGGATGAGGTCGGCATTGTCGAGGAAGTGCCGCACCGTCTTCGGGATCGCGAGGCCGCCGGAGCCGAGCGCCAGCGGATGGTCTTCCGGGAAGGACGACTTGCCGCCGAGGCTGGTCGTCACCGGCGCGCCGAGCAGTTCCGCGAGTTGCCGGAGCTGCGGCCAGGCCTTCGCCCAATGGACGCCGGTGCCGGCATAGATCACCGGGCGCTTCGCCTCCGCGAGCATGGCTGCGGCGCGCGCCACGTCGACCGGATCGGGACCGTAGCGCGTCGCCTTGACCGGCGTGTAGTCGAGCGGCCCCGGCAGGTCTTCCTGGAACATGTCGGTCGGGATCTCGACCAGCGCGGGGCCGCCGCGGCCGCTGCGCAACCGCGCGAAGGCGCGGCGCATGACGTTCGGCACTTCGGCGGCGGAGGTGATCGGCTCCGCCGATTTCGTCACCGACGCCATCGAGATTGTGCTGTTGAAGTTGGGCGGCACATGCGCGATGCGGCGCGGATAGCCCATCGGCAGCACCAGCACCGGGACCGATTCGCCGAAGCATTGCGCGACGCCGCCGAAGGCGTTCTCCGCCCCCGGCCCGTGCTGCATGCAGAAAGCGCCGATGGTGGCGCCGGAGGTCATGCGGGAGATGGCGTCGGCCATGTGCAGGCCGATCCGTTCCTGCCGGACGATCACCGGGCGGATGTCGATCTCCGCCGCATTCTCCAGCAAATGGTTGACCGGATAGCCGGTGAGGATGCCGATCCCCTCCCGCTTCATGATCTCCGCGATGGCGGCGCCGACCTTCATGCTCCGGTTCCCTCTCTTGCGGCGCGCTGCGGCGCCTTCTGGTCCGGGTGGAGCTTGAGCCGATCGGCCGCGCTCGGCAAATCTCAGCGCGGGCGGGTCAGGAAGTCGACGAGCAGACGCGCGACGGTCTCCGCCTGTTCCTGCTGCACCCAATGCCCGGCGCCCTCGATCAGGTGCACCGCTTCCAGCCGCACGCAGGCGCCGCTTTGCATGCGCTCGAAGTCGCCCGGCTTCTGATGCACGCCCCAGTCGCTGCGTCCGGCGATGAAGGCGGCCGGCACCTCGATGGCGCGGCCGGCGAACACCTGCAGGTCACGGGCGGAGAGGCCGCTGGTGCCGGCGCGGTAGCAGTTGAGCCCGCCCTGGAATCCGGTGCGCGCATACTCCTCCGCATAGGTCGCGAGGTCGGCCTCGCTCAGCCAGCGATTGGCGGCGACCGCGGCGGCATCCGGCATCTCCGGCGCCACCGTCTGCGGCATCGTGCGGTCCGCATCCATGATGTAGTAGGTCGGCATCTTCGCGAGCTCGTCCGCGGTCCAGCCGGCGAGCGGGTAGGGGCGGTTCGCCGGCCAGTCGGCGCTCTTGTGGTGGTAGTAGGCGCGCAGGAAGGCAGAGAGCCCCTGCTCGGCGCCCATCATGTCGGCATTGGCCGGGCGGGTCGAATAGTACCACTGGTAATGCTTGCGCGGCCGGTCGAGGGCGGCCATCGCGGCATGGATGTCGCCCGGCACCTGCGGCGTCGCGACCGGCGCAGTGCCGGTGCGGAGTGCCGGCGGCCCGCCATAGGGCGCGCTCATCAGCACGACGCTCCGGAACACGTCCGGCCGGATCAGCGCGCAGTTCGCCGCGACCGGCGATCCGTAGTCATGGCCGATGACCGCAGCGACGGAGGCCACGCCGAGCGCCTGGACCAGCCCCAGCGCGTCCTTGACGTAGTTGAGCATGCGGAAGGCGCCGAGATCGCCGTCGTAGCTGTCGTCCCAGCCGGTGGTGCGGCCATAGCCGCGGAGGTCGGGGGCGACGACGTGGAAGCCGGCATCGGCGAGGCGCGGCATCACGTGCCGCCAGGAGAAGGCGAGCTCGGGGAAGCCGTGCAGCAGCAGCGCCACCGGCCGCCCGACGGTGCCCGCTTCCAGCAGATGAACGGCAAGGCCGTTTACCCCCGGCAGGATGCGGCTTCGGATGCCGGCCGGCAGGCGATCGGGGTCGAGGGGCAGGGTCGCGGGCGTTTCCATGGCGTCGGTCCGGTCGGTTTCCCGGAAGCTTGCGGTTGGCGCGGAGGTCCGACAAGCCGCGCTTGCATCCGGCAGGGAAACGCTGCGATGCTGCAACCAATCAACGGAGGCGCGCCATGACCCGCTGGTTGAAGCTGTGCGTCGTCGTCGCAGCGGTCGCCGGCGGCATGCTGCCGCTCACCGGCTGCCAGCGGCCGGGCTGCTGCCGCGGCTTCCCGGGCCCCTGCTTCACCTGCTGAGCGGCGCGACCTGGCGTCAGGCCGCCTTGCGTTCCAGCAGCTCGACGCGGATGCCGTCCGGGGCTTCGACGAAGGCGATGGTGATGCCGGGCCGCGGCGAGTTCGGCTCCATCGAGAAATGGGCACCCTTCGCCTTCATCGCGGCGACCACGGCCTCGAGGTCGTCGACGTGCAGCCCGATATGCTCGTTGCCGATGAAGGGCGAGGGCGGCGCCGCCGCGGTGCCGGGCGGCACCTGCTCGATGAAGAGGGTGACGCCGCCGAGCGTCATCAGCACGCGGATGCCGGCGGGCACGGCGGCGCGGCCGGTGATCTCGGCGCCCAGCATCTCGACATAGAAGCGTGCAGCGGCCTCGGGGTCGGGGCTGCGCAGATGGAGATGGTCGAAGGCGAAATCCGGCATGGTGGCGCTCCCTGGTCGCGTGGAGCTTGGCGCGGCTACAGCACCGCGTCCACATAGTAGGCGACGCCCTCGTACTTGAAGCTCGGCAGGTTGGCTTCGATGCTGGCCTTCTCGTTCGGATTGGCGGTGTAGAAATGCACCCCGGCCTGGGTGTTGTAGAACCGGTAGAGCGCCTTGTGCAGATCGCCATCCGCGTCCGTCGCCTGTGAGAAGGCCCGGTAGGCGATGCCTTCGTAGGCATAGTTCGGCAAGGTCTTCATGACGTTGTCCGCCTCCGCCGCGCTCCCCGTGTAGAAATGGGTCCCGGTCGCGCGGTTGAAGAAGCGGAACACGCTTATGTCGGCATCGGCAGCGTTGGTGCCGGCGAAGGCGGGCCCTTCGTACTGGTACCTTGGGTTATGATCCCGGACATCGTCCCGCTCCGCTGCCGATGCGGTGTAGAAATGCGTCCCCGTCGCCGTGTTCAGGAAGCGGAAGATGGTGACGTGGTCGGCCGAGGCGTCGAAGGTGGCCGTCGCACCGAAGAGCTGGACGATCAGCGGGTGGTCGGTGACGCCGAGCGTCACGCTGGACACGTCGCGCAGCGTCCGGATCGCAGAGGTGCCGAGCAGCGGGTCGAAGACCTGGACGGTCGCGACGGTCTGCCCGAAATCGATCGTCTTCATGATCGGCGCGACGGTGATCGGCTGGTTGCGGGCCTCGTCCCAGATGTCCGGCTCGGCCCAGACGATCACCTGGTAGGACCCGTCGCTCTTTCCGGTCAGGTAGCTGTGCCCGCCGCCCGTGACGGTCAGGTCCAGGCTCCCGGTCGCGAAGGTCTCGGCGCCGCCGCCGGTATCCTTGAGGATGGTGGTCAGGTTGTGGATGGCGGTCGCGGCCGGCTTCGGGCTGTTGTCCAGCCGGAACAGCCCGAAATGCTCCTCCTGGCTGTTGCCGGCATAGGCGTCGAGGAGTTGGTAGACATAGGTCTGCTGCGCACCGAGCAGCGCGCCGTCCATGTAGGTGTTCAGGAGCAGCTTCGCCTGGGTGGCTTCGTCCACCCCTTCCCAGCCGGAGGACGGGTTGATCCGCGTGTGGTAGCCGGTCTCGGTGATCAGGAAGCGCTTGCCGGGATCGACGGCGTTCTGGTCCTGCATGTCCTGCCAGATGCGGCCGAGCGGCTGGTCGCCGTTCTTGACGTAGGGGTGGATGGTGCTGGTGTCGCTCTTGCTGGCGTGGTTCGGCCAGTCGGTGAAGCCGGTGACCGTGATGTCCCGCAGCAGCGGGTCGGCCTGCACCGCATCGAACAGCGCCCGCATATAGGCTTGCGCGCCGGCCGTGCCGCTCAGCCCGCCATAGGTCACCGGCCAGTTGTTGACCTCGTTCGGCCCTTCGATCGCGGTGACGGTGCCGGGATAGGCCAGCTCGATCGCATGGATGCGCTGCACGGTGACGACGGGATCGACGCCGCCTTCGGCGGTGAAGGTGAAATGGATGCCTTGCGCGGCAGCTTCGGCGATATGCCGCTGACCGTAGGAATCGTAGGCCGGGTTGGGTGCGGCGTCGCGGACGTGGTCGATGCCGAGGTAGCGCAACGCATTCGTCGTCGCGCCGAGCTCGCGGTATCCGCCATCCGTGGCCGGGATATGCGTGACGACACCGAAGGTGTCGAGGAGGTCAGCCGTTCTGGCTGCGGTGCGCTGCGTCATGGCGTCAGCTAGGCCGTAGGCGAGCGTCTCTGCAATCCTTGGTTTATCAACGTTTCAGAACGCTCGCCGGGATAGTGTCGTGTCGCGGAAATCCCCAGCACGACGGAGTTTGGGTGACTCCGTCACCGATGCGGCGTCGCACCACGACTATTCCGCCAACGTTCCAGGGAAAGAATGGCGCGCTTCATCGTGTAGCCAATTGTCAATCAAACATTCGTGACATGCGGCGGCCTCATGGGTAGCGGTACGCCGCGACCTGCTTCTCCAGCCGGATATACGCCTCCTCGAGCGCCTGGGCCTTCGTGCCATCCCGTGCCTGCTGCCGCTCCAGCGCGGCCCGGGGGAGCCGTGCGGCGACCCTGAGGCGCGCGAGCTCGGGCAGGTCGGCGAAGGCCGGGATCGCCTTCTTGTTGCGGTAGTGCGCCAGCGCCCGCCGCTCCCACCCGACGGCCGCCTTGGGATAGCGGATGAGGTGGCGCAGGACCTTCTGCCAGTCGAGCGCGGTGTCGCCGGCCGGCGCGCTGACCTCGTCGAGCAGGATATGCAGCACGGCCTGCGACGCCACGCTCGCCATGACCTTCGCGTCGTCGAAGAAGGGCGAGGAATCCACCGTGTCCTTCGACATCAGCGAATGCGACCCCACGATCTCCTCGAAGGCACCGTTATCCGTTGCCGGATCGTGAATGGCGCCGAATTCGTTCAGCCGCTTCGTCTCCGCCTGGCTCTTGTCCGTCGCCTCCTGCATCTGCAGGACGAACCGGATCAGGAAGCCGCCGGCACCGGGCGCGCGCGCGTTGAGCGCCTGGGATGTGCGATCGATCGCGAAGGCCCGGTCGAGCGCGGCGCGGCCGCGGGGCGCCAGATAGCCGCAATCCCGCAGCAGGCGGACGGCGCGCGCGTAGTTGCTCTCCGTGATGCCGTCGGCATGCAGCTTCGGCTGCAGCGCCAGGGCGTGGCGCTTGAGCTGCGTCTCCTCCTCGACCCCCGGCTTTCCCTTGGGGAGCGTGCTGGCCGCGGCCGCATCCGACCACAGCAGCGGATCGACATTGGCGACCAGCCGCTGCCGCTCGCCCTCGTCGAGCAGGGTGACGACCAGCGGGATCCATTCGCGCAGCACGTCGACCAGCACGGCCCTGGACCTGTCGCCCGAGATCGTCCGCGCGAATGCCGCGATCCGTGCCGGATCCTGGCTGTCGGCCGGGACCGCGATCCCCCGCACTGCGGCTTTCTCGCGGAACAGCGCCAGCCCTTCCGGACTGCCGCCCACGAATGCCTCCAGGACGCACCCGAGCCAGGGCGGCATCTCCCTCGGGCCGCCGCCCGCGCCGTGCAGCTTGCCTTCGAGATTCTCCAGTGCACCGAGCAGCGTGTGCGCCGTGTCCTGCTGCGAGGGGAAGGCCGGGTAGGCGAGGTCGAGGCTGAGCGTCGAGGGCTTCCGGCTCGCGATGCCGGCGCTGTTCTCGCGCGTGCCGCGCTCGTAGACCGGGAAGCGCAGGCGGCGATGGAGATATCGCTGCATCCGGATGCGCTCCTCGCGCGTCGCGCCCATGAACACGGGCTCGGCCTTCAGCGCATCGCGCACGAAGCGCTGCACGAAGACCTCCTCGGTCTCGGTATCCTGCTTGCCGGGAGTATGGCTGCGCAGCCGGATCAGCTCCACGACGTTCGAGTGGAAGAACCAATCCTCGACGCCGTGCAGGATCTTGCCCAGTCGGACCAGCGCGCGGCGGCGGGCTTCGATATCGGCCGGCTTGAACCGGCGCCATTCGGCTTCGAGCGTCGACAGCCCTTCGGCCAGATACGGGATGTAGTCGCGGTCGACCACCGCCATGACGCCGCCGTCGCCGGCCAGCGATGCCTGGCGCCGGCTGGTGCCATAGAGCCTCGGCACCCTGGGCCGCTCGCTGGCATCCCAGACATAGGGCGGCTGGTCGGTGTGCTCATGCGGGAAGTACTGCGTGAAGGACTCCCCGAAGACCGCGGCCAGGCTGTCCTCCGGGATTCGATCGAGCGCGGCCCAGGGTCCCGGCACCCGTCTCGCTGCCTCCTGCGCGAACAGCAGCTGCGTGATCCCTTCGATGAAATGCTGGAAGAACTGGCCGACGAGGCCGTATTCCGCGTCGGTCCGCCGCCTGCCCTTCACGCCGTCGATCGGCACGCCCAGCATCCGGTCGATCCAGTCGTCGACGCCCGCGATGTCGGCCAGCAGGTCGTTCGACACGATCAGCGCGCCGAGCGCACCGCCTGCCGCCGCGAGCGGCGCGAACCTGTCCTTTCCCGTCGCCGCGAGGACGCCCGCGCCGGCGGTTCCCAGCAGCAGGAGGATGCCCTTGATCGCATCCGCCGCGTGGTCGGCCTGGGGCAGCACCTTCTCCTGCCACACCTTCCGCTTGGCGAAGATGTAGGACACCGGATCGCGGAACTGCGACACGTCGGTCAGGTAGTTGCCGAGCTCCAGATAGGTGAGATCGGCCGCCGCCACCCTGACCCTGTCGAGCAGCGCCTTCGGGATCGCGCCGCGGGTGTTGAGGTAGATGTCGCGATGGCGGGAGATGTCGCCCATGGCTCACCCCCTGCGCAGCCTGCGCCCTGGCACCTCACGCCTCGACCCAGTTGCCGTCCGCATCCTGCGTCCATGCGGGCAGCTTGTCGTCCGGACGCAGACGCACGAGCGTGGTCGGGATGCGCACCAGCCACGGATCGCCCTGGGCGATCTCCTCGCCGGGGCGATCCAGGCGTTCGGCGATTTCGTCGGCGATCGGCAGATAGAGCGGGTTGGAGATCGCGGGCAGCGGCCCGCCATTCCAGACCTCGCCATAGGTCGTGAAATGGTCGAGGGCGCCTTCGAAGCCGGGCCGCACCGGCACCACCACGCGGCAATAGCCCGCCTTCAGGAACTGGTTGAAGATCGGATCCACATCCTCATAGGCGATGCGCTCGCGCCACTGGCTCTTGCGGCCCCAGAAATAGGGGTAGGTGAGCCAGGTCATCTGCTCCCATTCGAAAGCTTGCTCGAAGAAGCGGACATAGGGACCTTCGCCCTCGTTCTCGAAGAGGTCTATCTGCGGCACGCCGCTGCCGCCGGTCTGGACGGCGTCGAACAGGTCGAAATGCTGCGCGGTGAGGATGCTGATGCAGTGCTTCTTCAGCTCGTCCTTCATCAGCTCCATGTTGAGCATCGGATTGCGGCCGCGGATCGTGACGCCGGCCTGCACCTCGAGCGCCGCCAGCTTCTCCTCGTACTCGGACAGCCGCGCCTTGTAGGCCGTCGTCAGCTTGGCGTGGGTCTCCATCTGCCACTTCACCAGGGCCCGATCGGTGCGCTGGCACTTCACCTTGACCGCGATGGCGACGTCGCCCACCAGGTCGGTCACCATGGCGAAGGGAATGGAATCGACCTCGCCGTTGAGCGGCGCGCTCCACATCCAGTCACCGCCATCGAAGCGGTGGCTGCGGGAACCGAGGATCACATCGACCACCGCCTCGGCTTCCCAGATCGTCCGGACGCAGCCGATCGTGCCGTGGACGGCCTTGTAGCCATCCTCGATGGCGATCTGCGCGGAATGCGTGAACTCCACATTCTCGTCCTCGGCGCTCGCATTGTGGTCGAGCGCCTTGGTCTTGTAGAGGTCCGGCGGCGGCTGCACGTCGGTGGCGCCGTATTGCTGCACCCAGCTGTGGAAGTTGCTCTCCAGGATCTGGTCCGGGCGCCGCGTGAAGGGCATCGGCTTCTCGAGCTCGACGGCGTTCGCATGCGCCGTCTGCAGGGCGGAGATCAGGAACACCGCCGGCTCCGGCACCATGAAGTCGTACATCATGCGGATGCCGTAGTTGAACATCTGCGCCTGGTAGACCTTGTTCACCCACTGGTAGACGCCCGAGACGTGACCAGCGCCGGTGCTGTTGTCGAGGGAATGGCTGTTCTTCTCGACGACCTCGTTGGTCACCCGGAGCGAGGAGCGTTCCAGCACCCGCTCGGTGACCTTCGTGGCGCTGCGCTCCGTCACGTCCTGCGAGAAGCGCGACGCCGCCTTGGTCGCTTCCTCCTTGTTGCGCGAGACGGAATTCTCGGCGGTGGCCGAGAAATCCACCGTCGGACCGTATTTGCCCGAGAGGGTGAGCCCGGCCTTGAGCGTCGCATCCTCCTTGATCGTCTGACTCGATTCCTGGCTCATCTCGAAGCGCGTCGTCGATTCCAGCTCGCGCTCCTCGCTGGTCGTGACCTCCGTCTCGCGGAAACTGAGCTCCTCGGTTTCGCGGCGGCGCGAATGCTCTCGCGACTTCGCCTCGCCCTTCAACACGTTCTCGATATGCGCGACCTCGGCGCCCTCGTAGCGCAGGAGCTGCTGCTTGACGACGAGCAGGTCGGCGACGCCCGCCGGCGCGACGCTGCCATGCGAGCGCGGCACGCGCTGGTCGATGGGGAAGAAGATGCCGCCGAGGGTGAAGTCGTCTGCGACGACCATGGCGTTCCACGCGCTGACCAGCGGCGTGGAGATCATGACCATCGCATTGCCCATGCGCTTGAAGGTCCGCTGCACCGGGCGGCCGAGCGCGGCATCGAGCTGCTTGCCGAGCGTGAGGATCTCCGCGCGCAGCGCCTTGACGATGTCGTCCAGCGGCTGCGCCGTGATGCTGAGCTTGCGCTGCTCCAGCAGCTCCAGCGTGCCGGCCGACAGCGCGTCCGCGGCGGTCGCCTTCAGGCGGAAGCCGATCGCGGCGAGCTGCAGCGGCCTGAAGGCCGGGCTGCCCGGGATCAGCCTCGGCTTCGCCGCCAGCGCCTCGCGCTGGAATCGCGCCTCCGGCACCGATGGCGCCGTCGCCGTCCGCGATGCGGTGCCGGGACGTTCCGCGTCGCGCTGTGCGCGCAGCATGTCGAGCTTCGCGAATTCCTGGCGCTGGCCCATGTCCTGGACCAGCACCTGCACCGGCCGCACCTTGCCGGGCACCATGAAGCCGTCTGATTCCTTCTGCGGCGTGGTCTGCAGGTGATCGGCATCGAGCTTCGTCAGCTCGTCGACCGCGAGGTTGAGGCGCTTGTAGAGATCGAGCTTCGCCTCGGCCTCCGCCTGCTTCTTCTTCTCCTCGGCCTTCTGCTTCTTCTCGAGCTCCTTCTGCTGCTCGACCGTCGAGAGGCTGGAGCGCAGTTCGGCATCGCTCGGCAGCATGACCGACCGGCGGCGGTAGCGGCGCAGCGCGGCGCCGCTGCCGGGGAAGCCGGTGTCGTCCGCGGCCTTGCCGATCAGCTCCAGGTCGCGCAGCTGGTTGGTCAGCGCCTCGATCGGGCGTCGATGCTGCTCGGGCACCAGCTTGATCGCGACCAGGCTGTCCCGCAGTGCTGCGATCGGCGCCGTGAGCGTGCCGTCCCGGCGCAGGTCCGCGGGCGTCCTGCCGAAGGCGTCCTCGATCGCCCGGGCGAGATCCGCGTTGCTGACGCTGAGCTGCGTCTCCAGCGCATCCAGCGCGGCATCGAGCGCCTCGAGCGGACCCTGGATCGGCAGCTTGCCCGGGTCGCCCACGAATTGCGCCGTGCCCATGAACTGGCGCGCGACGGTCTTCATGGCCTCGCGGCGCGTGCGGTCCTGCTGCTGGGCCTGGCTGAGGGCGGCCTGGAAGGCCGTTGCCTGGGTCAGGCGCAGGCTCGGGGCGCTGTCGTCCTGGGCGACGGCCGGGCGCGTCAGCACGAGGCGGAACAGGTGCTCCATGATCGTCTCCCCCTTGGGCATCCGATGGTGATCGGATGCCGTGGAAGGCGACGCTGTCACGCTTCCCCCCGCCGGCCCGTGACAAAAGGCACCAAACGTCAGAGTTTGTCTGCTAATCCTGCGCGCGCGTCCTGACGACGGTCACCGTGCAGGGGGCATGCGCCACCACCTCGCCGGAGGTGCTGCCGAGCAGCCGGCGCCGGAGCGAGGCCGGGCGGGCGCCCATGATGATGTGGTCGACGCCGTTCGCGGTCGCGTAGTCGAGCAGCGCCGCGGCGACGTCGGTCGCTTCCAGCACGTGGAAGGTGACGCGGCCTTCCGGCAGGCCGAGCGGCGCCGCCCAGTGCCGCAGCTCGACCAGGCGGCGCACGTGCCGGTTGCGGCCGTCCTCGTCGATCGGGCTGTCGGCCGCCACCCAGTTCTGCCGCTGCACGTGCACGCAGGCGATCCGCGCCGCCGGCAGCGTCGCCAGCAGGCGCGACGCGGTGGCGCGCATCGCCGCTTCCAGCACCGGCGTCGGATTGCCGAGGTCGAGCGCCACGACCAGGATCGGCGCCATCGGTGCGGCGGCCGGCAGCGCGGTGCGGCGGCGGAACACCGGCCGGGCATCGCGGTCGAAGCGGCGGCGCAGCATCTGCCGCCAGCCGTCGCGCCGCAGCTTCGTCGCCCGCGCGGTCAGCGGGACGTGGGCGGGATCGCGGAGGTCGAAGGCGAGCTGCGCGGCGGAGGGGTGCCGGCGTTCCGGATCGACCTCCAGGCAGCGCAGGATGATCTCCTGCAGCCAATCGGGGACAGCGGGGTTGAGCGCCCGCGGCGGCACCGGGTCGCGCCAGATCCGGCGCTTGAGGTCCTGCAGCGTCACCGGCTCCCCGAAGGGGCGCGTGCCGGTCGCGAACAGGTACATCAGCGCGCCGAGCGCGAACAGGTCGCTGCGCGGGTTGTCGCGGACGCCCATCACCTGCTCCGGCGCCATGTAGGGCGCGGTGCCGTAGGGCAGGCGGAACTCTTCCTCCATCAGGTCGGGCAGTTGCAGGTGGTGCGACAGGCCGAAATCGACCAGCGCCGCCTCGCCGCCCTCGCGGAAGATGATGTTGGACGGCTTCACATCGAGGTGGACGACGTGCTGGCGATGGATCGCCTCCAGCGCGGTCGCGATGCGGGCGGCGATCGCGGCGATCTCGTCCGCCGGCATCGGCAGCGCCGCGACGCGGGCGCGCAGGCTGTCGCCCGGGATGCGCTCCATCACGATGAAGGGCTGGTCGGAGAAGTCGCCGGCGGCGACGAAGCCCGGGACGTGCGGGCCATAGAGGCGGGGCAGGATCATCTGCTCCATCTCGAAGCTGACGATCGCCGCGGCGTCCTCGCCCTCGAACAGCAGCGGCACCTTCATGATCAGCGGGCCGGGATGGTCGGGATGCGTCGCCTCGTGCAGCTTCGCCATGCCGCCGCGATGCAGCAGCGGCCCGACGGTGAAGCCGCCATGCACGATTCCGACGGTGAGCCGGGGCGCCGCCATGCTCAGCCGCCGCGGAACAGCCGCGCGGCCAGCCGTTCCGGCAGGCCGGCGGCGCGGATCTTGGCCGCCGCCGCCGCCACGTCGTAGGGCACCCGCATCCAGGCGAGCTCGGAGCGTGCGGTGTCATAGAGGCCGTAGCAGGCGGCCGGGTCGCCGTCCCGCGGCTGGCCGACGGCGCCCAGCACCGCACACCAGCGCCGCGGCCGCAGCAGCGGCACCGGGACGCCGGCGACCGGGCGGAAGCGGGTGATCTTCTCGGTCGCGGTCAGGCCATAGAGCTGCGGCACGTGGACATGGCCCACGAAGGTCAGGCGGTGCGGCACCGCATCCATGCTGCGCCGCGCTTCCTCGGCATCGGTGACGTAGCGCCAGGCCTCGGGGCGGGAGGCGTCGGCGTGGACATAGAGCCGGTCCTCCTCCTCCCGCTCCAGCGGCAGCGCGGCGAGGAAGCCGAGCGTCTCCGCATCCATGGCGTTGCGGGTCCAGCGGATCGCCGCCTCCGCCTCCGGGTTCATGCGGTGCGGGCGGCCGATCGCGGCGGCGTCGTGGTTGCCGAGGATGGCGATCGCGCCGGCGGCGACCCGCGCCATGGCGATCCGCGCGACCGCCAGCGGGTCGGCGCCGTAGCCCACCAGGTCGCCCAGGAAGACGAAGCGCTGCGCGCCATGCCGCTCCGCATCGGCCAGGCAGGCGCGGAGCGCCTCCAGGTTCGCATGGACATCGGCCAGCAGCGCGATCAGCACCGTCCGGTCCGGAGGATGTCGGCCAGGGTCATGCGGGGCATGATACGCGCCTCCGGCGCCGCGGCTATACGGCGGCGTCGGACCATGATCGGATGGGCGGACCTTGCCGCTGGAGTTTCCATGTCCGAACCTTCCTCCCTCTGGCGCCGCGAGGCGAGCGCCGAGGCCATCAATGCCCGGATGCCGGGCACGGCCCCCGGCCTGCTCGGCATCCGCATCACCGCAGTGACCGAGGACGGGCTGGAGGCCGAGATGCCGGTCGACGAGCGCCACATCCAGCCTTTCGGCATCCTGCATGGCGGTGTCTCGGTGGTTCTGAGCGAGACGCTCGGCTCGCTCGCCGCGAGCTGCGCCTCGCCGGAAGGGCGCGTGGTGGTCGGGCTTGAGGTGAACGCCAACCATCTCGCCGCCGTGCCGAAGGGGCAAAAGGTGACCGCGACCTGCCGACCCTTGCATGTCGGGCGCTCCACCCAGGTCTGGCAGACCGAGATCCGCCGCGCCGACGGCCGGCTCGCCTGCGTGTCGCGGCTGACGGTGGCGGTGATGGATGCGCCGAAGGGGTGACCGGCGCGCGATCGGGGGTTAGCCTCGCCCTCGGGAAACGCGCACCGGCCGCACCGTCTGGCCAGGAGAACGCCATGCATCCTCTCGCCATCCCGCCGGAGATCGCGGCGCGCGTCGTCGCGCGCTGCGGCACCGAGCACCCCTTCGCCGATCTCGACCCGGCGCGGACCGCCTTCGTCGTGATCGACATGCAGGTCGCCTTCATCGACCCGGCCATCGGCCACGCGCCCTGCCCGATGGCGGAGCATATCGTGCCGGCGGTGAACCGCCTGGCGGCGGCGCTCCGCCAGGCCGGCGGCGGCGTCTTCTGGGTGCAGAACGTCCACGACGCGCGCTGCGAAGCCGAATGGAGCGTCATGCAGGCGATGGCGACGCCCGCCGCCCGCGCCCGCCGCGCTGCGGCGATGGAAGAGGGCAGTCCCGGCCACGCCCTCTGGCCGACGCTCGACGTCCGGGCAGAGGATCGGCGCATCGCCAAGCGCCGCTTCAGCGCCTTCATCCAGGGCTCCTCCGACATCGCGGCGCGGCTGCGCGCGGAGGGCTTCGACACGGTGCTGATCGGCGGCACGGTGACCAATGTCTGCTGCGAGAGCAGCGCGCGCGACGCGATGATGCTGAACTTCCGCACGATCATGGTGGCGGATGCCAATGCCGCCTTGTCGGATGCCGAGCACAACGCCTCGCTCGCCGCCTTCTGGCAGATCTTCGGCGACGTGATGACGGTCGATCAGGTGATCGCGCGGCTCGACGCCGCGACAGCGAAGGAAGCAGCGTGATGCGGAAGAAGATCCTCCTGATCGGCACCGGCGGCACCATCGCCTCCATCGGCCGCGGCCCGCTCGACCTCCAGGATTACGGCGCGCGCGGCGAGATGCTGGATGCGGCAGCACTCGTCGCCCGCGTGCCGGAGGTCGCGGAGGTCGCGGAGGTGGCGGAGGTGGTGCCGGTGCCGTTCCGCGCCGTGCCCTCGACCCAGCTCGGCTATGCCGACTGGCGGGCGCTGCATAAGCTGATTCACGACCATGCCGCGGCGGATGACGCGATCGCCGGCTTCGTCGTGACCCACGGCACCTCCTCGATGGAGGAGACCGCCTATTTCCTCTCGCTGACGCTGAAATGCCGCCAGCCGGTGGTGCTGACCGGCGCGCAGCGGCCGGCGACCGCGCTCTCCGGCGACGGGCCGATCAACATCGTGAACGCGGTGCGCGTGGCCGCGAGCGAGGAGGCGCGCGGCATGGGTGCGCTCGTCGTCATGAACGACGAGATCCAGGCGGCGCGCGACGTCACCAAGACCTCGACCTTCCGGATGCAGACCTTCAGGACGGCGGATTTCGGCGTGCTCGGCCAGGCCGATGGCGACCGCATCGTCTTCTACCGCCGCCCGGTCCGCCGCGCGGGGCCGGACACCGAGTTCGACATATCAGCGGTCGAGGCGCTGCCCCGCGTCGACGTCGCCTATGTCCATTGCGACGCGGACGGTGCCGCGATCGACGCCTTCGTCGCCGCCGGCGCCCGCGGCATCGTGACCGCGGGCTTCGCGCCGGGCTTCGTGACGCCGTCCATGGTGACGGCGCTGGAGGCGGCGCGCGCCAAGGGCGTCGTCGTCGCCATGGGCTGTCGCGCCGGATCGGGCCGCGTCTTCCGCACGACGAAGATCGCCAAGAGCGACTTCATCGTCGCCGACAACCTGACGCCGCAGAAGGCACGCATCCTGCTCGCCCTCGCCTTGACCCGCACCGCCGACCAATCCGAGATCGCCCGCATCTTCGAGACGTATTGAGCGATGGTGCAGGTCGACATCCTCGTGCAGGGCTATCCCGGCAAGTCCGTCTGCCATGGCGGCCTCGGCTGGAGCACCATCGCCCTGCTCCGCTGGCCGGACGGCCCCGTCGCGCTGGTCGATGTCGGCGCCTTCGGCACCCGCCCGGAATTCGAGCGGCAGTTGCAGGCGCGCGGCGTCGATCCCGCCGCCGTCACCGACGTGGTGCTGACCCATGCGCATTGGGACCATTCGGTGAACTACACCCTGTTCCCGAATGCCAGGGTGCATATCGGCCGCACCGAGCTCGACTGGGCGGCCGCCGAACCGCCCGGCTTCAATCCGCTGCCGGAGCTCTATGTCCAGGACCTGGCGCGCTCGCCGCGGCTGCGGCTGCTGGATGATGGCGACACCGTGCTGCCGGGGATGACCGCGCATCTCGTCCCAGGGCACACGCCTGGCTGCCTGATGTTCCATCTGACCGCGACCACGACGCCGATGCTCTTCACCGGCGATGCCGCCAAGAACCGCGCCGAGCTGCTGTCGATGGCGACCGACATGACGATGGACGCGGCCGCCAGCCGGGAATCGCTCGCCGCGATCTGGGCGCTGTGGCGACGGGCGCCGGGCACGCTGCTGGTGCCGGGGCATGACCTGACCATGCGCCTCGATGCCGATGGCCGGCCCGAATACATGGGCCAGCGCCGCGCCGGCATCCGCAGCTGGTTCGCGGAGGAGCTGGCGGTGACCCACGAATTCGATATCTCGGCGCCCGCGGCGGGGTGAGCGCCGCGCGCGCCTGGGTGCGGCTGCCCTCCGGCCGCCGGCTCGACCTGCTGGCGCCGACGCCCTTCGACTGGACCGATGCCGACCTCGCGACCGGGCTCGCGCGCACCTTCCGCTGGGGCGGGCATTCCGCCTGGCCGGAGCCGCTCTCGGTCGCGCAGCATGCGCTGACCGTGCTGACGCTCCGCCGCATCCGCACCCGCCACCGCCTGACCGTCGCGGAGGAGTTGCGGGAGCTGCTGCACGATGCCGAGGAAGGCCTGATCAACTTCGACTGCATCTCGCCGCTGAAGCCTTTCCTCGGGCCGGGCTTCGCGGAGCTGGTGGCGCGGCTGACCCAGGCGATCGGTGCGCGCTACCGGCTGCCGGCCTGGACGCCGGAGACGAAGCGCGCCCACAAGGCGGCCGACATCGCCGCCGCGGCCGCGGAGGCCGTGCACGTCGTCGGCTGGACGCCGGCCGAGATGCGCGAGACGCTCGGCATCCGGAGCGCGGTGCCGGCGCGCGACCCGCTCGCCGCCCGCTACGGCGCGACGCCATGGCAGCCCTGGCCGCCCGATATCGCCGCTTCGCGCTTCCTCGAGGAACTGACCGCGCTGCAGGCCCGCCGCGACCATTCGCTTTCCCCCTAGCGGACGGCCTCCGGCCGCGCTGGAATGCGGGCAACAAGGTTTGGAAGGGGGATGCATGTCCGCAGTCGCGATCGCCGGCGGCCGTTTCGTCATCGTGGGCGGCGCCTCGCTGGTCGGCTCGGCGACCGCCGCCGAGCTGCTCGATGCCGGCGCGCGCGAGGTGGTGCTGTTCGACAATTTCTCGCTCGGCTCGGAAGCCGCGATCGCGCACCTCAAGGACCATCCGCGCCTGACGCTCCGCCGCGGCGACGTCATGCGCCTGCCGGACCTGCTGGACGCCTTGCGCGGCGCCGACGGGGCGCTGCTGCTCGCCGCCTACATGACGCTGAACATGGACGCCGACGCCTGGGGCGGGCTCGACGTCAACATCCGCGGCGTGCAGAACGCGCTGGAAGCGGCGCGCGCCAGCGGCATCCGCAAGGTGGTCCTCGCCTCCTCCAACGCCGTCTACGGCTATGGCCCGGGCGTCCGCGGCGAGCTCGTGGAGGAGACGCCGTTCTTCAGCGAAGGCGCGCCGCCGGCCGCCATCCTCTACGGCGCCTCCAAGATCATCGGCGAGCAGCTCTGCCGCCATTACAAGCGGAAGCACGGGCTCGACTACGTCGTGCTGCGCTACTCGACCGTGTATGGGGAACGGCAGCACTACCGCGCGGCGAACGCGCTCTACATCATCGAGACCTATGACAAGGTGAAGCGGGGCGAGCGGCCGCAGGTCTTCGGCGACGGGTCGGAGACCAAGCACTTCGTCTATGTCGGCGACCTGGCGCGCGCCAACCGCATGGCCTTCGAGAGTGCGGCGACCGATGTCGCGGTCAACACCTCCGGCCCGCGGCCGGTCACCACGCTGGAGCTGGTGCGCATGGTGACCGCACTGGCCGGCGGCGGCGTCGAGCCGGAATTCGTGGGTGACGCGCCGGGCCGCGTGCGGCTCACCTCCGGCGGCGCCTTCCGCATCGCGCACGAGGCGGCGGCGCGGACCATCGGCTGGACGCCGCAGGTCGAGATGGAGGAAGGCCTCGCGCGGCTCATCGCGTGGAAGGAAGGGCAGGAGCCTGTCTCGGTAAGGGGTGGGTTGGGATGACGAGGCATTTTTCGTTCCTGGCGTGTCGGCTGACGCCGCCGATGCTGGCTTGCATCGGCAAGGAAGCCGGCGCGTCAGGGGCGGAAAAGGACCGTCAGACCGACCCGCCCCTTACCGAGACAGGCTCCTAGAAGGGGAGGGGATCATGACCACGACGCGGAGAGGGCTTCTCGCCGGCGGCGGCGCGCTGCTGGCGGCACCGGCGATCGCGCCGGCGCTGGCGCAGACGGCGCGCTGGCCGGAACGGCCGGTCGAGATCAGCGTCGGCTTCGTCGCCGGCGGCGCCACCGACCTCGATGCCCGCCTGTTCGCGCGCATGCTGGAACAGCGGATCGGCGGCTCCGTCGTGGTGCTGAACCGCGCCGGCGCCGGCGGCGAGGTGGCGCTCGGTGCCGTCGCGCGGGCGCGGCCGGACGGGCACAGCCTCGGCACCACCAACATGCCGGGCTTCCTGACCATCCCGATCGAGCGGCAGGCGCAGTACCGGCTGGACGACTTCGCCGGCATCGCCAACCTGGTGACCGATCCCTGCGCGGTGACGGTGCACGAGCAGAGTCCCTACCGCACCTTGCAGGACCTGATCGACGCGGCGAAGGCGCGGCCGGACACCATCACCTTCGCCTCGCCCGGCGTCGGCACCGACGACCATCTGGAGATGGTGCTGATCCAGGAAGCGACCGGCGCGCGCTTCGTGCACATCGTGTTCCAGGGCGACCCGCAGCTCCGCACCGCCATCCTCGGGCGCCAGGTGGATGCGATGGGCCTGAATGTCGGACCGGTGACGGCGACGCCCGACAACCTTCGCATGCTGGCCCAGGCGGGCGCCGAGCGCAGCCGCTTCCGCCCCGACGTGCCGACGCTCCGGGAGCTCGGCATCCCGGTCGAGATGGCCTCCGAACGCGGGATCGTGGCGCCGGCGGCGACACCGCCCGCCATCCTCGCGAAGCTCCGGGAAGCGGCGGCCGACATCGCGCGCGACCCGGAATTCGCCCGCGTCATGGAAAGCCGCTTCACATTCCCGAGCTTCGAGGAGGGCGAGGCCTGGTTCCGGCGCCTGTCGGCAACGCGAAGCCGCTATCAGGAGCTATGGCAGAAGACGCCGTGGTCGCAGCGCTGACGGAACGGTAACCCGCCCGCGCTACCCTGGCGTTCTCGACCGGGGGAAGGGCCGTGCCACGCGATATGCCAGACGACCCGCCGATGCGCGCAGGGCCGCCCGCCGCGGCGCCGCGCGCGCGGCTCGCCTGGGTCGACGTCGCGAAGGGCATCGGCATCCTGCTGGTGGTCGCCGGACACGTGCTGGCCGGGCTGGTCGATGGCGGCATCCTGCCGCGGCCCGACTGGTTCCGGCCGCTGCTGCTGCTGATCTACCTGTTCCACATGCCGCTGTTCTTCTTCCTCTCGGGCCTCTTCATCGCCGAGCGGATCGCGCGCGGCAGGACAGCCTTCCTGCGCCAGATGGGCAAGGCGGTGGTCTGGCCCTTCTTCCTCTGGAGCATCGTGCAGTCGCTGATCGCCTATGCCGCCGCCGGCTACACCAACACGCCGGTCGATGATCTCGGGGCCGCGCTGGCAGGTATCCTGGTCGAGCCGCCGGCGCAGTTCTGGTTCCTCTATGCGTTGTTCCTCTGCCAGGTGCTGAGCCTCCTCTGCCTTCGCGCAGTCGGCGGCTTCGGCTTCATGCTGGTCTCGGCGGCATTGTTCGGCGCGGGCCTGCTCGACCTCGGCCTGCCCTCGGTGCTGGATCGGACGGCGCACATGCTGCCCTTCTTCGCACTGGGTGCCTGGTTCGGCCGCCAACCGCGACTGATGGCGCCGCCGCTCGCGGGCCTGCCCACGGCGGGGCTCGGCATCCTTGCCGCGGTCGCGATCTGGCTCTGCTACCGCAACACGGTGGGTGGCGCGCCCGGCGCCGGCCTCGATGCGCTCCACACCAACGACATCGTGGGCCTCGCCTGGACCTGGTGGAACCTGCCGGCCGCACTCCTCGGCACTGCCGCCGCGATCGCGCTCTCGGTCCATATGCCGCGCGGCCTCGCGGCCGGGCTCGCCTATCTCGGCTCGCGCAGCATGGCGATCTTCGTGCTGCATATCCTGGCGATCGTCGGCGCCCGCATCGCCTCGGTGCGCCTGCTGGGCTTCGAGGATCCGGCGACGCTTGCGGTGCTCCTGACGATCATCGGCGTCGCCGCGCCGGTTGTCGCGGCGGAGATCGCGCGCCGCCTCGGCTGGCATCGCTTCCTGGCGATTTAACCCGCATTCCTCACCGTTTACACCGACGCTCGCTTGGTCTCGGCGGCGCCTGGCATTCCGCCGTGCTCGCCAAGACAACTTGTCTTGGCTCCGCGCGGCGAAACGCCAGGCACCACCGATCCCGGCGCGATCGCCGATGTCTCCGGTGAGAAATACGGGTTAATGCTTGCAAGTGGATCGTCCGATTCAGACCTCCGGGCCATTCGGCCCTCCGGTCATCGGACGATCAGCCCAGACTCTCCCGGATGAAGCCGACCAGCGGCTCGACCACCGCGGCGCTGCCGCCCTGTTCGCCGAAGACGCACATCTCGGCATGTCCCAGCGCCGGCAGGTCCGGGATCTCGGCGACGCCGTCCGGCACGCCGGAGCGGCCGAGCACGGTCAGCGCGAAGCCGGCCTGGGCGGCCGCAGTGACGCCGAGGAGCGAGGCCGAGGTGTAGACCACCTCGAAGGCGAGGCCGGCGCGGGCAAGGGCGGCCAGCGCGCGGTCGCGGAACATGCAGCCGGCCGGCAGCATCGCGAGCGGCAGCGGCCGGCCGGCCGGCGCCACCCAGCCCGGCGCGCCGGCCCAGATGACGGTTTCGGTCCAGATCGGCGTGCCGTCGGTGTCGCCGTCCCGGCGCTTGCCGAGCACCAGGTCGAGCTGCCCGCGCGCCTGCGCGGCGCGGAGCTCGTGGCTGCGCCCGACCTCCACCTCCAGCCGCAGCCCGGGATAGGTGGCGGCGAAGCGCGCGAGCAGCGGGGCGAGGTTGCGCGGGATGAAGTGGTCGGCGACGCCGAGCCGGAGATGGCCTTCGACCGGCGGCGCCACCATCCGGCGCACCGCTTCGTCGTTGAGCGCCAGGATGCGGCGGGCATAGGCGAGCAGCGTCTCGCCATCGCGGGTCAGCGCCGCGCTGCGGCTGGTGCGCTCCAGCACCCGCTTGCCGAGCAGGTCCTCCAGCCGCTTGACCTTGAGGCTGACCGCCGATTGCGTGAGGCCGAGGGCGAGGCCCGCCGCGGTGAAGCCGCCGCGCTCGGCGACGGCGACGAAGCCGCGCAGCAGGTCGAGGTCGAGATCCGGAATGCGCATGGCCGGCAGCAGAGCCGCCGGCCATGGATCAGGTCAACAGGCGGGCGTGAATAGTTTAGCGCGCAGCCGCCACACCAACCCTGCGCGCGATACCCGGCTCCGAACGAAGCCGTTCTCCGCCGGGCATCAGTACTCTTCGTCCATCCCGCCGGCATCGTCCGCACCGCCGCCGTAGTTGTCGGCGCCGTAGTCGCTGCCGGCGTCCGGCTGCTGGCCCCAGCTGTCGGTCTGGCCGGCATCGGCGTTCTGGTCGCCGCCGGCCGGTGCCGCATCGTCCTGGCCGGTCGGGTTGGTCCAGGGGGAATTGGCCGCGGTCGGCACCGCTTCCTGTGCGAAGGCCCCGGCCCCGGCGCCGGCGGCACCGAGCGCGCCGGTCGCCGCCTGGGCGGCGCCGCCCGAGAACATGCCCATCAGCGCATTGCCGACGACGAGGCCGCCGGCGACGCCGGCCGCGGTCATCAGCGCGGTGCCGAGGAAGCCCGGGCCGCTGCGGCCCGGCTGCAGGGCCTGCGGATTGTAGCCGGGCGGATATTGCGGCTGCGGCGGCGGCGGCATCGGCGCCGGCTGCGGGCCGCGATTGCCGCCGAACATGCCTCCGAAGACGCCGCGCGGCTGGGCCGCCGCCGCCTGGCCCTCGCGCTGCGCATTCTCCACTTCCCACTCCAGCCGGCGGATGCGGTTCTGCGCCTCGACCAGCGCCGCTTCCTGCACGAAGGCGGTCTGGGTGATGCGGTAGCGGGCTTCCGGATAGCGGGCGAAAAGGTCGCCGATCAGCCGATCGGCCTCGGCATCCACCGGCGGCAGCGGCTGGCGGGGCGCCGCCTGGGTCTGCGGCACGCTGCCGCCCCAGGGGCTGGCCGCGGCGGGGGCCGGCTGCGCGGCGCCGCTGACCCGCTCCACATAGCCCGAGATGATTCGGCGTTCTTCGTCGGTCATCGGTGTCGTCCTGTCCTCTCCCGGTCAGGCCGTGGCGCTTCGCGCCGTTTCGGCCCCGTCGGCGAAGTGGCCCGGCCGCGTCCCGGATTCAAGCGGAATCGGCGTTTGAAACCGGGTCGTCACGTTGCCGCTGGAATCCGTGCAGGCAGCCCGAGCCGGCGCCACTCGATCGCCGGGCAGCGGTCCATCACGATCGCGACCCTGGCTGCCCGCGCCCGGTCCGCGGCGGCCTCGTCCACCACCCCGAGTTGCAGCCAGACGCTGCGGGCACCGAGGGCGATCGCCTGGTCCACCACCGCGCCGGCCTCGGCCGAGCGGCGGAACACGTCGACCATGTCGAGCGGCGCAGCATCGGCCAGCGTCGCCACCGCCGGGACGCCCTGGATCGCACGCCCGGCAAGGCCCGGATTGACCGGCGTCACCGCATAGCCGCGGGCGAGCAGGAAGCCGAGCACGCCATGGCTCGGCCGGTCCGGCTTGTCGGAGGCGCCGACCATGGCGATGCGGCGTGTCGCCAGCAGCAGGTCGCGGATCTCGGAATCGGTCATCGGCAGGGCTCTCCTCTCCGGGCCTTTCGCAGCTACGCCGTTCCATGCAGGGTGGCGCCTCAATTCTGCGCCGGGCCGACTGCGAGACGATGCCGAGACCGACCACGACGATCGCCGCGCTCCTGTTCGCGGCGCTGCTGACCCTGCTTGCCTGGTGGTGGCCGAACCGGCCGCAGGCGGGCGACGTGGCGATGGTGACGGACCGCTTCAACTCGGTCAGCTTCGCGCCCTTCCGCACCGGCCAGTCGCCGCTCCGCGACATCTTCCCGACCGCGCGCCAGGTCGAGGAGGACATGGCGCTGGTCGCGCGGCGGTCGAGGGCGATCCGCACCTATGCGAGCATCGAGGGCGATTACGAAGTGGCGGAGATCGCGGCCCGCCATGGCCTCCGCGTCTGGAAGGGCGCCTGGCTCGGCCAGGACCGCGCCCAGAACCGGCGCGAGATCGACCGCCTGATCGCGACCGCGAATGCGCATCCGGAGACGGTGGAGCGCGTCATCGTCGGCAACGAGGTGCTGCTCCGCCGCGACCTGCCGGCGGCCGAGCTGATCGCTGAGATCGACCGGGTGAAGGCCGCGGTGCGCCAGCCGGTGACCTATGCCGATGTCTGGGAATTCTGGGTGCAGTTCCCGGAAGTGGCGCAGCATGTCGACATCATCACCATCCACATCCTGCCCTATTGGGAAGACGAGCCGCTCGGCGTCGAGCGCACCATGGCGCATGTGCGCGACGTCTATCGCCGCATGCAGGCGCTGTTCCCGGGCCGGCCGATCGCCATCGGCGAGATCGGCTGGCCGTCCCGCGGCCGCTGGCGGGAGGATGCGGCGCCGGGCCGCGTCAACCAGGCGGTCTTCATCCGGGAGTTCATCCGCCTCAGCCAGGAGATGGGCTTCGACTACAACCTGATCGAAGCCTTCGACCAGGTCTGGAAATACAAGAACGAGGGCACGGTCGGCGCCGCCTGGGGCCTCTGGACCGCCGACCGGCAGGAGACCTTCCCGCTTTCGGGCCCGGTGGTCGAGAACCCCGATTGGCCCTGGTACGCGGCGCTCGCGCTGCTGCTGGCGCTTGCGCTGTTCGGCGCGACGCGCGCGGCGTTTTCGAATGCCGGCTGGCGGGAGGCGCTGCTGGCCGGCGCGCTCGGGAATGCGCTCGCCTTCGCGGCCTGCGGCGGCATCCCCTATGCCTTCGACGAGCACCTGAAGCTCGCGGTCGCGGTCAACCTTGCGGGGCAGGTGCTGCTCGCCGCCCTCCTGATGCGGCGGGCGGCGATGATCCTGGCCGGCGTGCCGACGGCGCCGCCGCGCGACGGCAGTGCCGCGACGGCGACGGTGCGCGACCTGCTTCTGTTCCGTTGGCGGCGCCTCGGCGATTGGCGGCGCTTCGCCTTCGAGGACCTGTCCTTCGTCTTCCTGTGGACCGCTTCGGTGCTGCAGGTAATGCTGCTGGTCGATCCGCGCTATCGCGACTTCCCCTATCCGACCTTCGCGGTGCCGCTGGTCGCGGTCGCGGCCCGCGCGTGGCTCGCCGACCTGCCGCGCGGCGGCGGCAGGCGGGAAGAGCTGTTCGCAGGCGGCGTGCTGGCGCTGGCCGCGATCGCCAGCGCCATCCTGGAGCATCCGAGCAACCTGCAGGCGATGGGCTGGTCGCTCTGCGCGCTGCTGCTGGCGGTGCCGCCGCTGCGGCGCCTGCTGCGGCGGCAGGGGGCGCTCAGCCCGGGGCGGCCGTGAAGGTCCCCGTGCGGGTGTCGAGGAAGCCGTGGAACTTCAGGTTCACCTGCGCTTGTCCCTGCGCAAAGACGACCTCCTCCTCGACCCTGGTGTAGCAGATGGCCGTTCCGCTCGTGAGGAGGTGATGGAAATCGCCCTTGCTCGCGCAGATCAGCGCCCGGAAATCATGCCGCGCCTTGTATTGCAGGATGATGTGGGCATTCCGGGTCTTCGGCGTCGCGCCGTAGTCGAGCGTGAAGGAGGTGCCGCCGTCTTCGCCGATCTTGTTCGGAAAGGCATCCGGGCTTGCATACCAGGGGCGCTCGCTGCCGTCCTCGGCCCGCGCCCCATGCCAGAGGAAGGTGTCCTTCGCGACCAGCAGGAAGCGCGGCGTCGCCGCGGAGGCCTTCGGTACCTCCAGCGGCGACGGGGATTCGCCGGAGGCGCCGCCGCGCCGGCGCAGGGTCATCGACATCGCATTGCTCCCGATTTCAGGTTCGACCCAGGTACCAAGGGCAAGGATAATCTTAGTCCAGGTTGTGTTGCGGTTGTCGGTTCGAGGATAGCGGACGACGGTGCCGCAGCGTCAATCGGAAGGTGGTCCTGGAACATTGGACAAGGCACTGCCGGGGAGATTGACTGGCGTCGGCACGGCCCGCCCGGGGCCGGCGGGAGGGTGACGGAATGACGATCCATCGTCGGCATCTGCTGGCGGGCGCGGCCGCCGGCGCCGGCTTCGCGCAACGGGCGGGGGCGCAGGCCCAGCCGATCGTCCGCCTTGGTGTGCTCGGGGATTTCTCCGGCCCTTACCGGCATCTGTCGGGCCCGACCAATGTCGCCTGCGTGCGCCAGGCGGTGCAGGATTCCGGGCTCGCCGAACGCGGCATCGCAATCGAGGTGGTGCAGGCCGATCACCAGCAGCGCGCCGATGTCGGGGCGGCGATCGTGCGCGAATGGTTCGACCGCGGCGGCGTCGACGTGGTGCTGGAGGTGAACAGCTCCTCCATCGCGCTCGCGGTCAACGGCATCGTGCGCGAGAAGGACCGGATCCACCTCAATACCGGCGCCGCCACCTCGGAGCTCACCGGGGCGCAATGCAGCCCGAACACCATCCACTGGACCTACGACACCTTCATGCTCGCCCGCTCCTCCGGCGTCGCGACCATCCGCGCCGGCGGCGACAGCTTCTTCCTGGTGATCGCCGACATGGCCTTCGGGCATCAGATGGAGCGCGACCTGGCGCGCTTCGTCGAAGCCGGCAATGGCCGCATCGCCGGGCGCGTGCGCTATCCCTTCCCGGGCACCAGCGACTTCTCCGGCTTCCTGCTGCAGGCGGCGGCGAGCCGCGCCAAGGTGGTGGCCTTCCTCAATGCCGGCGCCGACTTCATCAACTGCGTCAAGCAGGCGCATGAATTCGGCATGACGCGGCGCGGCCAGAAGCTGCTCGGCATCGTCGGCTTCGTGAACGACGTGCACAGCCTCGGCCTGCAGACCGCGCAGGGCCTGCTGCTGACCGAATGCTTCTACTGGGACATGAACGACCGCACCCGCGCCTTTACCCGTCGGGTGCTGCCGCGGACGCCGGAGAATTATCCGAACCAGTGCCAGGCCGGCGCCTATTCGGCGGCGCTGCACTACCTGAAGGCAGTGGCCGAGCTCGGCCCGGCCCGCGCCAAGGCTTCGGGCCGCGAGGTGGTGGAGCTGATGAAGCGCATGCCGACCGATGACGACGTCTTCGGCCCCGGCCGCATCCGCGCCGATGGCCGCAAGCTGCACGACGTGCACCTGTTCGAGGTGAAGGCGCCGGCGGAATCGCGCGGCGCCTGGGACTACTTCAAGCTGGTGCAGACGACGCCGGCCGAGGAAGGTTTCCGGCCGGTCGCCGAAGGCGGCTGCGCGCTGGTGGCGGGATGAGCGGCATCCGATGACGGCAGGGCCGAATGGCCCGAAGGTCTGAATCGGATGCCCGAGTTGCAAGGGAAGGAGGATCGGGGATGGCACCGACGGCGGAACGCTTCGATGCGGTGGTGGTGGGCGCCGGCTTCGCCGGGCTCTACATGCTGCACCGGCTGCGCGGCCTGGGTCTGACGGCCATCGCCTTCGAGGCGGCGGAGGGCGTCGGCGGCACCTGGTACTGGAACCGCTACCCCGGCGCGCGCTGCGACGTCGAGAGCATGCAGTATTCCTACTCCTTCTCGGAGGCGCTGCAGCAGGAATGGCGGTGGTCGGAGCGCTTCGCGAGCCAGCCGGAGATCCTTCGCTACGCCGACCACGTCGCCGACCGCTTCGATCTCCGGCGCGACATCCGCTTCGGCCGCCGCGTCACGGCCGCCGCCTTCGATGCCGGCGCCGATCGCTGGACGGTCCGGACCGATCGCGGCGAGGTGGTGTCCGCGCGCTTCTGCATCATGGCGACCGGCTGCCTCTCGACCGCGCGGGTGCCGGATTTCGCCGGGCTCGACAGCTTCCGCGGCCGCACCTTCCACACCGGCCACTGGCCGCATGAAGGCGTCGACTTCACCGGCCAGCGGGTCGGCGTCATCGGCACCGGTTCCTCGGCGATCCAGGCGATCCCGGTGATCGCCGGGGCGGCGCGGGAGGTGGTGGTCTTCCAGCGCACGCCGAATTTCAGCATCCCGTCCCGCAACCAGGCGATGGACGAGGATTACGAGCGGTCCTGGAAGTCGGATTATGCGGCGCGCCGCGTGACGGCGCGGCAGATGCGCACCGGCATCGACTACCCGGTCAACCCGGTCCCGGCCCTTGAAGCCAGCCCGGCGGAACGGCAGCGCGAATACGAGGCGCGCTGGGGCCGCGGCGGCACCGCCTTCATGGCGGCCTTCAGCGACCTGATCACCAGCCAGGAGGCGAACGACACCGCCGCCGATTTCGTCCGCGCCCAGATCCGCGCGACGGTGCGCGACCCGGCGGTCGCCGAGCTGCTCTGCCCGCGCAACCACCCGATCGGCACCAAGCGCATCTGCGTCGACACCGACTACTACGAGACCTTCAACCGCCCGAACCTCAGGCTGGTCGACCTGCGCGCGGCGCCGATCGAGGCGATCACGCCGGACGGGATCCGGACCCGCGACGCGGAATTCGCGCTCGACAGCATCGTCTTCGCGACCGGCTTCGATGCCATGACCGGGGCGCTGCTGGCGTGCGAGATCACCGGCCGCGACGGCGCGACGCTCAGGGAGAAATGGGCGGACGGGCCGGTCACCTATCTCGGCCTGATGACCGCGGGCTTCCCGAACCTGTTCATGATCACCGGCCCCGGCAGCCCTTCCGTCCTCAGCAACATGATCGTCTCCATCGAGCAGCACGTGGACTGGATCGCGGCGACGCTCGCGCACCTGACGCACAGCGGCACCGCGGTGATCGAGGCGACGGCGGAGGCCGAGGCGGCCTGGGTTGCCCATGTCAACGAGGTGGCGCACCGCACGCTCTATCCGCGTGCCAATTCCTGGTACATGGGCGCTAATATCCCGGGCAAGCCGCAGGTCTTCCTGCCCTATATCGGCGGCGTCGGCGCCTATCGCGAGATCTGCGACGCCGTCGCGGGGAAGGGCTACGAAGGCTTCCGGCTCGGCGCGGCCTCCGCCTGATCTCCTCGCCGCGTCGCACCGAGCCAGGCCCAGACGCCGAGTGCGGCGCCGAGCATGCCCCAGGTCGCGTTGTAGTTGATGGTCGCGATCATCCCGAGCGCCACCGCCGCCACCCGGACCGCATGCGGGCCGCCGAGGAAGGCCCAAATGCCGAGCGCCAGCGCGCCGCCGCCCCAGAGCTGCCAATGCTGCAGCCACAGCAGTAGCGCGCGCGGTTCGCAGGCGAAGGGCCGGCCGGCGGCCGCGCAGGCGCCGCCCCAGACCCGCGGCTCCACCCAGACCGCGCGATAGGCGGCCATGGCGGCGAGGGCAGCCAAGGCGATCAGCACGCCGGTCCAGTCGCGTCGGGTCATGCGACCTTCTGTAACCCCACCTTGATGCGGAACGGAAGCCGGGCAATCTCGATCGCATGCGCATCCCCTTCCTGAGCTCCCCGCCCCGTATCGCGCTGCTGCGCCTTTCGGGCCTGATCGCCGCGCGCGGCGGCTCGCCCTTCGGCGGCGGCCTCAACGACGCCGCGACCGGCCCCCTCATCGAGCGCGCCTTCGGATTGAAGCGCCTGGCGGCGGTGGTGCTGGTGATCAACTCGCCCGGCGGCTCGCCGGTGCAGTCGGCGCTGCTCGCCAACCGCATCCGCCGGTTGGCGCAGGAGAAGCAGGTGCCGGTGATCGCCTGCGTCGAGGATGCGGCGGCCTCCGGCGGCTACTGGATCGCCTGCGCGGCGGACGAGATCGTGGTCGATCCGGCCTCGATCGTCGGCTCGATCGGGGTGATCAGCGCAGGCTTCGGCCTGGAAGGCGCGATGCGGCGCCTCGGCGTCGAGCGCCGGCTGCGCACGGCGGGGACGGAGAAGAGCTTCCTCGACCCGTTCCGGCCGGAGGACCCGGGCGACGTCGCGCGGCTGGAGGCGCTGCTCGGCGAGCTTCATGACGAATTCAAGACATGGGTGCGCGCGCGCCGCGGAAGCCGTCTCAAGGACAGCGAAGACGCGCTGTTCTCCGGCCGCTTCTGGACCGGGCGGGACGCGGTCGCGAAGGGCATCGCGGATCAGCTTGGCGATGCCGAAGGGCTGATCCGCGCACGTTTCGGCAAGGAAGCGCGCATCCTCCGCATCGGGCGCCGGCGCCCGCCGATCCCGTTCCGCTGGCTGCCGGGTGCCGGAGACGTCGCGGCAGCGATCGAGGAACGGGCGGCCTGGTCCCGACTCGGGCTCTGAGCGGCATCCGATGACCGCAGGGCCGAATGGCCCGGAGGTCTGAATCGGATGCCCGACTTACAAGCGTCGAGCTTGACCGCGGCGGCGGGGCCCGGGCAAATGCGGCCGGCCCGACTGACCGGACAGGACCGATGACCGATACGCCGCAAGACCCGATGCAGAACCTCGCCGGCGCGCTACCCTTCCTCAAGCGCTACGACGACGAGATCATCGTCGTGAAGTATGGCGGCCACGCGATGGGCGAGGAGGAAACCGCGCTCCGCTTCGGCCGCGACATCGCGCTGCTGGAGCAGGTGGGCGTGAACCCGGTCGTGGTGCATGGCGGCGGGCCGCAGATCAACGCCATGCTGAAGCGGCTGAACGTGCAGTCGAACTTCGTCCAGGGCCTGCGCGTCACCGACGCACAGATGGTCGACGTGGTCGAGATGGTGCTCGCTGGCACCGTCAACAAGCAGGTCGCGGCGGCGATCACCCGCGCCGGCGTCACCGCGGTCGGCATCTCGGGCAAGGATGGCGACCTGATCCGGGCCCGCAAGCTGACGCGGGTGGTGCGCGACCCGGGATCGAACATCGAGCAGGTGCTCGACCTCGGCTTCGTGGGCGAGCCGGAATACGTCAACCCGAAGGTGCTGAAGCTGCTGATCGGCGCCGACATCGTGCCGGTCGTCGCACCGGTCGGCGTCGGTGCCGACGGCCACACCTACAACATCAACGCCGATACGGTGGCCGGTGCCGTCGCCGGCGCGCTGGAGGCCGAGCGCCTGCTGATGCTGACCGATGTCCCCGGCGTGCTCGATCCGGAGAAGCGGCTGATCCCGGAGATGACGGTCGCCGAGGTGAAGCAGGGCATCGCCGATGGCTGGATCTCGGGCGGCATGATCCCGAAGGTCGAGACCTGCATCTACGCGGTGGAGCGCGGCGTGAAGGGTGCCGTCATCCTCGATGGCCGGGTGCCGCATGCGGTGCTGCGCGAGCTCTTCACGGACAACGGCGCCGGCACGCTTATCAGGCCGTGATCAGCCGTTCCTGATCAGCGGCGCCGCGCGTCGGTTACGCTTTCCCCCCAGTCGCTGCGGCGCTGGCCGGCGCCCGCGACGGCTGCCGCCGCCGGGATCAGCAGGTCCTGCACCAGGCGCGTCGCGGCCGGCCCGAGCCGCGCCCGCCAGCAGAGGCCGGCGAGGCCCGAGCGGTCGCGCTTCTGGACCAGGCCCTCGACCGCGATCTGGTTGGTGCCGGCCATCAGGCAGAGCGACGCCGCGACGAAATCCGCCTGGCCCCCTTCGGCGGCCCGCTCGATGGCGGCCTCGTGCAGCACCCGGGCACGGTGCAGCATGGCCGCACGCTCCATGGCGGCGGCCGGCGTCTCCTGGTCGGAAAGCGGCTCCGACAAGGCCTCCGCGACCCGGCCGCGGAGTTTGTCGGTGACCTCGGGCGGCAGGTCGGCGCGGCCGGCGAGCCGGCTGAGCAGCCCTTCGGCCACGAACTCCGCCAGCGCCACGGCCGCCCGGCCGGAAAGCCGCGGGCGTGCCACCAGGGGCGGCTGCCAGGCCGGGTGATCGGCCGATTCGGCGATCAGGCGGTCGAGCGTCGCCTCCCGGATCGCCGCGGTCGGGTTGCCGAGCAGGGCGGCGATCGCGGTGTCGTCGCGGCCGGCGACGACCGCTTCCGACAGCGCTTCGCTCAGCAGCGGCCGCCGCGCCACGGCGGCGACGGAGGCAGGCACCGGCGGCGCTTCGATGAGCGCGATCAGGTCGCCATCGGTCAGCAGCGGCGACAGGCGGATGACCGGCTCCGCGACCGGCATCTCGATGTCGCGGGCGAGGCGCAGCACCAGCTCCCGCGACGCATCCGGCAGGTCCTTGACGGCATCCGCGATCGCGGCGCGGACCAGCACCTCGGTATCCTCGACCAGCCGCGCCAGCAGCCTCTGCAGGCGGTCGGCGCCGGCTTCGAGCGCCATGCCGCGAGGGGCGGCGGGCAGGGTGGCGATGCGGGCGGCGAGCAGGGCGCGGACCACCGGATCGGGGTCGGCGGCCAGGAGCTCCCGCGCCGCCGCCGGCGCCTCCCGCCGGGCGGCGACCGCGGAGCGGACCGAGGGGTCGGGATCGGCCGCGAAGGCGAGCAATTCCTCGGCCGAAGCCGCCCGGCTCGCGGCCAGGTCGGCGCGCCGGAGCGGCGCGGCGTCGATGGTTCCGAGCGCGTTCATGCGCGCCCCCGCGCCGGCCGCAGCCGCGCGATGTCCTGCCTGAGAATGCCTCGCCACATGGGAGCCATCTGGCACGCCCCGCGGTGAACACACCGTTAGCGCCGGGCGCCCGGCCCGCGTTGACATCGCGTGCGGCGGGCCGCACATCGACGGGGCTGCTACAGGAAACGCGACCATGACCGACCCTGGCTCCCTCGCCGCCGGCATCGAGGCCCTCTGGGCACGGCGGGACGGCCTCAGCCCGGCGACCGCCGGGGCGGACCGGGACGCGATCGAGGCCGCGCTGGAGCTGCTCGACAGCGGCCGCGCCCGGGTCGCCGAACCCGACGGGAATGGCGGCTGGCGGGTCAACCAATGGCTGAAGCAGGCGGTGCTGATGAGCTTCCGCCTGACCGACAGCGCGCCGATGGCGACCGCCGCCGGCGCCTACGACAAGGTGCCGCTGAAGTTCCAGGGCTGGGGCGAGAACCGCTTCCGCGAGGCCGGCTTCCGCGCCGTCCCCGGCGCCGTCGTCCGCCGCTCCGCCCATATCGCGCGGAACGTCGTGCTCATGCCCTCCTTCGTCAATCTCGGCGCCTATGTCGACGAGGGCACGATGGTCGATACCTGGGCGACCGTCGGATCCTGCGCGCAGATCGGGAAGAACGTGCATCTCTCGGGCGGCGTCGGCATCGGCGGCGTGCTGGAGCCGCTGCAGGCGAACCCGGTCGTGATCGAGGATGACTGCTTCATCGGCGCCCGTTCGGAAGTGGTCGAGGGCGTGATCGTGGAGCGCGGCTCGGTGCTCTCGATGGGCGTCTTCCTGAGTGCCACGACCAAGATCGTCGACCGCAGCACCGGCGAGGTCTTCATGGGCCGGGTGCCGTCCTATTCCGTCGTGGTGCCGGGCAGCCTGCCGGGGAAGCCGCTGCCCGATGGCAGCCCCGGCCCTTCGCTCTACTGCGCGGTGATCGTGAAGCGCGTCGATGCCCAGACCCGGTCCAAGACCGCGATCAACGAGCTGCTGCGGGACTGAATGCCGCAGCACACCAACCACGCCGCCGACCCGGTCCCGATCGCCCAGGCGCTGATCCGCTGCCCGAGCGTGACGCCCGCCGATGCCGGCGCACTCGACGTGGTGGAGGCGGCGCTGCGCCCGCTCGGCTTCGCCTGCACGCGGCTGCGCTTCGCCGAGGTCGACAACCTCTTCGCCCGCCTCGGCACCGAAGGCCCGCATGTCTGCTACGCCGGCCATACCGACGTGGTGCCGCCCGGGCAGACCGGCTGGAGCGACGATCCCTTCTCAGGCACGCTCCGCGACGGCGTGCTGTACGGGCGCGGCGCCTGCGACATGAAAGGCGGGATCGCGGCCTTCCTCGCCGGCCTCGCCGACTTCCTGCGCGCCCATCCGCGGCCCCGCGGCAGCATCAGCCTGCTGATCACCGGCGACGAGGAAGGGCCTTCCGTCAACGGCACCGCCAAGGTGCTGGAATGGATGGCGGCCAATGGCCAGGTGCCGGACATGGCGCTGGTCGGCGAGCCGACCTCGAAATCCGAGCTCGGCGACACGCTCAAGATCGGCCGCCGCGGGTCGATGACCGCGCATATCGCGCTGCATGGCATCCAGGGCCACAGCGCCTATCCGCAGAAGGCCGACAACCCGATCCACCGCCTGGTCCGGGTGCTGCACCGGCTCACCGCGGCGCCGCTCGATGCCGGCAGCCGCTGGTTCGAGCCCTCGACCCTGCAGGTGACCGGCTTCGATGTCGGCAACGCAGCCTCCAACGTCATCCCCGCGGTCGCGCGGGCGATGCTGAACATCCGCTTCAACGACCTGCACGATGCGGCGTCGCTCACGCAGCGCATCCAGGCGGCGCTCGATGCCGAAGGCGCGCGGGCGGAGCTCGAGGTCAGCTGCTCCGGCGAGAGTTTTCTGACCAAGCCCGGCGCCTTCGTCGACGGGCTCCGCGCCGCGATCCGCCGGGCGACGGGGCGGGAGGCGGCGCTCGATACCGGCGGCGGCACCTCGGATGCGCGCTTCATCGCCTCGTATTGCCCGGTCGCCGAGCTCGGTGCGGTCGGCGCCAAGCTGCACGCCGTGGATGAGAGCGTGCCGGCGGCGGAGCTGCGCGAGCTTGCGGTGCTCTACCGGCACGTGCTCGAGGAGTTCCTCGCCTGAGCGGGTTGCCGACCGGGCTCGCGATCGCGGCGGGGCTGGTCGGGGCCTTTCGCCTGGCGACCGGCCGCGCCGACGGGCTGCGCGCCATGGAAACGACGCTGGACGGCGCCGCGCGCAGCTTCTGGGCGGCGGCGATCTGCCTGCCGCCCTTCCTGGCGCTGCGGCTGATCGGCAACGATCCGCCGCTCACGCTGCGGGCGCTGATCGCCGAGCTCGCCGGCTATGCGATCGGCTGGACGGCCTTTCCCCTGCTCGCGCGGCGGATGGCGAATGCCGGTGGCCGCGGCGAGCGCTGGCCGCTGTTCGTCACCGCCTGGAACTGGTGCAACGTGGTGCAGTACGCGATGCTCGTGGCTCTGAGCTTCGCCTCCGGCCTCGGCCTGCCGGCAGGCCTGGCGACGGCGGCCGGCCTCGGCATCCTCGCCTATGCGCTCTGGATCGGCTGGTTCCTGACCCGCCACGCCCTGTCGCTCGACGCCTTCAACGCCGCCGGCTTCGTGCTCATCGACGTCGCGACGGGCCTGCTGGTCTCGCAGGCCGTCGTCGCCCTCTCCCACTGACTACGCCGTGCGGTCGCCGCCGCCGCTGAGTGCCGCCTGAGCCGCCGCAAGCCTGGCGACCGGGACGCGGTAGGGAGAACACGAGACGTAGTCCAGCCCGACGCTTTCGCAGAAGTGGATCGAGGCCGGGTCGCCGCCATGCTCGCCGCAGATGCCGAGCTTGAGATCCGGCTTCAAGCCGCGTCCCTTCTCGGCGGCGATCTTCACCAGCGCCCCGACGCCGTCGACATCGATCGAGACGAAGGGGTCCTTCGGCAGGATGCCCTTCTCGACATACAGCGGCAGGAACTTGCCGGCATCGTCGCGCGACAGGCCGAACACCGTCTGGGTCAGATCGTTGGTGCCGAAGCTGAAGAAGTCGGCGGCGTCCGCGATGCGGTCGGCGATCAGCGCCGCGCGCGGCAGCTCGATCATGGTGCCGACCTGATAGTCGAGGCGCTGGCCGCCCTCGGCAAAGACTTCCTCGGCGACCTTGTCGACCATGGCGCGGGTGATCTCGAGCTCGCGGGTCATCGCGACCAGCGGGATCATGATCTCCGGCACCGGGGCGCGGCCGGTCTCCTTGGCGATCGCGGCCGCCGCTTCGAAGATGGCGCGGGCCTGCATCTCATAGATCTCGGGGAAGGTGACGCCGAGCCGGCAGCCGCGATGGCCGAGCATCGGGTTGGCTTCCGAAAGCTCCGCGGCGCGGCGCTTCATCGCCTCCACATCGGCGCCCAATGTCTCCGCGACCTCCGCCAGCTCATGCGCGGCATGCGGCAGGAACTCGTGCAGCGGCGGGTCGAGCAGGCGGATCGTCACCGGCAGTCCGGCCATGATCCGGAACAGGTCGAGGAAGTCGGCGCGCTGGAAGGGCAGCAGGCGGGCGAGGGCGGCACGGCGGCCCTGCTCGGTATCTGCCATGATCATCTGGCGCACCGCGCCGATCCGCTCCGGGTCGAAGAACATGTGCTCGGTGCGGCAGAGGCCGATGCCCTCGGCGCCGAACTTGCGCGCGGTGTCGGCATCGACCGGCGTCTCGGCATTGGCGCGGACCCTGAGACGGCGATGCCCGTCCGCCCATTCCATCAGGGTCGCGAAATCGCCGGAGAGCTTGGGTTCGATCATCGCGACGGTGCCGGGGAAGACCTCGCCGGTCGCGCCGTCCAGCGTGATGGTCTCGCCGCCGCGGAGCGTCTTGCCGCCGGCGGTCAGCGCCTGCGAGGCGTAGTCGACGGTGATCGATCCGGCGCCGGCGACGCAGGGCCGGCCCATGCCGCGGGCGACGACGGCGGCGTGGCTGGTCATGCCGCCGCGCGTGGTCAGGATGCCCTTGGCGGCATGCATGCCGTGGATGTCCTCGGGGCTCGTCTCGATGCGGACCAGGATGACCGCCTCGCCCTTCTGCGCCCGCGCCTCCGCCTCGTCGGCGGAGAAGACGATGACGCCGCAGGCGGCCCCCGGCGACGCCGGCAGGCCCTTGGCGATCGCCGTGCGCTTGGCATCGGGGTCGAGCGTCGGGTGCAGCAACTGGTCGAGCGCGGCGGGGTTCACCCGCTGCACGGCTTCCTTCTGATCGATCAGCCCTTCGCGCGCCATGTCGACCGCGATCTTGAGGCTGGCCGCCGCGGTGCGCTTCCCGTTCCGCGTCTGCAGCATGTAGAGCTTGTTCTGCTGGACCGTGAACTCGATGTCCTGCATGTCGTGGTAGTGGCGCTCCAGCGTCTCCCGCACCCGCACCAGCTCGGCATAGGCGGCGGGCATCGCCGCTTCCATGCTGCGCTCGCCGGATTTGGCGCGCGCCTCGCTCATCGGCTGCGGCGTGCGGATGCCGGCGACGACATCCTCGCCCTGGGCGTTGATCAGGTACTCGCCGTAGAAGATGTTCTCGCCGGTCGACGGATCGCGGGTGAAGCAGACGCCGGTCGCGCAGTCGTCGCCCATGTTGCCGAACACCATCGCCTGCACGTTGACCGCCGTGCCCCAGCCTTCGGGGATGTCGTGCAGCCGGCGATAGGTGATGGCGCGCTGGTTCATCCAGGACCCGAAGACGGCGCCGATCGCGCCCCAGAGCTGCGCTTCGGGATCCTGCGGGAAGGGCGCGCCGGTCACTTCCTCCACCATGTCCTTGTAGCCGGCGACGACGCGCTGCCAGTCCTCGGCGGTGAGTGCCGTGTCCTCGACGACGCCGCGTTCGAGCTTCACGTGCTCGATGATCTCCTCGAAGCGGTGGTGGTCGACGTCGAGCACGACGGAGCCGAACATCTGGATGAAGCGGCGATAGCTGTCCCAGGCGAAGCGCGCATCGCCCGAGGCCGCTGCGAGCCCGTCGACGGTCTGGTCGTTGAGGCCGAGGTTCAGCACCGTGTCCATCATGCCGGGCATCGAGACGCGGGCGCCGGAGCGGACCGAGACCAGCAGTGGCTTCCGATGGTCGCCGAAGCTGTTGCCGACCGCGGCCTCGACGCGCGCCAGCGCCTCCGCGACCTGGCCCTGCAGCTCGGAGGGGTATTGGCGGCCGTTCTTGTAGTAGGCGGTGCAGACCTCGGTCGTGATGGTGAAGCCGGGCGGCACCGGCAGGTCGATCGAGGCCATCTCGGCCAGGTTGGCGCCCTTGCCGCCGAGCAGGTTGCGCATCTGCGCGCTGCCTTCGTTGCGGCCGGCGCCGAAGCCGTAGACCCACTTGCTCATCGCCAAGCTCCTCAGCCTTCGATCTTCGAGAAATCCGCGACCTGGTCCAGCACCGCACGGAGGCCGGCCAGCAAACGCAACCGGTTGTGGCGGAGTTGCGGATCCGGGTCGTTCACCACCACGCCTTCGAAGAAGGCGTCGAGTGGGGCGCGCAGCGCCGCCATGGCCTGCATGGCGCCGGCGAAATCTTCCGCGGCCAGTTGGCGCGCCACGTCATGCTGTGCGGCGGCGATGGCGGTTGCCAATGTCATCTCCTGCGCCGGGGCGCCGGGATGCATCTGGAATTCGGGCGCGAAAGCCGCCCCGTCCTTCTTCTCCTCGATGCGGAGGATGTTCAGCGCGCGCCGGGCGGCGGCGAGCAGATTGGCGCCATCGTCGCTGGCGAGCACGGCGCGCAGCGCCTCGGTGCGGGCCAGGATGCGGTTCAGGTCGTCGTCGCCTTCGGCGGCGGACGCCGCCGCGATGTCGTGCCGCGCACCCTCGGCGCGGAGCTGGACGTAGAGCCGGTCGAGGATGAAGCGCAGCACCTCGGCGATCAGGGTGCGTCCGGCTTCCGCGGTCGCGAAGGGGCGGGCGCCGTCGGCGATCACCTCCGCCAGCCCGAGCCGCAGCCCGTTCTCCCGGACGATGCGGATGACGCCGAGCGCGGCGCGGCGGAGCGCGAAGGGATCGCCGCTGCCGCTCGGCTTCTCGCCGGCGGCGAAGAAACCGGCGAGCTGGTCGATCTTGTCGGCCAGCGCCAGGCTGATTGCGACCGGCTCCGACGGCGCCGCATCGCCAGGCCCGAGTGGCCGGTAATGCGCGCCGATGGCCTCCGCGACGCGCGCATCCTCGCCGGCGGTCGCCGCGTAGTAGCGCCCCATCACGCCCTGCAGCTCCGGGAATTCGCCGACCATGCCGGAGGCGAGATCGGCCTTGGCGAGCCGCGCCGCGCGCGCGGCCAAGACCGGATCAGCACCGACCCTGCGTGCGATCGCGGCGGCGAGCGCTTCCAGCCGCGCCACGCGCTCTCCCTGGCTGCCGAGCTTGGCGTGGAACACCACGGCGTCGAGCTTCGGCAGGAAATCCTCGAGCCGCCGCTTGCGGTCCAGGTCCCAGAAGAAGCGCGCATCCGACAGCCGTGCCCGCAGCACCCGCTCGTTGCCGGCGGCGATCGCGGCACCGCCATCCGGCGCTTCGATATTGGCGGCCAGCGCGAAGCGCGGCGCCGCACGGCCCTCCGCGGTCACCAGCGTGAAGTAGCGCTGGTTCACCCGCATCGTCGTGCGCATGACCTCGGGCGGCAGATCCATGAAGGCGTCGTCGATCCGCCCGAGCAGCGGCACCGGCCATTCGACGAGGCCCGCCACCTCCGCGAGCAGGCCGCGATCCGGCATCACGCGATGGCCTTCGGCGGCGGCGAGGCGCGCGACGCCGTCCTCGACCAGGCGCTCGCGCTCCGCCGCGTCGATGATCACGCGGCGTTCGCGCAGGCCGGTCTCGTAGTCGGAAAAGCCCGCGACCGCGAAGGCGCCGGGGGCGGCGATGCGGTGGCCTTCGGTCAGGTCGCCGCTCGCGAGGCCATGCGCGTCATCCGCGCCGTCGGCAAGTGCGAAGGACACGACCTGGCCGTCGAAGAGGCAGAGGATGCGGCGGAGCGGCCGCACCCAGGTGAAGGGGCTCTGACCCCAGCGCATGCTTTTCGGCCAGGCGAGGCGGCGGATCAGCGCCGGCAGCCGGCCGGCCAGCGCCTCGGCGGTCGGCAGCGGCGGGCGGGCGCGGCGCAGCACCCAGTAGCCGGCATCCTCGACCACCTCCTCGCGCCCGGCGCCGTGCTTCCTGAGGAAGCCCATAAGGGCGGCTTCGGGGGCGCTGCTGCGCGGGCCGCGCTCCTCGACCGTCACGCCCGGGGTTTCCGCGATCATGCCGGTCGCGTGCAGCGCGATGCGGCGCGGGCCCCAATAGGCTCGCGCGGCGCCGCCATCGATCAGCGCGCCGAAGGCTTCCAGGAACTGGGTGCGCAGCTCGTCAGCCGCGCGCGCCTGCATGCGCGCGGGGATCTCCTCGGAGAACAGCTCGAGCAGGAATTCGGCCATGGTCTAGAGCGCCGCCTTCACGTCGGTGCGGGCGAAGTCGTGGCCCTTGAACAGGAGGGAATCATCCCGCGCCTGCGCCAGCGCATAGGCGAAGCAGTCGCCGAGATTGAGCGCCGCCGGATGGCGGCCGCGGCCGAAGCGGCGCCAGCCATCGGCGGCCAGCGTCGCATGCTCGGCGGTGAACGGCACCACCTCCACCCCGGTCTCGGCCAGAAGCGCATCGAGCACGCCACGGATCGAAGGACCGGCCCGGCTTTCCGCCACCATCGCCAGCTCGACCAGGGTGGCGGCGGAGACGGCGCATTCGGCCGTCTCGCTGAGCGCCTCCATGAAGCGCGCCGCCTCCGGCTCCCGCAGCAGGATCGCCATGAAGGCGGAGGTGTCGACGATCACTTCGGCAGCCCGTTCTCGTCGTAGAACTCGCCATGATCGCTGCTGGTGCCGGGTGGGAACAGCTTCCAGCTCCGCTCCGCGATCGCCATGATCGCATCGTAGCGCCGCTTCCGCGCCGCCGCCTGCCCGGCCTTCTCCCGCAGCAGCCGGTCATGCACCGCCTGGCGCAGCGCCGCGGTGGTGCTGGTGCCGAGCAGCGCCGCCAGCTCCTTGGCTTCGGCGATCAGGGCATCGTCCTTGATGTTCAACTGGCCCATGGCACGGTCCTGGTAGAATGCCTGCCCAATATGGTAGAATGCCGGTGCCGCCGCAAGCTCACCGCGCGTCGCCCGCGAGCCAGGCCTCGCAGCAGCCCTTCGCCAGCGCACGCACGCGGCCGATATAGGCGGCGCGCTCGGTCACGCTGATGACGCCGCGCGCGTCCAGCAGGTTGAAGCGGTGGCTGGCCTTGATGCACTGGTCGTAGGCCGGCAGCGCCAGCTCGTGCGCCAGCAGCGCCCGGCATTCCGTCTCCGCATCCGCGAAGTGGCGGAACAGCATCGCGGTGTCGGCATGTTCGAAATTGTGGGCGCTGTATTCGCGCTCGGCGCGGAGGAAGACCTCGCCATAGGTCACGCCCTGGCCATTGAAGTCGAGGTCGTACACGTTCTCGACCCCCTGGATGTACATCGCCAGCCGCTCCAGCCCATAGGTCAGCTCGCAGGACGGAATTTCGCAGGGGATGCCGCCGACCTGCTGGAAATAGGTGAACTGCGTCACCTCCATCCCGTCGCACCAGACCTCCCAGCCGAGGCCCCAGGCGCCGAGCGTCGGGTTCTCCCAGTCATCCTCGACGAAGCGGATGTCGTGCAGCGCGGGATCGATGCCGAGCGCCCGGTAGCTCTCGATCAGCAGCGCCTGCGGGTCGGGCGGCGTCGGCTTCAGGATCGCCTGGTACTGGTAGTAGTGCTGCAGCCGGTTCGGGTTCTCGCCGTAGCGCCCGTCGGCCGGCCGGCGCGACGGCTGCACATAGGCGGCCTTCCACGGCTTGGGGCCGAGCGCCCGCAAGGTCGTCGCGGGGTGGGAGGTGCCGGCGCCGACCTCCATGTCGTAGGGCTGGAGGATCAGACAGCCCTGCGCCGCCCAGAAGGCGTGCAGCCGCAGGATCATCTCCTGGAAGCTTGGCGGCTTCCGCGTGCTGGTCATGGGGTTCGACTTGCGATTGCCGTGATGCGGCGGACCATACCGACGGCCGCCGCGTCAGGCCAGGGCGAGTGCGGCGATCTCGGCGCGGAGATCGGCGATGCCGGCGCCGGTCTCGCTGCTGGTCGTCAGCACCAGCGGATGCGCCGCGACATGCTTGCCGGTCAGCGCCTCCGCCTCCTGCTGGCGTTTTGCGAGCCACCAGGGCTTGGCGTCGTCGGCCTTGGTCAGCACCAGCTGGAAGCCGACCGCCGCCTCGTCCAGCAGTCCCATCGCCGCGTGGTCGGCAGGCTTGGTCTCGATCCGCGCATCGAGCAGCAGGAACACGCGGCGGAGCGTCGGGCGGCCGCGCAGGAAGTCGAACATCAGCCCCTGCCAGTCGGCCTTCACGCTCTTGGACGCCTGGGCATAGCCGTAGCCCGGCATGTCGACGACGGTCAGCCGCTCGCCGAGGTTGAAGAAGTTGAGCTGCCGGGTCCGCCCGGGCGTGTTCGACACCCGCGCCAGCGCATTCTGTCCGGTGAGCGCATTGACCAGCGACGACTTGCCGACATTCGATCGGCCGCAGAGCGCGATCTCCGGCAGGCCGACCGGCGGCAGTTGGTCGATCTTCTGCGACGCGTAGAAGAAGGTACAGGGCCGGGCGAAGAGCAGCCGTCCGGCTTCGACCAGCGCCGCCCGCGTCGCATCGTCCTTCGCCTCGATGAGCCCGCCCGCGGGAAGCGTTGCGTGAGGAACGCTCACCCCTTCTTCGCCACCGCGGCGCCGCCGCGCTTCTCCGCCTTCATCTTCGCCCGGTCGTGGCGCATGATGTAGCTCTGCTGCGCGATCGAGAGCAGGTTGTTCCAGGTCCAGTAGATGACGAGGCCGGCCGGGAAGCTCGCGAGCATGAAGGTGAAGATCACCGGCATCCAGGCGAAGATCTTGGCCTGGATCGGATCCGGCGGCTGCGGGTTCAGCTTCTGCTGCGCCCACATCGTGGCACCCATCAGCAGCGCCAGCGCCGGCATGTGCAGGAAGTGGCTGTACTGCATCGGGTCGAAGGGCAGCAGGCCGAACAGGTTGAACAGGTTCGTCGGATCGGGCGCCGAGAGGTCGCGGATCCAGCCGAAGAAGGGCGCGTGGCGCATCTCGATGGTGACGAAGATCACCTTGTACAGCGCGAAGAAGACCGGGATCTGGATCAGTATGGGCAGGCAGCCGGCGGCAGGGTTCACCTTCTCCGACCGGTAGAGCGCCATCATCTCGGTCTGCGCCTTCTGCGGGTCCTCCTTATGCCGCTCCCGGATTTCCTGCATCTTCGGGCCCAGGATCTTCATCCTGGCCATCGAGTGATAGGCCTTGTTCTGCAGCGGGAAGAACAGCAGCTTGATGAAGAAGGTGAACAGCAGAATCGCCACGCCGAAATTGTGCACCAGGCCGTTCAGCCAGTGGATGGCGTGGAAGAAGGGCTTGGTCAGGAAGTAGAACCAGCCGAAATCGACCGCCTTGTCGAAATCGGTGATGCCGAGGCTGGCCGCATAGGCATCGAGGATGCTGACTTCCTTGGCGCCGGCGAACAGCCGGGTCGCGAGCTGGCCGGTGCCGCCGGCCGGCACCACCTGCGGCTCGGCGGCCGCCATGTCGGCCTGCCAGCGGTCCTGCCCGCCTTCCGAGACCTGGCGGAAGGCGGTGCGCAGCACCGCGTTCGGATCGGCCGGCATCAGCGCGGTCAGCCAGTACTTGTCGGTGAAGCCGGCCCAGCTGCCGCCCCGCGTCTCCTGCTCGAAGCCGGGGCCGCGGCGCTTCTCGCCCTCCGACTTCACGCCGGCATAGGTCATCTCCTGCAGGCGGCCGTCGATGACGCCGATGAAGCCTTCGTGCAGGACGTAGTAGCCGGCGAGGTGCGGCGTGCGCTCACGCCGGATGCGGGCCCAGGGCAGCACGGAGACGGGCTCGGCGCCCGCGTTGCGCACCCGCTGCTCGACGCCCACCATGTAGTTCGCATCGAGGGTCAGCGCGATCTCGAACACCTGGCCCTGGCCGTTGTCCCAGGTGAGCGTGACCGGGCTGTCGGGTGCGAGCCGCGGCGCGCTCGCCTGCCATTCGGTGTTGCCGTCGGGGACCCGGGTGCGGCCATCGGCCGCGGTCCAGCCCCATTGCGCGAAATAGCCGTCCGGCGTGTCGCGGGGCGCCAGCAGCTGCACCAGCGGCGAATTGGGCTCGATCGTCTCGCGGTAATCGCGGAGCACGAGCTGGTCGAGCTGCGCGCCGCGGAGGTTGACGCTGCCCTGCACGCGCGGGCCCTGGACCGGCAGGCGGGGCGCCGGGCCGCGCGCGGCGGCGGCCGGCGTCTCGCCCGGTGCCGCCGTCACGACCTGGCCGGACGGCGCCGGCACCGCGGGGGTGGTGGGCGAAGGCGCCGCCTGCTGGGCGGTCTGCGGCGGCGGCGGGGCGGGCGGGCGGTTGCCGCGGTTGTAGACGTCGAACAGCAGCAGGATGCCGATCGAGATCGCGATCGCCGCGAGGAGGCGCTTCTGGTCCATGGCGGGCGGTTCAGCCTTTGGGCGTCGGGTTGGGCGGAACCGGGTCGTAGCCGCCCGGATGCCAGGGATTGCAACGCAGGATGCGCCGCGCGGTCATCAGGCCGCCGCGCAGCGCGCCATGCGCCGTGAGCGCTTCCAGCGCATAGGCGCTGCAATGGGGATGGAAGCGGCAATGGCTGCCGATGATGCCGCGGAGCGTGTAGCGGTAGGTATGCACGCAGCCCTTCAACGCAAAGGCCGCCGCATCATCGATGCCCCGCGCGACGCTTCCGACGGTCATCGCAGCACGCCCGCCTGGCGGAGCGCGCCGCGCAGGTCGCCGATCAGGGTGCGGAAGTCGCGGCCGGGCGTCGCGTCGCGGCCGATCAGCACCAGGTCCCAGCCCGGCGCCATCGCGCCTTCGGCCAGCAGCGGCGGGATCGCGAGCCGCGCGGCTTCGCGCAGGCGCCGCTTGGCGCGGTTGCGCACCACGGCATTGCCGACCTTCTTGGTCACCGTGAAGCCGATGCGGGTCCCGGCCTGGTCGGCCGCCATGGCCTGCAGCACGAGGCCGGGGCGCGCCGCGCGCTTGCCCTTGGCAGCGACGCGCAGGAAATCGCGCCGGCGCTTCAGCCGCGCCGGCGTCGCATCGGTCGGGTGTGCATCGGGCCGTTCCGCCATGGTCGGGGCGTCTCCGGCCGCGCCGTTCAGGCGGACAGGCGCTTGCGGCCCTTGGCGCGGCGATTGGCCAGCACCTTGCGGCCGCCGACGGTTTCCATGCGGCTGCGGAAGCCATGGCGGCGCTTCCGGACGAGCTTCGATGGCTGGTATGTACGCTTCACGACACAGTCACTCCTGAGGTCACCCGAGCCTCCTGCACAGCGGATGGCACGGCGGCCGGACGCGCCCCAGGCGGTCCGGCGAAGGCCGGGACGTATAGGGAGAGGGGGGCCGGCCCGTCAACCGCGGCCCGCCGCCCTGGCCGGAAAACCCGTCCTGGCCTATGTCGGGGCGCATGACGGACCGGGTGGATGTGGCGGTGATCGGCGCCGGAGCGGCCGGGCTGGCGGTCGCCGCCGCCGTGGCCGGGCTCGGCCTCGGGGTCGTGCTGGCCGAGCGTGGGCGCGCCCCCGGCATCGCGCCCCAGGCCCTGATCGCCGCGGGCCGGGCCGCCGCGGCGGTCAGGGACGCGCATCGCTACGGCATCCGCCCGCCTTCGCCCGCGATCGACTGGGCCGCGGTCCGCGCCCATGTCGCGGGCGCCGTGGCGCGGTCAGCGGTCAATGCCGCGCCTCAGCGGCTGCGCGGCATGGGGATCGAGGTCGTCGAGGCGGCCGCCCATTTCACGGCGCCGGATGAGATCGAGGCCGGCACCCGGCGAATCTGCTTCCGCCGCTGCCTGATCGCCGCCGGCAGCGCGCCCGTCATCCCGAACATCCCGGGTCTCGGCGAGGTCGCCTGGCTGACCGAGGAGACGCTGTTCGACCTGGCCGATCCGCCTGGACACCTCGCGATCCTCGGCAGCGGCGCCTTTGCGCTGGAGATGGCGCAGGCGCATGCCCGGCTCGGCTGCCTGGTCACCCTGATCGAGCCCGGCCGCATCGCGGCCGCGGCGGATGCCGAGTTGGCGGAGGGGCTCCGGATGGCGCTCGCCGCCGATGGCGTCGCACTCCGCGAAGGCGTCGGCATCGCCCGCGTGGCGCGCGATGGCGAGGGGATGACGCTGGAGCTCGCCGATGGCAGCCGCTTCGGGGCGACGCATCTGCTGGTCGCCGCCGGCCGGACGCCGCGGCTGGCGCCGCTCGACCTCGTCGCCGGCGGGGTCGCCGCGACGGCGCGCGGAATCGCGACCGATGCCGGGCTCCGGAGCCTTTCGAACCGCCGCGTCTTCGCCGCCGGCGAGGCGGCCGACATCGCGGGGATCGGGCCGGAGACGGGGGCCGATGCCCTGCATGCCGCGATCCTGCTGCGCCGCCTGCTGTTCCGGCTGCCGGCCCGGCGGGATGCCGTGCCGCCGCCGCGGCTGGTCCAGACCGAGCCCGAGCTCGCGGAGGTCGGCCTGACCGAGGAGGCGGCGCGCGCCGCCGGCCATGCCGCGCTCCGGATCCTGCGCTGGCCGCTGTCGGAGACCGACCGCGCCATCGCCGATGGCCGGCCGGAAGGGCTGGTGAAGCTGGTGGCGACGCCGGACGGCCGGCTGCTCGGCGCGTCCCTCCTCGGCCACCACGCCGGGGAGATGGCCGGGACCTACGCCCTGATGATCGGCCGGCGCCTCGACCTGGCGGTGCTGGCCGGCCTGGCGCTGCCGCAGCCGACGCTGGCCGAGGCGGGCAGGCGGGCGGCGGCGGAGTTCGTGATCCCGAAGCTGCTGGCGCCCGGTGCCCGGCGCCTCGCCGGCTGGCTGCGACACTTGCCCTGAGCTTCCGCCTGAACGGGAAGTCATCTAGGGATCGTCTCGCAGCCGGTTCCCGCATTGCCGCGGCGCACCATCTGAAGGGCATCGCCGGGCGTTCTGGCCGGCAGGGTCTCAGGCAGGACAGGTCTCGATGGACAAGATTCTCGCCGGGCGCGGCGCGCTCGTCACCGGCTCCACCAGCGGCATCGGCCACGGCATCGCGCTGCTGCTGGCCGAAGCCGGCGCCAAGGTGATGCTGAACGGCTTCGGCAAGCCGGAGGAGATCGCCCGCGCCCGCGCCGAGGTGGGCGCGCTGATGGGCGTCGCGGAAGCGCCCTATTCCGGCGCCGACCTCTCGAAGCCCGAAGCGGTGCGCCAGATGGTCGCCGATGCCGAGGCGGCGCTCGGCACGCTCGACATCCTGGTCAACAATGCCGGCATCCAGTTCGTCGCCGGCGTCGAGGAGTTCCCCGATGCGAAGTGGGACGCGATCATCGCGATCAACCTGAGCAGCAACTTCCACGCCATCAAGGCGGCGCTGCCGGGCATGAAGGCGCGCAACTGGGGGCGCATCGTCAACATCGCCTCCGCCCATGGCCTGCGCGGCAGCCCCCAGAAGGTCGCCTACGTCACCGCCAAGCACGGCGTCGTCGGCATGACCAAGGTGATCGCGCAGGAGGTCGCGCGGACGCCGATCACCGTGAACGCGATCTGCCCGGGCTTCGTGCGCACGCCGCTCGCCGAGGCGCAGCTCGCGCCGCTCGCCAAGCAGCACGGCGTCAGCGAGGAGGCCGCGCTGACCGACTACCTGCTCGAGAAGCAGCCCTCCAAGCGCTGGATCGAGGTGGAGGAGGTGGCGCGGATGGCGCTCTATCTCTGCGGCCCGGGCTCGGGCGGCGTCACCGGCGCCGCGCTCTCGATCGACGGCGGCTGGACCTCGGCGTGAACGATTCCGGAGCCGCACCGCCGCCGCGGAAGCGCGTCAGCCTGGCGCTGCAGGGCGGCGGCACCCATGGCGCCTTCACCTGGGGCGTGCTGGAGCGGCTGCTGGAAGAGGAGCGGCTCGAGATCGACGGCCTGTCCGGCACCTCGGCCGGCGCGATCAATGCGACGCTCGTCGTGCAGGGGCTGATCGAGGGCGGCGCCGCCGGTGCCATCAGCACCCTCGATTCCTTCTGGCGCAGCGTCGCGACCAAGCTGCTGTTCAGCCCGGTGCGCTCGACGCCGTTCGAGAAGGCGATCTGGGGTCATGACCTGACCTATTCGCTCGCCTACCAGACCTTCGACACCATGGCGCGGGTGCTCTCGCCCTATCAGCTCAATCCCTTCCCCTTCGAATGGAACCCCCTGCGCCAGGCGCTGGAGGAGAGCATCGATTTCGAGCTGCTGCGCAGCACCGCGCGGGCGCCGCGGCTGTTCGTCTCGGCGACCAGCGTGCGCAGCGGCAAGCCGCGCATCTTCACGCGGCGCGAGATCACGCCCGACGCGCTGCTCGCCTCCGCCTGCCTGCCGCAGGTGTTCAAGGCGGTCGAGATCGACGGCGAGCCGTTCTGGGACGGCGGCTATCTCGGCAACCCGGCGCTGTGGCCGCTCTACGAGCAGGGCGGGCCGCCCGATTTGCTGCTGGTGATGCTGAACCCGCTGGTGCGCGACGAGATGCCGACCACCACGTCGGACATCGTCAACCGGCTGAACGAGATCACCTTCAACGGCAGCCTGATGGCCGAGATGCGCGCGATCGACTTCGTGCAGCGCCTGCTCGATTCCGGACGGCTGGAGCAGCCGCGTTACCGGCGCCTGTTCATCCACGTGATCGAGGACGAGGCGCGGATGCGCGGCTTCAAGCTCTCGACCAAGTTCAACGGCGACTGGGACTTTCTCAGCACCCTCCGGCAATTCGGGCGTGAGGCGGCGGATCGCTGGCTGGCCGAGAACTTCGACAAGCTCGGGCGCGAGAGCAGCGCCGATGTGCGGTCGATGTATCTCTGACCATGCGGGTCTTCGTGATCGAGAACTCGCCGACCGCGCCGATGGGCGCCTTCGGCCGCCATCTGCGCGACGTGCGCGGAGCGACGCTCGATCAGTACGGGCCGGAGGAAGCGCTCGCCGCGGAGGATCGCGCCATCGCGGCCGACCTCGTCGTCACCCTCGGCTCGCCGCGCGCCGCCTATGAGACGGGGATCGCCTGGATCCCGGCGCAGCAGGCGATGCTCCGGCGGCTGCAGGCGGCGGCGCGGCCGGTGATCGGCATCTGCTTCGGCGCACAGATGCTGGCAGCCGCCCTCGGCGGCAGCGCCGCCATGCTGCCGGGCGGCCGCGTCTGCCAGGGCTGGATGACGAACGACGCGGTGGAGGATGTGTGGCGCGGGCCCTGGATGCGCTGGCACGGCGACCACTGCACCGCGCCGCCGGGTGCGGAGGTGATCGCGACCGCGGACGGTATCCTGCAGGCCTTCCGCCTCGGCAGCGCGCTCGGCGTGCAGTTCCACCCGGAGGCCGACGAAGCGATCGTCGCCGGCTGGATCGGCCTGCTGCCCGCCGAAGGCCGCTGGGCGCCGCAGCACGATGCCGCGGCGCTGCTGGCGGAAACGCGGGAGCATATGGCGGCGGATGCCGGCCGCCGCGCCGCGCTTTACGACGCCATGCTCGGGATGGTGATGGGCGTGAGGAATGGGCGAGCCCGCGAAATCTCTTGACATTGTTCAGTACGCGGACCATATCGTCCTGAGGACGATATGGTCCGCGTATTTCACCGTACATATCTTAATCTAAACGTTTAGCAGCGCGGACAACTGCCCCTGTTGCTAACCATCTTGACAAAGTGATTAGGTGATGCCAAATGTCCTGAGGACATTTGGCATCACCTATGTCTTTACCGATTTCCGAGATCGTCCGACAGGTGTTGATCGCGGAAAGACGCCCGATCATCGCGTCGCGCGATCTAGAGATCTTGCTCCGCAGGCTCTACGCCGGCGCTTATGCTGACCGCTTCACTTTGCGGACCAGGAAAGCAGATCCTTCGCAAGCGGACCTGTCTCGAGCGGTGGAGCGGATGTTGAGCGCTCGCGTCATCCGCCTGGATCCCGATTTTGGGCAGACCCATTATCAGGTATTCGATGTCCTGGAGCAGCCGGCGGAAGTCGTGTGCTGCACAGCCGATCCCTTCGCCTATGTCTCCCATCTCTCGGCGATGCAGATGCAGGGCCTGACGGAGCGCAATCCAGCGGATCTTGTACTCACGCGTCCAGCCGACCTCCTGTGGCAGCAGATGTGGGACGATCTGCAGCAGGACGAGCCGCCATTGCCTGGCGAAGCACGTCCTCGGCGCCGTCCGAAATACGCCTTCCCGGATCGTGTCCGCGACCGGCCCATCCTGCTGCACGAGACCAGGCACCCAGGTGCTTCCGAAGCCATGGGGCCGCGCATCCGGGTTGCGACGATCGGTCAGGCCTTCCTGGACATGGTCACGCGCCCTGGCTGGTGCGGGAGCATCTCCCATGTCCTCGAGGTCTGGGAGCGTGAGGCAGAGCCGCACCTCGATGAGATTATTGCTGCCATCGACGCCTCTTCCGCCAAGCTCCCCAAGGTGCGCGCCGGCTACATCCTGGATGAAGTGCTGGGCATCGCCGACGAGCGGGCGCTCGCCTGGCAGGCACTCGCACAGCGCGGCAGCTCGCAGAAGCTGGATCCGGAAAAGCCCTACGCGCCGACTTATTCGGAGAAGTGGATGATCTCCCTGAATGCTTGAACCGAAGCCGCCCGCCATCCTCGACATGTCCGCCTGGGTGCTGAAGGCCAGGACGAACCCCGCGCTTTACAGGCAACGCCAGACGATCGAAATCCTGCTGCACGCAGTCGCTGCGACGCCAGGCTTCGAGGGCGTCTTCCTCAAGGGCGGAATCCTGATGGCGCTCGCCTACGGAAGTCCGCGGAACACCGGCGATATCGACTTCTCCGCCATCGGCGATCCGGTCGGGACGGAACGCCTCGTCGCCGAGGCCCTCGACCGGGCGCTCCTGACCGCGACGCGCAGGAGCGGCTACGTCGACATCATCTGTCGCATCCAGCGCATGGTGCGCAGGCCAAGACCTTCGACCTTCGCAGCCTCTCCGTTTCCGGCGCTCGAGATAAGCATCGGTTCGGCCCTGCGGACCAACGCCGCCGAGATGACGCGCCTCGAGGCCCGGCGCGCGACGCAGGTCGTGCGCATCGACCTCAGCTTCCGCGAACCGATCGACAGCATGCAAAGACTCGTCCTGGGCGGCGGCCAGACGATCCACGCCTACGGACTCCATGACCTGGTCGCGGAGAAACTCCGTGCGCTGCTGCAGCAATTGACCCGGCCGCATCCGGGCGAACGGCGCCAGGACGTCTACGACCTGGCGCACCTGTTCAGGACCTTCGATCTGGATGAGCGGGAGCGCGCGCAAATCCTGGCCACGCTCCGGCACAAGAGCCGGGAGCGGGAGCTGGAACCCGTCCGGGGCATGATCGCCGACGACAGGATCGTCTCCCGGCTCCGGGCAAGCTGGCCGAGCCTGCAAGCCGAGCTGGAGGAGAAGCTTCCGGATTTCGACGACACCTTCCGCGTCGTCCAGGTCTTCTACGAGGCCCTGCCATGGGAAGCTCACGGCAATTGCAGGAGCATGCCCTTGAGATAGGCGCTCTCGGGCAGCATCGGGTGCAGCGGGTGGTCTGGCCCGGCGCCGCCCTGGTGCAGGATGCGCGCGGTCCGCCGCGCACGGTCGATGCCCCAGAGCACCGCATCGGCGAATTCGCCGGGGGCGACGTGGTGGGAGCAGGAGGCGATGAACAGGAAGCCGCCGCGCGCCACCCGCTCCGCCGCCAGCCGCGCCAGCTTGCCGTAGGCGCGGAGCGCCGCCGGATTGTCCTTCCGCGCCTTGGCGAAGGCCGGCGGATCGGCGACGACGACGTCGAAGCGCGCCTCGATGCGCGCGAGCTCCTCCATCGCATCGCCGCGCCGCGTCTCGACGCGGTCGGCCAGGCCATGCGTCGCGGCCGCCTCCATCGCGAGAGCCAAGGCCGGCGCGCTGCGGTCGAGCAGCGTCACCCGCGCCGCACCGGCCGCTGCCGCCTGCAATCCGAAACCGCCGGTGTGGCAGAACGCGTCGAGCACGGTCGCACCCTTGGCCAGTCTCGCGACGCGGGCGCGGTGCTCGCGCTGGTCGTGGAACCAGCCGGTCTTCTGCCCCTCCGTCAGGTCGACCGGAAAGCGCAGCCCGCCTTCCTCGGCGAAGACGCGGCGCGGCGTGCCGTGCAGCACTGCGACCTCCTCCGCCAGACCCTCCAGCGCCCGCACCCCGGCATCGTTGCGCGCGACGATGAGATCGGCATCGACCAGGCCGCGCAGCGCCTCGACCAGCAGCGGCGTCGCCGCCTCCATCCCCGCGGTGTTCGCCTGCAGCGCCATCGCATCGCCGTAGCGGTCGATGACGAGGCCGGGCAGCCCATCCGCCTCCGCATAGGCCAGGCGATAGAAGGGCGCGTCGAACAGCCGGTCGCGCAACGCAAGGCAGGCGGCCAGCCGGGCGCGGAACCAGCCGGCATCGATGGCGGCGGCCGGGTCGGGATCGAGCCGTCGCGCGGCGATCAGGCTGTGCGGGTTGAAGTGCCAGGCGCCGTGCTTCACGCCGTCATCGCCCTCGAGCTGCACGACGCCGCCCGGCGGCAGCGCGCGAGCCGCCTGCGTCATCGCGATCTCGTTCGAGAAAGCCCAGGGGTGCCCCGCCTTCACCCGCCGGTCGCGGCCAGGCAACAGGCGGATCAGCGGGCGGTCGATGTCGGTGTCCATGGCGGGGCTGATAGGCGCAAGCGCCGGTTGCCCGCAACTTGGCCAATTCCTATACGCGATGCCCATGAGGATCGTGCGAGACCTGCCCGCGCTGCGCGCGGCGACCAGAACCATCCGGGACGCCGGGGAACGGCTCGCGCTGGTGCCGACCATGGGCGCGCTGCATGCCGGGCACCTGGCCCTCCTCGCCGCCGCACGGCAGGAGACGGAACGCAGCATCGTCTCGATCTTCGTCAACCCGCTGCAATTCGGCCCCAACGAGGATTTCTCCAAGTACCCCCGCACCGAGGAGGCCGACCTCGCGGCGCTGGAAGCGGCCGGCTGCGACATCGCCTGGCTGCCGACCGTGGACCTCATGTACCCGCCGGGCGCGGCGACCGCGATCGAGGTCGGCGGCCCCTCCGAAGGCTTCGAAGGCGCCGCCCGCCCCGGCCATTTCCGCGGCGTCGCGACCGTCTGCTGCAAGCTGTTCTCCGAGACCCAAGCCGATGTCGCGGTGTTCGGCGAGAAGGATTGGCAGCAGCTCCAGGTCGTGCGGCGGATGGCCGCCGACCTCGACCTGCCGATCCGCATCCTCGGCCACCCGACGGTGCGCGACGCCGACGGCCTCGCGCTCTCCTCCCGCAACCGCTATCTGAGCGCCGAGGAACGCGCCAAGGCCGCGCTGCTGCCGACAACCATGCGGGAAGCCGCAAGCGCCATGCTGCACGGCGCCGCGATCGAAAGCGCGCTGGATGCCGCGCGCCACGGCCTCGCCGCCGCCGGCTTCGCCGTCGACTACCTGGCGCTCGTCGAGCCCGAGACGCTCCGCCCGACCGAGACGCTCCCCGCCCGCTTGATCGCCGCGGCGAAGCTCGGGCCGGTGCGCCTGCTCGACAACATGGCGGTCGGGTGACACCAGATTCTCGTTCTTGATTTGTTCCCAGAGATGAGTCACGGTCCGGCCCATGTCGGACCGGCTCCCCGCGACGGCGGCCGCTGACCGCCCCCCGATCGACCAGGCCGCCCTGCTCGCGGCACTCCGCGCCCGGGTGGCGCGGCACGAAGGCGCCGGACGGGCCCGGCACGGCGCCGCCCCCATCCCCCTCTTCCCCGGCGCCAGCCCCGAAGGCCTCGCCCGCGCCGCCCTCCACGAGATCCTCGCCGTCGACCCCGGCGCCGCCGCCGCCTTCGCCGCCGTGCTGCTCGCCCGCAGCGGCGGCACCGTCCTCTGGATCGGCGCCGGCCGCGACAGCCTGACCGCCTGGCCCCCCGGCCTCGCCCGCTGCGGCCTCTCCCCCGCCGACCTCATCCTGCTGCGCGCCGAACGCTGGACCGACGCCCTCTGGGCCATGGAAGAAGCCCTCCGCTGCCCCGCCGTCGCCGGCACCCTGCTCGCTCCGGATTGGGACGCGGACGCCACCGCCTGCCCCCTCGACCTCACCGCCGGACGCCGCCTGCAACTCGCCGCCGAAGCCGGCGGCGGCATCGGCCTGCTGCTGCGCCCCGACACCCCACGCCCACCCCCCAGCGCCGCCACCACCCGCTGGCGCATCAACGCCCAAAACGCCGCCGCCACCGGCCACGGCCTCGGCGACCCCCGCTGGCAACTCGACCTCCTCCGCAACCGCGGCGGCAAAGCCGACCGCGGCTGGACCGTGACCTGGCGCGCCGCGGCCGGGGAGATGGACGGGGGTGGGGCGTGATGGCGGAGGGTGTTCCCTGGGAGGGCTCTGCCCTCCCAGACCCACCCGCCAGGAGCCTGCAGGCCCCTGGACCCGGATTACTTTTAGAGCCCGGTTTGCCGAGGGGGTTGCCCCGAAGTGGGCAACCCCCTCGGCAAACCGGGCACCAAGTGATGCAGGTCAAGGAGCCTCCAGGCTCCTTGTGGGGCGGGGTCCGGGGAGGGGCGAAGCCCCACCCCGGGACAGACCGCCGCTACCTCGCCCTGCACCTCCCCGACCTCTCCACCGACCGCCTGCGCCGGGCCATGGACCTGCCCCCGGGCCGGCCTTTGGCGGTCTGGGCGGTGGCGGGGCCGCGGCGGGTGGTGGTGGCGGTCGATCCGGTGGCCGTGCGGGTCGGGGTGGCGGCGGGGCAGACCTTGGCGGATGCGCAGGCGATCGCGCCGGAGTTGCTGTTGGTGCCGGAGGAGGCGGGGGCGGGGCTGCGGGTATTGCGGGCCTTGGCCGTCTGGGCGCGGCGCTACACGCCCTTGGCGGCGGCGGATGCGCCCGATGGGGTGATGCTCGACGTCACCGGGTGCGATCATTTGTGGGGTGGCGAGGCGGCGTTGCTGGCGGATGTGCTGACGCGGCTGCGGCGGGCGGGGTTTGCGGCGCGGGGGGCGGTGGCGGGGGCGCCGGCGGCGGCCGGGGCTTTGGCGCGGGCGCGGGGGGATGGGCCGGTGGTGGCGCCGGGGCAGGAGGTGGCGGCGGTCGCGGGGCTGCCGATCGGCTTCGCGTTGCGGCTGGGGGCGGGGGAGCTGGCGCCGCTGGTGCGGTTGGGGTTGCGGCGGGTCGGCGATCTGCTGGCGCTGGAGCGGGCGCCACTGGCGCGGCGGTTCGGGACGGCGCTGTTGGAGCGGCTTGATGCGGTGACCGGGGCGCGGCGGGAGGCGATCCGGCCGGTGCGGCCGCCGCCGGAGCTCGGGGTGGCGCTGGAGCCCTTGGAGCCGGTGGTGACGCGGGCGGGTATCGATGCGGTGCTCGACCGGCTGCTGGAGGCGCTGTGCGCGAAGCTGCTGACGGCGGGGGTCGGGGTGCGGCGGCTGGCCTTGCTGGCCTGGCGGGTGGATGGGCGGGTGCAGGAAGTGGCGATCGGCACCGGCCAGCCGAGCCGGGCGCCCGCGCATCTGCGGCGGCTGTTCCGCGACCGGCTGGAGCGGCTGGCGCCGGGGCTTGGCTTCGAGCGCCTGGCGCTGGAGGCGCGGGCGGTCGATCCGATGCCGGCGGGGGTGCAGGCGGCGCTGCCGATCGGCGGGCGGGATGCGGGGGCGGGGGCGGCGCTGGCGCAGTTGCTGGACCGGCTGGGGCAGCGGGTGGAGGTGCGGCGGGCGGCGCCGGTCGCGAGCCATTGGCCGGAGCATATGGTGACCTCGATCGGCCCGCATGACGCGGTGCCGCCGGTGCCGTCGGTCTGGGGCGGGCTTGGGACACCGGTGCTGCTGCGGCGCCGGCCGGAGCTGGTCCGGGTGGTGGCGCTGCTGCCGGACGGGCCGCCGGCGCTGCTCCGCTGGCGCGGCGGGGTGGCACGGCTGCGGCGGGCGGAGGGGCCGCGCCCGCTGGAGCCGGAGTGGTGGCGCCTGGAAGGTCTGCCTGGGCGTCGGGATTACTACCAGCTGGAACTGGAATCCGGCGTGCGCCTCTGGGTCTATCGCGACGGCGCGCCGGAGGATCAGCGCTGGCTGTTGCACGGGCATCTGCCGTGACGCGCCCGATTTTCGCGGAGCTCGCGGCGCAATCGAACTTCACCTTCCTGGACGGGGCGTCGCACCCCGTCGAGCTGGTGCGCCGGGCCAAGGCGCTGGGCTATGCCGGGATGGCGATCTGCGACACCAATTCGCTGGCCGGCGTGGTGCGCGGGCATGTCGCGGCGCGGCCCGATCCGGACGAGCCGGGCGACGTCGCGCTGCCCTACCGCGTCGGTTGCCGGCTGCTTCTGCTGGACGGCAGCGAATGGCTCGTCTGGCCCAGCGATCGCGAAGCCTATGGGCGGCTGACGGCGCTGCTCTCGGCCGGGCGCATGCGCAAGGGCGCGCCGAAGGGCGAATGCCACATCGATCGCGCGGCCATGATCGCGGCGGCCACGGGCTGGGTGCTGGCGGCGGTGCCGCCGGCGGAGCCCGACACCGCCTTCGCGGCAGGCCTGCGGGACGCCGCCGCAGCGCTCGAAGGCCGGCTCGCGCTGCCGCTGCTGGTGGTCGCCGCCGTGTCTTACCGCGGCGACCACCGGCAGCGTCTCGACCTGCTGGCGAGCATGGCGCGGGAGGCGGGGGCGGGACTGCTCGCGACCGGCGACGTGCGCTACCACGATCCGGCGCGGCGGCGGCTGGCGGATGTGCTGACCGCGATCCGCCTGCACACCACCGTCGATGCGCTGGGCCACGCGGCGGAGCCGAATGCCGAGCGCTACCCGAAACCGCCGGCCGAGTTCGCGCGGCTGTTCGCCGACCATCCGGAGGCGCTGGCGAACACGCTCCGCGTGCTGGACGCGACCGAAGGCTTCAGGCTCGGCGACCTGCGTTACGAATATCCGGAGGAATTGCTGGAGAAGGGCCTCACCGCGCAGCAGACGCTGGAGCGGCGGGTGGCGGAGGCGCTGGAGACGCGCTGGATTGGCGGCGCGCCGCAATCGGTGCGGATTCGCGTCGCCGAGGAGCTGCTGCTGATCGGCAAGCTCGGCTACGCGCCCTATTTCCTGACCGTGCACGAGATCGTCCGTTTCGCGCGTGGCCTTCCCGACCCGATCCTCTGCCAGGGTCGCGGCTCGGCGGCGAATTCGGCGGTCTGCTACGCGCTCGACGTCACCGCGGTCGACCCGGCGAAGAACGACCTGCTGTTCGAGCGCTTCATCTCCGCCAGCCGCGGCGAGCCGCCCGACATCGACATCGATTTCGAGCATGAGCGGCGGGAGGAGGTGATCCAGCACCTGTACGAGACCTATGGCCGGGATCGCGCTGCGATCTGCGCCACCCTGATCCGCTACCGCCCGCGGAGCGCGATCCGCGAGGTCGGCAAGGCGATGGGCCTGACCGAGGACGTGACCGCGCGGCTCGCCAAGGCGAGCTGGGGCCCGCATGGCGACCGCGACCCGGACGCGATCGCGCGCGAGGAAGGGCTCGACACCGCCGATCCCCGCCTGGCGCTTGCGATGCGCTTCGCCGCCGAGCTGGTGGGCTTCCCGCGCCACACCGCGACCCATGTCGGCGGCTTCGTCATCACCCGCGGCCGGCTGGTGGAGCTCGCAGTGGTGTCGAACGCGGCGATGGCCGACCGCACCGTCCTCGAATGGGACAAGGACGACATCGAGGCGCTCGGCATCCTCAAGGTCGACGTGCTCGGGCTCGGCATGCTGTCCTGCCTGAAGCGCGCCTTCGACCTGCTGCGCCGCCATGCGCAGCTCGACCTCGAGCTGCGCGGCCTGCCGCCGGAATGCCCGAAGACCTATGCGATGCTGCGCCAGGCCGACAGCGTCGGCGTCTTCCAGGTCGAAAGCCGCGCGCAGATGAACATGCTGCCGCGGCTGCGGCCGGAGAAATTCTACGACCTGGTGATCGAGGTCGCGATCGTGCGCCCGGGGCCGATCGCCGGCGACATGGTGCATCCCTACCTGCGCCGGCGCTCGGGGCAGGAGAAGCCGCATTACCCGGAGCCGGGGCCCGAATACGGGCCGCCGGACGAGCTGCACCAGGTGCTGCACAAGACGCTCGGCGTGCCGCTGTTCCAGGAACAGGCGATGCGCATCGCGATCGTCGCCGCCGGCTTCACCGCGGACGAGGCCGACCAGCTCCGCCGCGCCATGGCGACCTTCAAGCTGAACGGCAAGGTCGACCGGTATCGCGACAAGCTGGTCGCCGGCATGGTCCGCCGCGGCTATGCGCCCGAATTCGCGGAGCGGCTGTTCAAGCAGATCGAGGGCTTCGGCGATTACGGCTTCCCGGAAAGCCATGCCGCGAGCTTCGCGCTGCTGGTCTATGCCTCGGCCTGGGTGAAATGCCACCACCCGGCGGTCTTCGCCTGCGCGCTGATCAACAGCCAGCCGATGGGCTTCTATGCGCCGGCCCAACTGGTGCGCGATGCGCTCGACCACGGCGTCGCGGTGCGCCCGATCGACGTCAATGCCAGCGACTGGGACTGCACGCTGGAGCCGGAGGAGGGCAGCACCGGCGGCCTCGCACTCCGCCTCGGCCTCCGCATGGCGGCCAACCTGCCGGAGGCGGAGGCGACGGCGATCGTGGGCGCGCGCGATGCGCGGAACGGCGCGCCCTTCGCCTCGGTCGAGGAGCTGGCGCGACGATCGGGCGTCGGGCGCCGCGCACTCGATGCGCTGGCGGCGGCCGATGCCTTCGCCGGGCTCGGCGCCGGGCGGCGGCGTGCGGCCTGGGATGCGCGGGGCGTCGCTGCCGGACCGCGCGACCTGCCGCTCTTTGCCGCGGCCTCCGACCCGATGGCGGAGGAGGCGCCGCTGATCGCCGAAGCGGCGCCGGCGCTGCGCCCTGCGACCGAAGGGGAGACGGTCGCCGAGGATTACCGCGCCACCAGCCTGACGCTCCGCCGCCATCCGATGGCGGTGCTGCGCCCGGCGCTGGCGGCACTCGGCGCCGTCGACACAAGCCAGTTCCGGCGCGCCCGCCAGGGCGCCTCGCTCCGGCTCGCGGGGCTCGTGCTGATGCGCCAGCGGCCGGGCTCGGCCAAGGGTGTGATCTTCCTGACCGTGGAGGACGAGCACGGCGTCGCCAACCTGGTCGCCTACCCGGACGTCGCGCTGCGCCACCGCGCCGCCCTGGTCGCCAGCCGGCTGCTGGTGGTGGAGGGCCGGGTGGAGCGGGTCATCGAGCACACCGAGGTGCCGATCACCCATCTGCTGATCCGCAGCATGACGGACCGCTCCGACCTGCTGCAGGGGCTGCTGAAGCCGGAGGATGCGCCGGACGGTCTTGCCGCCGCGGAACCGCGGCTGCCGCCGAGCCGGGATTTCCGGTAGACCCGCGACAGGCAGTGGGAATCACGGGATGGCGGCGGAAGCGGCGGGCGTCGGCCTCGGGGAAGCGGTCGCGATGATGGCGGCGGCGGTGGTGGCGGTGCCGCTGTTCCGCAAGGCGGGCCTCGGCTCGGTGCTCGGCTACCTCGCGGCCGGTCTCGTCATCGGGCCTTTCGGCATCGGCGTGATCCGCGACCCGGTCGCGATCCTGCACGTGGCGGAGCTCGGCGTCGTGCTGTTCCTCTTCGTCATCGGGCTCGAGATGCGGCCCTCCCGCCTCTGGGCGATGCGCGGCGCGATCTTCGGGCTCGGCGTCGCCCAGGTGCTCGCCTGCGGCGCGCTGCTCTCGGGGGTCGCATTGCTGGCCGGGCTGCCGCCGGCGGCAGCCGTGATCGGCGCCATGGGCTTCGTGCTGTCCTCGACCGCGGTCATCATGCAGATGCTGGAGGAACGGGGGGAGGTCGCGACGCCCGCCGGCCAGCGCGCGGTCGCGGTGCTGCTGCTGGAGGATCTCGCGATCGTGCCGCTGCTGGCCCTCGTCGCCGTGCTCGCCTCCCTCGCAGGGAACGCATCGGCGGAGGCGCGGCCGACCTGGCTCGCGATCCTGGTGGCGCTCGGTTCGCTCGCGCTCCTCGTCACGGCCGGGCGCTGGCTGCTCAATCCGATGTTCCGCATCCTGGCGCGGAGCGGCGCGCGGGAGGTGATGACCGCCGCCGCGCTCCTCGTGGTGCTGGGGTCGGCGCTGTTCCTGCAATGGGGTGGGCTGTCGATGGCGATGGGCGCCTTCCTCGCCGGCGTGCTGCTGTCGGAATCGACCTTCCGCCACCAGCTCGAAGCCGATGTGGAACCGTTCCGCGGCATCCTGCTCGGGCTGTTCTTCCTCAGCGTCGGCATGGCGCTCGACCTCGCGGTCGTCGCCGCCGAATGGCGCCTGGTCGCGGCCGGCGTCGCCGCCTTCATGCTGGTCAAGGCGGGCGGCATCTACGCCGTCGCGCGAATCTTCGGGGCCAGGCACGCGGAGGCCTGGACCCGTGCCGCGCTGTTCGCGCAAGGCGGCGAGTTCGCCTTCGTGCTCTATACGGCAGCCCTCGCGGCCGGCGTCCTCGATGCGCGGACGAGTGCGACCTTGGCGGCGATCGTCATCCTGTCGATGGCGCTGACGCCGCTGCTGGTGATGGCCGCAGACCGGCTGAAGCCGCCGCCGGAGCCCGGTTCGATGGAGGGCGTGGAGGCGGCGGAGAATCTCGCCGGGCGGGTGCTCGTCATCGGCTTCGGCCGCTTCGCCCAGCTCGTCAGCCAGCCCTTGCTGCTGCGCGGCTGCGACGTCTCGCTGATCGAGAACGACGTGGAGATGATCCAAGCGGCCGGTCAGTTCGGCTTCAAGGTCTACTACGGCGACGGCACCCGGCTCGACGTGCTGCGCGCCTCCGGCGCCGAGACGGCGGAGGCGATCCTCGTCTGCGTCGACAAGCCCGACGTGGCTGATCGGATCGTGGAGCTCTGCCGCGAAGAGTTCCCGATGGCCAAGCTCTTCGTCCGCGCCTTCGATCGCGGCCATGCGCTGCGGCTGATCGCGGCGGGCGTCGACTACCAGATCCGGGAGACGCTGGAATCCGCCCTCGTCTATGGCCGCGCGGTGCTGGTGGCGCTCGGCGCCGAGGAGAGCGAGGCCGACGAGCTGATCGCGGACGTGCGGCGCCGCGACCAGGAACGGCTGGAAGCGCAGATCGTCGGCGGCATCAAGGCCGGCCGCTCGCTGATCCGCGGCAACATGGAAACGCCGCAGCCGGCACCGCTCGCGACCCCCGTGCGCGGCGCGCGGCCGCTGAACGCCGAGGCTGCGGATCTCCTTGGTGCCGCAGCGCGGGAGAGCGCCTGACACCCGGCCATCTTGTCAGGCCACACCCCGCAGCCGCACAGTCCCAGAAGGCGCGATCGTCGCGCGGGGGGGATGCTCATGCTGCGACGCGATGTCCTGAAGGCTTCGGCCGCCGCCGGCCTCCTCGGCGCGCCGCGCCTTGCGCGGGCGCAGGGCAGCCGCGTGCTGCGCTTCGCGCCGCAGGCCGACCTCGCGATCCTCGACCCGATCGTCACCACCGGCTTCGTCACCCGCAACCACGCCTTCCTGGTCTTCGACACGCTCTATGGCTGGGACGAGAATTACCAGGCGCGACCGCAGATGGTCGAAGGCCATGTCGTCGAGGATGACGGCCGGACCTGGACGATGACGCTCCGCGACGGGCTCCGCTTCCACGACGGGGAGCCGGTGCGGGCGCGCGACGCGGTCGCCAGCATCCGCCGCTGGGGCACCCGCGATCAGTTCGGCCTCGCCGCCATGGCTGCGGTCGAGGAGGTCACGGCGGTCTCCGACCGCGTGCTGCGCTGGCGCCTCAAGCGGCCCTTCCCGCTGCTGCCCGACGCGCTCGGCAAGGTCGGCGCCAATGTCTGCTTCATCATGCCGGAACGGCTGGCGAGCACCGACCCCGCGCAGCCGATCAGCGAGATGGTGGGCAGCGGGCCCTATCGCTTCGTGGCCGCGGAGCGGGTCGCCGGGTCGCGCAACGTCTATGCCCGGTTCGACGGCTACGCGCCGCGGCCCGACGGTGAGACGAGCCTGCTTGCCGGCCCGAAGCGCGCGCAGTTCGACCGCGTGGAATGGGTCACCATCCCGGATGCGAGCACCGCCGCGGCCGCCCTCCGCCGCGGCGAGATCGACTGGTGGGAACAGCCGACCACCGACCTGCTGCCGACGCTCGCCCGCGCCCGCGGCGTGAAGACCGAGACGCTGGATCCGACCGGCGCGATCGGCATGCTGCGCTTCAACCATCTGCTGCCGCCCTTCGACAATGTCGGCATCCGCCGCGCGGTGCTGGGCGCCATCTCCCAGGCCGACGTGATGACCGCGGTCGCCGGCACCGACCGCGCCCTCTGGCGCGACGGCGTCGGCTTCTTCGCGCCCGGCTCGGTCATGGCGAGTGAGGAGGGCATGCAGGCGCTGACCGGCCCGCGCGACATCGCCGCCGCCCGCCGCGCGCTCGAGGCGGCGGGCTACCGGGGAGAGAAGGTGCTGCTGATGGCGCCGACCGATTTCCCCGCGATCAATGCGATGAGCGAGGTGGTGGGCGACGTCTTCCGCCGCCTCGGCCTCAACCTCGACTACGCGGCGATGGACTGGGGCTCGGCGCTCCGCCGCCAGGCGAACCGGGAGCCGGTGGAGCGCGGCGGCTACAGTGCGTTCTGCACCTACACGGCGGGCGTCAACCAGTTCAACCCGGCGGCGCACAACTTCATCCGCGGCAGCGGCCTCAGCGCCACCTTCGGCTGGTCGACGAGCCCGCAGCTGGAGGCGCTGCGCGATCAATGGCTGCAATCGGCCGATGACGACACCCGCCGCCGCCTCGGCCGTGAGATGCAAGTGCAGGCCTTCGCCGACGTGCCCTACGTGCCGCTCGGCCAGTTCTATCAGCCAACGGCCTTCCGCGACGACCTGTCGGGCATGCTGAAAGGCCTGCCGCTGTTCTGGAACATCCGGCGGCAGGGCTGAACGCGATGCTTCCCGTCACCGGCTACGCCGACCGCTGGAGCGTCCGCCAGGGCGAGACCATCCGCTTCATGATCGGCGTCGCCGGCGGCGGCCGCTACCGCGCCCGCGTCGCGCGCATCCTGTGCGGCGACCCGAACCCGGCCGGGCCCGGCTATCGGGAGGTGCCGGTGTCCTCCGCGCTGGACGGCGAGCACGAGGCGCCGGAGCAGCCGATCCGTCTCGGCTCCTGGGTCGCGGTGCCGGCGCTCGATCTCGGGGCGGAGGCGGCGCCGGTCGCCCTCCTCGCCACCATCTGGCCGACGCGGCCGGATTCCGGGGAACAGACGGTGCTCTGCTGGAGCGGCGGCGACGCGATGCTGACGCTCGGCCTCGGGCCGGACGGCGCCTGCTGCCGGCTGGAGGCGCCGGGCGTCGCGCTCTCGCTCGCTGCGGCGGCGCCGCTGACCGAACGTGCCTGGCACGATATCGCCTGCCGCTTCGATCCGACGCGCGGTGTGCTGGAGCTCGCCCAGGCGCCGCGGCGGCCGCGCCTCGATGTCCGGGAGCACGCGGCGCAGAGCGTCGCCGTCCCGCCCGGCATCGCGCTGGCCGGACCCGGCAGCGCCGCGATCGCGGCGCGCTGCGCGGGCGGCGCGCCCGACCGGCATTTCGACGGCAAGATCGCGCGGCCCCGCATCCTGCGCGCCGAGGCCGCGATTGCGGAGCTGCTGCGCATGCAGGCGGCGGGCGCGGCGCCGCCGCCGGCCACCATCCACGCGGATTGGGATTTCGGCATCGGCATCCCGACCGACACCGTCGCCGATTGCGGCCCGGGACGCTGGCACGGACGCTGCGTCAACCTGCCGATGCGGGCGATGACCGGTCCTGGCTGGAGTGGTGCTACGCATCGCTGGACCGAGGCGCCGGGCGAATACGATGCCATCCACTTCCACGTCGACGACATCGGCGATTGCGGCTGGGCGCCCTCGCTGGCACTCGCGGTGCCGGAGGATTGGCCGAGCGGCGTCTACGCCCTGCATCTCGAGACCGCCGCCGGGCGCGACAATATCGTCTTCTACGTCCGCGCCCGGCAGCCGGGCCGCCAGGCGCGGGTCGCCTTCCTGGCGCCGACCTTCAGCTACACGATCTACGGCCAGTTCGTGCGGCCCGGCCGGCAGCAGGAGATCGCGGCGCGCGCCGGCGCCTGGGGCGCCTTGCCGCAGGCGCCGGACGGGCATCCGGAATTCGGGCTGTCGCCCTACAACCTGCATGCCGATGGCAGCGGCGTCGCGGTGGCGAGCATGCGCCGGCCGATGATCGACAAGCGCGTCGGCCAGTTCCACCTGCTCGATCCGGACCCTGCCGGATCCGGCACCTACTGGATCGCTGCTGACAGCTACGTCACCGACCTGCTCGACCGCAGCGGCATCGGCTTCGAGGTGATCACCGACCACGATTTGCACGCGGAAGGCGCGGCGCTGCTCGCGCATTACGACGTGGTGCTGACCGGCCAGCATCCCGAATACCACAGCATCGAGACGCTGGATGCGATCGCCGGCTACCTCGAAGCCGGCGGCCGCTTCGTCTATCTCGGCGGCAACGGCTTCTACTGGCGCGTGGCACCCCATGCCGACGGCCCCTGGGCGCTCGAGATCCGGCGCGCCGAAGGCGGCATCCGGCTCTGGGAGGCGATGCCGGGCGAGGGCTACCAGGCCTTCGACGGCGAATATGGCGGGCTGTGGCGGCGGCTCGGCCGGCCGCCGCAAGCGCTCGTCGGCGTCGGCTTCAGCGCCCAGGGCACCTATTCGGGATACCCCTACGCCTTCACCGACGCCATCCTCGACCCGCGCGTCGCCTTCCTGCGCGAAGGGATCGAGGATGCCGCGCTGCCCGGCGCCAGCTTCGGGGAGCGCGGCCTGATGGGTGGCGGCGCCGCGGGGCATGAGCTCGACCGCGCCGACGTCACGCTCGGCACGCCGCGCCACGCGCTGATCGTCGCGAGCGCCGTCGTCCACGCCCCGAGCTACCAGCCGGTGAACGAGGAGCGGCGCGACCACACCTGGCCCGGCCCGCGGGAGGCGGTGATCCGCTCCGATCTCACCTTCTTCGAGACGCCGGGCGGCGGCGCGGTGTTCTCGGTCGGCTCGATGAACTTCATCGGCGCGCTGCCGGTCGACGGCTACGCCAGTCCGGCGGCGCGGCTGATCCAGAACCTGGTGCGCCGCTTCGCCGATCCGCGCCCGTTCCGGATCACGCCCTGAACGCCTCCCGCCCGCCGACATAGGTCGCGAGCACCCGGGTCTCGCGGATGCTGTCCGCGGGCTCGGCCAGCACGTCGCGGTCGAGGATCGCGAAATCGGCGAGCTTGCCGGGCTCGAGCGTGCCCTTCTCCGCCTCCTCCCGTTGCGCCCAGGCGCCGAGTGCGGTGTAGGCGAGAAGCGCCTCCTCCTGCGTCACCGCCTCCCGCGCATCGAGGTCGGCGCCGCTGCCGCTGCGGCGCCCGACCATGGCGGCGATGGCGGTGAAGGGATTGACCCGGCAGACCGCGAAATCCGAATGGCCGGGGGCGGGGATGCCGGCATCGATCAGGCTGCGATGCGGCCACATGTGGCCCATCGCATCCTGCCCACGATTGGCGACATAGGCCTCGCCCAGCTCGTCCATAAAGCCGGTGGCCGAGCTGTCGACGAAGCCGCCGGCCTTGAGCCTGGCCAGGATCGCCGGCGTCACGTGGCAGCAATGCTCGACCCGCATCCGGTGGTCGGCGACCGAATGCGCGGCGAGTGCGGCTTCCATGACGTCGAGCGCGAAGTCGATGCCGCGATCGCCGACGCCTTCGATCATCACCTGAAGCCCCGCCTTGTGCGCGGCGGTCGCGCGCGCGGTCAGGTCGTCCTGCTCGTAGAGCAGCATGCCGGTGTTGGGCACCGGTTCGCCCGGAATGGGCGTGCCGCGATAGGGTTCCCAATAGGCGGCGGTGCGGCCGGAGGTGGAGCAGTCCGGGCACCATTCGACGCCGATCAGCCGCAGCCAATCATCACCGAAGCCGGACTGGATGCCGGCGCCGATCAGATGCGGGATCAGCGCCTCCTCCCGGCCGCTCGCGATGATGCCCATGCGCATGCGCCAGAGCCCGTCGCGCCGCATGCGCTGGTAGGCGCGGATCGCGACCGAGGGGCAGAGCGAATTGGCGACCGAGGTGATGCCGTGGGCCAGGCATTCGTCCTGCACCATCTCCATGCCGGCGACGATGTCGGCCTCGGTGTCGGCGCCGTGGATCGCGGCCAGGAAGACATGCGCCGCGGTCTCCCGCACGAGCCCCGTGAAGGCGCCGGTCGCGGGGTCGCGGTCGAAGCGGCCGAAGGGCGGATCGGCCGCCTCCGGCCCGACGCCGCAGGCGGCGAAGGCCGCGCTGTTGGCGAGGCCAAGATGCCCATCGGTGCGGAGGATGAAGATCGGCCGCCCGCCGGAGGCTGCATCGAGCTCGGCCTGCGTCGGATAGCCGCCGGAGGCGCGCTCGTTCAGCCGGTAGAAGCGCCCCCAGCGCTCGGGCGGCAGCGCCGCGCAGCGCGCCCGGATCGCTTCGAGCAGTGCGGCACGGGATTGCACGCGGTCGGGCGAGACCAGCACCCAGCCTTGCCGGCGCACCGCATAGGCGTCCGGATGCGCGTGGCTGTCGACGATGCCGGGGATCACGCGGCGGGTTTCGGCATCGACGATGCGGGTGCCGCGCCCGGCGAGGTCGCGGATCGCCGTATCCGCGCCGATCGCGACGATGCGGCCACCCTGGACCGCGAGCGCCTGCGCTTCCGCGCCCGGCGCCGCCATGGTGGCGATGCGGGCGTTCAGCAGGACGAGATCGGGGGCGGCCATCACGCGGCCATCCGGTCGAGCCGGTCGCGGAGGCGATACCATTCGCCGATCACCGGCAGCACCAGCGACGGATCGCCGCGATAGAGCGGCCGGGTCGGGAAGTTCAGCCCGTCCAGCGCGAAGGCCTCGTTGGCGGCGCCGGCGATCTTGAGCGCGGCGCGGTGGCCGAGCCAGGTCGCCATGGCGACGCCGCTGCCCTGGCATCCGGCAGCGTAGTGCATCCCGTCCTGCACGCCGATATGCGGCAGCCCGTCGAAGGTGAAGGCGACGTTGCCGGTCCAGGCATGAGAGACCTGCACCGTCGCGAGCTCCGGGAAGCAATCGACCATCGCGGCGTGCAGCGCCGGCGCCGCCTGCGCCGGGCTGACCGAGCGGAAGGAGGCGCGGCCGCCCCACAGCACGCGGCGGCCGTCGGGCGAGGGCCGGAAGTAGTTCAGCACCCGCTTGGTGTCGGAGATCATGCGCCGGCCCGGAAACAGCCGCTCGATCGTCGCCTCCGGCAGCTCCTCGGTCGCGATGATGTAGGAAGCGAGCGGCACCAGCCGCCGCGCCAGCCATGGCATCGCCGAACCCTTCGCCTTGTCGAGGCTGTAGCCGTTGGTCGCCACCAGCACCGCGCGGGCGCGGAGCGCGCCGCGGTCGGTGGTGACGCGGAAGCCGTCGCCCTCCGGCGCGATGCCCTGCACGCGCACCCGGTCGACCAGCGCGGCACCGGCGCGCGCGGCGGCGGCGGCGAGGCCGCGCGCATACTTGCCGGGATGCAGGCTGCCGGAGGCCGCGGCCGTCATGCCGCCGTGATAGAGGTCGCTGCCGAGCGCCTCCCGCTGGCGGGCGCGCGGCAGCATGGCGGTCGGCAGCCCGGTGATCTCGGCGAGGAAGCCCGCTTTCGCTTCCAACGCGGCATAGTGCTTCGGCGTCCAGGCCGGCACGAAGCGGCCGCAGCGGACATAGTCGCAGTCGATCGCCTCGCGCGCGATCGTCTCCTCGATGAAGGGGAAGCTCGCCGCCGCGGCATCGGCGATGCGCCGCGCGCCATCCTTGCCATGCGTCTGCTCCAGCGCGCCGGACGCGACCTTGAGCCCGCCGGAGACCATGCCGCCATTGCGGGAGGAAGCGCCCCAGCCGATCCGCTCGGCATCGAGCACCACCGGCGCATGGCCCATGCGGGCCAGCGTCAGCGCTGCGGACAGCCCGGCATAGCCGCCGCCGACGATCGCCACGTCGGCGGTCTCGGGCAGGCCGGCCTCGCGCTCGGCGGGCTCGGCCGCTTCCCACCACCAGGGGCTTTGCCGGAAGCCGGCCGCGAAGATCGATGCCGCCAAACTCGTTCTCCCGCGCGATTCGGACTTTACCTGCCGGGCGCGCCGCGCTTCGATCCGCCCAAGGGAAGGTTCACGCCTGCGGCGAAACGCTGCAAGGGGGAGAGTGCGCGATGCACCAGGACAGCATTCCGACGTTCCAGGAGGATTGCGTCGCGTTGGCGCGGGAGAAATTCGCGCGCGGCACGCTCGGCCGTCGCGGGCTGCTGCAGGCGATCGCGGCGCTCGGCGCTGTGCCGCTGCTGGCGGGCGAAGCGCGGGCGCAGGCGACGCGCGAGCTGGTGATGGTGAACTGGGGCGGCGTCGCCAACCAGGGCTTCACCAACAATTACGGCAATCCCTTCGTGGAGGAGAATGCCGGCTGGCGCGTCGCCCAGGACAGCACCGGCCCTTCCGCCGGCCGCATCCGCAGCATGGTCGAAAGCGGGCGCGTCACCTGGGACCTCTGCGACAGCTCCGCCAATTCGGCGATCCTGCTCGGGCGGCAGAACCTGCTCGAACGCATCGACTACAATGTCGTGAAGCGGGAGGACGTGATCTCCCCGGTCTTCGCGATGGAGCATGGCGCGGCGCCGTATTCCTTCAGCTCCGTCCTTTGCTACGACAGCAGCAAGTTCCCGACGGCGCCGCAGAACTGGTCGGATTTCTGGGACCTGCGACGCTTTCCCGGCACCCGCCTGCTGCGCCGCGACGCGGTCGCCTCGCTCGACGGCGCGCAGATGTCGCTCGGCCGCGATCCAGCCAACCTCTACCCGCTCGACCTCCGCGCCAGCCTCCGCCGGCTGGCGGAGCTCCGCCGCAACTGCGTCTACTGGACCAGCGGCAGCGAGAGCGAACAGTACCTCCGCACCGGCGAAGCGGTGATGGGCATGATCTGGCACACCCGCGCCAAGGTGCTGGAGCAGGAGACCAACGGCCGCATCAAGTTCATCTGGAACCAGGCGCTGCTGCAGCCGGGCATCTTCGTCATCCCGCGCGGCAATCCCGGCGGCGCCGCGGCACAGCGGCTGCTGGCCAGCATGCTCGGCAAGCCGGAACCGCAGGTGCGGCTGCTGGAATTCCTCGGCAACGGCCCGACCAACCCGCGCGCCGCAACCCTGGTGCCGGAGGCGCTCCGCCGCTTCAACCCGACCGATCCCGACAACGCGCGGCTACAGGTGCCGATGAACGGCGTCTGGTGGGGCGAGAACTACCAGAGCATCAACGCCGACTACATCGACACCATCACCGGGTGAGCACGACACCCGGGCACGCCCTGGCGCTGGAGCGGCTGACCAAGCGCTACGGCGGCTTCACCGCGGTCGCGGATGCCTCACTCGATGTCGGGCAGGGCCAGTTCCTGACCCTGCTCGGCCCGTCCGGCAGCGGCAAGACCACGATCCTGATGATGATCGCGGGCTTCGTCGCGCCGAGCGAAGGCTGCATCCAGCTCGACGGGCGCGACATCACGATGCTGCCGCCGGAGCGGCGGGATTTCGGCATGGTCTTCCAGGGCTACGCGTTGTTCCCGCACATGAACGTGGCGGAGAACGTCGCCTTTCCGCTCCGCGTCCGTGGCCTCTCGCGCGCCGCGCGCGACGCCAAGGTGCGGGCGGCACTCGACCTGGTGCAGCTCGCGGCCTTCGCGGAGCGCCGGCCGTCGCAGCTCTCGGGCGGGCAGCAGCAGCGGGTGGCGCTGGCGCGTGCGCTCGTCTTCGATCCGGCGCTGCTGCTGCTGGACGAGCCGCTCTCGGCGCTCGACAAGAAGCTCCGCGCCGAGTTGCAGGAGGAGCTGCGCGCGCTGCACCGGCGGATCGGCCGCACCTTCGTCAACGTGACCCACGACCAGGAGGAGGCGATGTCGCTCTCCGACCAGGTCGCGATCCTGAATCACGGGCGGCTGGTGCAGATGGGCGATCCGGCCTCGCTCTACGCGGCGCCGCGCACCCGCTTCGTCGCCGACTTCCTCGGCAAGTCGAACATGATCCGCGCCCGGGTCGCGGAGACGCGGCCGGGCGGCGCCGTGCTCCAGGCCGGCGGCACGAGGCTCGTGCAGACGATGGCGGGCGCCGCGGTGGGACAGGACATCCTGCTGTCGCTCCGCCCCGAACGCATCGCCGTGCTGGCGCCGGGCGAGACGGCGGAGAATGCGGTCGAGGGGCGCATCGTGGCGTCCGCCTTCCTGGGTGCCGGGCATTCGGTCACCGTCGACTGCGCGGATCTCGGCCGGCTGCGCATCGCGGTGCCGAGCTGGCGGGCGAAGCTGGCACCGGAGGAAGACCTGGCCGTCCGTCTCGGCTGGAGCGCCGATGCCGCCGCACCGATCGAGGATGACGGCGATGCGTGAGCGGGCAGCGCCCGGCCAGGCCGGCTGGTGGCTGCTGCTCCTGCCGGCCTTCCTGCTGATGACCGGCTTCTACGTGGCACCCATCCTGCAGGTGCTGGCGATCTCGGTGACCGAGCCCAGCCCCGGGCTCGAGAACTACGAGCGGCTGCTGACCAATGCCGGCGTGCAGCGGGCGATCCTGACGACGCTCCGCATCGGTGTCATCACCACGGCGATCGCGCTCCTGCTCGGCTATGCGCTCTCCTACGTGATCGCGCTGGCCTCGCCGCGGGCGCAGCGCTGGTGGCTGCTCGGCGTGCTGGTGCCGCTCTGGATCAGCGTGCTGGTCCGCGCCTTCGCCTGGGTGACGCTGCTGCGCCGCCAGGGGCTGGTCAACGAAGGGCTGCGATCCGCGGGGCTGATCGAGGCGCCGCTCGAGCTCGTCTGGAACGAGTTCGGCATCGTCGTCGGCATGGTCCACTACATGGTGCCCTATGCGGTGTTGCCGATGCTGGCCGCGATGCGGGAGATCGACCCGCGGCTGCTGGCCGCCGCCCGCGGCCTCGGCGCCTCGCGCTTCACCGCCTTCGCGCGCGTGTTCCTGCCGCTCTCGCTGCCGGGGCTCATCGCCGCCGGCGTGCTGGTCTTCATCTTCTCGCTCGGCTTCTACATCACGCCGGCGATCCTCGGCGGCGGCAAGACGCTGATGGCGGCGGAGTGGATCAAGATCCAGATCCTCGACATCGTGCGCTGGGGCATGGGGACCATGCTCGCGACCGTGCTGGTGGTGGCGATCCTGGTGACGCTCGCGGTGTTCTCCAGGGTGGTGAACCTGAAGCGCTTGTTCGGGGCGGGTGCGTGATGGGCGGGTACAGGCCGGGGCCCTTTGCGCGCACCGTCGCCTGGATGACGGTGCTGTATCTCGTGCTGCCGATCACCATCGTCATCCCGGTCTCCTTCACCGACCGTCGCTACCTGTCCCTCCCGCACGAGCAGCTCAGCGTCCGTCACTACGCCAACCTGTTCGGCTCCGAGGCGTGGCTCTCGGCGATCGGGCAGAGCGCCCTGATCGCCACCGCCTCCACTTTGCTCGCGGTGGTGGCGGGCACGCTCTGCGCCATCGGCTGCTGGCGCATCGGCCGGCGCAGCACCGAGATCCTGCGCGCGCTGATGCTGCTGCCGCTGATCATCCCCTCGATCGTCTACGCGATCGGGCTGTATCGCTATTTCGGGCCGCTCGGCCTGCTCGATCGCTTTCTCGGCGCCACCATCGCGCATGGCGTCACCGGCATCCCCTATGTGGTGATCACCGTCTCCGCGGCGCTGGCCGCCTTCGACCCGCGGCTCGAACAGGCGGCGCGCGGCATGGGTGCCTCGCTCGCGCAGACGCTCCGCTGGGTGATCCTGCCGCGGATCATGCCGGGCATCGCCTCCGGCGCCATCTTCGCCTTCATCCACAGCTGGGACGAGCTCGTCATCGTCCTGTTCATCGCCAGCCGGCAGATCTTCACCCTGCCGCGCAAGATCTGGGACGGCATCAACGAGAACCTCGACCCCACCATGGCGGCCGTCGCTGTGCTGCTGATCCTGTTCACCCTGCTGCTGCTGATCCTCGACGGCGCGCTCAGAAAGCGCCGCGACACCTGAACGGAGGATGCCCTCATGGCCATGTCGATGAGCGAGTTCGACCACCGCTACAACATGCTGATCGAGCGCTTCGCCTCGGAGCCGGAACCGGGTTTCGAGACGGAGGCGCAGCAGCGGCAGGTCTGGGGCCGTGCCTGGGGCTGCAACAGCGATGTCGGCCGGCTGCGCCTGGTGCTCATGCACCGCCCTGGCGAGGAGCTCCGCGCGCTGGAGCGGCTGCCGCCGATCCCGGAGCTCGGCGCTTACGGCGACCCGGAGAGCGGCGCCTATTGGCGGGGCGAGGTGATCCCGAGCGCGGCCGAGCAGCAGGCCCAGCACGATGCGCTGGCCGCCGCACTCCGCGACGAAGGCGTGGAGGTCGTCTATCTGAAGCGTGCCGCCGAGGGCCGGCACAAATCGATCTACACCCGCGATTCCTGCATCGCCGTGCAGGGCGGCATGGTCGTCACCCGCATGGGCCCGCGCATCCGCCGCGGCGAGGAAGCGCCGGTGACCGAGACGCTGGCCGCGATCGGCGCGCCCATCCTCCGCACCATCCACGGCACCGGGCTGATGGAAGGCGGCAGCTTCGCCTTCATCCGGCCGGATGTCGCCGTCGTCGGCGTGTCCTCCCGCGTCAACGAGGAAGGGGCGCGGCAGCTCGAGGAAGTGCTGGCGGTGCAGGGCACGCGGCTGATCCGCGTGCAGATCCCGGGCTACCGCCTGCATATCGACGGCGCCTTCGTCATGGTCCACCACGACGTCGCCATCGTGAACCCCTCGACCCTGCCCTTCGTCTTCATGGCGGAGCTGAAGCGCCTCGGCATCCGGATGATCCCGGTCAACCACGAGGATCCGTCCTGGACGGTGAACTGCCTGGCGGTCGCGCCCGGCCGCGTGCTGATGAGCAACACGGTCAGTGCCCGCACGCAGGACGCGCTGGATCGCGCCGGCGTCTCGGTGCGGCTGGTGCCCTATGACAAGGTGTGCCTCGGCGGCGGCGGCATCCATTGCTCGACCAGCCCGCTGGTGAGGGATTCCGTATGACCTTCTCGCTCATCGGCCGTTGCGCGCGGACCGGCGCCTTCGGGGCCGCGGTCACCACCTCGGCGATCGCGGTCGGCAGCCGGGTGCCGTTCTGTGCGCCGGGCATCGGCGCCGTGCTGACCCAGCACCGCACCGACCCGCGGCTCGGGCCGCGCGGCCTCGACCTGCTGCGCTCCGGCTGCACGGCGGCGGAGACGGTGGCGGCCCTCGCCGCCTCCACGCCGCATCACCGCTGGCGCCAGCTCGCCGCGATCGACTCTGGCGGCCGCACCGCGCATCACCACGGCGCGTCGGTGAAGCCCGCGCTCGCCGACGCGCATGGCATGGACGTGGTCGCGATCGGCAACATCCTCGCCAACCACCGGGTGCCGCAGGCGATGGCGGATGCCTTCCTCGCGGCACCGGAGGAACCGCTCGCCGAACGCCTGCTCCGCGGCCTGGAAGCCGGCGAAGCGGCGGGCGGCGAGCATGGCGAGGTGCGCTCCGCCATCCTTCTGGTCGTGGAGACGGAGGTCTTCCCGCTGGTCGATCTCCGCATCGACTGGGCGGATGCGCCGATCCCGGCACTCCGCGCGCTCTGGGACCGCTACCGCCCGGACATGGCGGAATACGTGGTCCGTGCCGTCGATCCGGAGGCCGCGAAGCCGGTCGCCTGACCGGCCGGAGTTCAGCGCCGGGGCGCGCGCAACCCATCCCGGATCAGCGCGGCGAAGGCCGCGGCCGCCTCAACCTCGCTGCAGCGGCCGCGCAGCATCGCGGCCGAGAGCGCCTCGCCGGCGCCGACCAGGCCGATGCAGCGCCGCTCCAGCGCGGCCGGCGGCAGGCCGCTGTGCGGCTGCAGCACGGCAGCGAACAGCTGGACGGAGCCATCGAGCAACTCCTGGTAGACCGCATCCTTCTCCGCGCTGCCCGCCAGGGCCGCGCCCACCGCATGCCATTCGCCGCTGGTATCGGCGGAGCAGTGGACATAGGCGGCCGCGAGGACCGCGGCGGTTTCCGCGAGGCTCCGCTTGCCGTCGGTCAACGCCGCGCGGAGCGCGCTCGCCTGCTCCATGTCGATCGCGCGATAGAGCGCGATCAGCAGCGCCGACCGTGTCGCGAAGTGATCATAGGCGACCGGCTTGGAGACGCCGGCCCGCACCGCCAGGTGCCCGAGCGTCAGCCGATCCGCGCCCTCCGCGCGGACGATCAGACGCGCGGTGTCGAGCAACTGACGCCGCCGATCCGCCTTGGAAAGCCTGCGGGAAGCCGCCTCGCCGGTCACGTTGCCGCGTTCCTCATGGAGCCTACTAAAAGTAGATTATCCGATACCTACTTTTGGTAGGTAACCCGAGGCAAGGAAGCCTGGCAATGTCCCCGCATCCCATCCTGCTCATCGGCGGCTCCGGAATCGTCGGCCGCTGGACGGCAAGACACCTGCGCGCCGCTCATCCCGAGGCGCCGCTGCTGATCGGCGGCCGCGATCTCGCCAGAGCCGGGAAGGCCGCGGCCGAAATCGGCGGCGCGGAGGGCGTGGCGATCGACCTGGCGGCCCCTGGCCTCGGCCTCGGCGAGCGCCCGGTCAGCGCCGTCGCCACCCTCTTCACAGACGAAAGGATCGCCGGCCTCCGCTTCGCCCAGTCGCGCCGCGTGCCGCATGTCAGCATCTCCCCGGGCATCATCGAGATCGCCCCGGAGGTCGCGGCCTATATCCACGCGTCGGATGCCGCGGCGGTCGTCCTCGGTACGGAATGGCTCGTCGGCGCCACCTCGGTCCCGACGCTCGAATTCGCCAAGGCCTTCGGCCGGCTGGACGAGATCGCCATCGGCGCGCTGCTCGACGAGCGGGATGCCTTCGGCCCGGCGGCGGAAGCCGACCTGGAACGTCAGACGAAGACCATGCCGGCGGCGCTCGCCCGTCGCGACGGCGCCTTCATCTGGCGCGTCGGCGACGACGCGAAGACGAGATTCCGCGCCGTCGACGGCACCGGGATGCCGGCCTCCGCCCTCTCGCCCAACGACCTGGTCGGCCTGGCGGCCGCGACCGGCGCGCCGAACATCCGCTTCGATCTCGCGGTCGGGGTAAGCTCCAGCCGCCGCCGCGGCGAGCCGATGTCGACCGAGATCGTCATCGCGCTCGCCGGAGAGGATCACGCGGGCCGCCCGCTCCGCACCCGTCACGCGATCGTCCATCCCGAAGGGCAGATGCCGCTGACCGGGCTCGGCGTCGCCATGGTCCTCGAACGGCTGATCGGGCTCGATGGCCATCCGCCGGCCAAGGCCGGGCTCTACTTCCCGTACCAGCTTCTCGAACCCGCCGCCTACGTCGCCCGCCTCGCGCGGATCGGCGGAAGGATCCTGACGCTGGAGCCCGAGGCATCATGAAACGTCGCTGATCTGTCATCCCGCTGTCACGGTGTCGGGTCTAAGCGCTGCGCTGCAAAGGAAGGCGCAGGGATGCTCGAGCTGCAGGGGCTGACGCGGCGCTTCGGCGCCCGGACGGCGGTGGATGGCGTGTCGCTGACCGTCCCCGCCGGCCAGATGGTGGGGGTGATCGGCCGGTCGGGCGCCGGCAAGTCCACCCTGCTGCGCATGGTCAACCGGCTGACCGAGCCGAGCGAGGGCCGCATCCTCGCCGCCGGCCGCGACGTGACCGCGATGCGCGGCCATGCGCTGCGCGGCTGGCGTGCCGAATGCGCCATGATCTTCCAGCAGTTCAACCTGGTGCAGCGCCTGGACGTGCTCACCAACGTGCTGATCGGCCGCCTCTATCACCGCGGCACCTTCTCCTCCCTCCTCAAGCGTTTCACCGCCGAGGAACGCGCCGCGGCGCTGACCACGCTCGACCGCTTCGACCTGGCCGAAGCCGCGCTGCAACGGGCCGACACGCTCTCCGGCGGCCAGCAGCAGCGGGTCGCGATCGCACGCGCGCTGATGCAGCGGCCGCGGCTGATCCTGGCCGACGAACCGGTCGCCAGCCTCGATCCGCGCAACGCCGCGGTGGTGATGGATGCGCTGGCGCGGGTGAACCGGGAGGATGGGCTGACCGTGATGGTCAACCTGCACCACCTCGACATCGCGCGGCGCTATTGCGGCCGCATCATCGGCATGGCGCAGGGCCGCATCGTCTTCGACGGCACGCCCGCCGAGCTCACCGCCGGCCGCGTCCGCGACCTCTACGGCGTCGCGGAGGACGAGTTCAACGAGGCCGCGGCGGAACCCGCCCTCGTCGCCTGATCCCCGATCCCCCGACAGGAGAAACCCCATGCTGACCCGCCGCCATGCCCTGGCGCTCGCCGCCGGCGCCGCCCTGCTGCCCGCCGCCGCGATCGCGCAGCGCCGCACCCTCGATGCCGGGATCGACATGCCCGCCGCCGGCGACCGCGCCTGGAAGGCGCAGGTCCCGCAGCTCCGCATCGGGCTGCTCGGCGGCGAGAACGAGACCGATCGCCTCGGCCGCTTCGGCGCCTATCGCCAGCTGCTGGAGGACACTTTCAAGGTGCCGGTGCGGCTGTTCCCGGCTTCGGACTATGCCGGCGTGCTGCAGGCCTTCAGCGCCGCGCAGATCGAGATGGCCTCGCTCGGTTCCTCCGGCTATGCCGGCGCCTGGCTCGACACCAATGGCGGGATCGAGCCGCTGGTGGTGCCGGAGGAGAATGACGGCTCCATCGCCTATGTCTCGGTGATGGTGACGCGCACCGACAGCGGCATCGCCAACCTCGAGCAGATGCGCGGCAAGACCCTCGCCTGGGCCGACCCGAACTCCACCTCCGGCTACCTGATCCCGCGCTTCGCGCTGCGCCGCGCCGGCATCAACCCGGAAAGCGGCCCCTATTTCGCGCGCACCGGCTTCGCCGGCGGGCATGAGCAGGCGGTGGTCGCGGTGCTGCAGCGGCAATACGACGCGGCGGTCACCTGGGCCTCCGGCCAGGGCGATGTGGCGCAGGGCTATTCGCGCGGCAACCTGCGCGCGATGGTCGAGAAGGGCATGCTCAACATGGGCGACCTGCGCATCCTCTGGACCTCGGACCCGATCCCGAACGGCCCGCTGGCGGCGCGCACCGCACTGCCCGCCGCCTTCAAGGAAGACATGCGCCTGTTCCACCTGGCGCTGCCGAAGGCGCATCCGCAGATCTACCAGCAGGTCGAGCGCGGCGGCGGCACCGGCTATCGCGAGGCGAACCACGCCATGTTCCAGATGATCGTCGACCTCCGCCGCGAGGAAGCCGCCGAGCGCCGCCGCCGCACGTGAGCCTCACGGATGCCGATGCCGCCTGGCGCAGCGCGCGCCCGGCGGTGATCCGGGGCGAGGAGGCGTTCCACGCCGCCCGCCGCCGGCGCCGCCGCGCGATGCTGCTGGCGCTGGCCGCACTCGCCCTCTGCCTGCTGGTGTCCGGCTGGATGAGCGAGGCGCATCCGGCGCGCCTCGCCGAAGGCCTGCCGCGCATCGGCGAATATTTCGCCCGCATCCTGCCGACCTTGCATTGGGGCACGCTGTTCGCGGGGACCGAGACCGAGGGCAGCCTCGCCTTCTGGTTCTATCGCCTGGACGACTGGCTGCTGCTGCTGGCCGAGACCGCGAACATGGCCGCGATGGCGACCTTGGGCGGGATCGTCGCCGCGCTGCCGCTGGCCTTCCTCGCCGCGCGCAACACCGCGCCGACGCGCTGGACCTCGAGCCTGGCGCGCCGCTTCCTCGAAGCGCTCCGCACCGTCCCGAGCGTCGTCTATGCGCTGATCTTCGTCTGGGCCTTCGGCGTCGGTGCACTCGCCGGCGTGCTCGCGATCGCGCTGCACACGACCGGCGCACTGGGGAAACTCTTCGCGGAGGCGATCGAGAATGGCGACCAGCGTCCCTGGGACGGCATGGTCGCGGCCGGCGCCAATTGGGCGGAATGCTGCCGCTTCGGCATGCTGCCGCAGGCGCTGCCCTCGATCCTGTCCTATTCGCTGCTCCGCTTCGAGGAGAACCTGCGTTCGGCCAGCGTCATCGGCTTCGTCGGCGCCGGCGGCATCGGGGAGGAGCTCTACAAGGTGATCTCCTTCAACTACTACGAGGAGATCAGCGCCATCATCGTGCTGATCATGCTGGCGGTGATGCTGATCGACCTGACCTCGGAGCAGATCCGCCATCGCCTGGCAGGTGCGGCATGAGTGCCGCGATGGGCGCCGAGGCCTGGCGCGCCAGGCTGCCGCGCGCCTTCGCGCCCTCGCCCTTCAGGCGCGCGCTGCGCATCGCCGGTGGCGTGCTGTTCCTCGCCTGGCTCGGTGTCTCGCTCTGGTGGCTCGGCGTGACGCCGGCGCGGATCTGGAACGGGCTGTCGGGCCTCGGCGTCATCGTCCGGCTGATGATCCCGCCGGCGCCGGGCGAGCTCTGGCTCGATATCCTCCAGGGCATGGCGGAAAGCGTCGCCATGGCCTTCCTCGGCACTTTCGCGGCCGCGCTGGTCGCGATCCCGCTCGGCTTCCTCGGCGCCGGCAACGTCGTGACCGCGCGGCTGCTGCGCTTCCCGATCCGCCGCGTCTTCGACGGCATGCGCGGCATCGACCAGCTCATCTGGGCGCTGGCCTATGTGCGCGCGGTCGGCCTCGGGCCTCTGGCCGGCGTGCTCGCGATCTTCACCGCCGAGATCGCGGTGCTGGCAAAACTCTATGCCGAGGCGATCGAGACCGCGGAGCGCCGCCAGGTCGAGGGCGTGACCGCGGCCGGCGGCAGCCGCATCGCAGCACTCCGCTTCGGCGTGCTGCCGCAGGTGCTGCCGCTGATGCTGGCCCAGGCGCTCTACTTCTTCGAGAGCAACACGCGCTCGGCGACCATCCTCGGCGTCGTCGGCGCCGGCGGCATCGGCCTGCAGATCTCGGAGCGAATCCGGGTCCGCCACTGGGACGAGGTCGCCTTCATCATCATCGTGATGGTGGTGACCGTCGCGGTGATCGACCGGATCAGCGCCGCCCTCAGGCGCCGCCTGATCGGGCGGTAGGCGTGCCGGTCCGCTCGGCCACGTAGCGCAGCACGTCCTGGCGCACCGGCGCCAGGAACGACAGGGCGCCTGAGAAGGCGCCGATGATCTCGACGTGGCTGACGCCGGGATAGAGGCGCTCCTCCACCGCATTGCCGGCCTCGCGCAGCCGCGCCGCGAGCCGCGTGGTGTTCCCCGGCCGCACCGTCCGGTCGCTGTCCCCGGTCGCGAGCAGCATCGGGGGCGCGCCGGGGGCGACGTAGGTGATCGGTTGCCCGGCGGGCCAGTCCGCTTCCGGCCCGAAGATCGCCTGCACCGTCGGGTCGGTGAGGGGCAGGAAGTCGTAGGGGCCGGCGAGGCCGATGACGCCGCGGAGGTCGTGGCCGGGCACCACCCCGACGCGGCCGAGGAAGCGCCGGTCGAGCGCCAGCAGCACCGCGATATGGGCGCCCGCCGAATGGCCCATCAGCAGCATCCGGTTCGGGTCGCCGCCATGCTCCGCCGCATGCGCCCGCGCCCAGGCGACGGCGGCGGCCGCGTCCTCCATGAAGGCCGGGAAGCGCACCTCGGGATAGACGCGGTAATCCGGCACCATGCAGACCACGCCGGCGGCGGCCAGCGGGGCGCCCACGAAGCGGTACATGTCGCGCGACCCGCTGTCCCAGCTGCCGCCATAGATGAACACCACCACCGGCGCCCCGCGCGCGCCGGCGGGCGCATAGACATCGATGCCGCCGCGGTCGCCCGGCGCATAAGCGAGGCCGGTGCGGACCTCGACCCCGCTCCCGGGCGACAGCGCGTTGAGAATTGCAGTCGGCGAACAGGCGCCAAGCGCGGCGGCGGCCAACGGCGCCAGCGCCGCGCGGCGCGAGAAGCCAAATCCTGGTCGCATGCCGCCCCCGTTCCGTCCCAGGACAGATGGGGACGGCGCCGGGCCTTGTCAGCGGGCGCGCAGGAACTCCGGCACGCGGAGCAGGATCATCTCGTTGTCGTCGGCGCGGCTCAGGTGCCGCCCGGCGCTGAACGGCAGGTTGTTGTCGTTGGCGACGATGATGTGGTCGGCATCGACCATCGCCACGTCCTCGATCGTGAAGAAGGGGAAGGTGAAGCGGTCGCGCGGGACCGAGGCCGCGCGGTCGCCGGTGCGGCGGGCGAGGCTTTCCGGATCGCGGATCGCCATCAGGTCGATATGGCCGATCTTGCGGACGAAGCCTTCCGCGTCGGCGGCACCGAAATCGACCAGGTAGATGCGCTTGAAACGGGCCGGGGTCGCGAAGCAATCGGCGGCCGGCGCATCGGCGGGGCAGGCGAGGGAGGGATCGCCCTCGCCATTGTCGCGCTCGATCACCAGCGCGCGGCGGTCGTCGATGAAGTTGATGTCGCCGATCGCGGTCGCCCCCGCCTCCAGCCGGTAGCGCAGGCTCCGCCCGGTCCAGTCGCCGCGTTCGATCGAGAATTCGAGGATGCGGAGGAAGGCGCCTTCCGCCTGGTCGGAATTGGGCTGGAACAAGGGCTGCTCAAGCAGCGCCCAGAGGGTGCGGCCATCCGGCGTCAGCGCCATGCCCTCATAGCCGCCGGAACGGCGGGCGCGGAAGGGAACGCCGGCGGAGGGCGTCGCCGGCACCTGCAAGGCCGGATGGTCGGGCGACATCAGCACCTGGCCATCGAGCCGGGTCTCGACCACCCGCGTCACGCGTCCGTCGCGGGTGACGTGGATCAGGAAGGGACCGAACTCGTCGCCGAGCCAGAAGCCGTCGGCGACCGGCTGGATGCTCTCCGGGTCGAAATCGGCGCCGGTCAGGTAGCGGGCGGCGCTGCCTTCCTGGGCGATGCGGAAGGGCACGCGGCGGTCGGGATCGCGGAGGAAGATGGTCTCCAGCACGTCCACGGTGCCGGCGCGGAAGTCCGGCCGCACCCGGTGCACCATCAGCATGGCGTCGCCGCTGTTGCGGCGGTTGCCGAAGCCGTTGTCGGTCAGCACCCAATAGGCGCCGGGCTCGCCCGCCACCGGCTTGATGCCCGAAAAGCCCTGCACCGGCTGGCCGATGAAGGGGAAGGAAAGCCCGGTCGGCCGCGTGCCGGCGCCGCTGCCGGTGGTGCCGGGCACGCTGCCGATGCGGTCGTTGCGGAGGTTCCCGGGGCCGGCGAAGCGGCCGGAGACGAGCAGGTCGCGCGGCGCGTCGGCCGGCGGCAGCGCCATGGTGAAGGCGGGCAGGATGGCATGCCCGGCGAGCGTCGCCTCGAAGCGCTGGTCGGCGCGGGCCGGCGCCGCGACCAGGATCGCGGCCGCCGCCGCCAGGAGCATTCTGCGCATTGCGCGGTCCTTCGTTCCGGATGGAGGAAGGCTGCCTAGGGGCGGCAGGTTGCGCCGGCGTGACGCGGCGATGAAGGATCGGCGTCAGCCGATGGCGCGCATCCCCTTCGCGAACCGCTTCCAGTTGCGGACGTAGCTGGCCGCCGATTTCAGCAGCTTCTCCGCCGCCGCCTCGTCCAGGGTCCGCATCGCCTTGGCGGGACTGCCGACGATCAGCGCGTAGTCGGGGTACTCCTTGCCTTCGGTGACCAGCGCATTGGCGCCGACCAGGCAATGCTTCCCGATCCGGGCGCCGTTGAGCACCGTGGCGCCCATGCCGATCAGCGACCCGTCGCCGACCGTGCAGCCATGCAGGATGGCGTGATGGCCGACGGTGACGTCGCTGCCGATGGTGGTCGGGAATTTGGGGTCGGCATGCAGCATCGCACCTTCCTGGATGTTGGTGCGGGCACCGATGGTGATCGGTTCGTTGTCGCCGCGCAGCACCGCGCCGAACCAGATGCCGACATCCTCGCCGAGGATCACCTGGCCAATGACATGTGCATCCGGCGCCACCCAGAAGCGGCCTTCGCCAGGTGTTTCGGGAATCAGGTCGTCGAGGGCGTAGAGCGGCATGGTTGCTTCCTCTGCTTCGCGCCCATTCAGCCACCGCCGACGAAAACGCGCCAGAGCAGCGGCAGCAGCAGCGAGGTCGCGAGCGCATTGAACCCCATGGCAAGGCCCGCGAAGGCGCCGGCGGTCGCGTTCACCATCAGCGCGCGGGCGGTGCCGAGGCCGTGTGCCGCGGTGCCGATCGCGATCCCCCGTGCGCGCCAGTCCCGCACCCGCAACAGGTCCATCAGCAAGGGCCCGAAGGCCGCGCCCACGACGCCGGAGGCGAGCACGGTCGCGGCGGTGAGCGAGGGCAGGCCGCCCAAGCGTTCGGAGATACCCATGGCGACCGGCGTCGTCACCGACCGCGGCGCGACCGAGGCCACGATCTCCGGCGCCGCGCCGAGCGCCCAGGCGATGGCCGCCCCCGTCGCCGCCGCGAACAGCCCGCCGCAGGCGATCGCGAGAAGTGCCAGCGGCGCCGAGCGCCGCACTACCTGCCATTGCCGGTGCAGCGGCACCGCGAGTGCCACCACCGCCGGCCCGAGCAGGAAGTGCACGAACTGCGCGCCTTCGAAATAGGCGCGGTACTCGATGCCGGTCGCGAGCAGCAGGCATGCCAGGAGGATCACCGCGAACAGCACCGGATTGGCGAGCGGATGCCGCCCCAGGGCGGCGGAGAGCCGCTGCCCCGCAAGCCAGGCGAGCAGCGTCGCGGTCAGCGCCGCGAGCGGATCGCGCGCGAGATAGACCCAGATGGCGGCCAGGCCGTCGGGCGCCATCAACCGAGCCGCCGCAGCAGCGCCTGCGCGAGCAGGCCGGTGCCGGCGATGGCCGCGAAGGTGCCGCCGAGGATGGCGCAGGAGATCGGCGCCCATTCCCGCGCCAGCACCGGCAGGTAGACGACGACGCCGACCGCCGCCGGCACGAAGAGCAGCCCGAGATTGCCGAGCAGCGCATCGACGGTGGTGCCGAGCGGCGTGCCTTCCGCGTCCGTGCGGTCGCCGCGGAGCAGCAGCAGCAGGAACAGCAGCACCATGCCGATCACCGGTCCCGGCACCGGCAGGCCGAGGCCGCGCGCCGCGGCCTCCCCCAGCAACTGGCAGACGAGCAGGGTCGCGAGGGCGCCGATCATGCGAGGGAACTCCCGATGGATCGGCGAAGTCTTCCCCGCGCGGGTGGCCTCAGTCGAGCTGGAACCCGCCCTCGCGCACGATGCGGCCCCATTTCGCGATCTCGGATTCGAGTTTTGTGCGGAACTCGGCCGGGGTGGAGGCGACCGGCTCGCTGCCTTCGGCGGCGAGCCGCGCCGCGATCTCGGGGCCCGACAGGGCCTTCCGCATCTCCTCGCTCCAGCGCGCCAGGATCGGCTCCGGCAGGCGGGCGGGGGCGACGAGGCCGGTCCAGTTCATCGCCTCGAAATCCGGATAGCCCTGCTCGGCGACGGTCGGCACTTCGGGGAAGGCGCGGGCGCGGGTGGCGGAGGTGACCGCGATGGCGCGGACATCGCCCGATTCCAGCACGCCCTTCACCGAGATCGGATTGGCCGAATAGACATCGATGCGCCCGGCCAGCAGGTCGGTGATGACCGGGCCGGCGCCGCGATAGGGCACCTGGGTGATGTCGACGCCGGCCATGCGGTTCAGCACCTCGCCCGAGAGGTGCCCGACGGTGCCGTTGCCCGGATGCCCGGCGCTGAGCTGCCCCGGCCGCGCCCGCGCCGCGGCGAAGAGCGCGGCGAGCGAGGTCACCGGCGAGCGGCGCGCGACGACGACGATGTTCGGCTGCTGCGCGACCAGGCCGATCGGCGTGAAGTCGCGCAGCACGTCGTAGGGCATGGTCCGGTAGAGCGCCGGGTTGATCGCCAGGTTCGAGGTCTGGCCGAGGCCGATGGTGTGGCCGTCGGGCGCCGCTTTCGCGACGGTGTCGAGGCCGATATTGCCGCCCGCGCCCGGGCGGTTGTCGGCGACGATGGTCCAGCCGGTCGCGGCCGAGACGCGGGCGCCGATCTCGCGCGCCACCATGTCGGTGCCGCCGCCGGGCGGGAAGGGGACGATCAGGCGGATCGGCCGGTCCGGGAAGCCGGCCTGGGCACGGACGAGACGCGGCGCAGCGAGCGCCGCGGCGCCGGCGGCGAGCAGCAGGCGACGGTTCATGGTCGTGGTCCTCCGGCGTCAGCCGCGCTTCAGCGGCGTCAGGATGTCTTCGTTGTGCTGGCCGATGCTCGGCGGATCGAGGCGCTTCGACAAGCGCTCCTCCCCGAACTGGATCGGCAGGCCGGGGATGGTCAGCGTGCGGCCGTCGTTCAGCGTGACCGGCAGCAGCCCGCCGCTGGCCTTGAGATGCGGATCCTCGAACAGGTCCCAGGGCGTGTTGATGCGGGAGAAGGGCAGCCCTGCCTCCTCGCACATCGCTTCCAGCGCCGCCACGTCGTGCCGGGCAAGCAGCGCCGCGACGCGCGGGATCAGCGTCTCGCGATGCGCGGCGCGGTCATTGTTCGTGGCGTATTCGGGAACCGCGAGTTCCGGCGCGTCGAGGGCGCTGATGAAAATCTGCCATTGCCGGTCGGTGACGACGCCGATGAAGATCTGCACGCCATCGCGGCTGCCAAAGATGTCGTAGACGCCCCAGGCGCGGCGGCCGGCCGGCATCGGCTCCGGCGCGGTGCCGGAGATCGCCTGCTGCATCATCTGCGGCGACATCAGGAAGGCGGCGTTCTCGAACAGGCCGGATTGCAGGTGCTGGCCGCGTCCCGTCGTCTCCCGCTGGCGGAGTGCCCCCATCACCGCGATGGCGCCGAACATGCCGCCCATCATGTCGTTGACCGAGGCGCCGGCGCGCAGCGGCCGGCCGGGCGGCCCGGTCATGTAGGCAAGCCCGCTCATCATCTGCACCACCTCGTCGAGCGCGGTGCGCTTCTCGTAAGGGCCCGACAGGAACCCCTTGAGCGAGAGGTAGATCAGCCGCGGATTGCGGAGCGAGAGGGTGCCGTAGCCGAGGCCCTTCGCCTCCAGCCCGCCGGGGCGGAAATTCTCGATGACGACGTCGGCGGTGTCGACCAGGCGCATCAGCGTCTCGAGGTCGCCGGGATCATCGGTCGAGATCGTCACGCTCTTCTTGTTGCGGCCGAAGCTCGCGAAGAAGCCGAGGCCCGCGGATTGCAGGTGGCGCGTGTGGTCGCCCTTGCCCGGCGGTTCCACCTTGATCACCTCGGCACCGAGATCGGCGAGGATCAGGCCGCAGGTCGGCCCCATGACCATGTGGGAGAATTCGACGACGCGCACGCCGTCGAGCGGAAGCGGGTTCATGCTGTCGTCCCGTGGAGTTGAGATCACTGCGGCTGGATGCCGGCGGCGCGCAGCACGCCCTGCCAGCGATCCATCTCCGCCGCGACGTAGCGTTGCGCCTCGGCCGGCGGGTTGCCGAGGATGGTCTCGGCGCCGAGCTCGGTCAGGCGCTGGCGCAGCGCCGGCTCGGCGAGCACGCCGGCGATCGCGCGCTGCATCGCATCGATGACCGGCTGCGGCGTGCCGCGCGGCGCCAGCACGCCCTGCCAGACGCTGAAGCTGGCGGCGGGGAAGCCGGCCTCGCCGATCGTCGGCACCGCCGGCATCACGGCACTCCGCCGCGTCGAGGAGACCGCGAGCGCCCGCGCCTGGCCGGAGGTCGCGAGCGGGAAGGCAGTGATGCCGGCGTCGTAGAGCATCTCGAGCCGGCCGGCGATCAGGTCCTGCGCCGCCGGCGCGCTGCCGCGATAGGGCACTTCCTGCATCTGCAACCCGGCCGCCTGGAGGAACAGCAGGCTGACGAGCTGCAAGGCGCCGCCCGACCCGGACGTGGCATAGGTCAGCCCGTTCGGGCGCGCGCGGGCGAGTGCCACCAGCCCCGCGACGTCACGCGCTTCAAGCGTGTTCGGCACCAGCAGCACCATCGGGCTTTCGGCGATGATGCTGACCGGCACGAGGTCGACCGCCGGATCGTAGTCGAGCCGGACATAGAGGCTGCGGTTCACCGCGTGGCCGGTATTGGTGAACAGGAAGGTGGTGCCGTCGGGCGCGGATTTCGCGACTGCGGAGGCGCCGATGTTGCCGCCGGCGCCGGTCCGGTTCTCGACGACGACGCGCTGCGGCAGGCGCTGCGACAGCGCGTCCGACAGCACGCGGGCGATCACGTCGGTCGGGCCGCCCGCCGAATAGGGCAGGATCATGCGCACCGGCCGCGTCGGCCACTCAGCCGTCTGCGCACGGAGGCCAGGTGCGGCGAGGGCAAGGCCGGCGGCGAGGGCCGTGCGGCGATGGATCGGGTGCGGCATGGCGTCCTCACAATTATTCTGTACGACAGAATTAATTTCTGCTATATGGAATATATCTGTCGATCCCTTGGTGCGTCAACGTGCGAGCAGCCCATGCCGGACACACCCGCCCGCCGCCGTGGCCGCCCGGCCCGCGATGTCGCCCCTGCCCCGGCAGGCGCGGGGGTGGAGGCGGTCGACCGGGCGCTGTCGCTGCTGGAAGCCTTTGCCGACGGCACGCCGCGCCTGACGCTCGCGGCGCTCGCGGCCCGGACCGGGCTCTATCCCAGCACGGTGCTGCGGCTCGCCGCCTCGCTCGACCGCTTCGGCCACCTGCACCGGGACGGGGACGGGCGGTTCCGGCTGGGGCCGACGCCGCTCCGCCTCGGCGTTCTCTACCGCCGCGGCTTCGAACTGGCGGGGGAGGTGCGGCCGGCGCTCGCGCGCCTGGTCGAGCGCAGCGGGGAGACCGCGGCCTTCTATGTGCGGGAGGGCAACCACCGCATCTGCCTCTACCGCGCCGACGCGCCGCGGCTGATCCGCCCGTTCCTGGAGGAAGGTGCTGCGCTGCCGCTCGACCGCGGCGCCAGCGCGCATGTGCTGATGGCGCATGCGGGGGCGGAGGGCGCGCGCTTCGATGCGATCCGCGCCGGCGGCGCCTCGATCTCGCGCGGCGAACGCGATCCGGAGACGGCGGCGGTGGCGGCGCCGGTCTTCGGCCGGGGCGTCTGTCTTGGGGCGCTCAACGTGACGGTGCCGCAGAGCCGCTTCGACGAGGAGGCTTGCGCGCGTCTCTCCGCGGTGGTCCTGGAGGAAGCGCGGGCGCTGTCCCGCCGGCTCGGAGGGGTGTGACGCGCGATGCGCCAGGGTCTTGTCGTGAAATCGGGCGGCGCCGCGGCGATGCCGGAATGGCGTGCCGCCTTCGCCGAGCTGGCGCCGGCGCTCGATGTCCATGGCTGGGACGATCCGGCGCTCGATCCCGCCGCGGTCGATTACGCGCTGGTCTGGGATCCGCAGCCGGGCGGGCTCGCACGCTTCCCGAACCTGAAGGTGATCTTCGGCTCCGGCGCCGGCGTCGACCTCATCACCGCCGATCCGGCGCTGCCGCGGCATCTGCCGCTGGTGCGCATGGGGGTCGAGGGCGCCGCGCAGCGCATGGGCGAATATGTCTGCTGGGCGGCGCTGTCGCTGTTGCGCGGCACGCGGCGGCTGACGCTCGCCCAGTCCGAGGCGCGCTGGGACTATTTCGAACCGGCCGCGACGGCGCGGGAGACGGTGGTCGGAATCATGGGCCTCGGCGTCATGGGCGCCCGGACGGCCGCGATGCTGCAGGCGCTCGGCTTCCCGGTGATCGGCTGGTCGCGCACGAAGAAGGCGTTGCCGGGGGTCGAGAGCTTCGCCGGCGACGCGGCGCGCGACGCCTTCCTGGCGCAAGCCGACATCCTGGTGGTGCTGCTGCCGGCGACGCCGGCGACGGAGCGCCTGATCGCGGCACCGCTGCTCGATCGGGTGAAGCAAGGCGCCGGCCTGATCCATGCCGGCCGCGGCAGCCAGGCGGTGGTGGCCGACGTGCTGGCCGCCCTCGATTCCGGCCGGCTCGGCGGCGCCGTCATCGACGTGTTCGAGCAGGAGCCATTGCCCGCCGACAGCCCGCTCTGGCACCATCCCAAGGTGACGGTGACGCCGCACGTCGCGAGCCTGCCGAGCCGGCGGGAACGCGCTGGCCATGTCGCCGCCTGCATCGCGGCCTTCGCCCGCGGCGAAGCGCTGCCGAACCTCTACGACCACGATCGGGGCTATTGAGCGTCCGATGATCGGAGGGCCGAATGGCCCGGAGGTCTGAATCGGTCGCTCCACTTAACAAGGTGACGCTCTTGCCTGGCCCGGCGCGCGGGCCATGTCGGGCGCCATGGAAGAGCGTGTCTCCACGCCCGACTACGCGCCGCCGGCCCGGCTGATCCCCGCGCTTCGCGCCGCCCATGCCGGGGAGGCGGCCTGCGCGTCGCTCTGCCGCGGCATCCTGGCCGTCGCCGGCGACGCCGCCGCGATCGACGCCGCCCGCCGCCAGCGCCGCGCGGCGGAGGAGCACCTGGCGGTGCTGGAGACCATGCTGCCGCACCGGGCGCGAAGCCGGCTGCTGCCGCTCTGCCGCGGCGCCGCCTGGCTGGCCGGCGCCGCCTCGGGCAACAGCGCCGCCGCCGCCCGCGCCGCGGTGGCAGCGGTGCTCGACCGCCGCTACCGCGAGGCCGCCGCCACGCTCCATGGCGAGGATGCCGCGCTGGGTGCCTTGCTGGAGCATTGCCGGGAGGAAGCGGCCGCCTGCGGCAGGCCGGGTGCCGATGCCGTGCCGGGGCCGCGGGCGCGGCTGATCGGCGGCGGCATCGCGTTCGCCACGATGCTGGCACGCCTTCTCTGACCCGGCTGCGTCACCGGAACACCAGCCCCGGCAGGGACAGCGTGACCGCGGGGACGTAGGTCACGATCATCAGGCAGGCGAAGATGACCGCGATGAAGACCAGCAGCGGCCGCATCATCCGGTCGATGCCGATCCCCGCCACCTGCGCCGCGGCAAAGAGGTTGACGCCGAAGGGCGGCGTGATCATGCCGAGCGCGAGGTTCACCACCATGATGGTGCCGAAATGCACCCCGTCGATGCCGATCCGCCCGGCCGCCTCGGCCAGGATCGGGCCGAGCACGATGATGCTGGCGCTCGTCTCCACGAACATGCCGACGACGAAGAGGAACAGGTTGACCGCGATCAGGTAGGCGGCCGGCGCATCGAAGGTGGTCGCCAGCCATTCCGCCGCCCGGTCCGGCACGCCCTGCCGGTTCAGCAGGTAGGAGAACATCGCCGCGCAGGCGATGATGAACATGATCACCGCGCTGCTGATCGCCGACTTCCGGAAGATCGGATACAGGTCGCGCGGGGTCAGTTCCCGGTGCGCCACCATGCCGACCAGGATGGCGTAGAAGACGGCGATGACGCTCGCTTCCGTCGGCGTCGTCACGCCGCCATAGATGCCGCCCAGCACCACGACCGGCATCAGCAGCGCGAAGCCTGCCTGGCGCAGCGCGACGCCGAAGGGCAGCCGGCCCTCGCCGTCGCGCTTCCCCCAGCCGCGGATGCGGCACCAGACCAGCACCGTCGCGATCAGCGCGCCGCCGATCAGCAGGCCCGGCCCGAAGCCCGCGATGAAGAGCTCCGGGATCGAGGTCTGGGTGGTGACCCCGTAGAGGATCATCGGGATCGAGGGCGGGATGATGACGCCGAGCTCCGCCGCCGTCGCCTGCAGCGCCGCCGCGAAGCCGACCGGATAGCCGTGGCGGATCAGCGCCGGGATCATGATCGAGCCGATCGCGAAGGTGGTCGCGACCGAGGAGCCGCTGATCGCGGCGAAGATCATGCAGGTCACGATGCAGGTCGCCGGCAGCCCGCCCTGCACGCCGCCCACGATCGACTTCGCGAACTCGACCAGCCGGCGGGAGATGCCGCCGACATCCATCAGGTTGCCGGCCAGGATGAAGAAGGGAATCGCCGCCAGCGGGAACTTGTCGAGCGCCACGTAGATCTGCTGCGCGGCGACGATCTGGGGGAAGCGGGTGAACCATTCGATGCCGGCGACCGATGCGACGCCGATCGCGACGGCGACCGGGACGCTGGCCGCGAACAGCACCAGCATGATGGTCGCCATCACGCCGGTCATACCGCTGCTTCCAACTCTTCGGAGCGGCGGTCGAGGAACTGCGCGACGGCGCCGATGATCGCGAAGCCGGCACCCACCGGGATCGCCGCATAGCCCCAGGCGATAGAGACCTCGAGCCCCGCCATCTCCTGCAGGCTCACCCGCTCCGCCATGGTCCAGCCGAACCAGACCAGCACCGCCATCAGCGACAGGCTCATCGCGAGCGTCGCCGCTTCCAGCCCGCGCCGCAGCGGCCGCGGCGCCAGGCGATGGGCGATGTCGATCGAGACCAGCGCGCCGGTGCGGATCGCGGCGGCCAGGCCGAGCATCGCCATCCAGATCAGCGCCGTCCGCACCAGCGCCTCCGACCAGGCGGCCGGCGTCTCGGTCGCGAAGCGGGCGATCACCTGCCAGAGCCCGGCGAGTGCCGCGATGGCCAGCGCCGCGCAGGCGAGCGCGGTCGCGACCGCGCTCGCCACGCGGTCGAGGGCGAGGGCCGCCGGCGCGAGCCGGGGGCCGCCGGCGGCGAGCGCCAGCGTGGCCAGCACGGCGCCGGCCAGGATCCAGACCAGAGGCGACATCTATTGCGCCGGCTGCCAGTCCCGGATGCGGCGCAGCAGCGCGCCGTCCAGCTCCCGCTCATATTGCGCGAAGGCGGCGGCGAGGGCGGTCTGGAAGCGGCTGCGGTCGACCTCGGTCGTCACCGTCATGCCGCGGCGGCGCAGCTCCTCGACGCCGGTGTTCTCATCGGCCGTCACCCGCTCGCGGTTGGCGCGCTGGGCGGCGCGCGCCGCGTCCTGGAAGGCGGCGCGGTCGGCAGCCGAGAGGCGTTGCAGCATGGCCGGATTGCAGATCAGCAGCGCCGGCGAATAGACGTGCCCGGTCAGCGTCAGGAAGCGCTGCACCTGGTTCAGGTTGTTGGCGACGATCACCGGGATCGGATTCTCCTGCCCGTCGACCGTGCCCTGCTGCAGCGCCGGCACCAGTTCGGAGAAGGCCATCGGCGTCGGCAGCGCGCCGAGCGCGCGGAAGGCGCGCATATGCACCTGGTTCTCCATGGTCCGGACCTTGAGGCCGCGGATATCCTCCGGCACCGCCACCGCATGACGCGAATTGGTCAGGTGCCGGAAGCCGTTCTCGAGCCAGATCACGCCGGCAAGGCCGCGCGGCGTGAACTGCGTCAGCAACTGCTGCCCGATCTCGGAATCGAGCACGCCGCGCGCATGCGCATAGTCGCGGAACAGGAAGGGCACGTCGACGACGCGCACCGCGGGCACGAAGTTGCCGACCGGGCCGGTCGAGGTGATGGTGCAGTCGAGGGTGCCGATCTGCACGCTCTCGACCATCTCCCGCTCGTTGTCGTTGCGCTGGATGGTGACGCTGAGGCGCCCGCCGGTCGCCCGCTCCAGCGCCTCGCGGAAGGCGACGGCGCCGGCGCCGTAGTGGCTCTGCAGCGGCAGCGGGTGCTGCACGGTGATCGCGGTCTGCGCCAGCGCGGGGCCGGCGGCGATGCCGGCGGCCAGCAGGGCGGCGGCCGCGAGGCGTCGGGTGATCGGCATGATGGTCGTTGTCCTTCCCTGTTCGTCGTCAGTCGGCGGTGATGCGCGCCTCGCGTGCGATCGTCTGCCAGCGCGCGGCGCTGGCCGCGACCCAGGCGTCGTTCTCCGCCCGCGGCACCGCCAGCGGCTCCACGAAGGCCGTCCGGAGCCGCTCGGAGGTTTCCGGCGTGCGGGTGCGTTCCAGCGCCTCGGTCAGTCGCGCCACGATCGGCGCCGCGGTCCGCTTCGGCACCGCGAGGTTGAACCAGATGCCCAACTCGTAGCCCGCAAGCCCGGCTTCCTGCATCGTCGGCACGTCCGGCAGCGCCCCGACCCGGCGCGCGGTCGTGACCGCGAGCGGGCGGAAGCTGCCGGCGCGGATCTGCGCGGTCGAGGTCGCGGTGGTGTCGAAGCCGAAATCCACTTCCTTCGCGAGCAGCGCCGCGACCAGCGGCGAGGAGCCGCGATAGGGCACGTGGACCGCGTCGAGCCCCGCCATCTTCAGGAACACGATGGCCGAAAGGTGGGAGGAGGAGCCGTTGCCGACCGAGCCATAGGTCATCGACTTCCGCTTCGCCTCCTCGATGAAGGCGCGAAGGCTGGTCGCCTCGACCCGGCCGGGGATGACCGAGAGGATGTTCGCGACCTCTCCGATCGAGCCGAGACTGGTGAAATCGCGCACCGCATCGACGCCGGTATTGGCGTAGAGGATCGGGTTGACGCCGAACAGGGCGGTGGTGCCGAACAGGATGGTGTGGCCATCGGCTTCCGCCTGGGCAGCGGCCAGCGTGCCGATATTGCCGCCGGCGCCGGCCCGGTTCTCGACGACGACCGTCTGGCCGAGCTCGCGCGAGAGCGGCTCCGCCACGATGCGGCCGACGATGTCGTTCACGCCGCCCGGCGGGTAGGTGACGATCATGCGGATCGGCCGGGTCGGCTGCCAGCCCTGGGCGTGCAGCGCGGGCGCGGCCAGCAGGCTGCCGATGCCGGCAAGCGCGGCGCGGCGCGTGGCCACGAAATTCCGGGTCATCCTGGGCTCCTCGGGCTGTTGCCTTGGGGAGTAGCGCGGCCTTGCCAGGCCGGCAACGGCTTCCCGGAGCCCATGCGGGCGTTCAGCGCAGTGCCAGCATGGCGACGGTGCCGATCAGCAGCACGGCGGCAAGCGAGGGCAGCAGCAGCCGCCAGAGTTGCGGCGGCCGGGTGCCGTCGGCGAGCAGGCCGCAGATCAGGGCCGCGACCGCGAAGCTCATCCCCGCACCCGCGGCGCCGGCGAAGTTGTGCAGCGCCGGCGCCAGCAACGGCGGCAGCCCCGCATGCGCGCCGAGCGCCGCCTGCACCGGCATCAGCGCCGCGTTCGAGCCGACATTGCTGCCGGTCGCGATCCCCGCCGCCAGCCCGAGCGGCACGATCGCATAGGGCGCGAGCGGCCCGAGCGCCCCTGCCGCCGCTTCCGCCAGCGCCGCGGTCGCGCCGCTGCCGGCCAGCCAGCGGGCCAGCAGCACGTAGAGCAGCAGCGCGAGCGCCGGCCGCGGCGCCCGTCGCGCGGCGGCGCGAAGCCGCGTCCCGGCATCGCGCCGCGCCGCCAGGAGCGCGAGCGCGACGCACCACAGCACCACCGCCACATGCGTCAGCGGAAAGGCCGGCAGCCCGGGATAGGGATCGAAGGCCGGCGGATTCGGCACCGCCCGCGCCGCGAGCAATGCCGCGGTCAGCAGCAGATAGGGGAAGGCGGCCGCCAGCGCCCGGCCGCGCGCGCCCGCATCCCGCGGCGGATCGAGCCGCCACAGCACCACCACCAGCGGCAGCCCGGTCGCGAGGATGCCGAGCACCTCGAAGGGCAGCAGCCAATGCCCGCCGACCAGCAGAGCCGCGACCACGGCGAGGATCGCCGCCTGCGCCCGCTTCTCCGCGGCCGGCACCGCGATGCCGGCCTGGCCGCAGAGCCGCCACAGCACCGGCCCGAGCGCCAGCAGCCAGGCGGCATTGGGCAGCGACGCGAGGCGTGCCAGATCCTGCACCGGCAGCCCGACCAGCGCGGCACCGAGCAGCGTCCCGGGCCCGAGCCCGCCCCAGGGCACGAGGCAGAGCGAGAGCAGCGCCATCGCGCCGGCGACCGCGCCGCCGATCCCCATCGCTCGCAGGGAAGCAAGGGCGAAGACCGCGCCGACCGCGAAGCCGGTGACGCTCTCCATGAAGGCACCCATCAGCAGGGTGGCGGCGAAGATGCGGCGCGGCTCCGGCGCCGCGCCGGCCGCCGAGGCCGGGGCGACCGCGGCATGGAACAGCAGCCCGCCGGTCATCACCCCGATCGGCTGCATCGCGAGGTAGAGGCCGCGCAGCGCCTCGCCGGCCAGGAACGCCGCGCCGTCCTGGCCGGCGGGCAGCGAGACCAGTGCGGCCGGCACCGAAGCGGCCAGCGCCGCCGTCACCGCACCGACCGGCCCTGCCCGGCCCGACAGCAGCAGTCCGACGAGGAGGGCGAGCGGTGCCGCCTGCAGCAGCAGGATCATCGCGGCCGCCGCGCTTCGGCGACCGAGATCGCGACTGCGCCGGCCAGGATCACCGCCGCCCCGGCCCAGGCCGCGGCATCCGGCACGTCCCCGAACAGCAGCCAGCCGAAGCCCGCGACCACCGGCAGCCGCAGGTACTGGAAGGGCGCGACGGCGGAGGCCTCGCCGGCGCGGAACGCCTCGGTCATCAGCCACAGGATGCCGGGCGTGAAGCCCGCGAAGGCCGCGAGGATCAGCAGTTCGCCGAAGCCGATCGGGCGCCAGAAGGCGATCGCGAAGGGAATGGCGACGAGCGTCGTCACGCTGCCGACCCAGGCGATGATGGTGGGCGTCGCATCGGTCCGGGTCAGCGCGCGCGAGGTCAGGGTGATCCCGCACCAGCAGAGCGCCGCGGCGAGCGCGACCGCCGCACCCAAGAAGGAGATCTCGGCGCCGGGGCGCAGCATGATCGCGACGCCGAGCAGGCCGGCGAGCGTTCCCGCCCAGCGCGCCGGGCCGACCCGCTCGCCGAGCAGCGGTCCGGCCGCCAGCGTCGAGAACATGACGTTGGTGAAGGACAGCACCGTCGCGGTCGCGAGGTCGAGCAGCGCGAAGGAGAGGAAGTAGAGGCCCCAGGTGCTGACGCTCGCGATGCCGCGCGCCAGGTGCAGCAGCGGTCGGCGGGTGCGGAACACCGCCGCGCCGCCGGCCGCCATCGCCGGCAGCACCCACAGAAGCTGCCCGAGCGAGCGCGCCAGCAGCTGCGTCGTGGTCGGGACGCCGCGCTCGTTCATCCAGCGCACGAACAGCGCCTCGACCGCGAACAGCAGCGCGCCCGCCGCCATCAGCACCGCCCCGCGTAGATTGCCCGGCAGCGCCGCGAAGCGCGCCGTCGGCACCGTCATCGCGCCGGGATCACGAGAGCGTCGCGAGCAGCCCGGCGAACAGCCTGGCGCGCGGCACCAGGGAAGCAATTTCGATATGCTCCTCGAGCGTGTGCATCATCGCCCCGGAGACGCCGAGCCCGTCCAGCGTCGGGATGCCCATCGCGCCGGTGAAGTTGCCGTCCGAGCCGCCGCCCGAGCTCTGATGCGCGATGTCGAAGCCGATCGCGTTCGCGACGTAGCGCGCCTGTTCGTAGAGCTTCATGACCCTGGCATCCGGCTCCCACACCGGGCGCGTCACGCCGCGGGTCACCTCGAGCTGCACGTCGTTGGCCGAGGCGCGGAGGCCGAGCATGCGGGCGACGCCGTCATCGAGGTCCTGCTGGCGCTTGGCCATCGAGAGCGCCTCGGCCTCGCAGGTGGTGGTCACGCAATTGACCCATTGCCCGCCATGCACGACGCCGACCGAGAAGGTGCAATCCTCCGTCGTCATCGCCTCGACCGCCAGGACCTGGCGGCACATCTCGCGGATCGCGCTGCGCCCTTCGGACAGGCGGGCGCCGGCATGGCTCGGCCGGCCGGTGGTCCTGAGGTTGAAGCGGGCGATCGCGTAGCGGCCGGTGACGACGCCGCCATCCGGCCGCGCCGGCTCCGGCACCAGGACGAAGCGGTGCCGCGCCGCCTCGGCCTCGATCAGGTCGCGGGCCGAGGGGCTGCCGATCTCCTCGTCCGGCGTCAGCAGCACGGTGACGGGCAGCGGCGTCGGCTGGCCCGCGCGCAGCAGCTGGCGGATCGCCTCCACCGCGATGTAGGTGCCGCCCTTCATGTCGCAGATGCCGGGCCCGTAGCAGAGCCCGCCCTCGCGCCGGATCGGCAGTTTTTCCAATGTGCCGATCGGATGCACGGTGTCGAGATGCGCCAGCACCAGGATGCCCGGCGCGCCGTCGCCGGCGGGATGCGGGAAGCGGGCGCGCACGCAATCGCCGAGGCCCATGCGGCCCGGGATGCGCTCCACCCGGGCGCCGAGCAGCGCCAGGTCGCGGGCGGCGAGCGCCATCATCCGGTTGACCGCCTCGGCATCGAAGGTCGGGCTCTCGCAGGCGACCCAGCGCGTCAGGCCGTCCAGGATCTCATCGGCATCGAAGGGCAGGGCGATGGCGGCGGCATGCGTCATGGGCTTCGGTCCTGAACGTCCGGGCGGCAGCCTGGGCGGAGGCGGGGCGGGCGGCAAGGGGGCCTGGGAGAGCGGGCCTGACCGAGGCAGGATGAGCGTCCGATGACCGGAGGGGTCCGACGTATACGTCGGACGGCCCGGAGGTCTGAATCGGACGCTCGACTTAGAAGATGTCCAGCCGGAGTGCCGCCATGCGCATCCTCGTCGCCAATGCCAATACGACGGAGGCGATCACCGAAGCCTGCGCCGCCTCCGCCCGCCGCGCCGCGTCGCCGGGGACGGAGATCCTCGCCGCCACCCCGCGCTTCGGTCCGGCGGTGATCAGCAGCCGGGTCGAGAACGCGATCGCCGGGCACGCGCTGCTCGAGGTACTGGCCCGGCATGCGGGCCACGTCGATGCGGTGGTGCTCGCGGTCTCGCACGACACCGCGCTGGAAGCGGCGCGGCAGATGATGCCCTGTCCGGTGGTCGGCATGACGGAGGCCGCCTGCCTCACCGCCTGCATGCTGGGCGGGCGCTTCGGCCTGGTCACCTTCGGCAATGTCGAGACCTATCGCGAGCTGATCGCGCGGCATGGCCTGGCCGGTCGCCTGGCCGGGCTCGGATCGATCGACGTGCCGGCGCCGGAGGCGGTGCGCGATCCCGAAGGCGTCGCCGCGCGGCTGCTGCCGGCGATCGAGAGGCTGGCGGCCGACGGTGCCGATTCCGTGATCCTCGGCGGCGCGGCGCTCGCGGGCTTCGACGAAAGATTGAAGGACCGCGCGGTGCTGCCGCTGCTGGACGGCGTTGCCTCGGCGACCCGGATGGCGGAGATGCTGGTGCGCGCGGCGCTGCCCAAGCCGCGCACCGGCAGCTTCGCGGCGCCCGCGGGCCGCTCGGTCGCGGGCGTCGACCCGGCGCTCGCCGCGCTGCTCGGAGGATGACGGACCATGCGCCTCGATGACGGACGCGAAAGCGGCAATGTGGAGGACCGGCGCGGCGGTGGTCGCTTCGGTGGCGGCGGCGGGCGGATCGCGGTCGGCGGATTAGGCGGCGTCGCGATCCTGCTGATCGCGCTGTTCCTCGGCGTCGATCCCTCGGTGCTGCTGCAGGGCGGCGGAGGCGCGCCGCCGCAGCAGCAGACCACCCAGCAGGGCGCCGCGCCCCGTGGCGACGATCCCGGTCGCCGCTTCGCCTCCCGCGTGCTGGCCGAGACCGAGGATGTCTGGCGCGACGTCTTCACCCGCGCCGGGCGGCAGTATCGCGACCCGGTGCTGGTGCTGTTCAGCGGTGCTGCGCAGACCGGCTGCGGCTTCGCGGAGGCGACGGTCGGGCCGTTCTACTGCCCGGGCGACCAGCGGCTCTACATCGACCTCGATTTCCTGGCGGAGATGCAGCGCCGGCTCGGCGCGCCGGGCGACTTCGCCGCCGCCTACGTCATCGCGCACGAGGTCGGGCACCACGTGCAGAACCTGATCGGCGTGCTGTCCCGCGTCGACCAGCTCCGCCGCGGCATGAGCGAGGCGGACAGCAATGCCTTGCAGGTCCGGGTGGAGCTGCAGGCCGATTGCCTGGCCGGCGTCTGGGCGCGCCGCGCCCAGGATGCGCGGCAGATCCTGGAGAGCGGCGACGTGGAGGAAGCGCTCGGCGCCGCGGCCGCGGTCGGCGACGACCGCCTGCAGCGCCGCGCCCGCGGCACCGTGGTGCCGGAAAGCTTCACCCACGGCACCTCCGAACAGCGGGTGCGCTGGTTCCGGCGCGGGATCGAGAGCGGCGACATCGCCGGCTGCGACACCTTCTCGGGCCGCATCTGATGCCGAAGGTTACCGTCGCGCGGCTGTGGTTCGAAGGCAATTCCTTCTCGCCGGCGCCGACCGCGCGCTCGGCCTTCGAAAGCCGCGAATGGGTGGCGGGGGATGCCGCACTCGCGCGCTATCGCGGCACCGCGACCGAGCTCGGCGCCGTCGCCTCCTTCCTCGCCGCGCGGCCCGGCTGGCAGGCGAGCGTGCTGCGCTGCGCCTCCGCCCAGCCCGGCGGCCCGATGACCACGGAGGCGCTGGCCGCCTGGCGGGAGGAGGTGGAGGCGGGGCTCGCCGGCGGCGGCTTCGACGGCGTCTACCTCTCGCTGCACGGCGCCTGCGTGGCGGAGAGCGAGCCGGAGGCGGACCGCACCACCATCGCCCGCATCCGCGCGGTGATCGGCGCCGCGGTGCCGCTGGTCGCGAGCTTCGACTTCCACGGCAACATCCCGGCCGAGCTGCCGGCATTGCTCGACGGCGCCGCGGTCTACCGCACCTATCCGCATGTCGACATGGATCGCGCGGCGCTGCGGGCGCTCGCGCAGCTCGAACGGCTGCTCGGCGGCGCGCCGCAGGCCTTCGGCCACGTCGCCAAGCGGCCGATGGTTCTGCACAGTTTTCACATGCGCGATGCCGGCGGCCCGATGGCCGAGGTCTGGGCGGAGGCGGCGCAGCTCGAAGGCGGTGCCGTGCTCGATGCCAGCCCCTTCGGCGGCTTCGCCTGGGGCGACACGCCCTCGGCCGGCCCGTCCGGCATGGCCTGGGCGACCGATGCCGCCGCCGCCGAGGACGCCGCGGAGCGCATCGCGGAGGCGATCGCCGCCCGTGCCGCCCGCTTCGTGGTCGCGCTGCCGGACCCGGAAGCGGCGCTTGCCGCGGCGCTGGCCGCGCCGCCCGGCCTGTCGGCCTTGCTCGACCCTGCCGACAACCCGCTGTCGGGCGGCATCGCCGATACGCCGGCCTTGCTCCGCACCCTGGTCGCGGCGCGGCCCGAGGTGCCGACCGTCTTCGCTTTCCTGCACGATGCCGCAGCGGTCGCCGCGGCGCGGGAAGCCGGCATCGGCGCCACGCTGGCGCGGCCGCTCGCCGCGCAGGTGACGGAGGATTTCGGCGCGCCGGTCGAGGGTGACTGGGTGGTGGAGCGGCTGACCGACGGCCGCTTCGTCAATACCGGCCCGATGGAGCGCGGCGCCCCCGTCGATCTCGGCGCGACGGCGGTGCTGCGCCGCGGCCCGCTTCGGATCATCGTGACGGCGCGCAAGGAAGCCGCCGTCGATCCGGCCTTCTTCGCGCTGCATGGCATCGATCTCGGCGCGACGCGGCTCTTGGCCAACAAGGCCAAGAACCACTTCCGCGCCGCCTTCGCGCCGCTCTGCGCGGCCATCACCGAATGCGACTGCCCAGGCCCCGCCGCACTCGACCTCGCGGCGCTGCCCTTCCGGCACGTGCCGGCGGAATGGCGGAGCCCGGCGGCGGCATGAGTCGCGGCCGTCAATCCGGCGGCAAGGTCTCCGCCGGATCGAGATGGGCGACGCCAAGGGGCGCGAAATGCCGCCCGTTTCGCGTCAGCAGCACCAGCCCGTGGACGCGGACGGTCGCTGCGATGGCGACATCGGCGAAGCCCGGATGGCGCCCCGCCGCCATCGCGTGATCGGACAAAGCGCCGGCATCGCGGCCGACCTCCGCGTCGAGCGGCAGCACCCGGTCCGCGGCCGTCGCCAGAACGCGGTCGAGCCATCGCGTCAGGTTCCCTGCCCGCTCGGTCGCGCCGCCCCTGCGAAGCTTGCGGATGCCCTGCTCGATCTCGGCGATCGTCACCGCGGACAAATAGAGGCTGTCGCCGTGACGACGGAGCCAATCGGCGAGGCTGGGGTCCAGCCCTGTCCGCCCCGGTGCCAGCATCGACAGCACCGAGGTGTCGAGCAGGTATCCCTTGCTCAAAGATCGACGTCGCGCAGCGGCGTCGGATCACGCTCGATGCTCATGTCATCGGGGAAGGTCAGCAGAAGATCGACGAAGGAGGGCGCGTCCTCGGGATAAAGCCTTCGCGCCGCAGCGACCGGGACGACGACGGCCGCAGGCCGCCCATGCCGGGTGATGGTCGTCGGATAGCCGCGCTCCGCGGCGTCGACCAACGCCGAGAACTTCGCCTTGGCATCGCGGATCTGGATGGTTTCCATCAAGCGGTCCAAAATGACTACAGGAGGTCATATTGGGCCTTTGACCCCCATCCTTCAAGACGCGCCTCAGTCGAGCGTCGCGCCGGAGACCCGCACCACCTCCCGCCACTTCACGTTCTCTTCCTCGATGTAGCGCTGGAAGGCCTCGGGGCCGAGCGGGCGCGGCTCGCTGCCGATCTCGCGGAGCTTGGCCTGGATCGCCGGCTCCGCGCAGGCTTCCTGGATCAGCGTGGAGAGGCGGTCGACCTGCGGGCGCGGCATGCGGGCGGGAGCCTGCACGCCGAACCAGGCGACCGCCTCGAAATCCGGCACGCCGGCTTCGACCACGGTCGGCGCATCGGGCACCGGGAACCAGCGTCCGCGGGAGGTGACGGCGAGCAGCCGCACCCGGCCTTCGCGGATATGCGGCAGGTAGGCCGGCAGGTTGTCGACCGCGACCTGCAGGCGCCCGGCCAGCAGCTCCGGGATCACGCCGCCGGTGCCGCGGAACGGGATGTGCAGCAGGTCGATCCCGGCCCGCGACTTCAGCAGCTCGGCGCAGAGATGGCCGGAGGTGCCGTTGCCCGGCGTGCCGTAGCCGAGCGCGCCCGGATCGCGCTTGGCCAGCGCGATCAGCTCCGCCAGCGTGCGCGCCGGCACCTCCGCATTCACCATGATGCCGTTGGCGACCTGGTTGACGAGGGCGACCGCCTGCAGCTCGTCCTGCCGGAACGGCATGCGGCGATAGAGGAACTGGTTGATGCTGGCGGTGCCGATCGTCGCCATCAGCAGCGTGTGCCCATCATCGGATCGCACGACCAGCTCGGCGCCGATATTGCCGCCGGCGCCGGCGCGGTTGTCGACGATCATCGGCTGGCCGAGGGTTTGCGAAAGCCGCTCGGCCAGCACCCGGGCGGTGACGTCGGTGGCGCCGCCGCCCTGGAACGGCACGACCAGGCGCACCGGGCGGTTCGGCCAGGCGGGCTGCGCGCGCAGCGCGGCAGGGGCGGCGAGCAGCGGCAACGCGCCGAGGAGGGCGCGGCGGGCGATGGTCATGGCAGGCTCCGGAACCGTATGGGAGGCGGCCTAGCCTGGAGCCGGGCGGCCGGCAACCTTCGATCGGTTACTCGATGCGCGCGCCGGAGCGGCGCACCACCTCCGCCCATTTCGCCTGCTCGGCGCGGAGGAAGGCGTCGAAGGCTGCGGGCGTGGTGCCGCCATCCGGCGTCAGGCCGGGCGGATCGGCGCCGAGCTCCGTCATCCGCCTGCGGAAATCGGCCTCCAGCGCCACCGCGTTCAGCGCCTCGCCGAGGCGGTTCACGATCGGCCGTGGCGTCGCCGCCGGCGCCAGCACGCCGAACCAGGCCGTCGCCTCGAACCCCGCGGCACCAGCCTCGTCGAGCGTCGGCAGGTCCGGCAAGGCCGGCGAGCGCGCCTTCGATGTCACGCCGAGGCCGCGGATCCGGCCCTCGCGGATGAAGGGCAAGGCGGAGGGGATGTTGTCCATGCCGACATCGACGCGGCCGGCGACCAGCTCGGTCAGCATCGGCGCCGAGCCGCGATAGGGCACGTGCTGCATCCGCATCCCGGTCATCATGTTGAGCAGCTCGATGCAGATATGCGGGCTGGTGCCGATGCCGGCGGTGCCGTAGTTGAGCCCGCCCTGGCGCGCCCCGGCCAGCGCGATCAACTCCTGCAGCGTTCGCGCCGGGCAGTCATTCGCCGCCATCAGCACGTTCGGCACCTGGATCAGCAATGCGACCGCCGCCAGGTCCTGCGGCCGATAGGGCATGCGCGCGCCATACAGGCCGAAATTGATCGCCCCGGTGCCGATCGTGGTCAGCAGCAGGGTGTGGCCGTCGGCCTCGCCGCGGGCGACGAACTCGCCGGCGAGGTTGCCGCCGGCGCCCGGCCGGTTCTCCACCACCACCTGGCACCGAGCCGCTGGCCGAGCTTCTCGGCGGCCAGCCGGCCCACCAGGTCGGTGGTGCCGGCGGGCGTGAAGGGGATGATCAGGCGGATCGGCCGCGTCGGGAATGCCTGGGCGCGGGCGATCGCCGGTGCCGCAAGGCCGGCGGCGAGGATCAGGCGGCGGGTCGGGCGCATGGCGTCACTCCACCCGCACGTCGGCGCGACGCACCACCTCGCCCCATTTCCCGATCTCGGCCTCGACGAAGCGGGCGAAGGTCTCGGGGGAGGTGCCGCCATCCGGCGTCAGGTCGGGCGTCATGCCGCCGAGCTCGGCCAGGCGCCGCGCCGTCTCGGCTTCCTTGATGACGGCGTTCAGCTCGGTCGACAGGCGGTCGATGACGGGGCGGGGCGTGCGTGCCGGCGCCTGCAACCCGAACCAGGCGGTCGCCTCGACGCCCGGGAAGCCGGCCTCCGCCGTCGTCGGCACCTCGGGCAGCGCCGGGCTCCGGGTCGCGGTCGTCATCGCGAGCGGGCGCAGGCGTCCTTCGCGCAGGTGGCCGATGACCGAAGGCAGGTTGTCGACCGCGACCTCGACCCGGCCGGTGATCACCTCCTGCATCATCGGCCCGGCGCCGCGGAAGGGCACGTGGGTCATGTCGATCCCGGCCTCCAGCTTCAGCAGCTCGCCGGTCATGTGCAGCGAGGTGCCGATGCCGGAGGAGCCGATGTTGAGCTGCCCCGGCCGCGCCTTCACATAGGTCACCAGCTCGGCGAGTGTGCGGACCGGCAGCGCATTGGTGACGAAGATCGCGTTCGGCACCCGCAGCAGCAGGCCGATGCTCGCGAGGTCCTCGGGCTTGTAGGGCATGCGGGCGCCGTACAGCGAATAGTTGATGGCGCTGCTGCTGATCGTGCACATCAGCAGCGTGTAGCCATCGGGCTCCGCCTTCGCGACCGCATCGGTGCCGACATTGCCGCCGGCGCCGGGCCGGTTCTCGACCACGACGTTCTGGCCGAGGCGCTGGGTCAGCCGCTCGGCCAGGATGCGGGCGGCGATGTCGGTGGTGCCGGCCGGCGTGAAGGGCACGATCAGCCGGACCGTGCGGTTCGGCCAGGCGCCCTGCGCCAGCGCCGGACGGGCAAGACCTGCCGCCGCGGCGGCCCCGAGCATCATGCGTCGCGTTGTTGTCATCGCGATCGTCCTCCCTGTTCTTGTGGGGCAGAGTGGCGTCTGGCGTTGCCTGCCGCAAGTCAGCGTCGCGGCTGCCGGGTTGTGCCGCGGCGCCCGGCTTGGCAAGGAGGCGGCGGAGACGGGCCCGGCTTCCCGGGGGGATCGAGGCGGCATGCATTTTCTCAGCGTCTATGGGCGGGTGCTCGGCCTGCTGGGGGCCGATCGCGCCGTCGCCTTCGGCCTTGCCGCGGCGGCGCTGGCGCTGGCCGGGCTGCAATTCCTGGAACCGGTGCTGTTCGGCCGCGTGGTCGACGTGCTCTCCCAGGCGGATCGCCTGACGCCGGCCCAGGTCTGGGCGCAGGCGCTGTCGCTGCTCGTGCTGTGGGTTTCGGTCGGCCTCTCGGGCATCGGCGCCAATGTCGCGGTCTCCCTGCTGGCGGACCGCATGGCGCACCGCAACCGGCTGGCGATCATGCACCGCTACTTCCAGCACGTGCTGGGGCTGCCGCTTTCGTTCCATGGCGACACCCAGTCCGGGCGGCTGATGAAGGTGATGCTGATCGGCGCCGACAACCTGTTCGGCCTTTGGCTCTCCTTCTTCCGCGAACACCTGACGACCTTCATCGCGGCCCTGGTGCTGCTGCCGCTGACGCTCGCGATGAACTGGCGGCTCGGCCTGCTGCTGATCCTGCTGGTCGTGGTGTTCTGCGCCCTCTCGGCCTATGTCATCCGCCGCACCCAGAGCGCGCAGGAGCGGGTGGAGCAACTGCATTCGCAGCTTGCGGGCAATGCCCAGGACGCGCTGGCGAACGTGGTCGTGGTGCAGAGCTTCACCCGCCTCTCGTCGGAAGCGCGGCTCTTCGGCGACATCATGAAGCAGGTGCTGGACCACCAGTTCCCGGTGCTGAACTGGTGGGCGGTGGTGACGGTGCTGACCCAGGCGGCGTCGACGCTGACCGTGATCCTGATCTTCGTGCTCGGCACCTGGCTCAATACCCAGGGCCAGGCGACGGTCGGCGAGATCGTCTCCTTCATGGGGTTCGCGACGCTGCTGATCGGCAAGCTGCAGAGCGCGGTCGGCTTCGTCTCCCGCCTGGTGTTCCAGATGCCGAGCCTGGAGGAGCTGTTCCAGGTGCTCGGCACCGACAGCTCGGTGCCGGAACGGCACGATGCCCGCGACATCGGCCGCAGCGCCGGCGCCGTCGCCTTCGAAGGCGTCGCCTTCGCCTATCCGGGCGGCCCGCCGATCCTGCGCGACATCAGCTTCGCGGCGCCGCCCGGCCGCACCATCGCCCTCGTCGGCCAGACCGGAGCCGGCAAGTCCACCGCCATGGCGCTGCTGCAGCGGATGTGGGACCCGGTCGAAGGGCGGGTGACGCTCGACGGGCACGACCTCCGCGACCTCACGCTGCAATCGCTCCGGCGCAACATCGGCGTGGTGTTCCAGGAGAGCATGCTGTTCAACCGCACCATCCGGGAGAACCTGCTGGTCGGCCGCCCCGACGCGACCCAGGAGGAGATCGAGGAGGCCTGCCGCCTGGCCGAGGCGCACGACTTCATCCTGCGCCAGCCGCAAGGCTACGACACCATGATCGGGGAGCGGGGCAGCACGCTGTCGGGCGGCCAGCGCCAGCGGCTGGCGATCGCGCGCGCACTGCTGAAGGACCCCCCTGTCCTGATCCTCGACGAGGCGACGAGTGCGCTGGATGCCGCGACCGAGGCGCGGGTGCAGAAGGCGCTGGCGGCGCTGATGGCCGGCCGCACCACCTTCATCATCGCCCATCGCCTGTCGACGGTGCGCGATGCCGATGAAATCCTGGTCTTCTCCCAGGGCCAGGTGGCGGAACGCGGCGCCTTCGCCGACCTCGTGCGCCTGGGCGGCATCTTCGCCGAGCTCGTGAGCACGCAGCTGACGCCGGTGCCGGCGCACGCGGGCGCGTGATCCCGGGCGCCGTCTTCGCGCTTGAAAAGCCGCGGCCGGCGGATCACGTTACTCTCCTGCAATCCGGGCGCGCCCGTGGAGGCTGCCCCCGGCGAAGGGGAAGCTCCATGACCATCGCGTCGATCTTGGCGAACAAGGATTCCCGGGTGGTGGCGGTCGGCCCCGGGGAGGATGCGGTGGCGATCGCCGCGACCCTCGCCCGCCACCGCATCGGCGCGGTGCTGGTGCGCGACGCGGAAGGCGCGCTGCTCGGCATCCTGTCGGAGCGCGACATCGTCCGCGCGCTGGCGAAGGAAGGCCCGGTTGCGCTGTCGATGACCGCCCGTCAGTTGATGACCGCGGATATCCACACCGTCCGGCCGGACCACACCATCAACCATGCGCTCGCCGAGATGACCGACCGCCGCATCCGGCATTTGCCGGTGCTGGAGGACGGTGCGCTGGTCGGCATGGTCTCGATCGGCGACCTGGTGAAGGCGCGCATCTCCCAGGTGGAGCAGGAGGCGGAAAGCCTCCGCGCCTTCGTCACCGCAGCCTGACCCTCATCCCTGGCGCGCGACGCCTGCCCGGGTGAGCGCGTCGAGCACCGCGTCCATCGCGGCCTGGAAGCCCGGGCCGTCGAGGTAGCCGTCGAGGGCGCCGGTGCGTTCCAGGAAAGTGTTCCAGGCGGGCGCCCGCATGCCCTGGCGGAAGCGGTCGTGCAGCGATGCGGCGACCGCATCCGGCGTCCGCGCCGGCGCGCAGAGGCCCTTCATGTTCTCGACGACGACATCCCAGCCGAGCTCGCGGAAGGTCGGCACCTCGGCATAGGCGCCGCCGAGCCGCGCGGCGGAGGCGACGGCGAGCGGCCGGACCTCGCCCGCCTGGGCGAGCCCCGCCATCTCCTCCGGCGCCAGCACCGCCAGGTCGACGGTGCCGGAGAGCAGCGCCTGCAGCCCCGGCGCGCCGCCGGTGAACGGCACGTGCAGCAGCTCGATCCCGGCGGCGCGCGCGAACAGCAGGACGACCGCGTGATAGATCGATCCCTGGCCGGAGGAGGCGTGGGAGATCGTCTCCGGCGCCCGCTTCGCGGCATCGGCCACCGCCCGGATATCGGCGAAGCGGCCGCCGCGCTTGCCGACGATGATCAGCGGCTGGCGGGTCAGCCGCAGGATCGCGCGGAACGACGTCTTGGGATCGTAGGGCAGGGTGCGGAAGGCCGGCAGCGAGATGCTCTCGCTGCCGCCGGCGACCAGCAGGTTCAGCCCGTCGGGCGGCAGGCCGGCGACGTATTCGGCGGCGATCGCGCCGCCGGCGCCGGGGCGGTTGATGACGATGAGCGGCGTCGGGAAGCCGGGCGTCGCGGCTTCGGCGATCGCCCGCCCCGCCAGGTCGGCGCCGCCGCCCGGCGCGAAGCCGACGATGAGCTGCACCGGCCGCGCCGGCTGCCATTGCGCCCGCGCCGGCTGCGCGAGCCCTGCCGCCCCGATCGCGCCGAGCGCGGTCCTGCGAGTGATCACCCCGGCATCCTCCCCATGGATTCTTGGATACATCTATAGGCGCGGGTCGCGGCGGCCGCCAAACCGCCCCGGGGCGGAGATGTGAGGAGACGCGATGACCGACCGACCGAGGCTTCCGGTGCCGCCCGGCGCGACCGATTGCCACATGCACATCTACGGCCCGCCGGCGCGCTATCCGGTGGCGCCGAGCAACCCGACGCCGGTGCCCGAAGGCGCTGACCTCGACGCCTATCGCGCGCTGCAAGCCGCCCTCGGCCTGACCCGCACCATCATCGTGCAGCCGACCGCCTATGGCACCGACAATGCCTGCACCCTCGATGCCGTGGCGGCCTTCGGGCCTGAGGCGGCGCGGGCGGTCGTCGCGGTCACGGCGGCCACGCCCCCGGCCGAGCTCCGGCGCCTGCACGCCGCCGGCGCGCGCGGCGCCCGCGCCTTCATGCTGGCGGGCGGCGTCGTCGGCTGGGACGGGCTGGCGGCGCTCGGCCGCCATGTCGCACCGCTCGGCTGGCACCTGCAGCTGCAATTCGACGGCGGCGAGATGGCGACGCGGGAGGCGCTGATCCGCGACCTGCCCTGCGACGTCGTCATCGATCATATCGGCCGCTTCCACGATCCGGTGCCGCCGGAGGCCGAGCCGGTCGGCGCGCTGCTGCGGCTGCTGGAGACCGGGCGGGTCTGGGTGAAGCTTTCCTCGCCCTATGGCGTCTCGCGCAGCGGGCCGCCGGACTACGCGGATGTCGCGGCGATCGCACGACGCCTGATCGCGGCGGCGCCGGAGCGGCTGGTCTGGGGCTCCAACTGGCCGCATCCGAATGCGCCCGAGCCGAAGCCGGCGGTCGCACCACTGCTCGACCTGCTCGGCGACTGGGCGCCTGACGCGGCGACTCGGCGCGCCATCCTGGTGGACAATCCCGCGCGGCTCTACGGATTCTGACGGGTCGCGCCGGGCACCCAGGCGATGTCGGCGGCGCCATTGTCATTCAGGCGCCGCGACAGCACGAAGAGGTGGTCGGACAGGCGGTTGAGATAGCGTACCAAAGCGGGGTTCAGCGGCTCCGCGGCAGCGAGCGCCACCACGCGCCGCTCGGCCCGCCGCGCCACGGTGCGCGCGACATGGGCAGCCGCCGCGCCCGGGCTGCCGCCGGGCAGCACGAAGCTCGCCAATGGCGGGATCGCCGCGTTCATCGCCGCGACCTCCGCCTCCAGCCGCAGGCATTGCGCATCGGCGATGCGCAGCCGGTCGCCGCCGGTGCCGGGGACGCAGAGATCGGCGCCGAGGTCGAACAGGTCGTTCTGCTGCCGCGCGACCATCGCCGCGGCCTCCGCATCGGCGTCGAGATGCAGACGCAGCGCGCCGAGCGCCGCATTCGCCTCGTCGACCGCGCCGATCGCCTCGATGCGGAGCGCATCCTTGCGCAGCCGCGTGCCGTCGCCGAGCGAGGTCTCCCCGCCATCGCCGCCGCGCGTCGTGATCACGTCGAGCTTTACCATCATGTTTCTCCCTCAGACGCCGGGCGCGACCTCCGGCCGGTCAAGCGACCGGCCCGCCATTTGTCACAGCACCACCACGCCGTGGTGCTTGGCCTTGCCTTCCGGCTCCACATGGATGGTGATCACCGCATCGCCGATCTCGGCCTTCAGCGCCGCTTCGATCCGGTCGCAGATCGCATGCGCGGCGTTGACGCTGGTCTCGCCGCCGACCACCAGGTGGAACTCGACGAAGGTGACGGGACCCGCCTGGCGGGTGCGCAGGTCGTGCGCCTCGATCGCGCCGTCCGCCCGGCTGCCGACGATCGCGCGGATACGCGCGAGCTGCTCCGGCGGTACCGCCTCGTCCATCAGGCCGCCGACGCTCTCGCGCACCACGCGCCAGCCGGACCAGAGGATGTTGGCCGCCGTCAGCGCCGCCAGCAGCGGGTCGAACCAGAGCCGCCCGGTCGTGAACACCAGCAGGAGGCCGACCAGCACGCCGGCCGAGGTCACCACGTCCGAGAACAAATGCCGCGCATCGGCACGCAGCGCCGGGCTGCGCAGCCGCCGGCCGGCGCGGAGCAGCGAGGTCGCCCAGGCGGCGTTGACGAGGGTGGCCAGGATCGCGGTGCCGATGCCGAGGGCGCTCGCCTCCGGCGCCCGCGGCCGCTGCAGCGCGCCCCAGGCCTCGTTCAGGATCAGCAGCGCTGCCAGGATGATCAGCACGCCGGCCAGCACCGCCGAGAAATACTCCGCCTTGGCGTGGCCGTAGGGGTGGTTGGCGTCGGGCGGCATCTGGCTGAACCGCACGGCGGCAAGGGCGGCGATCGAGGTCGCGACGTTGACGACGCTCTCCAGCGCATCGGCGAACAGCGCGACGCTGCCGGTCAGCCACCAGGCGCCGGCCTTCAGCAGCAGCACGAGGATCGCGACGGCAACGCTGCCGGCGGCCAGCCGCTCGGCGCTCATCCGCGCGCGACCCGGAGTGCCGCGAGCAGGAGGGCGAGGAAGGCGGCCGTCGCGGCGGCGGTGCGCAGGTGGTTCCAGGCGGTCCAGGGCGCGGCATAGCTGCGCCAGGTCGCTTGCGCCTCGCCGGCCGCCGGCCGCGCCGCCTCCAGCGCGTCGTTCAGCGGCAGGTTCACCAGGAAGGTCACCAGGATGACGCCGCCGAGATAGAGGGCGGCCGCCAGCAGCGCATACAGCGCCGCGGTGCGGAACCCGGCCGCGAAGCCCAACCCCGCCGCGATCGGTGCCAGCAGCGCCGGGCCGAAGAAGACGAAGGCGAAGCCCGGCGTGCGGATGCCCGCATTGGCGGCACGCATGGCGGCGATCGCGGCCTCCGCCGGCGCGGCCCCGAGGCCGGGCATGACCGTGAAGGACCAGGACCAGAAGAACCCGGCACTCCAGGCCGCGGCCAACAGGCCAAGCGCCAGGACCGCGATCAGCATCGGCAGCATGGCCAGGAGCCCCCGGGGCACGTAGGTGATGACGCGGGGGCGTTCTAGCCGGCCGACGCTAGACCGAGAAGTACTTCGCGCGCGGATGGTGCAGCACGATGGCGCTGGTCGACTGCTCCGGATGCAGCTGCCATTCCTCGGAGATGCTGACGCCGATGCGCTCGGCGCCGAGCAGCCGCAGCAGCGGCACCTGGTCCTCCAGCCGCGGGCAGGCCGGATAGCCGAAGGAGTAGCGGCCGCCGCGGTAGCCCTGGCTCAACATCTTATCCATGTCGCGATCGTCCTCATGCGCAAAACCCCATTCGGCGCGGATCCGCTTGTGGACGTATTCGGCCATCGCCTCCGCCATCTCGACCGAGAGGCCGTGCAGATAGAGGTAGTCCTGGTAGCGGTTGTCCTCGAACCAGTCGCGCGCGATGTCGGATGCCTTCTGCCCGACGGTGACCACCTGCAGCCCGATCACGTCGCGCGCTTCCGGACCCTCGCCGATGTCGCGGACGAAATCGGCGATGCACTCGCCATCCTCCTTCGGCTGGCGCGGCAGGGTGAAGCGCGTCGCCTCCGTCGTGCCGTCCGTCTCGAACAGGATCAGGTCGTTGCCCTGGCCCGCGCATTTCCAATAGCCGTAGATCGCCTGCGGCTTCAGGATCTCCTCCGCCTCCGCGATCGCCAGCATGCGCTTCAGCACCGGCCGCAGCTCCTGCTTCGCCCAGCCGAGGAAATCCTCGAGCGACCGGCCCTGCTTCCGGAACCCCCACTGGAATTGATAGAGGCTGCGTTCGTTGATGAACGGGATGACCGCCTTCGGCGCTGCCTCGATCACCCTCGCCCCCCAGAAGGGCGGCGCCGGCGCCTGGCTCTCGGCGGCGACGCGGCGGCGGCGCGCTTCCGCATACTTCACGTCGACCGGGGCGAAGCCGCGCGGATCGGCGGTGCCGAGCGTGCGCTTCGTGTTGGTCGACTTGCCGGCGCGCTTGGCCTGAAGGGCCGCCAGGTAGTCGTCGAAGCCGTTGCCCATCACCTTGTCCATCAGGTGCAGGCCGTCGAAGGCGTCGCGCGCATAGGCGACGCGGCCGCCGCCGGCGCCGCCGGCATAGGCGCGGGCGCAATCCTCCTCGACGTAGTTGCGGGTCAGCGCGGCGCCGCCGAGCAGGACGGGGATGTCGAGGCCCTGGCGCGCCATCTCCTCCAGGTTCTCGCGCATCACCACGGTCGACTTCACCAGCAGGCCGGACATGCCGATGGCATGCGCCCGGTTCTCCTTCGCTGCCGTCACCATGTCGGCGAGCGGCACCTTGATGCCGAGATTGACCACCTTGTAGCCGTTGTTGGTCAGGATGATGTCGACCAGGTTCTTGCCGATGTCGTGCACGTCGCCCTTGACGGTCGCGAGCACCACCGTGCCTTTCTCCTGCCCCTCCGCCTTCTCCATGAAGGGTTCCAGATAGGCGACGGCGGCCTTCATGGTCTCGGCACTCTGCAGCACGAAGGGCAGCTGCATCTTGCCGGCACCGAACAGCTCGCCCACCACCTTCATGCCGTCGAGCAGGATGGTGTTGATGATGTCGAGCGGCGCGATCCCCTTGTCGAGCGCGTCCTGCAGCTCCGTATCCAACCCCTTGCGGTCGCCATCGACGATGCGGTCCTTGAGCCGGCCTTCGACGGTCGCCGCCTTCACCTTGGCCGCCGCGTCGACCGCCTTCCGGCCGGCGAAGACCTCGAGCAGCTTCTGCAGCGGGTCGTAGCCTTCGGCGCGGCGGTCGAAGATCAGGTCCTCGGCGACCTTCACCTCCTCGGCCGGGATCTGGTGCAGCGGCTTGATCTTGGAGACGTGCACGATGGCGCCGGTCATCCCGGCCTTCACCGCGTGATCCAGGAACACGCTGTTCAGCACATGCCGCGCCGCGGGGTTGAGCCCGAAGGAGATGTTGGAGAGGCCGAGGATGATCTGGATGTCCGGAAATTCCTCCCGGATCATCCGGATGCCCTCCAGCGTCCAGAGGCCGAGCTTGCGGTCGTCCTCGTTGCCGGTGGCGATCGTGAAGGTCAGCGGGTCGATCATCAGGTCGCTCTGCGGCAACCCGTGCTTCGTGCAGGCGTACTCGACCAGGCGGCGCGCGATGCGGCGCTTGTCCTCCGCCGTCTTCGCCATGCCGACCTCGTCGATGGTCAGCGCGATCACCGCGGCGCCGAACTTCTTGGCCAGCACCAGGCGGTCCTCGGCCGCCTTCTCGCCATCCTCGAAATTGATCGAGTTGATGATCGGCTTGCCGCCGTGCAGCTTCAGCGCGGCTTCGATCACCGGCGTCTCGGTGCTGTCGATCACCAGCGGCGCGTTGACGCTGCTGGTGAAGCGGCGGACCACCTCGTTCATCTCGGCCATCTCGTCGCGGCCGACGAAGGCGGTGCAGATATCGAGGCTGTTCGAGCCTTCGCCCACCTGTTCGCGCCCGATGGCGACGCAGCCATCCCAGTCATGCGCCGCCTGCCGCTCCCGCCAGGCCTTGGAGCCATTGGCGTTGCAGCGCTCGCCGATCGAGAAATAGGCGTTCTCCTGCCGGAGCGCGGTCGCGGCGTAGAGGCTCGCCACACCCGGGATCCAGACCGGTTTGCGCGCGGCAGGCTGCGGACGGAAGCCGCCGCGCTTGCGCAGCATCGCATCGAGTGCGGCGATATGCGGGGTCGAGGTGCCGCAGCAGCCGCCGATCAGGTTCAGCCCATCCTCGGCGACGAAGCGCTCCATCCAGCTCGCGAGTTCGGCGGCGCCCAGCGGGTAATGGGTATGGCCGTCGACCAGCTCCGGCAGGCCGGCATTGGGCTGGCAGGACAGCAGGCCGGGCCAGTTCTGCGACAGCCAGCGCACGTGCTCGGCCATCTCCTGCGGGCCGGTCGCGCAGTTGAGCCCGATCAGCGGCACGTCGAGCGCATGCACGACGGTCGCCGCACTCGCGATGTCGGGGCCGACCAGCAGCGTGCCGGTGGTCTCGACCGTCACCTGCACGAAGATCGGGATATCCGAATTCGCCGCCTGGCGCGCGATCTTCGCGGCATTGACCGCCGCCTTGATGAACAGCGTGTCCTGGTTGGTCTCGGTCAGGATCGCGTCGGCGCCGCCGGCGATCAGGCCGCGGCACTGCTCGACGAGTGCGGCTTCCAACGCATCATAGGCGATGTTGCCGAGGCTCGGCAGCTTGGTGCCCGGCCCGATATCGCCGATCACCCAGCGGTGGCGGTCATCGGCGAATGTCTCCGCCGCTTCCCGCGCCAGTTCGACCGACAGCTTGTTGATCTCGAAGGCGCGGTCCTCCAGCTCGAACTCGCCGAGCGTCACCGGGCTGCCGCCGAAGCTGTTGGTCAGCACCATGTCGGCGCCGGCCTCGTAGTAGCCGCGATGGATCTCGCGCACGAGGTCGGGGCGGGAGAGGTTCAGCACCTCGGTGCAGTTCTCCTTGCCCCAGTAGTCGCGATCGACATCGAGGGTCAGCGCCTGCACGCGGCTGCCCATGCCGCCGTCGCAGAGCAGCACCTGGTCGCGAAGCGCATCGAGGAGATGGGGGCGGGACATGGCGTGCGACTTTCAGGCGGAATGGGCGTGTTGGTCGGCACGTTGCTCGGCGCACCAGAGGCGGAGCGGACCGAGGTCGTGCGGCTGCATCGGCGCGAGCCCCGCGGCGCCGAACCAGCCGTTCAACTCGGCATCGTCGAAGCCCGGCCAGCGATGCGCGAAGCGGGCGAGCAACTCCGTCTTCCCGTGCGGCGCCAGGTCGAGCAGCACCAGCCGCCCGCCGGGCTTCAGCACTCTGGCGGCTTCGGCGAGTGCGGCCGCGGGGTCCTCGGCGTAGTGCAGCACCATCTGCAGCGTCACCACGTCGAAGCCGGCATCCGGCAGCGGCAGGCGGTACATGTCGGCCTGGCGCACCGCGCAGTGCGCGAGGCCCCTTTCGGCGAGCCGCGTGCGGGCCAGCGCCAGCATGTCGCGCGATGCATCGACGCCGAGCGCCTGGGCGACGCGCGGCGCCACCAGCTCCAGGAGCCGCCCGGTGCCGCAGCCGATATCGAGCAGCTTCGCCCCCGGCCGCTCCGGCAGCCCGGCGAGCAACGCCGCCTCGACCGGCCCTGACGGGATGTCGAGTGCCCGCAACTCGTCCCAATCGGCGCCGTGCCGGCGGAAGCTTTCGGAGGCCTCGCGCGCCCGCTCGGCGGCGACGCGGGCAGCGGCGCGGCGATCGGCCGCCAGCAGCGCATCCTCCTCCGGAATGCGGGCCAGGATCAGCCGCGCCAGATCGGCGCCGCCCGGCACCTGGAACCAGGCATTCGCACCTTCCGGCGTGCGCACCAGCAGCCCCGCCTCGGCCAGCAGCTTGAGGTGCCGCGACAGCCGCGGCTGCGACTGGCCGAGGATCGCGACCAGGTCGGAGACGCACCAGGCGCCCCGGGCGCAGAGCGCCAGCAGACGCAGCCGCGTCGGCTCGGCGGCGGCGCGGAGCTGGGTCAGAAGATCGTCCATGGGGGCTTGATCTAAACATAAAGATATCCTTATGTCCAGTCCCATGGCCTGGTCGCTCGACGCCCGCATCCCCGTCCGCCTGATCGCCGCCGGCGAGCCTGTGCCCGCGGATGCGGTGCTGCTCGCGGAAGGGGTGGATTTCACCGTGTCCGCCGCGGCGCACGCGATCGGCTGCGCCTGCTGCCTGGCGCGCAGCCCGGCCGCACCCGCTTTCGACCTGCTGTTCCTGGCCCGGGTGAAGGACGGGCGCAAGTTCCGCACCGTCGCCGCCCGTGCGGAGACGCCGACGGGCGCCGAGGCGATCCGCGTCGCGCTGGAGCAGGACGCGGTGGTCGGGGCTCGATTTCGCTTGGCCCGGGATTGACCGGGGTGGCCGCGGCGCGTCCGATTGAGATAGCTATGACGGAGAGAGGGCGACTCGGAATCGGGGAAGCGCGTTCGTGACCAAATCTGCCGCTGACGAGTTTCGCGCCGCCGCTGGCGGCCAGTCCTTTGGCACCATCCTCGCCGACCCGCCCTGGCAGTTCCAGAACCGGACCGGCAAGGTGGCGCCGGAGCATCGACGGCTGGCCCGCTACGGGACCATGACGCTTGCCGACATCAAGGCGCTGCCCGTCGCGGATTGCGCGGCGACGGTCGCGCATCTCTACCTTTGGGTACCGAACGCCCTGTTGCCCGAAGGGCTCGCGGTCATGCAGGCCTGGGGCTTCACCTACAAATCGAACATCATCTGGCACAAGGTCAGGAAGGACGGCGGCTCGGACGGTCGCGGGGTCGGCTTCTACTTCCGCAACGTGACCGAGATCCTGCTGTTCGGCACGCGTGGCAAGAATGCCCGCACGCTGCCGCCTGGCCGCTCCCAGGTGAACCTTCTCTCCACCCGCAAGCGCGAGCATTCCCGCAAGCCGGACGAGATCTACCCGATCATCGAAGCCTGCAGTTCCGGCCCGCGGCTTGAGATGTTCTCGCGCGGCGTGCGCCGGGGCTGGACGGTCTGGGGGAACCAGGCGGCGGAGGATTACGCGCCCTCCTGGCCGACCTATGCCCACAATTCCTCGACCGATGGCCTGGGCGTTCCGCCGTCAGCGGCGTGATGACGGCGCTCACTCCGTAAGCGCCGCGTAGACCAGCGTCTGGATCAGGCGGCGATGCATCGGGCGCTCGACGCTCGGCGCCTGGCTCATGAAGACGCCGACCAGTTCCGCCTTCGGGTCGACCCAGAAATAGGTGCCGCCATAGCCGGCCCACATGTACTGCCCGGCATTCCCGGGCACCCCGGCGACGCCATCCGCCAGCCGCACCGCGAAGCCGAGCCCGAAACCGTAGCCCGGCGTGCCGAGCGCGCCGGGCGGCGCCGGCTGGCTGATCCCGGTCAGGTGGTCGCTCGTCATCAGCCTGACCGTCGCCGGCGACAGGATGCGGCGGCCGTCCAGCACGCCGCCATTCGCCAGCATCTGGAGGAACCGCAGGTAATCCGCCGCGGTCGACACCGCGCCGGCGCCGCCCGAGGCATTGCCCGGCGGGCGGGAGACGTCGAGCATCGCGACCGGCGCATTGCCCCGCGCCCAATCGCCGCCGAGATGCGCCGCCAGCCGTGGCGCCTGGCCGTCGCGCAGCACGAAACCGGTGTCGCGCATGCCGAGCGGGGCGAACAGCCGCTCCTCCAGGAAGGCCTCCAGCCGCTGGCCGGAGACCGCTTCCACAACCCGCCCCAGCACGTCGGTCGACAGCGAGTATTCGAAGGTCGTCCCCGGCTGGTGCATCAGCGGCACCTGCGCCAGGCGCTCCACGAACTCCGTCGGGCTCATCGCGCGGGCATCGTATTCCGGGCCGCCGGTGGTCAGGAAGCCGCGCTGCACCAGCGCCTCCCGCAGCGGCTGCACGCCGGTCGTCTCGGGGTAGGTGAGGCCGGAGGTGTGGCGCAGCAGGTCGTGCACCGTCATCGGCCGTTGCTGCGGCAGGTTCTGGTAGGTGACGCGGCCGAGGGCCAGGTTGGCGGCCGGCGTCGCCACCTGAAGCCGGTCGAAGCCGGGCAGGAACCGGCCGACCGGATCGGTCAGATGCAGCCGCCCCTCCTCCATCAGCATCATCGCCGCGACCGAGGTGAAGGGCTTGGTCATCGAATAGATGCGGAAGACGGAATCGGTCGCCATCGGCGCCTGCGTCGCGCGGTCGCGGAAGCCGATCGCGTCCCAATGCGCCAGCCGCCCGCGGCGCGCGACCATGACGACGGCGCCCGGCAGGCGGCCTTCGGCGACCTCCCGCTCGATCGCCGGGCGGATGCGGGCCAGCCGGTCGGGATCGAAGCCCGCTTCCCGCGCCTGCGCGACCGGCAGCGGCGTTCGCGCCGGTTCCTGGGCAAAGGCGGACGGAGGAACAAGCGACAACGCCGCGATCAGCGGCGCCGCAGCCAGAAGGGCGCGACGATGCATGGGGCATTCCTCCCTTCGTGCGATGATTTGAGGCCCTTGTGGCCGAAAAGTCTGAATCGCACGATCAAACGAAGCCTCGCGGCGCTGCGGCCGCGTCGCCTCGGACTATGCCGGCATGCCCCTCAGTCGGGAAGCGTCCTCTCCCCTTCGCCGAGCGCCCGCTGCATCTGCACCACGTCCAGCCAGCGGCCGAACTTCATGCCGCTCGCGCGCAGCAGGCCCGCCTGGCGGAAGCCGAGCGACAGATGCAGCCCGATCGAGCCGGTGTTCTCGGAATCGCCGATCACCGCGATCATCTGCCGGAACCCCTGGCGCTCCGCATGCTCGACGAGCTCCGCGACCAACGCCTTGCCGACGCCCTGGCCGCGCACATCCTCCCGCACGTAGATCGAATCCTCGGCGGTGAAGCGATAGGCGGTGCGGTCGCGGAACCGCGCATAGTAGCCGAAGCCGGCGATCGTCCCGTCCTCGCCCTCCGCCACCAGCCAGGCGCTGCCGGCTTCCTGCACGCGGGCGATGCGGGCCGCCATCTCGTCCTCGGTCGGCGGCTCCTCCTCGAAGGTGCCGGTGCCGTGCAGCACGTGATGCGCATAGATCGCGGTGATCGGCGTCAGGTCGGCGGCGGTGGCGTCGCGGATGATCATGGAAATGCCTTTCACAACCCGAGTTCGCCGGCGAGCCGCTCGGCCAGCGCCAGCAGCGCGCGGTCGCGCCCCGCGGCCGCGACCAGCGACAGGCCGACCGGTGCGCCGTCCACACGCCCGGCCGGGATCGTCACCTCACAGAGGCCCGCGAGGCCGGCGATGGCGGTGACGCCCATCGTCCGCTCCCGGACCGCATTCTGCTCCGCCTGGGTCGCGCTCAGCAGCGGCGCCGCCGCCGGCGAGGTCGGATAGGCGAGCACCGCGCCGCCGCCGAGCAGCCCCGCAAGGCGCGCCTGCACCACCCGGCGGAAGACGCGGCCGGCTTCGGCCTTGGCCGGTTCGATCGCCTTGGCCGTCGCGAAGCGCTCGCCGACGCCGGGGCCGAATTCCGGCCGCGTCGCCTCCACCCAATCGCCGAGCGACGCCCAGGCCTCCGCCCCCTGCGCGGTGCGGAAACTCTCGTAGAAGACATGCAGCCCCTCCGGCGCAAGCCCAACCGGCAGCGCGTGACCGAGCAGCGCCTCCGCCGCGCGCAACGCCGGCTTCAGCGCCTCCGCGGTCGGCGGTGCCGCATTGGTCCAGGGCTCGCTCGCCTGCAACAACGGCCCGAGCGGCGCCTCGCCGCCCGGTGGCAGCAGCGCCTCGCCCACCCGGCGCAGCACCTCGGCCTTCACCGCGAACCAGCCGGCGGTGTCGTAGGACGGGCCGAGCGGGCGGGCGCCGGTCAGGCTCACCGCCCCCCAGCTCGGCCGGATGCCGAAGACGCCGCAATAGCTGGCCGGGATGCGCACCGATCCGCCGGTGTCCGACCCCATCGCGAAATCGACCAGGCCCGCCGCCACCGCGGCTGCCGACCCGCAGGAGGAGCCGCCCGGGAAGCGATCCGGCGCCGCCGGGTTGATCGGCGTGCCGTGCCAGACATTCTCCCCGGTCAGCCCAAAGGCCAGCTCCACCGTCTTGGTCTTGCCGACGAGCTCGGCACCGGCGGCCAGCAGCGTCGCCACCGCGATCGCGGTCGATCCCGCCGGCGGATGCGTCCGCGCCCAGTCCGGATTGCCATAGGTGGTCGGCCAGCCGGCCAGGTCATAGAGGTCCTTGATCGCGAAGGAGAGACCCGCGAGCGGCCCATGCCCGCTGCCGGCCACCGCCGCGCGCGGGCCGGGCACGAAAGCGCCGACGGTGTCTTCCTGCATCGCTCTCTCCATGTTCAGGCCAAACCTGCGGCCTGACCGCGCCCCTGGCAACCGCGGGCATGCGACACTGCCGCGATGCGCGCCGTCGACCTCGCCCTCCTGCTCGCCGTCGATGCCTCCTCCTCGGTCGACTACGAGGAGTTCGGGCTGATGATGGGCGGCTATGCCAGCGCCTTCCGCGACCAGGCGGTGCAGGCGGCCGCCCTCTCCGGCCCGAACGGCGCCATCGCCATCGCCCTGCTGCTCTGGTCCGGCCGCGGCGCCACCGCCATCGGCCTGCCCTGGACCCTGCTCGAAAACACCGAAAGCGCCGGGGCGCTGGCCGACGCCATCGAAGCCTGCCCGCGGCTGGTGCCGCCCGGCGCGACCGCGCTCGGGGAGGGGATGGCGGCCGGCCTCGCGCAGCTCGCGACCTGCCCCGCCCCCGCAACCCGCGGCGTGATGGACGTCTCCGGCGACGGCGCCCACAACCAGGGCCGCCCGCCCGGCCCGGTGCGCGACGTCGGCGTCGGCGCCGGCTACACCATCAACGCACTCGCCGTCGTGAACGAGGAGCCCGACCTCCTCGCCCATTACCGCGCCGAAGTGATCGGCGGCCCCGGCAGCTTCGCCATGGAATGCCCCGACTACGCCGCCTTCGCCGACGCCATCCGGCGCAAGCTGCTCCGCGAGATCGGCCGGACAGGGTTGATCGCATAGCGCCAGTCGAGGGGTTCACCCGCCCGCCCGCCCATGGCATGCCGACCGCTCCGATCACGACGAAGGCGTCTCCCATGCTGCTGCTGATCCCAGGCCCCGTGCAGACCCGGCCCGAACTCCGGGCCGTGATGGGCCAGGACATCGCCCCCTGGGACAATGATTTCCGCGCCGTCTACGCCGGCATCCGCGACCGCATCCGCGACCTCGCCGGCGGCACCGCCGAGACCCACGCCACCCTGCCGCTCCAGGGCTGCGGCCACTTCATGGTCGAAGCCGCGATCCGCACCTTCACCGCCCCCGGCGCCCGCATCCTGATCCCGATGAACGGCGCCTATGCCGGCCGCCTCCAGCGCCTGGCCCTCGAGGCCGGCCGCACCCCGGTCCCGCTCACCATCCCCGACACCCGCCCGGTGACCGCCGACGAAGTCGCCGCCGCACTCGCCGCCGATCCCGACATCACCCATGTCGCCATGGTCCAGAGCGAGACCGGCAGCGGCATCGTCAACGACCCCGCCGCGATCGGCGCCGCCGTGCGCAACGCCGGCCGCCGCATGATCCTCGACGCCGTCTCCGCCTTCGGCGCCCTGCCCCTCGACCTCGGCAGCCAGCCCGAGATCGACGCCATGGTCTTCACCTCCGGCAAGTGCTTCGAAGGCATGCCCGGCATCGGCTTCGCCGTCGCCCGCATCGACCGCACCGTCGCCGCCGCCGGCAACGCCGGGTCCTGGGCCTTCGACCTCTCCGACGTCTACGTCCACGCGCTCCGCGCCGGCTGGGGCAGCTTCCGCTTCACCCCCGCCGTCCAGGCCCTCAACGCCTTCGCGACCGCCCTCGACCTCCACGCCGCCGAAGGCGGCCAACCCGCGCGCCTCGCCCGCTACCAGGAGAACGCGAAACTCCTCTACGACGGCGCCCTCTCGCTCGGCCTCACCCCCTATCTCGAACGCCAACACCAAGGGCCGATCATCGTCACCATCCACCAGCCGCCCGACCGCGCCTTCGACCTGCAAAGCTTCGTCGACGCCCTCAAATCCCGCGGCGTGCTGATCTCGAACTTCCACAACACCCAAGCACCCACGATGCGCATCGGCGCGATCGGCGCCATCACCGCCAACGACATCCGCTTCGCCATCGACGCCATGGGCGCGACACTGGACGCCATGGGCATCGCGCGCCGCGACGCGGCGTGAGTGTGGCCGCGGGGGCTCTGCCCCCGCACCCCCGGCAGGAGCCTGCAGGCCCCTGCACCCGGATCATTTTAGTGCCCTTCCCGCGGAGGCGGGGCGCCCGCTTCGGGGCGCCCCGCCTCCGCGGGAAGGGCGCCAAGTGAAGCAGGTCAAGGAGCCTCCAGGCTCCTTGCGGGGTGCAGGGGCAGAGCCCCTGCCGCTACTACTCAGGCCGTATGTCGGCGGTGCGGATGACCTGGGTCCAGCGGTCGATTTCCTGGCGTTGGAAGGTGGCGAATTCGGCCGGCGTGTTGGCGACGATGGTGAAGCCGATCTGTTCCAGGCGTTGCCGGCTGTCCGGGTGGCGGAGGGCTTCGGCGGTGGCGGCGTGGATGCGGGACTGGAGGGCGGGGGCGATGCCGGCGGGTGCCATCATCGCCTGCCAGGAGGTGACGACGAAATCGGCGAGGCCGGCTTCGGTGGCGGTCGGCGTGTCGGGCAGGATGGCGGCGCGTTCGCGCGAGGTGACGATGATGGCGCGCAGGCGGCCGCCGGCGATGTGGCCGGCGACGGTGCCGAGGTTCTGGAAACTGATCTGGACATTGCCGGCGATGAGGTCGGTCGCGGCCGCGGCGCCGCCGGCATAGGGGATGTGGGTCGCGTCCGTGCCGGTGAGCTGCTTGAAGAGTTCCATGGTGAGCTGGTCGGAGGAGCCGACGCCGCTGGTCGAATAGGAGACGCGGCCGCGGTTCTGCTTCATCCACTCGATCACGCCGGCGAGGTCGCGGGCCGGCACCAGGGTCGGGTTGACGACGAGGACGTTCGGCGTGGTGACCGCGACGGTGATCGGCGCGAAGTCGCGGGCGGCGTCGTAGGAGAGGTTCGGGCGCAGCGCCTGGTTGATGGCGAAGACGCCGATCGAGCCGACGAACAGGGTGTGGCCGTCGGGGGCGGCGCGCATCGCGAGGCGGGCCGCGACCTCGCCATTGGCGCCGGGCCGGTTCTCCGCGACCACCGGCTGGCCGAGGCTCTGCTGCAGGCGCGTCGCGATGACGCGGGCGGTGATGTCGGAGGGGCCGCCGGCGACGAAGGGCACCAGGATGGTGACGGGGCGCTGCGGCCAGGCGGCCTCCTGCGCGCGGAGCGCGGGGGCGGGGAGCAGCGGAGCAGCGGCGAGGCCGCCGAGCAGGGTGCGGCGCAGCATCATGGACGTTCGTCTCCCGGTCTTCGTTGAGGGGCAGGATAGGCGGCGCGTCCCGGCTTGCGAAGCCCGCTTGCGCCGCTTGCCGCGGGGCCGTAAGCGCGAACGACGAAGCGCGGGGAGATGCTGCTGATGGCCACCGACCTCGAGATCGCGCGCCGCGCGACGCTGCTGCCGATCGGTGAGATCGCGCAGCGCGCCGGCATTCCGGAGGCGGCGCTGGAACCCTATGGCCGCACCAAGGCGAAGATCGCGCTGGATTTCGCGTTGGGCCGGCAGGCGGAGCGGCAGGGCGCGCTGGTGCTGGTGACGGGCATCAACCCGACGGCGGCCGGCGAAGGCAAGACGACGACGACGATCGGGCTCGGCGATGCGCTGAACGCGCTCGGCACCCGGACGATGATCTGCCTGCGCGAGCCCTCGCTCGGTCCGTGCTTCGGCGTGAAGGGCGGGGCGACGGGCGGTGGCCGCGCCCAGGTCGCACCGATGGAGGATATCAACCTCCATTTCACCGGCGATTTCCACGCGATCACCAGCGCCAACAACCTGCTGGCTGCGATGGTCGACAACCATCTCTATTGGGGGAATGCGCTCGAGCTCGACCCCAGGCGGATCGCCTGGCGCCGATCGGTCGACATGAACGACCGCGCGCTGCGCTCGACGGTCGCGGGATTGGGCGGCGTCGCCAACGGCTTCGCGCGGGAGGATGGCTTCGACATCACCGTGGCGTCGGAGGTGATGGCGGTGTTCTGCCTGGCGCGCGACCTCGATGACCTGCAGACGCGGCTCGGCCGCATGGTCGTCGGCAGCCGGCGCGACGGCACGCCGGTGACCGCGCACGACCTCAAGGCGGATGGCGCGATGGCGGCGCTGCTGCGGGATGCGCTGTCGCCCAACCTGGTGCAGACCCTGGAAGGTTCGCCGGCGCTGGTGCATGGCGGGCCTTTCGCCAATATCGCGCATGGCTGCAACAGCCTGATCGCGACGCGGCTCGGCCTGTCGCTCGCCGATGTGGTGGTGACCGAGGCGGGCTTCGGGGCCGATCTCGGGGCGGAGAAATTCTGCGACATCAAGGCGCGGATCGGCGGCTTGAAGCCCGCCGTCTCCGTCATCGTCGCGACGGTCCGGGCGCTGAAGCTGCATGGCGGCGTCGCGAAGTCGGCCCTCGGGACGGAGGATGTCGCGGCGGTCGAGCGCGGCGTCGTCAACCTCGCCCGCCACGTCGAGAACATGCGGAAGTTCGGCCTGCCGGTCGTCGTCGCGCTGAACCGCTTCACCTCCGACACCGATGCCGAGATCGCGGCGGTCAAGGCAGCGATGCGGGTGCTGGGGGCGGAAGCGATCCTCTGCACGCATTGGGGCGACGGTGCTGCCGGCGCCGCCGACCTCGCGCGCGCGGTCAATGCCGAGATCGAGCGCGGCGCGGCGCGGTTCCAGCCGCTCTATCCGGATGCGATGCCGCTCGCCGGCAAGATCGGCACGATCGCGCGGGAGATCTACCACGCCGCCGATGTCGCGATCCCGCCGCCGGTCGCGCAGAAGCTGGCAAAGTTCGAGGCGCAGGGTTTTGGCCACGTGCCGGTCTGCATCGCCAAGACGCAGTATTCCTTCAGCAGCGACGCCTCTCTGCTCGGTGCGCCATCGGGTCACACGCTCTCGGTCCGCGACGTGCGGCTGTCGGCCGGGGCCGGCTTCGTGGTCGCGATCTGCGGCGACGTGATGACGATGCCTGGCCTGCCGCGGCATCCCGCGGCCGAGACCATCGGCCTCGACGCCGAAGGCCGCATCGACGGATTGTTCTGAATGACGGCGCCGGAGCTCGCTGCCCTGCTGCGCCAGGGCATGGCGCACCACACCGCCGGCCGCATCGCCGATGCCGCGGCGCTCTATGCGCGGGTGCTGCGCCGCGCGCCGGAGGACGGCAATGCCCGCAACCTCGCGGGCATCGCGGCGCGGCAGATGGGCGACATCGCGGCGGCGCTCGACCACGGCGCCCGCGCGATCGCCGCCAATCCCGGCAGCGGCATCTTCCAGGCCAATTACGGCGCGACGCTGGCCGAAGCCGGCCGCCTGCCGCAGGCCGTCGCCGCCTTCCGCCACGCGCTCGAAACCCGGCCGCGGGATGCGGTGACGCATCGCAACCTCGGCCAGGCGCTGGCTGCGATGGGCGAGACGGAGGCCGCGCTGATGGCGCTTGCCGATGCCGCGGCGCTGGCGCCCGATGCGCCGGAACCCCGGCTCGCGATCGCGCATGCGCGCCGCGACGCCGGCGACGCGGCGGGTGCGGTCGCCGCGGCGCGCGAGGCGCTGGCCCGCGCCGGCGCCGAGCCCGCGATCGCCAGCCAGGCGCGCTTCCTGCTCGCCGGCCTCGGCGACGCACCGGCGCCGGACCGGGCGCCGGCCGACTACGTCCGCGACCTCTTCGACCAATACGCGCCGCGCTTCGACGCGGAACTCACCGGCCGCCTCGGCTACGCGACGCCGGCGGAGCTCGCGGGCCTGATCGCCTTGGCCGGCGTGCCCTCCGACCAAACCCTCGAAGTGCTCGACCTCGGCTGCGGCACCGGCCTCTCCGGCCAGGCGCTGCTGCGCTTCGCCGCCCGGCTCACCGGCCTCGACCTCTCCCCCCGCATGCTCGCCGCCGCGAGGGCGCGCGGCATCTACGCCAAGCTGATCGAAGCCGACCTCCTCGCCTGGCTGCCGGCGCAGCCGGCGCGCTTCGACCTGATCGTCGCGGCCGACGTGCTGAACTACCTCGGCGACCTCGCCCCCGCCTTCGCCGCGATCCGCACCGCACTCCGCCCCGGCGGCCACGCCGCCTTCTCGATCGAGACCGGCGACGCGACACCCTTCACCCTCGGCGAAGGCCTCCGCTACCGCCACGCACCGGCGCACGCGCAAGCGCTCCTCGCCGCCGCCGGCCTGGTGCCGATCGCCGAACGCGACGCCGTGCTGCGGATGGAGAAGCACAACCCGGTCGCGGGGCGGTTGTTCGTGGTTCGGGGGTGAGAAAGTTCGGGGGCGCTGCCCCCGAGCCCCCGCCAGGAGCATAGATGGTCGACGTATACGTCGACGGACCTGCTTCACTTGGTGCCCTACCTGCGGAGGCGGGGCGCCCCGAAGTGGGCGCCCCGCCTCCGCAGGTAGGGCTCTAAAGTAAACGGGGTGCAGGGGCCTGTAGGCTCCTGCCGGGGAGCCCGAGGGGCAGAGCCCCTCGGTCTTTCTTCACGTCCCGAAACACCGATCACCCGCATCCCCGAGACCGGGCAGGATGAACCCCCGTGCGTCGAGTTGGCGGTCGAGGGCGGCGGCCAGCACCGGGATGTCGGGGTGGGCGGCGGTGAAGCGGCTGACGCCTTCGGGGGCGGCGACGACGCAGAGGAAGTGGATGCGGGTCGCGCCGGCGGCCTTGAGGCGGTCTGCCGCGGCGATGGCGGAGCCGCCGGTCGCGAGCATGGGGTCGAGCAGCAGGGCGCCGCGCGCCGCGATGTCGGGCGGCAGCCGTTCCATGTAGCCGCTCGGCTGCAGGGTGGTCTCGTCGCGCACCAGGCCGATATGGCCGATCGGCGCTTCCGGCAGCACGCGGCGTGCGCCTTCCAGCAGGCCGAGCCCGGCGCGCAGCACCGCGACCAGCGCCGGCGGCGGCACGGCCAGCACCGGGTGCGGCATGGTCTCGAGCGGGGTCGCGACCGGCATCATCATCTCCGGCAGGTCGCGCAGCGCTTCGACGGCGAGGATGGCGCCGATCGCGGCGAGGGTTTCGCGGAAGGTGTCGGAGGGTGTCGCGCGGTCGCGGAGCTGCGCCATGCGGTGGCGGAGCAGCGCGTGGTCGCAGACGGCGAAGCTCATGGTCAGCGGTCCGTCAGGCGCAGCTCGATGCGGCGGTTGCGCGCGAAGGCTTCGGGCGTTTCCGCGGGATCGAGCGGCTGGGTGTCGCCGAAGGCGGCGGCGGCGACGCGGTTCGGGGGCAGGCCTTCGGCGATCAGCAATTGCGCGACGGCGATGGCGCGGGCCGCCGAGAGTTCCCAGTTGCTGGCGAAGCGGGTGCTGCGGATCGGGTTGCGGTCGGCATGGCCGTCGACGCGCAGCACCCAGGCGAGGTCGCGCGGGATCTGCGCGGTGATCTGGAGCAGCACGCGCGCGAGTTCCCGGATCTGGCGTTCGCCGGCCTGGGTGAGCTCGGCGGAGGCGGTCGGGAACAGCACCTCGCTCTGGAACACGAAGCGGTCGCCGACGACGCGGATTTCCGGCCGGTCGCCGAGCACGTCGCGCAAGCGCCCGAAGAAGTCGGACCGGTAGCGCTGCAGCTCCTCGACGCGGGCGGCGAGGGCGACGTTCAGCCGCTGGCCGAGCGCCACGATCTGCGCATCCTTGTCGCGGCCCGCGGCCTCCGCCGCTTCGAGGGCGGCGGCCAGGCGAGAGAGTTCGCTGCGGAGTGCGGTGAGGTCGCGGGAGAGGAGTGCCGCCTGGGCGCGGGCGCTTTCGGCCAGGCGGGCATATTGCTGGCCTTCCTCGGCGCGCTGGGCGGCGGTGCGGCGGGCCTCCTCGGCCGCCTGCTCGGCGGCGCGGCGGCGGGCTTCGGCTTCCGTCGCCCGGGCGAGCGCCGCCTGGCCCTGTTCGGCACTCTGCTCCGCGGTCAGTTCGGCGGCGCGGCGGCGCGCCTCTTCGTCCTGCGCGCGGGCCAGAGCCGTGCGGCTCTGTTCGGCGCGGTTCTCCGCCTCGCGCTCGGCGGCCTGGCGCCGGGTCTCCTCGGCGCTGGCGCGGGCGAGGGCGGCTTCGGCCTGGCGCTCCATCTCGTCGCGGAGCGCGGTCAGCGCGCGCACCTGGTCGGAGAGGCGGGCGAGGTCCGACAGGCGCGCCTCGATGGTGGCGCGGTCGGCACGCACCTGGGTGTCGAGGCGGGTCGCTTCCTCGCGGAGGGATTCGAGCTGGCGGCGGGCTTCGTTGAGGTCGCGGATGGTCCGCGCGGCATCGCCGCCGACGGTCTCGGCGCGGGCCCGGGCTTCGGTGAGCTGGCGTTCCAGCGCGCCGACGCGGTCGCCGCGGCTGCGCGCCGCGGTCTCGAGGTCGGCGATGCGGGCGGCGAGGCGCTCGCGTTCGCCGCGCGCCGCGTCGCGTTCGGTGCCGAGCCGGTCGCGCTCCTCCCGCAGCAGGGAGAGCTGGGCGAGGGCGGTGTCGCGCGCGGCGCCGGCGGCGCCGATCTCGGCCTGGGCGCGGGCGAGGCTGGCGCGGAGCTCCTCGGTGGTGCCGCGTTCCAGGGCGAGCATTTCGCCCAGCTCGGCCATCTGGCGGTTCAGCCGCTCGAGCGCGCGGTCGCGGGTCGACAGGGCAGAGCTGAGGAAGCCCTGGGCGAGGATGAAGACCATCAGCACGAAGATGATGACCATCAGCAGCGTCGAGAGCGCGTCGACATAGCCCGGCCAGGCATCCAGCCCGCCGCGCCCGCGCCGCCGGTCCGACGCCCCGGCCATGGCTAGTGGGTCACCCGCGGCCGCAGGCCGCCACCAGACTCCGCGGGGCGAGCGAAGTGAAGCCTCGAGGCCGCGAATGCGGCCCGCGCGCGACCATCAGCCGCGCCGGGCGGCAACCCGACGGCGCGGAAGCCAAGCCGGCGGATGCCGGCGCCGGCGTTTGAGGGCAAGAAGAAGACGATTGCGACGCTTGCGGACCCTTTCATGATCCGGGCTGTTCCGCGAGCGCCGCAATCGTGCGCGATAGGATCTTGATCTCGGTCCGGATTTCCTGTGTCGATTGCACCCGGCCCTGCTGCGCATCCTCCAGGATGCGGCGGGCGTAGATCTCGAGGTTGCGGAGGTTGCTCCGCGTCGCCTCGTCGATCGCGCCGGCGGCCTGCGCCTCCGCCATGCGCTGCAGCGCCGGGCCGAGCTGCGCCTGGCCCTCGGCGATGCGGAGCATCATCTGCTGGTTGTTGCGCATCAGCTCGGTCAGCGTCGCGAGGCGTTCGGCGAGCGTCTGCATCGCCTGGCTGGCCTGGGCGCGGTTGTCCTCGCCGCGCGCCAGGATGCGCTGCATCTCCTCGAGGTTCTCGGCGGTCTGCTCCAGCAGCGCCTGAACATAGGCCGGCACCGAGCCTTCGCTGTCCTGGCCGAGCACGCCGGAGGAGAGGCGGGTGATGCCGGCGAGCCATTCCTCCAGCTCGCTCGTGAAGCGGTTCTGCGCCTGGCCGGCGGTGAGGTCGAGGAAGCCCAGCACCAGCGCGCCGGCGAGGCCGAGCATGGACGAGGAGAAGGCGGTGCCCATGCCCTGGAGCGGCCGCGCCAGGCCGGTCTTGAGCTGGTTGAACATCTGGTTGAGGTCGCCGGAGCCGACGCTCATGCCGCCGATCACCTCGGAGACGGCGCCGATCGTCAGCAGCAGGCCCCAGAAGGTGCCGAGCAGGCCCAGGAAGATCAGCAGCCCGGTCATGTAGCGGGAGAGTTCGCGCTTCTCGTCCAGCCGGCCGATGATACCGTCGAGCAGGCTGCGCATCGCCACCGCCGAGAGCTGGAGGCGGTCGTTGCGCCGTGCCGCCAGCATCGACGCCATCGGCGCCAGCAGCCGCGGCTCCCCGATGCCGGAGCCGCGCGGGCCGCGGAAGCCTTCCAGCCACTCCACCTCCCGCCGCAGCGCCAGCACCTGGGCAATGGTCAGGCCGCAACCCAGCAGCAGCACGCCGACGATCACGCCGTTCAGCACCGGGTTGGCGGCGAAGGCGGAGCTGAGCTGCGGGCCGAGCAGGGCCGCGACCACGGCGACGACGACGAGGAAGGCCGCCATGCGCAGGAGATAGAGGGTCGGTCGGGTCATCGGGCCTGGTCGCTGCGGGAGACGCCCGGGGGTAGCACATCGAGCCGGTCGGCGCCGGATTCGGTGCGGCCGAGCGGGCGGAGGTCGATGCGGGTCGGCGGCAGCCCGCCCTCGATGAGTGCCGCCTTCGCCGCCTGGGCGCGGGCCAGCGAGGCGCGGCGCGCGAGATGGGGGTCAAGGGCGGGGCCTGCGACCTCGGCCAGCACGGTGACGCGGCCGGTGGGGCTCACGGCCAGTCGCCGCCCGTACTCCACCAGCGCCTGGCGCGGGGCGCCGTCGAGTGCCGCGCCCAGGATGCGGATGCCGCCATCCGGCAGCGCCTCCACCCCCGCCGGCAGGCTTGGCGGCGCGGCCGGGGGCGCGGGGCGGTTGGGGGAGGGTGCGGGCCGGGGCGCCAGCACCGCGGGCGAGGGCGGCGCCGCACCCGGATCGGGCAGGCCCTGCCCCGCCGCGGGCGCGGCCAGCAGCAGCAGGAGGGCGGCGGCGCGGCGCATCAGCCGGCGCGCGGCGGCGCCGTGCGGGCGGCCGCGATGCCCTCCGCCACGATCTCCCTGAGCTTCGGGTGCAGCGTCGGGTTGCCGGCGACGATGTTGCCGCCGGGCCAGGGGTCTTCGCCGTCGGGGTCGGTCACGACGCCGCCCGCCTCCCGCAGGATGACGATGCCGGCGCCGCAATCCCAGGGGTTGAGGCCGAGCTCCCAATAGCCTTCGTAGCGCCCGGCGGCGGTCCAGCAGAGGTCGAGCGAGGCCGAGCCCATGCGCCGCACGCCCGCGACCTGCGGCATGATGCGGGCGAGGATGGCCAGGAACTCCGCCTTGCGGGGGACGCCCGCGAAGGGGATGCCGGTCGCGAAGACCGATTGCAGCATCTCCCGCCGGCCGGAGACGCGCAGCCTGCGGTCGTTGAGGAAGGCGCCGACGCCCTTCTCGGCCCAGAACATCTCGTCGGCGGCCGGGTTGTAGACGCAGCCGGCGACGAGCTCGGTGCGTTCGGGGCTGATGCGGCGCTCGACCGCGGCCGAGATCGACCAGATCGGGATGCCGTGCAGGAAGTTGGTGGTGCCGTCGAGCGGGTCGACGACCCAGCGCCATTCCCAGTCCGCGGCGCCCGAGGCGCCGGATTCCTCCATGAGGAAGGCGAAGTTCGGCCGCGCGCGGCCGAGCTCGGCGCGGAGCGTCTCCTCGGAGCGGAGATCGGCCTGGGAGACGAAGTCGCCCGGGCCTTTGACGCTGACCTGGAGCTGCTCGACCTCCCCGAAGTCGCGCAGCAGCCGCTTGCCGGCCTTGGTGACGGCGGCGGTCAGCACCTGCATGGCGGGGGAGAGGCGGGGGGAAACGGGGGCCATCGGGCTGACGCGCCTCAGCCCTTGAAGCGCTCGTAGTAGGAGGCGTCTTCCGTCTTGACGACGATCTTCTCGCCGGCGGTGATGAAGGGCGGGACCATGGTCTTCACCCCGTTCGAGAGCACGGCCGGCTTGTAGGAGGAGGAGGCGGTCTGCCCCTTCACCACCGGATCGGCCTCCACGATCTCCAGCACCACGGTCTCCGGCAGGTCCATCGAGACCGGCTCGCCTTCGATCAGCTTGACGTTGACCGTCATGTTCTCCTGGAGGAAGGGCAGCCGGTCGCCGAGGATGTCCTGCGGGACCATGGTCTGCTCGAAGCTCTCCGGGTCCATGAGCACGAGGTTGGTGCCTTCGGCGTAGGAGTAGGTGAACTCCTTGTCCTCGGTGGTCAGCCGCTCGACGACGTCGGCGGTGCGCCAGCGCTGGTCCTTCTTGGCGCCGCTCTTGATGTTGCGCATGTCCACCTGGATGATGGCGTTGCCCTTCCCGGGGATCATGATGTTCTGCTTGAGGATGGTGTAGCGCTGGCCTTCGAACTCGATGACCATGCCGGCACGCATCTGGTTGGCCTGCATCTTCGCCATGGGCTGGGCTTCCGGATCCGGTGAGTTGCAATGAGCGGGCGCGCGCCGGGGACCGGCGCGGGCAATGGCGGAGGGGTGTAGAGCGGGAAGCCCCGGAAGGAAAGGGTCAGCCCCCGGCGCCTTCCGCCTCCTGCGGCGCCGTGAGTTGTGTCAGCAGGCGGATGAAGGTCTCCCGGTCCTCGGGTCCGAGCGGCGCCAGCAGGCGGTCCTGCACGCGCCGGACCGGCGCTTCCACCGCCGCCAGCAGCGCTGCCCCCGCTTCCGTCAGGCGCAACTGCTTGGCCCGGCGGTCGCCCTCGGCATGGCTCCGCGCGATCAGCCCCTTGCCCTCCAGCCGCTCCAGCACGCCGCCCAAGGTCGAGCGGTCGAAGGCGATCAAGGCGGACAGGCGCGTGGCGTCGAGCCCCGGATGGGCGCAGATCGCATAGAGTGCTGCGAACTGGACGGAGGTCAGGTCATGCCCGCCCACCTCCTCGGCGAAGAGGGCGCCCGAGATCTGGTGTGCCCGGCGGATCAGGTGCCCGGGCATCGCGTAAAGGCGCTCCATGGCGTCCAGGGCCACTCCTCCCGTTTGACAGCATGCTGAAGGAACGCATACTGTTTATCCAGCGAGAAAAGCAGTGGAAACGTCATGACGCAGGATTTGCACGCGCTGCTCGGCGACCTCGTGATCGCCAACCGCATCCTTGCCCATGAAGGCGTGCTCGACGATTTCGGCCATGTCGCGGTGCGCCATCCCGGCCGGCCCGACCGCTTCTTCGTCTCCCGCTCCCGTTCGCCTGAGCTCGTCTGCCGCGACGACCTGCTGGAATTCACGCTGGACGGCCAGCCGGTCGATCCGAAGGGGCTGCGTCCCTACCTCGAAAGCGTGCTGCACGCCCGCATCTTCGCGGGCCGGCCGGAGGTGCAGGCGACGGTGCACCACCACGCCCCGGCGGTGCTGCCCTACACCATCGCGGAGGTGCCGCTGCGGCCGGTGTTCCACATGGCCTCCGTCCTCGGCGGGCCGGTGCCGGTCTGGGACAGCCGCGACGAGTTCGGCGACACCAACATGCTGATCGACGACATCCCCCGCGCCGACAGCCTGGCGCGTGCGCTCGGCGACCGCAGCGCGGTGCTGCTCCGCAACCACGGCGCGGCCTGCGCCGCGGCGTCGCTCCCCGCCGTCGTCTTCGTCGCGATCCGGATGAAGGACAATGCCGAGGCGCAGTCGCGCGCGATGGCGCTCGGCACGCCGCGCTACCTGACGGAAGGCGAGACGCGGCTCACCGCCGAGATGCTGATGGGCGAACGCCCGCTGGACCGCGCCTGGTCCTATTGGCGGGCCCGCGCCGGCTTCGGCGGGATCTGATGCCCGCCGCGACCCGCCGCGCCCTCGGCGCCGCGCTGCTGCTGGCGTCGGCACCGCGCGCCGCACGCGCGCAGCGGCGCACCATCCGCCTGGTCGTTCCGGCGGCCCCGGGCGGTGCGATCGACGTCATCGGGCGCATCTACGCGCAAGCGCTCGCAGAACTGCTCGAGCAGACCTGGGTGGTCGAGAACCGCTCCGGCGCCAACAACACGCTGGGCGCCGCGGAGGTGGCACGCGCGGCGCCCGACGGCGCGACGCTGCTGGTCAATGCGGACATCCACCTGATGGCGCGGCGCGTCATGCGCAACGTGCCCTATGACCCGGTCGCCGACTTCACCCCGGTCGCGCGGCTTGCGACCGCGCCGATGGTCCTCGTCGGCAATCCGCGGCTGACGCCGGTGGGCGACGTCGCGGCACTGGCGACCGCGATGCGCGCCGCCCCCGACCGCTTCGCCTTCGCCAATTCGGCGCTCGGCGCCATGGGCCACCTGGCGACCGAGAGTTTTAGGCGCGCGGTGGGTGTCGAGGCGCTGGTCGTCTCCTACCGCGGCACCGCGCCGGCACTGACCGACGTGATCTCCGGCAATGCCGCGCTGATGGTCGCCCCCCTCGGCTCGGCGTTGCCGCATGTCGAGGCCGGGCGGCTCCGCGCCTTCGCGGTCATGGGCGCGCGCCGATCGCCGCGCGCGCCGGCGATCCCGACGATCGCGGAGCAGGGGCTCCCGGCGCTCGACTTCACCCTCTGGTACGCGCTCTGGGCGCCGCGCGGCCTGCCGGAGGCGGAGGCCGAGCGGCTGAACGCCGCGGTGCAGGCCGCCGCCCGCGATCCCGGCCTCGCCGCGCGCATCGCCGAACAGGGGGCGGAGCCCGTGGCCGAGGATCGCGCCGGCTTCGCCCGCTTCATCACGGCCGAAGCCGAGCGCAACGCCCGCATCGCGCGCGAGGCGGGGATCGAGCCGGAATAGGAGAAGAACCATGCCGACGAACGCCGCCGACCCAGCCCTGGTGCTGCACGGCTATTTCCGCAGCGCCGCCTCCTGGCGCGTCCGGATCGCGCTCGGCCTCAAGGGGCTCGATGCGCGGCAGGTTTCGCATCACCTCCGCAAGGGGGAGCAGCGGGCACCCGCCTATCTCGCGCTCAACCCGCAGGGGCTGGTGCCGGCGCTGGAAGCCGGCAATGGCGCGGTGATCACCCAGTCGCTCGCGATCGTCGAATGGCTGGAGGAGACGCATCCCGAACCGCCGCTGCTGCCGCGCGATCCGCTGGCCCGCGCCCGGGTGCGCGCCTTCGCCCTCGTGCTCGCGGCCGATACCCACCCCCTGCAGAATCTCGGCGTGCTGGAGCGGCTGCGCGCCGCTGCCTGTCAGGAGCCCGAGGTCCAGGCCTGGGCCGCGGCGATGAACGATGCCGGGCTCACCGCCTGCGAGAAGCTGATCGCGGCCGAGCCCGGGCCGTTCTGCTTCGGGCCGGCGCCCACCATCGCCGATCTCTGCCTGGTGCCGCAGCTCGGCAATGCGCGGCGCTTCGGCGTCGCGGTGGAGCGCTTCCCGCGCCTGCTGGCAGCGGAAGCGGCGTGCCGCGCGCTGCCGGCCTTCCAGGCGGCGGAGCCCGCACGCCAGGCCGATGCCGAATAACCTATCGGTCCTGATCGCCGGCGGCGGTATCGGCGGCCTCGCCGCCGCCCTCGCGCTTGCTCGCGCCGGCTTCGCGGTGACAGTGCTGGAGAAGGCCGCGGTGCTCGCAGAGATCGGTGCCGGCATCCAGCTCGGCCCGAATGCCTTCGAGGCCTTCGACCATCTCGGCATCGGCGCCGAGGCGCGCGCGATGGCCGTCTATATCGACCGGCTGCGGCTGATGGATGCGCTGAGCGGGGCGGACATCGCCGGCATCGACCTCACCGAGCCCTTCCGCCGACGCTTCGGCAATCCCTATGCGGTTGTGCACCGGGGCGACCTGCATGGCGTGCTGCTACGCGCCTGCCGGGCGAGCCCGCGCATCGCGCTCCGCACCGGTGCCACCGTTCTCGGCTACGACCAGGACGGGGACGCGGTGACGGCGCGCCTCGCCACGGGGGAGGCGGTGGCGGGGGCGGCGCTGATCGGCGCCGACGGGTTATGGTCGCGCATCCGCGGCCAGGTGGTGGGCGACGGGCCGCCGCGGGTGACCGGCCACACCACCTATCGTTCGGTGATCCCGGCCGCCGAGATGCCGGAGGACCTGCGCTGGAACGCCGCGACGCTCTGGGCCGGGCCGAAATGCCACATCGTGCATTACCCGCTCTCGGGCTGGTCGCAATTCAACCTGGTCGTCACCTGCCACAACGACGCGCCGGAGCCGGTCGCCGGCCGGCCGGTTCCTGAATCGGAGGTGATGGCGGGTTTCGCCCACGTGCATCCGCGTGCCCGGGCGATCATCCGCCATGGCCGCGACTGGAAGCTCTGGGTGCTCTGCGACCGCGACCCGGTGGCGCGCTGGACGGATGGCCGCGTCGCGCTGCTCGGCGATGCCGCGCACCCGACGCTGCAATACCTGGCGCAGGGCGCCTGCATGGCGATGGAGGATGCGGTCTGCCTCGCGCAGGAGATGGCGGCGCGGCCGGCGGCGCCCGAGGCGGCGCTGCTCGCCTACCAGCAGCGCCGGATGCTGCGCACCGCGCGGGTGCAGTTGCAATCGCGCGCCGTCGGCGAGCATGTCTACCACCCGGCGGGCGCCCACGCCGCGCTCCGCAACGCCGTCATGTCCGCGAAGTCGAGCACCGATTGGTACGACGCGCTGGCCTGGCTCTATGGCGAGACGGGGCTGGGTGCGACGAGCGCGGCGTGACGGCGGGCCACTTCAGAAATCCCAGGGTGACAGGAGGTCGAGGCCCGTTGTTTGGAAATCCGCCAGGTTGCGCGTCGCCAGACGACCGCCATTCACCTGCGCGATGGCGGCGATCATGCCGTCAGGCGCCGACATTGCTCGTCCCTGACGGCTTGCCGCGCCCATGATCGCGCGCCCGGCGCAGCGTCTCTGACACCACGTTGGCGTCGAGGAAGATCAAAGTTCCGGACCGGGATGCGCCTGACGCGACTCGCGGATGATGGCGTCCAGGTCGATGTCGGTGTCATCGGTCGCAGCCAGCCGCGCGTAGAAGGATGCCGGAGGCTCGTGGCCCGCCTCGCGGATTTCACAGGCTTCCAGCGCCCGCTCGACGACGTCGGCGATCGAGCGCTTTTCACGGCGTGCCAGGCGATGCGCCAGGTCGCGTGCCTTGGCGCTGCGGACGGAAAGCTGTGGCGCGGCCACGGGCGCCTCCTCACTGAGCTGCCATCGAGATGGCATTGGCCGGCAAGATGGCAAGTTCTGATCCGCTTACCCCCAGCCCTGGCTTTCTCCCCCGCGCCAGCGCCGCTCCGGTGGCAGTTCGGCGTTCACCAGCGCACAGCCGACCGCATCCGCGACGCGGAGGCCGTCGACGCCGGCGGACAGGATGCCGCCGGCATAGCCGGCACCTTCGCCGGCCGGGTAGAGGCCGCGCGTGTTGAGGCTGGCGAAGCCGGCGTCGCGGCCGATTCGGACCGGGCTGCTGGTCCGGGTTTCGACCCCGGTCATCAGCGCGTCCTCCATCGCAAAGCCGGCGATGTCGCGGCCGAAGGCCGGCAGCGCTTCCCGGAGCGCCGCGACGGCGTAATCCGGCAGGCAGCGCGCCAGGTCGGCCGGGCGCACGCCCGGGCGATAGCTCGGCACCACGGCGCCAAGCGCGGTCGAGGCGCGGCCGGCCAGGAAATCGCCGACGCGCTGCGCCGGCGCATGCCAGTCGCTGCCGCCTTCGACGAAGGCCCGCTCCTCCCAATGGCGCTGGAAGCCGATGCCGGCGAGCGGGCCCTCGGCGCCGAAATCGGCCGGTGTCAGGCCGACCACGAGTGCCGCATTGGCGTTCCGCTCGGCGCGCGAATACTGGCTCATGCCGTTGGTGACGAGCCGCCCGGGCTCGCTCGCCGCCGCCACCACCGTGCCGCCCGGGCACATGCAGAAGGAATAGACGCCGCGGCCGTTCCGCGCGTGGTGCACCAGCTTGTAGTCGGCGGCACCCAGCGTCGGGCTGCCGGCCGAGGCGCCGAAGCGGGCGCGGTCGATCAGACCCTGCGGATGCTCGATCCGCACCCCGATCGAGAGCGGCTTCGCCTCCATCGCCACGCCACGGGCATGCAGCATGGCAAAACTGTCGCGCGCCGAATGCCCGACCGCCAGCACGACATGGCGCGCCGCGATGCGCTCGCCCGACGCGGTCTCGACGCCCACGACGCGGCGGGTGCTGTCGGCCTCCGTCTCGACCAGCAGGTCGTCGACGCGGGTCTGCCAGCGGTATTCGCCGCCCAGCCCCTCGATGGTTGCGCGGATGTGCTCGACCATGTGCACCAGGCGGAAGGTGCCGATATGGGGCTTGGACAGCCAGAGGATCTCCTCCGGCGCGCCGGCGGCGACGAATTCCTCCAGCACGTGGCGGCCGTGATGCAGCCGGTCCTTGATCTGGCTGTAGAGCTTGCCGTCGGAGAAGGTGCCGGCGCCGCCCTCGCCGAACTGCACGTTGCTCTCGGGCGTCAGCACGCCCTTGCGCCACAGCGCCCAGGTGTCGCGGGTGCGTTCCCGCACCAGCTTGCCGCGGTCGAGGATGATCGGCCGGAAGCCCATCCGCGCCAGCGCCAGCGCCGCCATCAGCCCGCAGGGCCCGGCACCGATCACCAGCGGCCGCTCGGAAAAACCGGGCGGCGCGGTGGCCACCGGCCGCCAGCGCATGTCGGGTGTGGGTGCCAGGCGCGGATCGCGGGCGAGCAGCGCCGCTTCGCCTTCGACCTCCGCATCCACCGTGTAGACGAGCTGGATCGCGTTCCGCTTCCGCGCGTCATGGCCGCGGCGGAACACCGTGAAGCCCCGCAGCCCCGCCGGCGCGATGCCGAGCCGCGCCAGCAGCGCCTGCTGCAGCGCGGGCTCCGGATGGTCGAGCGGCAGGCGGAGTTCGGTGACGCGGAGCATGGGGTCCGTCAGTCGGCCACGCCCGGCCCGATCGGCACCTTGCCGCCGCCGCCCGGCAGTTCCTGCACATAGGTCGGCCAGGCGAGGCCGGTGACGCGGCCCCGCAGCGCCCGCAGCAGGGCGCGGCCGCGCGCCGGTTCCACCCGGAAGCGGGCGGTGCCGGGGGCGAGGTCGAGCTGGTGCAGGTAGTAAGGCTTCACCCGCACCGACAGCATGGCGCGGAACAGTTCTTCCAGCGCGTCCTCGCTGTCGTTGACGCCGGCCAGCAGCACGCTCTGCCCCAGCACCGGGATGCCCGCGCGCGTCAGCCGCCCGATCGCCGTCCGCGCAGCCCCGGAGAATTCCTGCGCGTGATTGGCGTGCAGGCAGAGGAACAAAGGCTTCTCGATAGCGAGCGCCGCGACCAGCGCCGCGCTCACCCGCGCCGGATCGGCGACCGGCACCCGGCTGTGGATGCGCAGCACGTCAAGGTGCGGGATCGCGGCCAGCCGCGCGAGCAGGGCGCCCAATCGCCGCGGTGAGAGCATCAGCGGATCGCCGCCGGTCAGGATCGCTTCCCGCACTGTGGGCGTCGCTGCGAACCAGGCGATCGCGGCATCGAGCTCGGCTTCGGTCAGCAGCCCGCCATCGGGTCCCACCACCTCGCGCCGGAAGCAGAAGCGGCAATAGACCGGGCAGGCGAGCAGCGGTTTTATCAGTGCCCGGTCCGGATAGCGGTGCACCACGCCCTTGACCGGCGTGAAGGGCGCATCGGCGGTCGGGTCCGCGACCTCGTCCGGCGCGGTGACGAGCTCCGCGGCGTCGGGGATGTATTGCCGCGCGATGGGGTCGTCCGGCGCCGCGATCAGCGCCGCGACCGCCGGCGTCACCGCAATCGCGTAGCGCTCCGCGACGGCCGCGATCGCCGGCGCCGCCTCGGCCCCGATCAGGCCGGCGGCGAGCAGGGCGTCGGCGTCGCGGAGCGGGCGCGCGGGGATGCGGGGCAGGGTTCCATCGGGCATGCTGGGCGCGACCTACAACCTCGGAACCCTCCGCGTCCATGCCCGCAACGCCACCCTGGCATCCCGACCGCCTGGCCGACCGCCTGCCCTTCCTCGACGCCCGCGCCCGGCTGACCGCCGCGACGCGCGCCTTCTTCGCGGGCCGCGGCTATCGGGAGGTGGAGACGCCCTCCCTCGTGAAGGTGCCCGGGATGGAAGTGCACCTGATGGGCTTCCCGACCCGCTTCCGCCCGCATCTGGGGCAGGGGCAGGAGGTGCCGCTCTGGCTCCGCACCTCGCCGGAGCTCGCGATCAAGCGGTTGCTGGCGGGCGGTGCCGGCCCCGTTTTCGAGCTCGCCCGCGTCTGGCGGAACGGCGAGCTCTCCGCCCGGCATCACCCGGAATTCACCATGCTGGAATGGTATCGGCCCGGGGCTGGCCTCGATGCGCTGATGGACGAGGCCGAGGCTTTCCTCCGCGCCGTCTGCCCGACGCGCGTCGCACATGGCGGCGTCGAAACCAACCTCGCCCACCCTTTCGAGCGGCTCCGCATGGCCGACGCCTTCGCCCGCCACGCCGGCGTTGCCGACCTTCTCGCCAGCGTGACGACCGAAGGCCGCGGTGACGCCGCGGCGCTGTCGGCCGCCGCCGGCGCGCCGCTCCGCGATGGCGAGGATTGGGAAGACCTGTTCTTCCGCCTGCTGCTGGAGCGTGTCGAGCCCGCGATCGGCCGCGACCGCGCCACCTTCCTCACCCATTGGCCGGCGCCGCAGGCGGCGCTGGCCCGCCGCGACCCGGCGGATCCGCGCGCCGCCCTCCGCTTCGAGCTGTTCGTGGCCAGCATCGAGCTCGCCAACGCCTTCGACGAGCTGACCGACCCTGCCGAGCAGCGCGCCCGCTTCGCGGCCGACGTCACGGAGCGCCGCCGCCGCTACGCCGAGGGCTGGGACATCGACGAGGATTTCCTGGCGGCGCTGGAGCATGGGCTGCCGCCGACATCGGGCATCGCGATGGGCTTCGACCGCCTGGCGATGCTGGCCAGCGGCGCGCGCCGGATCGAGGACGTGCTGTGGCTGCCGCTGTCGCTGTGAAGCTCTGCGACGGAGAGGGGCACCCCATACGCGCGACGGTGTTACGTGTCGAAGCCGCTGAAGGCGGCCATCCGCACCGGGTTCTCGTTCCGTCGCCAGTCCGCCGTGCGGTAGACGAGCGGATCGTGCAACTCCAGCGTGGCGTGCCAGTCGAACACGTAGTCGGTGCCGTCGGTCATCACCACCCAGCTTGCCTGGTGGTGTGTATCGTCCACCACCCGGTACACGCCCGTCGAGTGCCGCACCTCCGGCAGCAGCGGTGGCTCGGGGCGCTTGAGCGACCCCGAGACGGAGGCAGCACTGATCGCCTCCGTCGTGGCCTCGGTCACGCCGACGCAACTGTACTGGTCGAATTCCGGCGTGCCCGCCTTGCGACCGAGTGCCAGCATCGCGGTGTTGCGCACGGCGCCGGTCATGCCCCAGCCGCTGAGTTGGGGGAGGGGCCTATGGTTCTGGATCCGGGCGCGGCAGCGCGGGTCGCTGGCGACGGCTTGGCAGATGCGAAGGGCGGCGGCGACGGTCAGCACGGGGCGAGACCTCCTGACGTGAGGCGCCACCACTAGAACGAAGGGTGGCTTGCCGCGGTGCCGCGGAGAACACCCCGGCGCAGCTTGCGGCATCGGTCCCGGTGACAGACCTTGGCGCGATGCCCCCGATTCCAGAGCATGATATCGCCATCCTCGGCGCCGGCTTTTCCGGCAGCCTCCTCGCCGCCCATCTCGCCCAGCGCCGCGGCGGGCCCGACGGCATCCTGCTGATCGAGCGCGCGGCGGAGGCCGGGCCTGGCATCGCTTACGGCACCGCCGATCCGCTCCATCTCCTCAATGTGCCCGCCAAGGCAATGAGCGCCTGGCCGGATGCGCCGGCGCATTTCCTCGACTGGGCACGGGCGCGGCCGGCGGCGGCGTTCGGCCCGCTCTGCGACGGCGCGGCGCCGGATGCCTTCGTGCCGCGCGCCCTCTACGGCGCCTATTGCCGCGACATCCTGCGCGGCGCCGGCCTCGCACCGCTCCAGGCCGAGGTCACCGGTCTCGTGCGGCAGGATGGCGCCTGGCGTATCGAGGCGGCGGCCGGCCCGGTCGCGCGGGCGCGGCGCGCGGTGCTCGCCACCGGCAATCCGCCGCCGGCGCGGCGGAACACGGCAACGTTCCGCGGCGATCCCTGGGCCGAAGGCGCACTCGACGGGATCCCGCCGGAAGCGCCGGTGCTGCTGGTCGGCGCCGGCCTCACGATGGTCGATACGGTGCTGAGCTTACGTCTCGGCCGCTCTCATCGGGGCCCTATTCACGCGATCTCGCGCCATGGCTGGACGCCGCTGGCGCACCCGGCGCCGCCGCTGCCCTGGCCGCGGGATTTCGTCCTGCCGAAGCCCGGTGCCGCGCCGCGCGCCGTGCTGCGCGCAGTGCGGGAGGAAGCGACGCAGGCGGCCATCGAGGGTGTGCCCTGGCAGGCGGTGACCGATGCGCTGCGCCCGGTGAGCCAGGCGCTGTGGTGTGCCTGGCCGGAGGCCGAGCGGGCGCGCTTCCTCCGCCATCTCCGCACGCTCTGGAACCTGCACCGGCACCGCGTGGCGCCGCGCGCGCATGCGGAGCTCGCGCGGGCGGCGGCCGAGGGCCAGTTCCGGCTTCGCGCCGCGCGGCTGCTCGGCCATGAGCCGGAGGGCGAGGGAACGGTCGCGCGGCTGCGGCTCCGCGGCGGTGCCGAAACCACGCTTCCGGTTGCGCGCATCCTGCTCTGCACCGGGCCCGGCAGCGGCTCCGGTTCCGGCGAGGAATGGCTGCAGGCGCCGCCGCTCGCGCAGCTCCGCGATGCCGGGCTCATCGCGACCGATGCCTTCGCACTCGGGATCGAATGCGATCCGGACCGCTTGCAGGTGCTGGACGCCGAGGGCCGGCCGGTGCCGGGCCTGCATCTGCTCGGCCCGATCACCCGAGGCCGGCTCTGGGAAGCGACCGCGGTGCCGGAACTCCGCGTCCAGGCAGCGCGGCTGGCCGAGATGCTCGCGGCACAGTCGCCGGCAGACCTGTAAGCTCATGCGCCGCATCCTGGTCTTCGCCCTGCTCGGGCCGCCTCTCGGCTTCGTCATGGTGTTCTACGTCCTCGGTCCCGCCATGAACTGGCTCCTCGGCGGCAGCGCCGATTTCGGCTGGCAGCATGTCGTGATGCTGCCGATGGCCTATGCGATCGGCATCCTCCCGGCACTGCTGACGGCGCTGGTCGATGCGGTGCTCGCCGGCCGCGGCATCCGCCGGCGCCTGCTCTGGACCGCGCTGTTCGGCTTCGCGGCAAGCTTCCTGCCGCTCGCGGGGGCGCTGGCGGCGGGCTACATCGCCGGCGAGCCGCTGCTCCTGGTCTGGGGCTTGGTCGGCGCGGTCCCGGCCTATGTCTGTTCGCGGCTGGCGGGGCCCGCCATCAGGTGAGCCGCGCCAGCATCGCCGCCGCTCGCGGAGTCTATGGGCGATTGAGTTCGAGGAAGGCCAGCACCGAGGGATCGTCGCTCTCGATGCCGCTGCGGAGCGCGTCGAGCATCGCCTCGAAGCCGGGCTGGGCGAATTCGAGCTCGAAGGGGTCGTCGTGGCTCCACAGGTAGCACCAGCCATGCCGGGCGCCGGGTTCGAGATGGATCAGGACGTCGCTGCTGAAGCCGTCGAGCGTGGCCATGGGAAGGAGGTGGCGGAAGGCGATGCCGTGCCGGGCCTGGAAATCGCCCTCCTCGATGCCGATCCGTTGCATGAAGCCGGTCAGGCTGTCCCGTTCCCGAGCCAGATCGTCGGCGGCATGAAACCGCAACGACCGGCCCTCCGTCCCGTGGCGGATCAGCAGATCGGTCTCCCCGCGCGCTGCCAGGAAAGCCCGATGCTCCGCCGGCAGCGTGACCCCGAGCGCCGCCTCGGCCGCGGCGATGGCGGCCTCGCTCGCCGGGCGGGTTCGCGCGCTCCAGCGTGCGCTGCGCTCTTCCGGGGCTGCGCCGCGCCGCGCCGCATAGGCCTGGTAATCGGGCCGGCGGGTGATCGCCTCGTAGCCGCCATGCCTGGCGTAGCGGAAGGCCTCGTCGAAGACCTCCTCCCGCATCTCCGGATAATGGTCGCAGAGGATCGTCGCCCGCAGTGCCGTCCGCCCTTGGTTCAGGCAGGCCTTGCAGGCGTCTTCGGCCGCTTCGAGCGCCGCGGCAGGATCTTGATCCTGCAAGCACGCCCGGGCCAGCCGGGTAAAGATCAGCGCCTCGATCTCGCCTGCCCGAAGCGACCAGCGATACTGGGCAGAGCCCGCCGCCTGGAACGACAGCAGCCGGTCGTGCGCCTGCTCAGCGTGGCGCCGGTCTTCGGGCTGGCCGGTGGCGCCGTCGCGTTCGGCAACCAGCAGATAGTACATGGGCTGCTCGACAGCCGCGGTACCGGCCAGCGCTGCGAGCTGCGCTGCGAAATCCTCGTCCGAGGCGTCGTAGCGGCGCATGAACGCCTCATCGAGCGCAAGCTGCCAATCCGGCTTCGGCGAGACGTCCGGCAGCAGCGTGCGGAGCGTGTAGTTGATGTGATGGGTTTCGATGAAGCCGGCGGCGCGGAGCTCTTCGGCATGGCGGCGAAGCGCCCGGATCGCATCCGCCGTCTCGGCGAACTCTTCCCGCAGGAACTCTCCGGAGGTCGACATGTCGAAGGGCTTCATATGGATGCCCATCAGGATGTCGTCGCCGCCGTAGCCGCCGCCATCGAGAGCGAGCAGCAGCAGCCGGTCGTCGTCGCCGGGCGGGCGGTGGAAGAACCGGGCCAGATACATCGGACAAAACTCCTGCCCGCGCGGGCCGGGGCTTCGCCACGCCGGGCTGGCCCCGGCCGCGACCGACATCCTAAAGCGATACGTCCTTCTGATATCGTAATATATTGGTGAAGCGCTGCAGCATCGCCGCGGCACTCTCCCGCGGCAGCGCGTAGAAGACGAAGACATAAGGATCAGACGCCTCGAACACCGAGGGATCGGGCGAGGCGCGCTGCATGGTCGCGCGATCCAGCGCCGCCATCGGGTGCCAGGCGCCGTCCAGCTCGAACAGCGTGTCGTAGCCGAGCGCGTCGAGGAAGGCCGGCACCGCCCAGGTGGAGCCAGGCCTGTGCCGCTCCTCGATCTCGATGGTCAGCACCGGGCGGCAGCGCAGCAGCGTGTCGCGGGCGCCGCGCAGCACGGCATATTCCGCACCCTCCGCATCCAGCTTCACATGCGTCAGGTCGTCGATCGCCAGGTCGTCGACGCGCCGCACCGGCACGGTGAAGCGACGGACCGCGATGCGCGCCGGATCGTGGCCCTCGTAATCCTTGGCGGTCGAGGCCCATTGCTCCTGCGCGACGCCGTCCAGCACCGGCATCGCGAGCGTGATCTCGCCCGGCGCATCGCCGAGTGCCTCCGGGAACAGCGTCACATGCGGTGGCAGCGTGCCGAACTCGGCGAGCATTGCGGCTTCCAGTCGCGCGAAGGCCGGCGGCAGTGGCTCGAAGGCGAGTACGCGGCTCTGCGGCAGCCGCGCGAAGGGCAGCGTGATCAGCCCGTCATGCGCGCCGACATCCAGCAGCGTGCCCGGGCGATGGAGGCGGGTGTGGAAGGTTATCTCGTCCATGTCAGGCGGCCACGATCGCTGCGTTCAGCGCGCGCAACCCCGCCGCCTCGCCCTCGGGATGGTTCCAGACGGCGCCGACGACGGCGAGGAAATCGGTGCCGGCGCGCACCAGCGGCCCGCAATTCTCCGCCGTGATGCCGCCGATCGCGACGCAGGGGATCTCGAACATCTCCGACCACCAGGCCAGCAGATCGACATCCGCCTCATGCTCGGTCGCCTTGGTCGCGGTCGGGAAGAAGGCGCCGAAGGCGACGTAGTCGGCGCCGCGCTCGCCCGCCTGCATCGCGAGGTGCCGCGACGCATGGCAGGTGATGCCGAGCGTCGCCTCGCCGAGCAGGGCGCGCGCCGCTTCGTGGTCGCCATCCTCCTGCCCGAGATGGGCGCCGTCGCAGCCGAGTGCCTTGGCGAGCGCCGCGTCGTCGTTCAGCAGGAAGGCGACGTCGCGCGCATGCGCGACCGGCATCAGCGCCTCGACCGCGCGCTTCACCGCGTCCGGCGCAGCATCCTTGAGGCGGAGCTGCAGGCAGGCGACGTCGCCGGCATCGAGCGCTGCCGCCAGCCGGTCCCGGAAGGCGGCGGGGTCGAGCGCCGGCGGCGTCACGAGGTAGACCCGGCAACCCGCCTCGGCGCCCATCCCCCGCACTCCCGGATCAGGCCTTCGACTTGTAGACCTCGATGATGTCCGTCAGCAGCTTGATCGCTTCCGCCTTCGGGCGCTGGAAGGCGTTGCGGCCGACGATCGAGCCGTTGCCGCCGCCGGCATGGATCGCCTTCACTTCCGTGAGCAGCGCCTCGGCCGACTTCGCCTCGCCGCCCGAGAACACCACCAGGCGGCGGCCGTTGAAGCAGGCCTGCACGATGTGCGCGATGCGCTTGGCGGCGTCCTTCACCTCGACCGGGTGCGACTGGTAGGTCTTCTTGGCGGCGTCGAGGCTGATCGCCTCGGTTGGCGGCTTCACCTTGATGATATGGGCGCCGAGGAGGGCCGCCATGTGCGCGGCATAGGCCGCGATGTCGAGCGCGGTCTCGCCCACCTTGTCGAGGTTGGGGCCGCGCGGATAGCTCCAGACCACGACCGCGAGGCCGACCGACTTCGCTTCCTCGGCGAGCTCGCGCAGCTCCTCCATCAGCTCGAAGGCGTATTCGCTGCCGGGATAGATGGTGAAGCCGATTGCCGAGCAGCCGAGGCGAAGCGCGTCGGAGACGCTGCCGGTCACCGCCTGGTCCTTGGCCGCGGCCAGCGAGTTGGAGCTGTTGACCTTGAGGATGGTCGGGATGGCGCCGGCGAAGGTCGCGGCACCCGCCTCCAGCGGGCCGAGCGGCGCCGCATAGGCGTTGAGCCCGGCCTCGATCGCCAGCTCGAAATGGTAGTGCGGGTCGTAGGCCGCCGGGTTCGGCGCGAAGCTGCGGGCCGGGCCGTGCTCGAAACCCTGGTCGACCGGCAGGATGACCACGCGCCCGGTGCCGCCGAGCTTCCCCTCCATCAGGATGCGGGCGAGGTTGGCCTTGGTGCCGGGGTTGTCGCTCTCATACCAGGAGAGGATTTCCTTCACGCGGCGCGTGAGCTTCATGCTGTGTCCTTTCTTGCCGGCCGAGAGCTTCGGGCGGCGCTCTAGCCCAGGGGCGCGCCGCTGTCACCTTGGAGCCAGCGGGCCAGGGCGGCCCGGGCCGCCGGGCGGGACAGGTCCCATCCGGCGAGATCGAGCGATGGCGGGCGCGCCGTCAGCAGCGCCGCGCCGCATTCGGCGGCCGCTGCGGCGACCGCCGCGAAGGCCGGCACCTCCGGCGCCAGCACCAGGAGCGTGACGCCGGCGCGGAGTGCGGCCAGCGCATGGCCGGGATCGGCCCCGCAATCGAGCGCCGCCGGCGCATGGCCGCCCACGATCGCCGCGAACCAGGCGGGGCCGAGGAAGCCGGCCGCGGCCGGGGCCGAGAGCAGCAGCACGCTGCCCGCACCGGCGGCAACGATCGCGGCCTCCGCCTGCGCGCGGTCATGCACCACGACCGCGCGGGGCAGGTCCGTCCTTTGTTGACCGGTGCATGACCGCATGCCAAGGCTTCAACACGTCCCGCGACGCTGCGTCCAGCGGCGGCATGCGGGGTTTCGGCAGGGGATGGCGTGGGGCGGGTGAGCGGCGACGGCGTGGCTTCGATGGACCAGGCGGTGGCGCGGCTCGAAGCCGCGGTCGAACAGCTTGGCCTGCGCATCGCGCGGCTGCGCGCGGCCGCGCCTGCGGTGGACGACGACGGCGCGATGGTGCCGCGGGCCGAGGTCGCGGCCCTCGCCGCCCGGCTCGACGCAGCGCTCTCGGCGCTGCGCGGCGCGCTCGCGCAGGAGGCCGGCGACGGCCCCGAAGAGGAGTAGCGTTTGGCCCAGGTCACGGTCCGCATCGGCGGCTACAGCCACCCGGTCTCCTGCCAGGACGGGCAGGAACAGCACTTGCAGAAGATGGCGGCCGAGGTCGATCGGCGCGTCGCGGCGCTGAAGGCGATGGGCCTGCAGCTCGGCGAGACCCGCATGCTGGTGCTGGCCGCGCTCCAGCTCGCCGATGAGACCTACGACATGCGGGAGGAGCTGGCGGCGCTCCGCGCCGGCGCCCCGGTCGCCGCCCCGGCGGAACCCGTGCCCGCCGTCCCCGATCCGGCGCTGGCATTGCGTCTGGCCGAGGTCGCCGAACGGATCGAGGCCATTGCCGGCAGCCTCGAGGCACCCTAGCTATGGGCGGCGGGGCTGCCCGGTGCGTCAGGCAAGCAAACCCCCGGGGCCAATGAGCATCTCCCGGGAGCTGGCTCTGGCCGGATCGTGGTCCGGCCATCTGGCGCCCACCTGCAACAGCAGGCCTTGGGAGGGTTCAACGCCAACGGCCATGGTGGCTCCGCACGTTTCCCCCGGCCCTGGCCCGGACCCCATCCTCGATGAAGCGAAGCGGCAGGCACGGCGCATGGCGTTGGCCCGCCGTGCCGGCGCCGGCGATCCCGAAGCCGCGGGCCGCGCGCTGCTGCGGCACTTGCTGCCCTATCTGCTGGACGGGGCGGCGGCGCTGCCGCCGGGCGCGCTCGTCGGCGGCGTCTGGCCGCTGACCGGAGAGATCGACCTGCGGCCGCTGCTGGCGGCCTTGCAGGACCATGGCCACGACCTCGCTTTGCCGGTGACGCCGCCGCGCGGCCAGCCGCTGGCCTTCCGCCGCTGGCAGCCGGGCGAGGCGCTCGCCGAAGGCCCGATGGGCACCCGGCACCCGGCCGCCGGCGCGCCGGTGCAGCCTGACCTGGTGCTCGTGCCGCTGCTGGCCTTCGACCGTATCGGTCGGCGGCTCGGCTATGGCGGCGGCTATTACGACCGGACCCTGGCGGCATTGCCCAATTGCCGGGCGGTCGGCTTCGGCTTCGCTGTCCAGGAAGTGCCTGAGGTGCCGGCCGGGCCCCGCGACGTCCGGCTGGCGCTGGTTGCGACCGAGGCCGGCCTGATCGTCTGTACCCCATGAGGATATTGTTCCTCGGCGACGTCGTCGGCCGCGCCGGGCGCGACGCGGTGATACGGGAGGTGCCGCGGCTGCGGGCCTCGCTTGCGCTCGATCTCGTGGTCGTGAATGCCGAGAATGCCAGCCACGGTTTTGGCCTGGCGCCGGAAATGGCGCGCGGCTTCCTGGCCGCCGGGGTCGACGTGCTGACGCTTGGCAACCATGCCTGGGACCGCAAGGAAATCATTCCTTTCATCGAGCAGGAGAAGCGGCTGATCCGGCCGCTGAACTACCCGCCCGGGACGCCGGGGAAGGGTGCGGTCGTGGTCGAGGTCGCCGGCGGCCGCCGGGCGCTGGTGCTGCAGGCCATGGGAAGGCTGTTCATGGAGCTGCTGGACGATCCCTTCCGGGCCTTGCAGGCGGAGCTGCAAAAGCAGCGGCTGGGCGGCACGGTGCAGGCGATCGTCATCGACATCCATGCCGAGGCGACCAGCGAGAAGCAGGCGGTCGCGCATTCCTTCGACGGCATGGCGAGCCTGGTCATCGGCACCCACACCCATGTCCCCTCCGCCGACCACCGCATCCTGCCGGGCGGCACGGCCTTCCAATCCGATGCCGGGATGTGCGGCGACTACGACAGCGTGATCGGCATGCAGAAGGGCGCCGCCGCGCTCCGCTTCTGGCGCAAGATCCCGGCGGAGCGGCTGGCGCCGGCGGAGGGGGAGGCGACGCTCTGCGGCCTGTTCGTCGAGACCGACGACGCCACGGGGCTGGCGAAGCGCACCGAGCCGCTGCGCCTCGGCGGCGGGCTGAGCCCGGCGATGCCGGCACCCTGACCCTTCGCTCCGGCCCCGCCCGGCGCGGAACTTGCTTCGACTTGGCAGACCGCCTTCAGCGCGGGATGCCGGGAGAGTTCCGATGCAGCGTCGACTGGTCCTGACGGCCGCCCTCGGCGGCCTCGCCTTGCCCGCCATCGGCCGGGCGCAGCCGGCATGGCCGACGCGCAACATCCGGATCATCGTGCCCTTCACTCCCGGCGGCGCGAGCGACATCATCATCCGCCCGGTCGCCGAGCGGCTGGAGCGGACGCTTGGCCGCAGCGTGGTCATCGACAACCGGGGCGGGGGCGGCGGCGCGATCGGGGCCGGCGCGGCCGCGAACGAGCGCCCGGACGGCTACACCTTCCTGGTCTCGACGCCGGCGCCACTGGTGCTGCTGCCGCAGATCGTCGGCAACCTGCCCTACGATCCCGACCGCGCCTTCAGCTACGTCGCCATGCTGGGCGCCGCGCCGATCGTCTGCGCGGTGAAGGGCGACGGACCGATCACCACGCTCGCGCAGTACGCAACTGCCGCGCGCGCCCGCGCCGAGGCCGTGAGCTTCGGCTCGTCCGGCATCGGCTCGGTCGGCCACCTGACCGGCGTGCTGTTCGGGATGGAGACGGGCGCCCAGCTCCTGCATGCCCCCTTCCGCGGCGCGCCGGAGGCGCAGCAGGCGGTGCTGGGCGGCAGCACCACCTCGCTCTGGGACACCTCCGGGGCGAATGTGGCGGCGATCCGCGCCGGGGCGCTGCGGGGGCTGGCCGTCTCCTCCCCGGCGCGGATGCCGGCCCTGCCGGACGTGCCGACCGCCGTCGAGGCAGGATTTCCGGGCGTCGTCACCGCGAACTGGTTCCTGCTGGCGGCGCCGGCCGGCCTCGATGCTGCGATCTCGGCCCGGATGGGCGCTGCGGTCCAGGCGGCGCTGGCCGAACCCACGGTCCGGGAGCGGCTGGAGGCGGCTGCCATAACGCCGGCCGAACCCATGGCCCCGGCGGCGATCGGCGCCTTCGTCGCCAGCGAGAAGGCGCGCTGGACGCCGGTGATCCGCGCCTCGGGCGCAGCCTAGCAGCCCGTCCAGGCCCGTCGGGCGGGCTGCCGGCCGTCCGGGTGGCGCGAGCCGCCCGCGGCCGGTATAAGGTCTTCCTCAACCTGAATCTGAAGACAGGAAGGACGGCTCGCGGCCATGGCCGGGCATTCGCACGCGAAGAACATCATGCACCGCAAGGCGGCCCAGGGTGCGAAGAAGGCCCGCGCCTTCGGCAAGCTGATCCGCGAGATCAGCGTCTCCGCCAGGCAGGGCATGCCCGACCCGGCCATGAACCCCCGGCTGCGCGCCGCGGTCAAGGCGGCGCTCGTCGCCAACATGACCCGCGACACCATCGACCGCGCCATCAAGCGCGCCGCCAGCGGCGCCCAGGGCGAGGACTACCAGGAGGTCCGCTACGAGGGCTACGGCCCGCACGGCATCGCCATCATCGTCGAGGCGCTGACCGACAACCGCAACCGCACCGCCGGCGACCTCCGCAGCATCTTCGGCAAGCATGGCGGCGCGCTCGGCGAGAGCAATTCGGTCGCCTTCCAGTTCGAGCGCCACGGCGCGGTGCGCTACCCGGCCGCCGCCGCCTCGGCCGAGGCCATGCTGGACGCCGCGATCGAGGCCGGCGCCGCCGATGTCGAGAGCACCGCGGACGGGCATGAGGTCGAGACCGCGGTCGAGGATCTCGGCCCGGTGCGCGATGCGCTCGAGGAGAAGTTCGGCCAGGCCGATTCCGCCCGCCTCGAATGGTGGCCGGCGACGACGCTGGAGCTCGACGAGGAACAGGCGGCGGCGGTGATGAAGCTGCTCGACGTGCTCGACGAGAACGACGACGTGCAGCAGGTCTACGCCAACCTCGATGTGAGCGAGGCGGTCCTGCAGAAGCTGTCCGCCTGATGGAGGAACCCCGGCGTCCCGATGGTGGAGCGCCGCAGGCGCGGAGCCTGAACCGGGCCGCCGCGCACGCAGTGCGCATACTAGGCCTGGATCCGGGCCTGCGGCATACCGGCTGGGGCATGGTGGAGAGCCATGGCAGCCGGCTGCGGCACCTGGGCGATGGCGTCGTCTCCTCCGATGACTCGCTGCCATTGGCGGATCGGCTGCTGCAGCTGCATCGCGGCCTGGCTGCGCTGATCGCCGAATGGCAGCCGGACGAGGCGGCGGTCGAGCATACCTATGTCAACCACAACCCGGGTGCCGCGCTGAAGCTCGGCCAGGCGCGCGGCGTCGTGCTGCTGGCGCCCGCACTCGCCGGCATCCCGGTCGCCGAATACCAGGCGATGGAGGTGAAGCGCGCGGTGGTCGGCACCGGCGCCGCGGCGAAGGAGCAGGTGGCCGACATGGTGCGCCGGCTGCTGCCGGGGGCGCGGCTGGCGCGCGCCGATGCATCGGACGCGCTCGCGATCGCGATCTGCCACACGCATCATCGCGCGACGCGCCTGGCCTTGGCGCGCGGATACGTGCCTGCATGATGGGCCCTCCGATTCAGCTCTCCGCGCGCTTCGCACGCTCCGACCATCGGAGGGCCGCATGATAGGGCTCCTCACCGGCAAGCTCGTGGAGACCGCCGAAGCCTCCTGCATCCTCGACGTCCGCGGCGTCGGCTACCTGCTCGCCTGCTCGCGCAAGACGCTCGACCGCCTGACCGCGCAGGAGGGCGAGCAGCGGGTGCTGGTCGAGACCCATCTCCGCCAGGACGCGATCACCCTCTACGGCTTCGCCGACGCCGCCGAGCGCGAGGCCTTCCGCGCCCTGATCGAGGTCAAGACGGTCGGGCCGCAGAAGGCGCTGCTGGTGCTCTCGGGCCTCGTCCCCGCCGCACTCGCCCGCGCCATCGCGGCGAAGGAGCGGAAGCGCCTGGCGGAGGTGAAGGGCCTCGGTGCCGCGACCGCCAACCGCATCATCGACGAACCGGCGATGCAGAAATGGGCGGGCGGCCGCGCGACGCCGGATGCCGATGGCATCGGCACCGAGGCCGCCGCCGCGCCGCCGCCGGGCGACGAGGGCGATGCCGTCTCGGCGCTGGTCAACCTCGGCTGGAAGCGGCCGGAAGCCGCCGCCGCCGTCGCCCGCGTCCGCGCCCGCCTCGGCGCCGAAGCGCCGCTCGGCTCCCTGATCCGCGACAGCCTGAAGGAGCTGGCGCCGCGATGAGGGTCACCGACGGCGACCGGCAGGAGGATGACGCGGCGGAGGGCAACCTGCGTCCGCAGCGGCTCGGCGAGTTCATCGGCCAGAAGGCGCTGCGCGAGAACCTGTCGGTCTTCATCGAGGCGGCGAAGGCGCGCGGCGAGGCGCTGGATCACGCGCTGTTCTTCGGCCCGCCCGGCCTCGGCAAGACGACGCTCGCGCAGATCGTGGCGCGCGAATTGGGCGTCGGCTTCCGCGCGACCTCGGGCCCCATCCTCCAGCGCGCCGGCGACCTGGCGGCGATCCTCACCAACCTCCAGCCGCGCGACGTGCTGTTCGTCGACGAGATCCACCGCCTGCAGCCGGCGATCGAGGAGACGCTCTATCCGGCGATGGAGGATTTCTCCCTCGACCTCATCATCGGCGAAGGGCCGGCGGCGCGCACCGTCCGCATCGACCTGCCGCCCTTCACGCTGGTGGGCGCCACGACCCGCGCGGGATTGCTCACCCAGCCGCTCCGCGACCGTTTCGGCATCCCGCTGCGGCTGCAATTCTACGACGTGCCGGACCTGCTGCTGATCGTGAAGCGCGGTGCGGAGAAGCTGCGCTTCGCGCTCGCGGAGGACGGCGCGCTCGAGATCGCGCGCCGCTCGCGGGGAACGCCGCGGGTCGCGGGCCGGCTGCTGCGACGGGTGCGCGACTTCGCCGCCGTCGCCGGCCGCCCGGCCGACCGGGCGCTGGCCGATGCCGCGCTGGAGCGGCTGGAGGTCGACCGCCTCGGCCTCGATGCCATGGACCGGCGCTATCTCCGCCGCATCGCCGAGCACCACAATGGCGGGCCGGTCGGCGTCGAGACGCTGGCCGCGGCGCTGGCGGAATCGCGCGACACGCTGGAGGAAATGATCGAACCCTTCCTGATCCAGGAAGGCCTGGTGCTCCGCACCCCGCGCGGGCGCATGCTGGGGGAGCCGGGCTGGCGGCATCTCGGCATCGCGCCGCCGGCAGCGGTCGTGGCGCAGCTCGACCTGCTGGCGCTCCAGCCTGACCAAGGGGAAGCCCCGTGACGGTCCCGCCGCATCGCTTCCCGATCCGGGTCTATTTCGAGGACACGGATGCGGCCGGCATGGTCTATCACGCCAACTATCTCCGCTGGGCGGAACGTGCCCGCACCGAATCGCTCAGGGATGCCGGGCTGCCGCATCAATGGATGACCGAAAGACACAACGCGTTACTCGTGGTGCGGCGCATCGAAGTGGAGTATTGGCGCCCGGCGCGACTGGACGACGCGCTGGTGGTCGAAACGTCCATACGACGCGTGACCCCGGTGCAACTCGTGCTGGAACAATGTGTTCTGCGCGACGGCGGCGAGCGGCTCGCGGAGCTGGTGGTGGGGCTCGTCTGCGTCGATCGCGACAGGTTGGCCCCGGTGCCGATTCCCGAGCCATGGCGAGGCTTGTTCCGCTCCGCGGTTCCCGCGGCGGCGGCGGCGCATCCCGCGATTGCGGGCGCGTCATGACGGATGCTGTGAAGGAGGGTTCGGCGTGGACCGTACCGTGAACGCCAGCGCGCTGCCCCAGGCGGCGCACGACCTCTCGCTCTGGGGCCTGTTCCTGCAGGCCGACTGGGTCGTGAAGCTCGTGATGATCCTGCTGCTGCTCGCCAGCGTCTGGGTCTGGGCGATCGTGTTCGAGAAGGTCACGACGCTGCGCAAGGCCAACCGCGCCGCCGATGGCTTCGAGGACCGCTTCTGGTCGGGCGGCAGCCTCGACGAGCTGTTCATGCGCGAAGGCGAGCAGCCGCTGCACCCGATGGCGGCCGTCTTCGGCGCCGCGATGCGCGAATGGCGGCGCAGCGCCAGCGCCACCGGATCCGCCGTCGCCGGCGTCAAGGAACGGGTCGAGCGGGCGATGTCGGTGACGATCGGGCGCGAGATGGAGCGGATGGAGCGCTGGATGGTGTTCCTGGCGTCCGTCGGCGCGGTCGGGCCCTTCATCGGCCTGTTCGGCACCGTCTGGGGCATCATGAACAGCTTCTCGGCGATCGCCGGCATGCAGAACACCAATCTCGCGGTCGTCGCCCCCGGCATCGCGGAAGCGCTGTTCGCGACCGCGATCGGCCTGGTCGCCGCGATCCCGGCGGTGCTCGCCTACAACAAGATCAACACCGACCTCGCCCGCTACGCGGCACGGCTCGAAGGCTTCGCGACCGAGTTCGCGGCCATCGTCTCCCGCCAGGCGGACCAGGCGGCGGCGCAGCCGGCACGGCCGGCGGCGACCGCGGCGGCGGAGTAGCGGCGCCATGGCCGCACCCCTCGCCGGCGGCCGCGCCGCGCGGTCCCGCTACCGCCCGATGGCCGAGATCAACGTGACGCCGCTCGTCGATGTCATGCTGGTGCTGCTGATCATCTTCATGGTCGCCGCACCCCTGATGACGGTCGGCGTGCCGATCGACCTGCCGAAGACCAATGCCCAGCCGATGAACCAGGAGACCGAGCCGCTGACCATCTCGGTCAACACCGAAGGCAAGATCTTCCTCCAGGAGACGGAGGTGCCGCTGGAAGGCCTGGTGGAGCGGCTGCGCGCCATCCTCGCCAACCAGCCGCAGGGCGCGCCGGAGCGGCGCATCTTCGTGCGCGGCGACCGCGGCATCAATTACGGCCGGGTGATGGAGGTGATGGGCACCATCGCGACCGCGGGCTTCACCCGGGTCGCGCTGCTGACCGAGCAGCCGGCCGGGCAGGCGCCCCCTGCGACGCCGCAGGCGCGGCCAGGCGCCGCCCCGCCGGCGCGCCCGGCGCGCTGAACGGGAGGGGAGCCGCCGGGTGTCCGCCACCGCCGCCAACCATCCGATGCTGCCGCTGAACGAAGGCCGCTCGCTGCCGCGCTGGGGCGCGGTCTCGCTGGCGCTGCATGCGGCGATCCTGGTGGTGGGCGCGCTGTTCGCGCTGTCGCGCAGCATCCCGGAGCCGGAGCCGGTCGGCATCTCGGTCGAGGTGATCTCGGCCGAAGCGCCGCAGGAAGCCCAGGGCGAACGGCCGGCGCCGACGCCGGCGCCGCCCAACCTGACCGCGCCGCCGCAGCCCGAGGCGCCGGAGCCGCTCCGCAACCAGGCGATCGCACCGCCGCCGCCGCCGCCCCCGCCGCCGCCGGCACCCGCCACCGCCTTCGTGCCGCCGGCGCCGACGCCGGCGCGCCCGACCCCGCCGCCGCCGGCCGCGACACCGTCGCCGGAGGCGCTGCCGGTGCCGCCGGTGCAGCCGACGCCGCCCGCCCCGCCGGCGCCGCCGCAGCCGCAGCAGCAGGCGACGCCCTCGCCGCCGCGCGCCGATCCGCTGCCCTTGCCGCCGGTGCCGACCCCGCCGCCGCCCGAGCCGGTGCGCACCCCCGGAACCTCCACCACGCCGCCGGTCGCGCGCCCGCTGGAGCGTTCGCCCGAGGTGCAGAACACGCTGGAGCGGCTGCGCGTCGCGCAGCGCCAGACCACGCCGCCGACCGCCCGGCCCAACCCGCAGGCAGCGCCGCAATCGGGCGGCGGCACCGTGGCCGGGCGATCGACGCTGACCGCCGGCGAGATCCGCGGCATCGCCGATCAGATCAGCGAATGCTGGGCGGTCGATGCCGGGATGATGGGCCTGTCGGAGATCGTGGTGGAGCTCCGCGTGCAGGTCGACGGCCAGGGCGTGATCCGCAATGCGCTGGCCGCCTCCGGCAGCCCGCCATCCGAGCCGCGGGCGCGCGCGGTCTTCGAGCAGGCGCGCCGCGCGCTGACCGACGCCCGCTGCGCCCAGCTCCGGATCCCGCGCGACAAGATCGCCGAGGTCCAGGCCTCCATCTTCCGCTTCAATCCGAGAGGGCTCGTATCGCGATGAACCCCAACGCCTTCGCCATCTCCCGCCGCCGCATGCTGATGGGCGCCGGCGCCGGCCTCGTCGCACCAGGCATCCTGGCGCTGCCGTTGCCGGCGGCCGCCCAGGCACAGCCCCAGGCGCGCGGCGCGGTGATCGACATTACCCGCGCGCGCACCGATCCCTTGCCGATCGCGATCCCGGACTTCGCCGGCAGCGGCGACGGCCAGCGGCTCGGCCGCGACATCGCCCGCGTGGTGCAGACCAATCTGCGCAATTCCGGCCTGTTCCGCCCGGTCGAGCGCCAGGCCTTCATCCAGACCCCGGAAGCGGCGGCGCAGACGCCGCGCTTCCAGGATTGGCGGGTGATCGGCGCCCAGGCGCTGACCACCGGCCGCGTCGAGCAACGCGGCGACCAGGTCCGGGTCGAGTTCCGGCTCTGGGACGTGAACCCCGAAGCCCAGCTCCAGGGCACCGCCTTCACGGCACCCGCGGCCAACTGGCGCCGGATCGCGCACCTGATCAGCGACGTGATCTATGAGCGCCTTCTCGGCGAGAAGGGCTATTTCGATACCCGCGTCGTCTACATCGCCGAGAGCGGGCCGCGCGACCGGCGCGTCCGGCGCCTGGCGATCATGGACCAGGACGGGGAGAACAACCGCTTCCTGACCAATGGCCAGTTCACCGCGCTGACCCCGCGCTTCCACCCGAGTGCGGACCGCATCGCCTTCATGTCCTACCAGCAGCAGGGCGAGCCGCGGGTCTACCTGTTCGACATCGGCTCCGGCCGGCAGGAGGTGCTGGGCAATTTCCAGGGCATGACGCTCTCGCCCCGCTTCTCCCCGGACGGGCGGAGCGTGGTGCTGTCCTCGACCCGCGGCGGCGACGCCAACATCTTCGTCGTCGACCTGGGCTCGCGGCGGGAGCGGCAGTTGACCTCGGGCGGCGGCCTCGACGTCTCGCCCTGCTTCTCGCCCGACGGCAGCCAGATCGTGTTCAACTCGGACCGCGGCGGCGATCAGCAACTCTACGTGATGGATGCCGGCGGCGGCGGCGCCCGGCGCATCTCCTTCGGCCGCGGCCGCTATGCGACGCCGGTCTGGTCGCCGCGCGGCGACCTGATCGCCTTCACCCGCATCTCGAGCGGCCAGTTCTCGATCGGCGTGATGCGCCCTGACGGCTCCGGCGAGCGCATCCTGTCGGAAGGCTGGGGCATGGAAGGCCCGACCTTCGCGCCGAATGGCCGCGTGCTGATGTTCTACCGGGAGACGCCGGCCAGGGATTCGCGGGGCAGCGGCTATTCCTCCCGCCTGGTCTCGATCGACATCGCGGGCTTCAACGAACGGCCGATCCAGACGCCGACCGACGCCTCCGATCCAGCCTGGTCGCCGCTGCTGGCCTGATCGCTTGCTTGCCCTCGGTCGCCGGGCGCGCGCTTGGCTCGCCGGACTGCCGGCGGCGCCCGTTCGGGCGCTCGGCACGAGCAAAGTGCTCGTGCCGCCGATATTGCAGGCCGGAACGATCGCGGGAAACATCTTGCGCGAGCGCAACCGGCGGGGGATATCGCGCGTGTATCTGTCGCATTCCCGACCCCTCGCCCCCTCGAAAGGACATCGCTGATGACGAAGCCGCTTCTCGGCGCCCTTGCGGCCATCGCCCTGCTCGCCGCCTGCTCGAACACGGACGAGAACCAGGCCGCGACCGGTGGCGGCGGCGGCAGCACCATCCGCCCGGGCAGCCAGGAAGACCTGGTGGCCAATGTCGGCGACCGGGTGTTCTTCGAGACCGACCGCAGCACCATCGCCGCCGACCAGCGCCCGGTGCTGCAGCGCCAGTCCGAGTGGATGCAGCGCAATTCCTCGGTGACCGTGCAGATCGAGGGCCATGCCGACGAGCGCGGCACCCGCGAATACAACCTCGCCCTCGGCCAGCGCCGCGCCAATGCGGCCCGCGACACGCTGGTCGCCGGCGGCGTCGCCGGTGCCCGCATCTCGACCATCAGCTACGGCAAGGACCGCCCGGCGGCCCTCGGTTCGGACGAGAGCGCCTGGGCGCAGAACCGCCGCGCCGTGACGGTGGTGCGCTGATCCACAGGCCTTCGGCCGGAACGACGGGGCGGCTGCCGATGGCGGCCGCCCTTGCCGTTTCCAGGGGCAGGCGAATCCGCGTCCGACGCGGTAAGCTCATTCTCGGTTCAGGAGACATGGAGGCCCAAGCCTTGCGTCACCCCACCCGTATCCTCGCCTTGGCCCTGCTCGGCCTCGCGCTGCTCACCCCCGCCGCGGCGCGGGCGCAGATGGACAGCCGCGAGGCGATCGCGCTGCAGAACCAGCTGCTGGAGCTCCGGCGGGACCTCGATCAGCTCCGCCGCGGCGGCTCCTCGCTCGGCGCGCCGCCGGTCGCGCCGCCGCCGCGCAACCTGCCGGCCGGCGGCGGCGAGCTGGTCGGTGCCCTCGTCGCCCGGGTGGGCGAGCTGGAGGAGGAAGTCAGGCGCCTGCGCGGTCGCGCCCAGGAAGCCGAGTTCCGCAACCAGCAGCTGACCCAGGACATCGAGAAGCTGCGCGGCGACCTGGAATTCCGCCTCGACGCGCTGGAAGGCGGCCGCGGCGGGCGGCCGGGCCAGCGCGGCGATGCGCGGCCGCCGGCGCCGCAGCCGCAATCGGCGCAGCCGGCACAGCCCCAGCCGGCGGCAGCCGGCGCACCAAGGCCGCCGGAACGCGCGCTCTCCGACGGCCAGGCGGCGCTCGGCCGGCGCGACTTCGGCGCGGCCGAGGCGGCGGCGCGGGAGGTGATCGCGTCGCGCAACCAGGCACGCTCCCAGGATGCGCAGATCCTGCTCGGCGATGCGCTGGCCGGGCGGCGGCAATTCCAGAATGCGGCACTCGCCTATGACGAGGCCTATCGCCGCAACCGCCAAGGCGCCCGCGCGCCGGAGGCGCTGCTCGGCCTCTCCGGCGCCTTTGCCGGCTTCAATGCCCGGCGGGAGGCCTGCGACACGCTGGACCAGCTGCGCACCGAATTCCCGCGCCTGTCGCCGGGCCTCACCGACCGGGCCAATGCGGCACGGCGGAGCAATGGCTGCCGCTGATTCCCTTCGCCGGCAATGCGTCGGCGCGTCCGAGTTCGACGCGCTCATGGCACCGCTCGGCCCCTTCGGGCCGGCGCCGCCGCTCGCCGCCGGGGTTTCGGGCGGGCCGCACAGCCTGGCCCTGGCGCTGCTCGCCGACGCCTGGGCACGGGCGCGCGGTGGCAGCCTCCTCGCACTGATCGCCGATCACGGCTTGCGGGCCGACAGCGGCGCCGAGGCGGCGCGGGTCGCCGCCGGCCTCACGTCGCGGGGCATCGCGGCCCGCATCCTCGATCTTCGCCTGCCGGCCGGGCCGGCGCTGCAGGACCGCGCCCGTGCGGCCCGCCTGGCCGCGCTGCTGGCCGCCTGCGGCGCCGAAGGCCGGCCCTGGCTGCTGCTCGGCCATCACCGCGACGATCAGGCGGAAACCCTGCTCGCCCGGGCTTTCTCCGGCAGCGGCCCGGACGGGCTCGCGGCCATGCCGCCTGTCCGGGCAGCGCCCGAGGCGCTGATCCTGCGGCCGCTGCTGGGTCAGGCGCCGTCGCGGCTGGAAGCGACCGTCGCCGCGGCCGGCCTGGTGCCTGAGCGGGACCCGAGCAACGCCGATCCGCGCTTCCTTCGCGCCCGGCTCCGCGCCGCCCTCGGCGACGGGGCGGCCGGCCATGAAGCACTCGCCGCCGCCGCGGCGGCCTTCGCCTCCCGGCGGGCGGCGCGGGAGCGGGCGATCGCCGCCCGGCTCGCCGCCGGCGCCCGCCTCTCGTCGCTCGGCCATGCCCGGATCGACCCGCGGGCGTTCGGGCAGGACGCGACCGGGATCGCTGCTTTCGCGCTGCTGCTCCGGCTGGTCGGCGGCGCACCCTACGCGCCGGACGAAGCGGCCGCGGCGGCGCTGCTCGGGCGCGGGCAGGGGACGCTCGCCGGGTGCTGGCTGCGGCCGGCGCCGCAGGGGGGGCTTTGGCTGCTGCGCGAGCCCGGGGCGGTGGCGGCCCCGGTCGCGGCGCTGCATGGCACGCTGTGGGACGGGCGCTTCCGCCTGACCGGGCCGGGTGCTGCCGGCCACAGCCTCGGCGCGCTCGGCGCCGCGCCGCTGCCCGGCGGGCCACGCCTGCCGGCGGCGCTCCGCCGCGGCCTGCCGGCGATCCGCGATGCCGAGGGAGCGCTGGCGGCGGTGCCCGGGCTGGACTATCCTTCGCCCTTCGCGGTCCTGCCCTTCACGCTCGCCTTCGCCCCGGCCGGGGGCGCGGCGCTCGGCTGGGGCGGTCGCGGGGGAAGCGTCGGAAGCCCATTCAAGCCTGGGCAACCCATCCCCATCTAGGCTGAGAAACGGCCCAGCCGGGCCTCGGGACGCGCCGCTGGGCGAGGAATGGGACTGACGACGTGAACAATTTCGGCCGGAACCTGGCTCTGTGGGTGATCGTGGCGCTGCTGCTGGTGGCGCTGTTCAACCTGTTCCAGCCTTCGGGGAACAGCCGCGCCGGCGCGCAGCAGGTCGCCTATTCCGACTTCGTCAACGAAGTGAATGCCGGGCACGTGCGCGACGTGGTCATCCAGGGCCGCACCGTCACCGGTCAGCTCTCCGACGGCCGCAACTTCCAGACCTACACGCCGGAGGACCCGCAGCTCGTCTCCCGCCTGACCGAGAAGGGCGTCCGCGTCGTCGCCCGGCCGGAGGAGAGCGAGGTCAACCCGCTGTTCCACTACCTGATGTCCTGGTTCCCGATGCTGCTGCTGATCGGCGTCTGGATCTTCTTCATGCGCCAGATGCAGGGCGGCGGCGGCCGTGCCATGGGCTTCGGCAAGTCCCGCGCCCGGCTGCTGACCGAGAAGCAGGGCCGCGTCACCTTCGAGGACGTGGCCGGCATCGACGAGGCGAAAAGCGAGCTCGAGGAGATCGTGGAGTTCCTCCGCGACCCGCAGAAGTTCCAGCGCCTCGGCGGCAAGATCCCGAAGGGCGTGCTGCTGGTCGGCCCGCCCGGCACCGGCAAGACGCTGCTCGCCCGCGCCATCGCCGGCGAGGCGAACGTGCCCTTCTTCACCATCTCCGGCTCCGACTTCGTCGAGATGTTCGTGGGCGTCGGCGCCAGCCGCGTGCGCGACATGTTCGAGCAGGGCAAGAAGAACGCGCCCTGCATCATCTTCATCGACGAGATCGACGCGGTCGGCCGGCATCGCGGCGCCGGCCTCGGCGGCGGCAATGACGAGCGCGAGCAGACGCTGAACCAGATGCTCGTCGAGATGGACGGCTTCGAGAGCAACGAGGGCGTGATCCTGATCGCGGCGACCAACCGCCCCGACGTGCTCGATCCCGCGCTGCTCCGCCCCGGCCGCTTCGACCGCCAGGTGGTGGTGCCGAACCCCGACGTGCTGGGCCGCGAGAAGATCCTGCGTGTGCACATGCGCAAGGTGCCGCTCGCCGCCGACGTCGACCCCAAGGTGATCGCCCGCGGCACGCCCGGTTTCTCCGGCGCCGACCTCGCGAATCTCGTCAACGAGGCCGCCCTCTACGCCGCCCGCACCGGCCGCCGCACCGTCGGCATGTACGAGCTGGAGCAGGCCAAGGACAAGGTGATGATGGGCGCCGAGCGGCGCAGCCTGGTCATGAGCGAAGAAGAGAAGCGCATGACCGCCTATCATGAGTCCGGGCATGCGATCTGTTCGCTGCACGAGCCTTCGAGCGATCCGATCCACAAGGCGACGATCATCCCGCGCGGTCGTGCGCTGGGCCTCGTGATGTCCTTGCCAGAAGGCGACCGGCTGTCGCATTCGCGGGCCTGGGCGCGGGGCAAGCTGGTGCTGGCGATGGGCGGGCGCGTCGCCGAGGAAGTGATCTTCGGTGCCGACAACGTCTCCAACGGCGCGCAGGGCGATATCCAGCAGGCGACGAGCCTCGCGCGCGCCATGGTCACCGAATGGGGCATGAGCGAGCGGCTCGGCATGGTGCGCTACGGCGACAACAGCCAGGAGGTCTTCCTGGGCCACAGCGTGACCCAGACCAAGAACCTGTCGGAAGAGACCGCGCGGCTGATCGACGGCGAGATCCGCGGCCTGATCGACGGCGCCTATGCGCGCGCCAAGCAGATCCTGACCGAGAACATCGAACAGCTTCATCTGCTGGCCAAGGCGCTGCTGGAGCATGAGACGCTCTCCGGCGACGAGATCAAGCAGGTCATCCGTGGCGAGCCGGTGGTCCGCGTCCGCCCGGACGAGCCGGTGAACCAGGGCCGCGGCAGCGTGCCGACCAGCGGCCGTCCGGCGGCGCCGCGCCCCGGCCTGAATCCCGGCCCGGCTCCTGCCACCTGACTGTCGTCCGGGGCCGCGATGCGGCCCTGGACGGCGTGCTGCTGGAACACCCCGTGTCCGCATCCCATGAGCGTTGGATCGAGCCGCTGGGCCTGTTGCACGGCTCGGCGGCGTTCCATGCCATCAAGCTCGGCATCGCGCTGCCGCTCGCCGGCGGCGCCGGCGCCTTCACCCTCGTCCGGCTGATCGAGCAGGGCGAGAATCTCGGCATCGGCCCACTCTCCGAAGTGCCGGAGGATTGGCAGGACGCGCTCGGCACGCTCGCGCAGCGGCCGGCACCCTTCGCGGGGCTGCCGATCGACCACCCACTCGTGATGGGCATCGTCAACGTCACCCCCGACAGCTTCTCCGATGGCGGCCGGCATGCCGAGCATGCCGCGGCGATCGAGGCCGGGCACGCGATGCTGGAGGCCGGGGCCGACATCCTCGACATCGGCGGCGAATCGACGCGCCCGGGGGCGGCGCCGGTGCCGGTGGAGGAGGAGCTGCGCCGGGTTCTGCCGGTGGTGCGTGAACTTGCGAAGGCCGCGCCGGTTTCGATCGACACGCGGAATGCGCGGGTGATGGAAGCGGCGCTGGAAGCCGGCGCTGAAATCGTCAACGACATCTCCGCCCTCCGCCACGATCCCGACGCGCTCCGCGTGCTGGCGCGCGCCGAGGCCTCGGTCATCCTGATGCACATGCAGGGCGACGACCCGCGGCGCATGCAGGCGGTGGCGCAATACGATGACGTGGTGCCGGAGGTGGCCCGCTTCCTCCGCCACCGGGTCGAGACGCTGGTCGCACTCGGCATCCCGCGCGGGCGCATCGCCGTCGATCCGGGAATCGGTTTCGGCAAGACCATCGACCACAATCTGGCGCTGACCGAACGCCTGCCGCTGCTGGCCGGCATCGGCTGCCGCATCGCCTATGGCGCCTCGCGCAAGCGCTTCATCGGTACCCTCTCCGGCGTCGAGGCGGCCGGCGAACGCCTGGCCGGCAGCCTGGCCGCCGCACTCGCCGCCGCAGAGCGCGGCGCGTCGCTGCTCCGCGTGCACGACGTGGCGGAGACAGTGCAGGCGCTGGCGGTCTGGCGCGCTTGCGAAGCGGGGGAGGCACCGCCCAGGCCGGCGGATGCCGGGCTGCCCGGCGGTTGAGGGGCCCCGATCGGACTTCGATCAAGGCCGCTGGCATCAATCGGCCGCTGTGGGCGCCGTCGGAGCAACCGCCGGCAGCGGCCGCGCCCCGAGCGACCCCTTGGCGAGCATGGTGGCCCCGGCGATGAAGGCCGGGATCGCGGCCACGCCGAACACCATCGACAGATCCCAGCCCAGCGAGAGCAGGAAGCCGCCCACCATGGAGCCGAGCACGGAGCCGATGCGGCCGACCGCATTCGCCCAGCTCACGCCCGTGGCCCGGCTCGCCGTCGGATAGTGACTGGCGGCCAGCGCGTTCACCCCGACCTGGGCGCCCGCCACGCCGAAGCCCGCGCCGAAGATCGCGAAGACCAGCAGCCAGGGTTCGGCGGTGGCGCTGCCGAGCAGCACGACGAAGCTGCCGGCGACGAGATAGGCGAGGGCCAGCACGCGGTGCGGATCGAAGCGGTCCATCAGGCGCCCGATCACGATGGCGCCGACGGTGCCGCCGGTCGCGAGCGTCGCCGCCATCAACGAGGCATTGGCCATCGAGAAGCCTGCGGTCGTGATCAGCAGCGGCAGCCAGCTCGACAGCAGGTAGAAGACCAGCAGGCTCATGAAGAAGGTGGCCCAGATCAGCAGCGTCCCGGCGCCGAGCCCGTCCTGGAACAGCTGCGCCACGGGCGAGCCTTGCGGCTTGCGGATGCCGGTGAAGCCGGCACCGGTAAGATCGGCCGCCGGGGCGATGCGTCGCAGCACCGCGGCGATCCGCGCCACCGGGGCGTCCTTCAGCGTCAGGTAACGCACGGATTCCGGCAGCATGGCCAGCAGCACCGGCACCAGCAGCAGCGGCAGCACGCCGCCGAGGATGAGCAAGCCCTGCCAGCCATAGGCGGCGACGATATGCGAGGCCGCGAGGCCGGCCGCCGCCGAGCCGATGGTGAACCCGCAGAACATCAGCGTCACCAGCGTGGCGCGCCGACGTTCCGGGCAGAATTCCGCGGTCAGGGTGATCGCTGCCGGCATGGCGCCGCCGAGCCCGAGCCCGGTCACGAACCGGAGCGCGATCAGCGCCTCGATCGAGGGCGCGAGGGCTGAGGCGAGGGTTGCGGCGCCGAAGAACAGCGTCGTCGCGATCAGCACGGCCTTGCGGCCGATCCGGTCGGCGAGCGGGCCGAAGATGAAGGCACCGACCATCAGGCCGAACAGCCCGGCGCCGAACAGCGGCGCGAGCTGCGCCGGCGTCACGCCCCATTCGGCCCGGAGCGCGGGCGCGATGAAGCCGACGGCCGCGGTGTCGAACCCGTCGATCGCGACCACCAGGAAGCAGAGCAGGATGACCATGACCTGGAAGCGCGACAGCGGATTGCCGTCGATGAACGCCTGGACGTCGATCTTGCGTGTCGTCGTCATTCGAAGCCTCCCGTCCTTATTGGGTGCGAACGCGTTCAATCGATCGCCGAGGGGTGCCGCGCGAGCGGCGTGACGGCGATCTCCATGAAGGGAAAGAGCGGCAGGGAGGAGAGCAGCGCGTGCAGCGCGTCGTGGTCCGCCACGTCGAAGATGCTGATGTTCGCGTACTGCCCGGCGACCCGCCAGAGGTGACGCCATGCGCCGCTCCGCTGCAGCGCCTCGGCGCATGCCTTCTCCTCGGCCTTCAGCGCCTCGAAGCGCGCGCGATCGATGTCGTGCGGCACGCGCACATCCATGCGGACGCAATACAGCATCGCCGTCTCCTCATGGCCGCGCGTAGCGGCGCAGCTTGTCCTGATCGAGGGTCACGCCGATCCCGGGGCCGGGCGGCAGGTGGATGTGGAAATCGGCGAAGCGCAGCGGCTCCGTCACCAGGTCCTCGGTCAGGATCTGCGGGCCGAAATGCTCGCAGCCCCAATCGAGGGTCCTGAGCCCGGCGAAGGCCTGCAGGTGCGCGGCCGCGCCGACCGAACTCTCCAGCAGGCAGCCGCCATAGAGGCCGATGCCGCCGGCCTCCGCCACCGCCGCGACCTTGCGCAGGTTGAGCAGGCCGCCGTGCTTGACGAGCTTCAGCGACACCACGTCGGCCGCGCCCGCCTGCGCCACGCCCAGCATCTCGTGCGCCGAGAAGACGCATTCATCGGCCATCAGCGGCACCGTGGAGCGCGCGCGCAGCCGTGCCATGCCTGGCAGGTTCCAGGCCGGCAGCGGCTGCTCCACCAGACGGATGCCGAGCTCGGCGAGCACCGGGAAGCAGCGTGCCGCCACCGCCTCGTCCCAGGCCTGGTTGGCATCGACGATCAGCCGCGCCCGCCCGTCGAGCGCGCGGACCAGATGCCGGAGCCTCGCCAGATCGGCCTCCGGCGTCAGGGCGCCGACCTTCACCTTGAAGGTGTCGTGCAGCCGGAGCGCGAGCTTGCGCTCGGCTTCCTCGATCTCCTGGACGGGATCGCCGGATGCGAGGGTCCAGAGGACGGGGATGCGATCGCGCACCACGCCCCCCAGCAGCAGCGCCGCGGGCAGCCCGAGCGTCTTGCCCACCGCATCGAACAGCGCGGTCTCGATCGCCGCCTTGGCCGCGTTGTTGCGCTTGGCCGCCGCATCCATGCGGGCCCCCGCGACCTCGAAGCGGTCGGCCGGCAGGTCGCGCAGGGCGGGGGCGAGATAGGTGTCGACGCAGGCCTTGATGCCCTCGACGCTCTCCTCGCTCCAGCGCGGGCCGCCGAGCGTCGCGGCCTCCCCGATCCCGACCGCGCCATTGGCGAGGCCGAGCTCGAGGATGACGTAGTTCTGCGCCGTCACCGAGGTCTGCGACAGCTTGTGGCGGCGGCGCGTCGGCACGTCGACGATCGTGCTCCGGACCCAGGCGATGCGGAGGTCACGCCGGAGATCGGCCGGGACGGCGATGGTGCTGTCGGGCATCGCTCGGCTTTCGATCAGGCGGCTTCGGCGTGGGCGCGCGTCACGACCGGGTTCGGCGCCGCGGCGCTCTCGGCATGCAGCACGAAGTCGAAGCTGATCTCCGCATAGGGGGCGTTCAGGCCGCGCGCATGCACCGCCGCGGCATCGGTCACCCGCCGCACCTCCGGGATCAGCCCGTCGCGCGTGGCGAAGGCGAAGTCGTCATGCAGGTAGGCATCGCCATCGATGTTGATCTGCGTGGTCAGCTTGCGGTGGCCGGGCGCCGAGACGAAGAAATGGATATGCGCCGGCCGGCGCCCGTGCCGGCCGAGCAGATCCAGCAATGCCTGCGTGACCCCGTCCGGCGGGCAGGCATAGCCCGCCGGCAGCAGCGAGCGGAAGCGGTAGCGCCCCTCCGCATCCGTCTCGATGCGGCGGCGCAGGTTGTAGGCCGGCTGCGACGGGTCGAAGGAGGAGTAGCCGCCGAGCGTATTCGCGTGCCAGACATCCACCGTGGCGCCGGCGATCGGCGTGCCGTCCATGCCGCGGACCTGGCCGTCCATGAACAGCACCTCGCCCTGCTCGCTGCCGTCGTCGAGACGTGCCTCGCCCTTGGAGAGCGGTGCGCCCGCGATATAGAGCGGACCTTCGATGGTGCGCGGCGTGCCGCCGTCGATCCCGGCCTTCCGCTCCGCCGCGTCCATGCGCATGTCGAGGAAGGCTTCGAGGCCGAGGCCCGGGACCAGCAGCCCGACTTCGTTCGCCTGGCCGAGCCGCGTCAGGTAGCCCATCGCCGACCAGAATTCGTCGGGCTGCACGTCGAACTCCTCGATGGTGCGGAACAGGTCGCTCACCACGCGATGCACGATCCGCTTCAGGCGCGGATCGCCGCCATCGTGGTCGAGGCCGCTGACCTTGGTCAGCAGGTCCGTCACCGGTTTGCCGTTCGTCAGGCCGTCGCTCATCGGTCGTTCCTCCGTCGCGTGGGTTGCTCAGCCGAGATCGCCGCCCGCGACGGGCAAGGTGACCCCGGTGACGTAGGAGGCCTCGTCCGAGGCCAGGAAGAGGATCGCCGCGGCCTGCTCCTCGGCCGTGCCGTAGCGATGCATGAGGCTGGAGGAGAGCGTCTGCGCCACCACCTGCTGCATCCAGCGCTCCTCCTCCGCGCTGCGCGGCGCGGCATTGCGCGGGATACGGCGCGGCGGCGCCTCGGTGCCGCCGGGGGCGACGCCGCAGACGCGGATGCCATGCTCCGCGTATTCGAAGGCGAGGCTGGCGGTGATGGCGTTCACGCCGCCCTTGGCCGCCGCGTAAGGCACGCGGTTCACGCCCCGGGTCGCCACCGAGGAGATGTTGACGATGACGCCGCCGGCTTGCGCCAGCATCGCCGGCAGCACCGCCCGGCAGCACCAGAGCGTCGGGAAGAGCGAGCGACGGATCTCCGCCTCGATCTCCGCTTCCTCGTACTGCGCGAAAGGCTTCGCCCAGATCGTACCGCCGACGTTGTTGATCAGGATGTCGATGCGCCCGCAGCGGGTCAGCGCCTGCTCCGCCGCCGCAGCCGCGCCGGCAAAGCTTTCCAGATCGGCGACGATGGCGAGCGCATCCGCGCCCGCCTCCCGCCGTGCCTCCTCGACGAGGTCGGAGCGGTCGACGAGCACCACCTGCGCACCCTCCCGCGCCAGGCGCAGCGCGACGCTGCGGCCGATGCCCTGTGCAGCCCCCGTCACCAGGGCGGTCTTGCCGGCGAAGCGTTCGGGGCAGGTCGTCATCGCCGCCTCACGCCGCCTGCCGGTGGCGTTCGCCGACGGCGACCCCGCTTGGCGCGAAGCGTTCGTAGCGGAAGCCGGCGGGCGTCACGTCCCGCTCGCCGAGCCAGGTGCCGACCGCGTCCACCATCGGTGGCGGACCGCAGAGATAGATGTCGACATCGCCGCCATGCAGATGGCCAGGCTCGATATGGGCGGTGACGTAGCCGCGGCGCGGATGCGCGCTGGCCTCCGCGGCGACGCAGGTCGCGAAGGTGAAGCCCGGGATTCGGGAAGCGAAGGCTTCCAGCCGCGCGACCTCGACCAGGTCGGAATCCTGGGTCACGCCATAGATCAGATGAACGGGCTGCGGCGCGCCGGTGGCAGCGAGCGCGCCGAGCATCGAGAGGAAGGGGGCGAGGCCGGTACCGCCGGCGAGCAGCAGCAGCGGCCGCGTCACCTCGCGCAGGTAGAAGCTGCCGGCCGGGCCGGTGACGTCCAGTATCGTCCCGGGTGCAGCCTCCTCGCGCAGCCAGCGGCTCATCACGCCGCGCGGGATGTCGCGCACGAGGAAGGAGAGCGTCTCGGCGCCGGGTGGCGAGCTGAAGGAATAGGATCGCCGCTGATCGGTACCCGGCACCTGGATGTTGACGTATTGCCCGGGCAGGAAGGCGAAGCCGGCCGGCGCCTCGATCGCGAAGGCGATGCTCGTCTCCGACAGCCGCTCCACCGCCCGGAGCGGCGCCGCAAAGCCCTGCGGCCTGGTCTTGCAGGCCGTGGCGGAGGCGGCGATGGCGAGGACGAGGTCGCTGCGCGGCCGCATCTGGCAGGCGAGCGCCAGTCCCGCGGCCGCTTCCTCCGCGCTCAGCGCATCCTCGATGTAGCTGCCGCCGTCGTAGCGGCCGGACTCCACGCGGCATTTGCACGTGCCGCAGGCGCCGTCGCGGCAATCGAGCGGGATGTTGATCCCGACGCGGTAGGCCGCGTCCGCGACGGTCTCGTCCGGACGGCAATCGATGAAGCGGGTGACGCCGTCCTCGAAGCTGAGCGCGATGCCATGGTCCATGTCCCGGTTTCTCCCCGCGCCGGTCAGAGGTGATAGATGTCGACGACGTGGTGGATGTAGTCGTTCTTCAGCACGACTTTCTTGCGCCGGATCAGCGGGCGGTCGCCGGTGACGTCGATCGTGTAGGCGCTGGTGCCGAAATAGGTGTCGACGGTCTTGTAGCGGTAGCTGAAGGTCACCCAGTTGCAGCGCAGCCTGACCAGGCCGCCCGCCTGTTCCAGGATCTCCACGTTGCTGACGTTGTGGGAGGTGCGGGGCTCCGGCAGGCTGGTCGCGCTCGACCGCTCGGTCCGGATGCGGAAGACGCGATCCTCGATCCCGCCCTTGTGGCCGTACCAGATCAGGGAAATTTCGGTCTGCGGATCCTCGGTCAGGCGGTCGTCGTCGTCCCAGGCCGGCATCCAGAACTCGGCATCCGGAGCATAGAGCGCGAGCCAGGCATCCCAGTCGCGGTCGTCGAGGTAGCGCGCCTCGCGATACAGGAATTGCTCGGCATCCGGCAGGGTGAAGGCGATGTCGCGCGGCGCCTCGATGGCTGCGGTCATGACGCGCTCCCTCGGCCGTCGTTCCCGCCTGGCGTCAGCGCGCGCCGCATCGCGCCCTGCCAGTGCTTGTGCTGCAGGACGAAGAGGCCCTCATCCTCGGTCCGCACGCCGCTCATCAGCGGCTTCAGGCCGATCGCCTCGGCGGCGGCATCCGCGCCGCCGACCCAGTGCCGGGCGCCGCGCGACATGTCGTTCCAATGTGCGGCGCGCGCCATGTAGGACATCTGGCAGGCGCGGAACTCCTCGAGGTCGTCCGGCGTCGCCATGCCGGACGCGTTGAAGAAATCCTCGTACTGCCGGATGCGGCGCGCCCGCGCCGCGGCCGCCTCGCCCTTGGGCGCGATGCAGTAGATGGTGACCTCCGTCCTGTCCACGGCGAGCGGGCGGTAGGTGCGGATCTGGGAGCTGAACTGATCCATCAGGTAGACATTCGGGTAGAGGCAGAGATTGCGGCTGCGCTGCACCATCCAATCCGCGCGCGCCTGGCCGAACTGCGCCGCGAGCTCTTCCCGCCGGTCCCAGTTCGGCCGGTCCTCGGGGTTGGCCCAATTGGTCCAGAGCAGCAGGTGCCCGTTCTCGAAGGAGTAGAATCCGCCGCCTTGCCTGGCCCAGCTGCCGGCGCTCATGGCGCGGACGGCGTCGACCTGCTCCATCTCCTTGCGGCGGTTGGTGGTTGCCGCGTAGTTCCAGTGCACGGCGGTGACGTGGTAGCCATCCGCGCCATTCTCGGTCTGCAGCTTCCAATTGCCGTCGAAGACGTAGCTGGAGGCGCCACGCAGCACCTCGAGCCCCTCCGGCGATTGGTCGACGATCAGGTCGATCATCTTCGCCGCCTCGCCGAGATGCTCGGCGAGGCTGGGCACCTCGGGATTGAGGCTGCCGAACAGGAAGCCGCGATAGGATTCGAAGCGCGCCACCCTGGTCAGGTCGTGGGAGCCGCCGGTGTTGAAGCCATCCGGGTAACCGGCGTCGTCGGGGTCCTTCACCTTCAGCAGCTTGCCGTTGTTGCTGAAGGTCCAGCCGTGGAAGGGGCAGGTATAGGTGCTCTTGTTGCCGCGCTTGTGTCGGCAGAGCATGGCGCCGCGATGGCTGCAGGCATTGACGAAGGCGTTCAGCGCGCCCTGCCGGTTGCGCGCGATGACGATCGGCTGCCGGCCGATATGGGTGGTGAAGTAGTCGTTCGGGTTCGGGATCTGGCTTTCATGCGCCAGGTAGATCCAGCCACCTTCGAAGATATGCCGCATCTCGAGCTCGAAGATTGCGGGATCGGTGAAGATGTCGCGGCCGACGCGGTATGCGCCCCGGGCGGCGTCATCCTCCAGCGCGGCGTCGATCCTGGCCTGGACGTCGTCGAGCATGGCTCGCTCCTCCGGTTTCTTGGCTTTCCTGGACGCGGCTCATGGCAGCGGGCGGGGAGGAGCGCCGGTTAGGGAGACGATACCCTGGACATTGGTTTTCCTCCGTCTCGCCCAGATCGCGCCTTCAAAGGCGGCAGGTCCAAGACTAAATTGGTCGCAACCATACTCTGGAGGTATCGTCTGGAATCGCGGCAGCTCCGCTATTTCGTGACCGTGGCGCGGGAGCGGAACTTCACCCGCGCGGCCGAGAAGCTGCGCATCGCGCAGCCGCCGCTCAGCCGGCAGATCCAGCAGCTGGAGGAGGAGTTCGGCGTCGCCCTGATCGACCGCGGCAAGCGACCCCTCGCCCTGACGGATGCGGGGCGGCTGCTGTTCGAACAGGCGGTGCAGGTGCTCGACCGCATGGACGAGATGAAGGCGATGATGCGGCGGCTGCTGGAGGCAGAGACGCCGCGCTTCAGCATCGGCTTCGTGGCATCGACCCTCTATGGCTACCTGCCGGAACTGGTGCGCCGCTACCGCGCCGCGCGCCCGGATGTCGAGCTCGCCCTGCAGGAGCTCACGACGCTCGAACAGATCGTGGCCCTGAAGGAGGGGCGCATCGACGTCGGCTTCGGCCGCATTCCCTTCGACGATCCGGAAACCGAGCGCATCCTGCTGCGCAACGACAGGCTCTGCGCCGCGCTGCCGGCCACCCATCCGCTCGCGCAGCGGACCGGCGCGCTGCGGCTGGAGGCGCTCGCGGGCGATCCGCTGGTCGTCTATCCGAAGGCGCCGCGCCCGAGCTATGCGGACCAGGTCCTCGCGCTGTTCCGCGAACGCGGGCTCAAACCCTTGCCGGTGCATGAGGTGCGGGAGCTGCAGACGGCGCTCGGCCTGGTGGCGGCGGAGATCGCCGTCTGCCTGGTGCCGGCTTCGGTCGAGCGGCTGCGCCGCGACAACGTGGTCTATCGCCCGCTGGACGAGCCGGGTGCCGTTTCGCCGATCATCATGAGCACGCGCAAGGGCGATCGCTCGCCGGAGATCGCGCGCATCCTGACGCTGGTGAAGGCCATGTACCGGGCGGAGGGCATCACCTTCGGCGCGTAAGGGGAACCCGTCCCGTCAGACCTCGAACCGCCAGGCATCGGGGTAGAGGCGGTAGCCGCCGCTCTCCCGCGCCAGATGCGCGAAGGCCGGGAAATGCAGGTGCATCCCCGCGATCGGCTGGCGGTCGGTCGCGACCCGGTCGAAGATGTTGCGACGCGTCGCCTCCGCCTGGGCGGGGTCGACGTCGAATTGCAGCGTCACCTCCGGCCGCGGCACCTGCACCTCCGGCAGGTGCACGATGTCGCCCCAGATCAGCAGGCTCTCGCTGCCGGAGGCGACCATGAAGCCGGTATGGCCGGGCGTATGGCCGGGCAAGGGCAGGGCGGTGACGCCCGGGAAGACCTCGCCGCCCTCGAACAGCTTCAGCCGGTCGCGATAGGGCGTCGACTGCACGCGCGCCATGGCGAAATAGGGAACGCCCTGGCCGGTCGCCGCGGCGCGTTGCTCGGCCGCCGGATCGTCGTGCCAGTAGGCGTGCTCGGCCCGGTGCAGGCCGAGCTCGGCGGCGGGGAAGATCGCGCGGCCTTCGGCATCTGCCAGGCCGTTCGAATGGTCGGGGTGCATATGCGTCAGCAGCACCGTGTCGATCGCCTCCGGCGCGACGCCGGCGGCGGCGAGGTTCGCCATCAGCTTGCCGACCGAAGGCTGCATGTGCCCGCCGGCGCCGGTGTCGATCAGCGCCGTGCGCCCACCCGACCGGATCAGGAAGCAGTTGAGCGAGCCTTCCCGCGGCACCGGCCGGAAGGCGCCGGTCAGCAGGGCGGCGGCCTCGGCCTCCGGGATGTTCCGCAGCACCGCCATGGAGCCGCGCAGGAACCCGTCGCTGAGCGCCGTGACCAGGATGTCGCCCACCTTCCGATGCATCACCCCAGGCACCTGTGTCTCCGGCAGCATGGTCATGCGCGATCTTCCTTCCTCGGCCTCGCCCCAGGAAATCACGGGCGGCCGGTGTGTCCAAGACCCGCCGATGGACGCGCCGGGCTGCCCGGTTGTAGGGAAGGGGCTCCGGGTGCGGAGGTCGCGCCCGGGCTCGATCACAGGGACCTCGCCGCCCATGTCCAGCACTCGCCGCCTGTTCGGCACCGACGGCATCCGCGGCACCGCCAACAAGGCGCCGATGGATGCCGCGACCGCGCTGCGCCTGGGCCAGGCGGCCGGCCGCTTCTTCAACCGCGGCAGCCATCGTCACCGCGTGGTGATCGGCAAGGACACGCGCCTGTCGGGCTACATGCTGGAACCGGCGCTGACCGCGGGCTTCATCGGTGCGGGCATGGACGTGGTGCTGGTCGGCCCGCTGCCGACGCCGGCCATCGCGCTGCTGACGCGCAGCCTCCGCGCCGATCTCGGCGTGATGATCAGCGCCTCCCATAACCCCTACGAGGACAATGGCATCAAGCTGTTCGGCCCGGACGGGCTGAAGCTCTCGGATGCGCAGGAAGCCTCGATCGAGGCGCTCATGGAGGGCGACCTCGCGGCAGCGCTCGCGCTTCCGTCGCGGCTCGGCCGCGCCTCCCGGCTGGAGGATGCGCCCGGCCGCTACATCGAGGCGGCAAAGGCGAGCTTTCCGAAGCGGCTCAGCCTCGATGGCCTGCGCATCGTGGTCGATTGCGCGCATGGCGCCGCCTACAAGGTCGCGCCGACCGTGCTGTGGGAGCTGGGGGCGGAGGTGGTGTCGGTCGGCGTCGCGCCGGACGGGATCAACATCAACAAGGGCTGCGGCAGCACCGCGCCGGCGCAGCTCGCGGAGGTGGTGCGGGAACGGCGCGCCGATCTCGGCATCGCGCTCGACGGCGATGCCGATCGCCTGGTGCTGATCGACGAGGAAGGGCGCGTCGTCGACGGCGACCAGATCCTGGCGCTGATCGCGCGCAGCTGGAAGGCGCAGGACAGGCTCGCCGGCGGCGCGGTGGTGGCCACGGTGATGTCGAATATGGGTCTCGCGCGCTTCCTGAAGGGCCAGGGCGTGGCGCTGCTCCGCACCGCGGTCGGCGACCGCTATGTCGCGGAACGCATGCGGGAGGCTGGTTGCAACCTCGGCGGCGAGCAGTCGGGCCATGTGCTGATGACCGATTTCGCGACCACCGGCGACGGCTTGATCGCGGCCTTGCAGGTCCTGGCGGTGCTGGTGGAGGAAGGCCGGCCGGCGAGCGCGATCTGCCGCTGCTTCGAGCCGCTGCCGCAGCGCCTGGTGAATGTCCGCTTCGCGGGGCCGAGCCCGCTCGAGGACGCCGCGGTGCAGGCGGCGATCGCGGCGGAGGAAACCGCACTCGGCGATCGCGGCCGCGTGCTGATCCGCGCCAGCGGCACCGAGCCGGTGATCCGCGTGATGGCGGAGGCGGAGGACGAGGCGGCGGTGTCCGAGACCGTCGACCGCCTGGCGGATGCGATCCGGGCGCGCGCGAAGGCCGCGTGACGTGACGGATCGTCAGAGGGCGGAGACGGCGAAGCCGGCGAGCACCGGAGACGTGAATCCGTCACGCAGACGCATGCTGGGAAAAGTCCTGATCTGCGCCGGCTCCGATTCCGGCGGCGGCGCCGGCATCCAGGCCGATATCAAGACGGTGACCGCACTCGGCGGCTTCGCGATGACCGCGATCACCGCACTCACTGCGCAGAACACGCTCGGCGTCGAAGGCGTGATGCCGGTGCCGGTCGATTTCATCCGGCAGCAGATGCGGCTCGTTCTCGCCGATCTCGGCGCCGATGCGATCAAGACCGGCATGCTGCACGACAGCGCCACCATCGATGCGGTGCTGGCGGAGCTGCCGGCCGGCGTGCCGCTGATCGCCGATCCGGTCATGGTCGCCAAGGGCGGCCATCCGCTGCTGCTGCCGGAAGCGGTCGCGACGCTGAAGGCGCGGCTGATCCCGGCCGCCGCCCTGGTGACGCCGAACCTGCCGGAAGCCGAGCTGCTGACCGGCCAGGCGATCGCGGGCGAGGCGGATATGGAGCGCGCCGGGCGCAGCATCCTCGCCCTCGGCGCCGCCGCGGTGCTGATGAAGGGCGGCCACATGGCGGGCGAGATCCTGGTCGACCTGCTGGTCACCGCCGCCGGCACCGCTCGCTTCGCGGCCCCCCGCATCGACACCCGCCACACCCACGGCACCGGCTGCACGCTGGCGAGCGCGGTCGCCACCGGCCTCGCCCAGGGCATGCCGCTGCACGATGCGGTGGCGCGCGCCCGCCGCTACGTGCGTGCCGCGATCGAAGCGGCGCCGGGCTACGGGAGCGGCCACGGCCCGCTCGACCACGGCATCACGCTGGACCCTTCCCGCATTCCCTGACCGGCGCTAGAACGACGGCGGGCCACGCCCCCCCACCGGGGCGCATGACGGGGCCCGATCAGGGATGGGCCGGGTCGGCCGCGCGGGTCTTTTCCGCCCCTGCAGCGTTGCCGGTCTTGCCGATGCAATAAGCATTGGCGGCGACCGGCGCCTTGCAGGGACGAAAAATCCCTCGCGGGGCCTCGCCGTCCCATCCCTGATCGGGCCCCTGCTTCTGAAAGGGAGCCTCCGCCGATGACCGCCAAGCCGGACCTGCGTCCGCAAAACCCCCAATTCTCCTCCGGCCCCTGCGCCAAGCGTCCCGGCTGGACGCTGGCCGCACTCGAAGGCGCGCTGCTCGGGCGCAGCCATCGCGCCGCCGGGCCGAAGGCGCGGCTCGCCGAGGTGATCGAACGCTCCCGCGCGGTGCTGAAGATGCCCGCCGACTGGAAGCTCGGCATCGTCCCGGCGTCGGACACCGGCGCGGTCGAGATGCTGCTCTGGTCGGCGCTCGGCCCGCGCGGCGTCGACGTGCTGGTCTGGGAAAGCTTCTCCCAGGAATGGGCGACCGACATCGCCAAGCAGTTGAAGCTGAATGACCTGCGGCTGCTGGACGCGCCCTATGGGGCCTTGCCTGATCTCGGTGCCGTCGACTGGGAACGCGACGTGGTCTTCGTCTGGAACGGCACCACCAGCGGCGTGCGCGTGCCCTACAGGGAATGGATCCCGACCGACCGCAAGGGGCTTGCGATCTGCGACGCGACCTCGGCCGCCTTCGCGATGGACCTGCCCTGGGACCGGCTCGATGTCGTGACCTGGTCCTGGCAGAAGGTGCTCGGCGGCGAGGCGGCGCACGGCATGCTGGCGCTGTCCCCGCGCGCCGTGGAACGGCTGGAGACCCACAAGCCCGCCTGGCCACTCCCAAAAATCTTCCGGCTGACCAAGGGCGGCAAGCTGATCGAGGGCATCTTCAAGGGCGAGACGATCAACACGCCGTCGATGCTCTGCGTCGAGGATGCGCTCGACGGGCTGCGCTGGGCGGAAAGCGTCGGCGGCCTCGAAGGCCTGATCGCGCGGTCGGAACGGAACCTGGCGGCGATCGCCGGCTGGGTGGAGCGAAGCGCCTGGTGCGGCTTCCTGGCCGAAGATCCGGCCACCCGCTCCTGCACCTCGATCTGCCTGACGATCAAGGCGCCCTGGTTCGTGGCGCTCGATGCCGAAGCACAGGCGGCGGCTGCGAAGAAGCTCGCCTCGCTGCTGGAGAAGGAGGGCGTCGCCCTCGATGCCGGTGCCTATCGCGATGCGCCGCCGGGGCTGCGCATCTGGGGCGGCGCCACAGTCGAGACCGCCGATATCGAGGCGTTGCTGCCCTGGCTCGACTGGGCCTTCGACCAGATCGCGGAAGGACGCTGAGCGATGGCAAAGGTTCTCATTTCCGACAAGCTCTCGCCCGCCGCCGTCGCGATCTTCGAACGGCGCGGCATCGCGGTCGACTTCAAGCCCGGCCTCGCGCCGGCCGAGCTCCGCGCCATCATCGGCGAGTATGACGGGCTCGCGGTGCGGAGTGCGACCAAGGTGACGCGGGAGGTGCTGGATGCGGCGCCGCGGCTCCGCGTCGTCGGCCGCGCCGGCATCGGCGTCGACAATGTCGACGTGACGAGTGCGACGGCGCGCGGCGTCGTCGTGATGAACACGCCCTACGGCAATGCCATCACGACCGCCGAGCATGCGATCGCGATGATCTTCGCCCTCGCCCGCCAGATCCCGGAAGCGAGTGCCAGCACCAGGGCCGGCCGCTGGGAGAAGAACCGCTTCATGGGCGTCGAGCTGTTCGCCAAGACGCTCGGCCTGATCGGCTGCGGCAATATCGGCAGCATCGTCGCCGACCGCGCGGTCGGGTTGAAGATGAAGGTGGTCGCCTTCGACCCCTTCCTGTCGGAGAAGCGCGCGCTCGAGCTCGGGGTCGAGAAGGTGGAGCTGGAGGAGCTGTTCGCGCGCGCTGACATCCTGACCCTGCACACGCCGTTGACCGAGCAGACCCGCAACATCCTGAGCCGGGAGAACATCACAAAACTCCGGCGTGGCGTGCGGATCGTGAACTGCGCGCGCGGCGGCCTGGTGGACGAGGCGGCGCTGTACGACGCGCTGCAATCGGGCCACGTCGCGGGCGCGGCGCTCGACGTGTTCGAGACCGAGCCCGCGACCGACAGCCCGCTTTTCACGCTCGAGAACGTGGTCTGCACGCCGCATCTCGGCGCCGCGACCGCCGAGGCGCAGGAGAACGTGGCGCTGCAGATCGCCGACCAGATGGCGGATTTTTTGCTCAGCGGCGCGGTCTCCAACGCCATCAACATGCCGAGCGTGACCGCCGAGGAAGCGCCGCGCCTCCGGCCCTATATGGAGCTGGCGCGGCTGCTCGGCGGCATGGCCGGGCAGCTGACGGCGACCGGCGGCGACGCGATCCGCGCCATCCGCGTCGAATACGAAGGCCATGCGGCGGAGCTCAACCGACGGCCGCTGACGGCCGCCGCACTCGCCGGCGTGCTGACGCCGCTGATGGGCGCGGTCAACATGGTCAACGCCCCCGTCGTCGCGCGCGAGCGCGGCATCGAGATGGCGGAAACGGTGCATGAGCGGAGCGGCGAGTACCAGACCCTGCTCCGCGTCACCATCGTGACCGACAAGCAGGAGCGGGCACTGGAAGGGACTTTGATCGCGAACGAGAAGCCGCGCCTGGTCGCGATCAAGGGCATCTCGGTGGAGGCGGATTTCGCGCCGCACATGCTGTACGTCACCAACCACGACCGGCCGGGCTTCATCGGCCGTTTCGGCATGGTGCTGGCCGAGGCCGGGGTGAACATCGCGACCTTCCATCTCGGCCGTGCGGCGGCCGGGGGCGACGCCATCTGCCTGGTCTCCCTCGACGGCCCGTTGCCGGATGCTGTGCTGGCCGAGGTGCGGGCGCTCCCCTTGGTGGTGCAGGCGCAGAAACTGGCCTTCTGACCCTTGCGGCGCGAGGCCCTTGCCTCGTGCCGAGCGCCCGAATGGGCGCCGCCGGTAGTCCGGCGAAGCCAAGCCACGCGGATGCGCGGCGCCCGGCGTCTGAGGGACAGATATGGGGCTTCGGGGGTTGCAGGGTCCTATGGGCCCTGCCACACCGGGGCCCGCCATGACCGAAGACACGCCCAACCCCGCGCTGCTGCCGGCCGGCCTCGCCGATGCGCTTCCGCCCGAGGCGGAGCGGGAGGCGGCGCTGGTCGAGGCGGTGATGGCAACCTTCGCCGGCCATGGCTACGAGCGGGTGAAGGCGCCGCTCTTGGAGTTCGAGGACAGCCTGTTCGCGGGCTCCGGCGCCGCCGTCGCCGAGCAGACCTTCCGCCTGATGGATCCGGTCAGCCAGCGCATGATGGGCCTGCGCGCCGACATGACGCCGCAGGTGGCCCGCATCGCGGCCCGGCGCCTGGGCGCGGAGCCGCGGCCGCTCCGCCTCTCCTATGCCGGCCAGGTGCTTCGGGTGCGCGGCACCCAGCTTTCCCCATCCCGACAACTCCCGCAGGTCGGGATCGAGCTCATCGGCGCCGGCAGTGCTGCCGCCGATGCGGAGGTCGCGGTGGTCGCGGTCGAGGCGCTGGCCGCCGTCGGTGTGGCGGATGCCAGCCTCGATATCACCCTGCCGACCATGGCGCCGGCGCTGCTCGACCATGCCGGCGTGACGCCGGAGCTCCGCCGGCGGCTGGCCCGGGCACTCGACCGCAAGGATGCGGCCGCGGTCGCCGAAGCCGCCGCCGAAGGCGGGAAGGCGCTCGGCCTGCTGACGCCGTTGCTGCACGCGGCGGGGCCGGCGGATGGCGCGCTGGCGGCGCTGGAGGCGGCGGCGTTGCCGCCGGCGGCGCGCGCCATCGCCGACAATGCCGCGGCGGTGATCGCCGCGATCCGCGTGCTGGCCCCCGGGCTCCGCATCACCCTCGATCCGGTCGAGTTCCGCGGCTTCCGGTACCACACCGGCGTCGCCTTCACCCTCTATGGCCCCGGCGACAGCGGCGAGATGGGCCGCGGTGGCCGCTACGAAGCGCTGGGCGAGGCCGCGACCGGCATCTCCCTCTATCCGGACGCCATGCTGCGCGCCGCGCCGAAGCCGGCACCACGGCCGCGCGTCTTCATCCCGGCCGGCAGCGATCCCGGGCTCGCCCGCGCGCTTCGCGCCCAGGGTTTCGTGACCGTCGCGGCGCTGGCCGAGGGCGATGCGCCCGAGCGGCTTCGCTGTACCCACATCCTCGAAGGCGGCCACGCCGCCCCGCTTCCGAAGAAGGTTTGACGCCATGGCCAATGTCGCCGTGATCGGCGCCCAATGGGGCGACGAAGGCAAGGGCAAGGTGGTGGACTGGCTCGCCAGCCGCGCCGATGTCGTCGTGCGATTCCAGGGCGGCCACAATGCCGGCCACACGCTGGTGATCGGCAACGAGACCTACAAGCTCTCGCTGCTGCCGTCGGGCGTCGTGCGCGGCAAGCTCGGCATCATCGGGAATGGCGTGGTGCTGGACCCGGAAGCGCTGCTGGCCGAGATCGCGCGCGTCGGCGCGCAGGGCCTGCAAGTGACGCCCGACAACCTCCGCATCGCGGAGAACGTGCCGCTGATCCTGCCGCTGCACCCGGCACTCGACAAGGCGCGGGAGGCGGCGCGCGGCGAGGACAGGATCGGCACCACCGGCCGCGGCATCGGTCCCGCCTATGAGGACAAGGTCGGCCGCCGCGCCATCCGCCTCTGTGACCTGGCCGAGCCGGAGACGCTGTCGGCCAAGCTCGACGAGCTGCTGCTGCACCACAACGCGCTGCTGCGCGGCCTGGGCGCGCCGGAGTTCGGCAAGCAGGCATTGCTCGACCAGTTGCTGGCCCTGGCGCCGCAGCTGCTGCCCTTCGCCGAGCCGGTCTGGGAACGGCTGGACGCGGCGCGGAGCGAGGGCAAGCGCGTGCTGTTCGAAGGCGCGCAGGCGGTGATGCTCGATGTCGATCACGGCACCTACCCCTACGTCACCAGCAGCAACACGGTCGCCGGCAATGCCGCGGCCGGCGCCGGCTGCGGGCCCGACATGGTTGGCTACGTCCTCGGCATCGCCAAGGCCTATACGACGCGGGTCGGCAGCGGGCCCTTCCCGACCGAGCTCCATGACGCGACCGGCAAGCTGCTCGGCGAGCGGGGGCGCGAATTCGGCACCGTCACCGGCCGCCCGCGCCGCTGCGGCTGGTTCGACACCGCGATGGTGCGCCAGGCGGTGAAGCTCGGCGGCGTGCAGGGCCTGGTCGTGACCAAGCTCGACGTGCTGGACGGCCTGCCGGAGCTGAAGCTCGGCGTCGGCTATGAGGTCGACGGCCAGCTGGTGAAGCGCCTGCCGGCCGCTTTCGGCGCCCAGGCGCGCGCCACGCCGGTGTTCGAGACGATGGCCGGCTGGTCCGGCTCCACCCGCGGCGCCCGCTCCTACGCCGACCTCCCCGCCGAGGCGGTGAAGTACATCCGCCGCATCGAGGAACTCGTGGAGGCGCCGGTGGTGCTGCTCAGCACCAGCCCGGAGCGCGACGACACGATCGTGATGAAGGATCCCTTCGCCGGGTGAGCCGGCGGCGGCTCTACGCCGCGCCAGGCACTTCGGACGTCATCACGCCGGCCCGCACCGGCAGCCGCGCGATCTCACGGCCCGCTTTCTCCGCGGCGATCCGGATGTCGTAGGCGCCCTGCAGGTTCAGCCAGAATTGCGGATCGGTTCCGAACCAGTGCCCGAAGCGGAGCGCGGTGTCGCCGGTCACCGCACGCTTGCCCGCGATGATCTGGCTGACGCGGTTCGGCGGAACGTCGATCTGGCGCGCGAATTCGGTCGCCGTGACGCCGAGTTCTTCCAGCTCGTCCTTCAGGACGTCGCCGGGATGGACGGCTCTCATCAGCATGGGAATCTCCTTTTCAGTGATAGTCCACGATCTCCACGTTGCTTGGTCCGGTCTGTCCATCCGGCCACTCGAAACAAAGACGCCACTGTTGATTGATTCGAATGGAGTATTGCCCTGTCCGGTCGCCTCTGAGTGCTTCAAGCCGATTTCCCGGCAGGGCGCGCAAAGTCTGGACGGAGATCGCCGCGTTCAGGATCGACAGTCGCCTGGCGGCTTGATTTTCGAAGCCCTGGAAAGCTTTGACGAAACCGCCCTTCGCGAATTCCTCCGTCCTCTTGTCGCGATAGCTCAGGATCATGCGTCGTCAAGCTGACGATCTTGACGCTATACGTCAAGCGTCACGCGTGTCGCCGCATCGGTAAGGAACCGGAAAGACTTCTCTGGGACGCTGTCGCCTCGATCGACGCGAGGCGACCAATGCGGCACGTGGCGCTCTGTCTGTTCGTGGCCCTTGCCGGCTGTGCCGGCGACGGTGCCGTCATCCGCCAGTCCAGCGTCGCCGACGATCGGCTGTCGGCGGCGCGGGTCGAACGGCGGGGCGGCGGGCCGCGGCATTGCCGCTGGCCGGCGCTCGACGATCCGCGGGTCGCGGCTCGGGTCCTCGATGCCGGCTTCGACGGTGGGGAGCCGCGCCAGGCGGTGCTGTTCCGCTGCCGCGGCTTCCGCGGGCCCGACTAGCTAACCCATCAGGGAGACGTGCGCCGCGACGATGCGCCAGCCGATCTCCGGCATGCGCACCCAGCTCTGGCTCTGGCGGCCGATGCGGTCGCTGCCGTGGCGGTGGAACAGCGTGTTGGCGGTCGCGAAATCGGTGCCGTAGGTGGTGATGACGGTGCGCTCGATCCGCCGCGCCAGGCCCACGGCCGGCCTCCCCGCGCGGAAGGCGCGGATCTCGGCATGGCCGTGCAGGATCTCGGCGGCGCCGTAGCGCAGCGTCAGCGGGCTGTCCCAGAACAGCTCGTCCAGCACCGCGACGTCGTTGGTCACCAGCGCCTGCTCGTAGCGCGCGAAGGCGGCGGTGACCTCGGCCAGGGTGTCGGGGTCGTTGACGATCATGCGGGCCTCTCCTCCGGCAGCGTCGGCGCGGCGCAGATGCCGGCCGCCTCGAGCGCGCGCGCCACCCGGAAGCAGTGATCCTCCCGCCAGGGTGCCGCGATGATCTGGATGCCGATCGGCAGGCCGCTTGGCGTGCCGGCAAGCGACGGCTCGGCGATCGGGGCGGCCACCACCGGCAGGCCGATGCAGGAGATCGGCTGGGTGAAGACGCCGAGGTTGGGGCGGATCGGCACCGTCGCTCCGTCGATCGCGATCTCCGCCTGGCCGATCGGCGTGGCGCTGAACGGCGTCGCCGGCGCCAGGATCACATCGACCTGCTCGAACACCCGCGCGACGCCTTCGCGATAGGCGGCGCGCACGCGCTGCGCCTGCTGCACCCAATGCGCCGGCAGCAGCGCGCCGGCCAGGAACCGGTCGCGGGTGCCGGGGTCGAAATCCTGCGCGCGCGTGCGGAGCGCCGGCATGTGCAGGTTGGCGCCTTCCGCCATGGTGATCAGGAAGGCCGCGGCGCGACCGCGCGCCGCCTCCGGCAGGGTCACCCGCGCATCGACGCCGAGTGCGGCGGCGGCGAGTGCGACCGCCGCGAAAGCCTCCGGATGCCCGCCCGTCGAAAAATGCCCGTCGGCGACCGCGATGCGAAGCCCGCCGATGCCGGCATCGAGCCCCGGCGAGACCGGCTCCACCCCACGCCGCTGCTGGGCGGGGTCGGCCGGATCCTCCCCCTGCAGCAGGTCGTAGACGAGGGCGAGGTCGCGGAGGCTGCGGGCGAAGGGGCCGAGATGGTCGAAGGCGGCGACGAACATCGTGCTGCCGCGCCGCGACAGCCGCCCATAGCTCGGCTTCACCCCCCAGATGCCGCAGAGCGAGGCCGGCACCCGGATCGAGCCGTTGGTGTCCGAGCCGAGGGTGATCGCAGCGAGCCCGCCCGCGACCGCCGCCGCCGAACCGCCGGAGGAGCCGCCGGCGATGCGCGCCAGGTCGTGCGGGTTGTGGGCCGGCCCGTCATGCGCGTTCTCGGTCGTGAAGCCATAGGCGTATTCGTCCATGGTCAGTGCGCCGAGCATCACCGCGCCCGCTTCCGACAGGCGCCGCACCAGGAAGCCGTCGGCCGCGGCCGGCGGGTTGTCGCGGTCGATCTTCGACCCCGCGGTGGTGACCACGCCTTCGAGGTCGAACAGGTTCTTGACCGCGACCGGCACGCCGGCGAGCGGGCCGGGATCGCGCCCGGCGGCGATCGCGGCATCGACCGCCGCGGCTTCCGCCCGGGCACGCGCGGCGGTGACCGTGGTGAAGGCGTTGAGCGCCGGATTGCGGGTGGCGATGCGATCGAGCGCCGCTTCCGTCACCGCGGCGGCGCTGGTCTCCCCACCGCGGATCGCCGCCGCGATCGCGGTCGCGTCCGGCGCGCTCATGCCGAAGGCCCGGCGACGAAGACCGGTGCGGCTTCCTGCTCGCGCGGGATCGGCATGCTCTCGACGATCGCCGCCATGCGGGCGGCCAGGCGCAAATTCTGCACGACGCCGGGCAGGTGCGCCGGATCGATGGGCAGGCCGAGCAGCCGCGCCGCTTCCCGCGCATAGGCCTCGGCGTCGAAATCGGGCTCGGTCATCGCGGTTCCCCCTGTCGCTAAGCCGTGGAGGTTAGCAACGGTCGTGCCAATCGCCGACGCTATCGCGCCACCTGTTCCAGCCCGTGCTGCTCCCGCACCGCGTGGAATTGCAGCATCGGCCATTCCTCCTCGGCGCGCTTGCGGCGCCAGTCGGAGCCGAACAGCGCGACCACCTCCCCGTCATGGTCCTCCGCCGTGTCGCGGCGGTTGGCGTCGAGGAAGCGCTGCACCGCCTCGCGGTCCTCGCCGGCGATCCAGCGCATGATCTGCCACTGCGTCGCGTCGAAGCCGGCCGGCACGCCGTATTCGACCTTGAGGCGGGATTGCAGCACGTCGAGCTGGAGCTGCCCGACGACGCCGACGACGGGCGGCGAGCCGTCGAAGGGCCGGAAAAGCTGCACGACGCCTTCCTCCGCCAGCTGCGACAGTGCGGTGCGCAGCTTCTTGGCCAGCATCGGGTCGTCGAGCCGGACGCTCCGCAGGATCTCGGGGGCGAAGGAGGGGACGCCGCGGAAGTTGAGCGCCTCGCCTTCGGTCAGCGTGTCGCCGATGCGGAGCGTGCCGTGGTTGGCGACGCCGACGACGTCGCCGGGCCAGGCCTCCTCCGCCACCTGGCGTTCCTTGGCGAAGAAGAACAGCGGCGCGTTCACCGGCACCTGCTTGCCGGTGCGCACCTGCCGGAGCCGCATGCCCTTGGTGAGCTTGCCCGAGCAGAGCCGGACGAAGGCGACGCGGTCGCGGTGGTTCGGGTCCATGTTCGCCTGGACCTTGAAGACGAAGCCGGTCAGCGCCGGCTCGCCGGGCTCGACCAGGCGGGAATCGGCCGGCCGCGGCCGCGGCGGCGGCGCATAGCGCGCGAGCCCGTCGAGCAGGTGCCCGACCCCGAAATCCCGCAGCGCCGAGCCGAAGAAGACCGGCGTCAGCGTGCCCTGGCGGAAGGCGTCGAGGTCGAATTCGGCGAAGCCGGCGAGCGCGAGTTCCGCCTCCTCCGCCAGCGCCGCGGCGCGCGCGTCGCCGACCAGCGCCGCCAGGCGGGGATCGTCCGGCCCCGACATCGGCACCGCATCGGCTTCCGCCGCATCGACCGGCATGAAGCGGGTCTCGCGCAGGTCGTAGGTGCCGGCGAATTCGGAGGCGCGGCCGACCGGCCAGGCGATCGGCGCGACGTCGAGCGCCAGCGTCTTCTCGATCTCGTCCATCAGCTCGAAGGGATCGCGCGCCTCGCGGTCCATCTTGTTGACGAAGGTGACGATCGGGATGTCGCGCAGCCGGCAGACCTCGAACAGCTTGCGGGTCTGGCTCTCGATGCCCTTGGCGGCGTCGAGCACCATCACGGCGGCATCGACCGCGGTCAGCGTGCGGTAGGTGTCTTCCGAGAAATCCTCGTGGCCCGGCGTGTCGAGCAGGTTGAACACGACGCCGTCGCGTTCGAAGGTCATGACGCTGGTCGCGACGCTGATGCCGCGATCCTGCTCGATCTTCATCCAGTCCGACCGGGTGCGGCGGGCATTGCCCTTGGCGCGCACGGCGCCCGCGAGCTGGATGGCGCCGCCGCGCAGCAGCAGCTTCTCGGTCAGCGTGGTCTTGCCGGCATCCGGGTGGGCGATGATCGCGAAGCTGCGCCGCCGCGCCGCCTCGCGGGCGACCTCGCCGGCCTCGGGGAAGAGGGCGTCCATGGCCGGTGTCTAGGCCGCCGGAACGCGTCGCGCCAGAGGTTCAGACACTCTCCTGCCATTGCCGGTGCACGGTGACAGCGCCGGCGGCTGCGGCATCCGGCCAGAGATGCACCTCGTAGCGGTCGTCGCCGTCGAGCCCGTCTTCGCTGAGGGTGCCCAGGCCCTGGAAGCCGACGAGCGCACCGAGCCGTCCCGGCGGCACCGCATGACCCCCGATCGGCTCCTCCATCAGCCCGGCGATGACGAGGTTGCCGCTCGGCGCATCGAGCGCTGCTTCGACCAGGTGGTCGAAGCCCGCCGGATCGATCGCCGGCCGCGCCGGATGCAGCAGCACGCGGAGCGGCACCGTCATGTTGCGCGCGGTCGAGAGCACCAGGCTGCCGGGGCCCTGGTTCAGGCGCCGGGCGACGATGGCGTCGTCCCAGAGCTCGGGCAGGTCGTCGGTCTCGGCGCAGCGCAAATAGAGCTGGAAGTAATCGGCGAAGAGCTTGCCCTCGTAGAGCAGAACCGCCGCATCCACCGCCGCCATGTCCGATCCCCGATTGCAACGGCAACAGATTAGCGGAATGTCATGACGCCGCGGCGGCCGGGCCGGTCAAGCTTCGGCGAGCAGCGCGTCGAGATCGAGGCGGCGTGTGTACATCGCGAGCCGGCCCGCCTGGTCCCGCGGCCAGTCGGCCGGGTCCCGGTCCCGATAGAGCTCGACGCCGTTGCCGTCCGGGTCGCGGAGGTAGAGCGCTTCGGAGACGCCGTGGTCGGAGGCACCTTCCAGCGCGATGCCATGCGCCTTCAGCCGCCGCAGCGCCCGGGCCAGCGACAAGCGATCCGGATAGAGCAGCGCCACGTGATAGAGCCCGGTCGCGCTGCGCGGCGGCGGATCGCCGCCCGCACTTTCCCAGGTGTTGAGCGCGATGTGGTGGTGATAGCCGCCGGCCGAGAGGAAGACCGCCTGGTCGCCGTAGCGGGCCTGTTCCTCCAGCCCGATGACGTCGCGCCAGAAGCCGAGGCCGCGTTCGATCTCCGCGACCTTGAGATGGACGTGGCCGATGCGGAGCCCGGCGGGAGCGGGGGTTTCGGCGATCTCGGCGGCAGGGAGCGGGACGTCGGGCATGGGCAGGACCTTCGCGGCGGGAATGCCGGGCTCGCCCCTGATCTGGGCCTGCCGCAGCCGCGGCGCCAATGGCGATCGCGCATGATGCCGATGGGGCGTGCCAATGATACGGCGGGCGGCGATCATGACTTGGCAGCAATCCGGATCGGGTCGAGATTGTTCCGGAGCTTTTCCTGAGAACGAAGGGACATCCGATGCGCCTGGTGGTCACGGCCTTGCTGCTCCTGGCCGGATGCAGCCTGCCGGCGGTGCAGGACGGCGCGCGGCCGGTACCTGCCGTGGCCGGAACCGGAGCCGGAACCGTTGTCGGGCGCACCGCCGTGGCGTTTCCCGACGCGTTGGCGGGCTTTCGGCGGGTCGGAGAGATCACCGATTACGGGCGGGTGGCGGGTGATCCCGGGCTCGGCGTCAGCGCGCGATACCTGCCCTCGAATGGGGAGCGGGTGGTGGCGACGGTGTACGTCTATGACCTCGGCCGGCCCCGGCTTGTCGATGGCGGCGACAGCCCGGAAGCGACGGAGGAATTGCGCCGCGCCGGCGCGGAGATCGGCGCGATGGTGCGCCTCGGCCGCTTCCGGGCGGCGGCGCCGGAGGCGGGCATGCGGCTCGATCGGACGCCCAGCCTGCGTTGCACGAACTACCGCGTGGTGCAGGCCGACGGCGCGCCCACCGGCGACAGCGCCTGCGTGAGCGTCCAGGGCGGGATGTTCGTCAAGGTGCGGGTGACCGCCTGGGCGACGCCGGAGCCCACCATCGCCGGCCTGTTCGCATCGGGGCTGTTGTCCGCGATGCTGGACGCACGCGCCGCAGGCGGCCGGCCCGCGCCGCCGCGGACCTAGCCCGGATATCTCACCGGGATCACGCGCGCTTGCTTGGTCTCGGCGGCGCCTGGCATTCCGCCGTGCTCGCCAAGACAGCCTGTCTTGGCTCCGCGCGGCGAAACACCAGGCACCACCGATCCCGGCGCGATCGTCGCATGACCCGGTGAGATATCCGGGCTAGCTGCCAAAAAAAGCGCGGGGCTTTCGCCCCGCGCCCTTCGCCGTTCCGGCTTTGCCCGGTCAGGCCAGTTCCAGCCGCTTCTCCACGATCTGCTGCTTCATGCTCTTCTGCAGCTTCTCGAAGGCGCGCACCTCGATCTGGCGCACCCGCTCGCGGCTGATGTTGTACTGCTGCGAGAGCTCCTCGAGCGTCGTCGGCTCTTCCTTGAGGCGGCGCTCGATCAGGATGTGGCGCTCCCGCTCGTTCAGCGTCTTCAGCGCCTCGCCGAGCAGCTCGCGGCGGTTCGACATGTCCTGCCGCTCGGCGAGCTCCTCCTCCTGGCTCTCGCCGTCGTCGACCAGCCAATCCTGCCACTCGCCCTCGCTGTCGGCGCGCACCGGCGCGTTCAGCGACTGGTCGGAGGAGGCGAGGCGCCGGTTCATCGACACCACGTCCTGCTCCGGCACCTGAAGGGTGGTGGCGATCTTGGTGACGTACTCCGGCTTCAGGTCGCCTTCCTCCAGCGCAGCCATCTGGCCCTTGAGGCGCCGCAGGTTGAAGAACAGCTTCTTCTGCGCGGCCGTGGTGCCCATCTTCACGAGCGACCAGCTGTGCAGGATGTATTCCTGGATGGCGGCGCGAATCCACCACATGGCGTAGGTCGCCAGCCGGAAGCCGCGCTCCGGGTCGAAGCGCCGGACCGCCTGCATCATGCCGACATTGCCTTCGCTGATCAGCTCGCCCACCGGCAGGCCGTAGCCGCGGTAGCCCATCGCGATCTTGGCGACGAGGCGGAGGTGGGACGTGACCAGCTTGTGCGCGGCGTCGCTGTCGCCCTTGTCCTTCCAGCGCTTCGCAAGCGACAGCTCTTCCTCGGGGGAGAGCATCGGGAACTTGCGGATGTCCTGGAGATATCGCGAGAGATTGCCCTCAGGGGCCATCGCGCTCATTGAAATGGAAGCCATGATGCTCATCTGCCTCCTGAACCGAAAGGGCGTCCCCGGGGTACGGCGGGGCCCGAACGGCACATGGGTTCGCCGGAGGATGCTCCGGCCGGCCTAGCCACGGGTTCGGCGGCTCCCCCTCCGAGGATACGCCCTGCCCGACCGAACGCGCCCCGGACCCTTGCCGTTGCACCGCCCCCGAGCGGGGGAAGCTTTGCGACATCGAAGCGGCGAACGGGGCTGCCTCGGCAGGAGGGTTATAGCCGGAGGGCGACTTCGGGGCAAGGAAAACCCGACTGCAACAGTCGGGTTACCGCCCGTTACCATCCAGCAAAGCGAGCAGGTCCTGCATGTCGGTGGGGAGCGGCGTCTCGAAGCGGAGCGTTTCTCCGGTCGTGGGGTGGCGAAAGCCCAGCGATGCTGCGTGCAGCGCCTGTCGGGGAAAGCCGAGCAGGGCCTGTCGCGCGGGCTCCGGGACGCTGCGCGCGGCGGCGGGGATGCGGCGGAGATAGACCGGGTCGCCCACCAGCGGGTGGCCGATATGGGCCATGTGCACGCGAATCTGATGGGTGCGGCCGGTCATCAGCGTGCAGCGCACCAGGGCGCAGCCGGCGCCGAAGCCGCGTTCGAGTGCGTAGCGGGTGAGGGCGGGCTTGCCGCGCGCCGCCTCCCGGCCGTCGAGGACCGCCATGCGCTTGCGGTCGACCGGGTGGCGGCCGATCGCGGTCTCGACGATGCCGGAGGGCGGCTGCGGCAGGCCCCAGCAGAGGGCGAGATAGCTCCGGTCGAGGTCGCGGGTCGCGAAAGCTTCGGACAGCGCATGATGGGCGCGTTCGGTCTTGGCGACGACCATGACGCCGGAGGTGTCCTTGTCCAGGCGATGGACGATGCCGGGCCGCTTCTCGCCGCCGATCCCGGGCAGGTCGTCGCCGGCATGGGCGAGCAGCGCATTGACCAGCGTGCCGTCGAGGTTGCCGGGGGCGGGATGGACGACGAGGCCGGCCGGCTTGTCGAGGACGATGAGGTCGCGGTCCTCGTGCAGGATGGTCAGCGGGATCGATTGCGCAACCGGTGTCGCCGGCTCGGGCGGCGGGATGCGCAGCGCATACAGCGCGCCGGCGCGCACCGCCTCGGCAGGGTCGGTCAGGCCGGCGCCGTCCCGCGTGGCATGACCCGCCTCCATCAGCGCCTTGACGCGGGAGCGGGAGAGCGAGCCTATCGCGGCCGCGAGGAAGCGGTCGGCGCGGGCGCCGGCATCGGCCGGGCCGGCGCGGGTCTCGAACAGGGCGGGGGTGTCGTCGGTGCGTGGGCTCAAGATTCTGGTGGTCGTCATGGGGGTGCTGATCGTGGCCGGCACCGTGGGGCTTGCGGTGGCGCTCGTCCAGAAGCTCGGCGGCGGTGCCGCCGGCGCCGGCCCCATCGCCCTCGGCCAGCCGGCGGGCACGACGATCCAGGGGATCAGCCAGGGCGAGGGCACCGTCGCGGTCTGGGTGCGGCGCCCTGCGGAGGGCGACAGGGTGCTGCTGGTCGACCCGCGCCGCAGCCGCGTCACGGGCGAGATCCGGCTCGGCGATTGAGGGTGAGATTTCCTGTTCCAGGTGGTTGATTGTCCGGCCGAGGGCGGCTAGAACCCGCGCCTCGCGCCTTGGTCCCCTTCGTCTAGAGGCCTAGGACACCGCCCTCTCACGGCGGTAACAGGGGTTCGAATCCCCTAGGGGACGCCAGGCGCGGTGTTACCGGACCCCGTCGGCGATCTGCGAACGGCGCTCGACGCGATCCAACCGGTTCTCGATCGATGCCCTTGCGGCACGCTCATGCGCCGTCTCGTCCCCGATCAGCGCCAGATGACGCCGCATCCGGACCATCTCCGTCTCCAGATTCCCGACGCGCTCCGCCAGCGCATCGAGCTTCATGTCGATGCGACGGAGATAAGTCCGCATCAGGTTGTCAGGCTGATCGGACAAAACGGCTCCGTCGGTCAGGCAGGATCAGTCTGACGACGAAGATGCGGATGCCGAAGAGGTCATGCAAAAGGCGGGAATGAGAATGGGCGGCCGCGCGATGCCGCCGATCTGAACGTCCCCGGGGCTTGTCGCCGTTACGGCACTGCGCCGATCCTCGACCGCACGCGTTTGCAGAGGATCGTTCATGCGCATACCAGCCTTCGCCGCCCTGTTCCTGGCCGCGTTGCCCGCCTTCGCCCAGGCGCCGCCAGGGCCCGGCCCCGGGCAGCAGGCCTGGTGCGGCACCTTCCTGATCGATGACGGGCGGCAGGCGCCGCGGGCGGCGTCGCGCACCGTCTGGGTGCTCGCGCAGAGCCTGCCCCGCAGTTGCGAAGCCGGCGACGTGCTGACCATGACGGTGTCCGGCAGCAACAACCCGCAGGTCGTTGCCGCCGCCATCTGCGACTATGCGAAGGCGATCCTCATCCGGGACCGCCCGGGCGGTCCGACCGAGGTGAGCTGCGCCTATCTCGGCTATGCCCGCGCCTCCCGCCGATAGCGCAGGCTCAACCGGGATCGGCGCTCGCCCGTTCATGGCGTGCGCGGCACCGATGCCCGGTACCGCGATCACGGAGGTCGCTCATGTCCCAGGAAATCTACGAAGTCGTCGAGCATGATGGCGGCTGGGCCTACAAGGCCGACGGCGTTTTCTCCGAAGCCTTCCCGACGCGCGAGGCCGCCCACCAGGCGGCGGAGCGGGTGGCCCGCGAGCAGCGCGCGCCCGGCGAGGATGCCGAGATCGAATACCAGGATGCCGACGGCAAATGGCGGTCCGAGCATTCGCGCGGCGACGACCGTCCATCCACCAGCGTGAAGGACTGAAGCGGCCCACGCCGACCGGCGGAATCTCCGGCCTAGACGATCGGCGCATCCTTGGCCGGCGCCTCGGGCAAGCCGAAATCCTTCTCGAATTCGGCGGTGCCCGCTGTGACCTTGATGCGCCAGATGCCTGCCGGCCGCACCACGCTGGTGCCGGCCTTGATGTCGAAGGTCTTGCTGTCGCCGGTCGGCTCGAACCCGCCGCCGGCGGCGCGACGACCGAACTCCAGCACCAGCGTGCAATCCTGCTTGAACAGGATGATGTGCGGCTGGGTGTGCTCGACGAATGCGGTGCCGTCGCCGGCATCGACGCTGTGGGCGACGACGCGGTGGCGTGGGTCGGCACGCAGCTGTGCACGCATGGCCTGGATGGCTTGCTGGTCTGGATCGGGCATCGGTATCTCCGCTTCGTTCGGGTCAGTGACCGCCCGCATGTGCGAGCGACGGATCGGGCAACGGTGCCAGCCGGCCGATGGCAGTGGCGGCATTGCCCGCCTGGTCGAGCACGCTGGCCCGCACCAGCCAATGCGCCGCATCGGAGGCCGCATCCGGCAGCCAGGCGATGGTGACGATGGCGTCGCCATCCGGCGCCACCTCCGGCACGGCGGCTTCGGCCGGCGTGCCGTCGGGCGCCAGCAGCGGGCGGAACGCGAAGGGCGCCGAGCGGTCCGGCAGCGCGGCGCCCGAAAGCCGCACCCGTGCGCCGGACAGGCTGGCATTGCCGTGATTGCGGACCCGCACGCGAATGGCCTGCGGCGCGCGCGCCAGCGCGCCCGTGGCCGGGTCAGCGAGCGCGATGTCGGGGCTCGTCCAGTCCCAGGGCCGTTCGTCGGGATCGGTCTCGTGCCGCGTGCCCGGCGCTGCATTCCAAGGGGTGATGAACGGTAGCGGCTGATGCTCGCCGAGCCAGGCCTCCAGCAGGAAGCGGAACGCCTGCGTGCGCGAGGCAACCACCACCATGAGGTCATCCTCCGCGTCGAGGCGGATGCGGAAGCTGCAGGCGTTGCCCTCGGCCCGGTCGATGAACAGCCGCCCACCGGCCGTCATGCGCGCCAGCTGCACGATCGGCGGATCGTCGTTCGGCGGGCTGCTCAGGCGCAGGCAGGCCAGGCCCTCGCCGCGCAGCAGGAAGTACCGGGCCGACCACATCGGCAGCTCGGCATCCTGGGGCAGGATCACGGTACGGCCCGGCACCAGGCCCACGGCATCGCCCTCCATCACCGGGCGGCGCAGGTCCACCAGTCGCGTCGGCGGGATCGGCTGGCCGCCCTGGGAGACGAACCGCGCCGTCGGCACGTTCCACTCGGCATAGCGGAAGCGCGGGTCGGCGACGTCCGCGGCCCGGCGGGTCAGCGCGTTGACCAGCAGCCAGTTCCCGTAGAGCGTATCGGTGCAGGCCGGCGTCGCATCCGGATCGGCCAGGCGTTGCCAGGCGTGGAAGCGCACCGTCCCGATCAGCCGCCGGCGCAGGGCGGCGAAGCGGTATCCCTGCTCCGCCGGTCCGCCGCCGTCGTCCGTGGCGTCGATGGTCGCGGTGGCGTTCAGGATCATGTCCATGACCGCCAGCCCGGGGCCCTGGGCGTTGCGCCGCTCTGCGGCCGCGCGTCCGGGCCGCTGCTCCTCCAGGTAGCGCCACAGCAGGGCGGCGGCATAGGGCTGGCTGGCACCGTTCGTGCGCGGGGCCGCGATCGGGATCCAGGGCCGCGCGAAATACGTCATCGCGCGCAGCACGTAGCGGTTGGCGTCCGGCGTCACGCATTCCTCGGCCAGCGTCGCGCCGCCCTCGCGGATGGCGCGGTGCAGCTCGGCATCCGGATGGTCGGAGGCGTTGTAGCGGTACTGCACGCGATGGAAGACCTCGTGCGCGATCGTGCCGTCATTCTGCTCGGCACCGTTGCGCAGGTTGATGCGCACATGGTCCCAGGCGGCGCGCGTCTCGCCATAGACCCCCGGCGTGTCGAAGGCGCAGAGCCGCACGCGCAACAGGCCGCCGGCCGCCGCGGCGCGCAGGCCCCACAGGCCGCAGAACGTCTCCTCCGCGCGGGAAGCGGCGATCGCCGCCAGCTGCACGTGCTCCGGCACGTCGTTGACCACCAGCGCGCCGCCCTCGACCGGGCGGGGCGCGGCCGGCGGTGCGAGCTGCTCCGGCGACAGCGCATGCGGGCCGGCCACCGCGTAGTCCACCTGGATGCCGCCCGAACGGAAACTCCGCCATTCGCTGTCCGGCGGCAGGCGGTTCGCCTCGACCGGGTCGATGGCGGGCCCGGCCGGCAGCGCGCGCAGCATGCGTCGCCGATGGGGCGAGGCGCCAACGCCGGTGCTGCCCTGGTGGTGGTCGGGCTGCGGCGCCGCCACCACCTGAAACAGCCGCGGCAGGGCGCAGGCGCCGCACGCCTCCGCATCCCGGTCGGCGACCGCGAGCGCCGGGGCGTTCGAGATCGGCGGCAGCACGAAGCGGAGGTCCAGGCTGCGGCCGGCCGGCGGCACCGTCACCGGGATGACCGCCGCGACGCTGTCATCCTGCGTGCCGATCGCGGTGCCGAGGCTGATGCGCCGGCCTGCGATCCCGAGCAGCTCCGGCCCGAAGCGGAAGAAGCCGGCCGCCCCCTTGTCGCAGGGCGCCGTGGCGACCGTGTGCAGCAGCGCGCCGGTCGCGGGATCGATCAGGTGCACCGCAACGCCGTCGACGAATTGCCCGTCGCTGACCCTGCCGCTGATCTCGCCGGCCGGAGCTCCTGCGTCGCCTGACATGGAACCTCTCCCCGGCGGCCCGATCATCGTTCAGCGGGCGAATCGGTGCAATTTACAATCCGGCGCCGGGCCGCAGTATGCGTTGGCGCACATCCCGTTACAGTGGTTTCGATGCAAGAAGCTCTGATGTGTCCGGCATGCGGTGCCACCAACCAGGACGGCGCGGGTCGCTGCGCGGTCTGCAGCGCCCTGCTGGCCGAGGCCACCCAGCCGGAGGCGGAGGAGCGCAAGCTGGTCAGCGTGCTGTTCGCCGATGTGGGGCGTTCGCTCGCGATGATCCGCGGCCGCGATCCGGAAGCCGCCCGCGACCTGCTGGCCCCGGCGGTGGCGCGGATGGTCCGCGCCGTGCGCCGGCACGGCGGCACGGTGGCCCAGCAGCTCGGCGACGGGATCATGGCCGTGTTCGGCGCGCCGGAGGCACGCGAGGACCACGCCGCCGCCGCCTGCCTGGCCGCCATTGCCATCCGTGACGACATCGCGGCCGCGCATGGCGAGGACGCGCCGCATGTCGTGGTGCGCGTGGGCGTCCATTCGGGCGAGGTGCTGATCCGGACGCCGGCCGCCGGCAGCGGCGTCGTGCTGCAGCCGATCGGCGAGGCGGTGCATATCGCCTCCCGCCTGGAGCGCGCCGCGCCGCCCGGCACGGTGCTGGCCAGCGCGGAGACCGCCCGCCTGGCCGGCGCCTGGGTCGAGAGCAGCGCGCTGCCCGCGGCGCGCCTCAAGGGACTGTCCCGGCCGCTGCCGGTGGTCCGGTTGCTGGCGGCCGGGCAGCCATCCGCCGAGGCCTCGGCGGCTCCCCTGATCGGACGCGGGCGTGAGATGGCGGCGCTGGCCGGGGCACTCGCGGCAGCGCCCGGGCAGGCGCAGCTCATCCTGCTGACCGGCGAGCCCGGTTGCGGCAAGTCCCGCCTGGCAGCGGAGCTGGTGCGCAACGCACGCGGCGGCGGCGCCGCGACCGTCACCCTCGCCTGCCAGCCTTTTGCCGAAGCGCCGCTGGTGCCGTTGCGGCGCCTGCTGGCCGCGCTGCCCCCGGCCGGCCGCGCGGTGCCGGACGTGCCGGCGCTGCAGGCGCTGATGCATCCGGCCGCGCCCGCCGACGACGCCTGGATGCGCGAGGATCCGGCGCTGCGCCGGCGGCGGATGCATGCGGCCGGTGCGGACCGGATCGCCGCGGCAGCGCATGGGCGCACCCTCCTGCTGCTGCTCGAGGATGTGCACTGGCTGGAGCCGGAAAGCCTCGCCGTGCTGCAGCATCTGGCGACGCTGCCGGCGCCCGGCCTGATCGTGCTGGCGGGCGCACGGCCGAATGGCGTGCCGCCCGCCTTGGCCGCGGCGCCCTGGGAAGCGATCGCCGTCGGGCCGCTCGGCGCCGAGGATTGCCGGACCCTGGCACGCCGCCTGCTGGAGCCGATGACCGAGGGGATCGAGCCGCGCCTGGCCGAGCGCATGGTGTCGCAGCTGGTCGCACGCTCCGCCGGCAACCCGTTCTTCGCGGAGCAGATCGCCGCCGTCTGGCGCGAGGCTGGCCCTGGCGAAGGCTCGGCGGCGCTGCCCGGACGGTTGCGCGTGGTGCTGGCCAGCCGCATCGACCGGCTGCCTGCGGTCGACAAGGCGCTGCTGGAAGTCGCGGCGGTCATCGGCAATGATTTCACGGCCGGGCTGCTGACCGAGGCTGCCGGCCTTGCCGGTGAGGCCGGCCGGCTCTCGCTCGCGCGCCTGGGGGAGGCCGGCATGCTGCGCCGCGCCGCGGAGCGGCAGCTCGGCTTCAGCCACGCGCTGATCCGTGAGGCGCTGGAGGCGGGGCTGACCCGATCGCGGCGATCGGCGCTGCACCGGGCGGCGTTCCTGGCCATCACCAGGCTGCATGCGGACGACCTCGACGGCCATGCCGAAGCCCTGGTCCGGCACGCCGACGGCGCCGGCCTCGGACCGGAAGTCGTCCTGCATTCCCGCGCCGCCGCCCGGGTCGCCATGGCGACACCCGCGCCGGAGGCGGCGCTCGGGCATCTGGAGCGCGCCCTGGCGGCGCTGTCGGCCCTGCCCGAAACCGAACCCAATCGCCGGACCCGGCTTGCCGTGCTGCTGGCGCTCCGCGACCCGCTGTTCCGGCTTGGCGCCATCGCGCGGATACGCGCCGTGCTGCAGGAGGCCGCCATGCTGACGGCCGCGCTGGCCGAGCGGCAGGCGGTGGCGCAGGTCGCCATCTTCTCGAGCCACGCGCACTGGCTGGCGGGCGACCCGGTGGCGGCCGCGACGGACGCAACCCGCGCCGCCGACCTGGCGGCAGCCGCGAAAGACCCGGCCCTGGCCTTGCGGGCACGCTTCCAGCTCGGCCTGACACGGCTCGCCGCCGGCCGGCTGATCGAGGCGGCCTCCGACATGCAGGCGGTGGCGGCCGCGCTTTCGGACGGGTCGGTTCCGCATGGCGCGTTCGGACTGGACCACAGCCTTGCGGCGACGGCGTTCGGCTATCGCGCCCGCGCGCTCGTGGAATGCGGCCGGTGCGACGATGCCCTGGCGGCGGTGGACGCTGCCGCCGCGGCGGCGGAGCGGGACGGCCGGCCGTTCGCTCGGATCTTCGCCAGCCTGGCGGCGTCGACCGTGGCGATGGGCAAAGGCCAGTGGACCCAGGCGGTCGCCGGCTGCACCGGCGCGGTCGATTGGTGCCGCGTTGCCGACGCCCGGCTCATGCGGCCCGTGGCGCTGGGGCTGCTCGGCCAGGCGCTGCTCGGCGCCGGCCAGGCCGCGGCAGCCGCCGACGCATTGCAGGAGGCGGTTCGCGAGGCGGATGCGATGGGGTTCGCCGTCCATCAGGCGCAACGGCTGGCGCTGCTGGCCGAGGCGGAGCTGACCTTGGTCAGGGCGGAGTCCGCGGCGCGCCACGCACGCCGGGCCAAGGCGCTGGCGCGGCGCCATGGAGAAGCGGTCAGCGCCGCGATGGTGCAGCGCGTGGAAGGGTTGGTCGCGGCCGCACGCGACGATGACCGTGCCGCGCGCCGCCTGCTGATGGCCGCCGGCCGCGCAGCGGATCAGATGGGACTTGCCCCGCTGGCCGCCCGCGCCGCGGGGGAAGCTGCCGCCCTTCGGCTCCGCATGCCCATGACGTCAGCGGCCGTGCGCAATACCGGATAGTCACCCGCCATCCCGGACGCAGCCGGAGCTTCAGCTCCACATCCCGCGATCGCCCGTCGGTTCGCCGTCCATGAGCGGGCCGCGATCGAGCAACTGGTCCTGGTCGGCGCTCCAGCGCGGGTATTCGACCTCGGCGCGGCGGATGGCGGAGGTCAGGCTGTTCGCTTCGACCGACACCACGGTGCGGCCGACATCGCTGCCGCGGGACCGTGCGCCGCGGCGCTGCATCGGGATCTCGAAAACCGGCATGTCCTCTCCCCAATCGGATTCAGGGCAGAACGGCGGATCGCCGGCAGGGCTGCACTGTCAAAAAGTAACGGTCGGTCGAGGCGCTGCCCCGACCGGCATCAGGGCAGGTTCAGCAGAATTTTGTGCGCCGCCGCCGGCGTGCCCTGCGGCAGACGCGGCCGCAGCCGCGCGGCCAGCAGATGGACGCCCGGATGGCCCTGCGCCGGAGGCAGCTCCACGCTCGCCTCCGCGAGCGGCCCATCCTCCTGGCAGTAGCCCCGCAGCCATGTGTTCAGGGCCTGCGCCGCGGCCGGCACCCCGTGGCCGCGGTCCAGCTCGTGCCGGGCCCGGATCGCGAGCCCGTGCAGGAAGCGCCCCATGCCGAGCACCCAGGGCAGCCCCGCCGCGAGCGCCGCATCCGCCGTCGCCGCGGGCGCATGGTAGCGCGGCGGCCGGTGCAGGCTCGGCGCCGCCAGCACCGCGGCCCGATCGGCGCCACGCGGGACCAGCGCGACCAGGCCAAGCGCCGCCAGCGCCGCCGCCCGCTCGCCGGGATCGCACTCGGTCGGGATGGCGCCCCGCGGCGGCAATCCGGATTCGGTGCCGTGGTCCCGCCCTTCGATCGCGGCCGCCCAGCCCTCGTTCCGGAACGCCGCGGCCATGCGCGCGGCGAGCACCCAGGCGCCGCCCGTCCAGCGCGGCACGCCCGGCCCGTCGCAGGCCAGCACGCGCGGCCCGACGAGGGCGAGGAAGCGCGCCTCCCCGCTCTCCCGCAGGCTGCGCCAGGCGGCATGGGCCGGACCCTCATGCACCCGGGCCAGGTCCCGCTTCCCGGGCAGCGCCGGCCAGGCGTCGAGGTCGAGCAGCGCCGGCGCAGCATGCGCCAGCACCGGCACGAAGCCGCCTTCGCCGGCTGACGCCAGGCCCCGCAGCGCCCGCACATCCTCCGGGCCGGCGTCGAACTCCAGATCGGCCAGCAGCAGCCCGAACGGTGCGCCGCCGCCAAGCCCCTCCGCCCACAGCAGCGCGGCGAGGTCGCTGTCCTCGGGGTCCGCGACGGCGCGCTGGTCGCGGACGATCTCCCGCTTGGTCGCCGGCAGCAGCTTCACCACCACCGGCGCTGCCTCCTGCGCCAGGACGAAGCGATGCAGCGACCGCCAGGCGGCCTCCAGGGCGACGAAGCGCGGGTGGCTCAGGATGGTGGCGAGCAGCCGCGCGATGGCGTCTTCGACCCTGGCGAGATCGGCGGACCCGGCGCCATCGCCGGCGCGCGGGGCGGCGCGCGCGGCTTCGGTCGCGGCGATGACGAGGTCCAGCGGGTTCTCCGCGCCGGGATCGGGCTCGGCCATGGTGTCCTCCGCCTCTGGCGGGAACACGGTAGCGCGGGAGCCTGGCCTCTCCTATCGCGCTCTGCGCGCCGTTCAGGGCTTCGTGGGCAATCGCCGCAATGCCCGGCGCAGCAGCCAGCCCGTCGGCCCGCCCGCCTCCGCGATCGCCTTGTGCAACGCGCGCAGCTCGCCTTCCGCCTTGTTGCGGGCGAGCGAGGCATCGAAGGCCTGGCCGCGGGCGACCTGCGCCGCCTCCAGAAGCTGCTCGATCTTGCGCGCCGTGAAGGCATCGATCCCGCCGGCCTCGACGGCCGCGAGCTTCGCCTCGGCCTCGGCGAGCGCGCCGGTCAGCCGCGCGATCTCCGCATCCTTGTCGTCCGGTGGCGGCCCCGCCTTGCCCGGCCTGCGCGGCCGCTGGCCCCCGGCGCCGGAACCCGGGCGCGGCTTGCGGCCCGCCATGCGCGTCTCCCCAGAATCGTCGCCGTCCGACGCTGGGATCGGCGGCGCGATCCGGCCAATCGCGTCTGCGTGATGCTTCCGTGCTGCGCCTCGGGGCCATCGTGATAGCCTGCCGCCTTCCAGGCGGAAGGACGTGGCGACCCATGGCGGCGAACCCCGAGGAGACGGCCCTCGTCGAGACCGCGCGGCGGGTGCTGCCGGCCGGCGGCTTCGGCAACATGGCGAGCGAGATCGTCATCCGCGAAGGCCGCGGCGGCCGGGTCTGGGATGTGGCCGGCCGCGAATACGTCGACTACCTGCTCGGCTCCGGCCCCATGCTCGTGGGGCACGCACATCCGGAGGTGAACGCGGCGGTGATCGCGCAGGTCGGCCGCGGCTCCACCTTCTTCGCCAACAACGAGCATGGCATCGCGCTCGCCGCGGAGATCGTCGATGCGGTGCCCTGTGCCGAGCAGGTGCGCTTCGTCAGCACCGGCACCGAAGCCGACGCCTATGCAATGCGCCTGGCGCGCGCCTGGCGCCGGCGTGGCCGCATCCTGAAATTCGAGGGCGGCTATCACGGCATGAGCGATTACGCCCTCATGAGCCTGTGGCCGTCCCGCCCCGGCAACGCCGCCGCCGCCATCCCGGATTCGGCCGGCATCCCCGAAAGCGTGCAGGGCGAGATGCTGGTCGCGCCCTTCAACGACCTCGCCGCCGCCGAACAGCTCATCCATGCGCATCGGGAGGAACTCGCCGGCGTCATCGTCGAGCCGATGCAGCGGCTGATCCCGCCGGGCCCTGGCTTCCTCGCCGGCCTCCGTGCCGTCACCGCGGAATACGGCATCCCGCTGATCTTCGACGAGGTCGTCACCGGCTTCCGCCTCGCCTATGGCGGCGCCCAGGCCTATTACGGCGTCACGCCCGACATCTGCACTCTGGGCAAGGTGATCGGCGGCGGATACCCGCTGGCGGCGATCGCCGGCCGGGCGGAGATCATGGCGCATTTCGACCAGGCGAAGGTCGGCGCCGAACGCTTCATGCCGCAGATCGGCACGCTGAGCGGCAATCCGGTCGCCGCGGTCGCCGGCCTCGCGACGCTCGGCATCCTGAAGCGCCCCGGCGCCTATGAGCGGATCTTCGCCACCGGCCGGGCGCTGCAGCACGGCCTGGCGCAGGCGCTGAAGGCGGCGGGCCACCCGGCGCTGATCCTGGGCGAACCGGTGATGTTCGACGCCCTCTTCACCGGTCGCGCCGCCATCATCGACCACCGCGGCACGCTCGATGCCGACCGCGCGCTGAGCCGGCGCTTCAACGACCAGCTCCGCGCGCGCGGCATCTTCAAGAGCGAGGGCAAGCTCTACGTCTCCCTCGCCCATGACGAGCGCGACGTGCGGGAGAGCATCGTGGCATTCACCGAAGCCGCGGCTGCGCTGACCTAGCCGCGCTTCGTGCTGGACCTGAACTCTTATCAATCATAAGAATAAGCCAGGGAGCAGGGAGCGCCCCAGGATGCGCGATGCGTCAGGGGTAAAGGAAGCGTCGCAGCGCGCCGAGCAGCGTGCGCCGCTCCGCGGCCGAGAGGTGGCGGGTGATGTCCGCTTCCATGGCCTCCACCTCGGCGGTCAGGCGGCCGTGCAGCGCGGCGCCGGCCGGCGTCAGGTGCAGCAGGTTGGCGCGCCGGTTGCCGGGCTCGGCATGCCGCGCGACCAGCCCTTCCGCTTCCATCGCCGCCACCAGCACCGCGAAGTTCGATTGCTTGACGTGCAGCGCCCTGGCGATCGCGACCTGGCGCGCGCCGGGGTGCGCCGCCAGCAGCGTGAGCACGGAGAAGCGGGCCGGCGTCAGGCCTTCGGCGCCGAAGCGGCCGTGGAACTCCTCGAAGATGCGCTGCTGCGCGATCCGGATCAGGAAGCCGAGATGGCCGGCCAGCGTCGCGGCATCGACGGGATCGGATGGGGAGAGGGGCGGGTCGTCTGCCATGGACTTCCCGCATACAAGACGCGGACCGGGCACGGAAGCAGGCCGCTCAAGCAACCAGGCAGGAGGAACGCCCCATGACGTCAGAGCTCTCCCGACGCGCCGTCCTTGGATGGGGTGCCGCGGCCCTCGCCGCACCGCATATCCGCACCGCCCTGGCGCAGCCGCTCGACCGGACGGCGCGCATCGTCCTGGGCTTCCCGCCGGGGGGATCGAGCGACACCGTCGCGCGCCTCTATGCCGAACACATGCGCGGCCTCTATGCGCCGCAGGTGATCGTCGAATCGCGCTCCGGCGCCGGCGGCCGCCTGGCGTTGGAAGCGGTGAAGGCGGCGACGCCCGACGGCACCACGCTGATCCAGACGCCGGCGACCATGCTGACGCTCTATCCGCATATCTACAGCCGGCTGAACTACACGCTCGACGACTTCATCCCGCTGACCACCTGCGTCGCCTTCTCCCAGGTGTTGGTGGTGCGGAGCGACCATCCGGCGCGCAACCTGGTGGAGTTCCGCGACTGGGCGAAGGGCCGCGGGCGCGAGGTCAGCTTCGGCACCGCCGGCGCCGGCACCGGCGTGCATTTCGTCGGCGTGCAGATCGGCAAGCAGCTCGGCATCGCCATGACGCATGTGCCCTATCGCGGCGCCGCGCCGGCGCTGCAGGATCTGCTCGCCGGCAATGTCGAGAGCGTGAGCTGCGTGCTGGGCGAGGCGGCGGAGTTCCACCGTGGCGGCCAGCTCCGCATCCTGGGCCTGTCGGGGCCGGAGCGGGCGCCGACGCTGCCCGCCGTCGCGACCTATGCCGAGCAGGGCTTTCGCAGCCTGATGAGCGAGGAATGGTTCGGCCTGCTGCTGCCGGCCCGCACCCCGGCGCCGATCGTCGAAGCGGCGCATGCCGCGATCGCCGCCGCTGCCCGCAAGCCCGAGCTCAGGAGCGCGCTGGAGCGGCTCGATTTCCGCATCCCGATCGTGACGCCCGCCGAATTCGCCGCCCGCATCCGCCAGGAGCGCGACGCCTGGGCGCCGATCGTCGCGGAGACGGGATTCCGCGCCGACGAGTGATCACGTCGTCGCGGTGACGGAGACGGGGCCGCGCCGGTCGAGCACCTCGACCACGACGCCGCGGCCGGAGCGCCGGAGGGCGACGTCGGCCGCGCCCTCGCCGACCGTCAGGCCGCGCAGGACGACGCTGTCGAGGAAGTCGGGCAGCACCGGCTGGCGGAAGGCGATCTCCCGGGCCTGCGGGTCGAAGCCGAGCCCGGCGCAGGATTGCAGCAGCGAGAGCGGCGCCGCCGCCGCCCAGGCCTGCGGCGTGCAGGCGACGGGGTAGAAGGTCGGCCCCTGGTGGCGCTGGCGCAGGAAGCCGCAGAACAGCTCCGGCAGCCGGCGGAGGTCGATGTAGGTCGATGCCGCGAACAGGCCGCCGAAGATGCGCGCCGCCTGGCGGTGCAGGCCGTAGCGGGCGAAGCCCATCGCGATCAACGCATTGTCGTGCGGCCAGACCGAGCCGTTGTGGTAGCTCATCGGGTTGTAGCGCGCTTCCGTCGCGGCGAGCGTCCGGACGCCCCAGCCGCAGAACATCGGCGGCGCCATGAGCGTCGCGGCAACGACCGGCGCGCGCTCGGGCAGCGCGATGCCGGTCAGCAGCGCATGCCCGGCATTGGAGGTGCTGACCCGGCAGGGCCGCTTGTCGCCGTCGAGCGCCAGGACATAGGTGCCGAGCTCGCTGTCGAAGAAGCGCTGGTCGAAGGCGCTCCGCAACGCCTCCGCCCGCGCCTCGCAGGCATCGGCCCGCGGCGCCAGGCCGAGCCGGCGCGCGATCAGCGCCGCGGCGCGCCAGGCGCCGTAGACATAGGCCTGCACCTCCACCAGCGCGATCGGCCCGCGCGCCATGTCGCCATCGGCGTGGAAGACGGAATCATGGCTGTCCTTCCAGCCCTGGTTGATCAGGCCCTCCGCGGTGCGGCGGCCGTATTCCACGAAGCCGTCGCCGTCGCGGTCGCCATGCTCGCTGATCCAGCCGAGCGCCGCCTCGATGTGTGGCCACAGCGCGCGCAGGCTCGCGACGTCACCGGTCCGCTCCAGATAGGCGCCGGCGAGCATGACGAAGAGCGGCGTCGAATCGATGCTGCCGTAGTAGCGGCGGAACGGCACCTCGCCCAACTCCGCCATCTCGCCATGCCGAAGCTCGTGCAGGATCTTGCCGGGCTCGGCATCGGCTGCGGCATCGCTCGCGACCGCCTGGTTCGCGGCCAAATGGCGCAGCACGCCGAGCGCCAGCGCGGGATCGAGCCAGAGCGTCTGCAGCGCCGTGATCAGCGCGTCGCGCCCGAAGACGGTGCTGAACCAGGGAATGCCGGCATAGGGGTAGGGCCCCTCCGGCGTGTCGGTCGTCAGCATCGTGAGGTCGGCGAGGCTGCGCCGTGCCGCCTCGTCGAAGACCGCGTTCGAGGTCGCGATCGAGGCGGTGCGCGCCGTCGCGCGGCGGAGCGCGCGCCGCGCCGCGCGAAGGCCGCTCAGGAAGCCATGGCGGGCCGCCGGGCCCACGGCTTCGCCGCCGCAGCGGATTTGCAGGAAGATGGAGCGGGATTCCTGCGGCGCCAGCTCCAGCACGAAGCGCGCGCTCTGCCCGGTGAGCGCCGCCGGCGCCGGATCGAAGGCGACCGCCGTCATCCGCGACCGGGCATCGAGGCCGGTGTAGCGCAGCACGACGCGATCGACGCCGATCTCCGGCGCATGGACCTGGCCGCGCCGCGGGCGGATGGCGCCGCGCACCTCGAAGAGGTCGGCGAAATCGGCGGCGAAGACGAATTCGATCGCGACCCGGCGCGGCGCCTCGTCGAAGTTGCGGATGGCCAGGCGCTCGAAGCAGGTGGCGTTCCACAGGAAGCGGGACCGGCGGATGTGCAGCAGGTCGTGCGCCAACAGCAGCCGGCCTTCGGCATCGACCAGGTCGGGGTTGGTCAGGTCGCAGGTCAGCGTCGCGTTGTCGTCGCGGATCGTGGCACTCAGCAGCATCGGCCGCTGGCCCTCGACCGTCAGGTGCAGGTGCGACAGGTAGCGCGTGTCGCGGTGGAACAGACCGTCCGGGCTGCCGGGGCCGGAGAGCGCGTCGCCATTGCTGTCGAAGACCGCAAAGCTGTCATCGTGCTTCAGGGTGCGTGGCCGCTTTTCCTGCAGCGACGTCGTCGCCGGGATGAAGAACTGCGCGAGCGATCCGATGGCATCCATGGCGGGCTCCCCTGTTCCGCGCAGCATCGCGCAATTCGGGCAGGAGCCCACCCGCCGCAACCGCGGCCAGCGGCATCGTGAACGGGTATGGCCGGCGACCCCGACCGGCGCTAAACCGTTCCGAAAGCACGAGCGTCCGATGGCCCGGAGGTCTGAACCGGCCGCTCCACTGACAAGGATCGCCGACATGCCCGCCTATCGTTCCCGCACTACCACCCATGGCCGCAACATGGCGGGCGCGCGCGGCCTCTGGCGGGCGACCGGCATGAAGGACGGGGATTTCGGCAAGCCGATCATCGCCGTCGTCAACAGCTTCACCCAGTTCGTGCCCGGCCATGTCCACCTGAAGGACCTCGGGCAGCTCGTCGCGCGCGAGATCGAAGCGGCCGGCGGCGTCGCCAAGGAATTCAACACCATCGCGGTCGATGACGGCATCGCCATGGGCCATGACGGCATGCTCTACAGCCTGCCCTCGCGGGAGCTGATCGCCGACAGCGTCGAATACATGGTCAATGCGCATTGCGCCGACGCGATGGTCTGCATCTCCAACTGCGACAAGATCACCCCCGGTATGCTGATGGCGGCGATGCGCCTCAACATCCCGGTGATCTTCGTCTCCGGCGGGCCGATGGAGGCGGGCAAGGTCGTCCATCGCGGCGAGAAGCGTTCGGTCGACCTGATCGACGCCATGGTCGCCGCCGCCGATAGCAGTGTCACGGATGCCGAGGTCGCGGTCATCGAGCGCTCCGCCTGCCCGACCTGCGGGTCCTGCTCCGGCATGTTCACCGCCAATTCGATGAACTGCCTGACCGAAGCGCTGGGCCTGGCGCTGCCCGGCAACGGCACTGTCGTCGCGACCCATGCCGACCGCAGGCGCCTGTTCCTGGAAGCCGGCCGCCGCATCGTCGAGATCACCCGCGCGCATTACGAGACCGACGACATGACGCTGCTGCCGCGCAGCATCGCGAGCTTCACCGCCTTCGAGAATGCGATGACGCTCGACATCGCGATGGGCGGGTCGACCAACACGGTGCTGCACCTGCTGGCCGCCGCCGAGGAGGGAAGCGTCGGCTTCACCATGCAGGATATCGACCGGCTGTCGCGCCGCGTGCCGGTGCTGTGCAAGGTCGCGCCCTCGGTCGCCAATGTCCATGTCGAGGACGTGCACCGCGCGGGCGGCATCATGGGCATCCTCGGCGAGCTCGACCGCGCCGGGCTGCTCGACACCAGCGTCGGCCGGGTGGATGCGCCGACGCTGGCGGAAGCGCTGCAGCGCTGGGACGTCCGGCAGACGGCGGACGAGGCGGTGCGGCACTTCTTCCGCGCCGCACCGGGCGGCATCCCGACCACCGAGGCGTTCAGCCAGGACAGCTGCTGGGAGGCGCTGGACCTGGATCGGGAGACGGGCGTGATCCGCGACGCGGCGCATGCCTTCTCGGTCGATGGCGGGCTCGCGGTGCTCTACGGCAACCTGGCCGAGGACGGCTCGATCGTGAAGACCGCCGGCGTCGATGCCGCGATCCTGCGCTTCGCCGGCCCCGCCCGCGTCTTCGAAAGCCAGGACGCCTCGGTCGCCGGCATCCTCGGAGGCGACGTCAAGCCAGGGGAGGTGGTGCTGGTCCGCTACGAGGGCCCGCGCGGCGGGCCCGGCATGCAGGAGATGCTCTATCCGACCAGCTACCTGAAGTCGAAGGGCCTCGGAAAGCTCTGCGCGCTGGTGACCGATGGGCGCTTCTCCGGCGGCTCCTCCGGCCTGTCGATCGGGCATGTCTCGCCGGAGGCGGCGGAAGGCGGGCTGATCGGCCTGGTGCAGGATGGCGACCGGATCGAGATCGACATCCCGGGCCGGCGCCTGCACCTCGACGTGCCGGAGGCGGAACTCGCGCGCCGCCGCGCCGCGATGGAGGCGGCGGGCAGCGCGGCGTGGCAGCCCGCGGCACCCCGGCCGCGCCAGGTCTCGACCGCGCTCCGTGCCTATGGCGCGATGGCGACGAGTGCCGCGCGCGGCGCGGTGCGCGACGTGAACGCGCTCCGCCGCCGCTGAGCTTCGCGCCGGCTTGACAGCGCTGCCCCGCGGGTCCGTCATCGAGACGGGTTCCCAGGGAGGGCCTGTCGATGAGCGCAGCCCGGGAGGTGCCGCATCCCGCTGCCGGCGATCCGGTGGCGCGCGCGCGCCGCGCGGCCCCGCTGATCGAAGCGGCGGCCGGCCGCATCGAGGCGGCGCAGGCGCTGCCGCCCGACCTGCTCGATGCGCTGCACGCGGCACGCCTGTTCCGCACCCTGCTGCCGCAGAGTTTTGGCGGCGACGAGGCGACGCCCGAGACCTACCTGCGGATGATGATGGTGCTGGCGGCGGCGGATGCCTCCACCGCCTGGTGCATCGGCCAGGCCTCCGGCTGCTCGATGGCGGCCGCCTATGTGGCGCCGGAGGTGGCGCGCACCGTCTGGGGACCGGCGGAGGCGGTGCTCGCCTGGGGCTCGGTCGGCCCGGACCAGGTGGCCGACGCGGTCGAGGGCGGCTGGCGCGTCAGCGGCGCCTGGCCCTTCGCGAGCGGCAGCCGGCACGCGAGCTGGCTCGGCGGCCATTGCCGCGTGCGGGAGGGCGACGGCACGCCACGCCGCGATGCGGATGGCGCGCCGGTCGAGCGCACCATGCTGTTCCCCGCGGGTGCTGCCACATGTGACGGCGACTGGCGGGTGATGGGCCTGCGCGGCACCGGCAGCGACACCTATGCGGTCGCCGGGCTCTTCGTGCCGGAGGCCTTCGGCCTGCGCCGCGACCGTGCGGAGGAACGCCAGCCGCATGGCCGCGGCACGCTCTATCGCTTCACGACGACGCATCTCTACGCGAGCGGCTTTGCCGGCGTCGCCCTCGGGATCGCGCGCCGCATGCTCGACGATTTCGTGGCGCTGGCCGGTGCCAAGACCCCGCGCGGCAGCGCCCGCCGGCTGTGCGACAGCCCGGTCCTGCAAAGCGGCCTCGCGATCGCCGAAGCGCAATGGCGCGCCGCCGCGGCGCAGCTGGCGGAAGCCTTGCGGGAGACGCAGGCGGCGCTGGAAGGCGGCGCCGCGGCGCCGAGCCTCGATCAGAAGGCGGCGATCCGCCTGGCGGCGACCTTCGCGATCCACCAGGCCAAGGCGGTCGCCGATTTCGCCTATGCGGAGGCCGGCGCCGGCGCGATCTTCGAAAGCGCGCCCTTCGAGCGCCGCTTCCGCGACATCCACGCCGTCACCCAGCAGGTGCAGGCGCGGAGGAGCCATTTCGAGACGGTCGGCCAGCATCTGATGGGCCTGCCGCCGGATCCGCGATACCTCTGACCCCCCTCCTGGAAAGGGAACCGCCATGCCGCTCCTCGGGCTCAACCACTACACGATCCGCACCGCCGACCTCGCGCGCACCCGCGCCTTCTACGTCGACGTGCTCGGGCTGCCGGAAGGGCATCGGCCGCCGCTCGGCTTCCCGGGCCACTGGCTCTATGTCGGCGACGCACCGACCGTGCATCTCGTCGGCGACCGCGGTGCCCGCGATGTCGGGCTGCCGCCGCGGGAAGCGGGGCCGACCGGCCTCTTCGACCACATCGCCTTCTCCTGCACCGGCCTGGCCGAGATGCGGGACCGGCTGCGGCGCCACGACATCGCCTTCGAGGAGCGGGTGGTGCCGCGCGACCGGCAGACGCAGCTCTTCCTCCACGACCCGGACGGCGTCGCGGTCGAGCTGAACTACCCGCCCGAGGAGACCGCGGCGGCATGAGGCTTGGTCTTGGCCTGATCCTCTCGGCAGGCGTCGCGGCATCGGCCGCGGCGCAGCCGCTCACCATCGGCGTCGAGGCGCCCTTCGGCCTCGACCCGCATTTCCTCTTCGCCGGGCCGAACATGGCCGCCGCCCGGCATATCTACGACAGCCTGATCAACCGCGACGCCGAAAGCCGCTTCGTGCCCGGTATCGTGGAATCCTGGCACATGGTCGAGGATCGGGTGTGGGAGCTGCGGCTGCGCCCCGGCGTCACCTTCCACGACGGCAGCGCCTTCACGGCGGAGGACGTGGCCTTCAGCCTGGCCAGGGTGCCGAACCTGCCGAACAATCCCGGCCCCTATACCTCCAACCTCAGGACCATCAGCCGGGTCGAGATCATCGACCCGATGACTGTGCGCCTGCACACCGACCGTCCCAACCCGGTGCTGCCTGGGCAGCTCACCAACATCTTCATCCTCTCGCGCGCCGCGGCGGCGGGTGCGGCGACCACGGATTTCGAGGCCGGTCGCGCCGCGATCGGCACCGGCCCCTTCCGCCTGCTGCAATCGCGCGGCACCGAAGGCATGACCGTCGCGCGGAACGACGCCTATTGGGGCGCGCCTGCCGGCTATGCCCGGGTCGAGATCCGCGTCATCAGCAACGACGCGACGCGGGTCTCGGCGCTGCTGGCGGGCGATGTCGACCTGATCGAGGCGGTGCCGCCCGCCAATGTCGAGCGGCTGGCGCGCGACTCGCGCATCGCGGTCCATCGCCGCAACTCCGACCGCATCATGTACCTGCTGCCGAACCTGCGGGCCGGGCTGCCGCTGCTGACCGATGCCGGCGGCCAGCCGCTGCGCGACAATCCGCTCCGCGATATCCGCGTCCGGCAGGCGCTGTCGCTCGCGATCGACCGGCAGGCGCTGGTCGCCCGCGCGCTCGACGGCCAGGGCGTCGCGACCGTGCAGATGGTGCCGGAGCAGTTCGGCGGCTTCGATCCGGAGATGGAGGCGCCGCGCGCCGATCCCGCACGGGCGCGGGCGCTGCTGGCGGAAGCGGGCTACCCGAACGGCTTCGGCATGACCATCGGCTGTTCCAACAACCGCTACACCAACGATGCGCGGGTCTGCCAGGCGGCGGGCCAGATGCTGACCCGGGCCGGGTTCCGCATGCAGGTCGAGACCCAGCCCTGGAACGTGTTCTCGCCCCGCACCGTCGAAGCCCGGAACGACCTGCCGGTGATGCTCTATGGCCTGTCGCTCTCCTCCTCCCGCGACGGCAGCTACATCCTCTCGACCGCGGTGCACACGCGGAACGCGGCGGAAGCCTTCGGCCAGGGCAATCGCGGCCAGTTCAGCGACGCCACGCTCGACCGGATGATCGGCGCCGTCATCACCCGCGCCGGCGACGGGCGCGAAGCGGCGCTGCGGCAGGTGCTGCGCGCGGCCATGGACCAGCTGCCGATCATCCCGCTCTACAACCAGGTGGTCGTCGTCGCCGGCAGGCGGGGCATCGCCTACACCCCGCGCATGGACGAGCAGATGGTCGCCTATCACGCGCGACCGGCTGCTGAAGGAGCCACAAGATGACCGCAACCCGTCCCGTCATCGCCGGTCCCCGGCATGCGATCAGCGCCGGGCACTACCTGGCGGCCGCGGCCGGCATGACCATCCTCGAGGCCGGTGGCAATGCGATCGATGCGGGTGTCGCGGCCGGCCTCGTGCTCGGCGTCGTGCAGCCGGACATCGTCAATGTCGGCGGCGTCGCGCCGATCATCATCCGCCGCGCCGACGGCCGGATCGAGAGCATCGCCGGGCTCGGCCACTGGCCGCGCTCCATCCCGGCCGACCATTTCATGACACGGCATGGCGGCCAGATGCCGCAGGGCGTGCTGCGCACCATCGTTCCGGCGGCGCCGGATGCCTGGATCACCGCGCTCGAGCGGCACGGCACGATGAGCTTCGCCGATGTCGCCGCACCCGCCATCCGCTTCGCCGAGGAGGGCTTTGCCGTCTATCCGATGTTCGCCGAGAGCATCGCGGCGCATGTCGCCGATTACCGGCAATGGCCGAGCAATGCGGCGGTGTTCCTGCCGGGCGATGCGCCGCCCGCGGTCGGCGACCGCTTCCGCCAGCCGGAGCTCGCGGCCATGCTGCGCTTCATGGCCGACGAGGATCGCCGCGCCGCGGCCGCGGGCGGCCGGCAGGCTGGGCTCGCCGCCGCGCACCACGCCTTCTACCGCGGCGACATCGCCCGCGTGATGGTCGACTTCATCCAAGGGGAGGGCGGCTTCCTCTCCCGCGGCGACCTCGCCGATTTCCGTTCGCGGATCGAGCCGGTGGTGACGCGCGCCTGGCGCGGCCACGCCGTCTCCACCTGCGGCCCCTGGTGCCAGGGACCGGCCCTGCTGGAGGCGCTGCTGCTGATGGAGCGCGTCGGCTTCGACGGGCTGGCGCACAACTCGCCCGACTACCTGCACGTCCTGGTCGAGAGCCTGAAGGTCGCGATGGCCGATCGTGAGTACCATTTCGCCGATCCGGCCTTCGCCGACGTCCCGATCGACGCGCTGCTGAGCGATGGGTATCTCGCGCAGCGCGCGGCGGCGATCGATCCCCGGCGCGCCCATCCCGGCATGCCGGAACCGCTGCTCGGCCAGGGCACCACGCTGCCGCCGCCGAGCCGGCTGCCGATGCCGGTCGCCGATCCCGACACCTCCTATGTCGGGGTGATCGATGCGGCGGGCAACGCCTTCTCCGCGACGCCGTCCGACGGCACCTACAATGGGCCGATCATCCCGGGGCTCGGCATCATCGCTTCCGGCCGCGGCACCCAGTCCCGCCCCGATCCCGCCCATCCCTGCGGCGTCGGGCCGGGCAAGCGGCCGCGGCTGACGCCCAACCCGGCGATGGTGGTGACCCGCGACGGCGCGCCGATGCCCTTCGGCACGCCGGGCGGCGACGTGCAGGTGCAGGCGATGCTGCAGGTGCTGCTCAACCGCCTGCATTTCGGCATGGACGTGCAGGAGGCGATCGAGGCGCCGCGCGTCTCCAGCTATTCCTTCCCCTCCTCCTTCGCGCCCTATGAGTATTTCCCCGGGCGCCTGGCGGCCGAGGCGCGCATTCCCGTCGCGACCCGCGACGCGCTCCGCGAGCGCGGGCATGAGGTGAAGGACTGGCCGGACTGGACCTGGCTCGCCGGCAGCGTCGAGCTGGTCACCGCCGATCCCGCGAGCGGCATGCGGCTGGCCGGCGCCGATCCGCGCCGGCCGGCTTACGCGATCGCGATGTAGTCAGGCAGCTTCCGCGGTCGGCGCCAGGGCCTGCTGCGCCAGCAACGCGCTGTAGGGGCCGGGACGGCGCGCCAGCGCCCCCGGCGCGCCGTCGTCGATGACGGTGCCCGCATCCATGACCACGATGCGGTCGAAGTTGCGGAGCGTCGCCAGGCGATGCGCGACCGCGATGACGGTGCGGCCCCGCATCAGCCGATCCAGCGCCCGCTGCACCTCGGCTTCCGACTCGCTGTCGAGCGCGCTGGTCGCCTCGTCGAGCAGCAGGATCGGCGCGTCCTTCAGCAGCGCGCGCGCGATCGCGATGCGCTGGCGCTGCCCGCCCGAGAGCTTGGCGCCGCGGTCGCCGACGATGGTGTCGAGGCCCTCCGGCATCGCCTCGATGAAGTCGCGGCAACGCGCGGCCTCCGCGACCGCCATCACCTCGGCATCGGTCGCGTCCGGCCGGCCGTAGCGGATATTCTCCAGGATGGAGCGGTGCAGCAGCGGCACGTCCTGCGGCACCACCGCGATCGACTGCGCCAGGCTCTCCTGCCGGGTGCGGGCGATGTCCTGCCCGTCGATCAGGATCTCGCCGCCTTGCGGCGTCGCGGTCCTTTGCAGCAGCGCGAGCACCGTCGACTTGCCGGCGCCGGAGCGGCCGACCAGCCCGACGCGCTGCCCGGCCGGGATCGCGAGGTCGAGGCCGCGGAGCACCGGCGCGCCGTCCGGATAGGCGAAGCGCACGTCGCGGAACGCGACCGCGCCGCCCTGGCCATGCAGCGGCGCCGCATCCGGCGCATCCGGCAGGTCGTGCGGCACCAGCAAGGTCGCGACCGCTTCCGAAAGCCGCGCCTGGTGTTGCGTCAGCTCGACGAGTGCGACCGCGAGGTCGCGGCTGGCATGCAGGATGGTGAAGCCCAGCGAGCAGACCAGCACGATATCGCCGGTCGTCGCCTGGCCGCGTTCCCACATCCACATCACCCAGGCGAGGAGTGCGGTGGTCAGCACCGCGGTGACGATCGCGTGCAGCAGCCGCAGGCCTTCGAGGTAGCGCAGGCTCCGGGTGCGGTGCGCGACCTCGTCGCCGACGACGCGGCCGAAGCGCCGGCGTTCGCGGCCGATGCCGCCGAAGGCGCGCACCAGGCTCATGTTCTGCACGACGTCGACCAGCTCGCCATCGACCGCCGCCGCCTTCGCGGCATAGGAGACGTGCAGCGGCTGCCCGCGCGAGGCGAGGCGCGCGATGACGAGGCCGAGCGCCGTCGCCGCCGCGACCAGCGCCGCGCCCATCAGCGGGTTCACCGAGGCGAGAAGCGCGATCGAGAAGCCGACTGCGACCGCCGGCGGCAGCGCGTGCCAGGTGAAGTTGTAGAGCATGGTGTAGGCGGCGTTCGCCGTCGCGGTGACGCGGCTGGCGAGCACGCCGGGCGATCGACCCGCGAAATAGGCCGGCGCATGGCCACCGAGATGATGGAACAGATCGGCGCGCATGTCGGCGGTCACCGCGGGGAAGCTGCCGGCCGAGATCCAGCCGCCGACCCGCCACAACAGGTTGTCGGCGGCGAGCACGACGGCGAGCACCGCAAAGGCGGTCCATGCGGCCGCACCCGGACCTGCCGAGAGCGTGTCGACCAGCATCTTCACCGCGTAATGGGTGAAGACCGAGCAGGCGACGGCGGCGAGGACCGAACCGACCACCACGCCATGCGCCAGCGCATGCCTCTGCACGTAGCGCAGCAGGAAGCCGAGCGGCCGGGTTCGGAAGCGCAGCAATGCCTCCGTCCCATGCTGCTCCGGTCGCCGCGGCTGTTGCGTCGCTTCGGTCCAGAGGGCTGTCGCGCTCATCGGCACCTCATCATCACTGTCGCCGTCGCCCACATCCGCGTGAGCGGCAGACCTGTTGTCGTGCACCTGCGAGAAACGCCTTCATGTCGTCAGAATCATGGCGTTCCTCAGGGATCACCGAACATCGCCACGAAAAATTCGGGCGGCACACGGCGAAACCTTCACCGTGCAGGAGAGCAAGGCCTATGAAGATTGCGCAGATCGCACCCTTGACCGAAGCGGTCCCGCCCAAGGGTTATGGCGGCACCGAAAGGATCGTCTCTTTCCTGACGGAGGAGCTGGTCGGCCTCGGCCATGACGTGACGCTCTTCGCCAGCGGCGACAGCGTGACTTCGGCCAAGCTTGCGCCGATGTGCCCGGAAGCGCTGCGCCTGTCGACGGACGTGCGCGATGCGCTGGCGCCGCATTTCATGATGATGGAGACGGTGTTCCGGCGGGCGCACGAGTTCGACGTGCTGCATTTCCACCTGGATTACTGGCCCTTCTCGCTGTTCAGCCGGCAGTCGACGCCGTTCCTGACGACGCTGCACGGCAGGCTCGACCTGCCGGAGCTATGGCCGCTCTATGAGGCGCATGCGAACGTCCCGCTGATCTCGATCTCGGACTCGCAACGGGCGCCGATGGCCGGCGCCAATTGGGCGCGCACCATCCATCACGGCCTGCCGGAAACGCTGCTGACGCCGGTCGCGGGGACCAAGCCCTCCTATCTCGGCTTCATCGGCCGCATCTGCCCGGAGAAGCGCGTCGATCGTGCGATCGAGATCGCCGAGCGCACCGGCATGCGGCTCAAGATCGCGGCCAAGGTCGACCGCGCCGACCGCGATTATTACGAGGATCATATCCGCCCGCTGCTCGCGCGCTCGCCACATGCCGAATTCGTGGGCGAGATCTCGGACACCGAGAAGGCAAGCTTCCTCGCCGGCGCGCATGCGTTGCTGTTCCCGATCGACTGGCCGGAGCCCTTCGGCCTGGTGATGATCGAAGCCATGGCCTGCGGCGTGCCGGTGATCGCCTTCAACCACGGGTCCGTGCCGGAAGTGATCGAGGATGGCCGCACCGGCTTCATCGTCGAGGATGTCGACGCCGCCGTGGCCGCGGTCGGCAGGCTCGGGACGCTGCCGCGCGCAGCGGTGCGCCGCCGCTTCGAGGAGCGTTTCACCGCCCGCCGCATGGCGGAGGACCACGTGGCGCTCTATGGCCAGCTGACGCGCAGCCGGCCGCTGCAGATCGCCGCGGAGTAAATCAGGCGGCGGGAAGGGTGAGGGCGAAGGCCGCGCCCTTCCCGCCGGCCGGCGATAGCGAGAGGCTCCCGCCGGCGGCCTCCAGATGTCCGCGGGCGATCGAAAGGCCGAGGCCGGTGCCGCCGCTCTCCCGCGCCGTCGTGAAGAAGCGGTCGAAGATCCGGGACGCGTTGCCGCGGGTGATGCCGCGGCCATCGTCGGAGACGCGGATCATGACGCGATCCTGCGTCGCGCTCCAGGCGACGTCGCAGCGTGCGTTCGTCCCGGCATGCTGGCGCACATTCTCGAACAGGATGGAGAAGACGCTGCGGAGCGCCTCCGGAGCGATCGCGGCCTCGGCCGGCTGACCCTGCAACGCGATGGCCAGGCCCTGGGCGCGGAAGGGCGACGCTGCAGCTTCGGCGGCGGCGCCGACCGCGGCGCGGGCCGGCAGCTGCGCATGCGGCGCCTCGGCGCGGGCGAGCTCCAGCAGGCGGCGGACCAGGCGGTCGAGCCGGTCGACATCGGCACTCGCCTGGGCGAGGAAGCCGGCGCGCTCCTCAGGCGTCATGCTGGCGGCATGGTCCTGCAGCAGCTCGAGCGCGCCGCGCAATGCCGCGAGCGGCGTCTTGAACTCGTGGCTGACCTCGGTCGCGAATTGCCCGATATAGTCGGCACGGCGTTCCAGCGTGCCGGCCATGCTGGCGATCGCCGCGAACAGCTCGTCGGCCTCGCGGACCGCGCTGCGCCGGGTGCGCTGCATCGGCACGCGCGCGCCGGCGGCGACTGCCTTCGCCTGATCGGCGACGGCGCGGATCGGGCGCCCGACCGTATAGGCGATGAACAGGGCGAGCGACGCCGCCACCAGCACGAGCCCGAGCGCCAGCGCCGTCAGCTCCCAACGCTTGCCGTATAACGCCTGGCCGATGCTGGACGGCGTGCGCGACAGCAGCACGGTGCCGATCACGTGCGGCCCGGCATGCACCGGCAGCGCCACGAAGACGCGGAAGGGCGCGGCACGGCTGATCGAGGCGATCCCGACCGGCCCTGTTGCCTCCCGCCGCGCGCGCAGGCGGGAAGCAGGCTCGCCGGCGAGCGCTGCCGCCACCTCCTCGAGCCCCGCGAGGCTGAGCCCGCGCTCGCCACCGCTGGTTCCGACCACGATGCCCGAGCGGTCGGTGACCCGCATGGCCGCCAGCGTGATGCGCTGCACCTCGGCCAGCACCGGCGCCAGCGCCTCGCCGGCACTCCGCGCATGCGGGTCGGCCGGCAGCGCCGGAATGGCACCCTCCGGCGGCTGCGGCAGCACCGGATCGCGTGCGAGGTCGAGTGTCGCATAGCGCGGCGCCCAGCCCTCCGGCCGCGGCGGCGCGAGCGGCAGCATGGCCAGCAGCGCGTCGGCCTCCGCCCCCGCCTCGCGCCGCCAGCCGGCATGGAAGGCGGCGCCGATCACCGCGGCCTGGGCGACGAGCTCGCTTTCGGTCTGGCGCACCAGCGCGCTTTCGTAGATGCGCAGGATCCAGAGCCCGCCGAGCGGCATCGCCAGCAGCAGCAGGTTCACCGCCAGCAGCACGGTCCGGATGCGCGGCTTGCGCCGCGATGCTGGCGCTGATTCCTCAGCCATCCGCGGCGAAGCGATAGCCGAGGCCGTGCACGGTGCCGATCGGCTCGGCGCCGAGGGCGGCGAGCTTGGCGCGGAGATGCCGCACATGGCTGTCGATGGTGCGGTCGCTGACGATGCGCGGTACGTCATGCGCGGCCGCCATCAGCATCTCCCGCGTGAAGACGCGGCCGGGCTGCGCCGCCATGGCGGCGAGCAGGCGGAACTCGGTGACGGTCAGCGGAATCGGCGCGCCGTTCCACGCCGCCTCGAAGCGATCGGCATCGAGGTGGAGCGCGCCGCGGCGGAGCGGCGCCGGCGCAGCGGGCGCCGTGACCCGGCCTTCGGCCCGGCGCAGCATCGCGCGCACCCGCGCCACCAACTCGCGCGGGCTGAAGGGTTTCGTGACGTAGTCGTCGCCGCCGAGCTCGAGCCCCAGCACGCGATCCAGCTCCTCGTCACGGGAGGAGAGGAAGATCACCGGCACGTCGCTGTCGCGCCGCAGCCGCCGGCAGACCTCGGTGCCGTCGAGCTCCGGCATGGTGACGTCGAGGATGACGAGGTCCGGCGCCTCGCGCGCGAAGAGCGCGAGCGCGGCGGCGCCATCCGCCGCTTCCACGATGGCAAAACCGTCGCGGGCGAGGGCGAAGCGGATCACGCTCCGGATATGGGGGTCGTCGTCCACGACCATGATCTTGGGCATGAAGGCGGGGAACTCACGCGTCTGCACGATCTTTGCACAAACTATCCTTCCTTGCTGCACGCGGCCCGCGCGGCCGCTGCATGTCGGCCGGGCAGCATGGCCCCCGTATCCAACCGGGGAGTGCCCTGTCATGTCCGATACCGTCGCCGAACCCATGGCGGAGCCGCCGCGCCCGCCGCCGCCGAAGCCCGCGCGCTGGCTCGGCGCCGCCATCGGCGTGCGCGCGCCGGGGCTCAAGCTCGGCTTCGTGGGCGGCCTGCTGCTGCTGCTCCTGCTGCCACAATGCATGGTGGCGGAGCTGATCAATGAGCGCGAGGCGCGCCAGACCGCCGCGCGCTACGATATCGGCGCCTCCTGGGGGCAGCCGCAGACCGTGCTCGGCCCGCTGGTGGTGCTGCCCTATCGCATCCGCGCCCAGCGCGGGCCGGATGTCTGGGAGCGCGGCACGGTCGCCATCCCGCCGGCCGAGCTCACCGCCGATGCGCGGCTGGCGCCGCAGCGGCGGCGCCTCGGCCTGTTCGAAGCCGTGGTCTACACCGCGCAGATCGACCTCGCCGCCCGCTTCGCGCTGAGTGCGACGCTGCCGGATAGTGCGGAGCCGCTCTGGACCGAGGCCTATCTGCTGACCGGCTCCAGCGATCCACGCCCGACGACGGTGCCGCCCAGCCTGCAATGGGATGGCCGTCCGCTGCTGGCGGGCGAGGCAGGGGGCTCGCTCTGCGGCTCGATCCAGACGCTGCGCTGGCCGCTCCGGCTCGAAGGCGCGCCCGATCCGGCGCGACGGATCGAGGTTGCGGGCCGCGCTGAGCTGCGCGGCACCAGCAGCCTCACCTTCCTGCCGCTGGCCAACCAGGCGCGCTTCACGGTGGCCGGCGCCTGGCAGACACCGAGCTATGTCGGTGGCGACCTGCCGCGCCAGACCACGCTGGACGAGGATGGCTTCCGCGCGGAATGGGCCGCGGCTCTCCCCTCCCGCGCCATCGCCCTCGGCAGCGAGTGCGGCAGCGCGATCTCCGGCGGCCGCAGCATGGGGGTCTCCCTCCTGGAGGCGGTGCCGACCTACCGCATGGTCAACCGGGCGTCGAAATACGCGATGATGTTTCTGGTGCTGGCCTTCACCACCTACCTGCTGTTCGAGCTGATGGCGGGCGTTGCCATCCATGTCGTGCAGTACGGGCTGCTCGGCCTCTCGGTCGTGCTGTTCCCGCTGCTGCTGCTGGCGATCGCGGAACCGGCGGGCTTCGCGCTGGCCTATGCGGCGAGCACCGCGATGGTGATGGCGCAGGCCAGCCTCTACACCGCCTCGGTCACCGGCCGGCGGGGCCTGGCGCTGATCTTCGCCGGCGTGCTCGCGATCCTCTTCGGCTTCCTCTACGTGGTGCTGAGCCTCGAAAGCTTCGCATTGCTGGTCGGTGCCGTCGCGCTGTTCGTCGTGCTCTCGGCGGTGATGGCGGTGACGCGGAAGGTCCGCTGGAGTGCGTGACGATCGGGGCTGGCCGCGTCCTGCGGCCAGCCCCGAACCATCACCGCGGCAGCAGGCGGCGGACGCCGGTCGCCATGTCGGCGAGCGCCACTTCCGGCGCCGCCTGGCCTTCGACCACGCGGGCGATGTTGTTGACGATCGTCTCGGTGACGCGGACGCCGTTGGTGCCCGGGAAGGCGTACCAGGATTGCGCGATCGGCATCTGCTCCATCGCCGGGCGGAACAGCGGGTTCTCCCGGTAGAAGCCGCCGAGGTGCCGCTCGTCGCGGGCCGCGATGTTGTTGCAGGGGACGTAGCCGGTGCCGCGCGTCATCAGCTCCTGCCCGCGCGGGCCGGCCGCGAAGGTGACGAACTTCCAGGCCGCCTCGTGCCGCGCCGCATCGCGGGTCAGGATCACCGCGGCATTGCCGCCGGTCGGCAGGCGGCCCTTCTCGGCATCGATCACCGGCATCTTCGCGGTGCGCAGCTCGACGTCGCGCCCGATGCTCCGCTGCATGGAGCCGATATAGGCGGTGGTGCCGGAGAAGATGCCCATCTTGCCGGCATAGAAGGCCTGCAGCGCCGCATCCACGGTGAAGGCCGGCATGCGGCCCTCCTTCACCATGCGGTCGATCAGCCGCAGCGAGGCCAGGCCCTCGGCGCCGTTGAAGGCGACCTCCCGCTCGTCCGGCGTCAGCATGCTGCCGCCATGGCCATAGAGCAGGGCGGAGAACATCCAGTCGTCGCCGGCCCAGCGGTAATGCATGCTGGTATTGCCGTCGCCCAGCGCATGCACGCGGGCGGCGAGCGCGATCAGCGCATCCCAGCTGGTGGGCAGGCTGTCCGGATCGCCGCCGGCGCGGCGCACGAGGTTGGCGTTGTAGTAGACGATCGGGTTGGAGGAGGCGAAGCCCATGCCCGCCTGCACTTGCCCCACCTGGCCGAGGCCGAGCAGGTTCGGCGTCCAGCCCTTGGCCGCTACGTCGCCCTCACGCTCCAGGAAGGGGCGGAGATCGACCGGCAGCCGGCGCTCGACCAGCATGCGCAGACGATTGAAGCCCTGGAAGCTGACATCCGGAAGGCCGCCGGCGACGCCCTGGCGCAGCACCTGCTGCACCGCATCCTCGTAGCTCGGCGACGGCGCGGTGTAGCGCACCGCGAGGCCCGGATTGGCGGTGGCGAATTCCTCCGCGATCTTCTCCATCACATCCTTGAAGAAGGCCGGCATCGGGTAGTGCACCACGATCTCGGCGGGCGCCTGGGCGGCGAGGCGGGGGGCTGCCAACGTCGTGGCAAGGGCAGCGCCGATCGCGGCGCGGCGCGTGAGCGTGGTCATGGCAGTCTCCTTCGGGGGTGGCGGGGGTCAGCCCTTGAGGCCCGCGGTCGCGATGCCCTGGATGAAGCGGCGCTGCGCGAGCAGGAACAGGATCACCATCGGCGCGGTCACCAGCACGGCGGCGGCCATCAGCGCGCCGACGTCGTTGCCGGCTTCCTCGGCGCGGAAGAACAGGACGCCGAGCGCCGGCGTCGCCATCTGGTGCGACTGCACGACGATCAGCGGCCAGAACAGGTCGTTCCAATGCGCGACGATCGAGAAGGTGGCGAAGGCGGTCGCCGCCGGCCAGGCATTCGGCATGACGACGCGCCAGACGATCGACATCTCGCCCATGCCGTCGATCCGCGCGGCGTGGATCAGCTCGTCCGGCAGCGATCGGAAGGCCTGGCGGAACAGGAAGATGCCGAAGACCGAGATGACGAAGGGCAGCACGAGCGCCGCGATGCTGTCGAGGAGGCCGAGGCGGGCGAAGCCCACATAGAGCGGCAGCGCCGGCACGTGATAGGGGATGAGCAAGCCCAGCATCACCAGGCCGAACAGCAGCTCCCGCCCGCGCCAGCGCAGCTTTGCCAGCGCATAGGCGGCGGGGACGGCGAACAGGATCTGGAAGACCAGGATCAGCCCGCAGACGACGGCGCCGTTCAGCAGGAAGCGCAGCATCGGTACTTCGCGGAGCGCCTTGCCGTAATTCTCGACGGCGTAGAGCCGCTCCGGCAGCAGCGCCAGCGAGTTGGCGAAGACCTCGCTGCCCGGCTTGAGCGAGGCGAGCACCATCCAGACATAGGGGGCGAGGATCACGACCGCGCCGAGGCCGAGCACCGCGAGCCGAGGCAGGTCGCGCACAAGGCTGGGTTCGCTTCCCGGCCTCATCCGTAATGCACCCGGCGGTCCAGGATGCGCGTCTGCACCAGCATCAGCACCAGCACGATCGCCAGGAACACCACGGTGATCGCCGCCGAATAACCGATCCGGAAATAGGTGAACCCCTCCTGATACATGGCGTGCAGCAGCACCTCGGAGGCGTTGTTCGGCCCGCCGCGGGTCAGCGCCTGCACGGTGTCGAAGACGCGCAGGCACCGGATGGCGGTGATGGTCACGACGAAGAGGGTGGTCGGGCCCAGCAGCGGCCAGGTCACCAGCCGGAAGCGGTCGAGGGCCGAGCGTGCGCCGTCGAGTTCGGCCGCGGCGTAGAGCTCGCGCGGGATGGCGGTGAGGCCTGCCATGAACAGCACGACGACGAAGCCGAGGTTTTCCCAGACGCCGATGAGGCAGAGCGAGATCATCACCCAGTCGGACGAGCCGAGCCAGTTGATCGGCGCGATGCCGATCATGCCGAGCAGCCGGTTCACCGGCCCGATCGTCGGGTGCAGCAGGTATTGCCAGGCGGTCGCCATGGCGACGAGCAGGGAGACGACGGGCAGGAAGTAGATGGCGCGGAAGGTGGCGCGCAGCCGGGTGCCGCCTTCGATCAGCAGCGCGATGCCGAGGCCGAGCCCGATCGAGGCCGGCATCACCACGCCGACATAGAGCAGCGTGTTCGCCAGCGCGATGCGGAACACGGGATCCTGGAACAGCTCGGCGTAGTTCTCGAGGCCGATCCAGGCGAGCTCCGGCGCGCCGAGCTCCCAATCGGTGAAGGAGAGGCCAAGCAGCGCCGCACTGGGTCCGAGCAGCAGCAGCACCAGCGCGATGGTCGCGGGGGCGACCAGCAGCCAGGCGGCCGCGGCTTCGCCGATCGCGCGCGGGGCGGTGGTGCTGCGCGCCGGCAGCGCCAAGGCGTCAGGCATGGACGGGATGGTCCGCCGGCACCAGGCCGAGGCGCTTGCCGTCGGCGCCGAACAGCAGCGCCTCCCGCCAATCGGCACCGAGCCGGATCGCGTCGCCACGCTGAAGGCCGGCCGCCGCCGCGACCGGCAGACGCGCGACGAGTGCGGCATCCGGCGCCGCCAGGCGCGCATGCAGCAGCACCTCGGCGCCGAGGAACTCCAGATGCTCGACGGTGGCGGGCAGGCCGTCGCGGGCGAGGCCGAGCGCTTCCGGCCGCAGCCCCAGCGTCAGCGCGGTGCCGGCTGCGGCCTCGGCGCGCATCGGCAGCAGCAGCGGGCCGACCGCGACGCCGTCGGGCCGCGCCGTCGCGGGCAAGGTGTTGATGCGCGGGCTGCCGAGGAAGCCTGCGACGCGAAGCTCGCAGGGATCGTCATAGACTTCTCGCGGGGTGCCGAGCTGCAGCAGCTCGCCGTCCATCATCACCGCGACCCGGTCGGACATGGTCATTGCCTCGACCTGGTCGTGGGTGACGTAGATGGTGGTGACGCCGGCGCGGCGGTGCAGCTCCACGATCTCCCGCCGGGTGCCGGCGCGGAGTTCGGCATCGAGGTTCGACAGCGGCTCGTCCATCAGGAAGGCGGCCGGTTCCCGCACCAGGGCGCGGCCGAGCGCGACCCGCTGGCGCTGCCCGCCGGAAAGCTGCGCCGGTCGGCGCTGCATCAGGTGGCCGAGACGCAGCATCTCCGCCGCCTCCCGCACGCGCGCCGCGATGGCGCGGCGGCGCGCCGCCTGGCCGGGGACGAGGTGACGCAGCAGCGGCAGGCGTTCCAGGGCCGACAGCCGGCGCATCACCAGCGGCACCGCCAGGTTCTGCTCGACCGTGAGGTGCGGGTAGAGCGCGTAGTTCTGGAACACCATGGCGATGTCGCGATCGGCGGCGCGCAGCCGCGTGACGTCGCGGCCGCCGATCAGGACGCGTCCGGCATCGGCGGCTTCCAGGCCGGCGACGATGCGGAGAAGCGTGGTCTTGCCGCAGCCGGACGGCCCGACGAGGGAGAGGAACTCGCCGTCGCGGAGCTCGAGCGAGACGCCCTTCAGGATGCGCGCCGCACCGAAGGTTTTTTCCACGCCCTCGATGCGGATGCCGCGTCCGGGCTCAGGCCGCATCGGGCTCGGCCCTGAGCAGGACGGAGTTGGGATAGGCTTCGGCGCGCACCTCGTGGATGAAGGGGCGCGTCAGCCCAGGCGGCGCGACCAGCGCGGTCTCGACATGGTCGGCGTGGAAGGTATGGCGCAGGAAGCCGCAGGGGCGGTCGCCCGGAAGGTCCGGCTGCTCGTCTTCCGCCACGATGAAGCCGACCGAAGGCGCCCAGGCGAAGCGTGCCACGCCCGCCATGGTCTCGCGATGCAGATGCAGATGGCCCGAGGCGACGAGCCGCAGCGCCGGATGCGCCAGCAGCGGCAGGAAAGGCGCGCGCGCGAAGGGCGGCACCGACCAGTAGTCGAACAGCGGATCCTCGGGCGTCGTGACGAAGACCGGCTTGTGCAGGAAGACCGCCAGCCGGCGGTCGCCGAGCCCGGCGAGCGCTTCGGCGATGAAACCCGCCTGTGCCGCTTCCTCCTGATGGCCGGTGCCGCAGACCTGGCTGTCGAGGCCGAGCAGCCGCCAGCCGTCGCGGTCCACCACCCAGCGGTCGGCGCCGAAATGGCGGCGGAAGCGGTTGAGCCGCTCATCGTCGAAGGGCTGGCGCGGCGCGCGGTCCGGATGGTCGCCGACATCGTGGTTGCCCGGCACCGCCAGCACCGGCCGAGGCAGCGCGGCGAAGCGCCCGGCGGCGAAGGCCATGTCGGCTTCGCTGTCGGCGCCGTCGAGCGAGACGTCGCCGGTCGCGACGATCAGGTCCGGGACGTCGGCGGCGAGTACGGCGGCGACCACGTCGTAATTCGCGCGGAACAGCGCGGTGCCGGCGCCGAGATGGGTATCGGATATCTGGGCGAGGGAGAACATCGGGCATTCCGGCAATCGTCTGCCGGCGCCCTCTTAGGCGGCCCCCATTGCAGTCACGTGACCGGATGGTGATGGTTTTGCGGTTGCGAAGTCAGCCGAACCGCGGCTGCCAGCGCAGCAGGCGCAGCGCATTGAGCGTCACCAGCACGGTGGCGCCGGTATCGGCCAGGATTGCCGGCCAGAGGCCGGTGACGCCGGCGAGCGTCGTCACCAGGAACAGCCCCTTGAGCCCGACGGCGACCGCGACGTTCTGGCGGATGTTGGTCATCGCGGCGCGCGACAGCGAGACGAGCTCCGCGACGCCGGTCACCCGGTCGCGCAGCACCGCCGCATCGGCGGCTTCGAGGGCGACGTCGGTGCCGCCGCCCATCGCGATGCCGACGGTCGCGGCGGCCAGCGCCGGCGCGTCGTTGATGCCGTCGCCGACCATGGCGACCGGCCCTTTCGCCCGCAATGCCGCGATCGCCCGCAGCTTGTCCTCCGGCAGCAGCTCCGCCTGCACGGCCAGGCCGAGGCGGGCGCCGATGGCGCCACCGGTGCGGGCATTGTCGCCGGTCAGCATGACCGAGGCGATGCCGAGGCCCGCAAGCGCCGCGATCCCCGCGGCGGCATCCGCCCGCGGCTCGTCGCGGAGCGCGATCAGGCCGAGCGGCGTGCCGTCCAGCAGCACCACGGCGACGGTGTTGCCCTCCGCCTCCAGGCGCGGCAGCGCCTCGGCGAGCGGGCCGAGTTCGGCGCCGGTCTCCGCCGCATGGCGCGGGCTGCCGACGCTGACGCGGCGGCCGGCGACCTGCGCCGTCGCGGCGCGGCCGGGCAGCGCCGCCTGCTCGCGCGCCGGCGGCGGGGTCAGGCCGCGCTCGGCGGCTTCCGCCAGGATCGCCTTGGCGAGCGGATGCGCGGAGCCCTGCTCGACGCCGGCGGCGAGGCCGAGCAGCTCCGCCTCCGAGCGGCCGGGTGCGGGCAGCAGCGCGGTCACACGCGGGCGGCCTTCGGTCAGCGTGCCGGTCTTGTCGAAGGCGATGCTGCGCGCCGCGCCGATCGCTTCCAGCGCCGCGCCGCCCTTGACCAGCAGCCCGCGCCGGGCGCCGGCGGCGAGGCCCGATGCCATCGCCGCCGGCACCGAGATCACCAGCGCGCAGGGGCAGGCGATCAGCAGCACCGCCAGGCCGCGATAGAGGCTGGTCCACCAATCCCAGCCGAGCAGCGGCGGCGACAGCAGGATGACCGCGAGCGAGACGGCCATCGCCCCCGGCGTCCACCAGGCGGAGAAGCGCTCGATGAAGCGCTGGGTCGGCGCGCGGGAGGCGGTCGCCTCCTCCACCAGGCGGATGATGCGGGCGATGGTGTTGTCGGCGGCTGCCCGCGTCACCCGGATGCGGAGCGCGGCCTCGGCATTGACGCTGCCGGCGATGACGGCCTCCCCCGGCCCGCGCGCGACCGGCTCGCTCTCCCCGGTGACCGGGCTTTCGTCGAGGGCGCTGCGGCCTTCCAGGATCACGCCGTCGCAGGGCAGCCGGTCGCCCGGCCGCACCAGCACCAGCTCCCCGACCGCAAGGCGTTCCGGGGCCACCGGTTCCGTCGTGTCATCCGGGCGCAGCCGCAGCGCGGTCCGCGGCATCAGCCCGGCGAGTGCCCGGATGCCGGCCCGCGCCCGGCCGGCGGCGATCGTCTCCAGGAGCTCGCCGAGCGCGAACAGCAGCACGACGATCGCCGCTTCCTCGGCGGCGCCGATCACCGCGGCGCCGATCGCCGCCGTGCACATCAGGGTCTCGATCGAGAACGGGCTGCCGGCGCGGGCCAGCGCCAGGGCGCGGCGGCCGAAAGGCACCAGCGCGACCGCGGTCGCCGCCAGGAACAGCGGATAGGTCAGCCGCTCCGGCAGCACCAGCGCCAGCAGCCAGGCGGCACCGACCAGGCCGCCCAGCAGCCAGACCAGCCGCGCCTTGGCGGTCCGCCACCAGGGCCGGTCGCGATCGGCCGGATCCGCCTCGCCATGGGCATGGTCATGGGCGCCGCCCGGCTCCGGCGCTACCGCGGCTGCCTCGATCGGTGTCGCCGGGTAGCCGAGCGCCGTCACCTCCCGCGTCACCGCGGCAGCGTCGACGCCCGGCGCGAGCTCGGCCGAAAGCCGCTCCGCCATCAGGTTGACCTCGACCGCGGCGACCCCGGGCAGGCGCTCCACCGCCCGCGTCACCTTCGCGACGCAGCCGGCGCAGTCCATGCCTTCCACCCGCCAGGCGAGCCTCGTCCCCGCATCCATCGCCGCCGCTCCATCCATCTCGATGGGAAGATGGGACTTCCAGCGGCTGGAGGTTCAAGCCCCGAAAATGGCGTCGCCGAGCAGCTTGACGTTGAGGACGACGATCAGCGCGCCGATCGCCCAGCCGAGCAGCAATTGCCAGCGCGGCGCCGCCAGCGCGCCGAGCCGCTTGCGGTCGGAGGCGAAGATCATCAGCGGGATGATCGCGAAGGGAAGCTGCAACGACAGGATCACCTGCGACAGGATCAGCAGCTGCGCGGTGCCGCTGACGCCGTAGAACCAGGTGACCAGCACCGCCGGCACGATGGCCACCAGCCGGGTCACCAGCCGGCGGAAGAAGGGCGGCAGCCGGAACCGCAAAAACCCTTCCATCACCACCTGGCCGGCCAGCGTCGCGGTCACCGTCGCATTCAGGCCGCAGAGCAGCAGCGCGATCGCGAACAGCATGGCGGCGAGGCCGCTGCCGAGCAGCGGCGCCATCAGCCGATAGGCATCGCCGATCTCCGCCACTTCCGTGTTGCCGCTCACGTGGAAGGTGGCGGCGGCGGTGATCAGGATCGCGGAGTTGATCAGCAGCGCCAGCGTCAGCGCGACGGTGCTGTCCAGCGTCGCGAAGCGCACCGCCTCCCGCTTCTGCTCGATCGAGGCGCCGATGTCGCGCGACTGCACGAGCGCGGTGTGGAGGTAGAGGTTGTGCGGCATCACGGTGGCACCGAGGATGCCGAGCGCGATGTAGAGCTGGGTCTCGTTGGTGACGATGGAGGCGGCGGGGACGTAGCCGCGCAGCACCTCGCCCCAGACCGGGTCGGCCATTGCGATCTGGACCGCGAAGCAGCCGAAGATCAGCACGATCAGCCCGAAGATCAGCGCCTCCAGCCAGCGCATGCCCTTGTGCTGCAGCCAGAGGATCAGGAAGGCGTCGAACGCGGTCAGCATCACACCATAGAGCAGCGGGATGCCGAACAGCAGCTCGAGCGCGATCGCGGTGCCGATCAGCTCGGCCAGGTCGGTGGCGCAGATCGCGACCTCGGCCAGGAACCAGAGCGGCCAGGCGACGTATTTCGGGAAGCGCTCCCGGCAGAGCTGCGCCAGGTCCCGGCCGGTCGCGATGCCGATCCGGGCGCAGAGCGCCTGCAGCAGGATCGCCATGAGCGAGGAGGCCAGCGCCACCGAGAGCAGCGTGTAGCCGAAGGCCGAACCGCCGGCGAGCGCGGTCGCCCAATTGCCGGGATCCATGTAGCCGACCGCGACCAGGTAGCCCGGCCCCACGAAGGCGAAGAAGCGGCGGAGCCAGCCGGCGCCGTCCGGAACGCGGACGCTGCGATGCACCTCCGGCAGGCTGGCCGGGGTCGCGGGGGCGCTTCCGGCGTCGGGTGGTGCCATGTGACTGCTCCAGAACTTAGTCTCGGCTGAAATACTCCTGAGAGGCTATGGTGCAAGACACGCAGTGTGACGATGCCCATATTCCTGCCATGTCCAAACCGATTGCCTCCCGCGGGTTGCCCCCGCCCGACGACCATGCCGCCCGCTTCCTCCGCCAGCGCGAGGCCGACCGCGCCGCGGTCGCCGAGGATTACGTCGAGCTCATCGCCGACCTGTTGCGGGAGGAGGGGGAGGCGCGGGCCGTCGACATCGCGCGCCGCATGGGCGTCTCCCAGGCGACGGTGACGGCGACCGTTGCGCGGCTGCAGCGGGCGGGCCTCGTTGACACCAAACCCTATCGCGGCCTGTTCCTGACCCGCGAGGGGGAGGCGATGGCGGCGGCGGCGCGGCGGCGCCACGACCTGATGGTGCGCTTCCTGCTGGCCGTCGGCCTCGATCCCGAGACCGCGGAGGCGGATGCGGAGGGGCTGGAGCACCATGCGAGCGAGAAGGCGCTGGCCGCCTTCGCCCGGTTCCTGGACGAGCGGGAGGGCGGCCGATGACCCTTGGCCTCTCGATCGGCGACCTGGCCCGCGCCACGGGGGTCAAGCCGACGACGATCCGCTGGTACGAGGCGGAGGGGCTGTTGCCCGCGCCGGCCCGCACCGAAGGCGGCCATCGCGTCTATGGCGCCCCGCATCGCGACCGGCTCGGCTTCATCCGGCATGCGCGGGAGCTCGGCTTCCCGATGCCGGCGATCCGCGACCTGCTCGACCTCGCGGCGCATCCAGACCGCGGCTGCGACGCCGCGCATGCGGTCGCGACCGCGCAGATGGCGGCGATCGACGCCAAGCTGCGCCAGCTCGAGGCGTTGCGGGCGGAGCTGGCGCGGATGGCGACGGACTGCGCCGGCGGCGTGGCGGGACAATGCCGGATCCTGGAGACGCTGGCCGACCACGCGCATGGGCATTGCGCGGATCCCGCGCATGGGAAGACGGTCGCGGATCCCGCGCATGGCGCGGCGGCGCATGCCGGGACGCCGGGAAATGTCATGCAGCCGTTGCCGCCGTCACCCCGTTGACCTCCTGCGGGCGGAGCAACCGCCCCTGGACAGGAGGCCCAGCATGATCAATCCGAGCCAGATCAACGAGCACATGGAAGTCGTCGGTTCCTGCGGGAACCATGTCGGCACGGTCGACCACCTCGACGGCGACCGCATCAAGCTGACCAGGACCGACAGTGCCGACGGACGCCACCACTTCCTCGACCTCTCGGCGGTCGCGGACGTGAAGGACGGCAAGGTCGTCACCAGCATGAACCACAAGCAGGCGCTGGCGCAGCTCACCGACGCGTAGCGAAGCCCATTCTCACCCTCTGGCGGCGAGTGCGACGCCGCCGAGGGTGAGCACCAGCGCCAGGATCTCCCGCGCGCCGAAGGGCTCGCCAAGGGCGATGGCCGCTGCGGCGACGCCGACCACCGGCGCCACCAGCGTGCCGAGCGAGGCAACGGATGCCGGCAGCCGCCGGAGTGCCGCGAACCAGCCGGCATAGCTGAGGCAGAACGGCACCAGCCCGGCATAGGCCAGCAGCAGCCAGGCGTAGCCCGGCATCGCCGCGGGATCCGGGCTTTCCAGCAGCAGCGAGAGGATGGCGAGCGGCGCGCTGCCGAGGCCGATCTGCCAGGCAGTGCCCGCCATCGGGGGCAACCCGAGCGGCGAGCGCTTGGTGATCACGGTCCCGGCCGCGAAGAGGATGGCGGCGCTGGTCGCGAGCAGCAGGCCGGGCAGCTTCGCCACGCCGATCGCCAGACCATGCCCCAACATCAGCACCGCGACGCCGGCGAAACCGATCGCCAGCGCCGCGATGCGCCGCGGCGTCGGCCGTTCGCCGAGCACCGGCCAGGCCAGCAGCGCGGTCCAGATCGGGGTGGTATAGCAGGCGATCGTCGCCTCGCCGGCGCTGAGCCAGAACAGCGCGAAGACGGAGAAGCCCATCCAGGCGGTGACGTTGAGGAAGGAGGCGAGGAGCAGCCGCGGAACCATCGCGGCCGGCACCGCCAGCCGCTCCCGCATCGCAAGCGCCAGCAGCACCAGCACCGTGGCCCCGACGATGCCCGGCCAGCCGCGCATTGCCAGCGGCGGCACCTCGCCGACCAGCAGCTTCATCGCCGGCCAGTTGACGCCCCAGCCGATCGCGCTCGACAGCAGGATGAGGAGCCCGGCGCTATGCGCCGGCGCTGCGGAACTCAGTGCATGAACTCCGGCGCTTCGGCGGTGAGGATGCGCTTGACGCTCTCGAGGTGCAGCCGCGCGCTCTCGCGGTCGCCCTCCCGCATCTGGCGGTAGGTGCGCTCGGCCATCTCCCGCGGCACCGGCTTCAAGGCGCGGCCGGTCGACATCGCCAGGCGCTGCGCTTCCGCGGCGCGCTCCAGGTAATAGAGATCGTCCCAGGCCTCGGCGATGGTCGCGCCGATCACCATGACGCCGTGGTTCTTCATGAAGACGATATCGGCATCGCCCATCGAGGCGGCGATGCGGTCGCCCTCCGCCTCGTCGAGCGCGAGGCCGCCATACTCCTCGTCGACCACGGTGCGGCCGTAGAATTTCAGCGCCGTCTGCCCGGCCCACACCAAGGGCGGGCCTTCCAGCATCGCGAGCGCGGTCGCGTTCGGCATGTGGGTGTGGAAGGCGGCGCGGGCGCGCGGGTTCTTCAGGTGCAGCCGGCCATGGATGTAGAAGGCGGTCGCCTCCGGCACGCCCTCGCCGGCGACGACGTTGCCGGAGAAATCGCAGATCAGCAGGCGGGAGGCGGTGATCTCGGCGAAGCCGTAGCCGTAGGGATTGACCAGGAACAGATCGTCCCGCCCCGGCACCATGGCGGAGAGGTGGTTGCAGATCCCTTCGTGCAGGCCGAGCTTCGCCGCCATGCGGAAGCAGGCCGCGAGGTCGATCCGCGCCTGGCGCACGGCGGCGCCGTCGAGTTCCGAATTGCGCAGGATGGCGGGTGCCGCGGCGGCACCGAGGGCATGGGCCATGTGATCTCTCCCGGGGATGGATCAGGCTTGCAGAGCGCGGCGGCCCCGACAAGATGCAGGGCGGAGGGATCGCCCATGCGTCCAAGCCTCGCCGGTGTCCTGGAGACCGCGCTCTATGTCGATGCCATGCCGCGCGCGCGAGCCTTCTACGAGGAGGTGCTGGGCCTGGCGCCGGTCTTCGCCGACGACCGGCTGACCGCCTATCGGGTGGCGCCTGGCTCCATGCTGCTGCTGTTCCGCCGGGGTGCTGCGACGACGACCGCGGTGATGCCGGGCGGCACCATCCCGCCGCATGACGGCGCCGGGCCGCTGCATGTGGCGCTCTCCGTCGCGGCCGAGGATCTCGCGCCGTGGGAAGCCTATCTCGGAACCCGCGAGGTCGCCGTCGAAGGGCGCACCGCCTGGCCGCGCGGCGGCCACAGCCTCTATTTCCGCGACCCGGACGGGCATCTGCTGGAACTCGCGACCCCCGGCATCTGGCCGGAGGACCGCTTGCCTTCCGGGAGCGCCGCGCGATAGTCCGGGGCCTTGAGGCTTGAGGCAGGGGCGATGAGCGGCAGCAACCAGCGGATCGACGGCAAGCGGCTGTGGGACAGCCTGATGGCCATGGCCGAGATCGGCGCGACGCCCAAGGGCGGCGTCCGGCGCCTGACGCTGACCGAGGTCGACCGCGACGGCCGCGATCGCTTCCGCGGCTGGTGCGAAGCGCTCGGCCTCCAGGTCCGGGTGGACGCGATCGGCAACATGTTCGCGCGCCGCGAAGGGCGCGAACCGAACCGGCTGCCGGTGCTGTTCGGCAGCCACCTCGACAGCCAGCCGACGGGCGGCAAGTACGACGGCGCGCTGGGCGTCATCGCCGGGCTCGAGGTCATGCGCAGCCTGAACGACCTCAACATCACCACCGAGGCGCCGCTCGAGCTCGTCAACTGGACCGACGAGGAAGGCAGCCGCTTCGGCCATTCGCTGATGGGCAGCGGCACCTGGGCCGGCATCTACGGCCTCGACAAGACCTATGCACTCCGCGACGCCGATGGCGTCACGGTGGGCGAGGCGCTGGAGGCGATCGGCTACAAGGGCGCGCACCCGGCGCGGCCCTTCCCGGCGGATGCCTATTTCGAGCTGCATATCGAGCAGGGGCCGATCCTGGAGCGGGAGGCGAAGGAGGTCGGCATCGTCACCGGCGCCCAGGCGCAGGTCTGGTACGATGCGGTGGTGACCGGCCAGGACGCCCATGCCGGCACCACGCCGCCATCCGCCCGCAAGGACGCGCTGCTGACCGCCGCCCGCATCGTGGACCTCGTCGACCGGCTGATGCGGGAGCATGGCGATGACGGCCGCGGCACCGTCGGCTGGCTGCAGGTGGTGAATGCCAGCCGCAACGTGGTCCCCGGCGAGGTGCGCTTCTCGGTCGAGTTCCGCCACCCGGAGACCGCGGCGATCGAGGCCCTGGCGGCACGCTTCGCGGCCTTGGCGCAGGAGGTCGCGGCCGCCAACCGCACGCCGCTTTCGCTGACCGAGCTCTTCAGGCTCCCGCACCAGCCCTTCGATCCGTCCTGCATCGACCTGGTGCGGCAGGCCTCGGCGCGGCTGGGGTATTCGACGCGGGAGATCATCTCGGGCGCCGGGCATGATGCGGTCTATGTCGCGCGCAGCGTGCCGACGGCGATGATCTTCACCCCCTGCAAGGACGGCCTCTCCCACAACGAGGCCGAGAGCATCGAGCCGGAGCAGGCGGAGGCCGGGACCCAGGTGCTGTTCCAGGCGGTGCTGGCGCGGGCGAACCGGGCGCTATGAGCTGATGCAAGGGCGGGGGTAACATCGGGCGAAAGGTCCCGAGCGTCCGATGACCGGAGGGCCGAATGGCCCGTAGGTCTGAATCGGACGCTCCACTGACAAGCGTCCGATGACCGGAGGGCCGAATGGCCCGGAAGTCTGAATCGGACGCTCTACTCACTAAGGGAAGCCACGCCATGGACGCAGCCACCCTGCCACCCGTCATCCGCCTGCACCCCGAGGATGGGGTGGTCATCGCCCGCATCGGCCTGCCGCCGGGCACGCCGGTCGCGCCCGGCATTACGGTCGGCGCGCGGCGCATCCCGCCCGGGCACAAGGTGGCGACGCGCCCGCATGCGAAGGGGGAGCCGATCCGGCGCTACGGCCAGATCATCGGCTTCGCGACCGAGGCGATCGCGCCCGGCACCTGGATCCACACCCACAACTGCGCCATGGGCGACTTCGCCAAGGACTATGCCTGGGGGGTCGATGCCCGCGACGCGGCGCCGGTCGCGGCGCCCGCCACCTTCGAGGGCATCCGCCGCGCCGACGGCCGGGTCGCGACGCGCAACTACATCGGCATCATCACCAGCGTGAACTGCTCCGCCCATGTCGCCGAGCTGATCGCGCGCCAGTTCGAGCCCAACCCGATCACCGGCACCAACCCGCTGGCCGATTGGGCGCATGTCGACGGCGTCGTCGCGCTGACCCACAAGACCGGCTGCGGCATGACGATGGGCGAGCCGCTGACGCTGCTCCGCCGCACGCTCGCGGGCTTCGCGCGGCACGCCAACTTTTCCCACGTCATCGCGATCGGCCTCGGCTGCGAGGTGAACCAGTTGGGCCCGATGCTGGAGGAGCAGCGCCTGGCCGGGCGGCTGCGCAGCATGGACATCCAGGAGAGCGGCGGCGCGCGGAAGACGGTCGATGCCGGCATCGCCTTCGTCCGCGAGGTGCTGGCGGAATCGAATACGGCGCGGCGGGAGACGGTGCCGGCGAGCGAGCTGACGGTCGCGCTGCAATGCGGCGGCTCGGACGGCTATTCCGGCATCACCGCCAACCCTGCCCTCGGCGCCGCCTCGGATCTGCTGGTGCGGCATGGCGGCACGGTGATCCTGTCGGAGACGCCGGAGACCTATGGCGCCGAGCATCTGCTGACCCGCCGCGCGGTCAGCCGGGAGGTGGGCGAGAAGCTGGTCGATCTCATGCGCTGGTGGGATCGCTACACCGAGCGCGAGCAGGCGGAGATGAACGCCAACCCATCGCCCGGCAACAAGGCCGGCGGGCTGACGACCATTCTGGAGAAGTCGCTCGGCGCCATGGCCAAGGCCGGCACCACCAACCTGGTCGAGGTCTATCGCTATGCGGAGGCGGTGACCAAGAAGGGCTTCGTGTTCATGGACACGCCCGGCTACGACCCGGTGGCGGCGACCGGGCAGGTCGCGGGCGGCGCCAACCTGGTCTGCTTCACCACCGGCCGCGGCAGCGTCTTCGGCATGAAGCCGGCGCCGTCGATGAAGCTCGCCACCAACAGCGCGATGTATGAGCGCATGGCCGACGACATGGACGTGAATTGCGGCACCGTGCTGACCGGGGAGGAGAGCGTCGCGGACTGCGGCCGGCGCATCTTCGACCTGATGCTGCGGGTCGCGAGCGGCGAGCGGACGAAGAGCGAGGCGCTCGGCTTCGGCGCTTCCGAATTCGCGCCCTGGACGCTCGGCGCCACGATGTGAGCACGGCGCTGACGATCCTGGGCGGCGTGCTGATGGCGGTCGGCCTCGGCTTCGTCGCGGCATCGCTGGTCTCGATGGGCCGCGCCTGGCGCGGTGGCCTGCCCTGGTGGTCGGGCGGCCTGATCTGGTTTACGCCATCGCGCCAGCCGCCGGCCGCGCGCCCGCATATGCGCGCGGCCCTGCTGCGCTGGCTGGCCGCGATCCCGATCCTGATCGCGGCCAATGCGCTGCTGAACTTCGCGAAGGACTGACGTGGCGTCGTACCGAAGGTGGCGTTACGCTTGACGTAAGGGCTATTATGCCTTACGTAACGGCGTGATCAGAAGCTTCGGCGACAAGAAGACCGCGGCGGTGTTCCTGGGACGCATGCCGAAGGGCTTCCCGGCGGACATCGCCGGCGTCGCCCGCCGCAAGCTCGCGATGATCGAGAATGCCGCCTCGCTCGACGACCTCAGGGTTCCTCCGGCCAATCGCCTGGAGCTCCTGAAAGGGGACCGCGCGGGACAACACAGCATCCGCGTCAACGATCAGTGGCGCGTGTGCTTCGTGTGGCGGGACGGCGACGCGCACGGGGTGACGATCGTCGATTACCATTGATCGCCTTGCGGGACGGGAGAGCAGGCATGAGCATTCGGCGGGAGGATATCGATGCTGGACGCGTGGCCCTTGCCGGGGTCGCGACCGGGGCGCGTATCGGGCCGGTGTCGCCGGGCGAAGTGCTGCGGGAGGAGTTCCTGATCCCGCTCGGACTCTCGGCGACGCGCCTGGCGCGGGAGATTGGGGTGCCGACCAACCGGATCACCGGCATCGTGAACGAAACCCGTGCGGTCTCCGCGGCGACGGCGATTCTGCTGGGGGAACGCTTCGGCACGACCCCGCGCTTCTGGATGGGTCTTCAGGCGTCCTTCGACCTCGAAAAGGCAAGCAAGGAGGCTTCGGAAAACGGCCGGCGTGCTGCCGCGCGGCCGAGGCGCGATATAAATCTGGCCAAGGACGCAGCTGCGAGAATCGCAGCCAAGGTGCTGTCCGGCCGGCCAGCGTCTTCCGCAGAGCAGAAGGCGCTGGCCAGATCGGTCCTCAGCGCTCAAACCGTGCGCAAAGGTCAACGCCCATAGAGGCTGCCCCTATGCGCTCCAGGGCACCAGCTTCTGGGTCTGCTCGCCCAGGCCCTCGATGCCGAGGCGGAGGGTCTGGCCGGCCTTCAGGAAGATCGGCGTCGGCTTGACGCCGAGGCCGACGCCGGGCGGGGTGCCGGTGCTGATCACGTCGCCCGGGTGCAGCGTGATGCACTGGCTGACATAGGCGATGAGCTGCTTCACGCCGAAGATCATCGTCTTCGTGGAGCCGTCCTGCATCCGCTTGCCGTCGACCTCGGTGAACATCGCAAGGTTCTGCGGGTCCGGCACCTCGTCCTTGGTGACCAGCCACGGACCGAGGGGCCCGAAGGTGTCGAAGCCCTTGCCCTTGTCCCAGGCGCCGCCGCGCTCGGCCTGCCATTCGCGCTCGGAGACGTCGTTGGCGATCGCGTAGCCCGCGACGTAATCGAGCGCCTTCTCCTCCGGCACGTGCCGCGCCGTGGTGCCGATGATGACCGCGAGCTCGACCTCGTAATCGGTCTTGAGGCTGTTGCGCGGGACGATCACGTCGTCATTCGGGCCGGTCACGGCGCCGAGCGACTTCAGGAAGACGATCGGCTCCTTCGGGATCGCGGCACCCGTCTCCGCGGCGTGGTCGGCGTAGTTCAGGCCGATGCAGACGAAGTTCGTGAGCCCGGTGACGCATTGGCCAAGCCGCGGCTGGCCATCGACCTTCGGCAGCGTGTTCGGGTCGATGCCCGCGATCTTGGCGAGCACGCCCGGCGACAGCGCCTCGCCCGCGAGGTCCGGGATGATCCCCGACAGGTCGCGGATCGCACCCGTGGCATCGAGCAGACCCGGCTTCTCCTTGCCCTTCGGGCCATAGCGCAAAAGCTTCATCGAGTCTGTCCTTCGAACAATGGCAGGGAATGGGTGCCGAGATGCGGCCGGAGGCCGCCACCGGTTTCGGCGGAGCGAGGCGAAGCCGATGCTCCGGGGCCGCGAATGCGGCCCCGCGCGCGACCATCAGTTGCGCCAGGTGACCACCCGGTGGCGCGGAAGCCAAGCCGGCGGATGCCGGCGCCGGCGTTTGAGGCCATGTCAATTGGTCCAGCCGCCGTCGATGACGATGGCTTGCGCCGTCATGAAGCCGCTTTCTTCGCTGGCGAGATAGACGGCGAGCGCGGCGATCTCCTCCGCATTGGCAAGCCGCCCCATCGCCTGGCGGGCGACGAAGGCGGCGCGCGCCGCCTGTTCGCTGCCGGCGGCGGCGGCATTGGCGGCGATCCGCTCGCCGAGGCTCGGCGTGTCGACGGTGCCCGGGCAGATGCAGTTGCAGCGGATGCCCTTGGTCACGTAATCGGCCGCGACGCTCTTGGTCATGCCGACGACGGCGGCCTTGGTCGCGCCGTAGACGAAGCGGTTGGCGACACCCTTCACGCTGCCGGCGGCACTCGCCATGTTGACGATGGCGCCGCCACCCCGATCCAGCATGCCCGGGATCGCCGCCTGCATCGCCTTCCACTGGCTGCGGACATTGAGCGCGAAGGCCTGGTCCCAGTCGAGGTCGGTGCAGGTTTCGGCGGTGTTCTGGTGGACGAAGCCCGCGCAGTTGAACAGTACGTCGAGCGGGCCTGCCTCCTGGATCGCGATCAGCAGCGCCTTGTCGTCCAGCACGTCGAGCCACCTGGTCGCGATGCCGTGCTCGGCGAGCCCGGCGAGCTTCGCCTCGTCGCGGTCGCTGGCGACGACCGTCGCACCCTCGCGCGCGAAGGCGATGGCGGAGGCACGGCCGATGCCCTGGCCGGCCGCGGTGACGAAGCAGGCCTTGCCCGCGAGCCGCCCTGTCATGCTCATCGCCCCTTTCAAGTGGAGCGTCCGATTCAGATCTCCGGGCCCTTCGGCCCTCCGATCATCGGACGCTCAATGGTTATGGCGGCTCTCGCCGCGCGTGGTCAGGATATCGAGATACATCGTCGCCGGCTCCAGGCAGCCGCCGGTGCCGAGCTGGCCGACCATGCTGCGGTAGATCTCCTCCCACGGCGTCTTGTGCAGAAGCTTGGGTGGCGTCCAGGCGGCGCGGCGCGCTGCCAGCTCCGCTTCCGGGATCAGCACGTCGACCTTGCGGGTGGTCAGGTCGATGCGGATCGGATCGCCCGATTTCAGCAGCGCGAGCCCGCCACCGACCGCTGCTTCCGGCGAGACGTTGAGGATCGAAGGGCTGCCGGAGGTGCCGCTCTGCCGGCCGTCGCCCATCGTCGGCAGCGCGGAGATGCCCTGCTTCAGGAGTGCGGCCGGCGGCTGCATGTTCACCACCTCGGCGCTGCCAGGATAGCCGACCGGGCCGCAATTCCGGATCACCAGCACGGTGTGCTCGTCGACGCCGAGCGACGGATCCTCGATGCGGTCGTGGTAGTCCTCGGGCCCCTCGAAGACCACGACCTTGCCTTCGAAGACATCCGGCGGGTTCGAGAGGAAGCGGCGGCGGAAGGCCTCGTCGATGACGCTCACCTTCATCACCGCATTGTCGAACAGGTTGCCGGACAGGATGACGAAGCCGGCGCGTTCCTTCATCGGCTCGGCATAGGCGCGGATCACCTGGCGATCGGGCGGCGGCACTTCGGCCAGATCCTCGGCGACGGTCCGGCCGGTCACCGTCCGCGCCCGCCCGCGCAGCTTGCCGGCCTGCTTCAGCTCCGCCATCACCGCCGGGATGCCGCCGGCGCGGTGGAAGGCTTCACCCAGGAACCGGCCGGCCGGCTGGCAATCGACCAGCAGCGGGATGTCCTGGCCGATCGTCTGCCAATCCTCGATCGAGAGTTCGACGCCCATGTGCCGCGCGATCGCGATGATATGCGGCGGGCAATTGGTGGACGCCCCGATCGCCGAGGCGCAGAGGATCGCGTTCTCGAAAGCGTCGCGGGTCATGATGTCGGAAGGGCGGAGGTTCTCGGCCACCATGGCCACGATCCGCTGGCCGGTCGCATAGGCCATCTGCCCGCGTTCGCGATGCGGCCCCGGTATCGCCGCGCAGCCCGGCAGCGACATGCCGAGCGCTTCGGCCAGCGAGTTCATCGACAGCGCGGTGCCCATGGTGTTGCAGTGCCCGACGCTCGGCGCGCTGCTCGCCACCAGCTCCATGAAGCCGTCATAGTCGATCTCGCCCTGGGCCAGCATCTTGCGCGCTTCCCAGACGATGGTGCCGGAGCCGGTGAGCCGGCCCTTGTAGTGCCCATCCAGCATCGGCCCGCCCGAGAGCACGATCGCCGGGATGTTCATCGTCGCGGCACCCATCAGGCAGGCGGGCGTCGTCTTGTCGCAGCCGGTGGTCAGCACGACGGCATCGAGCGGATAGCCGTGCAGCACCTCGACCAGCGAGAGATAGGCCAGGTTGCGGTCGAGTGCGGCGGTCGGGCGCTTGCCGGTCTCCTGGATCGGGTGGATCGGGAATTCCAGCGGGATGCCGCCGGCGTCGCGGATGCCGGCCTTGGTGCGCACCGCCAGGTCGATGTGGTGGCGGTTGCAGGGCGCGATGTCGCTGCCGGTCTGGGCGATGCCGATGATCGGCTTGCCGGATTGCAGCTCGCCCCGGGTGAGCCCGTAGTTCAGCATGCGCTCGATATAGAGCGCGGTCATGCCCGGATCCTCCGGGTCGTCGAACCAGCGCTGGCTGCGCAGGCGGAAATGCTTCCTGGTCTGATCGGCGCCGGCCATGGCTCGCCTCCCACTCATCTTCGCGCGGAGGCTCCCGCCGCAGGCCGCCCCTGTCAACGGCGCGTGGCCAGTGTCCAGCGGCGGAGCATCAGCACGGCAACGATCGCGAGCCCGGCCGCCAGCCCCCACCAGACGCCGCGCGCGCCGAGCCCGGCCGGCAAGGCGAGCGCGATGCCGAGCGGCAGGCCGATCACCCAATAGCCGAGGGCCGCGAAGAGCATCGGCACGCGGGTATCCTTGAAGCCCCGCAGCGCGCCGGCGGCCACCACCTGCACCCCGTCGGCGAGCTGGAACACGCCGGCGATGACGAGGAGGGAGGCGCCGAGTGCAGCCGCCGCCGCCGCATCCGGATCGCCGGGGTCGAGGAAGGCCCAGGCGAGCGACGAGGCGAAGCCGATCAGCAGCAGCGCCATCGCCGCCATGAAGACGGCGCCGAGCAGGATCGCGACCCGCCCGGAAGCGGCCGCGGCGGCGGCGGCACCGGCGCCGGCGAAGAGCCCGACGCGGGACGTCGCGGCCTGGCCGATGCCCATCGGGATCATGAAGGTGCAGGTCGCGATCTGCACCGCGATCGCATGCGCCGCGACCGCGACCGCGCCGAACCAGCCGACCACGATCAGCGCCGTCGCGAAGACCCCGATCTCGAGCAGCATCTGCCCCGCGATCGGCAGCCCCAATCGGAACACTTCCCTGAGGCGCTCGGCATCCAGGCGCCAGAAGCGGCCGAGCAGCCGGAAGCGGCGAAGCTGCCGGTCGCGCCCGATCAGCAGCAGCAGGGCGCCGAGCATCGTGAGGTTGGCGACCGCACTCGCGATGCCGGCGCCGGCGACGCCGGCCCCCGTCCAGGATCCGATGCCGAAGACCAGCACCCAGGCGAGCAGGGCATTGAGCGCGACCGCGAAGCCGGCGACCCAGAGCGCCGCGTTCGGCCGCTCCATGGCAGCGAGGAAGCCGCGCAGCAGCACGAAGCCGCAGAAGCCCGGCATGCCCCACATCATCGCCCGCACGTAGTCGCCGGCAAGCGACGCGAGCACCGGGTCCTGGCCGAGCGCGCGCAGGATCGCATCCGCATGCCACATCACCGCCCAGGCCGGCAGCGTCAGCGCGGCGATCGCCCAGAGCGTCTGGCGCGCGTCGCGCCGCATCTCCCGGATCCAGCCGCGGCCGGCGCCGCCCCGTCGCCGCCCGGCGCCGCGCGACTGCGCGAGCATGGGGGCTGCCGCCAGCGCGATGCCGAAGCTCGGCGCCAGCAGCGCCCAATAGAGGTTGGCGCCGAGCGTCGCCGCCGCCAGCGCCTCGGTCGAGAGCCGGCCGAGGATCAGCGCATCGGTCAGCGCGAGGGCGAATTGCGACAGGTTCGTCAGCGCGAGCGGCGCCGCGAGGGCCAGCAGCGCGCGCAGCTCGGCCGCGTAGCCGCCGCGCGTCATGACGACATGCTTAAGCCGCCGCGGCTTCGCCCAGGAAGGACTGCACCGCCAGGAACAGCGCGCCGCGGTTGCGTTCCATCCACATGCCGTGGGTGCCCTCGCCGAGCAGCACCAGGCGCTTGCCCGGCGCATTGGTCAGCAGCGGGAACAGCGTCTGCGCCATGTAGGGCGGCGTGTCCTGGTCCCATTCGCCGAGCACCAGCAGCGTCGGCACGGTGATCTTCGCCGGGTCGTAGAAGGGCCGTCCGGCGCCCCAGAACTCCCGCCCGTCGGCGACCGAGCCGTTGGGTGCCCGCAGCACCGGCGGGTTGCGGCGCTGGCCTTCGGGATCGGTCGCCCAGGTGACGCCGGCCCAATGCTCGAACCAGCCGGCCGGCACCAGCCCGGCCCGCTTCTCCTCCGGCACGCCGGCGCCGCGGCGGGCGCGCGCCGCCTGCTGCGTCACCGTCCGATAGGCGCCGAGCTGCCCGCCCGGATCGGCCAGGCTCTGGCTCTGGCCCTGGCGCAGCCAGACCGGCGCATACAGCACCAGCCGCTCGACCAGCGCCGGGTTGTCGGCCGCGAAGCGGCCCATCAGCGCGGTGCCCCAGGAATAGCCGAGCATGCACAGCTTCTGCAGCGACCGCGCATTGCGGATGAAGGCTGCCGCCGCCGCGATGTCGCGGATCGCCTGCTCGCCGCGCACCAGCGGCGGATTGGCCTCCGGCGGCTGCGCCATCTCCGGCGGCCTGGTGCTGCGGCCATAGCCGCGGAGATCCAGGCACCAGACATCGAAACCGTTGCCGGCGATGTAGTCCATCCAGGACGGGCCGCCGCCGAGCGGCAGATCGAAGGCGGTCGATGCCGGATAGGTCGCGCCATGCACCATCAGCAGCGTGCGCCCGGGCCGTGCCGCGAGCCCTTCCGGCCGCTTGCTGCGCAGGAACAGCTCGATCCCGGCATCGCCCGAGGGGATCATGTGCTCCTCGGTCACGATCGCGGGCGTCGTCTGCGCCTGTGCGGGCAGCACGAAGGGTGCGGCGAGGAGGGGCGACGACATGAGGACGCGGCGCTTCATGGACTGGTCCCGTGCTCTGGTTCCGGACACACTACATATCGGCAAGCTTCCGAGACAGCCCCTGGCTACTCGCTCTCCGGCGGGATGACGTTGCTCCGTTTGCCCTCCAGCAGCACGTCGCGGACCGTCTCGACCGACAGGCGCCGGATATCGGCCCAGGCCTCCGGCGAATGGAAGGCGATGTGCGGGGTGATGATGACGCGGCCGAGCAGCCAATCCTCCCGCGCGCGATAGGCGCGGAGCAGTTCCGGAAAGGGCTCCACCGGCGGCTCGCCCGGAATGACGTCGAGCCCGGCGCCGGCGACATGGCCGTCCTTCATCACCCGGACCAGGGCATCGAGGTCGAGGATCGGGCCGCGTGCGGTGTTCACCACGACCGCATCCTTCGGTAGCAACCTGAGCTCCCGCTCGCCGATCAGGCCGCGCGTCGCGCGGGTCAGCGGCGCATGGATCGACAGCACGTCGGATTGCGCCAGCAGCTCATCGAGGGTGCGGACGCGTTCGAAGCCGAGCGCCCGTTCGAGGCCGTTCGGCTGGAACGGGTCGTAGAAGACGACATTGTAGCCGAACGCCTTGGCGCGCAGCCCGGCGGCGGTGCCGATGCGGCCGCAGCCGAGGATGCCGAAGGACTGCACCTGCTGCCGGCGCACCAAGGGGTGCGGCATCACGGCCCAGGGCGCGGGATCCGGGCCGCGCTGGGTGTCGTGGTAGAGCGTGAGCCCGCGGCGGAGCGACAGCGCGAGCAGCACCGCGAATTCCGCGACCTCCATGGTGCCGTAATCGGGCGTGTTGCAGACCGTGATGCCGCGCGCCGCGCAGGTCTCGCGGTCGATCCGGTCGTAGCCGACGCCCATGCGGACGACGAGCTTCAGCTTCGGCGCGCGCGCGATGTCCTCGGCGCGGACCGCGCAGCGGAGCGTCATGATCGCATCGGCCTCCGCCAGCATGGCGTCCGGCAGGTCGCTGAGCGCACCGCGGGCATTGCCGCGCAGGATGCGGGCACCGCCCCTCAGGACCGCATCCTCGACCGAGGTGTCGGGATAGAGCCCCTCTGGCTCGAGCACCGTGAGCGCCATGCGCGCTTCCTCCCTGCAACTGCTCGCGGCAGGATGCGGGCGAGGCTCGGGCTGGGCAAGGGGAGTGGCGCGGATGACGGAACGACGGATCCTGGTGACCGGGGCGGCGAGCGGGATCGGCGCCGCCTGCTGCCGGCTGCTCGCCGCACCCGGCACCGCGATCGCCGTCCATACCCGCGCCAACCGCGACGGCGCCGAACGCAGCGCCGCCGCGATACGCGCCGCCGGCGGCACCGCCCATGTGGTGCTCGGCGACCTCGAGGACGAAACGGCACCGGCCGCGATCGTCGCGGAAGCGGCCGCCGCCCTCGGCGGGCTCGACGTGCTGGTCGCCAATGCGGGTTTCGCGGACCGCACGCCGGTCGCCTCGCTGACCGCGGCCGGTTTCGCCCGCAGCCAGGCGGTGATCGCGTCCGGCTTCCTGGCGCTGGCCCAGGCGGCGGGCCCGCACCTCGCGGCGGGGCGGGAGCCGCGGCTGGTCGCCGTCTCCTCCTTCGTCGCCCACGTCTTCCGCACCGACACGCCGACCTTCCCGGCCTCCGCCGCGGCCAAGGCGGCGGTCGAGGCCCTGGTCAAGGCGCTCGCCATCGAATGGGCGCCGGCGATCACCGTGAACGCGGTGGTGCCGGGCTACACGCGGAAGGATGCCGGCACCCATCGCGCGCTGACCGATGCGCAGTGGCAGGAGACGCTGGCCCGCATTCCGCTCCGGCGGTTGGGCGAGCCGGAGGACGTCGCGGCGGCGATCGCCTTCCTGGCCTCGCCCGCCGCCCGCTACGTCACCGGGCAATTGCTGCACGTCGATGGCGGCATCGCGATCTGATGCGAAGGCTGGCGCTGCTGCTGATGCTGCTCGGCCTGCCGGCCGCGGCGCAGGATGTGGCGGCGGTGCATGGCGGCCCGGTGCGGGCGCTGGCGATCGGCACTGATGGCAGCCTCGCCTCCGGCAGCTTCGACCAGGCGGTGATCCTCTGGGACCCGGGCTCCGGCCGGGCGCGGGCGGTACTGCGCTGGCACCAGGGCGCGGTCGCGGCCCTTGTCGCGCTGCCGGGCGGCGGCTTCGCCAGCGCCGGGGAGGACGGGCGGATCGCGCTCTGGCCGGCAGGCAGCACGGGGCCGGAGCCGGCGCGGGTGCTGGAAGGCCATGCCGGCCCGGTCGCCGCACTCGCGGTGCGCGGCGGCGTGCTGGGCTCGGCCGGCTGGGACGCGACCGCGCGGCTCTGGCCGCTGGCCGGCGGGGCGCCGCGGGTGCTGGAAGGCCATCGCGGCCAGGTCACCGGCATCGCCCTCCTGCCGGACGGGACGCCGGCGACCGCCGGCTATGACGGCAGCATCCGCTTGTGGCCGGAAGCCGGTCCGCCGCGCCTGCTGGCCGAGCTCGGCCTGCCGGTGAACGCGCTGCTGGCGCTGCCGGATGGCGTGCTGGCGGCGGGCGGTGCCGATGGCGCGCTGCATTTGCTCGGCGCCGACGGCACCCGGCGGGAGCTCGCCGTCGGCAATCGCCCGATTGCGGCGCTGGCCGCCTCGCCGGACGGGCGGCTGCTCGCCGCCGCCTCGCTCGGCGGCACCGTCGCCCTCTGGGCGCTGCCGGAGGGGCGGCTGGTCCGGAGCCTCGACGGGCCGGGGCTGCCGGTCTGGTCGGCAGCCTTCGCGGCCGATGGCCGGACCCTCTGGACCGGCGGCGCCGACCGGCGGATCCGCCGCTGGGACGCCGCGACCGGCCAGGCGATCGGCCCGCTGTCGCCGGAGGGCAGCGAGGCCACGCCGCGCCCTGGGCTCGACCCGCATGGCGCGCGGGTGTTCCGCGCCTGCAGCGCCTGCCACGCTTTGACCGCGGAGGCCGGGCCGATGGCCGGCCCCACGCTCGCCGGCCTGTTCGGCCGCCGCATGGGCAGCGTTTCCGGCTACCGCTACTCGGACCGGCTGGCCCAGGGCGACATCGTCTGGACGCGGGAGACGGTGGCCGACCTCTTCACCCGTGGCCCGGACGTGGTGACGCCCGGCACCCGCATGCCGGTCCAGACCGTGGGCGACCCGGCCGACCTGCGCGCCCTGCTCGACTTCCTCGAAGCCGCGACTCAGCCCGCCAGCCGGTAGAGCGTCACCGCGCGGTTGTCCCGGTCCTCGAGCTCGCGGGTGACCGGGACGTCATAGGCGCCGATCGCCGTCATGCCCTGCTTCGGGAGGTAGGCGCGGCCGGGATCGGCGATGATCACCTCCGCTCCCGCCCGCGCCAGGCCGCGCAGCCAGGGCAGGATATGGCCGGTCATCGGCGCCTCGTAGCAGACGTCGCCCGCGAGCACCGTGTCCCAGCGGCAGGCCTCGCCGACCAAATCCCCCGCCAGCGCCTCGACGCCGACGCCATTGAGCGCCGCATTGATGCGGATCGCGGCCGCCGCCAGCGGATCGATCTCCGCGGCTTCCACCGCGGCGGCGCCGGCCATCGCGCAGGCGATCGCGGCCAGGCCGCATCCGGCGGCGAAGTCCAGCACCCGCTTGCCGGCGACGCGCTGCGGCCCATCGAGCACCAGCCGCGCCAGCGCCTGGCTGCCCGGCCAGGCGAAGGCCCAGAAGGGCGGCTCGATGTCGCGCTCGGCGAGGAAGGCCTCGGTCGCTTCCCAGAGCGGCGTGAGCTCGGTCGCGAGATGCAGCGCGACCTCCGGCACCAGGGGCGCGCGGGCGATCGCGGTCGTGGAGCGGATGAAACCGTCCCGGTTCACAACCGCCCGAGCAGGAAGGCCGCCGCCACCGCCAGCCCGACCTCGCGGTTGGCATGGAACAGCCGCAGGCACAGCACCGGATCGTGGATGTCGATGACCGCGACCTGGCGCGCCAACAGCGCTGCCGGCAGCACGAGGCCCGCGAAGAACCAGGGGCCGAGCCCCGCCTGCCAGCCGGTCAGCGCCAGCAGCGCGAGCGTCGCGCCGTAGCAGGCGGCGAGGAAGGCGGGCGTATGCTCCCCGAAGCGGAGCGCGGTCGACCCGATCCCGACCAGCGCGTCGTCCTCCCGGTCCTGATGCGCGTAGATCGTGTCGTAGCCGAGGATCCAGCAGATGGTCGCGGCATAGAGCAACGCGGTCGCGGCATCGACGCCGCCGGTCGCGGCGGCGAGGCCCATCGGCGCGCCCCAGCCGAAAGTCAGGCCGAGCATCGCCTGCGGCCAGTTCGTCACCCGCTTGGCCAGCGGATAGAGCACGACCGGCACCAGCGACAGCAGCCCGAGCAGGATGGCGGCGCGATTGAGCTGCACCAGGATCAGCAGCGAGACGAGCAGCAGCCCGGCCAGGAAGACCAGCGCCTGCCGCGGCGTGACCGCGCCGGAAGCGAGCGGCCGCCCGCGCGTCCGCTCCACGCGCTGGTCGATGTCGCGGTCCCAGAGGTCGTTGACGACGCAGCCCGCACCCCGCATCAGCACCGCGCCGAGCCCGAACAGCAGCGTCAGCCGCAGCCCTTCGAGGGCGCCCGGTGCGGCCAGCGCAAAGGCCCAGAGCGCAGGCAGGAACAGCAGCCAGGCGCCGATCGGCCGGTCGAGCCGCATCAGCAGCGCATAGGGGCGGGCGGCTTCGGGCAGGCGCGCCACCCAGCCTTCGGGGCGGATATCGGTATGGCCGGACACGGCGCCTATAGTCACGGGCGGAGGGTCCATGTCCATCCCGCGAATCGCCTGCGACGATCCCCTGGCCGAAGGGGTGGAGATCGAGGCCACCCCCGGCCAGGCGCATTACCTCGGCGCCGTGCTGCGCCGTGCCGCCGGCGACGCGGTGCGCCTGTTCAACGCCCGCGACGGCGAGTTCGAGGCGAGCATCGCCGCCATCCGCAAGGACCGCGCCCGCTTCGCGGTCGGCCCCTGCCTGCGCGCGCCATCCCCGGTGCCGGAGATCCGGCTGCTGATCGCCGCGGTGAAGCGCGACGCCATGGAATGGACGGTCGAGAAGGCGACCGAGCTCGGCGTCGCCGCCATCCAGCCGGTCTTCACCCGCCGCAGCGTCGCCGATCGGGTGAACACCGACCGGCTGGCGCTGATCGCGCGGGAGGCGGCGGAGCAATGCGAACGGCTCGACGTGCCGCGCCTCCATCCCGCGGCACCCCTCCACGCGGTGCTCGATGCCTGGGACGGGGCGCCGCTGCTGGTGGCCGCCGAACGCATGGATTGCCCGCCGCTCATTGCAAGGGCGGCTGGATTGCGTCCGCCGCTCGGCTGGCTCGTCGGGCCGGAGGGGGGGTTCGAGCGCGCCGAGCTTGACGATCTCGGCCGGCGCCTCTTTGTTGCGAAGGTCGCCCTCGGCCCGCGCATCCTGCGGGCGGAGACGGCGGCGGTCGCGGGGCTCGCGCTGCTGCAGGCGGCGGCGGGAGACTGGACCTGACCAACCCGCGAGAGCAGATCCTGCGCAGGCGGAACGCCGGAGCGGGTGAAGAAGCTCGCAAACTATCTGCCCCTCTGCTGGAACGGATGCATGTCGAACCCCGGTGACGCCGACCTGACGCCGATCACGTCGACGCAGCAGCTCGCCGGCTGGTTCGCCGCGGGGTCGAAGCCGAAGTCGCGCTGGACCATCGGCACCGAGCACGAGAAGTTCGGCTTCCGCCGCGACGACCTTTCCCCGCCGCCCTATGCGCCGGCGGGGATCGAGGCGCTGCTGGCGGCCCTCCAGCCGCGCGGCTTCGAGCCGATCGCCGACCAGGGCAAGGTCATCGGGCTGAAGCGCGACGGCGCTTCGATCTCGCTGGAGCCGGGCGGCCAGTTCGAGCTCTCCGGCGCGCCGCTGCCGGACCTGCACGGGACGGAAGCGGAGCTGCTGACCCATCTGGATGAGGTGCGGGCGGCCGCCGAGCCGCTCGGCTTGGGCTTCGCGCCGCTTGGCTTCCACCCGCTCGCGACCCGGGACGCGATGCCCTGGATGCCGAAGAGCCGCTACGCGATCATGCGCGCCTACATGCCGCGGGTCGGCGCCATGGGGCTCGACATGATGCTCCGCACCTGCACGGTGCAGGTGAACCTCGATTTCGGCGACGAGGCGGACATGGCGGAGAAGTTCCGCGTCTCGCTCGCCCTGCAGCCGCTGGCGACCGCGCTGTTCGCCAATTCGCCCTTCGCCGAGGGCAAGCCGAACGGCTACCGCACGCTGCGCGGCCGGGTCTGGGCGGAGACCGATCCCGACCGCACCGGCATCCCGGCGGTCGCCTTCGAGCCGGGCTTCGGCTTCGAGCGCTTCGCCGATTGGGTGCTGGACGTGCCGATGTATTTCATCGCCCGCGACGGGCGCTACGTCGATGCCGCCGGCGTGTCCTTCCGCGCCTTCCTGGAAGGCCGCGCCGAGCGGCTCGCGGGCCATGAGGCGACGATGGGCGACTGGGCGGACCACGTCACCACCGTCTTCACCGATGTCCGGCTGAAGCGCTTTCTGGAGATGCGCGGCGCCGATGCCGGCAGCCCGGCGATGATGGTCGCGCAATCGGCCTTCTGGGTCGGGCTGCTCTATGACGACGCGGCGCAGAAGGCGGCCGCCGCCCTGGTCCGCGACTGGGATCTGGCGGCGATGCGGGCGCTCCGGCTCGCCGTGCCGGAACGGGCGCTCATGGCGGAGATCGCCGGCCGCAGCCTCAAGGACATCGCACGCGACGCGCTCGCGATCGCGCGCCAGGGCCTCGTGGCGCGCGGCCTCGGCGAGGAGCGCTACCTCGACGTGCTGGACGAGGTGGCCGAGAGCGGCCTGACCCAGGCCGACCGCTGGCTGGCGCGCGCGGCGCGGGATTGGGGCGGCGACGTCCGCCCGGTGCTGGCGGCGGCGGCGGTCTGATCAGCGGGGCGCCGCGACGGCGTTCCCGACCCCCGCCCAGGGTGCCTGGTCCGGCGCGAAGCGGGCGCGCAGGTACCGGACGAGGGCGGCCGTCGAATTCTCGTCGAGCACGCCCCCGAAGCCCGGCATGGCCATGCTCTCCTCCCGCACGCCGACCGGCGCCGGTACGCCCTGCCGGATCGCCTGGATGAGGTTGTCGGGCGCCGGTGCGTGCAGGCTCGTGTTGAGCGCCAGCGGGATGACCCGGCTGCCGGGTCCGTGGCAGGCGGCGCAGGCACCCTCGAAGATGCGGGCACCCAAGGGTTCCCGGACCGCCGCGGCGGTGGCGGCGGCATCGGCGGCGGCGATGGCAGCCGCGGCGCTCCTCGGCGCGACGGCGGGCGCGCCGGACAATCCGGCGAGGTAGGTCGCCATCGCGCGGATGTCGGAATCGGGCAGCGGCGCGAGCCCTTCGACGACATGCGCCATGGGCCCGGCCGCCGCGCCGTGCTCCTGCGAGCGGCCGGTCCGGAGATAATCGTAGAAGGCCTGCTCGGTCCATCCGACCGGCGCGAAGGAGGCCGGCGTGAGCGCCGGCGCATCCCACCCGTCGGCGAAGCCGCCGCGCAGGTGCAGGCTGCCCTTCGCCTCCGCGCCGAGCGCATTGCGCGGCGAGTGGCAGGCGGCGCAATGACCGAGGCCCTCGACGAGCTCCGCGCCGCGGTTCCAGGCGGCGCTCCGGCCAGGGTCGAACGGCGCGCGGTCGCTCGAAAGGAACAGCGCGTTCCAGCCGGCCATGAGCGGACGCAGGCTGAAGGGAAAGCGGAGCTGCGTCTGCGGGGCGATGGCGGCCGATGGCGCCTGCGTCATGAGATAGGCGTAGAGCGCTTGCAGGTCGGCATCGCTCGCCTTGGCGAAGGCGGTGTAGGGATGCGCGGGATAGAGGTGCTGGCCGTCGCGGGAGACGCCCTGCCGCATGGCCCGCTCGAAGGCCGGGTAGCTCCAGGCGCCGATCCCGGCCTGCGGGTCCGGCGTGACGTTGCTCGCGAAGACCGTGCCGAAGGGCGTCTCCAACGCGCGGCCACCGCCGAAGGGCGTCCCGTCATTGCCGACATGGCAGATATTGCAGGAGCCGGCGGCGGCAGCGAGCCGCCCGCGCTCGATGGTCGCTGCCGAGAAGACGTCGGCCGCCGGCGGCGCGACGCGGGGGATCGCGACGCGCCAGGGCAGGATCGCGGCCCCCGTCGCGAGCGCGCCGGCGAGCGCGCCGGCGAGCGGCCAGATCCAGCGCCGGCGCGGCGCCTTCGGCTGCGGTGCGGCGTCCGGCGCCGGCAGGGGGTTGAGGGCGGCGCGCACCCGCTCGGGCGTGAGCGGAAGCTCCCGGAAGCGCACGCCGGTCGCGTCGAAGATCGCATTGGTGATCGCGGCCGCGCTCGGCACCGAGGCCGATTCGCCGGCGCCGAGCGGCGGCTCGTCCGGACGCGGGATCATCAGGACGTCGATCTCGGGGACGTCCGGGAATTTCAGGATGGGGTAGGCGCCCCATTCGAGGCTCGCGACGCCGGTCTCCGAGAAGCGGACCTCCTCCTTGAGGACGCGGCTCGTCGACTGGATGACGTTGCCGTGGATCTGGTGCTTCACGCCGTCCGGGTTGACCACCTGCCCGGTGTCCTGGCCGCAGACGATCCGGGTGACCGCGACCTCCCCGGTCGCCTTGTTCACCGCCACGTCGGCGACCCAGGCGGCCCAGGCGGCGGCGGTGCCGGGGAACTTGCCGTGGATGTAGACGGCATAGGCGAAGCCGCGCCCGTACAGGATGTCGCCGTCGCGGCCATGCGAGAAGGGGGCCGTGTGGGGCATCCATCCGGCGCGCTCCGCGACGGCGCGGACCAGGTCGATGGCGCGCGGGTCGGTGAGGTAGCGCAGGCGGTAGTCGATGGGATCGACGCCGGCGGCGACCGCCAGCTCGTCGATGAAGGATTCATGCGCGAAGGTGTTGGGCATCGCCGAGACGCCGCGGAACCAGGAGGCGCGCGCGATCGGCGGCATGTCGTGCACGGTGACGCGCAGGTTGGAAAAGAGGTAGGGCGGGATCGCCGTGCGGTCGCCCATCTGCGTGACGTCCGCGACCGGCGGCACCTTGCCGGTCAGGATCAGCGGCAGGGTCGGCGCCAGGTTCGACGGGTACCGGGTTTCGAAATCATAGGCGGCCGGGCCGCCTTCGTCGTCGAGCCCGCCGCGCACGTCGATGACCTGCGCCGCGCCCTTCGGCTCCCAGGCATGCTCTTGCTCGCGCGTGAGCTGGACGCGGATCGGGCGGCCCACGGCGCGCGACAGCAGCGCCGCATCCGCGGTCACGTCGTCGGCGCAGTTGCGGCCGTAGCAGCCGGCGGCCTCCAGCCGCTCCACGATGATGCGCTCCTCGGACAGGTCGAGCAGCCGCGCGAGGTCGGCGCGCATGGAGAAGGGGTTTTGCGTGCCCGACCAGACCACGAGCCCGTCGTCGCGCCAATCGGCGACGGCGCAGGACGGCCCGATGGAGCCGTGCATCTGGTACGGCCAGACATAGGTCCGCGCCATCGGCTCCGCCGCGTTCCGCAGCATGCCCTCGACATCGCCCTTGTCGGCAAGGACGCGCGCGGTGGCGGGATTGTCCCGCAGCGGACGCTCCGGCGCATTGAGGTCGGGGATGCGGGGCGCCGGCTTCCAGATGACCTTCAGCAAGGCCATCGCCTCGACGGCATGTTCCTCGCGCTCGGCCACGACGCCGACGAAGTCACCGACCACGACGACCGCGACGAGGCCCGGCACGCCGGCGACCGAGGCTTCGTCGACGCCGACAAGGCTGCTGCCGACATGCGGGCCGGCATCGAAGCCGGCATGGGGCGGGCGCACCACCCGGCCATGCGCCATGCCGGGGACGCGGACGTCATGGACATAGAGGAAGGTGCCGGTGGCCTTGGCCGGGATGTCGGTGCGGGCCTGTCCGCGGCCGACGATCGTGTAGCGCTCGCGGGGCTTCAGCGGCGCGTCCGGGTCGAGGTCGAGGCGGAGCGACCGGCCGGCGATCATGTCGCCATACGGGACGAAGACATTGGCTGCGTTCGCCGAAACATCCTCCGTCCGGTCGAGGCGGACGGCGCCGTCCTCCGCGACGAGGCGCTCGGGCGGCAGCCCGAGCCGGCGCGAGGCCTCGGCGATGAGGAACGCGCGCGCGGTGGCGGCAGCCTGCCGCAGCGGCACCGCCGCCACCTGGATCGTCTCGCTCGCGATGGTCGGTCCCTGGTCCGGCGCGGCAGTCGTGGTGCCGAGGATCATGGCGACGCTCTCGAACGCGACGCCGAGCTCCTCCGCCACGATCTGGGCCAGCGCCGTGCGGATGCCGGTGCCGAGGTCGACATGGCCGTTGAAGGCCGTCACCGATCCGTCGGCATGGACCGCGAGGAACAGCGCGCGCGCGCCCGTGCCCGTCTTGCGCGAGACCAGAAGCGCGTCGGCATCGGCCGCATACTGGGCGGCTGCCCGGTCCTGGGGCGGGATCACGGCCGATCCACCGGACGGCCGGCGGCCGCGAGCGCCCGGACCGCGGCCAGGATCTCCAGATGCGTGCCGCAGCGGCAGAGATGGTGGCGCAGCGCCTCCCGGATCGTCGTCTCGTCGGGGCAGGGCTCCCGCCGGAGCAGGGCGACGGTGGCGATGATCATGCCGTTCAGGCAGTAGCCGCATTGCGCCGCCTGGTGCCGGATGAACGCGGCCTGCACGGGATGCGGCGCATTGCCTGAGCCGAGCCCTTCGAGCGTCGTCACCGACCGGCCGGCCACGGCACCGAGCGGGACGGTGCAGGATCGCGCGGCGTCGTCGCCGACGAGGACCGCGCAGGCGCCGCATTCGCCGAGCCCGCATCCGTATTTCGGGCCGTTGAGGCAGAGGTCGTTGCGCAGGATGTAGAGGAGCGGCGTCTGCGGATCGGCCGTCACGCGCTCGTCGCGGCCATTGACGCGGATGGTGATCCCGATCGGCCGTCTCAGCAAAACGGAAGCCGCGGCGAGCAGGGCGTTTGCAGGCTCCCTGAGCAGATCATCGTCGGGGCGGGCCTCGCAAAAGACGCAGGATCGCTTCTTATCCGCTTGGCGGATCGTCCGTGTCAATCAACCCGGAACGACCTGCTACCCGACCGCGGTGCCGCCGACCGTCAGCCCGGTCATCTTCAGCGTCGGCTGGCCGACGCCGACCGGGACGCCCTGACCCTGCTTGCCGCAGGTGCCGATGCCGGGATCGAGCGCCATGTCGTTGCCGACCATCGCAACCTTGGTCAGCGCGTCCGGCCCGTTGCCGATCAGCGTCGCGCCCTTCACCGGCGCGCCGATCTTCCCGTCCTCGATCAGGTAGGCCTCGCTCGCCGAGAAGACGAACTTGCCGCTGGTGATGTCGACCTGGCCGCCGCCGAAATTCACCGCATAGAGGCCGCGCTTCACGCTCGCCAGGATCTCGCCCGGCGCCATGTCGCCGCCCAGCATCACCGTGTTGGTCATGCGCGGCATCGGGATATGCGCATGGCTCTCCCGCCTGCCGTTGCCGGTGGGTGCGACGCCCATCAGCCGGGCATTCTGCCGGTCCTGCAGGAAGCCTTTCAGGATGCCGTCCTCGATCAGCACGTTCCGCGCCGAGGGCGTGCCCTCGTCGTCGACGGTGAGGCTGCCGCGGCGGTCGGGGAGGGTGCCGTCATCGACGACGGTGACGCCGGGGGCGGCGATCCGCTGCCCGAGCAGGCCGGCGAAGGCGCTGGTCTTCTTGCGGTTGAAATCGCCTTCCAGCCCATGGCCGATCGCCTCGTGCAGAAGGATGCCCGGCCAGCCATTGCCGAGCACCACCTCCATCTCGCCGGCCGGCGCCGGCACGCTGTCGAGGTTGACGATCGCCTGGCGCAGCGCCTCCTCGACGGCGGCCTTCCACTGCGCCTCGCCGATCACCCGGTCATAGGCGAAGCGGCCGCCGGAGCCGAAGCTGCCGGTCTCCCGCCTGCCGTCCTGCTCGACCACGACCGAGACGTTGAAGCGCACCAGCGGGCGGATATCGGCGACGCGCTGCCCGTCCGGGCGCAGGATCTGCACCGCCTGCCATTGGCCGAGCAGGCTCGCGGAGACCTGCACGACGCGCGGGTCGCGGGCGCGGGCGAAGGCGTCGATCTCCGCCAGCAGCGTGGTCTTGGCCGCGAAGTCGAGGCCGGCGATCGGGTTGGCATCGGCATAGAGCCGCGCATTGGTCGCCCGCGGCCCGACATCGAGAGAGCCGGAATGCCCGTGCTTCACGGCGGCGACCGCATCGGCCGCCCGCGCCAGCGCATCCTCCGAGATCTCGGCGGCATGGGCATAGCCTGCCGCATCGCCGGCGACGGCGCGGAGCCCGAAGCCGCGCGTGGTGTCGTAGCTGGCGCTCCGGATGCGGCCGTCATCGAGGGTGACGGCCTCGCTCTCCCGGTATTCGAGGAACAGCTCGCCATCCTCGCAGCCTTCGGTGCCGCGGCGGAGCAGGCGTTCGGCAGCGCCGCGGTCGAGCGTGTCGAAGAACAGGGCGTCGGTGGTGGCGAGCGCGGTCATGCGGCAACTCCCGGGCGTGCGGCGCGGCGCGTCGCGTGAAGGGCGTGGATGGCGGCGGCGAGCACCAGCACCGCGACCCCCTGATGCAAGGTGCCGAGCCAGACCGGCACCACCGCCAGCAGCGTCGCGACGCCGAGCGCATATTGCAAGGCGATTGCGCCGAGGAGCGCGAAGGCGGCGCGGCGGGCGCGGGGCTCGGGCACGGAGATCGCGCGGAACGCGGCGAAGGCGGCCGTGGCCAGCGTCAGCGTCGCCAGCAGGCGATGGTTGAACTGCACCGCCGGGATGTTCTCCGACAGGTTCCGCCAGAGGGGCTCGAGCCGCCAATAGCCCTCCGGCACCAGGCGGCCCTCCATCAGCGGGAAGCTGTTGTAGTCGAAGCCGGCGCGGATGCCGGCGACGAAGCCGCCGGCCAGGATCGCGAGCAGCGCGAGCCCGGAAGCCGCATGCAGCGGCGCCCGCAAAGGCTTGGCCGCCGCCGGCGCCGGGTCAGGCCGCAGCAGGGTCAGCGCGGTCCAGAACACCATCCCGAACAGCAGCAGCGCCAGCATCAGGTGGATGACGAGGCGGTAGGGGGAGACCGCGGTGCGGTCCGCCTCGAAGCCGGAGGCGACCATGATCCAGCCGACCGCCCCCTGGGCGCCGCCGAGCGCCAGCAGCAGCAGCAGCCGCGGCTTGAAACCGGCCGGGATGCGGCCGCGGAGCCAGAACCAGGCGAGGCCGCCGGCATAGGCGAGCCCGATCAGCCTGCCCCAGAAGCGGTGGATCCATTCCAGCCAGAAGATGCCCTTGAACCCGTCGAGCCCGAAGCCGGCATTGACCAGCTGGTATTGCGGGATGCTGCGATAGAGGTCGTAGAGCCGCTGCCATTCGGCCTCCGACAGCGGCGGCAGCATGCCGGACAGCGGCGCCCATTCCATGATCGAAAGGCCGGAGCCGGTGAGGCGGGTGGCGCCGCCCAAGGCCACCATCACCCAGATCAGGCCGGCCATGGCCATCAGCCAGAGGGCGACGGCGCGGCGGTTCCGCGCCTCGGGGCGGGCGGCATCCGGCGCCATGGTTCGGGCATCGAAGGGCATGTTGCGTATATAGGCGGGTGCCGCCGGGGCGACACCCGTCCTTGTCGGGGGGGCGGCGTCCTGCTAACCGCGCGGCCCATGCAGCCCGACGCCCCGCCGGCGCCCCGCCTTTCGGTCGTCGTGCCGGTGCGGAACGAAGGCCCCAACATCATCCCCCTCGTGCAGGAGATCGAGGCGGCGCTCGCCGCCATCCCGCACGAGATCGTCTATGTCGACGACGGCAGCAGCGACGACACGCCGTCCCGCCTGCGCGAGGCGGCCGGCATCGCGCCGCTGCGGCACTTCCGGCACCGGGAGAGCTGCGGGCAGTCGGCGGCGATCGTGACCGGGGTGAAGGCGGCGCGCGGCGCCTGGATCGCGACGCTCGACGGCGACGGGCAGAACGACCCGGCCGATATCCCCCGCCTCCTGCTCCGCGCCGAGGCGGAGGGCGACTGGGCGATGATCGCCGGCCACCGGGTGAACCGGCGCGATTCGCAGGTCAAGCGGGTGACCAGCCGGATCGCCAATGCGGTCCGCATCCGCTTGCTCGGGGATGCGACGCCGGATACCGGCTGCGGGCTCAAGGTCTTCTCCCGCGCGCTGTTCCTGGCGCTGCCGCATTTCGATCACATGCACCGCTATCTGCCGGCCCTGGCACTCCGCCAGGGGGCGCTGGTGGTGAGCGAGCCGGTGAACCACCGCCCGCGGATCCGGGGGCGGTCCAACTACGGCACGCTCGACCGGCTCGCGGTCGGGATCAGCGACCTGCTCGGCGTCGCCTGGCTGCAGCGGCGGGGCAAGCGTCCGGTCATTGAAGAATGACCGGGTATTCTTCCTTGTCCTCGGACGCCGGCGCGCGCATCCGCGCGCTTGGCTCTCGCGCGTCCAGGGCAGCACCGACGGCGGCTGACGGTCGCGCGCGGGGCCGCGTTCGCGGCCCCGGAGCATCGGCTTCGCCTCGCTCCGCAGAAGCCAGTGGCGGCCTGCGGCCGCAAAGCGCAGCTCGGGTCGGGGCATGACGGCGCCGGCCTCGCGCCGCGGCGCGCTGATCAAGCTGGCGGTGATGGTGGCGGGGCTCGCGGCCGCCGGACTGCTGCTGCGGGCGGTCGGCGTCGCACCCGGCACCGATTGGGTGGATGCCCATATCCGCGACGGCGGCCTCCTCGGGGAAGCGATCTTCCTGCTGCTCGGCGCGGCGCTGACCGCGGCCGGGGCGCCGCGGCAGGGCATCGCCTTCCTGGGCGGCTATGCCTTCGGGGCGCTGATCGGCACCGGGCTGGCGCTGCTGGCGCAACTCGCCGGCTGCGCGCTGTCCTTCGGCTGGGCGCGGCTGATCGGGCGCGGCTGGGCGGAGCGGCGGATGGCCGGCCGCTTCGGCCACCGGCTGCGGCCGCTGCGCGATTCGCTGGCGGAGAACCCGTTCGGAGCGACGCTCGCGCTTCGGCTGCTGCCGATCGGCAACAACCTGGCGTTGAACCTGCTGGCTGGGATGGCCGGAATCGCGGCGCTGCCGTTCCTCGCCGCCTCCGCGATCGGCTACCTGCCGCAGACGGTGGTCTTCGCCCTCCTCGGCAAGGGCATCCGGGTCGACGGCGCCTGGCAGCTGGCGATGGCCGCCGCCCTCCTCGCCGCCTCGATCGCGATCGGTTTCGCCCTGCTGCGGCGTCACCGCGCCGGGCGGGCGCTGGAGGAATAGCCGCTCAAGCCGGCTCGTGGCGGGCGGCGAACTCCGTGATCAGGGCATTGACCGCCTCCGGCGATTCGTAGGCGGCCCAATGGCCGGTCTCCGGCAGCAGCGTGACCCTGACTTTGGGGCACGCACCGCGCAGCGCCGCGATCCGCTCCTCGAAGGCCGGATAGGCGACCTGGTCGCGGTCGCCCCAGATCGCCTGCACCGGGGCCGAAACCCTGGTCAGCGCATCGCGCAGCAGGGCCGAGGTGGCAAAACCGCGGCTGCGCAGCCGGGCGTGCACCGTGTTCCAGTCCTGGATGGCGATCGCCTCGGCGTCGATCGATTCCGGGCGGTGCAGCATCAGTGCGCGGAGGTTGGCGCGATGGGCATCGACCCGGTCGCCGCCGGTCCGCTCCCGCAGCCTGGTCAGCGCCACCGGCTGCCGGGCCGTGCCGAGGGCCGCCGCCCCGATCAGCGTCAGCGAGCGGAGCGCCGGGCCGGCTTGCGCCGCGAGCAGGCCCGAGACCGTCGCGCCGAAGGAGAAGCCGACGAGGTGGAAGGGACCGAGGCCGAGCCGCCCGATGCCGTCCAGCAGGGCCGCGGCGGCCGTCTCCGGCCCCGGCGGATCGGCCGGCATGGCCGACAGCCCGAGGCCGGGCAGGTCCGGCGCCAACACCGGGCGCCCGGCGGCCAGTGCCGGGATGGTCCGCGCCCAATGCCGCCAGGAGCCGGAGCCGCCATGGAACAGCAGGATCGGGGTGCCGGTGTCGGGTCCCCAGCGGTACCAGACGAGGCCATCGGGGTCGCCACCGCAGGGCGTCGTCGATCGGGTCGCCGCGGCGGCGAGGCCGGGCAGGGGTTCGGGATGCTCTTGCATGCGGACCATGGCGCCACGCCCCGGCGCACCCGTCCAGGGCCAGGGCGTTGCGGTCCCGGCGCCGCATTGCCATCCTGCGGCGGCCTCGTCCCCGGAGTTCCCGTTGCCAGCAGAGACTGCCCCGACCGACGCGCCCGCCTTCCGGCTGCAAGGCCGGCGCGTCTTCATCGCCGGGCATCGCGGCATGGTCGGCTCGGCCCTCTGCCGCCGCTTGGGGCGCGAGGACTGCACCCTGCTGACAGTGGGGCGGGAAGCGCTCGACCTCACCCGCCAGCAGCCGGTCGAGGACTGGATGGCGGAGCACCGGCCGGAGGTCGTGATCGTCGCCGCCGGCAAGGTCGGCGGCATCCTCGCCAACGACAGGTACCCGGCGGATTTCCTCTACGAGAACCTGCTGGTCGAGGCGAACCTGATCCATGCCGCGCACCGCATCGGCGTCGCCAAGCTGCTGTTCCTCGGCAGCTCCTGCATCTACCCGCGCGAAGCGCCGCAGCCGATGGCGGAAGAGAGCCTGCTGACCGGGCCGCTCGAGCCCACCAACGAGTGGTACGCGATGGCGAAGATCGCCGGCATCAAGCTGTGCGAGGCCTATCGCCGGCAGCATGGCGACGACTTCATCAGCGCCATGCCCTGCAACCTCTATGGCCCGAACGACTATTTCCACCCCGACCGCAGCCACGTCATCCCGGGCATGATGCGCCGCTTCCATGAAGCGACCGGACGCGGCGATGCCGCCGTCACCTGCTGGGGCAGCGGCACCCCGCGCCGGGAATTCCTGCACGTCGACGACCTGGCGGATGGCTGCATCCACTTGCTGCGGCACTACTCGGCGGCGCCGCACGTCAATGTCGGCACCGGCAGCGACATCACGGTCGCCGCACTGGCCGAGGCGATGAAGCAGGTCACCGGCTTCCCGGGCGAGATCCTCTGGGACCGCAGCAAGCCCGACGGCATGATGCTGAAGCGCATGGACACCGGCCGGATCGCGGCGCTGGGCTGGGCGCCGCGGATCGCCTTCGCCGACGGGCTGGCTGCGACCTATCGCTGGTTCCTGGAGCAGCCGGCGCTGCGCGCCTGAGTCAGATCCGCGCCGTTACAGGGGCGCGGCGCTGCGCGACGGCGTCCCGGGTCGCGGCGACGATGCCGGCGACGGCGATGCGAAGCTCGGGCGCAGGATTGCCCGCCTGCGCCGCGCGCTCCAGCGCCAGCGCGTCGCGCGCCAGCAGCGGCGCGCCGAGGTTGCGGGCCGCGCCGACCGCCCGGTGCGCCAGTTGACGGAGCCGCGGCGCCTCGGCGGCGGCGGCGAGTGCGGGGTCCGACAGGCCCTCGATCAGCGCCGCCAGCTCCTTGTCGAACTCGGCCATGATCTCCTCCGTCGCCGGACCGAGCTCGCGGGCGAGCGTTTCCAGCATCTCGCCGTCGAGCAGCACCGGCGCCGCCGCCGGCGGTTCCGGCTCCGGCGGCGCCAGCTCGAGGCGGGCGAGTGCGGCGGCCAGCGCCCGGCGGTCGATCGGCTTCGCCAGATGCCCGTCCATCCCGGCCTCCCGGCAGGCCTCGACCTGTTCCGGCAGCGCGGAGGCGGTGACCGCGAGCACCGGGATGCGGTTCCGCGGCGGCGGCAGGGCGCGGATGCGCCGCGTCGCCTCCATCCCGTCCATGTCCGGCATCTGGAGGTCCATCAACACCACGTCGATGCCGCCCTGCGCCACGCGCGCGACCGCGGCGGTGCCGTCATCGGCCACTTCCGTCACATGGCCGTCGGCGCGCAGCAGGGCGCGCGCCACGTCGCGGTTGGCGGCGATGTCGTCGACGACCAGGATGCGGAGGCTGCGCTCGGGCCGCGGCGGCGCCTCGGCCCGGCGGCGCTCGCCGGACGGCAGCTCGGCGGCCTGGAGCGGCAGTTCCACCCAGAACACCGAGCCATGGCCCGGCATGCTGTCGCAGCCGATATGCCCGCCCATCATCGCGGCCAGGCGCGCGGAGATCGCGAGCCCGAGCCCGGTGCCGTGCGCGCCGGCGGCGCCGAGCGTCGCGAGCTGCACGAAGTCGCGGAACAGCAGGTGCCGCTGGTCGGCGGCGATCCCGGGGCCGGTATCCTGCACCTCGAAGCGCAACCGCCCATCCGGCAGCGGCCGGGCGGCGAGCGTGACGCGGCCGCCGCTCGGGGTGAACTTCACCGCGTTCGACAGCAGGTTGAGCAGCATCTGCCGAAGCCGCGTCGGATCCGCCTGCACCGCCGCCGGCAGCCCCGGATCGACTTCCATCCGGAAGGCGATGGATTTCCGCGCGACCTCGGTCCGCAGCAGCGCGACGCAGCCCTCCAGCAGCTCCCTGAGCGCCAGCGGCCGCGGATCGAGCTCCATGCGTCCGGCCTCGATCTTCGACAGGTCGAGCAGGCCGTTGACCAGCTCCAGCAGATGCCGGCCGGCACCGTGCAGCACCCGGACCTGGTCGCGCTGGTCCTGCTCCAGCCGCGGATCGTCGAGCAGCACCTGCGCGTAGCCGAGGATGCCGTTCAGCGGCGTGCGCAGCTCGTGCGACATGCGGGCCAGGAAGTCGGTCTTGGCCTCGCCGGCCGCCGCTGCGGCATCGCGCGCCGCGGCCAGATCGGTCATCGCGCGCTTCAGCGCCGTGATGTCGGTGCGGATGCCGACGGTGCCGCCATCCGGCATGCGGCGTTCGGTGATCAGCACCCAGCGGCCATCCGGCAGCAGCCGCTCCATCGGCGCCTGGTCGCCGTGGTGGAACTCCTTGGAGATGCGGACGAAGGCCTCGATGTCGGGGCCGGCCTGCGGGTACTGCCCGCGCCGCGCGCCTTCCCGCATGATGTCCTCGAACCGCGCCCCGGGCACGATCAGCGGCGCGCTGACCCGGTAGAAATCCTTGTAGCGGCTGTTGCAGGCGATCAGCCGGTCCTCCGGGTCGAACATCACGAAGCCGTCCGACATGGATTCGAGCGCGTTCTCCAGCGTCCGCCGGGCGCGCGCGCGCTCGCTCTCGGCCCGTTCCCGGGCGCGGAGCGCCATCATCAGCGCGGCCGCCGTCGCCACCATCAGCAGCGCGATGGCGCCGGAGGCGACGAAGGCGCGGCTGCGGTCGCGGTACCAGCCGCCGAGCGCCTGTTCGACATCGAGCGTGGTGACGATCGCGAGCGCCGGATAGAGCGTCGGCAGCGCGAGTGCGAAGGCCTGCTGGCCATCGAAGCGGGACGGGTGGATGCCGATCGCGCGGTCGGGCGGCGCGTAGCGCGCGGCCTCGGTCGCCAATCGGTTGCCGATGCGCGATTCGTCGTGCGGGAGCGAGGCCATGAGCTTGCCGTCGCTCCGCTCCAGCGTCACCCGCAACCCCGGGCGGGCGCCGCCGACGCCGAGCAGCGTCTGCACCAGGGGCACCGGCACCTCGGCCACCGCGATCATCGGGCCGATGCCCTGGATGGTCACGTTGCGCGCGAAGAAGAGCGACCATTCGCCGGTGTTCGGGTTCTTCACGGGGCCGCCGATCGAGACGCTGCCGCCGCGGGTCGCGACCTCCGCGAAGTCGCTCTGCAGCGACAGCGGCAGGCTGCGCCGGCGGGAGACGGGAAGTGCTGCGACCACGGGCGTGCCGTCGAGCCCGAGCAACAGCACGTCGCGATAGGTGAAGCTCTGGTGGTTCATCTCCTGCAGGATGCGGTTGATCACCGGCGGGTCGAAGCCGTTCTGCCGCGTATAGGGGGCGAGCACCGCGGGCAGTGCCGCCAGCATCGCGTCGACCTGCACGAAGGCGCGGTTGATCGAGGCCTCGACGCCATGCGAGACCCGCTCCACCGCCTCGCGGGAGGCGGCGACCTGGGCGTCGCGGCCGCGCTCGATCAGCAGCGCCGTCACCCCCACCTGCGCCAGGATCAGGGTCGCGGTCGCCAGGATGATCGCCAGGCGGAGGCTGCGGGTATTGGTCATGGCCGGTCCGGTGCCGCCCGGATGCCGAGCGCCTGGCCGAGCGAGTCGTTCCAGGCATCGACGCAGTCATTGCCGCAGCGCCTGACCCAGCCCGGCAGCACCGTTCCGGTCAGCAGGCTGCGGCGCCGCGCCTCGTCCTCCGGGCTCACCGGCACGACCGCCAGGCGTCCGCGCCGCCCCATGCGGCATTCCGGGGCGCCGGCATTGCAGGCGATGCCGTCGCCCGTCTCTTCGGCGGCTCCTTCCCAGATCCGCTCCTCCAGCCGCGCGATCTCCTGGCGGAGGATGGCCCGGATATCCTCCGGCAGGCCGTTCCAGGCGGCGCGGTTGGCGCCGAAGATCGACAGGCCCCAGGTGATCGCCATGCTGTGCATATGCGTGCTCACCTCGTGCAGCCCGACCGCATTGGCCGAGAGCGTGCCGGTGATCGCGCATTCGACGCCGCCGGTCCGCATGGCCGAGACCATCTCCGCGAAGGGGGTCACGACGGGGATGGCGCCGAGCGCCGTCGCCACTTCCGACTGCGCGACGGAGGAGGTGCGGATGCGCCGGCCGGCGAGGTCGGCCAGGCCCGTGAAGGGCCGGCGGCAGAAGATCACCTGCGCCGGATAGGTATAGACCCCGAGCAGCTCCACGTCGTAGCGGTTCGCCAGCATCTCCCGCATGTGCGGGCGATAGGCGGCGACGGTGCGGCGGAGCGTCGGCATGTCGGGGCTGACCGCCGGCAGGTCGGCGGCGTTCAGCTCCGGCTCCTCACTGGCGACGAGGGCAAGGAGGGCGGTGCCGAAGGGCACGACGCCGAGCCGCATGAGCTGGAGCATCTCCTGCCCGCGGATGCCGCTGCGGTCGAAGGCGGAAATCTCCGGCAGCAGCCGGCCACCGGTGATCTCGGGCACCCGCCGGCGCCAGAACGGCTCCTCGAACTGGACGAACTGGCGGACATCGGCGAGGCCGCCGACCACCCTGATCCGGATCGGCTCCCCCTGCGCAGCCACCGGCAGCGCGGCGAGCGCGGTCAGCACCCATACGATCGCAGCGAGCATCGACCTCGGCAACGCCACTCCCCCAAGAACGCCCCGCCGACCATGGCACCACGGCGTATGCAATCATACAACCGTGACGTGAGATTGGTAATGCCCGGCCGACCGGGCGGGAGAGGGGCATGACGAAGGTCGCCATCATCAGCCACCGGGGCGGGAGCTTTCTCTGGCCCGAGAACAGCCTGGCCGCCTTCCGCCAGACCCTGGCGCTGCCGCTCGAGGAAGCCGAATGCGACGTCCACCTGGCGGCCGACGGGGAGGTCGTGGTGATGCACGACGCGACGCTGGATCGCATGACCGACGCGACGGGGCCGGTCGCGGCGCTGCCGCTTGCCGCCCTCGGTGCCTGCCGCATCCGCGGCACGGGGGGCGAGGGGGTGCCGGCGCTCGCCGCGCTCGCGGCGCTGTTCCAGGCGACGGCGATGCGGCTCCGGGTGGAGATCAAGACCGATGCCGCGGGTCGGGCCTATCCCGGCATCGTCGCGAAGACGCTGGCGGTGCTCGACGCCGCCGGGATCCGCGGCCGCAGCGTGCTGATCGGCTTCCAGGCGCCGGCGATGGCCGAGGCGCTGGCGGCCGGCGGCCTCGCCGGCGTGTCCTGGCTGCTGGAGGGCCGGACGCTCCGCGACCTCGGCGTGGATGGCGTCGTCGCCGCGGCGCGGGCGCGCGGGTTCCGCGACCTCGGTTTCCCGGCCGGCGCGCTCGATGCCGGGCTGCTCGCACGGCTGCGGCAGGAAGGTCTTTCCGTCAATGTCTGGGGCGCCAACCACCGCGCGGAGATCCTGCGCATGCTGGCGCTCGGCGTCGATGCCTTCGCGACCGACGACCCGCCGCTGGCGATCGCACTCCGGGATTGAAGCCTGTTGCGGCGCCCGCACGCGGCGCCCTAGTCTCCCCGCCAAGATCGGATCGGGGAGGCAGGGCTTGGCGGACGGAACGCCATTGCTGCAGGCGCAATCCGTCAGCCTGCGCTTCGGCGGCGTGCGCGCGCTGACCGACGTCTCCTTCGCGGTCGATCCCGGCGAGATCTTCTCGATCATCGGGCCGAACGGCGCCGGCAAGACGTCGATGGTCAATTGCGTCTCGGGCCGCTACCGGCCGACCGAAGGCCGCATCCTGTTCGACGGCGCCGACGTGACCGGGCTCCGGCCCAATCGCCGCGCCGGCCTCGGCATCGGGCGCACCTTCCAGAACCTGGCGCTGTTCGGGCACATGAGCGTGCTCGACAACATCATGGTCGGCCGCCATCACCTGCTGCGCTCGGGCTTCCTGCGCGGCATGGTCTACTGGATCGGCGGCGCCGAGCGGGAGGAGCTGGACCACCGCCGCGCGGTCGAGGAGATCATCGACTTCCTCGAGATCCAGCATGTGCGCAAGGCCCAGGCCGGCACCCTCTCCTACGGGCTGCGCAAGCGGGTGGAGCTGGCGCGCGCGATCGCGCTGCGGCCGAAGCTGATCCTGCTCGACGAGCCGATGGCCGGCATGAACCTCGAGGAGAAGGAGGACATGGCCCGCTTCATCACCGACCTCAACGAAGAATGGGGGATGACGGTGCTGATGATCGAGCACGACATGGGCGTGGTGATGGACATCTCGCACCGCGTCATGGTGCTGGATTTCGGCCGCAAGCTGGTCGAGGGCACGCCGGAGGTGGTGATGGCGGACGAACACGTGAAGCGCGCTTATCTCGGCGAGGTCGAACCCGCGTGAGCGCGTCCGATCGCCGCAGGGCGGAGGCGCCGGAGGCGGCGAGCACCGGAGGCGTGAATCGGACGCGCCAAACGCAATACGATACCCTGCCGAAGCTGCTGCTGCGCAACGCCGCCGCGCATGGCGGCGAAGTCGCGCTGCGGGAGAAGGAGTTCGGCATCTGGCGCGCCATCACCTGGCGCGACTACGAGGCACGGACCCGTGCCTTCGCGCTCGGCCTTGCCGAACTCGGCGTGGCGCGCGGGGAGGTGGTGGCGCTGATCGGCGACAACCGCCCCGACTGGGTGATGGGGGAGATCGCGGCACATGCGATCGGCGCCCGCTCGCTCGGCGTCTACCGCGACGCGCTGGATGACGAGGTCGCCTACCTGCTGGAGTTCTCCGGTGCCGTCGCGGTGATCGCGGAGGATGAGGAGCAGGTCGACAAGCTGCTCAACATCGGCGAGCGGGTGCCGACGCTGCGCCACATCGTGTTCAGCGACCCGCGCGGGATGCGGAAGCACGACGATCCCCGGCTGCTGCCGATGGCGGAGCTGGTGGCGCGGGGGGAGGCGGCGCATGCTGCCGATCCGGCGCGCTGGCCGGCGATGGTGGCAGCGACCCGGGGGGAGGAGGTGGCGGTGCTCTGCACCACCTCCGGCACCACGGCGCGGCCGAAGCTCGCGATGCTGACCGGCAGCGCGCTGGTGCGCCATGCCGAGGCCTATCTCAAGGCCGATCCCAAGGGGCCGGAGGACGAATACGTCTCGGTGCTGCCGCTGCCCTGGATCATGGAGCAGATCTACGTCCTCGGCTGGGGCCTGGTCGCCCGGATGAAGGTCAACTTCGTCGAGGAGCCCGAGACGATGATGGCCGATTTCCGGGAAATCGCGCCGACCTTCGTGCTGTTCGCCCCACGGGTCTGGGAATCGCTGGCGGCCGAGGTGCGGGCCCGGGTGATGGACGCCTCGCCCCTGAAGCAACGCGCCTTCGCGCGCGGCATGGCCTTGGGGCTCGCTGCGCTCGAGAAGGGCGGCCGGTCGCAGCTAGCGGACCTGCTGCTGTTCCGGGCGCTGCGCGACCGCCTGGGCTTCTCCCGTCTGCGCTCGGCGGCGACCGGTGGTGCTGCGCTCGGCCCCGAGACCTTCCGCTTCTTCCAGGCGATGGGCGTGCCGCTCCGCCAGCTCTACGGCCAGACGGAATCGCTCGGCGCCTATACCCTGCACCGCGCCGGCGAGGTCGATTTCGACACGGTCGGCGTCGGCTTCGACGACAGCATCGAGATCCGGATCGACGCGCCGGACGCGAACGGCGTCGGCGAGATCGTGACCCGGCATCCGCATATGTTCGCGGGCTATGCCGGCGTCTCGGAGACGCCCGATCTCCGCGACGGCTGGCTGCACACCGGCGATGCCGGCTATTTCGACGCGCGCCGGCACCTGGTCGTCATCGACCGGATCAAGGACATCGCGACGACCGCCGGCGGCGACCGCTTCAGCCCGCAATTCATCGAGAACAAGCTGAAGTTCAGCCCCTATGTCGCGGAAGCCGTGGTGCTCGGCGACCGCCAGGCGCATCTCGCGGCGATGATCTGCATCCGCTTCCCGATCGTCGGCAAATGGGCGGAGCGGAGCCGCATCGCCTTCACCACCTATTCGGACCTCGCCGCGAAGCCCGAGGTGCTGGCGCTGCTCCGCGCCGAAGTCGCCCGCGTCAACGCGACGCTGCCCGCCAGCCAGCGGATCCGCGACTTCATCCTGCTCTACAAGGAGCTCGATGCCGACGACGAGGAGCTGACGCGCACGCGCAAGGTGCGCCGCGGCGTCATCGGCGAGAAATACGGCGCCATCATCGCGGCGATCTACCGCGGCGAGGACGCCATTCCCGTGGACACGACCATCGCCTTCCAGGACGGCACCACCCAGCGCATCCGCACCACGCTCGCGGTGCAGCGCATGGCGGCCCCCGCGGCGATGGCGGCGGAGTAGGCGATGGAAACCGGGCTTCTCTTCCAGCTGGTGCTGAACGGGCTGATCGTCGGCGCCCTTTACGGCGTCGTCGCGATGAGCTTCGTGCTGATCTACAAGGCCTCCCAGGTGGTGAACTTCGCGCAGGGCGAGTTCCTGCTGGTCGGCGCCTGGGTCGGCTGGTGGCTGCTGACCACCTGGCAGCTGCCCTTCTGGGCCGGCTTCCTGGTCACCCTCGCCTTCATGACCCTGTTCGGCATCATCCTCCAGGTCGTGGTGCTGCGGCCGCTGATCGGGGAGCCGGTGATCAGCGTCATCATGGCGACCGTGGGTCTCTCGATCTTCTTCCAGGCGCTGATGAAGTGGATGTTCGGCGTCTTCGCCCAGCCCTTCCCGCCGATCTTCCCGGTCGACCGGGTGCGCATCCTCGGCCTCGACGTGCAGAGCGTCTACCTGATGAGCCTCGGCATCTCGGTGCTGATCATGCTGGGCTTCTGGTGGTTCTTCACCTGGTCGAAGCACGGGCTTGCGATGCGGGCCACCGCCTTCGACCAGCAGGTGGCACAATCGCTCGGCGTCTCGGTCCCGCGCGTCTTCGCCATGTCCTGGGCGATCTCGGCCGTGGTCTCCGCGGTCGCCGGCGTCGTCGTCGGCGTCGTCAACGGCGTCTCCTCGGCGCTGTCCTTCTACGGCATCAAGGTCTTCCCGGCGGTGATCCTGGGCGGCCTCGACAGCGTGGTCGGCGCGGTGCTGGGCGGCCTGATCGTCGGCGTGCTGGAGAATCTGGCGCAATACGTCGATTCGCAATGGCTGAACTGGGGGAACATGTACCAGGTCGCCCCCTTCTACGCGCTGATCCTGATCCTGCTGCTCAAGCCCTATGGGCTGTTCGGCACCAAGACGATCGAGCGGGTCTGACGACATGACGGTCATGACCCCGGCCGGCGACTACCGCACGAGCTACCGTGCCGACACCACGATCTTCCCGACCCGCGGCAGCCTGTTCGCGGTGCTGCTGGGCATCGCCATCCTCTGCGCCTGCCCGCTGGTGCTCGGGCGCTACGAATTGGGCTTGCTGATCACCATCGGCTTCATGGGGATCGCGACCCTCGGCCTGAACATCCTGGTGGGCTTCACCGGGCAGATCTCGATCGGCCATGCCGCCTTCTTCGGCTTCGGCGCCTTCGCCTCGGCGCTGCTGGCGGAGCTCCACGTGCCGGTGCCGCTCGCGATCTGGGGCGCGGGGCTGATGACGGCCGCGATCGGCCTCGTCTTCGGCGCGCCGGCGGCGCGGCTGAAAGGCCTCTATCTCGCGATCGCGACGCTCGCCGCGCAATTCATCCTGGAGGATTTCTTCGCCCGGGCGCGCTGGTTCACGGGTGGCGTCGCCGGGCGGCTGACCGAGCCCTACACGCTGCTGGGCATCGCCGTCGACCGGGAGGAGACCTATTTCTACGTCGTCCTCGCGCATGTCGTGCTGATGTTCCTGGCGGCCGCCAACCTGATGCGGACGCGGGACGGGCGGGCGCTGATCGCGGTCCGGGACCATTACCTCTCGGCCGAGATCATGGGCATCAACCTCGCCTACTACCGCACGCTGTCCTTCGGGATCGCGAGCTTCTTCGCGGGCATCGGCGGCGCGCTTTACGCGCACTACCTGCTGTTCGTCAGCGTCGAGGCCTTCAACATCCTGTTCTCCATCCAGTTCCTGGCGATGGTCATCATCGGCGGCCTCGGCTCCGTCGCGGGCAGCCTGATGGGGGCCGCCTTCATGACCCTGCTGCCGGAGCTGGTGCAGTGGGCCGCCGATGCGCTGGCCGGCGGCGCCATCGACCGGGCGCTGAAGCTCGGCGCCTCGATTTCCTTCCTGCGGGAGATGGCGGTCGGCGCCGCCATCATCCTGTTCCTGATCTTCGAGCCGGACGGGCTCGCGCATCGCTGGAGGCTGGTGAAGGCCTACTGGAAGCTCTACCCCTATTCGCATTGAGAGACCGCGACAGCGGCGAAGGAGGAGGATCGGATGAACCGTCATATCGCATGGGTCGCAGGTGCGGCGCTGCTGGCGAGCCCGGCGCTCGCGCAGGCGCCGATCCCGGTCGGGCACCTGATGGACAATTCCGGCGCCACCTCCGATGTCGGCGTGCCCTATGGCCAGGGCGTCGCGGATGCGCTCGCCTGGCGCAACCAGCAGGGCGGCGGCGTCGCCGCGCGCCGGCTCGCGGTCTCCGGCTTCGATTACGGCTACCAGGCGCCGCGCGCCGTCTCCCAGTACCAGGCCTGGTCGCAGCGCGAACGGGTGGTGGCGATCCAGGGCTGGGGCACGGCGGACACCGAAGCGCTGGTGCGTTTCGTGACCCGCGACCGCATCCCCTTCATCTCCGGCTCCTATTCCGCGGCGCTGACCGATGCCGGCGGCCGCTCCGGCCGGCAGGGCGTCGAAGCCGCGCCCTACAACTTCTTCTACGGGCCCAGCTACTCGGACGCGCTGCGGGCCATGCTGCAATGGGCGAAGCAGGATTGGGACCGCCGCGGCCAGTCCGGCCGCCCGCGCTACGTCCATATGGGCGCCAACCACCCCTATCCGAACTCGCCGAAGGAGGCGGGCGAGGCGCTCGCCCGCGAATTGGGCTTCGAGGTGCTGCCGGCGATCCAGTTCGCGCTCACGCCGGGCGACTACACCGCGCAATGCCTGACGCTCCGCAGCCAGGGCGCCAACTACGCCTATCTTGGCAATACCGCGGGGTCGAACATCTCGGTGCTGCGCGCCTGCCAGACGGCGGGCGTCCAGGTGCAGTTCCTCGGCAATGTCTGGGGCATGGACGAGAACGCGATGAAGGCCGCGGGGGCGGCGGCCAACGGCGTCGTCTTCCCGGTCCGCACCGCGGTCGTCTGGGGCGGCGAAGCGCCCGGGATGGCCGCGATCAACGCCATCAGCCGCGTCTCCGACCCGGCCGGAACCGCCTATCGCCCGGTGCACTACCTCGCCGGCGCCTGTGCGGCGATGCTGATGACGGAGGCGATGGAGACCGCGGCGGAAGGTGGCGGCCAGATCACCGGCGAGCGGATCCGGAACGGCTTCTACGCCCGGCAGAACTGGGTGCCGCGCGGGTTCGAGGGCGTCTGCGTGCCGTCCACCTTCACCGCCGAGGATCATCGCGGGACGATGCGGGTCGCGCTCTACCGCGCGGTCGTCACCGGCGACACCTCGCAAGGCGGCGTCGCCGAGCTGATGCGCGCCGGCACCATGCGGCTGGAGCCGGTCGCGACCATCGAGCTGGAGCGGCGGCGCGACTGGCTCGGCTGGTGAGTGCCGTTGAGCGTGATGACTTGAGGCCATTGGCCGAAAAGTCTGAATCACGCGATCAGACAAGGAGCTGAAGCATGATCCGTGAGCAGACGCGAACGCATCATGCTTCAGAGACCGGGGTCAGCGCCGCGCCGCTGCTCTCGGTCAACAACATCGAGGTCGTCTACAACGACGTCATCCTGGTGCTGCGCGGCCTGTCGCTCGCGGTGCCGGAAGGCGAGATCGTCGCCTTGCTCGGTGCCAATGGCGCCGGCAAGTCGACGACCTTGAAGGCGATCTCGGGCCTGCTCCGCACCGAAGACGGGGCGGTGACGCGGGGCGAGATCCGCTTCGGGGCCGAGCGGATCGACGGCATCCTGCCGCACCTGATCGTCCGCCGCGGCATCTTCCAGGTGATGGAAGGGCGCCGCATCGTCTCCGACATGACCTGCCTCGAGAACCTCCGCCTCGGCGCCTTCACCCGCCGCGATTCCGAGGTGAAGCGCGACATCGACATGGTCTACGGCTACTTCCCGCGCCTGAAGGAACGCACCGGCCTCGCCGGCTATCTCTCGGGCGGCGAGCAGCAGATGCTTGCGATCGGGCGCGCCCTGATGGCGCGTCCGAAGCTGATCCTGATGGACGAGCCCTCGATGGGCCTGTCGCCGCTGCTGGTGAAGGAAGTCTTTGGCATCATCCGGCGGCTGAACCGCGACCTCGGCATCACCATCCTGCTGGTCGAGCAGAATGCCCGCATGGCGCTCTCCGTCGCCTCCTACGGCTATGTCATGGAACAGGGGAAGGTGGTGCTGGACGGGACCGCGGAAGCGCTGATGGACAATGAGGATGTGAAGGAATTCTACCTCGGCGGCCATGGCGCCGAGCGCAAGAGTTTCAGGAACCTGAAATCCTACAAGCGCCGGAAGCGCTGGCTGTGAGCGACCATCACGACGCGCTGGAGACGCGAAGCGCGGATGCGCGGGACGCGGCGCTGGCCGAGGCGTTGCCGCGCGCGATCGCCGCGGCGCAGACGACGGCGCATTGGGGCCGCGCGCTCGCCGGCATCGATCCCGCCGCGATCGCCGGGCGCGCGGCCCTCGCAGCCTTGCCGGTCACCCGCAAGGCGGAGCTCGTCGCGCGTCAGGCGGAGGCGCCGCCCTTCGGCGGGCTGAACGCGCTGCCGCTCGCCGCACTCGCCCGCGTCTATGCCTCGCCCGGGCCGATCCATGAGGGCGAGCCGGCGGCGCCCGATGCCTGGCGCTACGCCCGTGCGCTGCACGCGACCGGGCTCCGCGCCGGCATGCTGCTGCACAATTGCTTCGCCTACCACTTCACCCCGGCCGGCATGATGCTCGAAGGCGGCGCGCGGGCGCTCGGCTGCCCGGTCTTCCCGGGCGGCACCGGCAATACCGAGATGCAGGCCCGCGCCGCGGCGCATCTTCGTCCCCATTGCTACAGCGGCACGCCGGATTTCCTGAAGGCGATCCTGGAGGCGGGCGACGGGCTCGGCCTCGACCTCGGCAGTATCCGCTTCGCGCATGTCACCGGCGGCGCCTTCCTGCCAAGCTTGCGCGACTGGTATGCGGCGCGCGGCCTGACCGTCCTCCAGAGCTATGGCACCGCCGATCTCGGCCTCATCGCCTATGAGAGCGCGGCGCGGGAGGGGCTGATCCAGGACGAGGGCGTGGTGGTCGAGATCCTCCGCCCCGGCACCGGCGACCCGCTGCCGGATGGCGAGGTGGGGGAGGTGGTGGTGACCACGCTGTCGCCGCTCGCGCCGATGATCCGCTTCGCGACCGGGGACCTTTCGGCGGTGCTGCCGGGCGCCTCGCCTTGCGGGCGGACCAACCGGCGGCTCCGCGGCTGGATGGGGCGCGCCGACCAGGCCGCCAAGGTGCGCGGCATGTTCGTCCGCCCCGAGCAGGTGGCGGAGGTGATGCGCCAGCATCCGGGCCTCGGCCGGGTGCGGCTGGTGGTGGTGCTGGACGGCGATCGGGACGCGATGACGCTCCGCGTCGAGGGGGCGGACGCCGCCGCCGCGGACGCGATTGCGCAGACGCTGCAGGCGGTGACGCGGCTGCGCGGTGCGGTCGAGCCGGTGCCGCCCGGCACCTTGCCGAACGACGGCAAGGTGATCGACGACACCCGCCCGGCGCCGTGACGGAGGTGTCTTACCGCTCCGCGGCGGTGCTGCCGCCGGTCAGCGACTACGCGAGCCTGCGCGCGCGCTTCCGCTGGGACCTGCCGGCACGGATCAATATCGGCGTCGAGGCCTGCGACCGCTGGGCGGATGGCAGCGGCCGCATGGCGATCCTGGCCCTCGATGCCGCGGGTGCGGCGACGCCGATCAGCTTCGATGCGCTGCGGGCGGCGTCGAACCGCTGCGCCAACCTGCTGCGGGGCCTGGGGATCGGCCGCGGCGACCGGGTCGGCATCCTGCTGCCGCAGGTGCCGGAAGCCGCCATCGCGCATCTCGCTGCCTACAAGCTCGGCGCCATCGCGGTGCCGCTGTTTCAGCTGTTTGGCGAGGATGCGCTGGCCTTCCGGCTCGGCGATTGCGGGGCTGCCGCGGTGGTGACGGATGCCGTCGGGGTCGAGAAGATCGGGGCGATCCGCGGTGCGCTGCCGGCGCTACGGGTCGTGCTGGACGACCGCGCGCTCGACGCCGGCATGGTGCGCGCCTCGCCCGACTTCGTACCCGTCGACACCGCGGCCGACGATCCGGCGCTGATCATCTACACCTCCGGCACCACGGGCAGCCCGAAGGGCGCGCTGCACGCGCATCGGGTGCTGCGCGGGCATCTGCCGGGGGTCGAGATGCCGCAGGAACGCTTCCCGCAGCCGGGCGACCTGTTCTGGACGCCGGCCGACTGGGCCTGGATCGGCGGGTTGCTCGACGTGCTGCTGCCGAGCCTGTTCCACGGCGTGCCGGTGCTCGCGCACCGCATGCCGAAATTCGACCCGGAGGCCGCCTTCGCGCTGATGGCGCGGCACGGCGTGCGCAACGCCTTCCTGCCGCCGACCGCGCTCAAGATGCTGCGCCAGGTGCCGGACCCGCAGCGCTTCGGCCACCGGCTGCGCTCGATCGGCAGCGGCGGCGAGACGCTCGGCGAGGAATTGCTGGACTGGGGCCGCGCCGCCTTCGGCTTCACCATCAACGAGTTCTACGGCCAGACGGAATGCAACCTGGTGGTCGCGAATTGCGCCGGGCTGATGCCGGTCAGGCCCGGCAGCATGGGGCGGCCGGTGCCGGGGCATGAGGTCGCGATCCTGGATGCCGCCGGGCAGCCGCTCGGCCCGGGCGAGGCGGGCGCTATCGCCATCCGCGCGCCGGATCCGGCGATGTTCCTCGGCTATTGGAACAACCCGGATGCGACGGCCGCGAAGTTCTGCGGCGACTGGCTGCTGACCGGCGACCAGGGCGTCGCGGACGCGGACGGCTATCTGCGCTTCGTCGGACGCGACGATGACGTCATCACCTCGGCCGGCTACCGCATCGGACCCGGCGAGGTGGAGGATTGCCTGCTGCGCCATCCTGCCGTCGCGATGGCGGCCGTCATCGGCCTGCCCGATCCGCTCCGCACCGAACGGGTGACCGCAGTCGTGGTGCCGCGGGAGGGCGTCGCCGGCGATGCGGCGCTGGCGTCCGAACTCCAGGATTTCGTGCGCCGGCGGCTCGCCGGCCATCTCTATCCGCGCGAGGTGCGCTTCGTGGATGCGCTGCCGATGACCGCGACCGGCAAGGTGATGCGCGGCGCGCTGCGGAAGGCGCTGACCGGACGCTGAGGATCGCGCCGCTCAGCCTCGAAAGCTTCATGCCGTCGCCACTATAATTCGACCATACCGGAACCATGGATGCTGACCAGGCCGCGCTGACCTTCACCGCCCTCGGTCAGGCGACCCGGCTCGAGCTGATGCGATTGCTGCTCGGTGCCGGGCCGGGCGGCGTGGCGGCGGGGGAGCTTGCGGTGCGGCTCGGCGTGCCGGCCTCCACGCTGTCCTTCCATCTTCGCGCGCTGGAGCAATCCGGGTTGATCGCGGCGACCCGGCAAAGACGCAGCCTGATCTACGCCCCGCGCATCGTGCAGCTCCGCGCCCTCATCGCCTTCCTCGTCGACGCCTGCCGCGACGGCGGCCCCGAACGCTGCGGCGACATCGCCCGGCGGCTCACCCAGAACATGGAGTTCCTTGCGATGCCTGCCCCCGCCAGGTTCAACGTGCTGTTCCTCTGCACCCGCAACTCCGCCCGCTCGATCATGGCGGAAGCGATTCTCGCGAAGCTCGCGCCCGACCGCTTCGCGAGCCATTCCGCCGGATCGGAACCGTCGCGCGACGGCCCCATGCCGGAGGTGCTGAGCCAGCTCAAGGCGCTCGGCCATGACATTTCCGGCCTGCAGGCCAAGTCCTGGGACGTCTTCACCGGCCCCGACGCCCCGCGCATGGATTTCGTCATCGCGCTCAGCGACATGCTCGACGGCGAGGCCAGCCCGGATTTCGACGCCCGCATCCTGACCGCCGCCTGGCCGCTGCCCGACCCGGTGCAGTTCCACGGCAGCGCCGCCGAGCGCGCGGCGATGCTGAACGAGCTCTACGCCTCCCTGCACCGCCGGATCGGCATTTTCACGAGCCTGCCGTTCCAGGCGCTCGACCGCATGGCGATGAAGGCGCGGCTCGACGAGCTCGCGCATGCGACGCAGGCCGTGCCGGCGCGATGAGGGTCGGGCCAGGCTAACCCCGTCGCGCGACGCGCAGCGGCTGGCGCAGCAGCGCGCCGGCCCTGCGCAGCGCGCAGCCGAGATGGATCGCCGCCGGCATCGCGGCATAGGCGGCGCCGAGCGGCAGCCAGCGCAGCAGTGCGGCCAGCGCCTCGCTCCGCTGGCCGCGCTGCGCCAGCGCGCAGGCGAGCAGCAGCGCCGCCTCCCGCCGTTGCACCTGCGGCGCCAGCGCCTCCCCGAACGCCCGCGCCTCCGGGGGGGCGGCGCGCAGCAGGGCATCGAGCGGCAGCAGCGCCGCGGCGGCATCCTCGGCCGCCAGCAGCAGCCGGAGTGCGGGGATCGGCGGCCGCCCGGCGCGCGCCTCCGCCTCCCACAGACGCGCCGCGTCCAGCAGCAGCCGCTCCGGGCCGGGCAGGGCGGCCGCCTCGCATCCGGTCCAGGGCCAGGCGGGCAGGCCATGGGTCGCCATGGGCGGTCTCCTTCTCGTCTCCCGACCGAGGCGTACAGCAAGTGAGAATGATTCGCAATTAAGGCGGGCGCGGAGCGCGCGATGATGCGATTGAGAATGGATTTTCTTCAGAATAGTCGTTTGGAGGAATGCAATTCCACGAATGCCCTATCCTGGGGACGGCCATCGCCCCGCGCCGTGCCGCCGTGGCAAGTCCTTGTTCTGCAATGGTTTTTCACGGGCGCGCCGGCATGCCAGTTCTGCGCCGCACCCCCTTGAAGCCTTGCCGACGGCACCCGACCATCGACCGACCCTGAGGAGCATCCGATGCCCGATAGCGCTTCCGCCGGCCCCGGCACCGTGGACGGCTTCGCCGGCGCGGTCGGCAATACGCCGCTGATCCGGCTGCGCCGCGCCTCGGAAGCGACCGGCTGCGAGATCCTCGGCAAGGCCGAGTTCATGAACCCCGGCGGCTCGGTCAAGGACCGCGCGGCACTCGGCATCATCGACGCCGCCGAGCGGGCCGGGCTGCTCACGCCGGGAAAGCCCGGCACCATCGTCGAAGGCACCGCCGGCAATACCGGCATCGGCATCACGCTGGCCGCCAATGCCCGCGGCTATCGCAGCGTCATCGTGGTGCCGGAGACCCAGAGCCGGGAGAAGCTGGATTTCCTGCGCATGATCGGCGCCGACCTCCGGCTGGTGGCGCCCAAGCCCTATGCCGATCCCGGCAATTACGTCCATGTCTCCCGCCGGCTTGCCGAGGAGCTGGGCGCGGTGCATGCCAACCAGTTCGACAACCTGGCCAATGCCGCGGCGCATGAGGCGACGACCGGGCCCGAGATCTGGGCGCAGACCGCCGGCCGCGTCGATGCCTTCACCTGTTCCTGCGGCACCGGCGGGACGCTCGCCGGCATCGCCCGTGCGCTCAAGGCGCGCCGCGCGGACATCCGCATCGTGCTCGCCGACCCGCTCGGCAGCGCGCTCTACAACTGGGTCAAGACCGGGACCGTGAAGGCCTCCGAAGGCAATTCCATCACCGAAGGCATCGGCCAGGCGGCGCGGGTGCCGGGCAATCTCGACGGTGCGCCGATCGACGATGCCGAGATGGTGCCGGACGCGGAAGCGCTGGAGCAGGTCTTCGCGCTGCAGATGGAGGAGGGGATCTCGGTCGGCGGCTCCGCCGGGGTCAACGTCGCGGCGGCGATCCGCGTCGCCCGCAGGCTCGGGCCGGGGCACGTCGTCGTCACCATCCTCTGCGACGGCGCCGCGCGGTACCAATCGAAACTGTTCAACCCGGAATTCCTGCGCGGCAAGGGCCTGCCCGTGCCGCCCTGGCTCGCCTGAGACAGCCCCCATGGAAATCATCGAGCTCGCCCGCAACATCCGCGCCCGCGATCCGGCGCGGCCGAGCTGGGCGGAGGCCATCCTCTGCTATGGCGGCCTGCATGCCGTGCTCTGGCATCGCCTGGCGCATGCGCTGTGGCGCGCCGGGTTGCGGCTGCCCGGGCGCTGCGTCTCCCACCTCTCGCGCTTCCTGACCGGGATCGAGATCCATCCCGGCGCCAAGGTCGGCCGGCGGCTGTTCATCGACCACGGCATGGGCGTCGTCTTCGGCGAGACCTCGGAGGTCGGCGACGATTGCTACGTCTATCACGGCGTCACGCTCGGCGGCCTGACGACGGCGACCGGCAAGCGCCACCCGACGATCGGCAACGGCGTGACGATCGGCGCCGGCGCCAAGGTGCTCGGCCCGATCACCGTCGGCGACGGCGCCCAGGTCGGCGCCAATGCCGTGGTGGTGCGCGCGGTCGGCCCCGATCAGACGGTGGTCGGCATCCCGGCGCGGCCGCCGGGCGGCGATCCCTGCGCCGATCCCGGCATCGGATACGGGCTGACCCGGCCGGAAGCCGACCCGGTCGGCGAACAACTGGCGCTCCTGCGCGCCGAGGTCGCGGTGATGCGGGCCGAGTTGGCAGCCCAGCGCGAACGGGTGCCGCCCTCCGTGGAGGCTTGAGGCAAAGGCGGCATCGTGCCATCTGCGGAAGGGGCCGGCTGCGGCCTGTTCCGGGAGGAGAATACGCCGCGATGCAACGCCGCTCACTGCTCACGCTGACCGCCGCGGGCCTTGCCGCGCCCCATGTCGCCGGCGCGCAGGGTGCCTGGCCGGAGCGCCCGATCCGCCTGATCGTGCCCTGGCCGCCGGGCGGATCGACCGACACCATCGCGCGGCTGTTCCAGGCGAAGCTCGGCGAGCTGCTCGGCCGGCCGGTGATCATCGACAATCGCGGCGGCGCCTCCGGCGCCATCGGCTCGGCGGAAGCGGCGCGGGCGCCGGCCGACGGCTATACCTGGATGCTCGCCTACGACAACGAGGCGACCAACCAGACGGTGATGCGCCTCTCCTACCGCACGCTCGAGGCCTTCGCGCCGGTGACCCTGGTCGCGACCGGGCCGCTCGCGCTGGTCGCGCACCAGTCGACGCCCTACCGCAACTTCCAGGACGTGGTGAACGCGGCGAAGCAGGCGCCGGACGCCATCGGCTACGCGACCTCCGGCGTCGGCGGCCTGGCGCATGTCTCGACCACGCTGCTGTCCTCCCAGGCCGGCATCAGCCTGGTGCACGTGCCCTATCGCGGCGGCGGGCCGGCGGTGCAGGATTCGGTCGCCGGCAACGTGCCGCTGTTCATGAGCAACGTCGTGATCATCAGCCAGCATATCCGCGCCGGCATCCTGCGCCCGCTGGGTGTCACGACGCGGGGCGAGACGCGGCACGTGCCCGGGGTGCCGAGCTTCGCCCAGCAGGGCCTGGCGGAGTTCGAGGCGCCGACCTGGTGGGCCTTCCTGGGCCGAGCCGGCACACCGGAACCGATCCTGCGCCGCATGCACGAAGCCCTGACCCAGGCGCTGGCCGACCCCGAGGTGAAGGCGAAGATCGAGGAGCAGGGCTGCGACATCGTCGCCTCCGACCCCGCTGCCTGCGGCCGCTTCCTGGCCGGCGAGATCGACAAATGGGGCCGGGTGATCCGCGACAACAACATCCGCGCGGATAGCTGATGACGGAATCCGAACGCTTCGCCGCGATCATCGAGGACGGGGCCGCGCTCCGCCGTCGCGCCGGCGCCGAGCTGGCCGAGACGGTGCTCGCCGTCGTCGCCGCCTGCGAGGCGGCGACGCGCGCCGGCGGCAAGCTGTTCTTCTGCGGCAATGGCGGCAGCGCGGCGGATGCCATGCACCTCGCGACCGAATGGCAGGTGAGGCTGCGCGGCCATGTCGAGCGGCCCTCCTGGCCGGCGATCGCGCTCGCCGCCGATGCCGGGACGCTGAGTGCCGGCGGCAACGACTATGGTTTCGAGGAGGTCTTCGCGCGGCCGCTGGCGGGGCTCGGCCGCGCCGGCGACGTGCTGTTCGGCATCACCACCAGCGGCCGCTCGGCCAATGTGGTCCGCGCGCTCGAGGTCGCGCGCGGCATGGGCATCGTGACCGTGGGCCTCCTCGGCGGCGATGGCGGCCCGGCGCGCGCCCTCTGCGACCACGCGCTGGTGGTGCCGAGCGCCGAGACGGCGCGGATCCAGGAAGTCCACATCACGCTCGGGCATGCGATCCTCGAGCTGGTGGAGGACCGGCTGATCGCGGCATGACGGTGCTGCTGACCGGCGCCGCCGGCTTCATCGGCATGCATGCCGCCGAGGCGCTGCTGGCGCGCGGCGACCGCGTGGTCGGCATCGACACCCTGACCCCCTACTACGACACCACGCTGAAGCAGGCGCGGCTGGCGCGCCTGGCCGCGCATCCGGGCTTCGTCCATCGCGCCGTCGACGTGAGCGACCGGGAGGCGATGCTGGCGCTCGCCGAGACCGAGCCCGGCATCAGCCGCATCCTGCACCTGGCCGCCCAGCCCGGCGTGCGGCACTCGCTGGTCGATCCCTTCGCCTATGTGGACGCCAACGTGATGGGGCACCTCGTGGTGCTGGAGCTGGCGCGGCGGCTGCCGAAGCTCGATCACCTGGTCTATGCGAGCTCGTCCTCGGTCTATGGCGGCAACACCAAGCTGCCCTTCGCGGAGGCCGACCGCGCCGACCATCCGGTCTCGCTCTACGCCGCGACCAAGCGCGCCGGCGAGCTGATGAGTGCCGCCTATGCGCACCTCTTCGGCCTGCCGCAGACGGGGCTGCGATTCTTCACCGTCTACGGGCCCTGGGGACGGCCGGACATGGCGCCCTGGCTGTTCGCGGATGCGATCCTCGGCGGGCGGCCGATCACCCTCTACGAGGGCGGGCGGCTGAAGCGCGACTTCACCTTCGTGGCCGACATCGTGCAGGGAATCCTGGGCTGCCTCGACCGGCCGGCGCCGGGCGATGCGCCGCGCGTGATGAACATCGGCAATCACCGCAGCGAGTTCGTATCCCGATTCGTGGCCGTGCTGGAGGAGGCGCTCGGCAGGCGCGCCATCATCCAGGATGTGCCGCGGCCGGCGACCGAAGTCGTCGAGACCTTTGCCGACGTGGATGCGATCGCGGCGCTTGCCGGCTACGCGCCGACGACGCCGATCGAGGTCGGGATTCCGCGTTTCGCCGAGTGGTTCGTCGATTGGCGAAAAAGGGGTGTTGACGCCCCCGGCGCTTCCCCATAAAAGCCCGCCACCGCCGACGAGCGGGGCGCCAGACCAGCGGGTCGGACGCTCCGGCGAGACGGAGGTGCCCCGACAGACGGGACAGGACGCCAACCGAGAGACCAAGTCTCGGGGGGCGACTTCGTCCCTGAGGGTTGGGAACGCTCTTTGACAATTGCATCGGGTTTGGAAGTTTTAGTGGTGAGGTCATTCCTTATGGGTATGGCTGGGTGATGTGGTTTGCTTTGGTCTGGGTGCATTTTGTCCTGGGGTCTGGATTGGGCTTTTGGGGTGGGATGTGCGGTCGGCGCCTGGGTGGTGGTCTCGAGAGGGGTTGCTGCCTTGAGGGCTGGCGTTGGGCTGGGGCGGCTGGGTTGCCTGGTGGCTTATGGGGGTGGCGAGAGAGAGTTTGTATGGTCAGTGGTATGGGTTGGGATGCGGGCTGGCTCCTTTCGGGGAAGCTGGCCT